>WNGB01000310.1_pt1 | contig 92030 bp, 84 predicted proteins | sample 5400681 | NCBI WGS metagenome assembly WNGB01 (sample SAMN13153367, study PRJNA577476) | soil metagenome | isolation source: 115 cm soil or saprolite under grassland replicate 2 | place: USA:California | collected 2016-06-15 | reverse complement strand
GGGAATGTTGGTGCCGGGCCGGGGAATGTTGGTGCCGGGCCGGGGAATGTTGGTGCCGGGCCGGGGAATGTTGGTGCCGGGCCGGGGAATGTTGGTGCCGGGCCGGGGAATGTTGGTGCCGGGCCGGCGAATGCCTGTACGGGGTCGGCGAATGCCTATGCCGGGTCGGCGAATGCCCGTACCGGGTCGGCGAATGCCCGTACCGGGCCGGTGGGTGACCGGCCCGGTCAACCGGCGCGCAGCAGGTGGCCATGCCGGGACTCCGGCACCACGCGAGCAGCCTCGATCGCCGCGCGGATGCTGTTGCCGACCGCTCGTGCCACCGGCGGCGGGAACGCGTTGCCGATCTGCCGGTAGCCGGCCGTCTTGCGGCCGGCGAATTCCCAGTCCGGCGGGAAGCCCTGGATGGCAGCCGCCATCGGCAGCGTCAGCCGTGGCACGTGATCGAGCGGGTGAGCGGCCGTCGGCGGCGCGTCCGCCAGGCCCTTGCCATCGACCCGCAGCCGGAGCCAGGCTTCCCTGGCCCTGGTCGGGCCGAGATCGGGGCCGCCGTGCTTGCGCGACCCGCCAACCAGGGTCGGGCCGATGCCATTGGCCGCCTCGGCCCAGGCGCTGGCGCCCGGCCAGCCGCCCGCCGCCATCATCCCGCGCAGCGTCTCGCCGACGGTGGGCGGCGTCCCGACCGGGCGAGGCCACCGGAAATGCTGGTAGGCGTCCGCCCGCAGGGCCACCAGGATGAAGCGCGGGCGCAGCTGCGGCACGCCGAACTCCCGCGCGTTCAGCACCTGCCAGTCGGCCTGGTAGCCGAGCTCGCGCAGCCTGCCGAGCACCTGGTCGCGGTAGCCGGCGAAGCGGGCGGTCGATAGGCCGCGGACGTTCTCCAGCATGATCGCGGCCGGCTGGCATTCCTGCACCAGCCGCAGCGCCTGCGGGAACAGGTCGCGTTCGTCGTCGGCGCCGAGTTGCTTGCCGGCGATCGAGAACGGCGGGCACGGCACTCCGCCGGCCAGCAGGTCAACGCCGGGGTAGCCGCCGCCGTCGAAGTAATGGACGTCTTGCTCGACGATTTTCCAGCCGGGCCGGTTCAGCCGGAGGGTGGTGCAGGCGTCCGGGTCGAGTTCGACGGCTGCGGCGTGGGTGAAACCCGCCTGCTCCAGGCCGATGGACTGGCCGCCTGCGCCCGCGCAGATCTCCAGGCAGGTGAGCTCATGCACAGTGGCCCCGTGCTGCCTGAGCCAGGGCGCGGGGGGCGGGGCGGGAACCTCGTTCACCATGCGGGGCAGTACTCGTGGCAACACTGGCTGTACGCGGCTCCGCTGTACCCACGAGCATCCTCACAGTCCGGCACTCTACAGATCCTGATGATCTACTTCTAGGAACGGCTCGCACTGGCGTTCGATGTGTCGCCCGCCCGGATCAGCAGGCGACGAGCACGCAACCGGTCCCGGCTGCCGCCGCCAGCCGGGGCAGATCACCGGCGTCGCCGGTGACGATGCGATCGCCGGCCTGGGCCAGCAGGACGACCGTTGCGTCGACCGGATCCGAGGTGCCGGCGGCCGCCTGCAGGAGCCCCTGTATCCAGCTTGGGGCACGGTATCCGCTGGCGCCGACATTCTTAGGTTGGCCCTGGGAGCCGTCAACGGCCCGCCGGACCAGGGTTGTCAGACCTTGGACCCATGCTGGCTGGCATGGAGAGGCGATGGCGACGCTACCCGGGGGTCGGCTTGTCCCAGCGCCAAGTCGCGGAGCGAGCCGGGATGACCCAGCCCGGCGTTGCCCGCTGCGAGGCCGGCGGTACCGTCCCAACGCTCCCGTTGCTTGAACGTCTCGCCCATGCGCTCGAACTCAGGCTCACCGTTGCCCTTTCCCGTGAGCAACGCCGTTCAGCGTGAGAATTATCGGATAACCAGCGGTCCGCGCCCTGGCGATGGCTGCCGTGCTGGCTACTGCCGTCAGGCGCGACTGCAGGCACAGTGCCCGAGAAGATTGCCGGCGCGGTGCCTTGCGCGCCTGCCGGCGCGGCATGAGGAGGGTATCGATGGAACAGCGGGTCAGCGTCATCACGCTGGGCGTGACCGATCTCGGCCGGGCACGGGAGTTCTACCGGGCGCTGGGCTGGCGGCACGTCGGGGCGGATACGGACGACGTCGCCTTTTCCAGGCAGGGGGAATGGTGTTCGCCTGGTGGGACCGGGCTCGTTTCGCCGAGGACAGCGCGGTCAGCGACGGCGGCGGGTGGGGCGGGGTAACGCTGGCGCACAATATCGGTTCACCAGGGGAAGTCGACACGATTATTAACGAGCCCAGGGCGGCCGGTGCGGTCATCGGCCGCGAGCCTGCGAGGACTTTCTGGGCCGGGTACTCGGGCGTGTTTATCGACCCGGACGGGCATCCGTGGGAAGTGGCGCACAACCCGGGATGGGAGCTGCGCGCCGATGGCAGCGTGCACCTTACCGAATAGGCAGCGTGGCTGGCGCCAGCGTCATGTCCGAGGCAGGACCTGGGCCATCGTGACCGATGTCTCCTGGGTCAGATGGACCTTGCCTGGGACTGAAGGTGAAAGCGAAGTTCGTCGAGGAAGCGCCGCCGGATGTCCTCGGGCCAGCTCAGGAATGTTGCCCTTGTGGTCTCCATTCCGATCACCGCCTCTGCTGGCATGACGGTCCGCTGCGAGTGAGACCGCTCTACTGGCGAGTCGAACAAGCCCGTGGTGCCGGTCATATCGGTATCGGGGAGCTTCTGCTGCCTGGCCCAGGCGCCAGCGTCGTCACTGCGAGCCACCCACATGCGGAGGAGGGCCGGCTAGACGCGCTGCCCAGGTGCCCGGCTTCCAGCTGGCTCTTGTTGTTTCCGAGAAGAACGGTCTTCCGGGGGGAGCCGAGAAGCCCGGTATTCCGGCTGGCTCGTTATTTTCCGGAAACCTGATACTCCGGAGAGCCTGCCGGACGGACATCGGCCTCCCCGCCACCGTGCACTAGGAACTCCGCGCATCTGTGCACCAGGTTTAGCTCTTTTTTTCTAGCCCAGCGCCACCAAGGGCCGTTTTGTCAGAGGTAGTCGATAGTTTTGCCGAAGAAGGCAAATCCAGCTGGCAGCCGGGAGGAGGTCCGATGCACGAAGAACCGTTCATCCCTCCCGGAGCTCCCGCCGGGTCTTCTCCGGCGATGCCCTCCGGTCAGGCTGACCCGTCGCAAGCCAGTTCGGCGCCACCGCGCGATGGTGCCGGAGCGCGCGCCATGCCCGCACCCTCAGCCGGTGATGCCGCGGTCGCCATGCCCGCCGGGCAGGTGCCGCTGGCCGATGGTCCCGCGACCGCCGCCCGCCAGACCGGTGCCACGACTGCCGGATCCGGTCCCGCGCCCGCATCGTCGGCCGCTCCGGCCGCTTCGGGCACTCCCGCGCCCGTCACCTCAGACCGGCCTGCATCGGTGGTCGCGAGGTTCCTCGATGAGGATGGGGAGCCATTTGACGCGGAGGAGTTCTTCAACCCGTTTTCTGGGCCGCCGGAGGGCGCGGACGCATGGCTGGCGCAGGTCGCGTCCCCGGTCGCTGATGCCTGGCTTGCCGCCCGGCAGCCCTCGCCCGGCGGGCGGGAGGCGCTGGCTGCCGGGTTCACCCATAGCGACTGCATGCCCGGGGCGCGAGGGTTCGCCGCCGGCGGGCCGCTGGACACCATGGAGCCGGGCCCGGTGCTGGCCGGGTTCGCCGCCGACACCACCGGCGACGGCCTGTCCGGGTTGTCTGATGACGAGCTGATCGGGTACCTCGGCGGCGCGCGGCGGCTGGCGTCGTGGTCGGCCAGCATGGAGCTGGCCGCGGTCAGCCAGCTGGCGGCCCGCCGCGCTGCGGATGCGCGGGCGGCTGGTGACTGGCGTCAGCATGACCACGTCGCCGATGAGATCGCCGTCGCTCTCACCCTCACGTGCCGGGCGGCGGACAAGCTGCTGGACCTCGCGGTCGGCGTCACCAGGCTGCCTGCGGTGACGGCGGCGCTGGCGGCCGGGCGGATCGACTTGCCCAGGGCAGGCGTTTACCACCATGAGCTGGCCGCGTTGGCGGACGTGCCCGCGGCCGCGATCGCGGCGGTCACCATCACCGACGCGGCGGGGCTGACGACCGGGCAGCTGCGGGACGTGCTGCACCGCGCGGTGCTGGCGCATGACCCGGAGGCGGCGGCACGGCGGCGGCTGAAGGCGCAAAAGGATGCCCGGGTCGAGTCGTGGCCGGAGAACCGCGGGACCGCGGCGCTGGCCGGGCGGGACCTGCCCCCGGCTGACGTGCTGGCCGCCGATAAGCACATCGATGCCCTGGCCCGCGAGCTGAAGAAAGCCGGCACCGGGGGCACTTTGGAGCAGCTGCGGGCCAGGGTGTTCATCGCGCTGCTGACCAGCCAGCCGCTGTACACCCTGCTCCCCGGCAACGGAGACCAAGACGGCAGCCCGGCCGGGCCAGATAGCCCAGACCCCGGCGGCAACCACCACTGTCCGGACGGGCCGGACGGAACCGGCGCCGGCAGCGATCGCGGCGAGCCTGGCCCAGTCGGCTGCCAGGGCCATGACGGCCACGGCGCCCAGGACGGCGACAGCCCGGACACCGGCAGGCCGGATGGCGCGGACGGCGCCACAAACCGGCCCGGTGCACGCGGCGAAGACGACGACAACGGCCGCGATGATGACAGCGGCCACGGGAACGGCGGAACCCGCCCGCCGCGGCCAGGGCCAGGACCATCCGGCGATCAGCCCGGTCTGGGGCTGCCGGCCGGGCTGGCCGGATCGGTCAACCTCACCGTGCCGCTGGCCACCTGGCTAGGCCTAACCGATCACCCCGGCGAAGCCGCCGGGCACGGCCCCCTGGACGCCGCCACCACCCGCGACCTCGCCACCCGCCTCGCCGCCCGGCCCGGCAACCCATGGTGCCTGACCATCACCGGCCAAGACGGCCGCGCCGTCGCACACGGCTGCGCCCGCACCACCCCGCCCGTCCCCGCCAGCCCGCCTCGCAGCACCGGGCCGCCCGGCCAGCGCGCCGGACCCGCACCACCCGGCACCACCGGGCCGCCCCGCAGCACCGGGCCGCCCGGCGGCGACCCGCGCCCCTGGCTGGCCGGGCTCACCATCCACTGGCTGGAAACTGGGCACCGCTTTGCCGGCGGCACCACGCCGCCAAGCAAGCCCCCGGCTGGCACCTCCAGCAAACCCAGCCCGGCACCCTGACCTGGACCCTGCCCAGCGGCCGGACCATAACCGTGACACCACGCCCCTACACCACCTGAGTGGGCCAGGCGACCGCCCGGGCAAGACGACGCCGGGCGGCTAGTGCCGGGGAACATCGCTTGAGAGCCGGCGGCGGGCGACGAAGACGTATTCCTGGCTGTCGTCGGCAAACGGCTCGCGGGCGAAGCCGCCGTAGAGCGCTTCCAGGTCGAGACCCGCGATGTCGAGGAGCCCGAGCCACTCGTTCTTCGTTGCCCACCAGAGCGAGCTCGTCGCGCCGTCATCGCAGGAAATATCGATGCGGTTGTCACCCACCGCGCACCGGATCGTGTGCGGTACCGGATCTTCCTGGTGCTTGCCGTCGAGGTGCGCGGCGATCCGGTGGTCGAAGGCAAAGGCGTTCCAGGCGAACCGCCCGTCCAGCCGTAGTGAGGCGGCGACGCGCTCGAAAGTGCGACGGCGATCAGCCCAGGTCGGCAGGTGCAGGAGCGCACGGAACGGGCAGTAGATCAGCGCCGCGCGCTCGTCCACGGCGAGGTCGCGCATATCCCCTCACGCAGGTCGAGTTCCACGCCCGCCTCGGTGGCGCGGACACGGGCTTGCTCAAGCATTGCCGGCGAGGAGTCGATGCCGATCACTCGCTGGCCGGTCGCCTGCGCGACCGGCATCGCGACCCGTCCATTCCCGACCGCAAGCTCGACGAGCGGCCCGTCCGCCATGCGTGCGAGCTCAACGTAGAAGGCGACGTCGGCCGTCATGTGAGCCGACCATTCCTGGTAGTGATTCGCGAACGCCTCGTCCCAGCTCATCGGCCCACGCTCTCATGCGACCGTCGGCGACGGGCATGGCCTGACCGAATGCTGCGTTACTTTGCCGATGCAGCAGCCTGCTGAGCGGAGTTGCGCGCTGACGACGGCGTGCGGACTCGCTGGTCACGACGCGCGGCGGCCGTCGCGCGGCGTATCCGCCCCGTCTGCCCCGTCAACCGCGCGGGTTTCCGACAGCAGCCGTTCGCGGATCGCGGCGAGTTCCGTGGCCATAGCCTCGATGAGGCCGATGGCGTAACTCGCCTCGCGGCGCGGCTCAGCCTCGGGCCTGCGGTCGCCGGAGAAGCGATCGCAGGCACCGTGCTCGTCGTCCGGGCGCCGCAGCTTCGTCGTCGTGGTCCGGCATGACACGTCTAGTTATACATCTTATACATCAACTAGTTATAATCTGTCTAGTCGGGCAACGACTAAGATGGAGGAGCAGGACGGCACGGGCGCCCGCGACCTCGTTCCCCTGGGTTTACGGTCTTTGCCGCCGCCGGCGGCGGTGAGCGGCTGGCGCTACGGCGCGGACGTGCGGCGCTGGCGCAGCCACTGCCCGCGGCCCGGCTCGGCCAGCACCTTCCCGTCCTCGAGGACAACGTCCCCGCGGCTGACGGTGAACCGCGGCCAGCCGTGCACCAGCTGGCCGTCGTAGACCGAGTAGTCCGCGTTGGACTGCATCGACTGGCCGTCGATCGTGCGGCTGAGCTGCGGATCCAGGACGACGAGGTCAGCGTCGCTGCCGACCGCGATCGTTCCCTTCCGCGGGTACAGCCCGAACAGCCGGGCCGGGCTCGTCGAGGTGAGCTCGACCAACCTGTCCAGCGAGATCCGCCCGGTCCGGACGCCGGCCGAGAACAGCATCGGCAGGATCGTCTCCAGGTCCGCGACGCCGGGCCGGGCCGTGTTCACGTCCAGCGATGCGTCGGTCTTGTCCCGCAGCAACCAGGGCGCGTGGTCACTGCCCAGCGTGTGGATGGACCCGTCAGCCAGGCCTGACCACATCGCCTCGACATCGGCAGGCTCGCGGAGCGGGGGACAGCCGATGTACTTCGCCCCGTCCGGCTCCTGCAGCAGCGCGCTGGTCAGGTAGAGGTAGAGCGGCCGGGTCTCGACGAAAACCGGCAGGCCGCGGGCCTGCGCGCGGCGGGCGGAGTCCAGCGCTGCCCCCGACGACAGGTGCACGATGTAGATGGGCGACCCGGTCTCCTCGCAGATCGCGACGGCCCGCTCGACCGCGGCCCGCTCGGCCGGCACCGGGCGGCTGCTGGCCCAGTCGGCCAGCCCGCCGCGCCCCTCCGCGAGCAGGCGCTGGCCGGCCGAGCGGACCAGCGCGCCGTCCTCGCAGTGCAGCATCGTCAGGGTCCCGCTGCGGCCGGCGATGCTGATCGCGGCGAGCATCTCGTCGGCGCGGGCGTCGAATTCGGGGAACATCATGAACAGCTTGAGGCTCTGGTACCCGTCGGCCGCCAGTTCCGGCAGCTCGGCAAGGGCCCCGGGCGAGGGTTCCGTCATGACGGCATGCAGCACGTAGTCGACGGCGGCGCTGCCCGCGGCGGCGGCGAGGTCGCGGACCAGCGCCTGCCGGAGCGACTCGCCTCCCCTGGCGAACGTCATGTTCCCGATCGTCGTCACGCCGCCGGCGATGGCGGCGCGGGAGCCGCTGCCGAAGTCATCGACCCAGGCAGGGACGCCGGGTTCCGGCGGCTCCGGCGAGGACAGGTGAACGTGCATGTCGATCCCGCCGGGCAGGACGAGAGCGCCGGCCGCGTCGATCTCCCGCCTGCCGCGCAGCGAGCCGCCGAGCTGGCAGATCCTGCCGCCGGAGATCCCCAGGTCGCACTCGGCCGAGCTGCCAGCGGTCACCACGGTCCCGCCGCGGACGACCAGATCGCACTCGAGGTCAGCGATCGCCCTCACCTCCGTCCGGTCGCGCCAGTCGCAGCGCCCGGGCGCCGGTGCCGCACGACTCAGGGTATGACGACCACCGGGCAGTGCGCGTGCCGGGCAAGCCAGCCGGGCACCGAGCCGGCCACGTGATGCCACAGGTGCCCGGGCGCTCCGACGACGAGCGCGTCCGCGCCCGCCTCGTCGGCCGCGGCGGCCAGCTCCCGTGCCGGGCTGCCCCGCCTGGTGATGATCTGCACGGCGAGATCGCTGCGATCGAAGACCTGGTCAAGCTCGGCGAGCAGCCAGCGCCTGAGCTCGGCGTCATCCCGCGTGGCGCCGATGACCTGCCCGGTCATCGGCTCGCAGCAGATGCCGGGGAGCACATAGACAAGCAGCAGGGAGCGGCCGAGCCGCCGCGCCATCCCGGCCGCGTAGGCCAGCGCGTGGCGGCTCGATGGCGAGCCGTCGTATCCAGCGACGACAGGGTGGCTGGTGTCGCCGGTCAGCTCCGGCTGGCCGAGCGGGTCCGCGCCTGGATTAAGGCGCGCTGGCCTGGCCCGGGACGGCTTGGCCTGGGCCGGGCGGGCCTGGGCCGGGTTAGCCTGAGCCGGGCGCTCTGGCTTGCCCGGGCTCGGCTGCGCCTCTCCGTTGTTCATGTGCTCATCCCGACGGCTGCCCCGCCGTCGGCCTCCACTCGGTAACGCTATGGCTCTTATATTAGTTTGTATTAAGCAACTAATCCAGTCTCGTCTATCCAGCGCTGACCGCCAGCTGAGTGACCAGCCGCGACGAGCACTGACGCGGCCACCGCGAGCCACCGCGGTGGCCGCGGCGGCCGCGGCCATCGGCGGCGCGGGCCTAACGAGCCGAACCGCACGACGTCATGCGGCTCCGGCTGGCCGGGGCGCGTTCCGCCATGACTGGTCACGACCCCATCATCCACCGGCCGCACGGACGTGTCAGCTGGTGAGACTGGCCCGCAGCCGCTTGCGGTCGGTCTTCATGACGCTGGTCAGCGGGATCTGATCGACGATGTGCACCTCGCGCGGGTACTTCACCGCGGACAGCCGCGCGCGCCCGAAATCGACCAGTTCCGCGGGCTCCGCGATCGCCCCATCGCGAAGCTGGACGAACGCGACCACTTCCTCGCCGTACTTCTCGTCCGGGCGACCGACCACAGCCGCCGCCACCACATCGGGGTGCTCGACCAGGACGTCCTCGACATCGCGCGGATAGACGTTGTACCCGCCGCGGATGATCAGGTCCTTGATCCGGTCCACGATGTAGAGGTAACCGTCGGCGTCCAGCCGGCCGATATCGCCGGTGTGCAGCCAGCCGCCGCGCAGTGCATGCTCGGTCTCCCGCTCGGCCCGCCAGTAGCCGCTCATGACCATGGGACCGCGGACGCAGATCTCGCCATCCTCGCCTGGCCCGGCCGCTGACCCGTCGGTGCGCTCGATCCGTACCTCGGCTCCCGGCGCCGGCCTGCCCACGCTGCCGGGCCTGGCCTGCCCGACCGGCGACGTGGCGATGATGGCGGCCGTCTCGGTGCAGCCGTAGCCCTCGGCGATCTCCACGTGGGGCAGCCGCCGCCCGAATTCCTCGGCGACCTGCCGGGGCAGCGGCGAGGCGCCGCTGGTGAGCCGGGTGAGCGCGGACAGGTCGTAGTCCTCCAGCGGGTGCTGCAGCAGCATCTGGAGCATGGACGGGACCAGCGGGCTGACGTTGACCTGGTGATCCGAGGCCAGCCGGAGCCATCCGGCCGGGTCGAACCAGCGCATCAGCACCGAGGTGCCCGGGTCCGGCGAGTGCAGCGACATCACGCTCACCATCAGCCCGTAAACGTGGGAAAGCGGCAGCGGCAGCAGCGCTGAACGCGCGGACCCGTCGTACGAGGTGGCCATCGCCGCCCAGGCAGCCGAGGACAGCGCGTCGTGGCTGATCATCACGCCCTTGGACCGGCCGGTGGAGCCACCGGTGTAAAGCAGCGCCGCCAGCCCGGTGGGATCGGCGTCGACAAGCTCCGCGGGAGAGCTGGCCTCCAGTTCCTTGTAACGCAGCAGCGCGGGGCCAATCGGCTCCTCGGCCGGCAGCTCGCCGGACACGATGATGCCGCGGACGTCGTGCAGGTCGGCCGACGCGGCGATTACCTTGGGCAGGAACTCGGGGGTGGTGACCGCGTACGCGGCCCCGCTGTCGGCCAGCACGTACCGCAGCTCGTCTTCGCTCAGCAGAAACAGCACCGGGGTGGCCACCGCGCCGGCCCGCCAGACGGCCTGGTAGGTAATGCCCACCTCGGGGCAGTTGGCCATGCAGACGACCACCCGCTCGCCCGGGCTCAGGCCCGCCTTGCGCAGTCCGCCGCTGACCCGGCGGACGCGCTCGGCGAGTTGCCCGCCGGTCCACAGCGTGCCCTCGTAGTGCAGCACCGAGCCGGCTGCCACCCGGTCCCACGACTCCTCGGCCAGCCGCTGCAGGCTGGTGCCCGTCGCGCGGGTCACCATCGGTGAAATCACCGTTGTCCCTCCCCATTGACCCCCAGTGTGGTCCCTGATGGCACATTACGGTGATTTGCTCGCAAACAACATTGAGAGTGCAGAAACCAACCGGATCGATCAGCCGGGCTGGTCGGCCGGCGGCTGGACGATGCTGAACGCGGCACCCTGCGGATCACTGGTGACCGCCATCCGGCCGACCGGCGTGTCGAAGGGCGCGGCCAGCACCGTGCCGCCAAGCTCAGTGACCCGGCCGGCGGTCGCGTCGGCATCCGTGACGGCGAAGTACACGTGCCAGTGGTTCGGCACGCCAGCCATCTGCGGCGGCATGGTACCGCCCACCATCTCGCCGTTGACCTGGAACAGCGTGTAATCGCCCATCCCCATGTCGTCCATCGGGGCCGTGGTCACGCCGAGCACCTGCTCGTAGAACCTGGCGGCGGCAGGGTCGCTGGTGATCAGCTCGTTCCAGATGACGGTGCCAGGCTCGTTCACCAGCGCGGCGCCGACGTACTTGCCGGCCTGCCAGAACGCCACGGCGGCGCCCCCGGGTCCAGCACGAAGGCCATCCGCCCCGGGGATGCGGCGTCCGGCCGCTGGCCGTCCGGAAACTGACCTATAGTTGCCATTGAAGGGGAGTAGTCCTTCGCTGACTGATCGACATGCTGGTGCGCTGACCGCACCCGGTCGTCAGGCCCTCGGGACGGGTGGACGAGACCTTCGCCGATGAGTCCGGCTCATCCGGCGGGGTTCGTCGATGCTCCCGCCAGCTGATCCGGACCGGGAAGGTTCTGTGCCCGGTGTCTGGTGCTGTGCTGCTGGCGACGGTGTTCGCGGTCACGTTCATCGTGGAACTGCCGGACAAGTCGCTGTTCGCTTCATTGCTGCTCGGGACCCGCTACCAGCCATGGCACGTCTGGCTTGGCGTGATGGCCGCGTTCGCCGTGCACGCGGGCCTTGCCGTCACCGCGGGCAGCCTGCTCACCGCTGCGCCGTACCGGATCGTCGAGCTTGTCAGCGCGGCGTTGTTTCTCGGCGGCGCGGTCTGGATGCTGCGATCCAGGTCCGCGGACGAGGGCGAGCCGGGTCCGGACGCGGCCAGGCTCGGCGCGGTACCGCCCAGCCTGTTCCGCGTCGCGGCGACCGGCTTCGCGGTGATATTCGTCGGCGAATGGGGCGATGTCACCCAGGTCACCACCGCCAACTTCGCTGCCCGCTACCAGGATCCGGTTATCGTCGGCGTGGCCGCGGTGATCGCGCTGTGGACGGTATCCGGGTTCGCGGTCTTCGTCGGCCCCAAGGTCCTGGGCCGCATACCGGAACGCTGGGTCCGCCTCATCGCCACGGCCGCGCTCACCGGCTTCGGCGTCTACAGCCTCATCCAGGCGCTGCCCTGACCGGCGCCCGCCGGCCGCCAGTATGTTGTGACCGGAACGTGCGTCCGGGGCGATGGCGATCGGGAGGAACCCGGGATGGCATTCGAGGGATGGCCGGCCGAGGCGCTTGAGTTCTACGAGGGCCTCGAGGCGGATAACTCAAAGACCTACTGGACCAGGCACAAGCCGGTCTATGACGAGAAGGTGCTCGGCCCGATGGCCGACCTGGTCGCCGAGCTCGCACCCGAGTTCGGCGACGCGAAGATCTTCCGCCCCTACCGGGATGTCCGGTTCAGCAAGGACAAGTCGCTGTACAAGACCCATATCGGCGCACTCGTCGGCAGCGGCTACATCCAGCTTTCCGCGCGCGGCCTGGCAGCCGGTGACGGGATGTACGGCATGGATCCCGGTCAGTTGCGGCGGTATCGCCAGGCCGTGGCGAGTGACGCCGCGGGCGAGGAGCTTGAGCGCGTGATACGCGCGGTCGAGCAGCACGGGATCAGCGTCCACGGGCACGACTCGCTGAAGACGGCGCCGAGGGGATACCCCGCGGATCATCCCAGGATCGAGCTGCTCCGGCACAAGGGCCTGATCGCCTGGCAGGAATGGCCGGTGCAGCCCTGGCTGGGGACTGGCGCGGCACGCAAGCACATCGCGGACTTCCTGATGGCCGCCCGCCCGCTCAGTGCCTGGCTCGATGCCAACGTCGGGCCGTCGGCGGCCCGCGAGCAGGCCGGTCTCTGAGCAACGCCGGTCTGCTCAGCCATTCAGAGCCCCAGTGTCGTCACCAGGACGCGGGCGGGGGTGCCGCCGGCCTCGATGGCCAGGTCGAGCGCGGCCGGCACGTTCAGGTCGGAAGCCAGCAAACGGCGGATCTCGGTGACCGCCTCCGGGCTGCCCGAGGCCGTGCGGCCGGCGGCGCGATACAGATCTTCCAGCCGCACGGCTGCGGCGTCGAGCAGGGCGGGCCCGTAGTCCCAGTCATCGGCCCAGGGCCGGTCCAGGATCATCAGCCGGACGGCGGCCGCCGGATGGTCCGCGAGCAGGTCGTCGAGCAGGACGAGATTGCCGGCGGATTTGGCCATCTTCTTGCCGTTCAGCGTGACCGTGCCGACATGCAGCCATGCCCGCGCATACGGTCGCACGCCGGTGAACGCCTCCGCCATCGCGGCATGATAGGCGTGATGCGGGAAGCGAAGATCCTTCCCGCCCGCGTGAATGTCCACGCCGACCCCGAACACCGACAGGGCCATGGCCGCGCACTCGGCGTGCCACCCGGGCCTGCCCGTCCCCCAGGGCGACTCCCAGGCCGGGTGATCTGGCTCGCTGGCCTGCCACACCGCCACGTCCAGCGGGTCATCCTTGTCCGGGTCATCGGGCCGGCCGCCGTACTCGGCGGACAGCCGCAGGCCCTCGGCCCGGTCCAGGCCGGCAGCGTCGACGGCTACCTTGCCCCGGAAGTAGACGCTGCGCCCGCGCTGGTACGCGGTCCCGGCGGCCAGCAGCCCGACGGCCAGCCTGATCACGTGCTCGACGTAGCGGTGCGCGCGCGGCTCGTGCCTCGGCGCGCGCACGCCGAGCGCGGCCATATCCTGGTCGAAGTGAAACTGACCGATAGCGGCGAACTCGTCGTACGGCGTGCTGGCCTGCTGCGCCGCGGCATCCAGCACGTCGTCGACATCGGTGATGTTCCGGCACAGCTCGGGCTCGACGCCGAGGAATTGCAGGCAGCGGCCCAGTGTGTCGATCCAGACGAAGGTGGCCGCATGCCCGAGGTGCGTCACGTCGTAGGGCGTGATTCCGCACGCGTAGATGCGGGCCTGGTCCAGCATCGGCAGCCGGTGGCCGGCGATGGCCGGCCCGGGTAGCCGGGGAGACGCATGGGCGGCTGCGTGGATTGTGGTCATGGATCTAGTGTCGGGCACCAGGGCCGCGCGCATCATCGGGGACCACGAACATGGGCTGAGCGCTCCCGCCATGCCGGCCGCAGCGCCACCACCATCAGCAGGCCGGTCAGGACGAACGCTGCCGGGTACCCGGTGCGGGCGACGAACAGCCCGAACACGGCGGGGCCGGCGCCGTAGCCGGTGTCGTAGGCCAGGTTCCACAGCGCGCTGGCGGCGCCATAGCCGGACGCCGGAGCGCGGTCGATCATCAGCGCGAAGCTAGCGGTCTGGCTGATCCCGAAGCCGGTACCGAACAGGCACATGCCGGCGATCACCGCCGCCGGGGCCGCCACCCAGATCAGCAGCATCATGCCGGCGGCCGCGAGCACCAGGCCGGGAATCAGCAGGCCGGGGTGACCGTGCCGGTCGCCATACCGCCCGGCCAGCCACCGGCTGACCGCGGCCGTCACCGCCTGCGCGAACAGCCCGGCGGCAGCGACGCTCCCGGTTGCCCCGACGGCGAGCGGGAGGAAGGCGACAACCACGCCGGCCGACACGGTGCTGGCCGCGAAGACCAGCGATGGGCGAAGCTGGCCACCGCGGCGCAGGCTGTCCAGCAGGCCGGCCGGCTGCCCGGCGCCGGTTCCGGCGGCCGCCTTCGTCTGCTGACGATCCGCCGCGGCGGGCATCCAGCGGACTGCCGCGAGCGGGACAAGTGCGGCGGCGGCGGCGATGACCACGACGGCTGCGTTACCGCTGTTTCCGGCGAGCCAGACGCCGGACGGCAGCGCCGCTACCGCGGGCACGCAGGCCGCAAGCCCGAACAGGCCCAGCCCCTCGCCCCGCCGGTCCGGCGGCAGCAGCAACGCGACCAGCGCGCCCGTGACCACGACGCTGAAACCGAAGCCCAGGCCGCGGACGAAGCTGACCGCAGTGATCGTGACCATCGTGTCCGGGCCGAGCAACGCGAGGGTCGGCACGCCGAGGAGCACCGCCGAGAGGGCGAGCACCACCCGGTAGCCGCAGCGCCGCATGAGGCTGGTCGCCGTGAACTCGGCGAGCACGCTGGCCAGCATGAGCACGCCGGTCACCAGGCCGGCGCCGGTGTCACCGGCGCCGGCCGAAGCGGCATACATGGGCGTCACCGAGAGCAGCAGGTAGAAGCTCGTCATGGCGCCGAAGGTCGACATCAGGACCAGCGCGAGCTTGCCGCTGATGATCCGTGTCGTGGTGGTGGAATCGTCGAGGGTCGTGGACTCGGTCAGGGTAAGTGTGCTCATGCATCCGACGCTAAGGTCGAAGTGGAATACTGATAAGGTCCAATTCCATGGCTATCCAGTGGTCCGGTTTGGGTCCGGAGCTGCTGCTGCGGCTCGACCGTGACAGCGGTCAGCCGCTCCGGTCGCAGCTGGAGGACGGTATCCGCGACGCGATCAGGAACGGCCGGCTTCAGTCCGGGGAGCGGCTGCCGTCGTCCCGGGAGCTCGCCCGCGACCTGGGCGTGTCCCGCGGCCTGGTGCAGGAGTGCTACGCCCAGCTGCTCTCCGAGGGCTACCTGGCCAGCCAGGTCGGCTCGGCAACCCGGGTCGCGGCCGGGGCGCATCCGGCGCCGCCCGCGCCGGCGCCCGGGCCGGCCCCTTCGCCACGGCTGATCGCTGACTTCCGGTCCGGCGTCCCCGACCTGGCGAGCTTTCCGCGGGCCGACTGGGTGTGGGCGACACGGGAGGCGTGTCGCACGGTGGCCACGGCGGACCTCGACTACGGCGACCCTCGCGGCCGCGCGGTCCTGCGCCGGGTGGTCGCCGGTTACCTGCGGCGCGTGCGCGCGGCAGCGGCCGAGCCCGAGCGCATCGTGGTCTGCACCGGGTTCGCCCAGGGGCTCAGCCTCGCGCTGCGGGTGCTGGCCCGGCTCGGCATCGTGAGCGCGGCCTTCGAGGACCCCGGCTACGGGAACGTCGAGACCAGCGAGACCATACGGGCCGCGGCGGCGACGGGAATGCGCACCGTCCACATTCCCGTCGACGAGCTCGGCATTGACGTCGCGGCGCTCGACGCGAGCGGCGCCCGCGTGGTCGTGGTCACTCCGGCGCACCAGGCACCGACCGGGGTCGTGCTCGCCGCGCAGCGGCGGCATGCCCTGGTGGAGTGGGCGAGCCGGAAAGACGCGTTCATCATCGAGGACGACTACGACTCCGAGTTCCGCTACGACCGGGAGCCGGTCGGCGTGCTGCAGGGACTCGCGCCTGACCGCGTGTTCGCCATCGGCACGGTCAGCAAGGCGCTCGCACCCGCGGTGCGGCTCGGCTGGGTGCTCGCGCCGCCGTCGCTGGCGGCCGCGGTCGCCGAGGAGAAGAGAATCAGCGACCGCGGGACGTCCGGCCTTGACCAGCTCGCGCTGGCGGTCCTGCTCGAGTCCGGCCGGTACGACCGGCACCTGCGGCGCATGCGCACGATCTATGCCCGCCGGCGCGGCGCGGTCATCGGCGCGCTCGCCCGGCATGCGCCGGAGGTCAGGCTGACCGGCCTGGCCGCCGGGTTCCACGCCGTGGCGCACCTGCCCGGCCCGGCCGATGAGCGGGCCGTCGTCATGGCGGCACGCGAGCGCTCGGTCGGCCTGTACGGGATGGCCCAGCACCGGGCCACCCGCGCGGCCGCTCCGCCGCAGCTGGTGCTCGGGTTCGGGAACGTCAGCGAGCGCGCGGTGGAGCCGGGCATCGCGGCCGTCGCTGACCTGCTGCGCCCGGTGCCCGGCTAGCTGGTGCCACCACCGGCCGGAGCGCCTTTCCGTACCGGCGGGAAGGCCTTTTTCGTGCCGGCCGGAAGGCCGTTTCCGGCAATGGCGCTGCCCGCGGCGGGCTGGTAATGTTCAGGCTGCGCGAGCCGGATATATCCGGCTGCGCCGGCCAGGCAAACGCCTGGCAGGCTGCGGGGCTGATTGCGGGGGACAGGTAACCGGCCTCCCGAGCAGGGTGGTGGACCGATGTGCGACGACCAGGCAGCGACGAGCCCGCAGGCGGCCAGGCCCGAGTTATCCCGGCGGGGCTTCATGCACGCGACGGCCGCCGTGGCTGCCGCCGCCGCGTTTTACCGCCGGATGCCACGGCTTTCGCTGCGCTCGGCGGCCCGCGAGGCCGCCGCGGACGGGACCGTCGCCTACTCAATGGCGATGCACATTCATTCCTCGTTCAGCGAGCAGGCCGGCTCGATGGACAGCCAGCTCTTCCAGGCGGCGAAGAACGCGGTCGACGTGCTGTGGTGGACCGATCACGACCATCGGATGGACGGGATCGGCTACCGCAAGACGGTGCACTTCACCAGCCTGACCACGGAGCGCGGGGCGGCCGGCGAGGGCGGCCCCTGGACCTGGACTAAGGCGGTCAGCGGCCCGCTGGGGACCGGGTCGGCCGGCGGGATCGTCGCGACCCCGGCCTCCCCTAGCGATCCGGTGGCCAGCGGGAGCATGCACCTGGCGGCCAAGAGCACGACGACCGCGACCGCGAAGTTCGGCTATTACGCGGACAGTCACCCGGGCGGCTGGAGCTACCGTGACAACCTCACCGGCCAGTCCCTGACCATCGACGTGCTGCTGAAAAGCGGCTGGACGCGCGGTTACCTGGAACTGCTGATCGTCACCTCGTACCACCAGGCGGCGGGCGGCCGCCCGGCCGGCAACTACAGCCTGTCGTACCGGTTCGTCCAGCCGGGCAGCGCGGCGGGCCGCGTCGCCAACGGCGACCGGGGGGTTATCACGATCCCGGTGAAGCCGGCCAGCGCCGGCAATCCCTGGGGCACGGTGACCATCAACCCGTCCGGCGACATCGCGGCCCTGTGGCCCGACCTGGATTACCGCGACTTCGCGCTGTGGGAGCTGACCCTCAGCGCGGTGAGCAACGGCGACCTGGTCAGCGGCTATTTCGACTATCTCAGGTTCAAGCGCCAGATCAGCGGCGAGGCGTTCTTGCTGCAGCAGATGGACATGGCGGCCGTGCTGGCCCCGAAGTACCCGGCCGTGGCCCAGCGGCAGGGCCTGGAGGTGTCGTGGCTGCTGCCCCATCTCAACTGGTTTGGCGGGGCGGTGGTCATCCCCGACTACGGCAGCACCACGCCCAGCACGTATACCGCGTACCTGCGCAACGTCGCGGTCCCGCAGATTCATGCGGCAGGTGGGCTGGTCAGCTACAACCATCCGTACGGCTACGGCGACCCCGCATTGCTCCCCGTCACGCAGCAGGACGCGCTGCTCGCGCAGGTCGCCGCGAAGCTGCTACCCACCGCGACGACACGGGCTGCCCTGGGCACCGACCTGCTGGAGGTCGGCTATACCAAGCGGCAGGGAGTGGATCTGGCCCACCATGTGGCGCTCTGGGATGTCATGTCCCGCAACGCCGTCTTCCTGACCGCCAACGGCATCAGCGACGACCACATGGGGCAGAACTGGTCCGGGATCCACAACAACTGGGTCACCTCGACGTGGGCCGCGAGCACCGCGGAGGCGGACCTGCTCGCGTCGCTGGCCGCGGGCCGAGCCTGGTGCGGTTCGCTGTCCTTGTACCGCGGCTGCCTGGACCTGCTGGTCGACGGCTCGTGCCCGATGGGCTCGGTCAGCGTGTCTGGCGTGACATCCCGGCGGCTTGTTGCCAGCGCGACCGGGATCCCGGCCGGCGGGTCGCTGCGGGTCCTGCAGGGCGCGGTCGACTACGCAGGTACCGCGAACCTGACGGCGAACACGCGGGTCATCGGCTCGTATCCGGCTTCCGGTCTGGCCGGCGGGTCGGTCACGCAGTCGATTGACACCAGCAAGAGCAGTTTCGTGCGCACGCAGGTGCTGAATTCATCGGGAGCCGTGGTCGGCCTGTCCAACCCGGTCTGGCTGCTGCGGGCCGCGCCGCCGGGCGGCATCCCCATCCCGCGCGCGGCCTGAGCCCAGCCCGGGCCTAACCGCGCGCGGCCTGAGCCCAGCCCGGGCCTAACCGCCGGTGAACCGCCTAGCGTGAGCTGATGGCGGTCGATCAGCCGGCTGGCTGCGCTGGCCGCTGCCTAGCGACCCAGTACCTCGCGGCGGCCGGCCCTCGGCGTCGGCCGTGGCCAGGAAGAACATGTCCCGTTCCTGGATGAAGCTGCGATCGTCATCGTCGAAGGTGTCGCCCACCAGCAGCCCGTCGATCCGGTCGGCCAGGTTGCGCGTGTCGAAGCGGTCCTGCAGCGACCGGCTGCCGTCATGGAAGCCCATGGTCATCGGTACTCCTCTCCGGCCGGCCCGGGCCAGCGCCCTGGCCCGGACACCTCCCGGCCCCGGATACCAGGATCGCAGGTCACCCGGCCTGGCGCCCTCCCTACGCGCGTCGCCGGGCACGCCGGATCACCAGGCGTCACGTTCTGTCCGCCGACGCGCGAAAAGGGCTGTTACGGCCGCCGGGTCGAGTAGCCATGCGCTCATCATGTGGAAAGTCAGGACTCGTTATAAATTCGCTTGACGGAGAAAAGCCAGAAGGCATAGCGACCTGACTCAATAGAGGTCAAGCGGGATAAACGGCCGACTCTCCGGGCAAGGCGCCAAGGCCACCATCACCCATGCTGGCCGACATTATGCTGCGGCAATGGAATGCGCATTAATAAATAGCCTCGCAATTCGCCGCCCGGGCTGGCGAAATGAACATTAACGGCCGGGAAACGGGGTCAAGGCGCTTCGGTGAGCCAGCGGGTTCTGACCGGGTTCGCGGACGCGCTGGCGGCGATCGAGTCGGCATGGTCCCTCGCGGATGACGGGTTCGAGGTCTACGCGTTCGCCAGGCGCGGCAGCCGGCCTGCGCTGGCCCGCGGCAAGGCCGTCCGGGTCGTCGACATCACGCCGCCCGAGCGGGACGCGGCCAGGTCTGCCGCGGATCTCGCCGGGATCGTGCGCCAGATCGACCCGGCGGCGGTGCTCCCGCTGGATGATCACTCGATCTGGCTGTGCGACCGCATCGCCCGGCAGCGCCCGGTAGCGTTCCTGGCACGGGCTCCGCAGGCAAGAAGGGCGGCCGCGGATGCTAGCGCGCTGGCTGGAAGGGCTGAACCGCCAGGTGGGAGCGGTCGGCCTCGGCTGCGTCGGGATGTCTGCGGAGTACAACACGCCGGACATCGACGACGCGCAGTCGCTGCGGGTGATCGCGCGCGCGGTCGAGCTCGGGGTGACCCTCTTCGATACCGCCGACTCCTACGGGCCGTTCACCAACGAGATCCTGGTCGGCCGGGGGCTCCGCGCGCACGCTGCCGAGGTCGTGCTCGCCACCAAGGTCGGACTCGTCCAGGGCGCGGTCGCTGGTCTCGTCAGCCGCAGGGCCGACCCCGGGCACATCCGCGCGTCGTGCGAGGCATCCCTGCGCAGGCTGGGCGTTGCCGCCATCGACATCTACTACCTGCATCGGGTCGACCCGGCGGTGCCCCTGGAGGTGTCCTGGGCCGCGATGGCGGACCTGGTCGCCGCCGGGAAGGTGCGGGCTATCGGACTGTCGGAGGTAACCGTCGCCGAGCTGGACCGCGCGCAGGCGATCCACCCGGTCGCCGCGGTGGAGTCGGAGCTGTCGGTGTGGACACGCGGGCCGCTGGACGGCGTCGTTCCCTGGTGCGGGGACCACGGCGCCACCTTCGTCGCGTACGCGCCGCTGGGGCGCGGCTACCTCACCGGAACGGTGCGCAGCGCCGATTTCCGGCCCGATGACATCCGCTCAGGAAACCCGCGATTCACGGCCGGCGCGATGGCGCGCAACCACGCCATCCTGGCCGTCATCGAGCGCGTCGCCCGGCGCCACGCCGCGACCCTCGCCCAGGTCTCGATCGCGTGGGTGCTGGCGCAGGCAGGGCACGTGGTGGCTATCCCCGGCACCAAACGACCCCGCTACCTGGAGGAGAACTGCCAGGCGGCGGCGATCGAGCTCAGCGCGGACGACCTGGCCGAGCTCGATGCGGCACCGCGGCCGATCGGCGACCGCTACTAGCCCGGGCTCATCTTGCCCCCTTCCATATTCTCTGACTAGAGTCAGAGAATATGGAAGGGGATCTCGTCAGCCAGGTGCGGAGGTTCAACCGGGCCGTCACCCAGCGGATCGGCGCGCTCAGCGAGGAGTACCTGGCCCGGTCGCGGCCGCTGGGGGCATCGCGGGTGCTGCGGGAGATCGGCGTCGGCGGCGCCGACGTTCGGGCGATCAGGTCCCGGCTCGATCTCGACTCCGGCTACCTGAGCCGGCTGCTCCGCGGGCTCGAGGACGAGCGCCTCGTCCGGGTACGGCCGGACCGGGATGATCATCGGGTCCGCGTGGTCCGGCTGACCGGGGCCGGGCGCGCCGAGCGGGCGGAGCTTGACCGGCGCAGTGACGAGCTCGCGCGGTCGCTGCTGGCCCCGCTGAACGACCGGCAGCGGGCCCGGCTGGCCGAGGCGATGGGCACGGTCGAGCGGCTGCTCACCGCCGGCCTGGTCGAGGTCGGGGTCGCGGACCCCGCCAGCAGCGCCGCCCAGTTCTGCTTGCAGTCCTATTTCGCCGAGCTTGACTCCCGGTTCGACGCCGGGTTCGATCCTGACGCGAGCATCTCGGCCGCGGCCGCCGATCTCGTCGAGCCCGCCGGCCTCCTGCTCCTGGCCGTGCTCCGCGGCGAGCCGGTCGGGTGCGGCGCGCTGAAGTTTCACGGCACCGGCCCGGCGGAGCTCAAGCGGATGTGGGTCGCGGCCAGCGCCCGCGGGCTCGGTGTCGGGCGGCGCATCCTGACCGAGCTCGAATGCCACGCCAGCCAGCGGGGCGTGACCGTCGTGCGCCTGGAGACCAATCAGCGCCTGACCGAGGCCATCAGCCTGTACCGGTCGGCCGGCTACGCCGAGGTCGCCGCCTTCAACGACGAGCCCTATGCTCACCACTGGTTCGAGAAGCGCCTGACCGGCCGCTGATCCCGCGGGATCAGGAAGGAGCCTGGCGTGCCGTCGATCGGGGCGTTGGTGCGGTGCTGGCCGGCCGTCGCCGGGCGCCGCCGGATGCGTTTTGGCGTATCCAGGGGCGGCCGTCTGCGTTGGGCTTGATCAGCACTGAAGCTGCGGTCAGCCAGAGCGCGGCGAACAGCAGGCTGCCGAGGATGTCGGTCGGATGGTGCTCGCCCCGGTACATGCGGGATATCGCGACGAGGACCGGCATGGCGATCGCGGGGATCAGGAACAGCCACCGCCACCAGCCGCGGGCGTGGCCGATGACCAGGATCGCCACGGCGACGTAGATGCAGCACGTCGCGGCCACATGCCCGGACGGATAGGCCGAGGTGGGCAGGTGGCTGTCGAGCTGCGACACGCCCGCCGGCCTTGGCCGCTTGACGACCGCTGCCGCGGCGAGGAACGCGGCGAGCTCCCCGAACATGACGACGACGACGTAGATGACCGGCCGCCAGCGCCGGGTGATGGCGAGGAAGACGATGCCGGCCGCGAGGGACACGATCAAGACCGCCTGGGTCGCGCCGAGAGTGCTGAAGATCAGGCTCCAGTGATTCCGGCCCGGCGTGCGGTGAGCGGCGAACCAGCGCGGGATCGTCCGGTCGCCCAGCACGGTGCCGCCCCCGTACTCGGTGACCAGCTCGCCGAGGCCGACGACGATGCCGAGGATCAGCACCCAGGTGACCAGGATCCCGGCGGCGATCCGGCCGTGATGGCGGGCCGGCGTGTCGTCCGCGGTCTCGGGCCGGGCGGGCTTGAGGTCGGCGCGGGCCTCGGGCTCCAGTCCTTGGATAACCGGATGGGTCACCGGCAGGCCGGCGCCATGCCGGGTCAGCTCGAAGGCGAATGCGGTGATGCCGAGCCAGAGGATCCCGATCGCCCACGCGCCCACGACGTCGGACAGGTAGTGCACGCCGAGCAGGATCCGGCTGATCCCGATCAGCGCGATCAGGATCCCGATCGTGGCGGTGAAGACGGTGCGCCAGCGGCCACGGGCGGCGGGCAGGAAGACGAGGAATACCGCGCCGTAGCAGACGATGGAGCCGAGCGCGTGCCCGCTGGGAAAGCTGTTGCCTATGCCGTGGGCAACAGGATGCGCCAGCACCGGGCGCAGCCGGCCGACCAGCGATTTCAGGATCGGATCCAGCACAAGCGCGCCTGCCCCGGTGATGAGCAGGTAAATGGCCAGCCGCCAGCGCCGCCGGAGCGCGAGAACGATCGCCGCGGCCGCGATGACCGCCCAGAGCACCCCGTCGCTACCGAGCCAGGTAACCGCCTTGACCGCCGTGACAAGCGCGGACTGGCCGGCGATCAGGTTATTCAGCTGGCCGGCAGCGCCGTGGTCGGCCGACTCAAGCGGCGGCCACTGCAAGCGCACGAGGATGAGCACGATCGTGAAGACCGCTGCCGAGCCGATGACCGCTGTCAGCGGCGTCATCTGCCGGCGCGTGCGGTCCGGGATGCGGAGTGACATGAACGGCACAGTGCCCACGCCGCGGGCTCTGACACCTGCGGGCGTAGGCCTCGCGTCAGAGCCGGCCCTCGGAGGCGGTCCCGCCACCGGCTGCGTCGGGGAAGCAATGCCGGGGTTCGTCCTTCCTGGTCGCGGTGCCCGCCGATGGCGGCACCGGTCAAGCGTCGTTCCTGGCCCCCGTGTAGACGTACGCCGCGCGGCCGATGCGGTCCTTCATGCCCCGGCCGGCTTCCTTGATCATCCGAGCATCGAACCCTGCGCCGGCCATGACGGCGAAGTGCTCGCCGTTCACCGAACCGGTGTCCAGCAGCCGGCGCTCCCCGCGCAGCCCTATCCGCACCGCCTCGGTCAGGTCGGCGGGGATCCGCAGGTTCCTCGCGAGCAGATTCGCCGTGCCGGCCGGCAGGATCGCCAGCACAGCCTCCGTCCCGGCCACGGCGTCGATGCAGCGCTGGACCGTCCCGTCGCCGCCCCAGACGAATATCACCTCAGCGCCGTGCGCCAGCGCGCGGCGGGCGCACTTGGCTGCCTTGCGGCTCTTCGCCACCTCCAGCCAGAGCGGATCGGTAACGCCCTCCCGCGCCAGCACCTCACGAAGCTCCCGCAAGCCGCCGCCGAGATCCTTGCCAGCGTGTGCCACAACAGCGATCCTCCGCATGCAGGGGCCTCCGTGTTCCCGGTCGCCGCCGGCCGGGCTGGCGTGATCGCCGGCCGGCCTGGCGGCTGAGGTTCTGGGCAGGCTCCATCTGCCCGCAGGATCGCGCGGCAATCGCGGCCATGACCCGTTCGCCCAAGCCGACAGCAGTCGGGCCCTCCTGCGGCCCGCGGCGGTAATGCCGTAATGCAGTGATGCAGTGCCGTAGTACCGTAGTGGCATACGCCGCAGGCGGCCATCGGGGCTCGGGTGATCTGGCCGGTATCCTGGCGGCCGTGAGCCACGTCCTGACAACCGAGCGGCTGGTCCTGCGCCCGGTGACCGCGGCTGACCGGACCTCGCTGCTGGCCCACTGGACCGCGCCGGACGTGCGGCGGTTCCTGTTCGACGGGGCGGTCTTGTCCCCGGCGGAGATCACCGAGGTTATCGAGGACAGCGCGCGGGACTTCGCCGCGGCCGGGTATGGCCTCTGGCTGGTCCGGGAGGCAGCCGGGACCGACCTGGTCGGCACGGCCGGGCTGCGGCCGCTGGAGGACCTCGGCCTCGAGATCTTCTACAGCCTGGCACCCGGCGCGTGGGGCAACGGGTACGCCACCGAGGCCGCCAGCGCCGTGCTGGAGCATGCCATTGGCCCGCTGGGCCTGCCCGAGGTGCTGGCCGAGGTCGACCGGGGCAACGCCGCGTCCGTCGCGGTCATCGAGCGGCTCGGCATGACCCCTTTCGAGGTGGTGGACGGCCTGCTCGGCCCGATGACCCGCTACCGCAGGACACGCTGAGTCACCGGGCCGGTGCCGCGGCAGCGCGGTGCTTCGTCAGCATCCGTCATAGTTCGTCCAGTTCGACGCACCGCCCGCGGCGATGGCGTTGTCGAAGACCTGATCCTGGTAAGCGGGGCCGGCCACGCCGTACTCGCTGGCCGCGCCGCCGTAGGCCTCCCAGGTGCTCAGCTGGAACTGATAGGCCCCGCCGCCGTTGCCTGGCCCCCAGGCATAGCTGCCGCCCTCTTCGGCGTTGCGGATGCAGACCCCCAGCGCCGAGCTTGCCGCGTCCCCGGCGCCGCTGGACGGCGCTGGCGTCTCGCTCGGGCTCGGGCTCGGGCTCGGCGGCGGTGCCGCCGCCTGCTGGGCCTGCTGGGCCTGCTGGGCCGCTTGCCGCTGCGCGCGCCGTGCGGCGAGGTGCCTGCGCCTGGCGATCCGCCGTGCCGCGCGGGTTTCCAGGACCGCGGCGGCGTGGTGCATGGTGGTGGTCATCTGGTAACTGGTGACGCCTGACTCCGAACTCGTCACGGGCAGCGCGTCATGCAGGGGCCTGGACGCCGCGGATCCGCTGTACAGGAACACGAAGGCCGCAGCCACGCCGGCGAGCGTTGCTGCGGCCACTGCCAGTGCCCCGAGCCTGGTGCCGGGCGCCAGGGCGCCGAGCCTGGTGCTGGGTGCTTTGTGCTTAGCATGACGGGGTGCTGCGGGCATCACGCTCCAGACCGCGAAGCTCCGCGTCCACCCGGCGAGCTGACGCCGGCTGATGCCCGGTGATGTCAGGTGGCTCGGGGAACGCCTGTCCCGGGGGAACCTACTTGAGGCGCTGCCCAGCCGCGGGCAAACGCTGAAAATCACGCTCTGACCAGCGCGAAGACCTGGTAACAGCAGGTAACCGGATAGCCAGACCTGGCTGATCGGCGATCAGCCCGCCGGCCGGTCAGTTGGCTGACCGGCCTGGTAGCACCGTCGCCCGCTCTAGCTCCAGGAGCCCCTGCTTGCGCTTCAGGCCGCCGGCATAGCCGGTCAGTTTCCCGGTGCTTCCGATCACCCGGTGGCAGGGGATCAGGATGCACAGCGGATTGCGGCTCACCGCGGCGCCGACCTCCTGGGCGGTCGCCGCGCCGCCAAGCCGCCGGGCAAGATCCCCGTAGCTGGTCGTGTGCCCGTACGGGATCTGCACGATCAGCTCCCAGACCCGGCGCTGGAATCGGTTGCCCCTGGCCTCGGTCGGCAGGTCGAAATCTGTACGCGGGCCGGCCAGGTATTCCGCAAGCTGGCGCGAGACGTCCTCGAATCCCTGATCGCTGCGCCGGCCGAACGTGACCGGGTCGGGCCGGTACCAGTGATGCGGGAAGTACAGCCCGATCAGATGATCATCGTCCCGCACGATGGTCAGGTCACCGAGCCGGGTGGACAGGACCGTGTGCTCTGCCGTCACCGTCTGCTTGCCGGTCACCATCGTCTGCCTCCTTTGGTACATCCGCTGTACCTGGAAGACGTGCCGTCCCGGCGATTCGTGAGGTCACGGACCGCTCGGCTGCCGCGGACCGGCTGGCTGCCGCGGTTAGCCGCGCTCGAAATAGCGGAGCAGCTCCCACGGCGTCACTCTGGCCTGGTCTGCCGGGCCGGCGTCGGCCGGTTGCGAGCTGAAGGCCGCAAGCTCGTGCCGCCCGAGGAGAGCGAGGTGCTGGTGGACCTCGGCACCGAAGGCGGCGCTGGCCAGCTTGCTCGTCTCGAATTCGGCCACGGCCTCCTGCAGCGAGGACGGCACCGGGGGAGCGCCATGGTCGGTGTACGCGTTGCGCGTGGTGACCGGCGGCGGGTCTGTCTGCTGCTCGATGCCCGCCAGGCCCCCGGCGATGGTGGCAGCGAATGCCAGGTAAGGGTTGGCGTCCGCGCCCGGGATGCGATCCTCGATGCGGGCGGCGGAGTCCTCTCCCACCAGCCGGAACGCGCAGGTCCGATTGTCCTCACCCCAGGTGACGGTGGTGGGGGCGAACGACTCGGGCAGGTACCGGCGATAGGAGTTCACGTACGGGGCGAACATGAGCGAGAGCTCGCGCGCCGAGGCCATCAGGCCCCCCACGTAATGCCGGAAGGTCTCCGACAGATGCCGCACGCCACCGGCATCCCAGCTGAGCGGCGCCGAGCCTGCCTCGTCCCAGAGGCTGGAGTGGATGTGGCAGGACGAGCCGACGTCGCCGGGGGACCATTTCGCCATGAACGTCGCTGACAGGCCAGCCAGGGCCGCGATCTCCTTGACCCCGTTCTTGTAGATCACGTGCCGGTCGGCCATCTCCAGGGCATCGGCGTACTCCAGGTTGATCTCGTGCTGGCCGAGCCCCCATTCGCCCTTCGAGGACTCGATGGGAACCCCGGCCGCCTCCATCTCGAGCCTGATCCGCCGGATCAGCCACTCGTCCTTGGAGGTCTGCAGGACGTGATAGTCAGCGCGGTAATCGGAGAGCGGTCTGAGCTCGCGGTACTCCCGCGCCCACGCATCCCGGTAGCCATCGGCGAAGAAGTACACCTCAAGCTCGGAGCCGCACTTGACGGTGAGGCCGCGCTCAGCGGCCCGGGCTACCTGGCGCTTGAGGATCTGCCGCGGCGATACCTCGACGGGCTCGCCGGTTTGCTCGATGACGGCGTCGCTGAGCACCAGCGCCGTCTTCTCCAGCCACGGCACCAGGCGAAGGGTAGACAAGTCCGGCACCATCAGGAAGTCCTGGAAGCCGCGTTCCCAGTCACTGAGCGCGAAGCCCGGCAGCGGCTCCATGTCCATGTCGACGACGAAAAGGTAGAGCGAGGCATTCAGCCCGCCGCCCTCGCGCATCAGGCGGCGGAAGGTGCGGGCCGTCACCCGCTTGCCGACGAGGCGCCCCCAGAGATCGGGCAGCGCGCAGATGACGGTATCCACCTCGCCGCCGGCGAGCATCCGGTCGAGGTCGCCGGGATCCAGCACCGCCCGCCCGCCCGGTGTCATCCGCAGCCCTCCGATCATCTGCCGTGCCGCGCCGAGCGTATCGCGCGGGACCCTGCGGGTGGCGGGACCCTGCGGGTGAAAGGTCCGACAAGCGGGCCATGCCTGGCCGCCAGTGCCGCTAGCGAGCCGCCGCCCTGACGGCCGCCCGGGCCGCCGCGCCGAATTGGGTGAAGACTGCCGAGCTCGCGTGCTCGGTGCCGAGCATCTCCGGGTGCCATTGCACCACCGGCCTCACCGCGCGGCTCGCGCCGCGCGTTCGGGCTGCGTCATCCCCGCCGCCAGGCCGACGGTGCGTGCCTGGTCAAGACGGTGGTAGCGGCCGCCGTAGAAGAGCAGCGGCTCGCCACCGTTTCCGCCCATCTGCACGGCCTCGCCGACCACGATCACATGATCGCCGCCTGGGTAGACGGCGGTTACCCGGCAGCACACCCAGGCCAGCGCCCCGTCGATGACGGGCACGCCCCCGCGGTCCCGGTAGGTGCACCCGGTGAACTTCTCCGGCTCCGGCTGCTTGCTGGCGAAGATCCTGCTGACCTCCTCCTGGTCACTGGCCAGCACGTTGACGGCGAATCTGCGCGACTGCCTGACGGCTGCCAGCGTGCGCGACCGCAGATCGAAGCCCGCCATCACCAGCAGCGGATCCAGCGACAGCGAGGCAACCGCGTTGGCCGTCATGCCGGCCGGGCCGCCGGTGCCGGTGCCGGTGCTGGTGCTGGTGATCACCGTGACGCCGGTGGCGAATCTGGCCATCAGCGACCGGAAGCCTGCCTCGTCCACGGCGGCCGCGCACGTGGTCATAGGCTGCCTGCCCGGCCCAGCCCGGCGCGCAGGAAGGACGCCAGCTCGGTCACGCTCGCGCGGGCGGTGTCGAGCCATCCGGTGCAGAGCAGGAAGCCATGCACCATCTCGGCCTGCGACCGGAGGCGGACGGGAACGCCGGATGCCCGCATCCGCTCGGCGTAGGCGACTCCTTCGTCATGCAGCACATCGCGGCCCGCCACGAGCAGGTAGGCCGGCGGCAGCCCGGTGAGGTCCTGAGCCAGCGCGGCCGCGGCCGTGCTGGACGACTCGGCATCGCCCAGGTAGGCCGACCAGTAATACTCCATCTCGCCACGCGACAGGAACGGGTCGTCGGCGTTGGCGGCGTAGGATGCCGTGCTCATCGTCGGGTCGAGCGCAGGATAGGCCAGCACCTGGAGGGCTACGGTGAAGTCCGCTGCGTCCCGGGAGGCCACGGCCACGGCGGCGGCCAGCGATGCGCCCGCGCTGTCCCCGGCGACCGCCAGGCGCGAGGCGTCCACTCCGAGCTCGGCTGCATGCCCGGACACCCAGCGGGTGGCGGCCACGCAGTCGTCGAGCCCGGCCGGGTACGGGTGCTCAGGCGCAAGCCGGTAGTCCACGGCGATGAGCACGACCCCGGCCTGGCTGGCCAGCTCGCGGCAGAGCACATCGTGCGAATCCAGCCCGCCGAGCACCCATCCGCCGCCGTGGAAGAACATCGTGGCGGGCAGGGCCTGCGCCGAACCTGGAACTCCGCGAGACGGCGCAGGCCCGGGAGCAGGCGATCCCCGGGCCGGGTCCGGCACCGCGGCATGCGCTTCGGCGGGCGGGGCGGGCCGGTACACCCGGACGGCAAGCTGCCCGGCCGGACCATCGAGCTTCAGGTCCTCGCCGGGGACGCCGGCCGCCGGGCCGGCCAGCCATTGTGCCAGCTCGGTGAAGTTCCGCAGTCCGTCAGGCCGTGGCAAGGACATGCTGGAGGGCCGGTTGGCGGCCACCAGCGCCTGCAGCAATGCGTCGAGTTGGGCCCCGTCACTCATGGTCCGATTGTCGGACCATTAGAGCATGAGGTCAAGAGCGCTCCAGCGGCTCGGACGGCCGGGCACCGCCGGCCGTCACCGGCTCGACCGGGCCGTACCTCGCCGCGTAGGCCTGCGCCGCGGCGCGGAAGCACTGCACGGGGGCACGCACGATGCCGGCCCCGATCTGGCCGCCGCCGCGGCCGGCCAGCCCGGCGTCCAGGACCGGCGTGATGCCGGTCTGCGCGACTTTCAGCGCGTCGATCGCGGTCGGCGTCCCCCGGTACCGGAAGTAGGGAATCTTGTAGTCGGTATTCTCGCCTACCGTGATGTCGTACATGGCGAGGTTCATCTCGATCATGGCCTCGGGCGAGCCGCCCTGGTAATTCTGCAGCGGGAAGGCCGCGGCCTGGGCAAAGCCGCCGAGCCCGACCGTCTCGTTGATCAGGCTCTCGCCGCCGATCCACTCGATGTCCTCGACGGCGTACCCCTCGAAGAGCCGGGCCGACACCTCGGGGAACGGCCCGTCGAACCACTCGTCGCCCAGACCGCTGACCCGGATCGAGACACCGCGGCAGGTGATGCTCATGGCGGTGACCACGCTGCTGGCCTCGATATCGCGGGCGGCGTCGGCCGCGGCCTTCCCGCTCGCCATGGACAGCCGGAGGAAGAAGTAGTCGCTCGCGGTCAGATACGCGAGCGTCTGCAGCACCTCATCGCGGTGCCCCGGCCCGGCCTCGAGCAGGTGCGGGAAGAGCTCCCGGCCGAAGAGCAGGGTCGCGGCGGTGTTGCGGCTGTGCAACTCGTCCCCCATGTGCACGGCGCGGCGCATGATCGGCTTCAGCGGGATGCCGCCGGCCCGCCGCACGGCCGCGCCGATGGTGGGGGCGATGACGTGCTCGATGTAGCGGAGCTGGTCACGCACCTCGTCGTCGTAGGACCCGTAGTTCAGCCGCTTGTGCGACTCGCCCTCGTAGAAGTTGCAGAAGCCCGTCGTGCCACCCGCGTCGTTGCGGACCACGAAGACGGGCATGGATGCGGTGAACACCCCGGCCACCGAGCCGACGCAGCCGTGGTCATGGCAGGCGCCGATGACGATGTCGCCGTCCGCCATCCGCCGCTCGGCATCGGCCTCGCTCTCGGCTAGCCCCTCGTACAGCGCGGCGTAGACGAGCGCGGCGCGCTGCCCGCCGCGATAACCATCGAACGGCACCGCCGGCCCGGACGTGAGGATGGTCCGGTCGGTCATGCCGGGCACAACGCCCCTGGCCGGGGCCACCGCGACCAGGACCGGCTCGCTGCCGCACATCCGCTCAAAGGCCGTCTGGTTGGCCCGCTCGCGCACCGCCGCAGTTACCACGCGGCCGTCCCGCCGTCGACGGGGATCACCGCGCCGGTGATGAAGGATGACCGCGGTGACAGCAGGAACTCGACCACCTCGGCCACCTCGTCGGTCCGGCCCAGCCGGCCGAGCGGGATCTGGGCGGTCAGCGCGGCCTCGCCGCCGGACATGCGGTCCCAGGCCGGGGCCATCGGCACCTCGATGAAGCCGGGCGCGACCGTATTCACCCGGATGCCGCGGCCTGCAAGCTCGCAGGCCCCGACCCTGGTGAGGCCCTCGATCGCGGCCTTCGATGCCGAGTACATCGCCGTCCCGGCGAACCGCCCGACGGCGCCGGCGATGCTGCCGATATGCACCACGGCGCTGCCCTGGGCCAGGTGCGCGACGGCTGCCCTGGTCATCCGCGCGCTGCCGAGCACGTTCACCGCCCACATGGCGGCCGCGGCCGCCTCGGGCATCTCGTCGACGCGCGCCTCGCGCAGCACGCCCGCGCAGTTCACCAGGGCGGTGACCGGCCCGAGCGCGGCTGCGGCGGTCATGTACCCGGCCACGCTCGCCTCATCGGTGACATCCAGCGAGAAGTCCACGACCTGGCCGCCGGCCACCGGGCCGGGCCCCGGCCCGGCGGTCACGTCCACGTCTCCGGCGGCCACGATGTACCCGGACGCCGCCAGCCGCCCGCAGATCGCTCGCCCGATGCCCCCGGTTCCTCCTGTCACGAGCGCGACAGCGGCCATCCCCACCTCCTGATCCAGGCCCGGGCGGCGGCACCGCCCGGGCCAGCCCGGCGGCGCTGCCCGGGGCCGCCCGGCGGCACTGCCCGGGCCCGCCCGGCCGTGGCGCGTGCCCTTGGGCGCGTGTTTGGTCCGAACCCTAGTCCAATAGGCCATGGTCGGTAAAGGCTCGGCGAGGTCCCGCAGCGGCGGCCGACGGCACTCGCCCTGGCCCGGGGGCCGCGAGGCGGCATGAGCAGGCAGCTGGCCTGATTGTGAGAGCATTGGGCCATGAGCGCCGTGGCTCCCGGCCCTGACCCGACCGGTATCGAGAAGGTCGAGCACGTGCCGGTTTACGGCCTGGTGGTCGACCAGCTGCGCCGCGCCATTCACAACGGGTCGTTCGTGCCTGGTGACAAATTCCCGCCCGAGCGCGAGCTGTCCAAGCAGCTCGGCGTCTCCCGCGCCAGCGTCCGCGAGGCGATCCGCGTGCTGGAGGGCGAGGGGTACGTGGAGACCAGGCGCGGGGCAAGCGGCGGCATGGTCGTGCTCGATCGGGCCCAGACCGAGGACCGGCTCGCGGAGATCATCCGCATGCAGCTGCCCGAGATCGAGCAGGTTATCGATTTCCGGCTGGCCGTCGAGGTCAGCGCGGCCAGGCTCGCCGCCGTCCGCCGCACCGACGCCGACCTGGCCCGGCTTGATGCTGCCTTCGAGACCATGGCCGCGAGCCGCGAAACTCGCCGGTTCCGGGCCGCGGACTCGGCCTTTCACCAGGGAATCGCGCAGGCAGCGCGGAATGAGTGGATGGAGCGCTCGATCGCCGACGCGCGGGCGTTCTTGTGGATGACGGTCGACCTGGTCGCCGAGAACGTCTTCCGGAGCGCGCAGCAGCATCACGGCCAGATCCTGGCCGCCATCAAGGCGAGCGATCCGGATGCCGCCGAGCGGTACGTGGCCGCTCATATCGAGGTCACCAGGACGGACCTGATCCGGATCGCGGCCGCCGCGCCCTCGGCCAGCTAGCCAGCGGAAAGCGCGCCGCGCGGGGGCCGCGGGGTCTTGACACCCGGCGATCTAGAAACCTATGCTCCGGGCCAAAGGTCCGCAAAGCAGACCTACCGCAGAGCCGCGGCACATCGCGTCACGCCACCGTCCGTTGTGCTGACCGCATGGCCCGTGAGGGGTGAGTGGGAATGACGGCCGAACAAGTCACCGAACACCCCGTCGAAGGCCTCCGCCGGAATGCCGTCGGGCTGCCGGACGTGATCTTCACGTCCGTCACCACGATGGCACCAGCCGCGGGCGCGGCCTTCTCCATCACGGTCGGCGCGCTCTTCGCGGGCGGCAGCCTGGTGCTCGGAGTGATCATCGCGCTGGCGGGCTGCATGTTCACCGCCCTGTCCATCGGCCAGATGGCCCGGCACCTGCCGTCGGCCGGCGGCATGTATACCTATATCGCGCGGGGCCTGGGCTCGAAGCTGGGGTTCCTGGCCGGCTGGGGCTTCGATCTCGCCTACCCGCTCGTGGTTCCGCTGGTCACCATCCTGTTCGGCAGCATCCTCGGCAGCACCCTGCAGGCCCATTTCGGCTACTCCTACGACCTCTGGTGGCCGATCGGGATGATTTTCAGCCTCGCAGCGGTCGGCGCGGCGAACTACTTCGGCATCCAGGTGAGCACGCGGTTCGGGATCCTGCTCGGGACCTTCGAGATCCTGGTGATGGTCGCGCTGTCGCTGACCCTGATCGTCAGCGCCGGATCGCGTAACACCCTCAGCGTCTTCACCACCCACTACGCGACGGTGCCCGGCTTCAAGGGGATGTCCGGGGTCATCGCCGGATCGGTCTACGGCGTGCTGGCGTTCATCGGGTTCGACGCCGCCGCGCCGCTGGCCGAGGAGACCAGGAACGCGACCCGCAACGTGAGCCGCGCGGTGGTTGGCTCCTGCCTGCTCGTGGGCCTGTTCTACGTGCTGACGACCTACGCGGCCACGGTGTACTTCGGGGCCGGCCGGTTCGTCTCGTTCTACACTGCCGGCGGCGGGAACCCGTGGAACCTGATGGCCACGGCCGTCTGGGGCACCGGCTGGGTCGTGCTGTTCATTGCCCTGCTCAACTCGAGCGCCGCCTGCGCCAACGGCGGCGCATGCGCGGCCACCCGGTGCCTGTGGGCGATGGGGCGCATCCGCGTCATCCCGCGGGTCTTCGGCGGGACGCAGCGCCGGTTCAAGTCCCCGCACATCGCCATCTTCGCCACCTTCGGCGCGGGGGCGGCCCTCGCGCTCTGGCTCGGCGAGCAGTACTCGCCGACGACCGCCTTCGCGCTGCTCGGCACCATCATTACCGGCGCCATCCTGCCGATCTACGTCGCGGTGAACATCGCCTGCATCGCCTACTTCTGGCGGGAGCGCCGCAGCGAGTTCAACGTGATCAAGCACCTGCTGTTCCCGATCCTCGGCATCGTCCTCTTCGTGCCCGGCTTCTTCGCCGCCCTGGGCATCGAGCTGTTCAAGTTCGTCAGCCCGCTGACCTACCCGCTCAACCTCGCGGGCGTCGTCATCGCCGTGTGGTACGCCATCGGGGTGGCGCTGGTGATCTACTTCACGATCAGGCACCCGGAGCGGATCAGGGACACGGCCAAGGTCTTCGTCCAGGACGACGCGCCGGAGCTCGCTGATGCCTCGTCCGCCTGATAGCGCGCCACGCGACCGGCGCGGCTGACCGCAGCAAGGAGGATCCTGGCCCATGCCATCCGACGCGGACGTCCATCCCCGGCCGGCCCGGGCCGGTGAGATCGGCGAGCGGCTGCGCGAGCAGGGCGTGCGGGTTATCCAGATGGAGATGCCGGATATTAACGGGGCCGTCCGCGGCAAGGTCGCCGGGATAGCCAAGGGCCTCGGCGCGACCGGAACCGGCGTGAGCACGCTGGTGATGTCGTTCCGCGGCGGAGAGGAGATCACCCTCTCGCCGTGGAGCAGCTTCGACAACGGCTTCCCGAAGTTCTCCGCGGTCGCCGACCTGGGCACCGTCGTGCGGCTGCCCTGGCGGCCGGATACCGCCGCCGTGCTCTGCGACTTCGTGATGAACGACGGGTCGGCGTGCCCGATGGACGGGCGGGCGATCCTGCGCCGGGCCATCGCCGAGCTGGCGGAACTCGGCTACACGGCCAAAGCCTCGCTGGAGTGGGAGTTCTACGTCTACGAGGCCGACGACGAGCTGATGCGGGCCGGGCGCTTCCGGGACCTCAAGAGCCTCGGCCGCAACCTGCACTGCTACACGCTGACGAACCTGCCCTCGTTCATCCCGCTGGCCTCGGCCTTTCTCGCGCGGATGGAATCGGTGGGCATCCCGGTGGAGGCCTTCCACTCCGAGTACGGGCACGGCCAGTACGAGTACACCTGCGCGCCGGCCGACCCGCTGACCGCGGCCGACTGGGCGGTGCGCTCCAAGACCTACCTGCGGGAGCTGGCCGCCGAGCACGGGCTGCTGACGACGTGGATGGCGGCACTGCACACCGACAGTCTCGATTCCAAGAACGGCTGCCACGTGAACGTGTCGCTCGAGCGCGACGGGCGCAACGCCTTCTGGGATGCCGGCCGCGGCCGCCTGTCCGAGCTGGCCGGCCATGCCGGAGCCGGGATCCTGGACACGATGTCCGACTTCCACCTGTTCTTCCGGCCGTGGGTGAACTCGTTCCGGCGGATGGACCGGCTGTCCTGGAACCCGGAGGATGCCTCCTGGGGCCTGGACAATCACGCCACCGCGATCAGGGTCGTGCACGGCCCGGATCCGGCCGCGTATACCCGGTTCGAGCACCGGGCGCCCGGCCCTGATGTCAATCCCTACCTGGCACTCGCCGCCGTTCTCTGGGGCGCGGCGCGCGGGATCCGCGCGGGCCTGCAACCGCCGCCGCTGGCTCAGGGCGACCCCGTCGTCGCGGGCGGGTACCAGATGCTGCCGCGCACGCTGGAGGACAGCGTGCAGGCGATGCGGTCCTCGGCGCCGGCCGCCGACCTGCTCGGGCCGGCGTTCATCGACCATTTCACCGCGATGAAGCTGGACGAGGCGCAGGACTACCGCGACTGGCTGGCGAAGCAGCCGGAGGGCACGGCGGACCAGATCACCGACTGGGAGTTCGGCCACTATTTCGAGTGGGTCTGACACCGGGCCAGGTCAGCTGCCCAGCCCGGTAGCCCAGCTCAGCTGCCCAGTCCGGGCAGCCCAGCTCAGCCGCCAAGCCCGGCGGCGAACGCCCCGACGGCGCTGTTGAAGGCGTCGCTCTCCTCCCAGAAGGGGCAGTGACTGGAGGCGGGGAACGTCTGCAGCCGGGCGCCGGGGATCCGGCTGGCAATGTACAGGCCGGCCTTCGGGCTGGTCAGCTTCTCGTCCTCGCCGAACAGCACCAGCACGGGGACGTCGATCTGCGGCAGGTACTCGCGGTAGTCGCGCAGCGTCTGGTCGGCCAGGATGGTGCTGGCGATGACCGGCGGCACCTGCAGGATCTCGGCGCTCATCCAGGCCATCGCCTGCTCATCAGGCTCATGCAGCATCAGCCCGGTGAACTCGCTCACCAGCGCGGGCTGATCGAGCTGCAGCTGCTCGTTCAGCTCGCGCAGGGCGTCCAGGGTGAACACGCCGAACTCATAGCCGTCCCAGGCGAAGTCGGACGGTGGCTGGTCCACGATGACCAGCCCGGCGACGCTGCCCGGCCCGTAGGCCCGGAGGAACTCGTACTGAACCATCGCGCCCATCGACCAGCCGACCAGGATCGGCCGCTCCACCGACAGCTCGGCCAGGATCGCGTGCAGGTCAGCGGCATAGTTCGGCACGGTATGGCCATGCAGGACCTTCTCCGACCTGCCGTGCCCGCGCAGGTCGGGAATGATCACGCGGTGCGCGGCGGCAAAGTGGCTGAGCTGGCGCTGGAAGAAGCGCCCGCTCATGCTCCAGCCGTGGATGAAGACGATCGGCGGGCCGGCGCCCTCATCCTCAACGAAGAACGTGACGTCACCGATGCGCAGCTCCCGCGCCATCTGGCGCCTCTCTTCCTGGTGGGTGATGGTGCGGCGACAGCCGCTACTGCACCATGAAACCGCCGTCGACGACGAGAGCCTCGCCGGTGATGTAGCTGGCGTCGTCAGAGGCAAGGAACAGGGCGGCCGCAGCGATGTCCTCCGGCTTCCCCACCCGGCCAAGCGGCACTAGGCGCTCGATGGCGGCCCGCTTCTCCGCGCTGGCCAGCGCGTAGGACGCGAGCGGAGTCTCGGTGACGCCGGGGCAGATGGAGTTGACCCGGATCCCGTGCGGGGCCAGCTCGACCGACAGCGCCCGGGTGATCATGTGCACGGCGCCCTTGGACGCGTTGTAGTGGACCTGCGGATGCCCGCTGCTGGCCAGCACCACGTGCGCCTCGACCGAGGCGAGGTTGACGATCGCGCGGGTCCGGCCGCCGTCCGCCGCCCCGGCCGGCGCGCTCACCATGTGCCGCGCCACCGCCTGGGCCATCAGGAAGGTACCGGTGGAGTTCACGTCCTGGACGAGCTGCCACTCCTCCAGCGACAGCTCGAGGAAATTGGTGTACCGGGCGATGCCGGCGCAGTTGACAAGGACATCAATGGAGCCGAACGCCTCCGCGGCCGCGGCCGCCATCCGGGCCGCGTCCTGCTCGCTGGAGACATCGCCGGTGACGGTGACGACCTGATCCCGGTCGCGGCCGCCGAAGGCCGCCGCGAGCCCGCCGGCGTTGGCATCCGCCGCGGCGACCCGGGCGCCCTCGGCCAGGAAGCGCTCGACCGTGGCCTTGCCGATCCCGGAGGCCGCGCCGGTGATCAGGGCGGCCCGGCCGCTGAGCCGCCCGTCGCCGCTCACCGGGCCGCTCCGTCACCAGCCCGGCGGCCAGCGGGCAGTGAGAGGAAGGACGGCGCCACGTCCAGGGCGAACCGGCTCGCCCACCGGCGCCTGACCTCCGCGGGGATGCCCGGAGTCGAGAAGTGCAGGATGAAGTGGTTGAATCCGACGTCGAGATACTCCCGCAGCCGCTGCCGCACGGTCTCCGGCGATCCGACCAGCTGCCATCTGCACCACGGCACGATGCCGTCGGCGCGGGTCCGCTTCTCCATCCCGGCGAAGATGCGCTGCCAGGCCTGGTAGCCAGGCGTGTTGGCCCAGTCGGTCGCGTGCGGCGCGTAATGGTCTATCTGCGCCTGCATGAATCGCGGCTTGTACAGGCAGGCTTCCTGCACCGCGTCGGCGTCGGTGTCGGCGACAATGCAGTCGATCATGAGCGGGAACGTTGCCCCGGTCACGTCCATCCCGGCCGCGGTGGCCGCATCAGCCCAGCCGCGCAGGGTGGCTGCCTGGCTGTCCAGGTCACCGATGGTGTTGCAGATCGGCGGCAGCCCGAGACCTGCCATGATCCCGGCGCTGTCGGGGCTGCCGATCGCGCCGTAGAAATGCAGGTTCGACGTCCTGGGCTCGGGGCGGATGCAGATCTCCTCCGGCACGGACAGGTACTTTCCCGCGTAAGTGAACGGCCTGCCGGTCATCGCCGTGCGCACGATCTCCCAGCTCTCCTGGAATCGTGCTCGTGCCTCGCCCATGTCCAGGCCGTACGCGTCGTATTCGAACTTCGCGGTACCGCGGCCGAGGCCGAGGTGCAGCGGCCGGTCCGTCAGCTGGGTAAGCATCGCGATCTGCCCGGCCAGCCGGAGCGGATTGTGCCAGGGCGTGACAATCACGCAGGTGCCGAATCCCAGCCCGGGGAAGCGGCCGGCCAGGTGGGCGATCTGGACGGCGGGATCAGGGGTAGGGAAATAGTCGCTGAAATGATGCTCGAGCACCCAGACCGTGCCGAATCCCAGCTCTGAGTACAGCTCGCAGTCGCCCAGCATGCCCTGATAAAGCTCACGATCGCTGGAACCGGGCGCGCCCGCAGCCGCTACGACACATCCGAACTCGACATCCTCACCAGCAGCCACAAGACCAGCCTTCCAGTGGACCTTTGGTCCGAGTATCATACCAATGGATGCAGGCGTCAAGATTGCCGGCGCCAGCGCCGGATCCGCGGAATGCCGCCGCCTGCTGGCGGCGGGGTTCCACCGGCTGCTCGTCACCGCCGAGCCAGTTACCCAGGCGGCCGCCGACCAGGCGGTCGCGGCCGCGCTGGCCGCCGCCCGGGCCGGCCTTTTCACCCTGTCATGACCGGCCAGAACCGCGCTCTCAGGTACGAGTGCTGTCCGTAACCTCACGGCGAGCGAGCGGGGCGATGGTCAGGGCGCGTACTTCAGTACCAGCTCGCCGACCTGGGGGAGCGCGGTCTCGACGTGCCTGGCTGCGCTGCCGCGGACGGTGCCGTACGCCTTGATGATCGTAGGCCGGCCGGAGGCCGCCGCGCGGGCGTCGGTCACCGAGAGCAGGGCCTGCGACACCTCCTCGCCGCGCTTGGCCAGGTAGTCGCCGAATCCGGAGCCGCCGGAGGTGTTGAAGTCCGCCCAGTACGGCTGAAGCTTGTCCACCATCTGCGGAAGCAGGGACTCCACCATGTGGCGGACGTGGCCAGGCATGAAGGTGGTCACCGTCTTGTAGGCGAGCTTGACCGCGGTCCCGGAGATTCCTGACTTGGCCGAGACCTCCTGCTCGATCAGCGTGTAGCAGTCGGCGATCACCTGAGGCCGGGTGTCCGGCGTGAGCAGGATCTCCTGAAGCGTGGCTGCCATGGGTATGTTCTTCTCCTTGCCGCTGGGCACTGCCCTGGATTCCCGCACGCATGCTGCAATGCGGCATCCGTCACTAGACGGCGAGCGCCCGGCTACGGTTTACCGCCCGGCCATGTCCGTCACGACGTGGGTGGTGGTTCCGGCAGCGTCTCGGCCAGCGCTTCGAGCGCGGCGGTCCAGCTCTCCCAGCAAGGGCGGCCGGGGTCGGCAGCGATGGTCGTGATGAGCTGTTGCCGGAATGGTTCCCGGTCGCCGTACGCGTGCTCAACGACCGCGGCGGCGATCGCGCCGGGAGGCGCCGGGCGTGCCGCCACAGGTAGTCGTGAGCCAGTTCCTCGGCCGACGGCGCCTTGAAACTGTCAGTGTGGACACCTTGCGGGTTCACACCGCTCATCACGTGGCTGATCGTGCTGTCCTTGCCAGCCGCGTCGATTCCCTGGAGCACGACAAGGACAGCGTAGGTCTGCTGCGCGGCCAGGCGGTCCTGGTATTCCGCGAGCAGTTCCGCGCCTTGCTGGAGAAGCCGTTCCCCATCCCTTTTATTGCGCACACCGCATCGCTCGCCTGGGTCAAAGCCCTTCGGCAGCGAGACCTTCGAGCCTGGCCTGACCCGCAAGGATTCGACGAACCCGGCAGTCCAGCCGGTGTCCAGCTCAGTCATCCGCGTCCTCCAGCTCGCCAGTGCAGTCGGCCCTTTCAGGCCTCCCGCCCCGGCCGCAGGTCGTTCTCCTCGGTCAGCCCGCGAAGGCTACTTCTCCATTCAACGGCTGTCTTGCTTCGGCCGTTACGTACGTCTTTGCTCGCCTGTAGCCCTTTCTGCGGCGTGGAAGGCCTCGAGTGCCTCGCCGGGGGTGTCGTAGTAGGCGCCGGGGCCGAGGGCGGCGCTGATGCCATATCGGTCGAGCTGCTCGCGCACTGGGCCGTGGACGGTGCTGACGGCGAGGCGGATGTGTCGTTTGCGGAGGTGCTCGATGACGCGGGTGAGGACCGCGGCCGCGGTGTAGTCGACGTCGCCGATGGCCGCGGCGTCGAGGACCATCCATCGCAGCGGGTTTCCCTGCGCGGCGAGGGCAGTGACGTCGTCGATGAGACGGGAGGCGTTGGCGTAATAGAGGCTGGTGCCGAACCGGTAGACGGCCAGTCCTTCCTCGGTCCGCGCGCCGGGCAGGACCGGGGCAGGCTGCCAGTGCCCGGCCGGTGACTTCACCAGCACGCTGCTGCGCGGGCTGTAGCTGTGGCGCAGGTGGTCGATGACCGAGGCGACGACGGCGAGCACGATGCCTTCCTCGACCCCGAGGATCACGACCGCGGCGGTGGTGAGCAGGGCGATGGTGAACTCGGGGAGCCGGCAGGCCAGGATCCGCCGCATCCCGCGGATGTCGATGAGCCCGGCAGCGATGAGGAAGACGACTGCCGCCAGGGCGGCGATGGGCAGATAGGCGAGCGGCCCGGTGAGCAGCAGCAGGACGATGAGCACCGCCGCGCTGGTCGTGAGCTGGGCCAGCTGGCTGCGCCCGCCCGCGCTGTCGGTCACCTGCGTCTGCGTCGGGCTGCCGTTGACCACGAAGGCACCAGACAATGCGGCGGCCACGTTGGCCGCGCCCAGGCCGACCAGGTCGGTGTCCTGGCTGAATGCCTCCTCGTACTTCCCGGCGTAGGCGCGTGAGGTCGCCGCGCTCTGGGCGAGGATGACCACGAACATCGACACTGCGGTGCCGAGCAGCGCGGCGGCGTCATGCCAGCCGAGGGCGGGTAGGCCCAGGTGTGGCAGCCCGCGCGGGATGGGGCCGAGCACGGCCACGCCGCGCCCTGTCAGATCCGCGGCCCGGCTCACGATGATCGCGGCGATCACCGCGATCAGCAGGCCCGGGATCCTGCGGGCAGCCACGCGGGAAGCCAGCACGATCACGATGACCCCGGCCGACACGGCCAGATCGGCAGGGTGTGCCTGCGGGAGCGCGCGGGCAATGTCCAGGAGCCTGGCCGGGGTGGCCTTGTCCGCGACGGTCACCCCCAGCATGTCGGGGAGTTGCCTGGCGGCCACCTGGATGCCGACGCCGGTGAGGAATCCGACCAGGACGGTACGGGACAAGAAGTTTGCCAGGAACCCGAGCCGGGCCAGCCGGGCCAGCAGCAGCAGCCCGCCAGCGAGCAGGGCCGCGAGCCCGGCCAGCCGGACGTATTGCGGCGAGCCAGCGACCGCCAGCCCGGCGAGGGCCGCGCCAAGTATGGCCGCGGTGGCGGAGTCCGCGCCGACGACAAGGTGGCGCGATGAACCAAGGATGGCGAACACGGCCATCGGGAACAGCAGCGTGTACAGGCCGGTCACCACCGGCATCCCGGCGATCTTCGCGTACCCCAGAGCCACCGGGATGCTCACGGCAGCCAAGGTGATACCGGCAAGTACGTCCGCCGCTACCTCAGACCGGCGCACGGGCAGCAGCCCGCCCAGCACCGGCGGCGCTCGCAGCCACCCCCGCAGAGAACGCCCATGCCAATCCGGCACCCCTCTCACCTCCGCCCGCATTTCCCGGCGTTCCGGGGATTGGGTAATCATCCCGCCGCCGCCACGTTTGCGCTCATCCCCGTCCCCGGGCTCCGCTCGGCCGATGGCCCGGACCCGGCCTCAGGTGCTCCCCGCGACCGGCCCCGCGTCACGAGCCCCCGGCCCCACCATTGACAAGCGACGGACAGGGTCTTGGCGCTGATGACCGCTGCTGGGCAGAAAGAGCATGCTCAGCGAACCGGGGACCTGGTTACGCAGCCACTTGCGCGGGCGTCACGAGGGCCGGTTGCTCCGCGGTCGCACGCTGCTGGGCCTGGGGGCTGGCAGCTGCCAGCACGGGCCGGGTACCAAGGTGTCCGGGCCGTTACTCGCGCGGTGCCGGGGAAGGATCCTGGCTGGCGCGGGGTAGGACGGATCTGACGTGGCTGAGGAGCGTTCGGGCGTCGAAGGGCTTTTGGACGAGCGCCGCACCTTGGCTGAGGGCGGGCCGTGTCCCGGTCATGCCCTGGTCGTAGCCGGACATGAACAGGACTGGTAGCTCTGGGCGTAGCTGGCGGATTTGCCGGGCGAGTTCGGGGCCGGACATCTGCGGCATCACCGAGTCGGTGAGGAGCAGCCGCACGTCGGGCTTGGCGGCGAGCGCGATTGCCTCGGGGCCGGTGGCGGCCTCGACGACGGTGTAGCCGTGGCGGCGCAGGATGCGGGTGGTGACCTCCATCATGGCGGCCTCGTCTTCAACGACCAGGATCGTCTCGCCATGTCCCTGATCGTCTCCGGCGGCGGGAGTGGCGGCCGGGGCCGCCGGTTGGTCGACGGCGGGAAACAGCAGCCGGAAGGTGGTCCCGGTGCCGGGCTCGGAGTGGACGCTGAGGCTGCCGCCGGCTTCGGTCACGATGCCGTACACCGTGGCCAGCCCCAGTCCTGTTCCCTGGCCTTGGGGCTTGGTGGTAAAGAACGGCTCGAAGATTCGGTCGGCGATCTCTGGCGGTATGCCGGTGCCGGTGTCAGTGACGGTCAGCTCGACGTGGCGTCCTTGCCTGGCGTCAGGGTGCAGCCGTAGGTAGTCCTCGTCGAGGTCGGCGACCTGGGTCGCGATGTGCAAGGTGCCCCCGGCGGGCATGGCATCGCGCGCGTTGACGGCGAGGTTGAGCAGTACCTGGTCTATCTGGCCGCGGTCGGCCCGGATCGCCGGCAACCCGGAGGATGGGCTTACCGTGAGCTCGACCTGTTCTCCGATGCTGCGCGACAGCAGGTCATGGATGTCGGTGATGATGGCGTTGAGGTCAAGGACTGCCGGGCGGATGGCCTCGCGCCGTCCGACGATGAGTAGCTGGCGGGTCAGCCGGGCGCCGCGCTCGGCGGCGGTCCGGATCTGCTCGGCGTCGGCGTTGATGGCCGGGTTGCCAGCGGTCTCCTCAGCGACGAAGGCCGCATAGTTCAAGATAACGCCGAGCAGGTTGTTGAAGTCGTGTGCCACGCCTCCGGCCAGCTGGCCCAGGCTCTCCAGGCGCTCGGACTGGCGGAGCCGCTCGCCCAGGGCCTGCCGTTCGGCTTCTATCCGCTTGCGGTCGGTGAGGTCGCGCAGGTACGCCGTGAAGACCGGCGGCCCCGGCAGCTCGACTCGGGTGATGGCCAGCTCGACGGGGAATTCTGTGCCGTCAGCGCGGACCGCGGGCAGCTCCAGGCGCTGCCCGAGAACAGGTCCCTCTCCGGTCTCCAGGTAGCGTTTCAGCCCGGCCTTATGGGCATCCCGCAGCGGCGGCGGGATGATGAGCTCGGCCATCGGCTGGCCAAGCACCTGGTCGCGGCGGTAGCCGAAGACCCGCTCGGCGGCCGGGTTGAACTCGACGATGTTCCCCTGGTGATCCATGGTGACCAGGCAGTCAAGCGCCGACTCCAAGATGGCTGACTTGCGAGCCTCGACGGCCCTTAGCTCCTCCACGGCCCGCTTCGACTCGGTGATGTCGCGGGCCACGGCTGACGTGCCCACCACCGAGCCGGCCGCGTCGCGGATCGGCGAGATGGTAACCGACACCTCGATCGTGGTGCCGTCCTTACGGACACGCTGGGTCTCGAACTGCCCGGTCGGCTCACCTCGCCGCGCACGCTTGGCCATGCCAGGCAGTTCGCCGGACCGTTCCGGCGGGACCATCATGGCCAGATCGCTGCCGATCGCTTCCGCGGCGGTGTAGCCGTACATCCGCTCCGCGCCGCCGTTCCAGCTCGTGATCGTTCCGTCGAGGCTGCGCCCGATGATGGCATCCGATGAGGACGCCACGATGGCCGCATGCCGCCGCTCAGTCCCGTCCCGGACTGTCGCCGACACCAGCGTGCCGTCCTGGGTCCGGACGGCCGACAGCGAGATTTCGGCCGGGAACTCGCTGCCATCCTTGCGGCACGCGGCCAGCTCCCGGCCTGCTCCCATCGGCCGCGGCACCGGGTCGGCGAAATATCCGCCGCGGTGCCCGGGGTGAATGTCCTTGGCGCCGTCCGGGACGAGCATCTCGACCCGGCGCCCGATCATCTCATCGCGTGCATAGCCGAACAGCTGCTCAGCCTGGGTGTTGACAAGCGCTATCACGCCCTGGTCATCGACACAGACCGTCGCATCGGGGGCCGCCTCAACCAGGCTCCGGAACATCGCCTCGGCCCGCTCCTGCTCATCAAGATCGCGGGCTACGCTTGCCATCCCGACGACCGCACCAGAGGCATCAAGGATCGGCGTCGACGTGACCAGCAGGGTCACGGCGGTTCCGTCCTTCCGCGCCCGTACCACCCGGTGCTCGACGCGTTCCCCGCGGCCCATCCGCGCCGTCAGCCGGGCAACCTCACCCTCGCTGCCGGGCGGACGCAGGATACTCGCGTCGTGGCCTACCATCTCATCGGCTGTGTATCCGAAGATGCGCTCGGCGCCGGCGTTCCAGTTCATGATGCCGCCGTCTAGCGTCGTCCCGACGATAGCGTCCTGCGACGACTGGACGATCGCCGCTAGCCATGACCGGGCCGCCTCCGACTGCCTGCGGGCGGTGATGTCCACCAGGATCGTCTGCAGGTACAACGGCGTGCCGTCGGGCGCGCGGACCGCCTCGGTCAGCGAATCCGCCCACACCACGGTCCCGTCCGGGCGGATGAAGCGCCGCTCCAGCCGTACCTCCTCCAGCTGGCCCTCCGCCAGCTGACGCAGGCGGCCGGCCGCGTCTCCCCGGTCGTCCGGATGCCCGACCTCCAGACCCGGCGATCCGACCAGCTCCTGCTCCGAGCGGCCGCACAGCTTGCAGGCAGCCGGATTGACGGCGAGCACCGTCCCGTCGAGGGCGACGAACGCCATGCCGACGGGTGACCGCTCAAAGAGAACCCGGAATCGCTCGTCGGGAGGGGGCATCGCGTGGCCTCCTTCTCCCTTCCACCGCGGCACCGGCCGTTCCCAGAAAGACTACCCGCGGATCCCGGTCTGAGCACAATCCGCAGTTGATCGACTACAATTAGTGCAGGTCTACCGGCTGCTCGGGCTGGTGCGCCGCTACTCGGGCTGGTGCGCCGCTACGGGGCCCGGCCCCATTGATACTGCCTGCCAGCGTGCCCTCGATCTCGACGTGGTCAACGTGACGAAGATCGCCTCGATGCTGGAGAAGACGACGGAGAACACGCCTCCTCCGCCGCGCGCGGCATGGCTGCCACCGCCCGGTTCGCCCGTGACCCGTGACCCGGTCATGGCCGTGACCCGCCACCGGTGTAATAACAACGGAACAGCGCTGTCCGGGACTGTGTGCGCTGTCAGTGTTCCGTGGCCACCGGGACTGCGCCATCGCCGGGCAGGTCACCGAGCTTGCTCGAAGATGCGAGGGAGGCGCCGGATGCCAGGTCAGGGCCGGGAGGTCGTTGTGGGCCTCGACAATGGCGGGACGGCCATTAACGCGACTGTGCTCGATTCCGCGGGGCGGTTCTTGGTGGACCGGCTTGTTGAGGCACCCAGCCGGGTTGCTGAAGGTCCGGAGGTGGCCATCGAGGCGCTCGCCGAGTCGTTCACGCGCGTGCTCGCCTTGACGGGGATTTCGCGTGAACCGGTGCGGGCAGTGGGCTTGGACACGCCGGGGCCGGCCAGCGCGGACGGGGTTATCTCGTCGCAGGGCGCGGTGAATTTCGTCGATCCGGCTTGGCGCGGCTTCGACGTTCGTAGCGCTCTCGAGACCCGGCTCGGCCTGCCCGTGATCTACAACAATGACGCGAATGCGGCGTCGCTATACGCTCATCACGTCCACTTCGGGCCTAGCGCCGCACGGCGCTCGTCCGTTTCCCTGATCGTGGGAACCGGGCTCGGCGGCGGCGTGATCGAACGCGGAAGGGTGGTGCGCGGCGCTGCCGGTATGGCCGGCGAGTTCGGGCACATGCGGATCCCGATGGACGGGCTGCTGGCCGAGGGGCAGCCGACACCCTCGTGCAATTGCGGGTTGCCAGGAGATGGCGAAAGCGTCGCTTCCCTGACGGGCATTGAGAAGAACCTGCTGCCCTACTGGCTGACTCGCTTCCCCGGCCACGAGCTCCACACGGCGGGTCCAGCACGCCAGGCAGCGACCCTGGTGCGAGGCTATGCCAGCGCCGGGGACCCGATGGCCCTGGAAATCTTCCGGCAGCAAGCGATCGCGCTCGGCAGGCTGTTCACCATCGCGGCGAACCTCACCGACCCGGACGCATACTTCCTCGGCGGCGGCGTGGTCGAGGCGGCGCCCAGCTTCCGCGACTGGTTCCTCGCCACGGTCCGCGAGCACACCGACCTGCGATCAGAGCAGCTTCCCCTCGTGACCTTCGCGCTGGTGCCAGATCTGGACATGGCAGGTGCCCGCGGCGCCGCCATCGCGGGCGGCGACGCGCTGGGATGGGCACCCCCCGAGCTTCGCAGGCGCTGATCCGGCTGCGCCGGTCGCCGTCAGGCGCCGAGGGCGGCGCGTATTGCCGCCGCGCCGGCCGGGGTGCCCCGCTGGTCATTGACTGCCGTCATCGGGGCTCTTGGGCGGCGGCACACCAGGACTGAATAATCTGCGCCACCGGCTCGATGGCGGAAATGCCGGCCGCGGCCTCGCCCGCGTACATGGGCATGGCACCGATATGGCCAGTAGCGGCCGCGCCCGGCGGGAGCCCGTGACCTTTGGGCAGAGTGATTCGCTGGCCGCCCACCGTCGTTTCGCCTGCCGTGTTGCTAGTGAGTCCGCGCAGCGCGTGGATGCACGATCGCAGCACCCGGGCGCGCGGCACGGTCGCGCACAGGGGGCAGACCGAGAAGGCGCCGGTGATCTCGGTCGAGCCGGCGATCGCATCGGCCACGGCCTGCTTGTAGTCGGGATGGGCACCCGACTCGTAGGTAGCCACGAACCGGGTTCCCGCCCGGGCGCCATCCGCGCCGGCCGCAAGCACCGCGGTGAATGCGCGGCCATCGCCGATCCCGCCCGCCGCCAGCACCGGCAGGTCAAGCTGGCCGAGCACCGAGTCCAGCAGGGGCAGCAGCGGACTGTGGCCCCGGATATGCCCACCCGCCTCGGTGCCCTGCACGGCCACAACATCGCAGCCGGCGTCAGCAGCGGCCCGGGCCTCATCGAGAGAACCGACCTGCCAGCAGGCCAGTGCGCCGCCGCGATGCGCGACCTCGACCAGTGCCGGGTCCGGATCAGCCCAGAAGAAATCAACGATCTGGACTCGTGCCGCCGCCGCTGCCACGGCCTCTCGATCGATTTGTTCGGTCAGGAAGTTCGCTGCCAGGATCCCCGTGGTTCGGGCCGTCATGCCGGCGAGAACCTTGTCGAGTTCCCCGGCACCCAGACCCATGGCAGTGATGCTTCCGACGCCGCCCGCATCGGCTACCGCGACCGCCAGCGCGGAGGTGGACACCGAGCCCATCGGCGCCTGCTGTATCGGCACCTCGCAGCCCGCCAACTCGGTGAAGCGCGTCGTCAGATCCACGATCGCGACGCTACACCGCTGGCGGAAGCAATCGGGCGCACCCATCAACGCCAGCGCTAAGGCGCAGATCCGCCACTCGGCTCGTCGACGCCCGACAAGTAGCCGATGAGTGGCCGTGTCACATGAAATGAAGCTTGCCGCCTAGCCACATCGCCGGCAGCGGAGCGACGTGCGGACGGCTCCGGACCGGAGTCTGGCCATAGCCGGCCCGGGCGGGCTGAAGCGCCCGGCCTCGCGGTTATGGCCGGTGCCTGCTAGGACCAGAAGTCATCGGAGGCGTACAGGTCAGCGGGATGCGTCCAGACCTCGGTTGCCTTGCTGTCCCATGCCTCCGTTCGCAAGGCTGCTGGCGGGGCGAGCGTAATGTCTCCGCCGGTGATGGTGAAGCCCCAGCTGAAGCCCTCGATCGCCTGGACATGGCGGGTTATCACGGCGTCGTCAGACATGGGCCCCATTTCTCCAGTGCGTGCGGAGCCGCCGGCACATGCCGTAGCCCGCGACGCGGCCTCGGCCAGCCGCACCCCGATCCTGCTCATCAACTGCGGCGCACGCATGGACTGGCACGCCGCCCCGGCGGCTCGCCGAGGAGGCGGCCCCGCTCGCGGATGGGCTGTCAGGGCGGCGGCTCGGATTCCAGCGCGCTAGCCGAGGCCCGGCGGATTGTCCCCGCGCCGCTGATCAGGGCCCGCCGCCACGGCGCAACGCCCTCGATCTCGGTTTCCAGCGAGAAGCTCAGGAATGTCCTGATTACCACGATCAGCCCGAGGACGAGGACATTGTCGAGGGTTGGCGCCACCGCGACGGTCCGAACCAGGTCGGCGGCGACCAGGATTTCCAGTCCAAGTAGCAGAGTCCCGCCGAATGCCTGGCGCAGTACCAGGTAAGCCTTGGCCGGCCGGTCGGACCGCCGCAAGGTCACCGCCGCGAGCACGAACGACCACGTCACGCCGGCTACCAGGATCGCGGCTCCCAGTGCCTCGAAACCCTGGGCAACGTGATCCATTAGCTCGGTGAACGTCTCAGACGGCGCCCCGGCAGCCACCGCAGCGAGGATCATGTGCCCCTTCCCGCATGTCGTCCCCTCTGCTAGCCCGGCGAGCCGTCAAGCAAATCTCTCGCCCGCCGTGCAGTTCCGGTGCACCTGCCGGTTCAGGTGCTGCTTGCTGAATACCCTCACCTGCAGGGTCACAGTTACCACATTGCGGAGCTTCGCTCCGGCTAGCAACTGACCTTGTGCCAGGCATGCGGCCTGAGACAGAGTCCGAGGGGATGCCGCCCAGGCTCCCACAGTAGAACGCCACGACGATCCGTCGCAGCGCATCGGCAGGCAGGCTCCATCGACCGTGAGCCCGCCCGGTCCGCACGACTGAGCCGCTCCGCCGTCCCGGGCCGGGCTGAGCCTTTACCGGCTGCGCGCGGCAGCACTACCCGGTGCAGCACCCTCGGTCTTCACGGGGCATGACCCACCCGAACCTCGGGTCTTTACCGGCGGCCCGTGGCCGCCGGGCGGGCGCGGCCAGGCTGGTCACGGCTGCCACCACGGTCCACGTCCGGCCCGTGTCCGTTGTCCGCATCAGCGCCTTCGTGCTGCTGCCCGCCGCGGCGCCGCCCGTGCAAGGCAGCCACCAGCGGTCCGGCCCGGCAGCGGAGCATGCTCAGCCCGTGTCGAGTGCGTGCTGGAGCAGCGGCCAGGCCTGGTGCAGGTCCCGCTGCCAATACGGCCAGTCGTGCGTGCCCGGGCCATAGAAGTCGAACCGTGCCGGGATCTTCAGCGCGCGCAACCGCCCGGCGAGGGCAGCGTTCTCCGCGGCGAGCGACGATTCGATCGTGCTAGCCGCCGTACCGGGAGGATCCAGCGGTCCGGGCTGTCCGTTGCCGACCGCCACGAACAGCGCCGTGCCGCGCAGTTTGGGCGCCAGGTCATACGGGTTGTGCGCGGCCCACACCGCAGAGTCCTCGCGCGGGTCGCCCCACAGGTGATTCGGGTCCTCACCCTGGGAGCGGACCAGGTCCGCGTATCGCATCGACTCCTGCGGGGTCAGGCGCGTGTCGACGATCCCGCTGAAGGACGCAGCGGCGCGGAACAGGCCGGGATGCCGGGCAGCGTAGGCTAAGGCGCCCAGGCCGCCCATCGACGCGCCAGCGGCCGCCATGACCGTGCTGGCCCGGTAGTCTCGCTCGAGGATCCGGCGCAGTTCGACCAGATGGAACGTTTCCCATCGCGGTCCGGTCAGCCAGTCGGAGTAGAAACCCGCCTTTCCGCCATCAGGCATCACCACCAGCACATCGCTGCGCGCGGTCAGCGCCTCGACGTCGGTCGACCGAGTCCAGCTCTGATAGGTGTCACAACAGCCATGCAGCAGGTAAAGAACCGGCCAGCGGCGCCGGGGCTGCGCCGGGTAGCGCACCGGAAGCAGCAACCGGACCCGCACCGTCCTGCCGAGTGCGGGCGAGGCGACGGTAAGGTCTCGCATCCGAGCCGAGAGCACGGTCGTTGCCACGATCCGCAGCTGCGCAACACCCCCCGCAGACCCAGTCCCCGGCCGGGGCCTTGCGCTCCCGCCGCAGGCGACACCACCGAGCACGACGATGACGGCGAGCATCGTCGGCCACGCCACCCGCACCGGTGCGGACAGCCTGCAAAGCGATGACCAGCTACGCGCCACACCAGCAAGTCTCCTCGTTGCCGGCGCGGGTCTGTCAACGACGATTTCATCCGTCGTGCAGATGATGGTCCTGATCTCGCGGTCGAAGGAGGACCGGAGTGAATGCCGCCGACGCCCAGCTAGGGGTCGGCGGCCGGGGATTCCTGCGCCTGGCCGAGGTTGCGGAGGAATGTCGCCCGGAACAGGGCGGCGAGGTGAGTTCGGTAGCTGCCCGCGGACCAGCCGCGGTCGATCATGAGCTCTTCGAGCAACTCGTAGGACATCAGCGCCCAGAGCATGTCGGTGGCTGTCTGGATTGTCCACGGCGGGGCAAGCCGCTGCTCGCTGGCCAGCCAGGTGGCGAGCCGGCGGCAGCAGGCCTGCTGGTCGGCCATGACCAGGACCCATTGCGCGGCGGCGTCCGGGTCGGTGCGGCGCACCCGCTGGACGGCGCGGGCCACGGCCAGGACCCGGGGGTGGAAGCGGGCTAGGTGGCTGGCCCACTCGTCCAGGGCGGCGGCGGCGTCGCGCGCCTGCCAGACCAGCTTGAGCGAGCTGGCCAGGCCCTCTTGCTCGCTGACGTAGCCGAATAGCTCGATCAGCAGGTCGGCGCGGGAGGGGAAGTGCAGGTAGGCGGCGCGGCGGGAGACGCCGGCCCGCTCGGCGACCGCCGTCATGGTCAGCCGGCCGGTCCCGTGTTCCTCGAGCAGCGCGCGGGCAGCGGCCAGCAGCGCGGCGCGGGTGCGCCGGCTGCGGGCGTTGCGCGGCTCCTCGATCTGCTCCAGCGTGGTTCCCTTTTGGCTAAAACTGCACAGTGCGTGTAGTCTACGCAATGCACACACTGTGAAGTTCTGGATCCCCCAGGGCTCGCTCGAAAGGAGAGTTGTACTCGTGAGGAACTACGCCCGGTTCAACGGGTCCCGCGCCACGCGGCAGGCGGCCTCTGCCATGGCCATAGCTGTCGCGGCCGTCGCCGCCGGCGCAACCGGGATCGTGGGAGGGCCAGGGAACGCCGCCGCCAGCACGGTCGGCCAGGCCCGATACCTGACCCAGGATGCCAAGTTCAAGCACCCGCAGCTCGCGCACGGCCTGCTGACGATCGTGGGCACCCAGGCCAGTGACAAGATCACGCTCCGTCTCAAGGCCGGCAACCCCCGCATTCTGCAGGTCGACGTCGGCGACGACGGCTCCGCAGACTTCAGATTCAAGCGCGCGCACATCGCCAAGATCATCGTCAGGGCCCGCGGCGGCGATGATGACGTGCGCATCGACGAGAGCAACGGCGCGTTCACTACCACCATCCCGACCACGATCGCCGGGGGACGCGGGAACGACACCCTGACCGGAGGCTCGGGGGCGGAGACACTGCGCGGCGGCTACGGAAACGACGCGATCGACGGGAACGGGGGCAACGACCTGGCGCGGTTGGGTGCCGGCGACGACACCTTCACCTGGGATCCGGGCGACGGCAGCGACACTATCGATGGCCGGTCAGGAAATGACACCATGCGCTTCAACGGCGCAGCCGCTGCCGAGCAGATCAACCTGTCGGCCAACGGCAGCCACCTGAAGTTCACCCGCGACGTCGCCGGCATCACGATGGACACGGTCCGCGTCGAGCGGGTCGACTTTAACGCCCTCGGCGGCGCCGACGCCGTCACCGTCAACGACCTGACCGGAACCGACGTCAACAGCGTGAACGTTGACCTCGCAGGCGCCCTCGGCGGCGCGACCGGCGACGGCGTGGCCGACCGCGTCATCGTGAACGGCACCGCCGGCAACGACGCGATCGATGTCAGCGGAGATGCCAACGTCGTCATGGTGAGTGGCCTCGCCGCGACGACCAAGATCCTTCACCCCGAGGCCGCCAACGACCGTCTCGAGGTCAACACCCTCGCAGGCGCCGACACCGTCGCCACCGTCGGCCTGGCCCCCGGCAGCATCCAGCTCTTCGTGAACGGCGTGCCCGCCCGGTAGCGCGCCGCCCACACCCAGCCAGGGCACGCGGGGACCTAGCACAGGACCCGCGTGCCCTGCCCAACCGCGATCCCACGCCGTCCCGCGCCAGCCGGCCGCGCTGGATGATCTGCGCGCACTCGACTGCTTGTTCAGTGTTCTTGGTCCACGTGAACGACAATGTTGGCGGGCCACGGGCTCGCCCGCGGCGTGGGCGCTGTGCGCCGCCCACTTGGCCGGCCAGTGTCTGCATACCTCGGCGGGTCGTGCGGGCAACAACATCGTGGACAGTTCGGCAAGGAGGTTGACGGCGCGGAATGATCAACCTGTTCTCCGACACCCAGACCCAGCCCACCGGCGCGATGCGGCGGGCGATCGCGGCGGCGGAGGTGGGCGACGAGCAGCGTGGTGAGGACCCGACCGTGGTCGCGCTGCAAGAGCGCGTGGCGGCGCTGCTCGGGCATGAGGCGGCACTATTCCTGCCGTCGGGGACGATGTGCAACGCGATCGCGTTCCGGCTGCATATCCGGCCTGGCGGCGACGAGATCCTGCTGCACCGGACCGCGCACCCGCGGTTGTTCGAGGCGGGCGGGCCGGCCGCGATCTCGGGCGCGATGATCCATCCGCTTGACGGTGAGGACGGCACGTTCACGCCCGAGACGTTGGCCGCGGGCCTGTACCCGGCGAGCGATCGGTACGCGCCGCGGTCGCGGCTCGTGTCAGTGGAGCAGACGACGAACATGGGCGGCGGGCGGGTATGGCCGCTCGAGCGCGTGCGGGGCGTGCTCGAGGTGGCGCGGGCGAACGGGCTGCGGGCGCACCTGGACGGGGCACGGCTGATGAACGCAGTCGTTGCGTCGGGTGTTGACGCGGCGACCTGGGCAGGCGGATTCGACACGGCGTGGGTCGACTTCACCAAGGGCCTGGGCGCGCCGGTCGGCGCCTGCCTGGCCGCCTCCCGGGACCTGATCACCGAGGCGTGGCGCTACAAGCAGATGTGGGGCGGCGCGATGCGGCAGGCGGGGATCATCGCCGCCGCCGGGCTGTACGCGCTCGACCACCACGTGCAGCGCCTGGCCGAGGACCACGCCCGGGCACGGCGGCTGGCCGAGGGCCTGGCCGAGCTGCCAGGCGTCGGCATCGACCCGGCGACGGTCGAGACGAACATAGTGATCGCCTCAGTCGCGGACCCGGTCGCGTACTGCGCCAGGCTCGAGGCCGAGGGCGTGCTGGCCGGGCCCACCGACGCCAGGCACGTCCGGTTCGTCACTCACCTCGACATCGACGACGCGGGCATTGACACGGCGCTTGCCGCAGCGCGGCGGGCGCTGGCATAACCACAGCTGGGGAGCGCTTGCCCGGGCAGTGGATGCGTTCGTGCGAGTCCTGGGCCGTGACCTGGTGTGATCGTCGAGGCCGCCTTACCGTTGGGTTCTCGTCATGGCGCTAGGGCCCGCTGGTGGTGGGCACGTGCTGACCGGTGCCGCGGCCGACAAGGGCGATGTCACCTGGACTAAAGCGGGCGGCACACTGACCATCACGGGCGTCACGCTCAACGGTCTCGGCGGCCTTCCCGTCACGATCACCGTCCACTCCGCCTACGGTCACTACAGCACCGACGTCGTCTCGGTGTTCCCCACTCTCGGCGGTGCCCCTCTCTCGCTGCCGCCGGGCGTCGGATTCTCCCAGGTGCAAGTCGCACCCTGACGCACGCAGGCCCGCGCCCGGGCCGGCTCCGGCTGGCAGGCAATGGCCCGTCACCTACCACACGTGTGGTCGGTGACGGGCCATTGCGCACCACGCGCCGAGGCCCGGCCGAGGGTGAGCCTGCCTCCCATCCAGCGTGCCTCCGCTGCGGTTATTGACTGATCGCGTTCGGGTCGTGGTATTCGTCGTGGCGGCGTATCCAGAGCTGGGGCGGGTCGCCTTCGTTGCGGCCGAGCGGGGTGCGGTCGAGGAAGCCGTAGTAGCCCATCATGAACTCGAGCCCGCGGGCGGTCGTGGAGTAGGTCAGGTAGACGGTCCCGTTCTCGAGCGCGTAGGTGCTCAGCACCGGCGCCTCGGAAAGATATGCCGCGGGCTCGGTCCCGCACTCCTGCGCGAGCCGGGCCACCGCGGGGACGCCGCCGGCCAGGAACTCGCGCGTGGCCTCCTCCGGGCGCGAGACCTCCAGGTCGAAGTTGTAGTCGCTTCCGTGTGAGGAGGCCCACGGGAAGCTCCACCCCATCCGCCGCTGGTACGCCTGGAGCTTCTCCAGCGGCGCCCGCGAGATGCAGGTGAACGTCACGTCGCGCGCGTTCAGGTGGGGTACCGCGCCGTTGAAGGTGTCTGCCGCCGAGGAACAGACCGGGCAGCCCGCCGTGTACGCCGGGCCGAACATGAAGTGATAGACGATCAGCTGCGGGCGCCCGTCAAAAAGCTCCCGCAGCGTCTTTGGCCCCTCACCGGTGCCGAAGCTGTATTCCTTCTCGATCGGCACCCAGGGCAGCTCGCGCCGCTCGGCTGCGAGCTGGTCGCCGCGGCGCGTCAGCTCCTTTTCCCGCGCCAGCAGTTCGCCGCGGGCAGCCAGCCACTCCTCGCGCGTTGCGACCTTGCGCTTCGTCATCGCTATCGCCTTTCCTTCTTCTTCACCGATCTTCGTCACCGGCCGCGGCCGCCTGAGGCCACAGCTCCTCGCTCAGCGGGCGGCGATCCGCTGCCGTCCTCCATTGCGGGCCGCCGGCTCGAGACAGAACCGGCATCTGCCGATCACGGTGCCGTGATAGCCCCGGAATGTCGCTCAGGCCAGCCCGGATGGCCGGACCCGGGCCGAGGCCGACGGCGAGGCCGGCGAACGCGCCGGCCGCGGCGAACCCGCCAGGGCAAGCAGCGCAGGCCGCAGCCCGGCGGCGAAGCCACCCGGTTTTCGGCCCACGCTACCCCCGCCGTGCGAGAAGAACACCGCCAGCGGGCAGGTTCCGTGAGCCCCCGTCACCGCACGAGCTGAAGCCGCCGTTCGGCGCGGGCCGCGAGAACGGATCCAGGAACTCGGCGACCATCCAGATCGAGGCGATCTGCGTGCGGCCACGCTGGCCGGCACTGCTGGTCAACGCCCGCTTGGTGACGCCTGACGATCAGGGGGCGACGGCCGTTTCACGATCTCGGCCGCGGAGTTTGACGCCAGCGCGTCGCCGTGCCGGTGGACGACCTTCCAGTCGCCGTCCTCCCGGCGGAAGATGGTGGTGACGCGGAGTATGTACGGCTGAGCCGGCGCGCCGTTCACGGACGCGGTGGTGTGCTCGAACGCTACGGTGTAGGCAAGGTCGCCGCTCGCGCCGGCGGCGAGGACCTCGTTCTTGTACGCCGTGCAGTTCGAGAACGACGCTTCGAGCCGCTTGAATATCGGGCCGATCTCGGCCCACCCGTTTCCGCCCTGGGCCGCCCCGAACAGCGTCACCGGGTCGTTGCGCGACCACAGGGCCATGCGCGGACCTACATCGTCGTGGCTCGAAGACATACTCACCACAACCCTGCTTGCTGCCGGGTGATCGTCACGGCACATCATCCCGGAGACGCACCCGCCTGGTGCCCGCTCGCAGGTTGAAAGCGGCTCTCAGCAGACAGGTGCCGTGCTGATGGGCCTGGTATTGGCGGCGGCCGTGCCGGGGGCAAGCGTCACGGGCGGAGCCAGTTGAGCACGGTGCTGGCGAACTCTGCTGGGCGGGCTTCATGCACCTGGTGTCCGGCTGGGATGATCACCAGGTCACAGCGCGGGATGCGGGCAGCGACTGCCGCCATCTTGTCCTGCGGGATGTGGCTTTGCGGGCCGCCGCCTATGAGCAGCGTCGGCGCGGTGATCGTGCCAAGGCCGTCCCAGGCCGCCGGGTCGCCTTCGTTGACCTGGCTGATGATGGCCGGCACCACCGCCCAGTCGAAGTCCAGCGGTTCCGCCGGGCGAGCGGGGACCGCCCGGTCGCGCGGGAACGGCGGCGGGGCATCCTCGACGATCAGCCGCTCGACCCGATCCGGTCGCTGCATGGCGACCAGGTAAGCGACCGTGCCGCCCATGGAGTGCCCGGCAAGCGTGACCGCGCCCAAGCCAAGCTGGTCGATCACACTCAGGACGTCATCGCACATGAGTTGGAACGAGTAGGTCCCCGGCCAGTCACTGTCGCCATGGCCGCGCAGGTCCAGGGCGAAAACTAGAAAGCGCTCAGCGAAGCAGGCCGCCACCGGCGCCCAGTTCGCGCCCCGCTCGCCGAGGGCGTGCAGCAGCACCATCGGCGGAGCGTCTGGGTCCACTGATCTGATACGCCAGGCGAATCCCGCCGGTCGCTACCCAGCGTTCCGCGTTCACCAGCCCGAGGATATAACGCGAGCCAGCACCCCGGGCGGCCACCGGCAGGCCCATCCGCCGCACGGGCAGCGCGCTGGTCATCGCCGGGGCCTGCAGGTCCACGTCACGGCAGCCGTCGAGGTGGGGCGCGGGTTCGCCATCGACCAGCCAGTGGCCGGTACCGTCGGCCTCCAGCAGGGCCACGGCCAGCGGCCCGGGAGCATGTGACGTACGATGCTGGTGGGGCTAGATTCAGTTAAACGGGGGGGACTTATGCGAGTCATGGCCAAGATCAGCATTCCGGCCGAGTCAGGAAACCGGGCGATCAAGGACGGCACCCTGGGCGTTGTCATGCAGCGCGCCGCCGAGCGCTGGAAGCCAGAGGGGATGTACTTCACGACCTTCGACGGGCGCCGGACCGCGTACATGGTGTTCGACCTTCCCGACGCGTCCGACTTGCCGCCATTCGCCGAGCCGTTCTTCATGGAACTGAACGCCGACGTCGAGCTGGCGCCAGTGATGAACGGCGACGATCTCCAGAAAGGGCTTTCCCAGCTCGGCTAACCGAGTGGCCGGTTCTTAGCACCTCAGCTGCGCGGCGCGCTGCTTGGCGATTACGTGCCTGGCATCGCTCAGTGGGCCGGGCGCAGGAGGGTGGCGATCATGTAGTCGGCGAGGAACCGTGCGAATCGTGGCGGGGACCAGCCGCGCTGCACGACTAGGAGGTCGTAGAGCTCGTCGGAGGTGCAGGTCCACAGGATGTCGGTCGCCTGGGCCAGGGTGACGCCCTCGCGCAGGTAGCCGCGCTGCTTCAGGAATCGGGCGTGGTGCCGGGCGCGTTCCTCGCGGGTGTCGTTGCTGGTGCGCAGCAGCGCCGCCATGTCGGGGTCGCTGGCTGCGGCGGAGCGGACCAGCCGCGCTATCGGCGCCACGACCGAGGAGACCTCGCTGGTGAGGACGCCCCAGTTGCGCATGATCGTCCTCGGGTCGGTTTCGCGTTCGCGCATCGCGTCGGAGCGCTGGAAGGCCGGGATCGGTTCGCGGCCGGTCAGGCCGCGTTGGTAGATGGCGCGGACCAGTCCGGGCTTGCCGCCGAACGCCTTGTAGATGGTCTCCACCGACACGCCCGCCTCGGCGGCGATCGCGGCGATCGTGGTGGCGGCGTAGCCGCCCTCCAGGAACTGCCGCTGGGCGGCGTCCAGGATGGCCTCGCGGTTGCGGCGGGCCTGGGCCTGCCGGCCGCTGGAGTTGTAACGACGCTTGGGCTTGACGTTGGCCATTATTCGTTCCATACTGCTGTATCAGTTACAGTCAAGTGTAACAGAGCTGAGGGAGTTCGTCATGGACGGAGCGGGCCCGGGCCCGGCGGCTGTGGTAGAACGGCTGCTGGAGGCGATCAACGCCCACGACCTCGACGCGATGGTGGCCTGCTTCGCCGACGACTATGTCAACGAGTGGCCTGCCCATCCGCAGCGGGGCTTCCAGGGAAACGCGCAAGTCCGCCACAACTGGAGCCAGATCTTTGCCGGCGCGCCCGACCTGCGGGCGCGGCTGCCGCGCATCGCCGTGGACGGCGACACCGTGTGGACCGAGTGGGACATGTCCGGCACCCGCCGCGACGGGACCGCGTTCCTGATGCGAGGCGTGGCTATCTTCGGCGTCGCGCAGGGCCGCCTGGCCTCAGTGCGGTTCTACCTGGAGCCGGTGGAGGAGGCCAGCGGCGACGTCAATGCCTATACCCGCCGAGTGGTGGACACCACGGCCGGCGCCGACACGGCGGGGGTGCGGTCATGATCTTGGTCACCGGTGCCACCGGGCACGTCGGCTCGGACCTGGTGCGGCTGCTCGCCGAGGCGGGCACGCCCGCCCGGGCCCTGATCCACTCGCCGGACAAGGCCGCCCCGATCCAGCGCCTGGGCCTGGAGACCGCGCTGGGCGACTTCGAGCAGCCCGGCACGCTGGATGCGGCCATGGCCGGCTGCGACCGGCTGTTCCTGCTGTCGCCGCCAGGCCCGCGCCAGCCGGAGCAGGAGCAGAACGTCATCGACGCGGCCAAGCGGGTCGGGGTCACCCACGTGGTCAAGCAGTCGGTGCCGGGGGCAGACCCGGACTCGGGGCTGGTGTTCGGCCGCTGGCACGCGCAGATCGAGCAGTACCTGGCCCAATCGGGGCTGGCGCACACCCTGCTGCGGCCCAACTACTTCATGCAGAACTTCCTCATGTCGGCGCAGCCCGTGGCCGACCAAGGCGTGCTGTATGGCATGACCGGTGAGGGCCGGGTCAGCTACATCGACACCCGCGACATCGCCGCGGTGGCCGCTCAGGTGCTGACCAGCCCTGGGCACCAGGGCACCAGCTACGTGCTGACCGGGTCCGAGGCCCTGACGGCGGCGGAAGTGGCCGAACGGCTGTCGGCGGCTACAGGCCGCAAGGTCCACTACGTCGATGTCGGCCCCGACGGCTTCCGCCAGGCGCTGACCGGCTCCGGTCTGCCCGGCTGGCTGGTCGACGCCTTGATCGAGGGCAACACGCTGCTGGCGGCCGGCTACGGGGCTGAGGTTACCGACGAGGTGGCCAAGCTGACCGGCCGCCCGTCACTGACGTTCGAACAGTTCGCCGTCGATCACCGGCTGGCGTTCGGCGGCCAGCCATCCTAGCTGCTGCCCGAGCCGCTGCCCGAGCCGCTGCTGCCGTCCGGGCCCGCCCCGGCGTCGGCTGGCTGGAGAAATCCCGGGGCTGAATGCCCTGGGCGGGCCGGCACGGGCAGGCGCGCGTCGATACGTGCTGGTCAATCAGCGGAGTCCTGCGCTGGGCCGGAAGGGGCAGAGGCTGGAGTCATGGAAAGCAGTCCGGCAGGGATCTCGGGATCGGCCTGCTGGATCGGCAGGGTCATCAGCCCACCTTGGTCAGCGTGGCGACCGTGATATGAGGCCAGCTCAGGCCGTTGAAGTTCAGCATCACGATCTGCGAGTACTGCAGCTGGCGGGGGTCCGGGTCTCCCTGGATCGTCTCCAGCCAGAACGTGGCGCGCACGCTGGCTGCGTCCGCGTTCGGGCCATCAGCGGCGCCTTTCAGGAAGGCCGTATTCGCGGTTCCGCCGCCCGGAAGCGGGGCGTTGCTGGTGGACACATGCAGCCTGGTCGTGGCGTGAATGTGCTGGCCCGCGATCGCCGAGCGGAGGACGCTGCCGGGGTTGTCGACCATGTGCTGGGTGATGCCGGTCAGCCCGGCGCCGGAGGTCCGGAAGCTGCTGGGCGTGGTCAGGGTCTGCTCGGGGAAGTCGATCCTGTTGGCCGGGTCGCCGATCGGGAACGGCTTGATGCTGATGTCCGGGATAGAAGGGGCGGCCGACGTGCCGGCGGTGCCCTGGGCCACCATCGTCGTGCCATGCGGGATGGAAGCCAGGCGGGCCACCGTGCTGGCCTCCTTGGGGTCGCTGGTCGCCGGTACCGAAATCCAGAGGCCCGGCTCGATGTGCAGCCCCGCGTTCAGGTTTGCGTCGGAGATCTGTTGCAGGTAAGTCAGGCCGTGCATGTTTATGTCGGGCTGCAGCAGGCCGCGGTTGGGTATCTTTCCCGGGATTTTTTCGAAGGCAAGCTGCTCACTGGTCACGTTGAGCTCGAGGAAACGGTCCTGCCCAGGCGTGTGGTCGGGCCGCCAGATGACGTTGAAGCCCCGGCCGCTCCACTTCCCGGCGAGCCCGGCGAGCGGGCCCAGCGGGTCCGCCACCGATGCGAGCGCAACCGGGTCTTCGATTGGCGGCAGCGGCTGAAAAGAAAAATCTGCGGCCAGCTCCATGACGCCCCCTTACTGAACCGTAGCGGCGATCGTGCCCGGCAACCGGCACGTACCTCGGCGCGGCAACTCATACATTGACCCGCGGCCAGAGCACTGTCAAGCGCCATATCCCCGTAGTCCCGGCGCTCTAATCGTTGATCAGAGGCCTGATCGCATTTCACCGCTGCGCCGCAGAAACCCGAACGCCGAACTCGCAGATTGGTAATACGCTGCACGCGGCTCGAGATTGCGGCTCGAGCGAGGCGCCGTCCGTGGCGCTGTATATCCAACGGCATGCAGGCCGGCGGGAAGCGTTGCTGGCATTGATCCAGTCTTGCCGATGTCCGCTCTTGCCGATCCGGGGCGGCAGAGGGCAAGGCCCGTTGAGGTACACCGCCAGTTGGGTGCGGAGAATGAACATGGCGTTTCGCGCGTTGGGAGGGTCATGCAGACCTGGGAGGCCATTACGTCACGCCGTAACGTGCGGTCCTTTTCCGGCCGCCCGATTCCGGCGGCGGACCTGGACCAGATCCTCGAGGCCGGGCGCCGGTCCCCGTCCTCACAGAACTGGCAGCCATGGGACTTCATCCTCGTCACCGATCGCGGGCGGCTCCGCGAGCTGGCGAAGGTATGGCGGGGTGCCGGCCATGTGGCTCACTCAGCGGCGACAATCGTAGTTATCGGCCCCGCCGCCGATAACGAGTTCCGCCGGGCTCAGCTCGACCTAGGTCAGGCGACGATGGCCATGATGCTGGCGGCCGCCGACCTTGGGATCGGCAGCTGCCATGCGGGCGTTGCCGACCTGCAGCTCGCCCGTGAGCTGCTTGGCATTCCGCGGGACCGCAACTGGGCCCTGCTCATTTCGCTCGGCTACCCGGCGGACCGGCCACTGGTGCCGATCAGGAATCCTCAACGGCGGCCGCTCGATGAGGTCGTGCACCGCGGTCGCTGGTAGGACCCCTGGGCGGTGTCCGCCGTGCACGGTCACCAGTTCCGCGGTCACGCCGTCAGCCCAGGCACGGAACGTCTCGGCTGCCAGCTACCGCATCGGGCCAGGACAGGCGCCTGGTTCGGTGTTTCAGCGCCGCGCCGTACACGAACGGAAATCGGGCAGCCGACAGCGAAGCGCGCACCCGGCGGTATAGCGAGTCGACCATCTGCAGCAGTGCCCGCTCGTTGAGCAGGCCCGAGCCGACGGCGCGCTGAGGGACTGGGCCGGGAAGGACCAGATCGGGCTCCATGACCGCGTCCGGGCCCAACACCGCCGCCAGCCCTGCTGCGCGCAACGCTTGAGCCGCCCCTGCCTGGCCCGGGGAGCGGCCCATGCCGTCGAACGGCACCCCGATCATGTCGAGCCGCCCCCTGCCCGCTGTGTTCTCGGCGGTCGCAGTTTTCCCGATCGCGTGCTCCTGGCCATCGCGGGTGGCTCGAAGTAGTGGGCCGACTGTCGCCTCCGACCCTAGCGAGCCGCTCCAGCGTTCCGCGAGAGGGCGGAGGCAACGTTTCGAAGCCCGACTGCAAATGGCGTCTCGAGGCCGGCCCGGGCGCGTCTTGAAGCGCACCTCGGCACCGCGCCCGCGCCGCGCCCGCGCCGCGCCCGCGCCGTGACTGAGCCGTGACTGAGCCGGTGCGTTTGCAGGTACGGTGCCCGCGGCCGGCGCCACGCGCGGCATGTCCAGCAGCACGATGCTGGCGCACTGCGGTTCCGCGAGCGCCGGCTTAGCCTGCGAACGCCACCCGCGCTAGGCGGGACCGGTCGTCTCTAGTTCGCCGGCGGGTGGAAGGTCGATGCTTATTGTCAGCATTGCCACGAGACTCTCCTGTCCCAGGGGCTGATAGGGCGAGTGCTGGGGGCTCGCCAGCAGCGACGGCCTTGGCCGCTGCCAGTCAGCTCCCCGGTCCGTAGAGAAGAGGATCTGCAGCTATCCCTGATACAGGCCCAGCGGCTGCGTGTGTCAGCGGTTCTTGATGATCTTTCTACGGTAGGCGAGGCTCGCGGCGCCGGCCAGGATCGCCGCTCCGCCGAGGCCGAAGGGCAGGGCGTCCTGGAATCCGGCCGTGCCACCGCCGCCAGTGGCCGGTGCAGCGGTAGGAAACGGGCTGGCCGAATGGTGCGGCGATGCCGACGGGCTCGGCGATGCCGACGGGCTCGGCGTTGCCGACGCCCTGGCCGAAGGGCTAGCGCTCGCGCTCGCCGTGCTCACACTGGCCGAGCCGCTAGGCAGGATAGTCGGTGTTGCCGAGCCGGTTACTGCGGGTGAGAATGGAGTCGGTGTTGGCGAAGGCGAGGACGCCGTGCAGGCCGAGACTGACGCGGAAGCGACTATGGCCAAGGTGGCGCAGCAGGCGGCGGTCAACCTCGAGCTGAGACCCGTCCCCATGATGGTTGTGCGCATCGTTACGGGACCTCCTTATGCGTCCGGCAGGCGCAGGACCGTTTCCCGGTCCCGGCATCGGAAGAGAAATCGTGGCCGGGTCGGTCACTGCCTGCGCCCAGCCGAAGGCAGATCCCTGGAAGCGCCGACGGCCATAAAAGTAAAGGCCATAGACGGCACAGATATGAAATGGTCTGTTCATCACTGGAATATTAGGCTACGCGATTAAAGCACCCTGGGGAAGACGGAGGGAAGGACGGCATTGGGGGATGCGGAGTGGCGGCGTATAGCAGGGTGCCGCGTAGTCATGTCCTGGCCGCAGGGCCGGTACGCCCCCCAGGCCAGGACGTCAGGAGGCCTCCGTGCGCGCGTCGCCGGGCTGGCCGGCATCCTTCTCATCGTGGGCGGGGCCGCCGCCGTCGGCGTCGCGGTTGCTGCCCAGCAGCACGCGCCGCAGCCCTTCCCGGCGGCAGCGGGCGCTACCGGGCCTGCTGCGGGCAACGCCCGAGGGCCATCGCTGCGGCGCTCACTGCCAGTGTCCGTCAATATCCCGGCCATTGGCGTGGACTCCAAACTGCTGCACCTGGGAGTCAACTCCGACGGCACGATCCGGGTCCCGTCGCTTTACACGAGGCCCAATGAGGCCGCATGGTTCAAGTACTCGGCAGCGCCCGGCCAGATCGGGGCGTCGGTCATCGAAGGTCACCTCGACGGCCACCACGGGCCGGCTGTCTTCTTCCGCCTGGGAGCCCTCCGCCCCGGGGACAGGATCGACGTGACGCTCGCCGACGGGATCACCGCTATTTTCCGCGTCACCGGCGTACGCCAATACCCTAAATCCCGTTTCCCGGCAAGGGCCGTTTACGGCACGACCGGCTACGCGGCTCTGCACCTGATAACGTGCGGCGGCGCTTTCGACCACACCACTGGCCACTACCGCAGCTCTACTGTTGTATTCGCGTCCCTCGCGTCATCACGGCCGGCCGGCGGCAGCCAGGCCGACGGCTGACGGCCGACGCCCTCGCGGGACGGTATCTCGGCATACACGCCCAGAGGTATCGTCTTTGGGAGGAACGGGGGGAAAGGTGATCTTCTCGCCAGTTGCCCGTTGCCTCGAAGGCAGTTTCCGAGATCAGCGAGGACGCGCAATGAGTCAGTCCAGTTCTGCCGATGCCGCCGCTCCCGGCGCTTTGCCAGCCCAACGCGGCGCGGGCTCGGCGCTGGCCCCGCGGAACTGGCGGGTGGTCTGCCGGCTGATCGTCTTGGTGGCCATTCCGACGGTGCTGGGCCTGGCGCTCACCGGGCTGAAGGTCACTGACGCGACGCGCAGCGCTGAGGCATACGGCCAGGTCGGCCGACTCGCGGTGCTCGGCCAGCAGGTCACCGGCTTAACGCAGGCGATGGAGGACGAGCGGGCCGACACGGCCGCGTTCATCGCGGACGGGCGCCCGGCCACGGGCCTCGTGGCCCTGCAGCGGCAGTATGTGATCACCGACGGCCGGGCGGCCGCGTTGCGCCGGCTGGTTCTCCGGTTTGGCCGCGGATACCCGGCCCAGACGCGGGCCAGCGCGACCACGATCCTGGCCAGCATCGCCGAACTGCCTGGCCTGCGCAGGCAAGCGGCGCAGAGCCAGGCTCCCGCTCTGGCCGTGATCAACGGCTATTCCGCAGCCACAGCTGGCCTGTTGCCGGTTAACGACGGCATCGCCGACCTGAGCGGCAACTCCGCACTCATCACCAGCGTGCGCGCGCTCGGCTCGCTATCCAGGATGAAGGACCAAGCCTCGGAGCAGCAGGCCATCCTCGGTGCGGCGCTCGCCGAGGGCCACTTCGGGCCCGGCGCGCTCACCGCGCTGACCACCGCCCAGGCGCAACAGGCCAGTGACCTCGTATCGTTCCGCAGCTCGGCGACCCCCGAGGAGAGCTGGGCGCTCACTGGCACCTTGGCCGGCCCGCTGGCCGCGCAGGCGCGAGCGGTGGAACAGCGCGCGACGGCGGTCGGCAACGGCACGCTGTCCCTCGATGCCCACGCCCGCCAGCAGTGGCAGGCCGGGATGTCCTACACAGTCGGCTGGATGCGCCATGCCGAGCTGCAGCTGGCGTCCTGGATCACGGCCTACGCCCAGGCCCTGCAGCGGAACGCGATGCGGTCTGCGATAATCACCGGCGGCGTGGCGCTGGCCGTCCTTACCCTTGCCTTGCTGGCCACGCTGCTCATTGCCAGGTCCATGGTGCGCCCGCTGCGACGGCTTGAAGCAGCCGCCCTGGATGTCGCCGGGGCACGCCTGCCCGCGGAGGTCCGCGCGCTGGGCGTGGCCGGGCACTCCGGGAACCCTCTCCCGGTGACGCCGATCGACGTGCTGTCCACCGACGAGATCGGGCAGGTCGCCCGCGCCTTCGACCAGGTGCACCGGGAAGCGGTGCGGCTGGCCGGGGAAGAGGCCCGGCTGCGCGGCAGCGCCAGTGCCATATTCGCCAGTTTCTTCCGGCGCAGCCATTCCCTGCTGGAACGGCTGCTGCGGCTGATCGACAGCTTGGAACTCCGTGAGGATGACCCGGAACGGCTGGCCAGCCTGTTCCAGATGGATCATCTGGCCACCCGGATGCGACGCAGCTCAGACAGTGCGCTCGTGCTCGCGGGGCACGAGACACCACGCCGCTGGACCGAGCCGGTCGCCCTAGTGGACGTGCTTCGGGCCGCAGTGTCCGAGATCGAGCAGTACGACCGGGTCAACCTCCACGTCCAGCAGGGTGTCTCGGTCAGCGGGAGCGCAGCGGCCGACACCGTGCACATGCTCGCCGAGCTGCTGGAGAACGCCGCCACGTTTTCGCCCAAGACGACCCAGGTAATCGTGTGCGGGCACACAGTGCGCGGCGGCGGCTTGCTGATCAGCATTGTCGACGGCGGAAAGGGCATACCCAAGGATCAGCTGAGGCAGCTCAACCGGCGGCTGGCCCACCCGCCCCTCGCGAACATGGCGGTCACCCGGCACATGGGCTTGTTCGCGGTCGCGCACCTAGCGGCGCGGCACGGCATCAAGGTGGCGCTGGAACTGCCGCCGGGCGGCGGTACCACCGCGGAGGTGCACCTTCCCGCCACGCTGATCTCGCAGGACGCCAGGCGCGGTGGCTGGCCGGGACAAACTGGCAAAGCCCTCAGGGCCGGGGCCGGCGGGGGAGCCGGCGCCGTAGCTGCGGCCGCGGATCCGCGGCCTTCAGCTCCCCGGTTCGCCGCCGGGCCAGAGTCTGCCGTAGGGCCGGACATCGCCATGCCCGATGCCGTCCCGCTGCCGCTGGGCGCGCCGTTGCCATCCACGGGCCAAGCCGCCTCCCTCGCCGTGACCGTGCCGGAGCCGGTGGGTGCGGAGCTGGGCGGCACGCTACCCATCTTCGAATCCGTCGAATCGGATTATTTCCATACCCGCGGCAGGGACGTGCTCCGGCCCGGCGAGCCGAAAGACGGTCAGCCGACGCTGGCGGGGCAGCCGGCCACGGCTCCGGCAACCTGGGCCTCCGTCGCCGACGGTCGGCGTGCCGCGGCGTCGGGTGACATCCCTGCAGTTGGCGGCCTGACCTCCGCTGGGCTGCCGCAGCGGCTTCCGCAGACCAACCTCGTCCCCGGCGCTGCGGTCGAGCGAGAGACCCCGCGAGCCACGGCGACCGAATCGGCGCAGACCGCACTAGATCGGCTGGCCAGCTTCCAGCGAGGCTCCCGCCGGGCCAGGGCGGTGGCCCGGATGGACCGCGACGCGGATCAGTCGGCCCAGGACGACTGAGGGGGACCACGTGGATCCGATCCTTCATCCGCAGGGCCTCGACCAGCTCATCACCGGCTTCACCGAGCGTGTTCCCGAGGTGCTGCACGCTCTCGTGGTGTCCTCGGACGGCGTCCCGGTGGCAATGTCCGACCGGATACAGCCCGATCATCTGGAGAAGCTCTCCGCGATCACCTCCGGCTTGATCAGCTTGGCCTATGGCGCAGCCCGGATATTGGACGGCGGTGCCGTCACCCAGGGCCTGGTCGCCATGGAACGCGGCACCCTCGTGATCATGGCGATCAATGACGGCTCGAGCCTCGCCGTGCTCACCACCGCCGCAGCCGACCTCGACCTGGTCGCGTACGAGATGACAATGCTGGTGGAACACGCCGACGGCATCTTCACCCCGCCTGCCCGCGGCGCGGCCAGCGACACGGGCAGCACGGCATGAGCCTGGGTGAAGCCGTGAGCCGGGTCCCAGACAGGCTCCACCGCGGACGACGGCGTGCTGGCGGGCACCGAGGATCTAGGCATTCCACCATGGTCACGTGGCCTCCGCATCGCGGGCGATCTTCCGGGGGACGCCAGACATCGGCAGCGAGTCGTAGTCGGTGTTCTCGTGGTGCACGGAGGCGATGACGGCGAGGGTGATCGCGTCCTCGTCCAGCGCGTGGCCGGCGACGGAGCGGCCGACCCTGCCGCTGCCCCGCAGCCGGCGCGTCCCGCGATCGCGGCTGCTCCGTGCCTATCGGCGGGACTGCGCGCTTGCCCACTCGGAGGCTCCACCGCGAAGCTCCGTAATCAGCTCGCGATTGACCGTCATTGCGGCGGCTTGGGACGTCGGCGTGGGGTGGACTCGCGGGCTCTTGATGTCGATTCCAGCCACGCATGGCCGCTTTACCTGCGACAAACCCACAATGCGGGACTGGTACGGCCCGCACACTGCTGGCTGCTCAGCGCGAACTCCGGCAATCGCGTGCTGAGCGAGCCGCCGGCCGCGGTGGCGGGCGCCTGAGCGCGGCGGTGGCCTGAGCCCTGGTCAGGGCATGCGTTGCCACGAGGTGGCTGAGCACGTGTGCTGCACGCGCCCGGGCGCTCGCCGGACTGAGCGGATCGGCGGCGGGCGCTTGCGCGAGACCGGCGAGGATGGCCGACTGCGGCCAGGAAAGCCGCGATGGCGGCTGGCCGAAGTAGCCGCAGCTCGCGGCGGCCAGCCCGTAGAAGCCGTGGCCGAAGTACGCCACGTCCGCGTACATCTGCAGGATCTGGGCCCTGGTGTAGCTCAGGTCCAGCTTGATGCCCAGCACAGCCTGCTCGACCTTGCCGGCCGGCCCCGAGCCGGCGGGCGCGTACAGCAACCTTGCCAGCTGACGGGAGATGGAGCCGCTGCCCTGGCCGCCGCCGGTCAGCCCGGCCAGGCTCACCTGTGCGATCGCCAGCGGGTCCATACCGAGCTCAGCGTAGGACCTGTGATCACCGGTGGCGATTAGGGATACGGCGAAGCGGTACGGGACCTGCGGTCCCGGGTAGGCGACATGATGTGCCCGGTCCTGTGCCCGCACCAGCTTCCACGCGTTCCCGGTTGCCGGAGTGATGAGGAGCAGCGCCGCGAAAGTGATCGCTCCCAGCGTGGCCATGCCGGCGGCTACCGCACCGGCGCGGCGGAGACGGCGAACGATCCGCCGGCCGCCGCCACCTCGCCGCCGTGCGCGGAACAGCTCGTCCGGGGCCAGGGACAGCCGGTGCGAGGCCGCGCCGGGTCCGCTCCTGCGTTCCCTGGCCGGGGCCAGATGCCGCACCGTCATGCTCTCGCCTCGATTGAGCCCAGTGGTACCGCTTCGTCGCAGGGTTATTTACCCGGCCACCCGCGATATAACAGATGAGTAATCACGATTCCAGTGAGCCTCGTGTGCAGTTGCGTATGGGGAGGGATCCCCGATGGCCTCGGTGCACAGCCGTACGGTTCGTTGCGTACCTGACGCCATCTTCGCCGAACCCCGGCTTGCGGAAATCTACGATCCACTAGACCCGGACCGCTCCGACCTGGATGTCTACACTGCCATAGCCGAAGAATTCGGCGCTCGGGGCGTACTGGACGTCGGCTGCGGAACCGGAACTCTGGCCTGCTCGCTCGCCGGCCGCGGCCTGGCGGTCACCGCGATCGACCCGGCCTCCGCTTGCCTGCAGGTCGCCCGCCGGAAACCGGGCGCTGATCGCATCCGCTGGCTGCACACCGACGCCGCGAGCGTGCCCCCGCTCCGGGCCGACCTCGCGGTTATGACTGGGAACGTAGCCCAGGTCTTCGTGACCGATGAGGAGTGGGCGGCTGCACTGCGGGCAGTCTGCCGGGCGCTGGGGCCAGCAGGCCGGCTGGTGTTCGAGAGCCGCGATCCGGCCAGAAAGGCGTGGCTGGAGTGGACCCGGGACCAGACCTACCGCCGCGTCGTCGTCCCGGGCACCGGCCCCATCCAGACGTGGACAGACCTCACAGTGGTCAAGCAGAACCTGGTCAGCTTCCAGACGACCTTCGTATTCGAGCGCGATGGCGCGGTGCTGACATCGGACTCCACATTGCGATTCCGAAGCCGCGCCGAGCTTGCCGACTCGCTGGCCGCGGCCAGCCTGATCGTCGAGGAGGTTCGCGACGCTCCCGACCGGCCCAGACGCGAGTTCGTCTTCATCGCCCACCGGAAGGCATAACGGCAGTCGGCCCGTGCTCGGCACATGCGTCACGAACGGTGACCGGAACCAGCGTCCGGCGCTCGGGAACCGAAGGGTCCCGGCCTCGTCTCACGCTACGTGATCGACGTTCGGCATCGGCGGGACGCGCAGTCCCGCCTTATCGGTATCGCGATGCTGGCCCGGCCGACGGTGTATGCGCGTCACTGGCCGGTTCACTACATCTTCCTGGGCCGCCGTCCTGCGCCCGGCGCCTCAAGCCAGCGGGTCGATGTTGTGGTTGAGCCGGAATATGTTGTCCGGGTCGTAGCGGCGCTTGGCCCTGACGAGCCGTTCGTAATTGGTGCCCCATACGTTGTGTGCCATCCGCCCGTCTTCGGCGGTCAGGTTGTTCACATAACTCCGGTCGGCCATGTGAGGGTGGAGTGCCTCGAACGTCTCTTTGGCCCAGGCAATGTTCGGCACGGTTTCCCGCGGGTCCGCCCACTGCGACACGATGAGCAGGCTGTAGCCGGGTGCCCGGTGCGCAAAGGCGGTGGCGGTGGTGTCAACGCGGGTGACCGCGCCCAGGTAGGGCACGATGCCGAGCCCGCTCATGGGCGACGGGCACCGCTGGAGCGCATCGACCATGATCTCCAGCGATGCGTCGGACAGGTCGCGGAGGAAGGCCGACTTCCAGTAGTTGAATGCTCCCCTGGGATACCCGCCGTCGCTGAGGGTGTTAATCACCGGGTAGGGCATGGGCTGGATGAGGTCGGCGGCTGGCGGCCCGAATTGCCGCAGTGGTTTCAGGTCTGCCTCTGCGACCGCGGGATCGCCGCAGTGGCAGGCGATCATGGCCGCCATCTTTTCTTCCGGCGCGCCGGGGTTGGCGAACAGGTTGAAGTACACGGTGAGTTCGTCGGGGGCCGCCCGGGTGAGGTCGCGGTAGAAGCCGAACGCCTCGCGTGCGCGGCTGACGGGATGGGCGACCATGCCGCCGTAGATGGTGGACACCGGGTGGGCCTGGTACTCGAAGGCGGCCGCGATGCCGAAGTTGCCGCCGCCGCCGCGCAGTGCCCAGAACAGGTCCTGGTTCTGTCCGGCGCTTGCCGTGACGACCCGCCCGTCGGCGGTGACGACCTCCACCGCCAGCAGGTTGTCGATGGTGAGGCCGTACTTGCCCATCAGCCAGCCTTCTCCGCCACCGAGGGTCAGCCCCGCGATGCCGGTACTGGAGACCACCCCGCCGGTGGTGGCCAGCCCGTGGCAGGCCGCGGCCCGGTTGAGTTCTTTCCAGATGACGCCGCCTTGCGCCCAGACGGTCCGCCTCGCCGGGTCGACCCGGATCCCCTTCATCGTCGCCAGGTCGATCATCAGGCCACCGTCGGTGACTGCCAGGCCGGCGACGCCGTGGCCGCCACCGCGCACGGAGATCTCGGTAGCGTGCTCGCGGCCAAGGTTCACCGCGTCCACAATGTCGGGGACAGTGCGGCACCGGGCGATGAGCGCGGGACGCTTGTTGATCAGGCCGTTGTGCACCCTGCGGGCCTGTTCGTACGCCGGGTCCGCAGGATCGATCAGCTCACCGGTGAACGATGCCCCGACCTCGCCGGGAACCCCGATCGTGCTGCCCATCTCATTTCCCCCTCTGGCTGCTGTACGCGCTCCCGGATCCACCATGACCGCCCGCCGTGCCAGCGGCGTGTCAGCGGTGTGTCACGGGACGGCTGGGCGTGTGTGATCCTGATAAGAGGCCACGGGGAGGTCACAATGGCCGTCTGGGGGTACGGGCTGCTCGGCCCGGTCGAGGTGCGGGTGGACGGCCGCGCCGTTCCGCTCACCAGCGCCAAGCAGCGCCTGGCGCTGTCAATGCTGCTCGTGGACGCCAACCAGATGGTCCCCGCTGGCCGGGTTATCGACGAGCTGTGGGGGGAAGCCCTGCCCGCTGACCCCCGCGCGGCGCTGCGGACGCAGGTCTCCCGCCTGCGCCGTGCCCTCGGCCCAGCAGGCGGCGACCTCGTCACATTGGAGGGGGGCTACCGCCTCGCCCTCCAGCGACGCTAGCTCGACGCCGCCCGGTTCGAAGACGCCCTGGCCGAAGCGACTCAGGCGAGCGGCGACCAGGCCCTCGGGCTCCTCGACGAGGCACTGGCCCTCTGGCGTGGCCCAGTGATTGGCGAGTTCGCTGACCGGCCATTCGCGCTGGCCGCCGCTGCCCGGCTGGACGAGCTGCGCCTAGTGGCCAGAGAACGCCGGGCCGGGCTGCTGCTTTCGGTTGGCTTGGTCGATGATGCTGTCGCCGCCCTGCAGGCGATTGTGGCCGAGCACCCCGGGCGGGAGCATGCGAGAGGGCTGTTCATGCAGGCCCTCTACCGTGGCGGGCGCCACACCGACGCCCTCGCCACGTTCCGGTCGTGGCGCCGGCACCTGGCCGGGGAACTTGGGCTGGATCCCTCACCTGCCCTGCAGCGCATCGAGCAGGACATCCTGCGCCACGCGGTGGCGGCACCGGATACCCGCACTCGGCCCGTGAACCAGGCACCGGCGCTGCCGGTGCCGGTGCCGGTGACCAGCTTCGTCGGGCGGGATGAGGACCTCGCGGCCGTCACCGGGCTGCTCGGCGAGGCGCGGCTGCTCACCCTGCACGGCCCGGGAGGCGTGGGGAAGACCCGGCTAGCGCTAGAGGTAGCCACCTGGACCGGCGGCAGCTACCGGAATGGGTCTGCTTCTGCGACCTTGCCGCGGTGAGCCAGCCTCCCGAAGTGTCCCGGGCCGTCGCCACAGCGGCAGGGCTCAGGGAACGGGCGTTCCTGCGGCTCGACGATCAGCTCGTCGAGCAGCTGGCAGGCCGGCACATGCTGCTCGTTCTCGACAACTGCGAGCACGTCGCGCATGCCGTCGCCGTCCTCGCCGAGCGGCTCCTGCGGGAGACCCGCAACGTCATCCTGCTGGCGACCAGCCGGGAACGGCTTGAGGTTGACGGTGAGCACGTGTGGCAGGTCAGGCCGCTCGCGGCGAGCGGTCCCGGTGCTCCCGCTGTGCGGCTGTTCCTGGACCGGGCACGGGCGGCGGACCCGGGCGCTGCGCAGGAGGCCACGGACGTCGCGGCGGTCGCGGCTCTGTGCGCCAGGCTGGACGGCCTGCCGCTCGCCATCGAGCTTGCCGCCGCCCGCCTGCCAGGGACCACTGTCAGCGAGCTGTCCGGGAACCTGCAGGACCGGTTCGGGCTGCTCACGGCCGGCCGCCGGGCTGATCGCCGCCATCATTCCCTTCGTGCCGTGGTGGACTGGTCCTACGAGCAGCTCACGCCCGCGGAAAAGGGCCTGTTTGGCCAGCTTTCAGTGTTCCACGGTAGCTTCGACGCCCCTGCCGCCCGTGCCATCGCCGCCGAGCCCGGCGCCAGTGACGTCACCCGCATCCTGCTCCACCTCGTCGACCATTCGCTGATCACCGCCGACCGAGAAGGCGGCGTGACCAGGTACTGGCTCCTGGAGACACTGCGCAGCTATGGCCTGGAACGGCTCAAGGAGCACGGAGAGCTGGATGCGGCACGCGGCCGCCACGCCCGGTGGGCCGCAGAACTGGTCGCGCTGGCCGCCCGCGGGCTGTGCGGTGCCGGCGAAGCCAGCTGGGCGGGAACGCTGGAGCGGCATTTCAGCGATCTGCGTGCCGCCCATAGCTGGCTGGCCGGCCAGGACACCGAGCTCAGCTTGCGCATGGTCGCCCAGCTGCACTGGTATGCGCTGTGGCGCTGCCAGTCCGAGGTATTCCGCTGGGCCGATGTCGCCGCGGCCGCCGCGGCCGGGTCGCGCTCGCCGTTCTACCCCGATGCGCTCGCCTCCGCCGCTTTCGGAGCCGTGTACCGGGGCGACATGCAAGCAGCCAGCATCGCCGCGCACGCGGCCCTCGACGCCGCGAAGGGCCTGGCCCCGATCAGTACTCGCAGGCCGCTGGAGGCTCTCGGCGAGATCGCCATCTTCCGCGGCGAACTCAGGCAAGCGTCGGACCTGTACCGGAAGGCGTACGACCTGTCGGTAGGCAATGGTGACTTCCTGGACGCGGCGTGGGACGCTGCGAGCGCCGCCGCGGCGTTCGCTTACGGCAATGACCCCGGGGAGGCGAGCCGGTTCGCGGACCAGGCCCGCGAGGCGGCTGACGCGTGCCGCTCGCCCTCCGCGCTGGCATTCGTCTCCTGGGTCACCGGCGAGATCGCCGCAGACACCGGTCCCGGGCAGGCACGGCACCACCTGCAGCGAGCGGTCGCCCTGGCTAAGCCCGCGGGCAGCCGCTTTGTCGACGGGATTTCCCGCGTCTCCCTGGCCACGCTGCACGCCCGGCACGGCGACCCCGCCACCGCGCTCCGCCACTACGAGCGGGTCATCCTTGACTGGCAGCAAGCAGGCGCCTGGACGCCGCTGTGGGTCACCATACGGACCCTCGTCGACCTCCTGGCGCGTGTCGGCGCCTGCCACGACGCGGCCACCCTGTACGGGGCGGTCGCATCAGCCAGCAGCGGCGCCCCGCCCTACGGCACCGACGCCGACCGCCTGCGCCAGTCAGTGGCACTGCTACGCGACCATCTGACCGGCGCCGAGTTCCGCTCCTGCATCGGCAAAGGTGAACAGCTGGACGGCACCCAAGTCATCCACCTCGCGCTCCAAGCCATCAGACGGGCCGCCGCGAAGGCTTGACCGGGCCTCACCCAAACCGGTCGAGCATCACTGGGCGCACACTCGAGTACTAGACCCAAGTTACGTCGGCGTGTCGGCTGAAAAGGGGCAATGACCTGCGGAGACTCCACGGAACGGACCAAAAACGTAGCCAGAAGAATCCGTAGGCAGGGTCGACGTGGTAGCCGTTTAAGGACCGATGATCTTCTCCGGACGGGTACCTCGCCGCTCCGGCCGAGGTCCTGTAGCCAGAACGCTGTCTTGCCCTGGACGGCGTGTCGACGAGTACCAGCGCGGACATGAACAGGAGCAGTATATTCACCGGGCGCGTCAGCCGTGAGCCGGTTTCTTCCGTCACCGGGCGATACCCAAAGTGGTCGGCGGCTCCGCCTCGGCTCCGCCTCGGCATTGCGCAGTTCATTCCGGCGCGGCATTACAGCAGTCCGACATCGCATGCCGGCCGGTCTATCAGGCATACTGCCTGCAAGTGAGACAGTGGCGGGGCTAGAGTGGCGGGGCTAGACTGAGCGGCTCTAGAGGAAGCCAGGAAGCGGGACTGGCCTGGGGCGTATGCTCCCGATGGCGGCGCGTCGGGGGGAGGCGGGATTGCTAAGTGAGCCGTTCACTCCCGCGGCGGTAATGACCGGCCGGCGGCCGGGTTTTCTTTTCGGCGGCTGATCATGGTGACACGCTCTGCCTCTCCCGGACTGCTGGGGCTGGAACCGGCCGGTCAGCGTCTCCTGCTGGCCGCGGCTCGGCTGCCCTATGGAGCAATGGCGTTCCTGGCGAACCTGGAACGCTGGGCCCGATCAGCGGCTGGGCGCGCGGCGGGCCTGTTCGCGGTGATCGCCGGGGCGTACGTGGTGGGCGCGGAGCTGGCGTGGCACCACTTCAGCTCGGGCCTGGCGTTCGGTTACCCCCCGTCTGGTGTCGATGTTGCGGCCCTGCTGCTGATAGCGCGGCGGCGCTGGCCGGTGGTGATCGCCGCGATCGTGGTCAGCGAGGTCGGTGTCGATCTGCAGCATCACCTGACGCTCGCGGTGGCGCTGGCATCGGCGCTGGCCAACGCGGTGGAGCCGGTGACCGGCGCCTCGTTTGTCCGCTGGTTCTGCGCAGGACGGCGGCCGGACCTCGCGACCCGCCTGGGTCTGGGCCGGTTCGTATTGGGCGCCGCGGTGCTCGGGCCGCTGGCGGGCGGGCTGGTCGGGGCCACTGTGAGCTGGGCGAGCAAGGGCGGCTGGTGGCCGGGGCTGGTGCTGCAGTGGTGGGCCGGGGACGGAATCGCGGTGCTGGTGATCGGCGGCCCGTTGCTGCTGTGGGCGCAGCGGCGGGCACTGGTGTCCTCGCGGTGGCTCGAACTGGTGCTGGTGGCCCTGCTCACGGCCGGGCTTTCGGTCGTGGCGTTCCGCTTCGGCGAACCGTCCACCCTGCTGTTCTTGCCGATCCTGGCGTGGGCGGCGTTCCGGCTGCGTGACCTGGGCGTGGTTCTTATTGGCGCGGCGTTCGCGGCGGTGGCCAACTATATGACGGCGGCCGGGTACGGCGAGTTCGCTCATCTGGGGCTGTCGTCCCCAGCTTCGGTGGCCGTGACGCAGGCCTATATCGCCCTGGTCGTCCTGGTCGGCTGGGTGCTAGCTCAGGAAGTCGCGGGCCGGATGTCGGCGGTGCAGGACCGGGACAGCGCACGGCTGGAGCGAGCGATGGCCGAGGCCCGGCGGGAGGCCGCCGAGCTGGGCGCGGTGCTCGCTGATGCCGCCACGGTCAACTCCGTCGGTGACCAGGTGTCCGCCGCGGTCCGCGCCCGGCTGGACGCCGCGCATGTGGTGATCAGCGTGCTGGCCGCCGACGGACGTCGGTTCGAGCCGCTCGCTGGCGGCGACGCCGCCGCGCAGGCGGCGGTCATGTCAACGGAGTGGACGATCGATTCCGACGGTCCGGGACCGCGCGCGGTCCGGGACCGCACTCCTGTGTACCTATGCGACCTGAAGGCACCCGACACGGGGATCGGGTCCGCGGCCGCGCTTCCGTTGGTCACCGAGGCCGGTGCCCTTGGCTATCTCGGCGTATGGTGGGCCGGGCAGCGTGAGGCGACCGCCGTGGAACGCGAGTATCTGCTGAGCATGGCCGACACGACGAGCCGTGTCCTGGAGCGGGCCCGGCTCCGGGAGGGCGAGCGGCGTGAGCACGCGCGGATCGAGGCACTTGCCGAACTCACCAGGCTGCTCGCCGCGGCGCTGACCCCCGAGGCGATCGGCGAGGTGGTGGCCGATCGCGTACGCGCGGCCGTCGGCGGCGCCGATGCGCTATGCCTCGGCGTCGTCAGTCAGGACGGCCGACGGCTGGTATGGATCACCACGGTCGGCTACGCCGGGGAGATCCTCGAGCAGTTCTCGGACCTGCCGATGGACGTCCCCGCGGCCGCGACCGATGCCGCCCGGACAGGCCGTCCGGTGATCATCCGGACGCCCGCCGAGTATGAACAGCGCTATCCGGGCCCGGATACCCCGGCGGTCGTCGCGCACGGATCGAGCTGGCTGACATGGCCGCTGTGGGTGGGCACGGCACCCGTCGGCGCGATCGGCCTGATGTGGAGGCATCCTCAGCAGTTCGAGCCGGGGCAGCTCGCCTTCGCCGCCGCCGTCGCCGACCTCGTCGCCCAGGCTCAGGCCCGCGCCCGCACCTACGCCGATGAGCACGCACTCGCCGCGGTCCTGCAGCGCGCGATCATGCCCACGACCGCCGCGGTGATTCCCGGCCTGGAGATCGGAGCCAGCTACCGGCAGGCCGGAACGACCAAGCAGATCGGCGGGGACTGGTACGACGCGATGGCCCTGCCCGGCAAGCGCGCCTACCTGGCTGTCGGCGACGTGGTCGGACACGGCCTGACCGCCGCCGAGGACATGACACAGCTGCGCAACGCCGGGCGTACCCTGGCCATCGTCGGCCACCAGCCGGCCAGCATCCTTGAAGAACTGGCGCGCGTCACCGACTGGGCGACCAACGGGAAGTTCGCCACCGTGGCGGCTGCGATCATCGAGCCCGACGTGTCCCTGGTCACCTACGCCACCGCGGGCCACCCGCCGATCCTGATCCGCCGCGCCAAGACCGGGACGGTGGAGATCCCCCCGCCCGCCGAGGGGCCAGCCCTGTGCCTCCCGAACGACCAAGACTGTCCGCAGTACACCCAGGGTCAGACGGGTTTCGACGTCGGCGACATCATGCTCATGTACACCGACGGGCTGATCGAGCGGCGCGGCGAGGACCTCACGGAAGGCATAGCCCGTGTCGCCGAACGATTGCAGGCATGGCAGCTCAGCGCGCCGCTCGGCAGCCTTTGCGACGAATTGATCGCGTCCCTCGCCGCCGAACCCCAGCTTGACGACATGTGCGTGCTAGCCGTCTCCCGGCCAGGACCAGACCAGGCGCAGGGAGAAGTGTTCTGAGCCGGACTCCGGGCAGCGGTCACCGCCACCGCGAGGATGCGAGACCCGGTACTCATCACGTAGCACAACAGGTGTCATAGGGTCGGCCACGACTGTCCGCCCGCCACGATGAACAACGAACACACCACGGCGCGCCACCACGAGCTCGGGCACATCGCTGTGCTCCTCGCCGCCGCGGCCACCGCGCGGCGCGGCAGATCACATCGGTGACGCGGATCAGCGGCCCCGCAACACAGACATACTTCACGCACGGCGCTCTACTTCCATCCGGCCAGCTGCCGCCATTCTCGCTTGCCGGCGCGCAGGCTCGCAGCCCGTCCATGCCGCGAAGCGCCGTCCGGGCGCACCCGCAGCAGCTGGCCGGGCGGGCAGGGCCGGGCGTTGCGAACGAGATCCGGTTCGTGACAACGACGGGACATCGCATGCCCGGAATTGTCGCATGCACCCCTGCTCAGAAGGGCATAAGCGCCCGTGGCCCAGACCCGGACCTCGCCGTGCCGTCAGCAAGAAGGCATTCCACACCCGGTGGCACTGCGGGTCAGCCTGTCTGACGTGGCTGACTGCCGTGCCCAGATCCAGTCGTTCTGTGCCGCCCGGCCATAGGGAACCCGTCATCGACAGGTAGTACGGAATCGGCAGGGATCTGTCTCCTGTGTGGCTCTGGGCGTTAGCACCGTGCTCACCCTATGTAACGAGCTGTGTATGCGCCTGGTAGCCGTCGATGGCGATGGCGATGACAGCCGGTAGCCGCCGGAAGGCGAGCCGCGGTGTGCCATGCCTGATATTGACTGGGTTCCCGTACCACCGGTACGGGCAGTGGGCGGTCACAATCGACAAAGCAGCCGGAATAAACCTTCTCACCATGCTGACGATAGGCGTGATCTTCCTTTCCGGGGTGCTGCTCAAACCGCCTGCTCCCGTAACCGCCGCCGAAGCCGAGGCCGCCCGCAAAGCCCGCGAGGAATTCGGCACGCAGTCCCCAGGCGTCCACTAGCCAGCCTCGATATATCGCCCTCACCAGTTACGGAACCTCCGGCAGGCCCGGCATGGCTGTTGTCCTGCCGACGCGTGCTTACCCGGCAGTCGCGTCGGCGGCGGGCGGGTACGTGTAGGCGGGCTTCATGTAATCCAGGGCATGACCAGAGCCTGACTCGATCGGGCACTTGAAGCGAGCCTCGGTATTCAGGTAATAATACTCAATGTGATCGCCGATGCGGGCGCTCATGGTCACGTCAATACCGTGCTGGGCGAAAGCCTCTTTGCATTTGTCTGACTCTTCGGCGGTATCGAACATCACGGCGATCGACATGATGCCTTCGCCGCGGGTGTCGAGGAACTCCTGCCACTTGCTGGGACCGGACAGAGGCTGCAGGAGCTCGAAATTCATATCGCCGACCATGACTTCCGCGCCACGTAGCGAGAACTCAACGGGCTTGCCGTTTACGTGCGTGTCATGGTGCATCGGAGACACGTGATCGTATACCTTCCAGGGCCCCCACCCGAAGGCTTCGTGGTAGGCCGCCATGGTGGCATCGATATCTCGCACAACGAGCGATACCTGGGTAATGCGGTAATTCAGGCCGCCATAGGTTGATGGGATATTCACGCTACCTCCACGCTGTCAGTGGCTGGTTCTGCAGCCAGGCGCACGAAGGCATCGAATGCCTCGTGCGGCTTCACGACTCGTGCACGACCGCCCCGATGGCGCGGATCATCGCTTCCGGGTAGTCGCTCGGGACGATGTTGCGCCGACGCCGAGGGGGCACTGTCACTGTTACCGGTTCCCTCCAGCCTGCGAGACGGTCCCGGCCCGCGAGTCGCGGAACATTCGCTCAATAAGTGCACATCTGCTCGTAATCGGAAGTATCAGCCTGAGGAGGGGACAGGGGCAAGGCATAGACCGGAATTCACTGCCGGTCGGACCGCTTCCGGCGACGCTATGCGAGGTAGGCAGGCACGGTACCGGGCAGCGCGCTTTGCCGTGCTCCTGGGCCCAGACAGGATCAAGCTGCTTCATGAGCGGGCTGATCTGGACGATGCAGATCCGCGCTGAGTGGCCAGCGAGCACATCAGGCCGAGTCGGCGGTGTGCTCACCGGGAAGAAGAACAGCCATATAGAACTCGTCGACCAGTCAGCCATCGATAAGCAGGCACTCCGAGCGCCGGCCTTCGATGGAGAAGCCCATGCGCTGGTAGAGATCGACTGCCCGGCGATTGTGCGTCATGACGGGCAGGGCGTCGTTCGGGTCGTTCTTGTTCGTGTCTCGGCATGCTCAGACACGGACAACCCGGTTGAATCGGGCGCAGCGATCAGCTGCCGATGGGCCGGGCCGCGGCCGCGCCGTCGAGCATGGTCTCGGCGACAAGGTTGTAGGCGAGGGTCCATGCCTCGCGTGTGGGAGCGTCGAAGCTGCCGCCGAGGACGGCTGCGAGCGCGGCGAGGAGGGCGTTGCCGAGGGTCTGGTAGTCGGCGGCTCGTACGCCGTAGCTGACGTGCCGGGCTCCGAGGGCGCGGGTGTGGGTGAGAAGCTCGTCGAGGCGCGGCATGGCCCGGACGATCTCGGTGAGTTTCTCGGCGAACTTGATTTCCTGCTCGGCCAGGGGGGTGGTGAACAGGGGGCGCAGCGCAGGGTCGCGCGCGAACAGTTCCTGGTAGAAGCGGGTCGCCATGGCGGGCAGCTGGGGGCTGAGGCGCTCGAACGACGACTGCACCAAGGTGATCTGCTCTGGCGTCATGAGATGCTCCCCAGGGCTTGGGCCAGGCCGGCGCGACCGCTGACACCGAGCTTGGTGTAGGCATGCTGCAGGTGATTGTTCACCGTCCGCACGGACAGGTAGAGGCGTTCGGCGATGTCCTTGCTGGCCAGGCCCGCGGCGGCGAGCATCGCGATCTCGCGTTCGCGGCCCGAGAGGGGGGCTGCCGCGGCGGCGTGGATCGTGGCGGCCCGGAACAGTCCTGGTGTGACGGCACCCTCGCAGGCGGCGGCGAGCTCGATCGAGCGGCGCAGCGCCGCCGTCGCCGTGCGCCGGTCACCGGCCTGGGCGAAGGCCTCGGCCGCGCCCGCTGCCGCCTCGGCCGCGAGCAGCATTGCTCCCAGGGCCTCGAAGTCGTCGGCGGCGCCGGCCAGCTCCTGGGCGTCGCGAGCCCGGGCGGCAACAGCATGTCGGGCGCGGGCGGAAACCAGCGGCGAGTCGCACACTCCGGCCAAGTCGCGCAGCCACGCGGAGGCGTCTTCCCCTCTGGTGCGCATCAGGTCGTGCCACAGCCACGACTCGGCGGTCCGGTGCCCGGTCGAGGCAGCCTGCGCGGCGGCGGCCCGGAATCGGCCTGCCGCCTCGGCTGGCCGCCGCGATGCGATGGCGGCCCAGGCGTCGGCGAGTTGCTGCTCGGGTCCGAGGAAGCCGAACGCCGGCACGGTGGCGCGCTCGGCCAGCGCCTGGGCGGCGGCGTCGGGCTCGCCGAGCATGGCATGCGCCAGGGCCAGGCCCGAGAGGGCGAAGCGCTGCGGGCCGGCGAAGTGGCTGGCCTGTGCCAATCCGGCCGCCTCGGCGTAATAGCGGCGAGCGGTCGCCACCCGGCCCTGCAGGGTGGCCACCCGCCCGAGGTTGGCGGCGAAGAAGATCTGGGCGATGGGCACCCGCTGGGAGGCGACGATCTCGGCGCCAGCCCGGGCCAGCCGTTCGGCCTCGGTGAGCCTGCCCGCCTCGGTCAGGGCGAACACCTGGTTGACCAGGTGCATAGCCGGGTGGGCGATGGCCAGCTCGTCGCCGAGCGCGACGTGGTCGGCGTAGCCGGTCTTGGCGACACCCACCGCTTCGGCGGTCCGTCCGGCCGTTGCCAGGGCGATGGCCCCGGCGATGGCCCGGGCGACCCGGGTCCGCCGGTCGCTGCCGCCGATGCGCTCAAGCACGGCCAAGGCCTGGCCGGGGCGCCCTGAGAACGTCAAGACGGAAGCCTCGTCGGCGACGAGCTCCTCCACCAGCGGCCCGGCGGTGACGACGGCCCGGGCGGCGGCGTTGATGGCCAGCGCCGCTTCGGGCTGGCACAAGCCCCATTGGGCGTTCTTGGCCCTAGTGACCGCCAGGCGCAGGGCGAGCGGCTCGCTGCTGGGCAGCTGCTGGCCGAGCGCGAGGACCCGCTCGGCGGCGTCGAAGACGCCAAGCTCGTACAGGGCCTCACCCAGCAAAAGCGCCCCAACCGCATCCAGCCGCTCGCCGGGCACCGCCTCGACCAGGCGCCGCACCACCCGGAAGTCGTGCGCGTAGCGGGCCAGATGGGCGCCGTGGACCAGCACCGCCGGGTCGGGCCGCCCCCCGGCGTCCAGTCGCCACACCGCGATCCGCAGCGCCGCCGGACCGGGCACAGGGTGGGCTGCCTCCAGCCGCTCGGCCTGGGCCGAAAGGATCGCCCGCGCCCGCAACCTCGGCATAGCAGCGCGGACCACCTTGCCGTGCAGGGGGTGGGCCAGGCGCACCTCCCCGTCGGCGACCGCGATCGTCACCAGCCCGGCCCGTTCCAGCGACTCCAGCACCCCGGCGGGGGCGGCAGTCTCCAGGTAACCGAGCTCCAACGGCTGGCACAGCGCGAGCAGCTCGACGACGGCACGGGCCTCGGCGGACAGGCCCCCAATCCGCTGCCCGACCAGATCGGCCAGTCGGCTCGTGGCCGGCAACCGGTCCTCCAGATGCCACACCCCCGACCGCTCGACCAGCGCCCCCGATTCCAGCGCGCCCAGGACCAGTTCCCGCACATACAGGGGGTTGCCCTGGGTGACCTCCCAGAACTCACGCCCCGCGCCCGCCTCGATCGGGCCCCCCAAAGCCAAGTGCAGCAGCGTATCGAGATGAGTGCGGCTGAGGTCATGCACGTCGACCCGCTCCAGCCGGCCATCACGCCACAGGCCGGTCACCAGGTCCGGGACCGGCTCGCCGGTGCGCACGGTGGCGACCAGGAAGATCGCCCGTTGCGCGGCCAGATACCCCAGCAGAGCAAGTGAGGCGGCATCCAGCAGTGATACGTCATCGGCGACGGTCACCACGCGGCGGCCGTGGTGGCGCTCATGCAAGGCCCGGCGGGTCTGCTCGAACAGCGCCACCGCGTCGACCTGCCCGTCGGTGCCGGGCCGGCCGAGCCCATCGGCGAGCAGGGCCACCACTGCGCCCAGCGGCAGCAGCGCGGTGGTCCGGCTGCCGGCAACCCGCTCGGTCGGATGACCGCTCGCCGCCGCCTGCCCGGCGCACTCGTCGGCCAGCCGGGTCTTCCCAACCCCAGCCCGGCCGTAGATCACCAGGCCCACCTGCTCGCCCGAGCCCAGGGCCCGCTCGAACACCTCCAGCTCCACGCGGCGGCCGACGATCGGCCACCGCCGCGCTGTGACCGCCACACCAGCCAGCATGTCAGCCCGGGCCTGGGCAAACAATCGCCAACGGTTGTCACCCGGCGCGCGGTCACACGTCAGGCGGTGACGACGGCCTGCCGGAGCCCGGCCACGATCCCGATGATGCGGTCGGTCAGGTGGCGGGGAACGCTCAGCTCGTCCAGGGTGGCGCCAAGGTGGGCGGCGACAAGGTCAAAGTGGATGTCACTGATGCGCAGTCCACGGTGGGCGCTGGCGATGCCGGGTCCCCGGTAGCGCCTGGGACCGCCCAGCGCCTCACCGAGGAACGTGGCGAGGTACGCCCGGTGCCGGGCACCGACGCCGCCTGGAAAGAACGGGCTCAGCTCAGGGTCAGCGAGCAGCCGTCCGTACAAGCCGTCGACGGCGGCGGTAACAGCGGCCCGCCCGCCGATCGCCTCGTAGACGCTGATCGTCTCCGCCTCGGCGGGGGCGGGCGCGTTCGCAGGGATGGTCATGGTCATGGCAGGTCTCCTCGTTGGATCGACTACCGCGACGATCCTCCCCCGCAGGCGGCCCGCGCCTGAGCAACGACTACTCATTGTGCGCCGACACGTGTTGGATGAGGTGCGACATGGAGCTCGCGTCTCGCCTCGATACCGATGCAACGCTCCTAGTTCGCGCCGCAGGTCGATCTCGCGGTTGCATACCAGGTTGACGAGTTCGGGCAGGAAGCGGCGTACCGGGGCGGGGCCGCCGCCCGGTTGGCGAGCATTGCGCCGAAGACCGCTACGGCCAGGGCGCCGCCGACCTGCCGGCTGGTGTTGAACACGCCGCTGGCCTTGCCTGCCCGGTGTCCCGGGACGTTGTTCAGCAGGACTGCGGTCACGGGTGGCATTACCAGGGGGCCGGCCAATCCGACAAGGACCATCAGCATGGCCAGCGCCCACCTGCCCCGGCATATGCAGCGGCAACCCCCGGTAGGTGTCGATTAGCGCCCCGCTCACCGCATCAGCCAGCCCGGTCCCAGTGGCCAGCTCCCGCAGCAGCGCACTCCCGGCGTGCGACACCACGCCACGCCCGTCCGCGCTGACCTTGACCCTGTGCCGCCTGCCACTACGATTCACCTCAGGAGTGCCTTCCTGCCCGGGACTGTCGATCATTCAGCAGTTCGATTTTCCCGTACAAGCAAGGCACTTCTTCGTATCTCAAGCCCGTGTCGGCCTACCGGCGTAAACACGCAGGCTAGATCCACCCGATGGGCCTCTAAAACGAGGCACAGTCTTCCGACATTGGCACGCTCACCAGTACCGTGCCCAGGTCCATCCAGCGACGCTATGTATACATCGAAACCTTGTTCTGGCGTTGGGTGGTTGGAATGGCTCTCCCGGCTTCTGGCGATGCTGGACTACTCCTTGCCGCAGACGCGGTTAGCAACGGGTACTCCATCGCTGAAACTGGCTTGTTCTACCGCAAATGGCCCGGTCAAGTGACTAACCAACCGCCCCATACCGACGCTGTCGAGTGGCCAGCACGAATGGGGATCATCGAAGCCAGAGCAGAGTACCTCGCTGAGATGTGGGAGCAAAGGGGTGACGTCTAGCTTCTCAACCAACCGCCCGTGCCACATCAGGCTCGTTGTGCAGAATGACTGGGTCAACTCGGTGACACAGATCCACGTGTCCGAGAGTTGTCAAATCCGCTGCGCAGGTGTACTGGCTTGGCTTTCACCAGAAATCCCGCCACCATTTGACGAGCGGGTGCATGCTGGCGAAGTGGAAATTGAGGGCCGCGCTGGTAGCGAAGCGCTGGCCGCACCGGTCGCACTTGTACGGTGCCGCGCGGTGATCATCGAGGGCCTTCTGCGAGTAGAAAATCGCATTGCACTCGGGGCACCGATAGGTCGGCTGCCTCTCGCGGATGCTGCGTAGCGTCTGCGGAAGGTTAGGACTGATAGCGGCCGACCTGGTAACGACGGGTTTGGTAACGGCGGATCCGATAACCCAGGGGTTTGCCCAGTGGCTGGCGGGCCGCCCCTGGCATGTGAGTATGTGGGCCAGCAGCGTGGTGCTGGCATCGATCTGCTGGCCGCACTTGGCGCACGTTGTCGCCGACGGTGCCGGAAGGCGCCGATTGCCGAGCGGCGCTTTGATGTTCCCGAGAGTGAGCGGCGCCCTGACCGGCGGCCGGATGAGGGGCTCGCGCGCGGTCAGCGGCACGGCGAGCTGACGGCTTCCGCTGAGGATGGGGGTGGTGCTTCCGCCGACCGCCCGGTACGGGTCCGATGCGGTGAATAGGGACCCTTGCTTACTGCCGAAGGCGCCGACCGAATAGCTCCCGCGGGGAACCGCGACCGTGACCGGCTGGCCGACCCGGGCCGGCACGACCAGCCCGCTTCTCGACTGGACATAGGAGTGCCCGGTAACGACCACGCTCACGGGGTCGCCCTTCTTCAGCCCCAGGTTGAGTGCGGAGTTATCGAGGTTTATGACGATCGTCAACGGGGTGCTCTGCTGCCCGCCGGCCCAGCCTAGTGCGGACAGGCGCACCAGGGACCCGTCGGAGGCAACGGCCTGGGTCGGCGTGCCTCTTGTCCCGAAGATCAGGTCGCGCCGATCATAAAGGTACTCAAAGCCCCACATTGCGGCAGGGGCGAACCCTCCGAAGAATGTCGACGCGACCGTGAAGGCGGTAGTCCATGCCCCGCGCTTTTCCCGCTCCGTCAATCGCCAAGAATCGGCCATGGCCCCTCCCCGCACCGAGAGCTCATTATCTCCCACAACGCGCGGAAAGTCATGGCCTTTATGTCGTCACCAGGGCAGCCTGCCGGTGCCCGTGACCGCGATTGCGTGATCGCTGCGTGGTCGGGTGAGGGAGGCGGCGGCATCGCAAGCGCGCCTGCAAGCGCAGCCCGGCGGTGAACGGGCGCCAGGTTTCCGCGGGAGTGCGGAGGACGGAGCCGTTCGGGCGCTTGGTGTCGCGGATGAGGACCGTGTTGCTCGCGTTCGCGACGGCGACGCACTCGCCGCCGTTGTCGCCGGAGTGCGTGGACATCCGCCAGGTCGTGGCGACCGCTACTCAGTTCCCGTCGTCGCGTCCGGAGCAGGGCTGTAGCCGTTCTCGTTATATGAGATTAAAGGCAGCCAACGTCCCAGCGGGATTGCGGCGGCCCCTGGGTGGATGTGCCTGGCGCGGAGCCGCTGGGCGCGCCATCACCAGAAACGTCTGCGAATTGCGGCGGCAGCCTCCGGTCCGACCGCTTCGCCTGCCTCCCCGCGACCGCTGTCGAGGAGGATGGGGCGGAGGCAGCCGTTCCCTCGGCTACGTCAGCGCCGTCGCTGAGCCGAGCGATGGCACGGCGCCTAACCTCCCTCTTTCCGCGAATAGCGTCTCCAGACCTGGTTGTCGATCTTGACTTGTTGCTGGCGATGCCTCTGAATGCGAGAGTTGGCCTGTTCTTGCGGGCGTGTGGCTGCGGAGGGCGTTCTGAGCGGGCGGGATCGCTGCGAGTGGGCACGCTGACGCCAGGCGGTGATGGTTGAGAAGTCGCGGAGGGGGCTGGTCAGGCGAAGGCGGCGCGCAGCCGGCGGAAGCCTTCGGCGATCTGGGCGGCCCACCGCCAGGTTCGGTCGATGCGCGGGTGAGCTGGGCCGCGGCGGCGATGGCACGCCGGTGAAGCAGATCAGCTTGGCCCAGCAGACGAGGTCGGCGGCGGCCAGCACCGCCTCCAGCCAGGCACAGTTTCCTCCCACCCCGGCACGGCAGGCTGCGCAGGCCAGCGGCTTTGCCTTCGCGTATGCGGTCTTCGACCCGGGCGTGCTGGCAGTGCCGCAGCTCTAGCCCGGCGATCTGGTGCGGGATCACCCCGCGCGGAGTGTCGGTGAGGAACGCGGTGATGCGATGGCCGTCGACGTCGGTGAAGGTGAGCTGGGCGCCGGGGTGAGGGCGTTCCTTGCGCAGGATCAGCCGCGACCCTTCCGGCCAGGCGGACAGGTCAATCATGCCGGTGGCCTCGGCCACCCAGGCGCCCTCGCGCAGTCCCTCGTCTTCAATGGCCGGGTGCCAGCACTGATCGGGGATCAGGTCCACAATCTTCTGGATGCGCTCATCGACGGGGAAGCCGAAGGAGGACCCCATCCCGCGCTTGCGGCAGGCAGCGGCGAACAGGTGGGTCGCCGCGGCGGAGTCGGAGCGGGCCAGCGCCCGCGGGCTGGACGGGTCACCGGGCCGGGCGTGCTCCGGCAGCGATTCCAGCGCCATGTCCAGCACCTTCACGTGATCGGCGGCGGTGTTGGACCCGGCGTTCCCGGCTCGCAGCAGCCCGGCCAGCGCCTCACCGCCGGCCACCTCCGGACGGTCCAGGAACGCCAGCAGCGGGTAGAAGCCAAAGGTCTTCTTCCAGGTGGCCGCCGCGTTCTGTTTCTCGCTATAAGCAATGGGTGATCATGGCGTCGAAGTCGATCCGCAGCTCCTGACCTGGCTCCGGGGCCGCCCCCGCCTGCCAGGCACGTGCCCGCGCGGCGGCCCGCGCTGCCCGCACCCGCTCCAGGTGCACCTCATCAATGCGGTCCAGCAGCCGCCACGCCGTCGGCATCGAGGCGACCGGCCCGAACAGCGCCTCCCGGTCGCGGAGCAGCTCGATCCCGGTCACCGCATCCGCCCCATCGGCGATCGCCACCGCCAGGTCCGCGAACACCTGCCCCGGGAGATGCAGCGGGAACGCGGTAGGTGTCCAGCAGCGCCCCGGTCACCGCCCCCGCCAGCCCGGTCTCGCTGGCCAGTTCCCGCAGCAGCGCAGCCCCGGCGTGCGACACCACGCCCGCCCGTCCGCGACCTTGACCCTGCCACCGCTACCGCTACGCTTCACCTAAGAAGTGCCTTCCTGCCAAGGGTTATCGATCATTCGGCAGTTTGATTTTCCCTGATCAGCAAGGCACTTCTTCGTATCTCAGGCCCGTGTCGCCCTACCGCTATGAAAGGCGGAGGCTAGAGTCGGCGGATTTCTCGTCTCGAGTGGACTCCGTCAATCTGCTGCGGATGACCGCGGCCGATGCCGATACTCGCCTGTGTGATCGGCAAGGAGTTCGCGGCCGTTCTGGCCGCTGCGCAGGACGGCAGCGAGGCTGCCTTCTCGGTGCTGTGGCGTGATGCTAACCCGGCCCTGCTGCGCTACCTGCGGGTGGTCGCGCCTGATGTGGCCGAGGACGTCGCGGCGGAGGCGTGGGGTGCAGGTGGTCCGGGGTCTGTCCGGTTTTCGCGGGGACGAGCGGGGTTGGCGGTCGTGGCTGTTCACGACCGCGCGCCGGCAGGCGATCGACGAGGTCCGCCGTCGTCCCGGCACCCGGTGGCGTCGCTCACTGAGCTGCCAGGCGCCCGGGGGAGCCGAGGACGGAGGATGCCGCCGGTCTGGCAATGGAGAACCTCGGCACCGCGGCGGCAATCGCGGCGATCTCGGCACTGCCGCCCATCCAGGCGGAGGTGATCTTGTTGCGGGTCCTGGCCGGCCTGGACACCGAGGCGGTGGCCCGGATCGTAGGCCGGAGCCCTGGAGCGGTCCGCATAGCTGCGCACCGCGGCCTGCGGCGGCTTGCCCAGACCCTGGCTCCGACGGGTGTAACGCTGTGACCGGCCGTGGCGTTTCGGACGGTGACATGCCGATCTTCCCGTGGCCAGCGCGAGGCGGTGACCCCCACGCCGGGGACTCCGCCCTCGACGCGCTGCTCGCCGGGAACCTGCTGCCCGAGGACGCAGCCGACGGGCTGCGCTCGGTGGCGGAGGCTATCGCCGCGCTCAACGCGGCGCCGGCGACCAGCGAGCTGGCTGCCGAGGCGAGTGCCCTGGCGGTGTTCCGCGGCGCGGCCGACATGCCTGCTGAACCGACTCGCTCACGCCGGAGGAGACATCCCTTGCTCACCTCGCTGCTCAGCGCCAAACTCACCGCGGCCGCCGCAGCCGCGGTGATCACCATCGGCGGTGCTGCCGCCGCGGCATACGCCGATGCCCTGCCAGCCTCGATACAGAAACTCGCTCATGACATCCTCGGCGCACCCCCGGCGCAGCCGGCGACCCGGGTGGGGCCAGACGCGACGAGCCGCGCAGCGCATGGCCTGTGCACCGCGTACGCGCACCTGAGGGCTGATGGCAGCGCCAGGCAGAAGGCAGTGGCCTTCCGCAACCTGGAGACCGCAGCGGGCGGGGCGGCCAACGTGACGGCATACTGCGCGGCGGTGGCCCACCCCCGGCCGACCCCGTCCGGCAAGCCGACCAGGCACCCTACCGGCAAGCCGACCAGGCACCCTACCGGCAAGCCGACCAGCCACCCTACCGGCAAGCCGACCAGCCACCCTACCGGCAAGCCGACCAGCCACCCTACCGGCAAGCCGACCAGCCACCCCACCGGCAAGCCGACCAGCCACCCCACCGGCAAGCCGACCGGCGCCCCCTAGCTTCACCCTCGGCGATGCTGCAGCCACCAATGGAATGCGGCGGCCCGGGACCCCCCCGACCCGGGCCGCCGCGCAGTAGCTGGTCGCCCCTGACCGCCCGCGCGGCCGTCCAAGAGTCCTGGCAGACCACACTGACGGGAGCACAGAACGTCTGATCTACGCAGCCGCCTCGCTGCGGACTGTGGCTCCACAGCGTACAGATCGGCGCCAGGCGCGCGCGGGAGCAAGGGGTCTCCGCATTGCGCAAACCGGCAATCCCCGGTCGACCAGCTTGCATGATTCAGCCTGTCGTACAAACGGCGAGAAGACCTACTCGACCCCCATATTTGCCACCCTTGCTCCCGAGGAGCCCCAGATCTTCCGGCGCTGGAGCTTTGACCGGGGTTTGTGCGACAGGCTGGCTTATGCATCGCTACCTGCGCCGAGAACGCGCGCATCTGCCGCAGACGGTGCGCCACCGAGCCCGACATGAGGGGTTCCCGGCCCTGTTCGCTGGCCCATCGGCGACCATACGGTAGGGGTGAGGTCCCCGGCGAGAAGGAGAAGGACGATGACGCGTACGCCCGAGGAAGTCTTCCAGCACCACGCACAGGCGCTCGGCGCGGGCGACCTGGATAAGATCATCGCCGACTACGCCGACGACGCCGTCCTTATCACGCCCGCAGGCGTCAGGCGCGGCACGGAAGGAATCCGGGCGGCGTTCACTCAGTTGCTCGCCGATGTGCCGGATGCGGCTTGGGATCTGAAAACACAGATCTATGAGGACGACGTGCTCTTCCTGGAGTGGGCCGCTGACGCCGCCGCGACGCGGGTCGAGGACGGCATCGACACCTTTGTGTTCCGTGATGGCCTGATCCGGGTACAGACGGTCCGTTACACGCTGCTGCACAAGAATTGAACGGCGCCGAAGACGGTCATCGCATGTCCGCAGCACGCTTCTTCCCGCGGGCATTAGGCTCGCTGACCTAACTCTCATGACCATATGAGGGCCGGGCGCAGGTCATCCATTTCTGGACATCTTTGAACGTTCTGTCAGCGATATCCCCGATCATGGCCGAGGTAGCCAAAGGTTAGCTGGGGGCTGTGACCCGGTGCACGGTGCGAGGCCGTGCGGGGGGCACGGCATCGGGGTGGAGTATCGAGGCGATGGCCTCGACGCCGTCGATCAGGCGGGGTCCTGGGCGGACCACGATGCCGTCGGCGTCGATCGCCCAGACCGGTACGCCGGGCAGTGCCTGGGCTGCGGACTGCGCTTGCTCGATCGCGCCGGGCAGGTGGTAGCCGCAGGGCGCGACGACGATGAGCTCGGGTGCCGCCGCGGCGATGACGTCCCAGCTCGCCGGGACCGATGGTTCACCCGGCCGGGCCGCGACTGGCCGCCCGCCCGCCGCGGTGACCAGGTCGGGTATCCAGTGCCCGGCGGTGAACGGCGGATCAACCCATTCGATCACCGCGACCGCCGGGCGGCGCCGCCCGGCGACTGTGGCCGCGGTGCGGGCGAGCCGGGCTCGCAGGTCAGCCACCAACCGCGTGGCGCGGTCTGAAACGTCGGCCCGCCGCCCAACCGCCAGGATCGAGTCCAGCACCTCGTCGAGCGAGTGCGGGTCGAGTGACAGTACGTCAGCCTGGCACCCCAGGTAGCGCAGGGCGTCTTCGATATGACCGGATGGCAGTGCGCACACCCGGCACAGGTCCTGGGTCAAGATCAGGTCAGGCCGCAGATCCGCGAGAGCCTGCGTGTGCAAAGTGTACAGATCCGCGCCGGCGGCCAGTTGCGCGCGGACGTAGCTGTCGATCTCGCGCGGGGTCATCCCGCGGGTATCCCGGCCGCCCACCACGATTGCCTTCTCCGACCGGGCAGCCGGTGGCTCGTCGCACTCGAACGTGACCCCGACCAAGTCCTCGCCCAAGCCGAGCGAGTACACAATCTCGGTCGCCGAGGGCAGCAGCGAAACCAGGCGCACGAGGTAAGGATAGGCACCCTGCGCGAACGGGTACCATCGGCCGCACAGCCGATTTCGCCGACGTTGGCAGGCTCGTGACCGAACCCGCCCCGATACAGGTAGGGCGGATATGGAGTCCCATTACCCGCCTGGCGCGCCATAAGGGGTAGCGAGCAGCAGAGCGCATTGGGCGTGCCGCGCTGACCGAGTCGCGTCACAAGACCCATTCGGATCTGCCGCGACGAGAGTGAACTGGGTTGGTGGCTGTCCGCGGGTCTGTTGCGGAAGACCCCTGGGCGGGCACCCTTGCGGGAGGGAGCCGCGCGGAGCGCCGGGGCCATGGCGCAGCGGCATGGGCTGCGCCATGGTCAGCTTCGGCTTTCGCTGTACGATCGCGCTGATCACGGCGTCAGGGGTGAGGAGGAGACATGAGCATCCCAACCGGGATAGACGCCGATGCTCCGGTGCGTGCCCACCATGAGACCGATATCGATGCGCCGCTGGACACAGTCTGGCAGCTGCACGCCGATGTCAACACATGGCCTACCTGGCAGGCAGACATTACCACCGCGCATATCGATGGGGCGTTCCAGCCCGGTACGTCGTTCGAATGGACCAGCTACGGCTTCACTGCCGTCTCGACCATCTACGCGGTAGCCCCGCGCGCCCGAACCGGCCGGTCACGTCAAGCGGTTTCGGCGACTAGTCACTGAGCGTGGCAGCGCTTCCGTAACGCGGGCGTGCGTAGCCGCTATGTGCGCCCAGGCTCGGTCTGCCGACACTCCGTCGAAGGCGCGCCCGGACGGTCGATGTGTCGTGCCGGGGGATGGGCCAAGATCGGATGCAGGGAACTCGGGTGTTGACCGCGGGCCTGCAGGCTGGCGGGCCCGGGTGCCGGGGGTGCTGGCGTTACGCCGGCCGGTGTCCCGCGTTGGGGTTACCGGCGCGACAGCGGCCGCGGCTGGTCATCAGTACGCCCAGCAGGATCGAGCCCCGGCCCGGCAACGGTGTGCAGGGCGTGTCTTGCGCCCGGGGCCGGGCCGTCCTCGCAGGTGGTTGCCGCGGCCGCGTTGCCTCAGGAGAATGGGGCAGGGCAGGTGAGACGGGCGATGAGTGCGGTAGCGAGGAAAGCCATTCAGGCGGGGACCCGGGCCAATGTCTGGCTGTATCGGCGCACGAGCGGCCGGGTCGG
>WNGB01000169.1_pt1 | contig 92062 bp, 82 predicted proteins | sample 5400681 | NCBI WGS metagenome assembly WNGB01 (sample SAMN13153367, study PRJNA577476) | soil metagenome | isolation source: 115 cm soil or saprolite under grassland replicate 2 | place: USA:California | collected 2016-06-15 | reverse complement strand
GCCTCGATGTCACCAATCGCGTGCTGTTCACTCGCCAGGACCGCGCGGCGCTGGAGCACCTGACCTCACCCGAGGCGGTCCTGCTGCGTGAGGTCACCCGCCACCACTTCGAGCGCCTTGGTGTGGACGCGGTCGCGCTGCACGATCCGTTGGCCGTTGCCGTTGCGTTGGATCGTTCACTGGTGACCACGTTCGAGAGCACGGTACTGGTCGAGACACGCGGCGAGCACACGCTCGGGCAGACAGTGGTGGACCTGCGGGGCCGACGCGACCGGGCGCCGTCGCAGACCAGCGTCTGCGAGGCCGTGGACGCCGCGCGAGCGCGAGCGCTGTTCTTCAGCGCGCTGGGAGTCGGCGTTCCACCTCCGCCAGGATGACGTCATCGGGCGCCAGCCGCGGCCCCTCGCCGTGGTCCTGCGGCTCGATCACCGAGACGCCCCAGTCGCGCAGCGTGGCCATGGAGCGCGCGGTCAGCGGGTGCCGCAGCAGCGGCTCGTTCACCGATGGCGCGACGATGACCGGGGTGTCTCGGCCGATTGCCTCCGCCACCACCGACAACGCCAGGTTGTCGGCGATCCCGCTCGCCAGCTTGTTGAGCGAGTTGAAGGTACACGGCGCGACCAGGACCAGGCCGCGCGGCGGTTGCGGCAGGATCACCTCGTCGAAGTAGGACTCGACCAGGGAATTGCCTTCGATCACCGAGAGGTCGCGCGGCGCGATGACGCGTGTCGCGTTGGGCGTGAGGAGCGTGATGACCCGTGGCACGATCCGCAACAGCGCGCGCACCAGGTCGGGCGCGCGGTAGGCGGCACTGGACCCGGTCACGACCAGATATGCCAGCTCGAGCGGCATGCGCTACTCGGAGTGCTGGGCCGACGCGGTGGCCGGATGCCAGCCGATGCGGTGCTCGGCGGGCGTGCGCACGGCGATGGCGATGACGACCGCGGCAACGACCGCGCCGGCTAGCGCGATCGCGACCGGCGCTCCGGCACGGTCGGCGAGCCACGCCAACGGCAAGGAGCCCAATGGCATCGCGCCCCAGGTCAGCAAGTAGATGCTCATCACCCGCCCGGTCAGACGCGCCTCGATATTTGCCATCAGCAGCGTGTTGTTCAAGGCTGAGAACGCCGAGAACAGGAACCCCACCACCACCAGCAACCCGACTGCCACCGGGAACGATCGCGTCAGCGCGAACACGACCAGCGCCAGACCGAGTCCGCTGCCCAGCCCGAATTGCAGCAGCGCGGGCTGGCGGAACCGGGACAGGCTCGCCACGACCAGGGCGCCCGCGAGCGCACCGACACCTGAGCTTGCCAGGAGCAGGCCCAGGCCCTCGGCCCCGACACCGAAAACACGCTCCGCGACCACAGGCATCAGCGTCTGGTACGACATGCCGAACATCACGACGACCAGGTTCATCGCGATCAGGCTCACGATGGGCGGCGAGGAACGCACGTACTGGAGCCCCTCGACCAGGTGCGAGGCGCTGCTCGCGCGGGCGGTGTCGCCAACCCGTCGACTGCCACCTGGCAGGCGGAACAGCACCCCCAGCGCGGCCGCGTACATCACCGCCATCGTCAGGAACGCGCCACCGATGCCGACGCCGGGAATTGCGAGCAGGACACCGCCCAGCGCTGGGCCGGCTACACGGCAGAAATTCTGGCCCGCGTTGTTCAGTGCCGAAGCATTCGCGAGTTGTGCCCGTGGGACCAGCTCGGCGATGTACGCCTGGCGAGCCGGCATGTTGAACGCAAATGCCGCGCCCTGAAGGAACGTCGCGGCAATGATGTGCCACACCTGCAGGACGCCCGCCAGTCCCAGGATGGCCAGGGACAAGGCGCCGATGCCTAGCGCGGTCTGACTACCGGCCAGGACAAGCCGCCGCGGCAGTCGATCGGCCACGACCCCACCAACCAGCCCCAACAGCAGCATCGGCACGCCCTGCGCGAGGCTGACGACGCCCAGCACAGCAGCCGACTCGGACAGCGAGAACGCGGCATACGGGCTGGCCACCTGGTTCATCATGACCGCCAGGGTGGCCGGCATCATCCCCAGCCACAGCAACATGAACGGACCGTTACCCAGCGCCGGGTACAGTCGCAGCACCGCCGCGGGCGTCGAGGCTATGCCCATCGCCCTCCTTTCTGGGCACCCGCTGGCGGTTGGCTCCCTGACAGCCCGGTGCCCATCAGGCCGCGGGCGTTGGCAGCGGCGACTCCAGCACCACGTCTACAAGGAATGGGCCGCCTGCGTGGCCGATAGCTTCCCGGAGCACCGGCGCCAGGTCCTCAGGCTTCTCGACACGCCGCGCGGGCACGCCCATCGCTTCGGCCATGCGGTCAAACCGTAATTCCGGCTCGTTCAGGTCCATCGCCACGAACTCGCGCCCCTTCGCTGCCGGGCCGAGGTACTCCAGCATGTTCAGCTTCAGGATGCGGTAGGCACGGTTGCTGAGCATGACGTAGGTCACCGGGATACGGTGGTGGGCCGCGCTCCACAGCGCCGAGACGCTGTACATCGCCGCGCCGTCCGAGCACACGCCGACGACCTTGCGATCCGGCCGCGCCAGCGCAGCGCCGAGCGTGCCCGGTAAGCCCGGGCCGATCCCGCCTCCCCGCACTTTGACCAGCTGGCCCGGGCGTTCGGGTGCGATGGCCATCTCGACATGCTTGCCGTTGGTGACCCCCTCGGCGAAGACCAGCGCATTGTCGGGCAACGCTTGCTTGAGCTCGTGCATCAGCCGCGCACCAGCGATCGGCGTCGCGTCCCAGTCTTTACGGGCGGCTGCCCAATAGCGCTCGTGCGTCTGCGCCACCCACGCCTCGGCGTTCTTGCGACGCTCCTGGGCGGCTACCTGCTTCGGACCAGTCAGGCGCTCTTCGAGCAGCACCGACAACTCGGCGAGGCCGGCTTTCGGATCGCCCAGCAGCGCGATCTCGGGACGCACGTTCTTGCCGATCTCATGGGTGTAGCAATCCAGCTGCAGGAGTCGCGTCTCGGGACCGAGGACCGCCCGGTCGGCCTCGGGAAAGATCAGCTGGAACACCGGCGCGCCGATCACGAACAGGACGTCGCACTCGCTCAGCACCGAGCGGATCGCCTTCGGCGATACGAAGTCGACGCCGCCCAAGTTCAACGGGTGGCACGTCGGCACGTTGAACTCGGATGCGTAGCACTCGAAGATGGGCGCGCCGAGCTGCTCGGCGACTCTCGTAACTTCCGGCTGCGCGTCCGACAGCGCCACCGAATCGCCAACCATGAGCATCGGCCGTCTGGCTCTGGTGAGCTCGTCGGCGACGGCTTCGAGACCGGCCGCGTTCGGCCGCACGCGCCAGTTCGTGTACGTGGTCGGAGCGATGTCCATCTCCGCTTCGGCGTCGAGCACGTCCATCGGCAGCGCCAGGAACACCGGTCCCTGCGGCGGCTCAGCGGCGATCTTGAATGCCCGCCGCAGTGCCCGCGGGATGTCGTGCGCATGCTCCACTTGCGCCGACCACTTGGCGATCGGCTTTGCCATATCGACCAGTGGGCCCGACAGGTGCGGCTCCTGGACCAGGACGTCGCTGGGCGACTGCCCGGCGTACACCACCAGGGGCGTCTTGCCGATGCGCGCGTTGTGCATCATGCCGAGCGCATTGCCCAGCCCGGGCGCGATGTGCAGCTCCACGAATGCTGGCCGCCGCGTGAGCCGCGCGTACGCATCGGCCATCGACACCGCCACCCCTTCGTGCAATGCCAGCATGAACTGCACCGCCGGGTAGTCCTGCAGGATGTCCATGAAGCCCTGCTCGGTCGTGCCCGGGTTGCCAAAGATGTGGCAGGTACCGTCCGCGATCAACTGCTCGAGCAGCGCCCGCTTGCCACTCATCCGCGCCATCGTCACCTTTTGTAGCGCACCGCCGCGCGCTGGCGGCTGCACCCTCAACGTCGGCGCGTACCCTGCGAGGTACGGCGATGCTGCGGGTTCCCACACTCGAGACCGAGCGCCTGGTGATACGCGAGTTCTCGGTCGACGACTTGCCCGCGGTGTGCCAGTTGCTCGGGGGCGATGAAGCGGAGCTCGCGCGGTGGCTGCAGTGGACAGTCCTGAGCTACGAGCAGCTCGACCAGCTCAAGCAGCCGCCGTATGGCGACCGCGCTATCGTGCTCAAGGCCACGGGCGGCCTCATCGGCTCGTGCGGGCTGGTGCCGCTCATCGGGCCGTACGGTCAGATCCCGAGCCTTGCGGACGCCGGACCAGCACCGCGCACGGCGGTCGAAATGGGGCTGTTCTGGATCGTCCTGCCCGAGCACCAGCGGCGCGGCTACGCCACCGAGGCGGGCCAGGCGCTCGTGCGCTACGCGTTCGACGAGCTCGGGCTGCGGCGGATTCTGGCTACCACGAGCTACGACAACGCCGCGTCGATCACAGTCATGCGCAAGCTGGGCATGAGCATCGAGCGCAACCCGCTGCCCGAGCCGCCGTGGCTGCAGATCGTCGCCGTGCTGACGCCGAGCTAGCGGCCCGTCAACGCCGAGGGCTTGACAGGGGCGATCGATCGGCGATATCATAATCAACGAGTTGGTTGATAAAGCAGGAGGTTGATTAGAGTTTCAGAAGCCACCCCGGACGGCCGTGCCGACGACGCCCTCGATCGCGCCTTCATGGCGCTCGCCGATCCCGTGCGGCGCGCCATCGTCGCCCGCCTCTCGCGCAGCGACGCTACCGTCAACGAGCTCGCCGAGCCCTTCGCCATCACCAAGCAGGCCGTATCCAGGCACATCCAGGTCCTCGAGCACGCCGGCCTGGTGACGCGCTCGCGCGACGCGCAGCGCCGCCCCGTGCACCTCGATGCCGCCGCGCTCGAACGACTCACCGCGTGGATCGATCGCTATCGGCTGATCGCCGAAGCTCGCTTTCGCAACCTCGACGACCTGCTCACCACCATCCACCCCAAGGACAAGGATCACATGCCATGACCTCCCCCACCACCATCACCGCCAGGCCCGGCCTGCCGTTTGTCGACGTAGTGCGCGAGTTCGACGCGCCCACCGGGGCCGTGTTCCACGCGCATACCGACCCCACGCTGTTCGCGCAGTGGATGGGCCCGCGCGAGATGCCGATGGAAGGCCTCGTACTCGAGCCCACTACCGGCGGCCGCTGGAAGTACGAGTTCCGTGGCAGCGACAGCCCTGACCCGATGAGCTTCTTCGGCGTGTTCCACACCGTCCAACCCAACACGCTCATCGTGCAGACGTTCGAGTTCAGCCTCGCGCCAGGCCACGCGGGCATCAGCTTCACCACGTTCGAGGACCTCGGAGGCCGCACGCGGCTGTCGGTGCACGAGGTCTACCAGTCGGTGGAGGACCGCGACGCGGCGACCGCCAGCGGCATGGAGTACGGCATTATCGAGGGCTACACTCGGCTCGACGAGTTGCTCGTTGGCGAGCCGCTGCTCAAATAAACCAGCACCAGTCGAAGTCAGCGTACGCTGCGTGCTGTGCAGAGCATGATGCGCGCGGCGTGGTACGAGCGGCAGGGTCCTCCGCAAGAGGTGCTGCAGGTTGGCGAACGGGAATGTCCGCAGCCCGGCCCGGGCGAGGTTCGCGTGCGAATCCATGCCTCCGGCGTGAACCCTTCGGATACCTACGGCCGCTCTGGTCGCCAGGGCCCAATGGCGCACCCCTTTGTCATCCCGCACCAGGACGGCGCGGGGGTGATCGACGCGGTGGGCCAGAACGTGCCGACGAGCCGTGTCGGCGAGCGCGTATGGGTGTACGAGGCGACCTGGAACCGCCACGGCGGCACCGCGGCTGAATACTGCGTGGTGCCCGCGAACCGCGCGGTCCGCTTGCCGGACAGCGCGGACTTCGAGGCTGGCGCCTGCCTGGGCATCCCGGCCATGACGGCGCACCGCGCGGTGTTTGCCGATGGGCCGGTGACTGGCCAGACCATTCTGGTGACCGGCGGCGCGGGCGGCGTCGGCAGCACCGCGATCCAGCTGGCTCGCTGGGGTGGCGCCAACGTCCTGGCGACGGTGAGCTCGGACGACAAGGCGGATGTAGCGCGCGCCGCGGGCGCCGCGCACACCATCAACTACCGCGAGCAGAACGTAGCCGCCGAAGTGCAGCGGCTAGTCGGCGGCGGCGTGGCGCGCGTCGTGGACGTGGACTTTGGCGGCAATCTTTCGAGCACGCTGGACGTGGTAGCGCCAAATGGAGTGATCGCCAGCTACGCCTCGCGCGGCGACGACAAGCCAGCCGTCCCGTTCCGCATGCTCATGGTTAAGAACGTCACGGTCCACGCGATCCTGGTCTACACGATGGCTGAAAGCGCCAAAGTTGCCGCCATGGCCGACATCACGCGTGCCCTCGAAGCCGGCGCCCTCCGCCCATTGATCACCAACCGCGTACCGCTCGAGCGCATCGCCGAAGCCCACGCCCACGTGGAGCGCGTCGCGAGCAGCGGCAACACCGTCGTCCAGGTCGGCTAGCGGGCTGATGAACGAGCGGTCCCCGCTCTGGATTCGACAGGCTCACTATGATGGTTCGACAAGCTCACCATGAGCGGCTGCGAACGGCTCCGCTCACCCTGAGCCTGTCGAAGGGTCGTCCTGAGCTTGTCGAAGGATTTTTCATCAGCCTGCTAATGCGCGCCGCCGGCCGCGGCGGTTGGGACGGGTGCGGCGGCGATGGCGGCCCGTTCGGCGGCTTGCTGCTGCAACAGGCTGGCCAGGTGGGTAAGGGACCTGGCCACGGGGGAGTGTGACCAGCGGCTCACAATCGGATGGCCTTCCAGGGCGGCGCGGTTGGGGACGTCGCCGCCGAAGGGGATGGTCGCGATCAGGCGGACGCCGAGGCTGTGTTGCACGTCCTCCGCGGACAGCACCGTATTCGGCAGGGGGTGATTCAGCACATACTGCAGCGGGTCGAGCGGCATGTGCAGCAGCTCGCCAAAAACCCGCTGGCATTCGAGCACCCCGCGCAGCCCCACGCGGTCGGGCGTACACACGATCAACAGGTTCGCGGCTCGCTCGATCGCGGTCAGGTTGATTTCCGAGAAGCCGCGGCCCATATCCACGATCACGTGGCTGAAGCGCCGCCGCAGTAGCTCCAGCGCGGCGGCGACGTGCTCACCCGTGACCACCTCCGCCTCATCCGGGTAGAGCGCGGCCGGCAGCACCCGCAGCGACGACTCGGCGTGTGTGGCGAGATAGAACTCCAGGCTCTCGCGGTCCATCTGCCGCAGCATCCCGGGCGATATGGACGCCAGAGCGGTGCGCGGCGTCAGGTTGAGCAGGACCGGTACATGCCCGAACAGCACATTCAGATCGACCAGCACCACCCGATCGGGGTTGCGCTGGGCGAGTGCCACCGCCAAGTTGGTGGCGATGGTGGTCGTTCCCGCGCCGCCACGCGGCGAAAACAGCACGGTCGTGATACCGGGCGCGCGATCCGCGTGGTCACCCTGTTCGAGGAATTCGCGCTGCTGCCTGGCTTCCTGGCGGCGGTTCACCACCCGTGCCAGGTCGCGCATCAACGGCAGGTTGTTGGCGAGCAGTGCGTCGAAGTCGGCCTTACCGAGCTGCAACAGCTTGACGTCGGTGCTGGCAGTCGCGGTTGCCGAGCGTGAGTGCCCACCCAGGAGTCCCATCTCGCCGACGAGCTCGCCGATGCCCGAAAACGCCAGCACCGTCTCGCGCCCGCTGGGATCGGTTACCGAGATACGCACCCGGCCCGACAGGACGATGTACAGCGCGTCCGAGGGATCACCCTGGCGGAACAGCGGCTGGCCAGCGCTAAGCCGTCGTTCGCGGAGCAGTTTGCTCACGTTGCGCAGCTCCGCCTCCGGTAAGCGTGCGAACACCTCGGCTTGCCGGAGCAGATCGGTGACGCTACTTGCCATGGCGAGCCCCCAACGCGGACTTGAGCCCAGACGGCCGTAACAGTTGGAGGAATCCTGGCCGCGAACCCGTGGCGTGCCCGTTGGACGTCGGCGTCACACGCCAAGGCGCGACCCCGGGCGGCCCGAGCTTCGCCGCGAGCTCGTCGACCGCGCGCCCGAACGGCGACTTGCCGCCCGCATGCACGAACGAGCCACTGGCGAACGCCGTCCGGGCAGTCGACTCTCCCGCGTATGGCAGCTCCAACGCGATCTGCTGGTCCAGCGCGCGCTCGAACCGCTCGCGGCTCAGCCCCGTCGCCGACGTGCGATGGTTCAGCACGTACAGCACCTTGTTCTTGCTCGACTGCATGGCCCCGCCGAGCAGCCGTTGACAGTCGCGCACATCGCGCAACGTGGTCAGCTCGGGTGTACACACCAGCACCACGCGGTCGGCGGCCTCGAGCGCGGCCACCGACGCCTTCAAGAAGGTGCTGCCGCAGTCCACCACGGTCACCATGAACTGACGCCTGAGCCCCGCGAGCGCCGCGGCAACGTGGCCGGGCGTGATGCGTTCGCCATCCTCCGGCCGCCCGGCGCCGACGACAATGCGCACGCCGCTCTCGTGCTGGACAGTGGTGCTGGCGAGCTTGCGTAGATCCAGCCGTTCGAGCTCGGTGTCAGAGAACGTCGCGAGCGTGGGCGGTTGCGGCACACCGAGCAGCAGCGCGGCGTCGCCGAAGAGCAGGTCCAGATCGACCAGCGCTACGCGCTCCGGCTCCTCGCGCGCGAGCCTGATGGCCAGATTGATCGCGACCGTCGTCTTGCCGCTGCCGCCGCGCGGCGAAAAGACGGCATACACACGCCCGCTGGCGTCGCCGACGAACTCGGGGGTGCCCTGCGCGGCGATGCGGCGGTTCGCGCGCGCAGCCCGCCTCGACACCGCGGCCAGTACGTTGCGCATGATGTGCGGGCGGCCCGCCACGAGGTGCTCGAACGATTCTTTGCTGAGCACCAGGACGCGCGCCTCGGTGATGGCACACGCGGTTGCCTGATGGGTTTCGCCTGCGAACAGCGCCATCTCGCCCACGGTGTCGCCATCTGACAACTGGCCAACCATGCGCGGATGCCCGTCGGCGCCCGTCGAGGTGGACTCGACACAGCCCTCGACGATCACGAACATCTCGTCCGCGGGATGGCCCTGATGGAACAGCACGTCGCCTGGGCGCACTTCCATCAACCGCAGCTCGCGGCTGAGTTGCTCGAGCTCGTCGGACGATAGCTGCTCGAAAAAATCCGAGGCGCGCAGGACGTCGGCGACGCGCATACCGAGTGCGTCACTGTGGCGAGCCACGCGCCACCGGACAACGCGCGGCACCCCCCGAACGTTGGCCTGTGACCCCTCGTACGGGGATCAGCGAATCACCCGTTCGGAGACTGGAACACCATGTCGTCTCGGCATGACGGCTGCCTCCACCGTTCACGCAAACAGTCCTGTGGTCGCTTTCCGTGTCTCGCACCCACTGGTCGGTGAGCCGTGAACACGCAGCGGCTGGGTGTTGTCTTCACCGCCGTCGGGCTGGTGGTGTCGGTGCTTATCGGCATCGTCGTTTACTCCCAGCTGAGTGAGGCCGAGAGCGTCAGAAGCTCGCTGCCAACCCTGCGCGTGATCGTCGCGGCGGCCGATATCCCACCGCGCACCGAGATCAGTGCCGCGATGCTCAGCGTGCAGGTCATCCCGGATCAACTGATGCAGGACGGCGTGGCGACCAGGATCGAGGACGTGGCGGGCAAGTTCACGCCCGATGGCTTCGTCAAAGGCGAGATCGTCAACCTGCGCCGCCTTGGTCCGCTGGCGGCGAAGGGCACCCCGTCCTACACCATCGAACGTGGCAAGGTGATGTACGTGATGCCCGTGTCGTTCACGGGTGCACCGTTTTCGATCGCCAGAGTGAACGCGCTGCGCGCGGGTGACCGCGTCGACCTGCTGTACACGACAGTCGATGCGCCCGCGAACATGCCCGCCCAGCAACGCGAGGAAGTGCGAGCCAACCCAATCCCGTTCCTGCAAACGCGGATCATGCTGCAGAACCTGCGCATTCAAGAGATCGGCAGCTACGCGTCCGATGGCTCGCTGATACCTGCCACGGGCGATCCAACCACCAAAGCCAGCCCGCCACCGCTCGACAGCGCCAGCATTATCTTCATCGTCTCGCCCGAAGAGGCGCTGGTGCTGAAGTGGCTCAAAGACGCGGCCACCTTCTACAAGGACAGCAACGTCGAGATGGTGCTGCGCTCGCCAGCCGACGAAGAGCAGACCGATACCAACCTGGTCGTGAACTTCAACTACATGCGCCAGAAGTACAACCTGGCGCCGCCGCCACCATCAGGTTCGGGTCCTGCGTAGCGCACCCGTATGTCGCTGCGGAAGAGGCTCGAACACGGCCGGCCGCCCGAAGAAGTCAACGGGGTCCAGGAGCGACTCACGGTTGAGCTCCCACCGCCCTTGCCGCGTCCCGCGTCGCCGACACGTCACATCGGCCTTGACCAGCGGCACCTGAACGAGCGCGTCAAGCGCAAGCTCATCTCCGAGCTCGATCCGTCACTGGACACCAAACACAGTGACGAGGTTCGTCACCGCCTGCGGAGCCTGTTCGATCAGATCATCCAGGCCGAGGACCTGGTGCTCACCCGCGCCGAGAAGGAGCGGCTGTTCGAAGAGCTCTCCGCCGACGTCATCGGCTTCGGCCCCATCGAGCCGCTGCTCGGTGACCCGACGGTCTCCGAAGTCATGGTCAACGGCCCCAAAAAGATCTACTTCGAGCGCAAGGGCCGCCTGCTGCTCAGCGATGTCCAGTTCGACGACGACGACCACGTCCGACGTGTCATCGACCGCATCGTCTCGCCGCTCGGGCGCCACGTCGACGAGGCTTCGCCGATCGTCGATGCCCGCCTCCCTGACGGCTCGCGCGTCAACGTCGTCATCCCACCCATTTCGTTGGTTGGTCCGACGATCACCATCAGAAAATTCACCAAAGAAAAGCTGCGCATCGACGACCTGATCCGCTTCGGCTCGGTCACGCCGGAGATCGCCGATTTTCTGAGAGCGTGTGTGGTGGCGCGACTGAACATCGTTATCTCCGGCGGCACTGGCTCTGGAAAAACGACGCTGCTCAACGTGATGTCGAACTTCATCCCCGATGACGAGCGCATCGTGAGCATCGAGGACTCGGCCGAGCTGCAGCTGGCCAAGGAGCACTGGATCCGACTCGAAACTCGCCCCGCCAACATCGAAGGCACCGGCGCCGTCACCGCGCGCGATTGCGTCCGCACAACGCTGCGCATGCGGCCCGATCGCGTGATCGTTGGAGAGTGCCGCGGTGGCGAAGCGCTGGACATGCTCCAGGCGATGAACACGGGTCACGACGGTTCGCTGACCACCGGTCACGCCAACACCCCGCGCGACATGCTCTCTCGTCTGGAGACGATGGTGCTGATGGCGGGTATGGATCTGCCGGTGCGTGCCATCCGCGAGCAGATCAGCGCCGCGGTCGACGTGATCGTCCAGCAGAGCCGCATGCGCGACGGCACGCGCAAGGTCACGCAGGTGACCGAGGTGCAAGGCATGGAGGGCGACAAGATCATCCTCCAGGACATCTTCCTGTTCGAGCAGGAGTCATTCACCGACGGGAAAGTCATCGGTGTCATCAAGCCGACGGGTGTTCGCCCCAAGTTCATGCCCAAGATCGAGGACGCGGGTGTGCAGCTGGGGCCGGCGACATTCGGCCAGTCCTCGCCGGGATTCTTCTAGTGCTCGGTCGCTACGCGCCCTCGCGGGGTGAGGGGTGGGGAGTGGGGAGTGAGGGACCCTTCGCGCAACACATCTTCGCCCCCACCCCCCACCCCTCACCCCTCACCCCTGGGAAGCGCCGGAGGCGCGGCTAATGTCGCTGGAGGCCCTGATCGCGTTCTTGACAGTCGGCGCGTGCGTGTGCCTGGTGTTCGGGCTGCCGCGGCTCTTCCGCGAAGACAGCGGGTGGTTAGACGCGCGTCTGCGCCGCTACGCGACCCGCGGTCTGCAGCTCACCGACGAAGAGCAGAAGCAGGCGGCATCGGTGCAGGTCACACAGCTCCTGGCCCAGCGGATCGAGGCGTCGATCTCTGGTCGCACGTTCGCGGGCGCGCTGCGCACCGACCTTGCGCGGGCGAATCTGAGAGTCACCGTCGGCGAGTTTCTGATCTTGCAGGCGTCCATCGCGATCGTGGCGGCTGCGCTTGCGTATTTCGTGTCCAGCGCGCAGCTGGTGGCGGCGTTGTTTGGCACAGTGGGTTGGTTTGCGCCGAAGGTCTGGCTCGGTCGGCGCAAGGCAGGTCGACTGAAGGCGTTCGACAGCCAGCTTGCCGACACGATCGCGCTCATGAGCAACTCGCTTCGGTCGGGCTTGAGCCTGGTGCAGTCGATGGAGATGATCTCGCGCGAAGCTTCGCCGCCGATTTCTGAAGAGTTTCAGCGGGTGGTGCGCGAGATCGGCCTCGGCGTCGGCCCGCAGCAGGCGCTGCAGCACCTGGTGCGGCGCGTCGCCAGCGAAGACCTCGACCTGTTGGTGACCGCGATCCTGGTCCAGGCAGAGATCGGCGGCAACCTATCTCGCATCCTGGACTCCATCTCCGACACGATCCGCGAACGGGTCAAGCTGCAGGGTGAGATCCGCACGCTGTCGGCGCAGGGGCGCATGTCGGGCTACATGCTGACGGGTCTGCCGCTGGCGATCGGTGGCCTGCTAATGCTGATCGCGCCGTCCTACATGGGCAAGCTGTTCACGCCTGGACCGTGGCTGGCGCTCCCGGTCGTCGCGCTGTTGGGCATCGGCATGGGCATGCTGATCATGCGCAAGCTGGTCGCGATCGAAGTCTGATGCTCGCTTCGCTCGCGGGAGTGAGGATTGGGGAGTGGGGAGTGGGGGAAATTGCCCCTAGGCGTCCAGGTTCCACTAACGGCCGGTCCGACACGGGTCCATGTCCAAGTAGTTCCCTCACTCCTCGCCCCTCACTCCTCACTCCCCAACGGAGGCCCATCTGAACCCGGCAGCGGTTGCGACGGTCGCTGGCCTCGGGCTAGCCCTAGTTGTGATCGGCATGCGCCTGGCTCGGCAGCGCGTCGATCCGATCGAGCGCCGCCTCGCGCAATTTGCGTCCGAAGTGCGCACGCTCGAGGAGATCGAGCTCGAGCAGCCGTTCACCGAACGTATTGTGCGGCCGTTCATCCGCGAGCTGGCTGGTCTGCTGAGTCGCCTGCAGCGCGAGCGCAAGCGGAACCAGCCCGCGGCCGAGCACGAGGACCGCCTGGACAACATCCGCCGCAAGCTCACCATCGCGGGCAACCCCTACGGTTGGACGCCAGCCGACTACCTTGGCACGAAGATCCTGGCCGCGTTGATCGGGGGCGGGCTGTTCTTTTTCCTGCTGAACGTTGGCGGCCACCCCGGCTATGCCTTCGTGTTCGCGGGGGTCGGTGTCGCCTTCGGCTGGTTCGGTCCCGATCTGCTGTTGCACAGCCGCGCGCAAACCCGCCAACGACAGATCCAGCGCGCCCTGCCGGATGCGCTCGACCTGCTGGTGATTAGCGTCGAGGCCGGTCTGGGTTTCGACGGTGCGATTCAACGACTGGTCGAGAAACGCGCCGATGCGCTGTCGATCGAGTTCGCGCGCGTGCTGGCGGAGATGCGCGTGGGTCGATCGCGCCGCGACGCCTTGCGGGACATGGTTGCGCGCACGCAGGTATCCGACCTGAGCCAGTTCGTTGGCGCGGTGCTGCAAGCGGAACAGCTCGGCGTGAGTGTGACCCGGGTCCTGTCGGTGCAGGGCGAGCAGATGCGGGTGCTGCGGCGTCAGCGCGCGGAGGAGAAGGCCGCGCAATTGCAGCTGAAGATGATCTTTCCGCTGGCGATCTTCATTTTCCCGGCCCTGTGCGTGGTCATTCTGGGGCCGATCTGGCCAACCATGGCGAGCACCAATGCGCCGGGTATTTAGCATCCTTCGACAAGCTCAGGACGAGCGGTCCCCGCTCATTCGGGGGCAAGCGCTGGTCGAGCTGGCGCTGATGATGCCCATGCTGGTCGGCGTCGTCGCGCTGCTCTTTCAGCTCGGGATTCTGTCAGCTCACCGAGTGATGCGTGTGTATGGCCGAGAGCCCAGCCAGGCCCTGGTGGAGTTCAGCCTCGCGGCGCCACTCCTGATGCTCTTCGTTCTGGCGGTCATCCAGTTGTCACTTGTGTTCGTGTGGTTCTACAGCAAGACGTCGGTGGCGCGCGACGCGGCTCGCTGGCTCGCGGTGCACCCGAACACCAGCGATGATGCGATGGCCCTGCAGGTGCAGCGCAGCAGGGTGGCGCAGCGTCACATGAGTGGACGTGGCTGCGCAAGGATGGCTCCCGACTGCTCGTGTCGCTGACGATCACCGGTATGCGCGCGGAAGATGGGACGCTGTTGGGCTTCGTGGGTGTTGCCACGGACATCACCGAGCGCCGCGCGGTGGAACGGATGAAGGACGAGTTCATCTCGGTGGTGTCGCACGAGCTGCGGACGCCGCTCACGGGAATTCGTGCCTCGGTGGGCTTGCTAGCCGGCGGCGTGGTGTCGCCGCAGTCAGCCCACGGCCAGCGCATGCTCGAGATCGCGGTCGGCAACTCCGACCGCCTGATCCGACTGCTCAACGACATCCTCGACCTGGAACGCATGCGGATGAGCGGGACGCCGATCCAAAAGCGGCCCACTGCCCTCGGCGACTTGATGATGCAGGCTGAGGACGTGGTCCACCCGATGGCGATCGAGGCCGGCGTCCAGTTGGACGTGCAGCCCGCGTCAATAGAGGTTTCGGTCGATCCGGATCGACTCGTGCAGATGCTGAGTCAACTCATGAGCAACGCGGTGAAGTTCTCCGCGCAAGGCACTGTCGTACGCCTGCGCGCGTGCGACGCCGCTGCCGACCACGTCCGACTCGAAATACAGGACCAGGGCACCGGAATACCTTCTGACCACCTGGAGCGGATCTTCATGCCGTTCCACCAGGTCGACTCGAGCGATTCACGGGCCAGGGGCGGCACTGGTCTCGGTCTGGCGATCTGCCGCCGGATTGTCGAACAGCACGGTGGCCGAATCTGGGCCGAGAGCGCGCTGGGCGCTGGCACGACCATCGTGGTCGATCTGCCGAGAGACGCCTGATGGCGGTGCGAGGTGTGCTGCTGTCGCTGGGCGTTGTGGTCTGGCTGGGCGCCAGCGCTTGCGCGTCGGAGCCCGCCGCGGTCGCGACGCCCGATGCCTTCTCCACGGTGAACGAGCGGGCGCGCCAGCAGTACGACCAGGGCCTGGCGCTGTATCAGGCGGGTCGCTACCGTGACGCCTGGGAAGCATTTCATCAAGCGCAGCTCTTGAGCCCGTCGGCGGATCCCCGCATTGCCGAGATGCTCGAGCGCTCCGCCGCGGAGCTCACGCCCACCGCGACGCCCGTCATCGAGACAACGCCGCAGCCGACCGTGCTCAGCCCGACATCTGTGCCGACGGTCCTGCCAACCACCAACGCGACGCCGCTCCTCCGGGCGCCGCCGACACCGACGGCGGTACCCGCGCTGGCCGCGCCGCCACCACCCACGCCGCGCCCGGCTGCGCCCGTGCCACCGCCTGCGCCCGCACCGGTGCCTACGCCCGCGCCGCGGCCGACCCCTGGGCCGCCTGCGCCTCGGCCGCCCACCGCCGGCACGCTCGTCATCGACGGCGGGCCGAGCGCCGCGGCCGTTTCGCCACGGTCGGGCATCCTGTACGTCGCCGACCGCACCGGTGCGATCTGGAGCATCGACGGCGCGCCGCCGACACTACGCCGCCCACTCATTGTCAACGGCGAGCCGGTCGGCCTGGCCGTCGACGACGACAACAACCGGCTGTTGGTGGCGCTGCGCTCACCGCCGACGTTGCTGGCGCTCGACGCGAGCACCGGCCTGACGCTGGCCGCGGTCGGCCTGCCGTCAGACCCGGGCGATCTCCGCGTCGACCTCGGCCTGGGCCGGGCGTACGTGCTCTTGCCAGCGCAGAGCGCTCTAGGCGTGATCGATGTCCGGAGCTTCACGCTCGCGCTCACCATCGACAGCCTCGACGAGGTGACCGGTATGGCGCTCGACAGCGAAACGTCCGCCGTGTACCTGACGCAGCTCAACGGTGTGCTCTCGATCCTGGATACCACCAGTGGTCAGGTGCGCCAGCGGCTGAAGCTGAGCGACGCGGGGCTGTCGGGAGTCGCGGCCAGTGGCGGCCGAGCGTTCGCGATCAACTCGCCGGGCCGTGAGCTCTTCGTGGTCGATCCGGCCACCAGCGCCGTCGACCGTGTGCCGCTCAGCGATCCGCCAGCCGCGGTTGCCGTATCCGGCAATGTCGTGCACGTACTGGAGCCGTCCGCTAGCGCGACCGTGCGCCTCGATCCCGCCAGTGGCGCGGAGCTGAGCCGGGCGCAGCTGGGGTCCGGTACGGTCGCACCCGACTCGCTCGCTCCTGAAGATCGTTTTCTCCGCGCCCGGCTGATCGCGCTCCAGGATGGAGCGATTGCCGTGATCGATGCGCGGTCAGGTCACGTGGCGCTGGTGCCACCGTTGTGACCCTCTGGCGATACCTAGGGAAAACCCTATTCTGAGTTATGGCAACCAACGACTACACTCCCCCCGCGGGTGACCCGTGAAGAGCGTGAGTTCGAACTGTGGCTCCAGTGGGTCCGTCAGGCCGCGACCCTCGTCCGCGAGTGGGAGAACGAGCGAGCGGTGAATCTCCTCACCCGCGACGCCGCGGCGCTGACCGAACGCATCGCCCGCGCTCTCCAGGCCGCGGCTGAACACGGCAAGCCGACCCGCCGCTAAGTACTCACGCCTTGGTGGCTGCCGCGAGCTCGGCCTCGTAGCGCGCACGCATCTGATCGACCGCGGTCATGCTCTTACTGGCCAGAAGCTCGCGCGCGTCCTCGGCTCGCTGTTTGGCTGCTACCAGATTGGCAGATGAGCCCTGGAAGTGGGGCATGACGTAGCGCGCAATCAGCTCGAACGAGCGGTGGGTGGCGACCGGATTCGCCCACTCGTGCGCCAACACCAGGTACGCGCCGAAGCCAGTCGACTGTGTCAACAGTCGGTCAATCTGCGCCGCGCAGTCGTCGACGGTGCCGATGGCGCCGACGCCTGAGTTGTTGACGAACTCGATCATCTCGCGCACGTTGCCGCCCAACACGACCATCTGCGGGAACGCGGCGACCTCCTGGAAGTAGCGGAACCACGACTCGATACCGAATTCCACGTCGCGGTACGCCTGCTCGCGCGTCTCTGCGACGTGCACCAGCCCGACCAGGCGCCACTTGTCACGGTCGACGGTGGCGCCGAACGTGCGCGCGCGCTCCTCCATGACGTTCCAGTGCAGCGCCAGGGCGTCGAAGCCCGCCGCCAGCGTGGCGCCGACCGAAAGCAGCCCCACTCCATACTTGCCCGCCAGTCGCGGGCCCGACGGTGACGCTACAGCCGCGACGGCAATATCGAAGAGGGGATCGGAGTATGGCCGCAGGTGCAGACGCGCCTCCCGCAATGTGTAGTTCGGACCCTCCGCGGTCACGGGCTCGTCCGAAGTGAGCAGCCGCATCGCGACGTCAAAGCTGTCTTCGAGCGCGGGCCGAGTTTGCTCAGGCTCCAGGCCGATCATGATCGAATCAGTCGGCAACGCACCGGGGCCGACGCCGAACATGACCCTGCCGCGTGTCAGGTGATCGAGCAAAACGATCCGTTCGACCGCCCACAGCGGGTTGTGATACGGCAGCGACACCACGCCTGTGCCGAGCTTGATGTGGCGCGTGCGCTCGGCCGCGGTGGCGATGAAAATCTCAGGCGAAGCGATAAGCTCGGTCCCCGCGGAGTGGTGTTCGCCGATCCAGGCCTCGTCGTAGCCCAGCCGGTCCATGTGGCAGATCAGGTCGAGGTCGCGCTGCAGTGCCAGCGTCGGGTTCTGCGCTGGTGGGTGGAACGGCGCCATGAACGTCCCGAAGCGGAGTCGCTTGGACACCCCGGAGTCCCCCTGGTGGCTCAAAATTTCCCCGCCCAGCAGAGTACGCCAAAGGGCTGTGTCCGCGGGGCGTGACCGTCGCGAGCGTCTCAGCCAGTTCCAAGCTGGTGTTGCGAGACGGTGGGTCGACCTACGGTCGATAGCCATTCGGCCAATGTCGAATGGCAGATGCCAGGCGCGTTTCGAATCGATACCGTGAGTGGCGGGTGGCCGCGACACCCGAGCCCTGGCACGACTGGCTTCCAGAGGCGCATCGGATCGTCCAGACGTGGGAATCTGAACACCGCATGCTGTCTACGCTGGATGCTGTCCGCCTCGCCGAAGCGTTGCCGAGGGCCTGTTCGACGCCTACCAGCGCGGACAGCAAGGCGGCCGCCGCGCTGGCTGTGCCGAATCGTAGGACTCGTCGAGAAAGGACACGCTTGCTGACGATACCCTTGTGCGCGTGAAGGAAGTCATCACCCGCTCGGACGTACCGTCGCCCTCGCTGCCGTTTTCGGCCGGCATTCGGGCCAACGGGTTCATCTTTACCGCTGGCCAGGTGGGCACCGACCCGCGAACGGGTCAGCTGGCCGGCCCAGACGTGGCGTCGCAGACGCGCCAGACCATCGCCAATCTGCGCGCGATTCTCGAGGCTGGTGGCAGCTCGCTGGACAATCTGGTGAAGACGACCGTGTTCCTGGCTGACATACAGCTGTTCGACGAGATGAATGCGGTCTATCGCGAGCTGATCCCCGAGCCGCGGCCGGGCCGCTCGACCGTCCAGGCGCGGCTGGCGCGGCCCGAGCTGCTGGTCGAGATCGAGGGGATCGCGCTCGCCGAGTAGGCCTGTGGCGACTCGCCCGAAGCCCGAGAAGCGCCTGCGCCGGTTCGACGTCTTCGCCGAGTACCGGCGCCAGGAGGCGCACGAAGACGGCATGCCTGCCGACCAGGCGAAAGGCTACGGCCTGTGGGTGGCAAAAGTGGTCGCGGCGCGCAAGTTCGGGCGCCTGAAGGACAGACCCGCGCCAAGTGAGGACGAGAAGCGCCGCCGCCGACGCCGCAAGTGGAAGATCCTCAGCGGCGTGCCGCAGACCGACAAGCTCTTCGACCATCAGATCGTCGAGCGGATGGGGCGCACGTTCTACCGCGAGGTCTTCGAGCCGGCGGTCCGCCACGCGCGCGAGCAGGGCCACTCGTACGAGGACATCCGCGACCGACTCCGCCGCCGCTGGAAGCCCGCCGCGAAAGCTTCAGGATGAGGCCTACCTTCTTTAGCGCGCCGTCCACCGCCAGTCGCGGATCTCGGGCGGGTCATCGCCCCAGCGTTCGATGTACTGGTGGTGTTCGATCAGCCGCTCGCGCAGACCCTGTTTGGCGTACGCGCCGATTCTGGCAAGCCCGGGCACGCGATCGATGACGTCAATCGCAAGGTGGAAGCGATCGAGGTCGTTGAGGACGACCATGTCGAACGGCGTGGTGGTCGTGCCGTTCTCCTTGTAGCCGCGCACGTGCAGGTTGGCGTGATTGGCCCGCCGATACGTGAGTCGATGGATCAGCCACGGGTAGCCGTGATACGCAAATACCACCGGCTTGTCACGCGTGAACAGCGAGTCGAAGTCGCGATCGGACAAGCCATGCGGATGCTCCTCGCTCGGCTGCAAGCGCATCAGGTCGACCACGTTGACCACGCGCAGCTTGAGGTCCGGGAACTCGGCGCGTAGCAGATCGACCGCGGCCAGCGTCTCCAACGTCGGAATATCGCCCGCGCATGCCATCACCACGTCGGGCTCGCCGCCGCGATCGTTCGAAGCCCAGTCCCAGATGCCGATGCCCGTCGTGCAGTGCTTGATCGCCGCCTCCATGTCCAGGTACTGCAGCGCTGGCTGTTTGCCAGCGACCACGATATTGACGTAGTCGCGACTGCGCAGGCAGTGGTCCATCACCGACAGCAGCGTGTTGGCATCGGGCGGCAGGTAGACACGAATAACCTCCGCCTTCTTGTTCATCGCCAGGTCGATGAAGCCGGGGTCCTGGTGCGAGAAACCGTTGTGGTCCTGCCGCCACACGTGCGAGGACAGCAGGTAGTTGAGCGAAGCGACTGGCGCGCGCCACGGAATCTTCTTGCTGCTTTCGAGCCACTTGGCGTGCTGGTTGAACATCGAGTCGACGATGTGGACGAACGCCTCGTAGGTCGTGAACAGCCCGTGTCGCCCGGTGAGCAGATAGCCCTCGAGCCAGCCCTGGCAGGTCGTTTCCGATAGCACCTCCATCGCCCGACCGTCCGCGGCGAGATGGTCATCGCCTGGCTCGCGCGTGGCCATCCACGCCCGCTCGGTGACCTCGAGGACCGCGCCGAGCCGGTTCGACATGAGCTCATCTGGCGCGACGATGCGGAAGTTGCGCATTTCGGCGGAGCGTTGCATGGTGTCGCGCAGGAACGTTCCCAGCACGCGTGTGGCCTCGGCCACGCTGGTGCCCGAGTGGGCCACTTCGACGGCGTAGTCGCGGAAGTCGGGCAAACGCAATTCACGCAGCAGCACTCCGCCGTTGGCGTGCGGGTTGGCGCCCATGCGCCGATCACCGTCCGGCGAGAGCGCGGCCAGCTCGGGCAACAGGTGGCCGCGATCGTCGAAGAGCTCTTCAGGTTTATAGCTGCGCAGCCACCCTTCGAGCTGCCGCAGATGCTCCGGTTTGCTTGCCACATCGGCGAGTGGGACCTGATGCGAGCGCCAAGTCCCCTCGGTCGGCTGGCCATCCACCTCTTTGGGGCCTGTCCAGCCCTTGGGCGTGCGAAGCACGATCATTGGCCAGAGTGGTCGCTCGGTCGCTCCGCCCGAGCGGGCGGCGCTCTGAATCGCGGTGATGCGCTCGGCCACGGTATCGAGCGTTTCTGCCATCAGCTTGTGCATCGGCCGCGGCTGGTCGCCCTCGACGAAGAACGGCTCGTAGCCGTAGCCCTCGAACAAGCAGGTCAGCTCGTGCGGTGAGATGCGCGCGAGCAGCGTCGGGTTGGCAATCTTGTAGCCGTTGAGGTGCAGGATCGGCAGCACGGCGCCGTCGGTGGCCGGGTTGAGGAACTTGTTGGAGTGCCAGGAGGTTGCCAGCGGTCCCGTTTCGGCCTCACCATCGCCGACCACACAGGCAACCAGCAGGTTGGGGTTGTCGAGCGCGGCGCCGTAGGCGTGGGCGAGGCTATAGCCGAGCTCTCCGCCCTCGTTGATCGAGCCTGGTGTTTCGGGCGCGGCATGGCTGGGAATGCCGCCTGGAAACGAGAATTGCTTGAACAGCCTGCGCAGCCCTTCCTCGTCCTCGGTGATGGCGGGGTAGCGCTCGACGTAGCTGCCTTCGAGGTAGGTGCAGGCGACCATGCCCGGGCCGCCGTGGCCCGGGCCACACACGTACACCACGTTCAAGTCGCGCTCCCGGATGAGTCGATTGAGGTGGACGTAGATGAAGTTGAGCCCCGGCGTCGTGCCCCAGTGCCCGAGCAGTCGCGTCTTGACGTGTTCTCTGGTGAGTGGTTGGCGGAGTAGCGGGTTGTCCAGGAGATAGATCTGGCCGACTGCCAGGTAGTTGGCAGCCCGCCAGTAGGCGTCCATCAGGTCGAGCTGAGCGGCGGTCACAGGCACGGGGCAAATCCTCCTTGACCTTCTGGAGCGCTATCGGCGACGGTCAGCGTGTGCCCAGCGTCCTGGTCCTGAACGCCGGCTCGAGCAGCCTCAAGTGGCTGGTCCTGGATGCCCGCACCGAGTCGGTGCTCGAGCAGGACACCGCGACGTGGGAGGGCACCGAGGGTGGTCGACACGAGGCCGAGATGGTTTCGGCGCTGGCGCAACTTCCGCCAGTCGAAGCAATCGGCCATCGAGTGGTGCATGGCGGCGGGCGCTTCCGCGACGCGGTACTTATCGACGACCCTGTCCGCGCGGGAATCGCGCAACTTGCGGAGCTCGCGCCGTTGCACAACCCGGCCGCGTTGGCGGGCATCAACGCGGCTCGGCAACGATTGCCCGACTTGCCACAGGTGGCCTGCTTCGACACCGCGTTCCACAGCACGATCCCCGAGCACGCGGCGACCTACCCGCTGCCGCATGAGTGGACCGAGCGCTGGGGGCTGCGCCGCTACGGATTCCATGGCCTCAGTGTCCAATACGCCGTCGGTCGCGTGGGGGAGTTGTTGGCGAGGCCGCCGCGGCGCATCGTTGTGTGCCACCTCGGCGCCGGCTGTTCGGTGTCGGCCGCGCTCGACGGTCAATCGATCGATACCAGCATGGGCTTCACGCCGCTGGAGGGTTTGATGATGGCCCGCCGCTCGGGCTCCGTCGACCCCGGCCTGCTGGTGTACCTGCTCGAGCATGGCGGACTCAGCGTCTCGGACCTCGACCGCGGGCTGAACGAGCAGGCCGGCGTCGTGGGTGTTTCGGGTGTGTCCGCCGACATGCGCGAGGTGCTGGCCGCGGCGGATGCGGGGAACCAGCGTGCCAGCCTGGCCGTGGCGATGTTCGTGTACCGCGTGGTCGCCACCGTCGGCGCAATGACAGCCGCGCTTGGCGGCCTGGACGCGCTGGTGTTCACCGGCGGTGTTGGAGAGCACAGCGCCGTCATTCGCGCGCGGGTCACTGCAGCGCTCGAGCACCTGGGCGCGCGGCTCGACGTCGAACAGAACGCTGCTGCCGAGCCGGATGCCGATGTGGCGGCGAAGGGGAGCAGCGTGCGGATCATGGTGATCACGGCGCGGGAGGACCTGGTGATCCTGCGCGACGTGAAGCGCGTCCTCGGCTGGTCGTAGGCAACTCCCCTCGCCCTCTGGGAGAGGGGTCGGGGGTGAGGGCTGGCCCGCACGAGGCGACGCACCCTCACCCAACCCTCTCCCAAGGGGAGAGGGCCTTCACAGCACTCAGTAGGTGGCGCGGCCGCCAGAGAGATCGAACACCGCCCCGGTACTGAAGGAGCATGCTTCGGACGCCAACCAGGACACCAGCGCAGCCGCTTCGTCGAGGCGTCCGGGGCGGCCCATCGGGACGCGCTGCAGCATGTACTGGACGGCTTCCGGTGTGAGCTCGCGCAGCAGCTCGGTCTCGATCACCGCGGGCGTGATGCAGTTGACCAGGATGCCCGTGGTCGCCAGCTCCTTGCCCAGCGACTTGGTCAGCCCGATCACGCCTGCCTTGGCGGCCGAATAGGCGCACATGTTCGGATTGCCTTCCTTGCCCGCGATGGAGGCGATGTTCACGATGCGGCCGCCGCCCTGCCGCTGCATGTGCGGCACGACTGCCTGGCAGCAGTTGAAGACGCCGTCCAGGTCAACCGAGAGGACGCGCCGCCACTCTTCGTACGGGTAGTCGGCCAGCGGTGCTGCTGGGCCGGTGACTCCCGCGTTGTTCACGAGCACGTCCACGCGGCCGAAGCGCTGCACGGTGCGATCGATCATGCCCTGCACGCTCGCGGGATCGCTGACATCCACCTGGCACGCCAGAGCACCCGCCACCGTAGCGGCATGCCGCTCGGCGGAGGCAAGGTCGATATCGGCGACGACCACCGAGAGTCCGTCAGCAGATAGGCGGGCGGCAATGGCCGCGCCGATCCCACGACCGGCGCCGGTGATTACTCCGACGCGCACGGTGATGTAGTGTATGCAAACACTCTCTCTGTCCAATGCCCGTCTGGGACGCCTTCCTGACCGAGCGCGACAAGCGCATCTTTGGTAGTGCCGGCTATGGCAAGCGGGGCGGCTTCGGCAAGCGGCCCGTGGTGCTGGTCATCGACGTGAACTACAACTTCGTCGGCGATCGTCCCGAGCCGATCGAAGAGTCCGTGAAGCGCTGGCGCACCAGCTGCGGCGAGGACGGCTGGCGCGCCGTCGAGTGCATCCGCACGCTGACTGACGCCGCCCGCGCACGCGGTATACCGGTCATCTACAGCACGGGCATGGAGCTCCGCCCAGATGGCTGGGACCAGGGCCGCTGGCGTGACAAGAACTCGCGCGCGGCCGAAAACGTGACGGTGAATGCCGACATTGGCAACACGATCGTGCCGCCGATCGCGCCACGCGAGCACGACATCGTGATTCGCAAGTACAAGCCGAGCGTGTTCTTCGGCTCGATGCTGGCCGGCTTCCTGGCCGACTTGCAGGCAGACTCCATCATCGCCTGCGGCGGAACCACCAGCGGCTGCGTCCGCGCCACCGTGCTCGATGGCTTCTCGTACAACTACCGCATGTCGGTGGTCGAAGAATGCACATTCGACCGTGGGCAGGCATCGCACGCACTGAGTCTGTTCGATATGAACCAGAAGTACGCCGACGTAGTCTCACTGTCCGACGCCGTGGACTTTCTGTGCGGGCTGCCGACCGGCCTCTTCAAACTGCCGTGATGCTCGACTACTCGCGCAGCGCGCTGTTGATCGTGGATATGCAATACGGCGACGCGCACCGCGACTACGGCCTGTTGAAGGACAAGCGCGCTGCAGGTGACATCGAGGTGGTTGAGGCATACGCCACCCGACTGGACACGCTGGTCATCCCCAACATTCAGCGACTGCAAACAGCATTTCGCGCCAACGGCGGCGAGGTGATGTTCATTCGAATCGAATCGCTCACGATGGATGGCCGTGACCGCGGTGTCGGACATGCGGCCAAGGGCATTCACTTCCCGCCTGGCTCGAAGGAAGGCCAGATCTTGCACGAGATCCGGCCCGTCGGGGACGAGCTGGTGCTGTCGAAGACGTGCGGCAGTGCCTTCGAAGGTACGAACATCGACTACCTGCTGCGGAATATGCACTGCGATCACGTCGTCATCGTTGGCGTAGTGACGGGCTCGTGCGTGCGTGCTACCGCGCTGGGCGCCGTCGAGCATGGTTACCCCGCCTATGTCGTCGACGACGCGACCGCCACCTGGAACGACGACATGCAACGCGCGGCTCTCGAGACCATGCGCGAGCGCGGCGCCGCCGTCGTTTCTACGAGCTTCATCCTGAGCGCAGCGAAGGATCTCGGTTGCTGCTTGTCATCCTGAGCGGAGCGAAGGATCTCGGGTTCCACGCTGAGATCCTTCGGCTCGCAGGCTCGCCTCAGGATGACATGCCCCTTTTGCCTTCGGCTCGCGGGCTCGCCTCAGGACGAGGCAGGCACCCTTCGCTTCGCTCGAGGGCAGCCTCCGGCTCGCCTCAGGATGAGGCAGGCAGCGTCTCCACCAGGTGGCACGCCGCCAGGTGGCCACGCTCGGTAGTACGCAGGAGCGGCTCCTCCGTACGGCAGACATCCAGCGCCCATGGGCAGCGCGGGTGAAAGCGGCAGCCGCTGGGCGGGTGCAGCGGGCTCGGCGGCTCGCCCTCGATGCTCACCGTCCGCGGCCGGCGGGCGGCGGGGCGCAGGTTCGGCACCGCTGACAGCAGCACTCGCGTATATGGGTGCTGGGGATTCTCGAATAGCTCCTCGGTAGCTGCCAGCTCGATGATGCGGCCCAGGTACATCACCGCGACGCGATCGCACAGGTGGCGGACGACGCGCATGTCGTGCGAGATGAAGACGTACGTGAGGTTCAGCGACTCCTGCAGTTGGCTCAACAGGTTCAGGATTTTGGACTGCACGCTGACGTCCAGGGACGACGTCGGCTCATCGGCAAGAATGACCTGAGGTCCACTCGCCAGGGCGCGCGCGATCGCGATGCGCTGCCGCTGTCCGCCCGAAAACTCGTGCGGATAGCGCGAGGTATACGACGGCGACAGCCCAACTGCTTGAAACAGCTCGGCCACCCGCTGTCGCCGCTCGGCGGCCGAGCCAAGTCCGTGCACGACCAGCGGCCGCTCGACGATTTCGCCCGCCGACATGCGCGGGTTGAGCGAGCTGTACGGATCCTGGAAAACAATCTGTACATCCCGCCGCAGCGTTCTGTTCTCGGCAGCGGTGCGACCCTTGCCGACCGGGCGGCCCGCGTAGCGCACCTCGCCCGCGGTGGGCTCCAGCAGCCCGATGAGCAAGCGCGCCAGGGTCGACTTGCCGCAGCCGGATTCGCCAACAACGCCCAGCGTCTCTCCCTGTCGCACGTCGAGATCGACTCCGTCCACTGCGCGAAGAAGACGCCGCCCGAAGAAGCCCTCGCGCACCGCGAAGTGTTTTTTCAGGCCGCGCGCTTCCAGGAGCGGAGCGGCGACACTCATGCGGGCACCGGATCGTGCAGGTAGCACGCAGCAGCGTGTTCGGGGCGCCGCTCGATGAGCGCAGGTGGGGTCTCGCGGCAGCGCGGCATGACGTGCGGGCAGCGCGGCGAGAAGCGGCAGCCCGGCGGATACATGCCCGGCAATGGGACCTCGCCGGCGATGACGTTCAGTCGCCGCGGCATGCCCGGCTCGGGCGCCGGCGCCGCGCCCGGGATCGCGTACAGCAGGCCCTGTGTATACGGGTGCAGCGGTTCGTCGAACAGGTCCTCAACCCGGGCGGACTCCGCGATGTGGCCGGCGTACATCACGTACACGCGGTCGCAATACTCCGCGACCAGACCAAGGTCGTGCGTGATCAGGAGCACCGCCGTGCCCGTCTCCCGCTGCAGCTCGCGCAGCAGTGACAGGATCTGCGCCTGAACGGTCACGTCGAGCGCGGTGGTGGGCTCGTCGGCGATCAGCAAGCGCGGGCTGCAGGACAACGCGGTCGCGATCATCACGCGCTGGCGCATACCGCCGCTCAGCTCGAACGGGTACTGGCGCAGCACACGCTCGGGGTGCTGCATACGCACCTGGCGCAGCCAGCGCAGCGACTCCTGATCGGCCGCGTGGCGGCGCAGGCCGCGGTGCGCGGCGAGCACTTCGGCCATCTGGCTACCGACGGTGAACGAGGGGTCGAGCGAGGTCATTGGCTCCTGGAAGATCATCGAGATGCCCGCGCCGCGGATCCGTTGCAGCCGTTCTCGTGGCATGGTCAGGAGATCGGTGCCCTCGAACAGGATCTGGCCGTCTCTGATTCGACCGGGTGGAGAGGCAATCAGTCCCAGCACTGATAGGGCGGTAACCGATTTGCCGCAGCCGGTCTCGCCGACCAGGCCGACCATCTCACCGGGGCGAATCTCCAGATCGACGCCGTCGACCGCGCGCACGATGCGTCCTTCGGACACGAACTCGACCTGCAGCCCGCGGATTTCCAGGACTGACGAAGGAGTAGATCCCTCATCCTGAGGCGAAGCCGAAGGATCTACGGTCGCGTTCGTAGATCCTTCGCTGCGCTCAGGATGAGGCGGTTGACGCATGGCTCAGTCGCGCATGCGTGGATCGATCGCGTCGCGCAACCCATCCCCGAACAGGTTAAAGCCCAGCACCACGAGTGAGATCGCAACGCCCGGCGCGGTCGTCACGTGCGGTGCGGTGAACATGTAATCGCGCGCATTCGAGAGCATCGCGCCCCACTCTGGGGTCGGCGGCAGCACGCCCAGGCCAAGGAAGTTCAGCCCGGCCGCGGCCAGCAGCACCGTCGCCATGCGCAAGCTGGTCCACACGATGACCGGCGCCAGGGTGCCCGGCATGATGTAGCGAAACATGATCGAGCGGTGTGACTCGCCGATGGCTCGCGCGGCCTCGACATACTCCAGCTCGCGTATCCCAAGCACGAGCCCGCGCACCAGCCGCGCGAAGCCCGGGACCGATGGGATGGCAACTGCCAGGATGACGTTCGTGAAGCCGTTGCCGAGGATGGCCACGATCGCGATCCCGAGCAGCAGACTGGGAAACGCCAGCAGCACGTCGATGATGCGCATGCTCACGTCATCCACCCAGCCGCCGAAATAGCCACTGACCAGTCCCCACACGACGCCGATGATCAAGGTCAGCACCACCGCCATGAACTGAATCTGCAGCGAGATACGCGTGCCGTGGATCAGGCGGCTCAGGATGTCCCGCCCCAGCTCATCGCTGCCCAACCAGTGTTCCGCGCTCGGCCCCGCCAACCGCAGCCGCAGGTCACCGGTCAGCGGGTCATACGGCGCCAGCACGTCTGCGAACACCGCGGTCCCGATGTACACCACCACCAGCGCCAGGCCGATGACCGCGCCGCGGTTCCTGCTCAGCCGGCGCCAGGCAGCGCGCAGCGCCGAGGCGCGTCCAGCAGCGATGGCAATTGCCGGAGCGGCAAGCGCGAGCTCACCCGCGGTGTCTGGGACGGATGCTTCCCGAACGGACACCGCGTCAGTACCTGATGCGCGGATTGACCAGCGCGTAGGTGAGGTCGACGACCAGGTTTACGAGCAGGAAGGTAACCGCGATCAGCAGGATGCCGCCCTGGATCATCGGATAGTCGCGGGTGAAGATCGAGTTCACCATGAGCCGTCCGATGCCTGGCAGGGCGAACACCGTCTCGACGAGGACCGAGCCAGCCAGCAGCGCGCCGAACTGCAGGCCGATCACGGTGATTACCGGATTCAGCGCGTTGCGGAGCGCGTGCTTGTAGATGATGAGTCGATCGGACACGCCATTCGCGCGCAGCGTCCGGATGAAGTCCTGGCGGATGACTTCGAGCATCGACGAGCGGGTCAGGCGGGTCTTGTATGCGGCGCCCGAGACGCCGAGCACGATCGCGGGCAAGATCAGGTGCTGCGGCGTGCCGCTGCCGCCTGCCGGGAGCCAGCCGAGTTGGGCGGCGAAGAGCTGCATCAGGATCAGGCCGAGCCAGAAGCCGGGCACGGAGACACCCGCCAGCGCTACCAGGGTCAGACCAGTGTCGAGCCACGAGTTCTGGTGCACCGCCGCCAGGATGCCCAACAGAATGCCGACCAGCGCCGAGATTGCCGTGGCGATCGCGGTGAGCTGCACGGTGAATTGCAGCCGCGTCCACAAGGTGTCGATCACGGGATCGCGGGTGCGGATGGACACGCCGAGATCGCCTCTAACTGCGCGTGAGACGTACTTCGCGTACTGCACCGGCAGGGGATCGTTGAGGCCGAACTCGGCTCTGATGGCGGCCAGGGTCTCGGGTTTGGCGTCGATGCCGCCGATGATCATCGCCGGATCACCCGGGATGAGGTGCAGCACCGAGAACGCGATCAGCGACACGCCGAACAGGACCGGGATCAACTGGCCGATGCGGCGGAGGGAGTAGCGGATGAGGGCCTGCATCGGAGGCGCTAACCGCCCACGGCGCCAAAGAGACCGGTCGTCGCGCCCCCGCAGGGAAGGAGACCGGTCATGCGTCTCGGAAGTGAAGAAGACCGGTCGTCGGCCCCTGGCGGGAAAGGGGGACCGGTCGTGGCGTCCCTAACGGGGGGAGACCGGTCGTCACATCCCAGGAGGGAGCAGGACTGGCGATCTGTTCCCGAAGGGAAGGCGACCGGTCTGGCGTCCCCGAAGGGAAGGAGACCGGCCTTGTCTGCCCGAAGGGATGGCGACCGGTCGTGTGGGTCGCGGGTGGGGGGCAGGCGGCGGAGCACATGCTCAGTTGCACGGCGAAAGTTGGCGCGGAGCGTCCTTAGCTTCAGCTCACCAGTGCCGCCACGGAGGATTCGACTGGTGTCGCAGTCGGCGCTTTGAACACCCTGCCAGCCCGCATGACGAAGTCAACTCGCTCCATCGCACGGATATTGGCCAGTGGGTCACCATCGACGGCGATCACGTCCGCCTCTTTGCCAACGGCGAGTGTGCCTGTCTCAGAGTCGGCGTGGATCCACTTCGCGGCAAGTCCCGTGGCGGAGACGATGGCCTGCATCGGCGAGACGCCCGCCTGCACATGGCAGATCAGACCGTGGGCCGGATCGTCAATCGGCGCGGGTCGCCCACCACCGTCGGAGCCCATGATGATCGTCACACCGGTGTTGTGCAGCTGGCCAACCAGGTCCACCCGCCGTTTGAAGCTGTCGTAGCGGTGCTCCCACAGCCCGCGCTGATACGCGCTCATCTTATTGAGATGCGGGAACGCGATCAGCTGATAGGGAAGCGCGTTGTACTTCGCTTCCCACTCGTCCTCGTCATCCTGCGTGAGGTTATCCAGTCGACCAGGGCTGGTCTCGACCCAGCGCCCGTAGACCTGGACGGTGGGACACACGACGACATTCTGGTCGCGAATGCGCGCCGCGACGTCGGCGTCGAAGTACTCGCGATTGTCACTCAAAACGAAGGTGCAGTGCTCCAACCCTTGAATGCCAGCATCGAGGCAGCGCACGATGCCCTCAGTCCCGTGAACGTGCACGGTGGCATAGCTGTCGTGCTGATCGGCTTCGTTGGCGGCTGCCGCCAACTCCTCCACGGTGTAGGTGGCGCGATGGCGCACCGTGCCGAAGGTGCCACCGCCCGTCCCTGTCAGCTTGATGAACCGCGCTCCGTTCTTGAAGTTTTCGCGCACCATCTGGCGGACGCCATCAGGCCCATCGGCTTCGCCACCACCGCCGTGGCCATGGCCGCCGGTCGGGCACACCGCTGGGCCGGCCACGATCAGCCGTGGGCCATCGATCGCGCCCGTGTCGAGTGCTTCCTTGACCGCGTATGCCGTGTAGCGCGGCGAGCCCGTGTTGCGAATCGTGGTGACGCCAGCAAGCAAGGCGCGGCGCAGCTTGTCGATCGAGCCCAGCACTCGCAGCTGGTCGGCATACGGCTGCATCAGCTCACCCGGGCGATCCCCGCCTGAGGGCGCGTACGACACCGGATGGGCGTGGCAGTCGATCAGGCCAGGCAGGAGCGTCCGATCACCCAGATCGATGACGTCGTCGGTAGGCCCGACAATCGGCGGCGCCTCGCGCGCGGGGCCGACGAAGACAATGCGCTTGCCGTCCACGTGGACGCGAGCGTCGCTGATCGGCGCGGCGCCGGTGCCATCAATGAGCCTGGCGGCTTTGAGAACTCGCATTTTTGCCCTCACCCTGGCCCTCTCCCAGAGGGAGGGGGAATTATTGCTCCAGCCAAGTGAACTCATCCACCGTCAAGCCCTCGCCTGGACCATGGACCGGGTCATGCAGCTTGGCGCTCCAGCCCGCGACCGTTGTCGTGGTAATGCCCCACACGCTCGGCGCATCGACGGCCATGCTCTGCAGCGCCTGCTTGACCAGCGCGTTGCGCTTCGTGTCGTCGATGGTGCGGCGCGCCTCGTCGACCAGCTTGTCCATCTGCTGGTTGCAATAGCCGTGGACGTTGGCGCCCTTTGGCCGCTGGTATTCGCAGCCGAACCGTGTGGTCAGGGTGTCGACCACGTTCATGCCGTTCCAGCCATCGAGCCACAGCTCGGTCGGGCTCTGCGCCGGCGGCAGGTTGACCAGCTCCAGGTAGCGCGCCCACTCGACGGTGTCGACCTTCAGGTCGACGCCGACGGCCTTGAACTGCTGCTGGAGCGCCTGGACCAGCTCGAAGTCTTTGACGTAGCGGCCGCGCGTGGTGGTGATCGTGGTCGAAAAGCCGTTCGGGTAGCCGGCTTCTGACAGGAGCTGCTTGGCCTTCGCAGGATCGTAGGTAAAGCCCTCTACGTCGGAGTAGCCCTTCGCGCCGCGCGGCGATGGTCCGACGACGACGTCGGCCTGCCCCGAGTAGATCGTCTTGGCGATCGTGTTGATGTCAATCGCGTAGTTGAGCGCCTGGCGCACTTTGAGCTCGTCGAACGGTTTCTTGGTGACTTGCATACCGACGGTCAGCTCGTTGAAGGTCGGGCGAACGCTGACCTTCATGTTCGCGTTGCGCTGCAGCCGTTCGATGTTCTCGCTGGGGATCGCGTCGGCAAGCTGGACATCGCCTGATTCGAGGCCAATGGTGCGGGCGCCAGCCTCGGGTACAGCGCGGATCGTCACCTGGTCGAGGAACGCCTTGTCGCCGAAGTAGTCGTCGTTGCGCACGACGACCACGCGCACATCCTTGGTCCATTCCTTGAACTTGAAGGGGCCAGTGCCGACCGGATTCTTGGCGATGTCCTTGCCGAACTTCTTGAACGCGTCGGGGCTCTCGTAGCGGGCGCCCGCGATGCGGTCGAGGAAGAACGCGTCGGGGAACTTGGTCACGAAGCGCACGGTGTTCTCATCGACCACCTCGACGCGATCGAGGTATGGCTCGAAGTCACGGTAGGTCTGCGGCCGCTCGGGCGAATACAGGCGGTCGAAATGGAACTTGACTGCGTCGGCGTTGAACGGCGTGCCATCGTGGAACTTCGCGCCCTTCACCAGGTTGAACGTCCACGTCAAGCCGTCCTGACTCACGTTCCACGACGTCGCCAGGTCAGGCTTGAAGGACAGATCTGGCTGTTGCCGGACCAGGGTGTTATAGAGGAGCTTCTTGAGGTTGCTGGCGATGGTGCCGCCGGTCAGTGCCGGGTCGAGGTTGTCGACATCGGCGGTCGTGGCGAACACGATGGAGCCGCCGCGGCGCGGCGTGGCGCCGGTCTTCGTCGCGACTGTCGGCGCTGCCGCTGCTGGAGCGCTGGTGGGCGCGGGCGCTGGCGCCGTCGTCGGCTTGACCGCGGGTGCCGCCGCTGGGGCAGTCGTTGGCTGGGCTGCCGCGACTGGCGCCGTGGTGGCGGCTGGCGGTGCGGGCGGGGCGGCCGGAGCGCACGCGGCGCCGACGAGGCACACGTATACCAACCAGGGGAACATTCGGGCGAGTGGCATTGGCATACAGCCGGTCCTCCCTAGGTCCGCGCGAGAGCGGCCAGTGTATACCAGCGCGGAGTGAGATGCGAAGCCCCTCTACCTCTGGGGGAGGGGTTTTATCAAGGGGTGAGGGTGCGTCTGGACTGGGAGCCCGCCCTCACCCTGCCCTCTCCCAGAGGGAGAGGGTTCTCTAAATGAAGTCCGCCAGGTGCACCGCACCCTCGCCAGGTGGGTGCTTGCGCTCGAACTCCTGCCACTGACCCACGGGGATCGTGGCGTCGATGATCGCCTTGGAGATGTGCGTGCCGAACGGGTCGCGCGGAAAGCCGCCACCTGGCCGCACCACGTCGATCGCGTCCGCCGGGTTGCTCCGCGTGTGGACCGCCCACCACACATCGTCGACGCTGTTCACGTCCACGTCGTGGTCGACCACGATGCAGTATTTCAGCCAGCCGTAGGCCTCGAGCGCGGCCGCCGCGACGGCTCTGGCCTCACCAGCAGAGCGCTGCTCGATCGAGATGGCGCAGCCGAGAATCGTGGGCACCAGGCGCACCGCGCATACACGAGCACCCGTCGTACGGGCGGCCGCCAGGATCAGCGCTTCGCGGCTCGGGCCGAGCAGGTTCACATCCTCGCTGCTGCCCGCGTGGATGGCATGCAGGATCGGGTTTGCACGATGAGTGATGGCAGTCAGACGGAAGACATGGTTGTCCATCACTGGCACGTAGAACTGCATGAAGTCGCCGAATGGTCCTTCAGGCTCGCGCACACCCGGTTCCACGTAGCCTTCGAGCACGACTTCGGCAAACGCGGGTACTTCCAGGTCAGTCTGGGACACCGCCGCCACGAGTGCGACCGACTCGCCCCGCAAGGCGCCCGCGAGCTCGAGCTCATCATCGCCAAACGGCAGCGACGTCGCCGCCGCTACCAGGTCCAAGGGGTGATTGCCGATCGCGACGGCGATGGGCAGGCGGTCGCCACGCGCTTCGGCTTTCGCCTGGATGAGCCCCAGCTGCTGCGGTGGCATCATGCGGATGCCGGTGCGGTCCGCAGCCTTGAGCTGCATACGGTTGACCGAGACGTTCCTCCGCCCTGTCTCGGGATCGCGCGCCAGCACTAGCCCTGCGCTCACGTACTCGCCCGCGTCCTTTTCGGCATGGACGATCAGCGGCAGCCTGCGCAAGTCGGCATCGCTGCCAGTGCGCACGACCTCTTGCACGGGCGCGGGGCCGCCGAACCGCTGTGTTGGGACGCGTTGGTCTTGCAACGCGAGGAACCTGTCCACGACTTCGTCGACCTCGCACCGCAGGGCGGCTGCCAGGAGGTCCCGGCGACCCAGGAGATTGAGCGCCAGCCGGCCGTCGCGACCCTTGACGTGCTCGACCAGGCCGACCTTGCCGTGGCGTTCGAGCTCGGTGAGCAGCGCGGCTGCTTCGGTATCGGGGTCGACCGGGCGCGTAATCCGCAAGAGGTGTCCGCGCTCCTCGGCGAGCACCAGGAACGCGCGCAGGTCCACTGTCATGCCGAGCCTGCGAGGGATCTAATGGTGCCGCTCACTGTCATCCCGAGCTTGCGAGGGATCTCATGCTTGGCGGTCCGTACGTGTCATCCCTCGTCGTGCCTCCTAGGGATGACACCTAACATACGCGAGATCCCTCGTCGTGCCTCCTCGGGATGACAATTACTCTGACGCGAGGAAATCGATGACCAGGCGGTTGAAGGCGTCGGCATGCTCCACCTGCGCCCAGTGACCGCACCGATTGAAGATGTGCATCCGTGCATTCGGGAACCGCCGCAGCATGAGCAGCCCAACGTCGAGCGCGCCGAGGCGATCGTCCGCGCCCCAGATGATGAGGCACGGCGCGCGCATCTGGTGCAGCTCGGCGGTGAGATCCTGATTCGCTGGCGGCGTCCGCGTCATCAGCTCGACCACCTCGGGCTCGATGCTGGCTTCGTAGCGTTGGCGCAGCGCCTCTTCGTCGAGGAATGACGGGTCGTACAGGATCGTCTGAAATAGCCGTCGCAGCTTCTCGAGTGATGGACCACCTTCGCCACGGTAGTAGCCGGCAATGTGCTTGATGCCTTCGAGCGGCATCGGTGAGAACAGGCTGTAGCTCACCGGGTTGCTGCCGATGACCACCAGCTTGTCGACCCGCTCGGGCGAGTCGATGGCCAGTTTGATCGCGACCTGGCCGCCCATGGAGTTGCCGACAAAGTGCGCGCGCTCAATGCCCATCGCATCCATGAAGTCGCGCAGTACGCGCGAGGTGAACGTCAGCCGGCCACCTTCGAAGGCAACCTTTTGCGACTTGCCGTACTGCGGCATGTCCACCAGCAACGCCCGGTATCGCTCAGAAAACGCCGCCACGTTGCTCTTAAAATTGCTCCAGCTGGAGGCGCCGGGGCCGGTTCCGTGCAGCATGATGACCGGATCACCCGAGCCGACGTCGTTGTAGTGAATGCGGACGTCACCCGCCTGTACGAAGTGGCTGGTCGACGTCTCGTCGAGAACCTGGGTCTGCATACAGTGGGGCGTCAGTATACTGCGGCCCAGTTGCATGAACCGCATCGAGTGCGTCGAAGCTTTCTCCCGCGTACGGGCGGGCGCGCTGGTCATCGTGAGTCCTGGCTTCACCGGGCACGAGCTGGCGAAAGCGGGTCACGACGATCGCACCATCTACAACATGGAGATGGGCTACGCCGCGCCGATGTGCCTCGGCCTGGCGCTGGCTCGGCCGGACCAACGGGTGGTAGCGCTGGAGGGCGACGGCTCGATGCTGATGGGGCTGAGCACCTTCGCGACGCTTGCCCGTTACCCGGCGCCGAACCTGACGATCGTGGTGTTCGACAACGCTCGCTACCTGACCACAGGCAGCGGCGCGGTCGAGACCGCCACTGCGCACGGGGTGGATCTCGCCGCGATGGCTCGCGGCGCGGGCCTCACTTGCGTGGTCGCGGCATCTGACCTCGCAACCTTCGAGCACGCCATGGGCGCCGCGATGCGCGAGGACGGCCCGTGGGTGATCGTAGCCCGCGTCGATGCCTCTGACCGCGCCGACCCGCGGGCCCGCGGCGGCTTCCCGAACGACATCGTCGAGCAGTCGGTGCTATTCCAGCGAGGACTCAGGCGCGAATCATGAGGTGGCGCGGCACGAACAGCCCGACCGGGATCCGCTGACCGCGCACGGTCAGCGCGGCCTCGCGCACCGTAGTCGCGACCATCTCGGCCGAATTGAGTACCACGTACGGAATGCCGAGGCCGTCCAGGGTGGCCTGGCCGACCATTCGCGTGGCGCCGTGGTAGTCGAACTGCATACCGAGCGCGCGGTCGTGGCTCGCGATCAGGAGCAGCGGCGTTCGCTGCAGGAGTCCGCGAGCCAGGATCAGACCTGACAGACCCAACCCCGAACCCTCCATCAAGGCCACCGAGGTCTTTCCGCCGAGTACGGCCCCCATCGCCACGGCAAGACCTTCGTCCTCGCGTGCGCAGACAACGCTCTGTACCCCCGGGTCAGCGTCGAGGAGCCGCTCGATCGGGTCGAGCAAGCTATCTGGCAGGTACACCGCGAAGTCCACACCCGAGGACCGAAGCGCTTCGTGGAACACCTGCGCCACGTCCGTGCTGTACTGCGTCATGGCAGCGCCATGAACACCTTCTCGGCCGTGATCGGCAGATCGACAATGCGCACGCCGACGGCGTCGAACACGGCGTTACTGATCGCGGGTGGCAACAGCGGTGTCGTCAGCTCGCCTACGGACTTCGCCCCGAACGGCCCGCTGCCAGCGGCTTCGGTGATCAACGCCGCGCTGTAGCGCGGAACATCGCTCATCGTCGGCAGCTTGTACTCGCCCAGATTCACTGTCGCGACACGACCGGCGTCGCCCAGGCGCAATTCCTCCATCACCGCGAACCCGAGGCCCTGAGCCAATCCGCCTTCCAGTTGGCCGCGCATCCCGAGCGGATTCAACACTGTGCCCACGTCGTAGGCGCACGTGACGTTTCGAATCGAAACCTGTCCCGTGTCGCGGTCGACCGCCACCTCGACGACTACCGCCGCGAAACTCGGCGTATCGGCCAGCTGAAAATCCTTGAACTCGCCGTGGCCCAGCAAAGGCGTGTTGGGGTCGATCCCGCGGCGCGCCAGCTCGTCGAGGTCCGTGCTGACGTCCGGCCGCTCCGCGTCGCGCAGCACTCCGCCCTGGATCTCGATATTGCCCGCAGCGCACCCCAGGTACTCGGACGCCAGCTCACGCAACCGGTCCTTCAAGTTGGCTGCTGCCTGCTGCGCCGCGAGGCCGGCGACGTACGTCACCCGGCTGGCGGAGCTGCCGCTGTCAAACGGCGCGCTATCGGTCGCACCCACAGCGAGCTCCACGCGTTCGACCGCGACACCGAGCTCCTCTGCCACGATCTGCAACAGCACGGTATGTGAGCCTGAGCCCTGGTCGCTGACACCCGTGCGCAGCGTCACCCGCCCATCGCACGCCACCTCGACCACGGCGGTGGAGGCGCCCAAACCACCCGCGCAGTGACTGACCGCGACACCACGGCCGACGTCGCGCGGCTTCGGCGCGTCCCACTCCGAATCGCGGCGCACGCGCGCGAGGCATTCGCGCAGCCGCATCGCCGACCACTCTTCGCCAAGGGGTCCGATGTCGCCGTCGCGTAGCGCGTGCCGTTCGCGGAACGTGAGCGGGTCCTGGTCGACCGCCTGGGCCAGCAAGTCCAGATCGACTTCCTCGGCAAACACGACCTGCGCGATACCCGGCGCGCGCATGTGCCCAGCGGGCACGTGGTTGGTGTAGGCAACCATGCTCTCGAAGCGAACGTTCGGCGTGGTGTATGGCCCTGCCGACCAGAAGTTCGCCGCGAGATTTACCCCTGGAATGGGCTTGAATCCGGCGTATGCGCCGCCGTCGAACAGCAACCGCACATCGCGGGCGACAATTTCGCCAGTGGCTGACAGGCCGCTGCGGATGGTGATCTCGGCGGCGTGGCGTGGGTTGGCGGCGGCGAACTCATCGCTGCCGCTGAGAACGATCCGCACTGGCCGGTCGCTGGCACGGGCAAGCAGCACCGCCAGTGGGACATCCATGGCGCTGCCCTTGCCGCCAAAGTCGCCGCCTACGGAGGTCGGCTCGACCACGATGAGCTCCGGCGGCAGGTCGAGAATCCGCGCCAGCTCGTTGCGGACCAGGAACGGCGCCTTGTTCGAGGCCCACACGCGGACAATCCCGTCGCCGTTGATGGCGACGGTGCACGCCTGGGGCTCGATGTAGCCCTGGTGCTGCATGGGCGTCGTGAAGCGATGCTCAAGTACCGTGTCCGCGCCAGCCAGCGCGGCTTCGACGTCCCCCTTGGTCAGACACGTGTACGCGCACAGGTTGGGCAGGGGCAGCGGCTGTTTGGGCGCGCCGACGTACTCCAGGAAACGCGGGTGCAGGACCGGTGCTGAGGGCGCGACCGCCTGGCGCGCGTCAAAGACTGGTTCGAGCTCCTCGTACTCGACCTCGATCAGCGCCAGCGCTTCTTCGACCGCATCGCGCGTCTCGGCCGCGACCGCTGCCACGCGGTCGCCGACGAACCGCACGACGTCGCGGCATAGCACGGGAACGTCACCCAGACTGCGGCCCGCCAGCAGCTCGGGGATGTCGCGGCCCGTGAGGACCGCGTGCACGCCAGCCAAATGGCGCGCCGCGCTCGCGTCGATGCTTACGATGCGCGCGTACGGCCACGGGCTGCGCAGAATGCCCGCTACCAACGTCCCTTCAAGGTGCACGTCCGCCGCGTAGCGGGTCGCGCCCGTCACCTTGGCAACGCCATCGCGGCGCGCGACTGACGTGCCGATAGCCCTTGTCATCCCGAGGAGGCACGACGAGGGATCTCACGTACGGACCGGCAAGCATGAGATCCCTCGCAAGCTCGGGATGACATTGAGCAGGCTCGGGATGACGGTGAGCAGCTCACAATGAGACCCTCGCAGGCTCGGGATGACAAGTCTCTACCGGCTGCAGATCGCGCACGCTTGGCAATCCCTGCTGGGTGAGCAGCGCAGCGAGCTCGCGCTTGATGCGCCCGGCCACATCCCAGCCGCGGTAGATGAAGGCGGAGTACAGCTCGACCGTGGTCGCACCCGAGCGCAGCAGCTCCGCCGCATCGATGCCCTCGAACACGCCCCCCGCGGCCTTGATCGCCAGCTTTCCCCGCGAGTGCTCGGCCACATCGCGCGTGATGCGCACGGCATCGGCGAACACCGGGCGGCCGGCGATCGAGCCTTCGCCCAGGCTCAGGCGCGGGTCCTTGATGCGACGGGTACCGCTCACGCTCACGCCCTGGATGCCCGCGCCCAGGCACACGTCGAGCATGCCGCGGATGCGCGCCCAATCGGTCTCGGAGTGATGTGGTGGCAGCTTGATGAACACCGGCCTGCGCGGCGCGACAGTCGCCGCGAGCTTTTCGACCAGCGTTGAGAAGATGCGCAGCTCGTCCAGCCGCTCGTCCTCCGTGGTGTTCGGGCATACCAGGCCGATCTCCACCGCCGCGACATGGGGTGCGACGGCGAGCGCCGCGTCGAACAACTCGTCGCCGGTGAAGCCCGCGACGCTGGCAATCACGGGAGTCGAAAGCGACGTCGCCGCGAGGCGCGCGACTGCCGCGGACAGGCCGCGATTCGGCATACCCATGCAGTTGGCAATCGCCGAACGATCCGCGTAGCGCGCCAGCCGCGGCACTGGATTGCCGGCCCGCGGCAACGGCGTGATCGAGCCCACCACGAGGTACCCGAAGCCGAGCTGACCCAGGCTCGGCAGCAATTCGGCGTTCTTGTCGAAGCCGGGCGCCAGGCCGATCGGGTTCGTGAGCCGCAGCCCAGCGAGCTCCGTTGCGAGGCGCGGGTCCTCGACGCGGCTCGACGCACCCAGGACGCGCCACGGCGCCGCGAGCCGCAGCGCCGCATGGGCAACAGCGTGCGACCTGTCGGGGCTGAGTCGGAACAGCAGCGGCCGCAGAACGGACTCGTACAGGCTCGCCATTGGATGCTGTATACACGACCTGCGTGGTTGTGTCATCCCGAGGAGGAACGACGAGGGATCTCCTGGTGGACATGTCATCCCGAGGAGGGACGACGAGGGATCTCGCGCTCGAATGCTCACCATGAGATCCCTCGCAAGCTCGGGATGACAGTGGCGCCCGAAACCCTGCGCCGCGACGACGACCGCAACATCCATTTCCGATGGGACGCAGCTTTGCCGCCGGTGCGGACGATCGACTCGGGCCGCGAGGTCGTGATCGAGACGCGCAGCGGTGAAGACGATCAGTTCCGTCCTGACAGCACGCCCGCCGACGTCGCTTCGATGGATATGCGCCGGCTGCATGCGCTCAGTGGCCCGATCTTCGTTCGCGGGGCAGAGCCGGGCGACACGCTGGCGGTGCACATTCTGGATGTCGCGACTGCCGAATGGGGCTTCACGATGCAACGCCCCGCCGCGGGGTTGCTACTCGGTTTCCCCGAGTACTTCCGCGCCTATCGCCTGTCGAATGGCTACGCGGAGCTGACGGACCGCATTCGCGTCCCACTGCGGCCGTTCCTGGGTGTCATGGGCGTTGCGCCCGCCTCGGGCGTGCATTCCACGATTCCGCCCGGACCGCACGGCGGCAACCTCGACTGCCGCGACCTCGTAGCGGGCTCGGTGTTGTACTTGCCCGTGTTCGTGAGCGGCGCGTTGTTCTCGTGCGGCGATGGCCACGCGGCACAGGGTGACGGCGAGGTGTGCGTCACCGCCATCGAGTGCGCCGTCACCGCGCGCCTGCGCTTCAACGTACTCAAACAGCCGCTGGCGGCTCCGCGCGCCGAAACCCCGGACGCCTACCTCACGCTCGGTGCCGCGCCCACCTTCGAAGAGGCCGCGCGCGACTGCCTGGAAGCGATGCTCGACCTCATCACCGAACGGACCGGCTTGCAGCGGGCGGATGCGTATGCGCTGGCCAGCGCGGCGGTCGATCTGCGCATCAACCAGGTGGTCAATCGACCGATGATCGGCGTCCGCGCCGTGCTGCCGAAGGCGATTGTCACTTCTCCCTCTGGGAGAGGTCGCGCGCAGCGCGGGTGAGGGTGCCTGACCAGTCCCAACGCACGACTGCATACATTCGCCCTCACCCCTTGATGAAGCCTCTCCTAGAGGGAGGGGGAGAATTGACACGCCAGAGTCCGCTGGATACGCTCAGCCAACTGTGGCCAGCCCGCAAACGACGTCGCTCGACGCTGTATACAGCTACGTCGACGAGCACGCCGAGCGGTTCATCGAGGACCTGCGCGGGCTGATCCGACAGCCGAGCCGGACGGGCTTCCTGGACGAGGTGCGTGCCTGCGCGGCGTACCTGCGCGAGCTCGGTCGTGCCGCGCACTGGTCAGCCGAGGTGATCGAGGTTGATGAGCTGGCGCCCTTCGTCCTGCTGGAGCGCGCGGCTCCGCCCGGCGCACCGACGCTGCTCCTGTACAGCCACTACGACGTCATCTCGCCTGAGCCGATCGACAAGTGGACGTACCCGCCGTTCGCGGCGGAGCGGGTCGACGGTCGCATCATTGGCCGCGGCGCAACGGATGCCAAAGCCAACGTGCTGGCGCTCATCAAAGCGGTCGAGACCCTGGTCACCGTGCGCGGCGAAGCACCGGTTGGTTTGAAGCTCATCCTCGAAGGCGAAGAGGAGCGCGGCAGCGCCAACCTGCCCACGTTCATGGAGCGCTTCCGCGAGCGGCTCGCCGCGGACGCGGCGCTGTCCTTCGACGGCGGCATCGACGCCAGTGGTGTCCCCAAGATCGGGCTCGGGACCAGCGGCATGCTGTACGTCGAGCTCGAAGTGAGCGGCGCGAAGAAGGAGCTGCATTCGGCCGGCGCGCGCCTGTACCTGAATCCCGCGTGGCGGCTGACGTGGGCGCTGGCATCGATCAAGGGCCCGGACGAGCGGGTGCTGCTGGATGGCTTCTACGACAACCTCGAGCCGCCGACCGAAGAAGACGAGCAGTTGATGGCGGCAATGCCGTGGAACGACCAGCGGCAGCTGGACGACGCTGGCCTGCCGGGTTTTCTCACCGGCGTGCGCGGCCTGGAAGCCGTTCGCCGCTTGCTGTTCCAACCGGGCCTGGCAATCTGCGGTCTGACCTCCGGCTTCAGCGGCGAGGGACCCAAGGCGGTGATCCCAACGCATGCTTCCGCCAAGTTGGAATTCCGCATTGTTCCGAACCAGACGCCCGAGGGGGTGCTCGCGCAGCTGCGCGGCCACCTCGATCGGCACGGCTTCGAAGACGTGGAGATACGCACGCTGGCGACCGTGGAAACGGCGAAGACGGCGCCGCGGGCCGCGATTGTCTCGGCGGTGGTGGATGCCGCGCGCTCGCTGTACGGCGAACCGATGCTCAAGCCGACCGAGGAGTTTGCCGGTCGACAGGGTGCGTGGTTGGGGACGGTAATGGGTATCCCAGGTGTGCAGACCGGGGTCGGGCCGCCGGGGGCGCGCGGCCACGCGACGGACGAGTTCGTGACGGTCGAGCACTACGTCAAGGGCGTGAAGTTTGCAGCCACCATCCTCGACAACTACGCCGCCCACCGCTAACGCTCTCGACCTGCACGCGGTGCGCAAGATGTTCTACCAGCGCCGCGAAAACACGTGGGACGCGCTGCTCGTGCTCGACGGCGTCACCTTCAGCATCGCGCCGCGCGAATTCGTCTCCGTCCTCGGCCCGAGCGGCTGCGGCAAGACCACGCTCGCGCGCATCGTCGCGGGCATCGAAACAGCCGACCAGGGCGACGTTCTGATCGATGGCACGAAGGCGGGCCCGCCGGGCAACACCCGCTGTCTGGTCTTCCAGAATTACGGCCTCTTCCCATGGCGCTCCGTGCTCGACAACGTGTGCCTCGGCCTGGAGATTCGAGGCCTCGGTCGAGTCGAACGCGAGCGTCAGGCGCGGCAGTACATCGAGCTGGTGGGCTTGACCGGCTTCGAGAAGCACTATCCGCATCAGATCTCGGGCGGTATGCAGCAGCGCACGGGTCTGGCGCGCGCGCTGTCAACGGAGCCGCGCTTGCTGCTGATGGATGAGCCCTTCGGGGCCGTCGACGCGCAGATGCGGACGTTACTCCAGGACGAGCTGCTGCGCATCTGCGCGCTCACGCAGACCACCGTGCTGTTCGTCACCCACAGTGTCGAGGAGGCGATCTATCTTTCGGACCGCATTCTGATCTTCTCCGCGCGGCCCGGTCGGCTGGTGGGCGAAATCGCGGTCGATCTGCCGAAGCCGCGCTACGACTTTGACGCTCGGTCGGATCCCCGTTTCCTGGACATCCGCCGCGAAGTGACCCGCCTGCTCGCGGAAAGGACGGACTACTATGGCCGCGCACATGCTGCCCGCGTGCGGCTGTCATCCTGAGCGAAGCGAAGGATCTCGCGTTGCAGAGTGAGATCCTTCGGCTCGCAGGCTCGCCTCAGGATGACGCACCGCCGAGCGATGGCCTGATACGCGGCGTGCAGCCGCCGCGTCGCGGCGGCTTCCGACTAGGCGAGCACCCGAACCTGATTCGGGCCGCCACGGTTGGCGCGTTCCTGATCGTCTGGGAGATCTACGGCCGCTCGCTGAATCCCATCTTTCTGACCTATCCGGTCGCGATCTTCGGCGCCGCAGTCGAGCTGATCAGCTCCGGCGAATTGCTCGCGGCAACGCTGAAGAGCCTGCAGGGACTGGCGATCGGGTTCAGCCTGGCACTGGTGCTGGGTATCGGGTTGGGTGTGCTGATGGGTCGCTACCGCAGCGTGTACTACGCGTTCGACCCCTTCGTGGTCGCGCTGTACGCCACGCCTGGCGTGGCGCTGATCCCGCTGATCATGCTGTGGTTCGGGCTCGGCCTGGCCGCCAAGGTGGTCATCATTACCGAGGCGTGCTTCTTTCCGATCGTCATCAACACCCTGGCCGGCGTGCGCAACGTCAGCCGCGCCAATGTCGACGTTGCGCGCGCATACGGCGCGTCGGACCGCCAGGTCATGCGCATGGTGATTCTGCCCAGCGCACTGCCATTCATCATGGCCGGCATTCGACTGGCCGTTGGCCGCGGCGTGATTGGCATGGTCGTGGCCGAATTCTTCACTGCGCTCAGCGGCGTCGGGTCGCTGATCATCGTGTATTCCAATGCCTTCGCCACGGCCAAATTGTTCGTGCCAGTCATCACCCTGTCACTGCTGGGTGTGAGCCTGACCGGACTGGCCCAGCTGCTCGAACGGCGGCTGGCGCCCTGGAAGGAATCGGAGCGCGCCGAGTGAGCGCGCGGGGAGGGATAGCTCTGTGATTACAACCGCCCTCGTTCAGCGAGCTCTAGGAAGCTTCGCCAGTGTGGCGCTGCTCGCCACCGTCGCGTGCACACCGGCCGCTCAACCGGCCCCGACTCAGGCGCCAGCGGCGCCCGCGCCTACGGCTGCACCGACCGCGGCGCCTAAGCCGGCGGCACCTACCGCGGCGCCCGCGCCACCGACGGCCGCGCCTGCCGCCCCAACGGCAGCACCCACGGCTGTGCCCAAGCCCGCCGCGGCCGCGCTGACCAAGGTGAAGTACGGTCTGCCCACCGCGCCGCCGGCGATCACGACCGTGGGCGCCTACTTCGCGCTGGAGAATGGCTTCTTCAAGGACGAAGGGCTGGACGTCGAGATCATCGCGTATCCGGGCGCCGTCACGGCCGTGCGGGCGCTGCTGAGCCGCGACGCCGATATCGTCATGACCGGCGGCGACACCGCCTTCCTGGCCCAGGCGAACGGCGCCCCGATCAAGATCATCTCGTCACCGGTCGCCAAGGGAACCGACTCGGTCGTGGTGGCCAAGGGGATCGAGGGCTACAAGGACCTGGTCGGGAAGTCGTACGCGATCGCCAATCCAGGCGACACCTCGCACGTGACCGCCAAGATCCTGGCCGAGCGCTACGGCGCCGATCCGACTGCCATCGACTTCGTGGCCATCGGTGGACCCGCCGATCGTGCGCGCGCGATCCTCAGCAATCGGGTCGTCGCGTCCACGATGACCATCCTGATCCTGCAGCCGATCCTGGACGCGATCGACAGCGGCGACGTCAAAGTGCTGACGACGTTGTCCAAGGAGTTTCCGGATCTGCCGCTGGCCTACAACATCACCCGCGACGATGTGATCAAAGACCAGTCGCCGCTCGTGCAGAAGTTTTTGAAGGCGGAGATCAAGGGCTACCGCTGGGCGAAGGACAACCCGGAGCCGGCCGCGACCATCGCCGAGAAGTACATCAAGGAGGTCCCCCACCCGCTCATGACCCGCGGCATGCGCGGTCTGATGGAACTGAACGTGTACGGGCTCAACGGTGGTCTGACCCTCGAGGGCATCGATCGCACACAGCAATTGCTGGTCGACCTGGGCGCGCTGAAGCGGGCCGTCAAAGCCGATGAGGTGGCCACCACGCAGTTCGTCGACGCGGTGGTCAAGGACCTCGGCCAGGCCCGCTGATTGCCATCCCAAGGAGGTACGACTCGCCTCATCCTGAGGAGGAACGATTCGCCTCATCCCGACGAGGCGTGACTCCGCCTCATCCTGAGGAGGAACGATTCGCCTCATCCTGAGGTGAGCCTGCGAGCCGAAGGATCTACCGTATCGGCCTTGCGGTAGATCCTTCGCAAGCTCAGGATGAGGCCGATGCGCTCAGGATGAGGCCGATACGCTCAGGATGATGCACCAACGATGACCAGCGCAGCCGTTGATTCGCTCGAGAACGGTCTCGTCTGGGCGTGCGTGGCGCTCGGCGTCTTCGTCACCTTCCGCATCCTGGCGTTCCCTGACCTGACCGTCGAGGGCAGTTTTCCGGCGGGTGCGGCTGTCGCCGCTACGTTCATCTTCCGCGGCGGCGATGCCGTCCTCGGCACACTGCTGGCCGTCGCCGCGGGCATGCTCGCTGGACTGGCAACGGGAATCCTGCACACCCGCCGAGGCATCAACGACATCCTCGCGGGCATCCTCGTGACCACCGCGCTGTACTCCATCACCCTGGTGGTGATGGACCGCCCGAACACCCCCTTGTTGGGCCAGGTCACGGTTTACGAAATGGTGTACGCGCTGACCGGCGCCACGGGCGTGTGGCCGCGCATCGGCCTGCTGCTCGCGATCGCGGTCGTGCTCGCGCTGAGCCTGAACTGGCTGCTGCATACCGATCTCGGGCTGGCGCTGCGAGCGGTCGGCGCCAATCCCGGGATGGCGGCGGCGCTGGGCATCCACACCGACAACATGCGCGTGTTCGGCCTCGTGCTGGCCAACGGTCTGGTCGGACTCGCGGGCGCACTGGTGGCGCAATTGCAAGGCTTCGCCGACGTCGGCATGGGCGTTGGCACCCTGGTGGCCGGCCTGGCCGCGATCATCATCTCGGAAGCAGTGTTCGGGGCTCGCCGAACCTTGTGGAGCCTGCTCGCACTCCTCGGCGGTTCGTTCATCTATCGGCTCATCATCGCTCTAGCACTGCTTGCTGGCCTGGCGCCGACCCTGCTGAAGCTGATCACCGCCACGCTGGTGGTGCTGACGCTGGGTGTCTCGCTGCCCCGCATGTGGCGCCGCGTCACCCAGTGACCGCCATCGATCTCCTGCTCGACGGCGGCCTCGTGGTCACCCTCGATGCGCAGCGGCGGGTCATCGAGGACGGCGCCGTCGCGATCTCCGGCGACCGCATCGTCGCGGTCGGCAAGCGGGAGGCGCTGCAGCGTGAGTACCAGCCTACGCGAGTGATCGACGCCCGCCGCCGCGTCGTCCGACCCGGTTACATCGATGCCCACGTCCACGTGACAGCGGAGACGCTCGCGCGTGGCCTGTTCCCCGATTCGGTCGGCCAGCGGGCATGGATCCGCGAATGGGCAACCCACCTGTACGCGGCGATCGAACCCGAGGAGGAGCACGTTGCCGCGCTGCTCAGCTCGGTCGAATTGCTGCGCAATGGCGTGACCACCTTTTGCGATGGCGGCACGATCAAACACGTCGGCCAGGTCGCGCGCGCCATTGAAGCGACCGGCTTGCGGGGCATCCTCGGCCGCTGGACGTGGGACCGCGTGCCCAAGCCCGCGGCGTTCCGCCAGACCGCGGAGTCTGCGCTGGCGGCGACCGAAGAGATGGTCCAGCGGTTCCACGGCGCCGCGGACGGGCGCATCCGCACGATGGCCGCGGTGATCAACATCGAGACGTGCAGCGAGCGTCTGCTATCAGGCTTGAGGGATCTGGCCGAGCGGCGCTCGCTGCTGCTGAATTTTCACCAATCCGCATATGCCGACTACGTTCCTGAAGCGCAGGCAGCCTGGGGGGTTTCGCCCGTCGAGCACCTGCGCGATCTCGGATTGCTCGGCCCGCGCACGCGCCTGGTGCACATGAACCACGTTTCCGCGGCAGAGATCGAGCTGCTGGCGGCGACCCAGACACGGGTCGTCCACTGTCCGGGCACCGCCTTTCGACTCGCGTATGGCGCCAGCACCCATGGCCGATTCCCCGAGATGCTAGCGCGTGGCATCAGCGTCGGCCTGGGGACTGACGGCGGCGACGCTGGCGATCAGCTCGATCTCAGTCGGGCGATGTATCTGGCAGCTGGCCTGTTCAAGGACAGCCGGCAGGACTCCTCGTGCATTCCCGCCGAGACGGCGCTCGAGATGGCCACGCTGCACGGTGCGCGGTCGATTGGCCTCGAAGACGAGATCGGCTCGCTCGAACCTGGTAAGAAGGCCGATGTGGTGCTTCTCGACCGCGACCGACCGGAGATGGTGCCGCTGATCAACGTCGCCAACTGCCTGGTGTACGCCACTGATGGGCGGAGCGTGGACACGGTGCTCGTCGATGGCCGCATCGTCGTCTCGCACGGGCGCAGCGTCACTCTCGACGAACCCGCGCTGTACCGCGAAGCCGAGCAGCTCAGCCCGCACCTCGTGCGGCGTAGCGGCCTGCCGCTCCAGCAGCGCTGGCCTCACGTATGACCTTGCTGCGGCTCGAAGAGCTCCGCCAGGTGTTTGCTCCGGGCACGGCAGACGAAGTCGTAGCCCTCGACAGCGTGTCGATCACGCTCTTGGAAGGCGAGTTCGTCACCCTCGTGGGCTCCAATGGCGCGGGCAAGAGCACGCTGCTCAACCTGATCGCCGGCTCCCAGCCCGTGGGCGGCGGCCGCGTGGTGCTCGATGGCCGCGACCTGACCGCGCTGCCTGCCCATGCTCGGGCGCGGTTCATCGGTCGCGTGAGCCAGGATCCGAAGGCCGGCAGCGCAGCAACGTTGTCGGTGGAGCAGAACCTGGCGCTGGCGCTGCTCCGCGGCCAGCCGCGTGGGCTCGGGCAGGGTGTGTCGCGCGATCGCCGTGGCGTGTTCCGCGAAGCGCTCGCGCCGCTCGGCCTCGGCCTCGAATCACGGTTGTCCGCGGCCGCGGGCTCGCTCTCCGGCGGGCAACGTCAAGCGCTCGCGTTGGTGCTGGCTACGCTGCGCACGCCGCGGCTGTTGCTTCTTGACGAGCACGTCGCGGCGCTCGACCCGCGGACAGCGCCGCTTGTGCTGGAGATCACCAGACGCATCGTCGAGCAGCATGGCATCAGCACGCTGATGGTGACCCACAACGTCGAGCAGGCCCTCGCCTACGGCAACCGTCTGCTCATGCTGCACGCCGGCCGCATCGTGCTCGACATCGCCGGCGCGGCGAAGCAATCGCTGACGATCCCCGAGCTTGTCTCGCGCTACGAGCAGCAAGCAGGCAGTCGCCTGAGCGAAGACCGGATCCTGCTGCGCTAGCGGGCGCGCACGACTCGCCCGCGGGGGGAATAGCCGGAATCATTTGCAAGGCGCCGCGGCCCGCTAGCTCACGCGGTCGTACAGGACGCGGCCGCCGACCATCGTCCAGCGCACCCGCCGCAGCGCGCTGATGTCCTGGGTGGGATCGCCGTCCAGCGCCACCAGGTCGGCACGCAGGCCTTCGGCGATCGAGCCTGTTTCGGCGCCCAAGCCGATGGCGGAGGCCGCCACCTGCGTGCACGCCAGGAAGGCATCGCGCGGCGACATGCCCATGTCGGAGACCATGAGCTCGGGCATCAGCGCGTACCGACCAAAGGGCGTTGCGTACCAGCCGGCGTCGCTGCCGGGCACAAGCTTGACGCCCTGTCGCCACATGCAAGCGTCGTCGGCGAGCCGCTGGCGGAACATCGCCGCGTTGCGCGGAAATGTCGTGGCCGCGGTCGGGTCGGTGAAGACTTCGTAGGCAAACGCCTGGCCCGGGTCGACATAGATGCCCTTCGACGCGATCACGTTCACCAGGTCGACGTCATAGCGCATGCCATCGGCATCGATGTCGAAGAAGATGCAGTGCTCGATGCTGGCCACGCCCGCCTCGGTAGCCGAGCGCACGGCCGCGACCGTGAGGCAGTGTGCCACCACGGGCCGCCGCCAGCGCGTGGCCTCCTCGACAATTTCGGAAAGCTCCGCGGGTGGGAAGTACAGCAAGCCCGGCTGATGGTTGGTGAGATCGATCCCGCCGTCGACCATCACTTTGATGCAGTCCGCGCCGAGCTTCGCTTGTTGGCGGATCGCCTTGCGCGCCTCGTCGGCTGTGTCAACCTCGCCGCCCCACCAGTGACCGTGCCCACCGGTGCGTGTGAGCGGGGCGCCCGCGGCGAGCACTCGCGGCGCTGGGATCAATCCTCGATTCGCCGCGTCCTTGAAGGGAAAGATGACGTCGTTGTGCGCGCCACAGTCGCGCACGGTGGTGATGCCTTCGGCCAGGGCGCGCTGCGCGTTGGCGCCAGCTTGCAGCAGCAGGATGTCGCGGCTGTCGTGCCGCATGTCGTCCGGAGCGCTGCGCGAGCCATTGCCGGTGATATGCACGTGGGTATCGATGAGCCCGGGCGCGAGTGTCAGTGGTCCCAGGTCAACGGTGGCATCCGCCTCAGCGGCCAGGCTCTCAGCCGGACCCACCGCGACAACGCGGCCGTCGCGCACAAGCACCCCCGGCGCCTCAGCAACGGGGCCGTCCGCGGCTAGCACCATGGCCGCGCGCAGGAGCAATGACGATGTCATCCCGAGCCTGCGAGGGATCTCACGCTAGTGCTGCCAACTGTCATCCCGAGCCTGCGAGGGATCTCATGCAAGTGCTGCCAACTGTCATCCCGAGCCTGCGAGGGATCTGATGCTAGTGCTGCCAACTGTCATCCCGAGCCTGCGAGGGATCTCATGGCTGGCGGTCCATACGTGAGATCCCTCGTCGTGCCTCCTCGGGATGACATTGCAGTGCCTCCTCGGGATGACACGCAACGTCCGGGAGATCCCTCGTCGTGCCTCCTCGGGATGACATTGCAGTGCCTCCTCGGGATGACACTAGTTACTGAACGGTGAGCGTGTCGTACGTCTGGTCGGTCTGCTTGAGCACGTCACCTGGCACCGTCAGCCCCAATCGCGTGGCGGCGGCGGTGTTGACGGTAAACCAGTACTTGCGCGGCCTTTCGACCGGGGTATCCACCACCTTGGCGCCCTTCAACACGCGCGCCGCGAGCTCGCCCGCCTGCCCGCCCGTGTCCTTCTGGTTGATGCCCCAGCCAGACAGAACACCCTCCTTGGCATTCTCTGGGTCGGTGCTCAAGACGGGCAGCTTGTTTTCGAAGCCGACTTTCAGCACAGCGCCAATCGCGCCCTGCACGGTGTTGTCGCCGATGATCAGGATGGCGTCCGACCGACCGACCAGCGACTGTACGGCTGGCTGCACATCATTGGTGCTGGTCACGTTGGCCTCGACAAACTCGAACCCCGTGCCGGCCGCCGCCTGCTTGTAGTTGTCCATCTGGATGCGTGAGTTGGACTCGCCGCTGTTGTAGGGCACGCCCAGCCGTTTGGCGTTGGGCAACACCTTGCGCATCGCTTCGAGGTGCTTGTCCGGCGGCCACCAGCTCTCGACACCCGTCGCGTTGCGATCGGGCTTCGCGGTGTCCTTCAAAATGCCGGAACCCTTGGCGTCGGTGGCCAGGCCAAACACGATGGGCGTATCGCTGATCACATTCAGCGTCGCGAGCGTGGCCGGCGTGGTCATTGTGAACACCAGGTCGACCTTGTCCGCCTGAAACTTCTGCGCGATTGCCCGCAGGGTATCCATGTTGAACTGGGCGTTCTGGACGTCGTACGTGACCTGCTGCCCCTCCATGAGCCCAGCTTTGGCCATGCCACTCTTAAAGCCTTCGCGGTAGTCGTCGATGACGGGGTGCGAGAAGAACTGGCTGATGCCGACCTTGAACACTTTTGCTGGCGCAGCTGTGGGTTGCGCGACTTGCGCTGCAGGCGCGCACGCACTCAGCACTAACAGTCCAGCGCTCAACAACGGCAACAGATTTCGCATGTGCTCCCTCCGATCAGGCCGCGAGGCCAACCGCCGCACGGTCTCGCGTACAGGTGTCGACGATGGAATAGATGAGGCATTCGGTCAGCCGCTGCATCGCCGCGGGCGTCGCGGCGCCCATCGAGAACCCTGGGTAGGCAGGATGCGGCGGCGTGCGCGGCAGGCCGAGCCGTGCCGTCGGGATGCCGCGGCCGCGCAGAATCGCAGCGTCGGTGGCGCCGCTGGTGCCCGTGATCGGCGTATGCGGCTGACCCTCGCGATGCTCCCACGCGCGCATCAGCGATTGCACGATCCAGTTGCGCGGATCGGTGCGCGTGCCTGGAATCGACAGGATCATCTCGTGCTCCACTTCCAGGCCGGGGTGCGCTGCCTGAATCTCGGCCAGCGCCTGGCCGAGCTCGCGCTTCACTTGCAACGGATCGGATCGCGGACTCACGCGAATGTCGACGTACAGGTCGGTCGCCGCGGGTACGAAGGCTGGCTTGTGAGTCCAGCCGCCGCGGATGGCCCCGATCGAGCCCTGCGGCGCGACCAGACCGGATGTGTGGCGGGCCGAGTAGCGCGGAAACCATTCCTCGAGACCCGCGATCACGGTGGCGGCGTCGACGATCGGATTCTTGTACGGGACGATGTGGCGGATGCCTGTGTACCCCAGGCGCCCATGCACGCGGACCTTGAACCAGCACAGACCGACTTCTTCCCACGACACCGCGTAGCCCGGCTTGGCCAGGATGGCGAAGTCGCCGCGGGCGCCTTGCTCGAGCATGAACGAGCAGCCGTTCCCCTGGCCCGCGTTCGCACGGTTCACACCCGGTCGACGATTTGTCGGCATACCGCCCGCACCCAACCCGACCAGAAGTGATCCGCGGAGCGGGGTGCCCGCGCGTTTGACCGCCAGCGCAGCCGCCACCACGCACGTGACATAGGCCTTCGGGTTTTCTGCGCCCAGGCCGATGACGTAGTCATCCTGGAGAACGCCGTGGGGCGCGAGGTCGGCTCGAACCGATGAGCCAAGCCACGGCAATTCCTCTTCCGGATCACCGCTGAAAGCGGTATCGGTCGGCGCATACAGCAGCAGGTCCGGGCCTTCGCCGCTGCCGCGCAAGCGGCCGATAGCGTTGCCCTGCTCGTCGTCGATCGGCTGGTACGTCGACTCGAGTCCCGCCTCGGCCAGGTGCTGCACCAGGAATTCCGCGATCGCGCGCTCCTGACCGGTCGGGCTCGGAATGCTGGTCAGGGCTCGGTCGAGCTCGGTCAGCTCGGTCGGCTGTAGCGCGCGCCATGCCCGCTCGAGCCACGTCTGTTGCTCCGTGGACAATGGCTCGGGCAGCACCTGCACGAGCGTGTCGGGAGGCGTGTCGGTAGCGGTCAACGGCGGCCCGCGGGTAGTCTACGGCGAGAAACTCGTGGCTGTATACAACGCTGCTTCACCGTTGCGCGGAGTGCGTGGTCAGGTGCTCACGCCTGCCGACGCCGAATACGACGTTGCGCGCCGGGTGTGGAACGCCAGCGTCGATGCGCGGCCAGGGGCGGTCGTGCGGCCCGCGGATACAGCGGACATCGTCGCGGTTGTGAAGCATGCGCGCCGCCACGCGCTGCCGCTGGCGATCCGCGGCGGCGGGCATTCGGTAGCCGGCCATGGCACCTGCGATGGCGGCCTGGTGCTCGACCTCAGCGGCCTGAAGGCGGTCCAGGTCGACCCCACGAAGCGCATCGCGCGGGTCGAGCCAGGTGTCGTGTGGGGCGAACTGGACGCCGCTACCTGCGCGCATGGCCTGGCGCTGACCGGCGGGCAGATCTCGTCCACCGGTGTTGCTGGCCTCACGCTCGGCGGCGGCCTCGGCTGGCTGATGCGCGAGCGCGGCCTGACCATCGACTCCCTACTGTCGGTCGATGTGGTAACCGCCGCGGGCGATTCGCTCACCGCGAGCGAAACGCAGCACGAGGACCTGTTCTGGGCGCTGCGCGGCGGTGGCGGCAACTTCGGTGTGGTCACCGCGTTCGAGTATCGTCTCGAGCCGCTGGGCGAGATCATCGGCGGCACCATTGCCCATCCAGTGCAGCGTGCCCGCGAGCTGCTCGAGTTCTTTCGCGGCTACGTCACCGATCTGCCCGAGTCGCTCACGCCGATGGCCTACTTCTTCACCGCACCCGACCTGCCAACCCTCCCCCAACCTCTGCGCGGTCGCGCCCTCGCCTCGATGGCGGTGTGCGTAACCGCCGACGAGCCGGCCCTGGCTCCGCTGCGCGCGTTCGGGACGCCGCTGGTGGATGCGATCCGACCGATGCCGTACACGCTTCTGCAAACCCTGTTCGACGCCGGCTCACTGCCGGGTTTTCAGAACTACTGGAAGTCGCATTACCTGCAACCGCTGAGCGAGGCGGCCGCGGATACGATGGCCGCGTTCGTGGAGCGCATGACCTCGCCGCTGTCGATCGTGCTGCTGACGCCGATGGGCGGCGCCGTAGAGCGCGTTTCGTCTGAAGCCACGGCGTTCGGCGAGCGCGACGCGCCGCTGGTGCTCGAGATCCTGGCCAAGTGGGACGTGCCTGGCGCGGGCGGCGAGCACATCGCCTGGGCCGATGCATTCTGGGAGGCGATGCGGCCGTTCTCGACTGGTGGCGTCTACGTCAACTTCCTGGGTGATGAGCCCGCCGCCCGGGTGCGCGATGCGTACTCGACGTCCGCCTGGCTGCGGCTGGCCTCAGTCAAGCAGCGCTACGATCCCGAAAACCTCTTCTGCATCAATCACAACATCCCGCCCGGAAAAGCCCCTCTACCTCTGGGAGAGGGGTTGGGGTGAGGGTGGGCTAGCCTCCTCCGGCGTGCCCCGCGCGATCGCGTTGTTCGAGCCGCGTTCAGCAGACGAGGCGGTCGCGCTGCTCGAGAGCTACGGCGAAGATGCGCGGGTGATCGCCGGCGGCACGGCGGTCAGCATCCTGCTCCGCCAGGACCTGATCCACCCATTGGCGTTGATCAGCATCGCCAGGCTGCCAGGACTGGACGACATTCGCTGCATCGATGGAGCGCTCGAGATCGGCGCACTCGTGACCCATCGGTGTGTTGAAACGCATCCGCTGGTGAGGGAGGCAGTGCCGTCGCTCGCGGCCACGTTCGGCAGCGTGGCCAATATCCGCATCCGCAACGTCGCCACGGTCGGCGGTGTGCTCGCCGAAGCGGACTACGCCTCGGACCCGCCCGCGGCCTTCCTGGCGCTGGACGCCGTCGTGCACGTGCTCGGGCCAGGCGGCACGCGCGACATCGCGCTAGCGGAGTTCTGCCAGGGCTTCTACGCCACGGCGCTGGCGCCCAACGAGGTCATCACGGGCGTGCGCATCCCACTCCCGTCCGCGGGCTTCAATGCCGTGTACGACAAGTTCATCACCCGCTCCTCTGAGGACCGCCCGTGCGTCGGCGTCTTCGCCGCGGTGGAGTCCGGTGGCGACGTGCGCGTAGCGGTGGGCGCCGCGTCCGAGACGCCGCAACGTTTTGCGGATGTGGAGGCGCTTGCGCGCGGGCAGCCGCTCACCGACCAACTGATTGAAGCAATCGCCGACGGCTACGCGGAGCGCATCGACACCCTGTCGGACATGCGCGGCTCCGCCTGGTATCGCACCGAGATGATCCGCGTATGGGTGCGGCGGGCGCTCCAGAGGGCAGCCTCATGAGCCTGGGCATGCTCGACGCCCATGCACGGGTCACGGGTCGCGTCGACTATCCCGTCAACCTGGAGCTGCCGGGCATGTTGCACGCCCGGGTACTGCGCAGCACCTACCCGCACGCTCGCATCCGTGGCATCGACGCCGAGCGCGCGCGAGCGCTGCCAGGCGTGGCGCTGGTAGTCACCGGCGACGACATCCGCGATCGACCGGACGTGTGGCCGTACTTCGGACCCGTCTTCCGCGACCAGGCCGTGCTCGCCATCGACAAGGTGCGCTTTGCGGGTGACGCGGTCGCGGCGGTAGTCGCTGAAGACCTCGACGTGGCGCACGATGCGCTCAAGCTCATCGACGTCGACTACGAAGAATTGTCCGCGGTCTTCGACCCGCAGGATGCGCTGGCTGAGGGAGCGCCACTCATTCACCCTGGCCCGCCGCGCACAGGCACCACGTTCGCCGACCTGGTCATCCACGCCGAGTCCGACTCGAATGTGTGCAACTACTTCAAGCTGCGTAAAGGTGACGTCGACGCGGCGTTCGCCCAGGCCGACCACGTGTTCACGGACACGTTCAGCAGCCCCGCCGTGCAGCACGTGCCGCTGGAGACCCACGTGTGCCTCGCGCAGGCGGACGCCGGACGCATCACCGTCTGGACTGGCGTCCAGACTCCGCACCTGCTGCGGTCGCAGCTAGCAGAGATGTTCAAGCTGCCGCTGTCGGCGGTGCGGGTGATCGTGCCGACCCTGGGCGGCTCGTACGGCTCCAAGTGCTACCTGTCCATCGAGCCGCTGACCGCGACGCTGGCGTACCTGAGCCGCCGTCCCGTTCGCCTGCATCTGTCGCGCGAGGAGGAGTTCGTCACGATCACCAAGCACGCGGCGGTGATCACGCTCGAAACTGGCGTTCGCAACGATGGCACCATCGTCGCTCGCAAGAGCACCTGCTACTACAGCACCGGCGCTTACGCTGACATCGGTCCGCGGCTGATCAAGAACTCGGGCTATGCCACGGGTGGCCCGCACTTCATCCCCAACATGTGGGTCGATTCGTACGCGGTGTATACCAACCTGCCACCGGCCGGCGCCTTCCGCGGTTACGGCGTCCCGCAAGCGGCGTGGGCGTATGACAGCCAGCTCGACACCATCGCCGCCCGACTGGGCATCGATCCGTACGAGCTGCGGCGGCGCAATCTGCTGGTCGATGGCCAGACCTTCGCCACCGGCGATCTGGCCGAGGACTGTCACTTCGTCGAACTGCTCGACGCGGCAGCGCGGGGCATCGGTTGGCGGGTCGGCGAAGCGCCCGTCGTCGACGGCTTCAAAGTGCGCGCGAAGGGCCTGAGCTGTGTCACGAAGAGCACCGCCACGCCTTCGACCTCCACGGCCAACGTGAAGCTCAATGAGGACGGCAGCATCGACATCCTGACCAGCGCGGTGGAGATGGGCCAGGGGCTCAAGACCGCGCTCGCGCTGATGGCTGCCGAGCAGTTGGGTGTCCCGCCGCGGTGGGTCTCCGTCTCGAACGTCGATACCGACGTGACGCCGTATGACCAGCAGACCAGCTCGAGCCGCTCCACGCACGCGATGGGCAGTGCCGTGATCGCAGCAATGGGCGATATCCGCGCCCAGCTGCTCGAGCTCGGGGCCGAGATCCTGGAAGTCGATCGAGCCGACCTGGAGATCATCGACGGCACGGTCCGCGTGCGGGGTGCACCAGATCGCGCACTGGCGGTTGGCGAGGTAGTGCGGCGGGCCCGTCGCGGCAACCTGTTGGGCAGCGGCGTTTTCCAGTCGCAGGGCGGCCTTGATCCCGAGACGGGTCAGGGCATCGGCTCGGTGCACTGGCACCAGGCCGCGGGCGCCGCCGAGGTGGAGGTCGATCTCGAGACTGGCAAGGTGCAGGTGGTGCGGTATCACGCCGCCGTCTACGCGGGCAGGGTCATCAACCCGGTGCAGGCGGAGCTGCAGACCGAGGGCAGTGTCGCGTTCGGGCTCGGGCAGGCGCTGTTCGAGGAGCTGCTGTATGACGGCGGTCAGCTGCAGAATGCCAATCTGGGTGACTACATGGTCGCCAGCATCGAGGACGTGCCGCCGGTCGGCCTGTCGATCCTGGAGCACCCGCGCCGCTCCGAGATCCACGGCATCGGCGAGACGTCGCTGCCGCCGGTGATGGCGGCGGTCGGGAACGCTGTCTTCCGCGCCACGGGCGTTCGTATCCACGATCTGCCGATCACCCCCGAGAAACTGCTCCGCGCGCTGCGTGAGGCGGCACGCTGATGCCCGATGGGGACGGCACATTGTCGGTCGCGCTGCGCGTGAATGGGCAGGTCCGCACGGTCCGCGCGCGGACAGAACACACCTTGCTCCAGGTCCTGCGCGATCGGTTGAAGCTGTTCGGGGTGCGCGAGGGCTGCGGCGTCGGCATGTGCGGGGCGTGCACCGTGCTGGTAGATGGCAAACCCGTCAGCAGCTGCCTACTCCTGGCCCCGTTAGCCCAGGGCAAGGACATCCTCACGATCGAAGGCCTGGAACAAGCCAACGGCGAGCTGCATCCCATCCAGCAGGCATTCGCCGACCACACCGCCTTCCAGTGCTCGTATTGCACGCCTGGCTTCATCCTCACGACCGTCGCCCTGCTCACGGAGGATCCCCATCCCGACGAGTCGACCATCCGCGCCTACCTGGCGGGCAATCTCTGTCGCTGCGGCAGCTACGTCAAAATTGTCGACGCGGTCCTCGAAGCCCGCGACCGCCTCGCCAGGGCCCGAGCTCAGGAGGACCGACATGGCTGAACGACGCGTAGACCTGCTCGTGCGCAACGGCACGGTCGTCACCCCGCTGGGGCGGTACGCGGCCGATCTGGCTGTGCGTGATGGCCGCATTGCCGAGATCGCCGAGCCCGGGCAGCTCGATGGATCAACGGCAATGGACGAGATCGATGCACTGGGAAAATTCGTGCTGCCGGGCGTCATCGACTGCCACGTGCACTTCCGCGAGCCCGGCCTCGAACACAAGGAAGACTGGGGCAGCGGATCAACCGCCGCGGTGATGGGCGGCGTCACGATGGTCTTCGAGATGCCCAACACGCTGCCGCCCACGAGCACCGCTGAGCTGGTACAGGCCAAACAAAGACTCGCGGAAGCGAAGAGCTACTGCGACTTCGGCCTGTACGGACTGGTCATCCAGGAAAACGTTCAGGAGATTCAGCCGATGGCACAGGCCGGCGTCGCCGGCTACAAGTGCTTCCTCGGCGAGTCCATTGGCAGCATCCCAACGCCCGATGACGGCATGTTGATCGAGGCGATGCGGCACGTCGCCGAAACCGGACTGCGTATCGGCTTCCACGCCGAGAACAACGCGATCATGCAGCACCACATCCGTCGACTGAAGGCGTCAGGACGCACCGATCCGCTTGCGCACGTCGAGTCCCGCCCGGTGATCGCCGAGGTCGAAGCCATCCAGCGCGCCGCGCTCTTCTCGCAACTGGCCAACACGAAGATCCACATCTTCCACCTGTCATCGCGCCAGGGACTGGCGACAGTGGAGTCCTGGCGCGCCAGAGGCGTCGACGTGACCGCCGAGACCGCGCCGCAGTACTGCTTCATGACGTCGAACGACATGCACACCCTCGGCGCAATGCTGCGCATCAACCCGCCGGTGCGCGAGCCCGGCCACGACGCGGCGCTGCTCGACGGCCTGGTGACAGGCAGCGTGAACGCCATCGCCACGGACCATTCGCCACACTTGCTCGAAGACAAGCTGCACACAGATATCTGGCAGGCGGTCTCGGGCTTCGCCGGGGTCGAGACCAGCGTGCGGCTGTTCCTCACCTACGCGGTGAACGCGGGCAAGATGAGCCTCGAGCAGTACGTCCGCGTCTCGTCCGAAGGGCCAGCGCGCGCCTGGGGCGTGTACCCCCTCAAAGGCGCAATCGCAGTTGGCTCAGACGCCGATCTGACGATCGTCGATCTCGATAAGGAAGGCGTGATCGATCGCGCACAGCTGCATGGCGGCAACAACCAGAATCCGTATGAGGGCCGCCGCACACGCGGCGCGGCCGTCGCCACGGTGGTGCGTGGTCAGGTGGTCATGCGCGACGGTGAGCTGGTGGGCGAGCCGCGCGGACGGATGATCCGCCCTCTCAGCACCAGTAACCGGCTCGACGCGCTCAGCGGGGCGCGGTGACCTGCGCCGACAGATTGCGCGCGAACTCGGCGATCATCTGATCCGCCTTCTTGCGGATCACCGCCTGGCCAAATTCCCCTAGCTTGCCCATGACGGCCGCGTCGGTGTGGATGGCCAGGTCGGTCTGGCCGTCGTCGCGCGGATGCAATTGCATGAGCATCTTCGCGTTGACCGCGCCATTGACTCGCCGGTCCGCCGCCTTCAGCTCCATTCGCGCCGAGCGATCGCTCGCATTCTGTTCTTTGACGATGACGTTGCCTTCCAGGCGCACGGCGATCGGCCCGACCCGCACATGCAAGGTACCTGCGTACGTGTCCTGGTCTGTTCGGCTGACCGACTCCACGCCTGGCAGGCACTGGCTTACGGCGGGCACGTCCATCATGAAGTCCCACACGCGCTCGGTCGGCGCTGGGATCGTTACCCGCTGTTCGATGATCACGCGAGCACTGGCGCTGGCGGACTTGCTTTCACCGGCGCCACGATCTCTTCGGCGATCTGCTGCAAATACTCGATGCGCGCTTGTGGTGACCGCGGCAGGCTATAGATCGTAAAGCCGACGGCGTCCAATCCATACTCGTCGCGCGCGTGGAGGAGTGTCTCGACGCAATCCTTGCTCGAGCCATGGATGGTCCAGTCGTCGAGGCCGATGCGTGAGTCGAGCTGCAGCGGGACCATGCCCGCTTCCTGCATGCGCCACGTGTCGTACATCGCGAACGTCTTGTCGAGGTACTGCCGTGCGCGAGCCGCGGCATCCTCCCTACTGCGACCAAGCATCAGACAGCGCGAGGCTCCAATTTCGCCTGGCGTGGCGCTGCCAACCACGGTCCGCTCGCGGCGGAAGACTTCGGCGAGATCGCCCACGTCGCGCCAGGCGACCTGTGGTCCCAGGAACACGCCGTCGGTGATGCGCGCCGCGCGCTTGACCGCGTTCGTGCTCTGCGCGCCCATCTCGATCGGCGGGTGGGGCTTCTGGTATGGGGTGAAGCCCATGCGGGCGCATTCGATTTTCGTGTAGCGGCCCTCGAACGTCACTTCTTCGCCGGACCACAGTAGCTTCATGATGTGCAGCGACTCTTCGAGCTTGGCCGCGCGGTCACGGCGAGTGAGGCCCGCGGCGAGGAGCTCCTGCTCGCGGTAGCCGACCGATACGCCCAGCACCAGGCGGCCATGGCAGAGGTGGTCGAGCGTGGCGATGGTTTCGGCGACGTCGACGGGATTGAGCAGCGGCACGAGCAGCACGGAGGTCTTGAGCTGCATCGAGCCAGTCTCGGGAGCAATCCGGGCGAGGAACGGCACGGGCTGCGGCCAGACCGTTGGATACGAGATCCAGTGCTGGCCAATGGAGACCCAGTCGAAGCCCATCTTCGAGGCCGCGGCCACCACTTCGATGGTCTCATCCAGGATCTGATGGGGAGGCCTGTCAGTCGGGCTCCAGAACGGCGTCAGATGGAAACCAAGTCGCATTGCCCTGCCTGCATACACGGCATACTAGAGTCCACTTCCAAGAGCGTCAATCAGACGTGGTCAATTCAGGCGCGCTGTATACAACCCAACCCTCACCCGGCTCGCGGAGCTCGCCCGCCTCTCCCAGAGGGAGAGGCTAGGGGTGCTCCCTCTCCCTCTGGGAGAGGGCTGGGGTGAGGGCGAGGTCTAAGCCAGGCCGTGCACGAGCTCTAGGCCGATTCGTTCGCGAGCAGCGCGGTGAAGTTCTGCCGTGCCGCCGCCAGGTGCCGCCTGGCACTCGCCTCCGCCCCATCCAGGTCGTGCGCTTCGAGCGCCCGCACGATCTCGGCGTGCTCGCGCAGCACAGCCGCCACGCGGTCGGGGTCAGACAGCGCCCGCGGCGAGTAGCGCCGTACTCCGTCCTGCAAGGAACGGCCAATCAGCGCTAGCCGCTCGTTCCCAGCAGCCAAATACAGCACTTCGTGGAACTTGATATTGATCTGCACGACCGCTTCCCACCGCTGCGCGGTCGCGCTCTCCTGCATGAGCTCCATCAGCAGGCCGAGCTTCACGAGATCGGTGGGCGTGGCGCGAGCAGCGGCGAGCCGCGCAGCCAGCCCGTCGAGCACTTCACGAATGATGTAGATGTCCTCGACCTCAGCCGGGTCGACATCTCGCACCACCATGCCGCGCATCGGATCGCCCACGACCATGCCCTCGGCAATGAGCCGCTTGAGCGCTTCGCGCACCGGCGTACGGCTCACCGCGAACTGCTGCGCCACGTGCAGCTCGACCAGCCGCGTCAACGGCGCTAACGCCCCGGTCAGGATCTGATCGCGCAGACTGCGGTACACCCGTTCGCTATTGGGCACCGCCGCGCCTTCATCGCCCTCGCGCGGCACCAACCGCACCGGCTCCTGCGCCGCACGTGGAGCACGCCTCCGTCGACGTGGCCCAGACGCTGGGGTCCTCGGGCTCATCGCACCTCCGTGCGCTGGAGTGTATGCAGGGTACTAGAATGCCCGCCACTGATGGCGATTCGCGACTTGCGGGAATGGATCGCGAAGGTCGACGAGATCGGCGAGCTGACCCGTGTCGATGGCGCCGATCCCCTTACCGACATCGGCGGCATCGTCGACTTGCACATGCAAGACGCCGGAAATCCCGCGGTGCTGTTCGATCGCATCGTCGGCTACCAGCCCGGCCATCGGCTGGTTGCCAATGTGCTCACCTCGAACCCGCGCGTCGCGCTCACGCTCGGCCTGTCACCCACCTTGAGCGCGACCGAGCTGGTGCAGGCCTGCCGCGAGACGTCGAGGCGCCTCACCGACAGCCCGGCTGTGATGGTGGAATCCGGTCCCGTGCTGCAGAACCAGCTGTGCGGCGACGACATCGATGCGACCAGGTTCCCGGCGCCGATCTGGCACAGCGGCGACGGTGGCCGGTACATCGGCACCGGCTGCATCGTCGTGATGCGCGACCCCGACTCGGGCTGGGTCAACGCCGGCACCTACCGCGTCCAATTGCATGACGAGCGCACCCTCGGCATCTACATCTCGCAGGGCAAGCACGGCCGACTGATTCGCGACAGGTACTGGGCGCGCGGCGAGGCGTGTCCCGTCGCCGTGTCGGTTGGCCACGATCCGCTGCTGCTCATCTACGGTGGGCTCGAGGTGGCCTATGGCCAGAACGAGTACGACGTCGTGGGCGCGATCCGGGGCGAGCCACTCGAGGTGGTGCGCGCGCCGCACACCGGGCTGCCGGTGCCCGCGTACGCCGAGATCGTGTTCGAGGGTGAGATTCCGCCCAACGAGCTACGCGCCGAGGGTCCGTTCGGCGAGTGGGCCGGCTACTACGCCAGCGGCCAGAAGGACGAGCCGATCATTCGGGTGCAGTCGATTCTGCATCGCGACGACCCCATCGTCCTCGGCTGCGTGCCTGGCAAACCACCCAACGACAACACGTTCTATCGAAGTCCGCTGCGGGCTGCGTTGATCTGGGACGAGCTCGAGAAGGCGGGTGTGCCTGGTATTACAGGCGTCTGGTCGCACGAGGCTGGCGGGGGTCGCCTGTTCAACATCGTGTCGATTAAGCAGATGTATCCCGGGCACTCGCGGCAGGTGGGTCTGGCCGTGGCATCGTGCCACGCCGGCGCCTATGCCAACCGATTCGTGGTAGTGGTGGACGAAGATATCGACCCCGCCGACACCAACGAGGTGTTGTGGGCACTGTGCACGCGTACCGAAGTCGCCGAGGACATCGACATCATCAAGCGCTGCTGGAGCACCGGGCTCGACCCGATGGCGTACGCCGGGGTTGACGGTCGCACGTTCTTCAACAACCGCATGATCGTCGACGCATGCCGACCCTACGATCGGCTGCAGACGTTTCCCGCGGTGGTGCGCACGAGCGAGTCCGAAGCCCGCCGCCTGCGCGAGCGCTGGCCCGAGCTGTTCACAGCGGATGGCAAGGTTTCGCAACGCGCTACCGCCGCACAGCTCTAGAGCCCCGACGAACCCTCACCCGGCTCGCGGAGCTCGCCGGCCTCTCCCAGAGGGAGAGGCTAGGAGCCTGGGGGGTGCTCCCTCTCCCTCTGGGAGAGGCTGGGGGGTGCTCCCTCTCCCTCTGGGAGAGGGCTGGGGTGAGGGCTAGGCTCGAGCCCCACGTTGCGCTCGAGCCCCACGCTCCGTTTGAGCCCCACGCTCCGTTCGAGCCACACCCTCAGAGGCAGAACTTGGCGACCGCCGAACCCGTGTGCCACTCGGGCACCGCCGCGTACGCGAGCACTTCCAGCGGCGCATCCTGCGCCACACCCGCGACCAGCAGCCAGTTCCGAATCTCCTGCGCGCCGTTGCCGCCGACCTCTACCAGACGCTCGTTCGACCACTCGCGCACGAACTGCACTGCCGCACCGCGTTCCAGCGTTTCAAGAAACTCGCGGTCGAACTGGGAGTTGATCTCGCCCCGCTCCCCGAGCACCAGGGGAAACTCCTGCTCGTGCCCGAACCGCGTGCCCGCGGGCTGCTGCAGGAAGTTGCGTCGCGGCTCATCGCCCACCCAGTGCGAGAGCCCACCCGTGCCCAGGATCGCGACCTTCCCGCCGGAAGCCGTGCGCAGCACCTGGCCGAGCACTTCGCCGACCTTGTAGCTGCGCTGCAGCGTCGGCATCGGCGGCATGCGCGTGTTCTGCACCAGCGGCACGATCGGGACGTCGAGGTCGGGCGTGGTCAGCATGAGCGGCGTGACAAAGGAGTGATCGATTGACACATCCTCGGAGTACGCCAGGTCAACGCCGGCCTCGATGCACCCTTCCAGGATCTGCTGTGCCACTTTCTGATGAATCGGCACCTCGCAGGTCGGCAAGCCAGCATCTCCGATACCTCGCGCGCGGGCAGAAACGCCGAGTACGAATTGCGGCTGATGGTTCAGCGGGTAGATGCGCCCATGATCTGTCGCCACCACCACCAGTGCATCCGGCTTTGCCCGCTGGATCTCGTCGCGCATGCGGGAAAAGCCCTCGTATACCGTGTCGCGCGCTTTCGGATCGGCCCGATCGAAGTCCGAAATGAGGAAGCCTGCGTGTGAGCAGGCAAACGCGCCCACAATGTCCATAGACGAGCGTTCAGGCTATGCGTGCGTCGGGACTGTATGCAATGCAACTTGCCGGTGACTGGGGCCGGTCCTACCATTTCCAGACACATGACCGCGCACGGCGCCGCCTCACTGGGACGCGATAGCTGGGATACCTGGCCCACCTATGACGCGGCAGTGCTCGGGTTTCGCGACTACTGGTATCCGGTCATCTGGTCCCGCTCGCTAGGTCGAAAACCGCTCGCCTTCACGCTGCTGGGCGAGAAGGTCATGCTCGTGCGCGATGCCGAGGGCAAGCCGCGGGCGCTGGTGAACCGCTGTCCGCACCGCGGCGTGCCGCTGTCGCTCGGCCGCCAGGAGGTGCCCGGCACGTGGAGCTGCATCTATCACGGCTGGACGTACGACGTCTGCAGCGGGGTGATGGTCGCGTGCTTGACCGATGGTCCGGATTCGCCGCTGGTCGGGAAGGTCCGCGTACGCACCTTCCCCGTGGTGGAGCGTCTGGGACTGGTGTGGGTGTACTTCGGCGCGGGGGACGCGCCGCCGGTCGAGGCGGACATTCCCGAAGAGCTGATCGAGCACCCGGTTGTCCTCGGCGGGCGCATCACCGAACGGCCTGGCAACTGGCGTTACGCGGCCGAGAATGGCTACGACGAGGGCCACGCCAAGTATTTGCACCGCGACTCGCTATGGACGCTCTTCCGTCGGCTGCCCGCCTACTCACGCGCCAGTGTGGTGCCGACACCTGACCGTAAGTGGATCACCCGTGTGCCCAGCATGGTCAGCATGCAGGCCGAGTATCCGGTCGTTGGGACGTGGCCGAGGCATCCGTGGTGGAAGGGTGGCGGCAAGGGGCCGCGCACCTCGATCCGACTGCCGGGCATCTTGCGCGTCGACTACGGCGAGTGGGCGCACTACGAGTGGTACGTGCCTATCGACGACAAGCGGCATCGCTACATTCAGCTAGCGGCTAAGGCCGCCACGGGCATGGACGCACTGCTGTTCAAGCTGCGTTACCGCGCATACATCAACTGGGTCTTCCATACACGGTTCAACGATCAGGACGCTGCCATGGTCGAGACCATGGACATCCCGCCCGAGCGGCTCTACCGCCCGGACGTCTCGATCATCGCGTGGCGGAAGATGTGCGAGCACCCACGCGGCACCGAGCCCGAGCTGCGCGAGTTCCACGAGAGCGAGATCGAAGCACTCAATCGAACCTGACGGTCACGCTGCCCAGCCGCGTGAAGCGGGCTTCGAACACCTCGCCCTTTTCGGCAAAGACCGATGCGCACATCGCGCCTGGCAGCACCACCTGGCCTGCCCGCAGGGCCTGATCGAACGTCGCCAGCGTGTTCGCCAGCCACGCCACCGCCTCCGCGGGATGGCCGAGCACGGCGGCGCCATCACCTTCGCCGACCGGTTCGCCATTGCGCAGCAGCGTCACCCGCTCAGCCGCCAGATCCACATCACCGGCCGGCACCACGTTGTCGCTGAACACCGCCCGTGCGGACGAGCCGTTGTCCGCGATCGTGTCCACGAGCTTGATCCGCCAATCGGCGATGCGACTGTCGACGATCTCCATCGCAGCGCACACCCCACGTGTCGCTGCAAGCACCTGCTCCACCGTTACTCCGGGACCGCGCAAGTCACGCGCCAACCAGAAGCCGATCTCCGGCTCCACCCGCGGCCGCAGTAATTCGGCTCGCGCAAGGGTGCCGCCCGATGGCACCAGCATCGTGCGTAGCAGGAAGCCGAAGTCCGGCTCGTGGACGTTGAGCTGCTTCTGCATCGCCTGGCTGGTGAGCCCAACTTTGCGTCCGACCAGCTCCGCGCCAGCGGCGAGTTTGCGCGTCAACCAGCCCGCTTGAATGGCATAAGCGTCTGCTTGCGTGAGGCCCGAGTGGCTGTCGCTGAGCGGCTCGATCGCCACACGCGACCGTTCCGCGTCGTCCAGGGCAGTCACGATGTCGCTGTGCATGCAGGCCGCAACATACCTGGCGGGCGCGCCAAATACAATCGCGCAGCCGCTTGTGTATACAACGCGCATTTCGTTCACGCTCAATGGTCGAGATACAGAGCTGGAGGTTCCGAACCACCACCTGCTCCTGGAAACCCTGCGACGTACGCTCGACCTGACCGGCACCAAAGATAGCTGCGGTATCGGCGTCTGCGGCGCGTGCACGGTGCTGCTCGACGGCGAGCCCGTCAGCGCGTGCCTGACGCCCACGGTGTTCGTCAATGGCCACGCGGTCGAGACGATCGAGGGCGTTGCGCAGGAGGGTCTGCTGCATCCGCTGCAGCAGGCATTCATCGATCATGGCGGCTTCCAATGCGGCATCTGCACGCCCGGCCAGATCATGTCCGCGAAGGCGCTGCTGGCCGCGAATCCGCGCCCTTCAGTCGACGAGATCAAAGCGTGGATGATGGGCAACCTGTGCCGCTGCACGGGCTACTACGCGATCCTCGAGAGCATTCAGGCCGCCGCCGCGGCTCTCGCGCCGCGCGCCCAGTGCTAATCCACGACGCGAGTATGCTGGCCCGCGTATGCCTTCTGGACCCTCTGCGACCGATGTCCTGATCATCGGTGGCGGCATCCTCGGCTGCGCCGCGGCGTACTACCTGGCGCGACGCGGCTTCTTCGACGCCTCGAACCGGCTGCTCGTGGCGCCCGCGTTCATGCGGCGGGCCATGGAGCACGGCGCGCGGCTGGCGCTGCACACGCGAGTCGAAGGTATCGCGCCCGGTCCGCGGGGCACCTTCACCGTGAGCACGAACAAAGGCCCGATCGAGGCGCGCCGCATCGTGCTCGCCGCGGGCGCGACCACCCGTGCTGCCCGTGCCGCTGGGCGCGCTTGCCGAGCGGCCACCCGAATTCAGGGCTGACTGAACAGGAGGAACCGAGCGATCCATGCGCACTGGACAGCAGTACCTCCACTCGCTGGCTGACGACCGCACCGTTTTTGTGCACGGCGAGCGGGTGGCGGACGTTCGACAGCATGCCGCGTTTCGCGGCATCACGCTCACCGTAGCCAGCCTGTACGACTTCGCCGCCGATCCGGCCAATGGCATGCAGTTCACGGCGCCGGAGACGGGTCAGCCGGCCAATCGCACGTTCATGATCCCGCGCAGCGTGGACGATTTGCGCGTGCGACGCGTGGCAATCAGCGCATGGGCGGAGCAGACGCAGGGCCTGCTCGGGCGTGGCCCGGATCACGTCGCGGGCTTCCTGGCTGGCTTTGCCAGCGGTACTGACGTCTTTGCCCGCGGGCGGCCCGCATTTGCCGCCAATGTCACGCGCTGGTACCGGCGTCTCCTCGAGGAGGATTGCTACTTCACCTACGTCATCATTCCGCCGCAGGTCGACCGCAGCAAAACCGCTCAGGGTCAGGAGGAGGCCTTCCTGCAGGCGGGCGTTCTGCGTGAGGAGGCGGACGGCATCGTCATCCGTGGCGCGCAGATGCTGGGCACCGGTTCCGCGGTCTCGAATTACCTTTTTGTCAGCTGCATCGTGCCGCAGCGGCCAGGCGACGAGGACTACGCGCTGTCATTCATCGTTCCCATCGGCGCTCATGGCCTCAAGCTGTACTGTCGACCGCCCTACGCACTGGGCAAGCCGAGCATGTACGACTATCCGCTGTCGACACGCTTCGACGAGACCGATGCGTTGATCGTGTTCGACGACGTGCTGGTCCCGTGGGACAACGTGTTCGTATATCGCGATGTCGACCTGACCCGTGCCCAGTTCTTCGAGACGCCGGCCCACGCGCTCGGCAACACCCAGGCGCAGATTCGCCTGGCGACCAAACTCAAGTTTCTGATCGGCATCGCGCGCAAGATCGCCGCGACCAATCGGATCGACGTTCTACCGTCCGTCCAGGAGAAGCTGGGCGACCTGGCGTCGCTGGCCGCGTTCGTGGAGGGGATGGTCTTGGCCGCGGAAGCGACGAGCAAGCCCGACCGCAATGGAGTGCAGGTGCCCAATCGACGCTTTCTGTACGCGCCGATGGGTATGCAAGCGGAGTTCTTTCCGCGTGCGATACACCTGTTGCGCGAGCTGGCGGGTGGCGGAGTGCTGCAGGTGCCGTCGTCAGTCGAGGAGCTGACGAATCCGGCGACACGGCCCGACATCCAGCGCTACGTGCGCTCGACGGGGGTTCCATCGGAGGAGCGCATCAAGCTCTTCCGGCTCGCGTGGGACCTGATCGGCTCCGAGTTTGGCGGCCGCCACCAGCAGTACGAGATGTTCTACGCGGGCGCGCCGTACGTGGCCAAAGGCTATGCCTTCCGCAACTACGGGTACGAGGAGGCGCTGACGCTGGTCGACTCGTTCCTCGACAGCTACGACGTCAACACGCCCGCGCCGGCCGCGCTACAGGAAGCGTGAGCATGCCCAAGGCAGAGCGTGAGTTCTTCCCAGTACGCGATGTCGATTGGACACCGGCCCAGGGTGGTCTCGTGCCTGGGCTGTTCGAGCGCATCCTGGCGACCGACCCGCAGCACGGCGTCGCGACACGCATGTTGCGCTTCGATCCGGGCACGGATACCAGCGCCGCGGGGCCGCAGATCCACAACTTCTGGGAAGAGGTCTACATCCTCGAAGGCGCGTTGCACGATCTCACACTCGATCGGACGTTTCCCGCGGGCACCTACGCCTGTCGTCCACCCGGTATGCGCCATGGCCCATGGGTCGCGACCAACGGCTGCTTGACGTTCGAGGTCCGCTACGCGCGATGACGGCGTTCGACAGTCGTGAGTTCCGTCGTGCCTGCAGCCAGTTCCTCACCGGTGTGACGATCGTGACGACGCGCGATGCACTGGATGCGCCGATCGGCGTCACCGTCAACTCGTTCACTTCGGTGTCGCTCGATCCGCCGCTGGTGCTGGTCTGCCTTGACAAACGACTCGCTTCCTACGCCGCCTTCCGTGCCTCTGAGCATGTGGCGATTCACGTGCTGCCGACGGATTCGGCGCACGTGTCGACGCGATTTGCGCGGCGCGGAGCGGATAAGTTTGGTGGGCTGGCCTGGCGCAACGGCCGCGCCAACATGCCGGTGCTCGCGGAGTACCTGGCGCTGTTCGAGTGCACGGTCGTGCAGCACATCGACGCGGGCGACCACGCGCTGCTGCTCTATCGTGTCGACACGCTCGACGTGCGCGGCGCGGATCTGCTGCCGTTGGGGTTCTTCCGCGGTGAGTACGTCGAAGTCCACCGCCCGATGGTCGGGCCGGCCGCCGAGGAGCAGCCGCCGGGCGTCGACGCAGTGTGGTCGCTCGGTTGGGCGTGAGCCATTGAACGCCATCGTGCAGCTTGACCTGTGCGAGGCCGACGGCGCCTCGATGCCGGTGAGCCTTCCGATCGAGCAAGTGATCCTGGTCGGCTACACGGGCCGCGATCGCGCGGCCGTGCTGGACCATATCCGAGAGCTCGAGCTGCTGGGGGTCGCGCCGCCCGAGCGCGTGCCAGCCATTTTCACGGTGGATGCCGACCTGGTCGCGACCGAACCGTGCCTGATCGTGAACGCTCAGGAGACATCGGGCGAAGCCGAGTTCTTCGTGCTGGCCAGTCCGCTCGGGCTGCTGGTTGGGGTGGGCAGCGATCACACCGACCGGCACCTCGAAGCGATCGACATCGCCGCGTCCAAGGCACGCTGCGGCAAGGTCATCAGCCGCCAGGTATGGCGACTGTCGGCGGTCGAAGCGCACTGGGATGTGTTGGAGCTGCGCGCCTGGACCACCTCGACCGATGGTCGCGTGCTGTACCAGTCCGGGCGATTGGATGCGATCTTGCCCGTGCCCGCGCTGCTGTCCGAAGTCGAGCGGGCAGGCTTCGTCACCGGCGGGCGACTGATCTTCGGCGGCACCCTGCCGACGCTGGGTGGCTTCGTCTACGGCAGTCGCTTCGAGGTCGAGCTACGCGACCCTGTTCTGCGGCGCGAGTTGCGGTGCGAATACGACGTGGTGGTCGAAATGCCCTCGCGACCGCCCGCGTAGCCGTAAAGGGTGTAGCCTCGCAGGCCATGGCGACGTACGCAGCGCAGGCAGCGGGGCCATCCACCGCCGACCTCGGCCAGGCCGAACAAAAGAGCTTCTACGAGGACCACGGCTACCTCGTGTTTCCGGAGCTCCTCAGTCCAGCAGAGCTGGCAGCCTTGCGCGCCGCCCTGGCCGAAGTGCTCGTCGAGGCCGAAGGATTGACGACGACAACGGACAAGTTCTCCGTCACGCAAGCGGACGACGGCACGTGGTCCGTTCGCCGTGTGTTCAACCCCATCGCCCATCACCAGTCCTTCCACGACCTCGTCTTCAATCCGAAGATCCTCGACGTCGTCGAGAACCTGATCGGGCCGGACATTCAGCTGCACCACACCAAGCTGAATCTCAAGCCACCCAGCAACCGCGAGGCGCGCTTCGAGTGGCACCAGGACTATCCGTTCTTTCCGCACACCAACTTCGACCTGCTGGCGGTGATGATCTATCTGGACGAGTCCACCGAAGAGAATGGCTGCCTGACCATCGTTCCTGGCAGCCACAAACTGGGCCCACGGAACCATCTCTTCGCCAAGGATGGCGCGTTTTCATCGCAGCTCGAAGACAAGAGCGTCTTGGACGACCCCATGGACTGGCTGAAGGTGCCGGTGCCGGCGGGCGGCATGGAATTGCACCACTGCAACATGCTGCACAGCTCGACTGCTAACCGCGGTACCCGCCCCCGCAGCGCGATAGTCATTCAATACCGTGCTGCCGATAACGCCGAGCTTGGCGGCAACAAGGATCGCTTTGGCAACGGCCTGCAAGTGCGCGGCGTGAATCCCTATCGGGCACGCATGATCGCCGGAACGTTCAAGCTACCCGGACAGATCGCAGACCCACTCCAGCGCGACGGCTGAGCAGTCGCGGAGCCGTGCCCGCTTCCACACCCGTCCTGCTGGGCTACGCGGATCGTTTCAGCATCCAGCCGGGCGACACGATTCGCTTCATGGTCAGCTGCGAGGCGAGTACCTTCACCACGCAGCTGTTCCGACTCATCCATGGTGACGAGAACCCGGATGGACCCGGCTACCGTCGGATCCGCGTCCCGTCGCCCGTAGACGGCACTTACCCCGGCCTTCGCCAGACCATTGCCGCGGGCTCGTACGTGCGCGTGCCCGTCGCCTTCGACCTCACACAGGGAGTGACGATCCAGGCGTGGATCTGGCCGACCACGCCCACGAAGTCGGGCGGCCAGGCAATCGCGGCGTGCTGGTCTGAGTCCGCGCAGCGCGGTTTCGTGCTCGGCGTGGACGACGCCGGACACGTGTGTCTCGATCTCGGATTTGGCGCGCGTACGCAGCGACTGACCCACACCGCATCGCCACTACCCCGCTGGCAGTGGGCATTCATCGCGGCCACGTATGACTCCGCCACTGGCATCGCGCGCCTGTATCAGGCGTCGGCCGAGCCGTACACCGCGCGTGACGTGCTGCAGATGCACACGCAGCTCGAGCCGGCGCAGCCGCTCGCCCTCGCGGCGGGTGACCTGCTGCTCGCGGCGCGGGAAGTCGATCCGCTGGGGCGGCCCAGCTCGGTGTTCAACGGCAAGCTCGATCGGCCCAGGCTTTTTTCTCGCGCGCTCGCCGACCGTGAGATCGAGCAGCTGCAGGACGTGACGGCGCCGCTGCCCGGCGGCGTCCTCGCGGCATGGGATTTTTCCCAGGAGATCGGCACGAGCACGGTCCGCGATGCAGCAAGCAACGCGCTGCACGGCGCCACGGTAAACATGCCCACACGCGCAGTCACGGATCACACGTGGCGCGGCGAGGAGGTGCGTTGGAGCGACGCGCCCGACCAGTTCGCGGCCATCCACTTCCACGACGACGACCTGGAGGACGCCGCCTGGCAGCCCTCATGTGCGTTGACCATCCCGGACGACTTGCGGTCGGGCGTGTACGCCATCTACCTCGAGGCTGAGCACGGCTTTGACGAGATCCCGTTTTTCGTGCGGCCCCGATCTGGCACGGCCAACGCCGCGATCGCCTTCGTCGCGCCGACTCTGAGCTATCTCGCCTACGCCAACGAGCGCATGTACTGGAACGAGGGCTACGGCGAAAAACGCGCGAAACTTACTCCGCTCGAGACTGGGCCGCCGGACATCGACCAGTACATGGCCGAGCATCGCGAGCTGGGCCTGTCGCTGTACGACGTGCACAGCGATGGCAGTGGCTGCTGCTATTCATCGCGGCTCAGGCCAATCCTGAATATGCGGCCGCGTTACCGCGCCTGGCGCTTGCACGATTCGCCGCGGCACTTCGCGGCTGATCTGTACCTGATCGGCTGGCTGGAAAGGCGCGGCTTCGCGTATGACGTCGTCACCGACGAGGACGTCCACCGTGAGGGGCGCGATTTGCTGGCTCGCTACCGCGTCGTGCTCACCGGCAGCCACCCCGAGTACGTCACCAGCGTCATGCACAGTGCGTACGTCGACTATCTCGAGCACGGTGGGCGGCTGATGTACCTGGGCGGCAATGGCTTCTACTGGGTGACGTCGATCGATCCGTCGCGGCCGCACGTCATCGAGCTGCGCCGCGGCACCACGGGCACGCGTGCCTGGGAATCCCAGCCGGGCGAGGAGTACCACAGCACGACCGGTGAGCGCGGCGGGCTGTGGCGCCTGCGCGGCTGGGCGCCCCAGCGGATGGTCGGGGTTGGCTTCGCCGCCCAGGGCTGGGGCGGCGCCGCTGGCTACTCGCGTCTGCCGGATAGCTACGATCCGCGTGCCGCGTTCATCTTCGACGGCATCGGCGATGACGAGGTCATCGGCGATTTCGGGTTCATCCTCAACGGCGCGGCTGGCGACGAGATCGATCGCTTCGATCTCCAGCTCGGGTCGCCAGCACACGCGCTACGGGTCGCGACAAGCGCCGGAAAACACACCGACTATTACCAGGTCACCGTCGAGGACGTGACCGCCATGGTGCCCGGCCAGGGCGGAACGCAGAGCCCACTCGTCCGCGCCGACATGGTGTTCTTCGAAACGCCGCACGGTGGCGCGGTGTTCTCGGTCGGCTCAATCAACTGGCTTGCCAGCCTGGGCTGGAACGGCTACCAGAACAACGTCGCGCGGGTGACCGAGAACGTCCTGCGGCGCTTCCTCAGCTGACCGGGCCAGCGCGAAACGCGAGCGATCTCCGTCATCTACAGCTGGTGCGCCTCCAGGTAGCCGACGTTGAGCCGTGTTCCAAGTCCAGGCCGACGCGGCACGATCAACGCGTCGCCACGCACCGTCAGCGGTTCCTCGAGCAGCGTGTCGTAGAACGACAGATCCACCCGCCGCGCTTCGAGTCGATAGAAGTTCGGCACCGTCAACATCACCTGCGCGCCGGCCATCACGTTGATTGGCCCACTCGCGTCGTGTGGCGAGATCGGCACGTAGAACGTCTCTGCCAGGGATGCGATCTTCTTCAGCTCGGATATCCCGCCCGTCCAGGTGACGTCGGGCATCACGTAGTCGGTCAAGTGGCGTGTCAGCACGGGGAGAAACTCGAATCGCGTGTAGAGCCGCTCGCCCACCGAGATGCGTGTCTGCACCTGCCCACGGACCTGTTCGAGGGCGTCGTAACTCTCGGGCGGGCACGGCTCTTCGAACCAGGTGATCGAGTACGGGGCGAGGCGATTCGCCAGCCGCACCGCTGTGGGCACGTTGTACAGCGCGTGCGCGTCGATCAAGACCTCGATGTCGGGCCCGACCGCGGCACGAATGCCTTCGATCATGGCGACACCGGTGTTCTCGATCGACCGCTCGATCTGGCCATCCACGTAGGTCACGTTGCTGAGCCCACCGGCGGCCATGAACGGGTCGGTCTTGATCGCCCGTGAGCCGCGCTCCACTTCGCTGCACGCGTGCGCGACCATCTCCTCGACCGTGCGCGCGTATTGAAAGTGGGTGTAGAGCGGAATCGTCTCGCGCACGGCGCCGCCTAGCAGCTCATAGACAGGGACTCCGAGCGCCTGGCCCTTGATGTCCCACAGTGCGATGTCGATCGCGCTGAGCATTGCTGTGGTCGCGCCACGGGTGCCGACATACGTGAACGCACGCAGGACCTTGTGCCAGATCGCCTCGATTCGCGACGCGTCTTCGCCTTCCAGGAACGCGCCTACTTCGCGCAGCGCCGCGACGATAGTGCGGTTGGCGATCGTGCCGGGGTAGGTGGTGATCTCGCCCCACCCGGTGAGGCCTTCGTCCGTATCGACCTGAACGAACACGTAGCTCAGATTGGGCGCGGCGGTATCGGTCGCTGGCGGGGGGCCGTTCACGTGCCACGGTCGGACGCGGGTGATCTTCATCGCGCCGTCTACAGTACGCTGCCCGCCATGCCGCCTGCTCTCCGCATCGACCGTGTCGCCGTTCACCGCTTCGCATACGAGGTCGCCGACCTCGCCCTGGACTACAACGGGTTCAACCACGTCTATAAGGCGGGCGCGTGCATGCCGCACACTGGCTACGTGCTGACGATCGGCACCGACCAGGGTGTGGTCGGCGAGTACGTCGGCGGCACCGCCGCCTCCTACGCTCAGGTGGGCATGTTCGCCCACTACCTGCTCGGCCGCGACCCGCTCGAGCGCGAACGCATCTACAACGATCTCAAGCGCGGGCTGCGTAAACACGACCGCATGGGCATGGGGCCGGTCGACGTCGCGTTGTGGGATATCGCCGGCAAGCTGTACGACGCCCCGGTGTCACAACTGCTCGGTGGGTTTCGGCGGACGCTGCCGGCGTATGCCAGCACCTACCACGGTGACGACAACGGCGGGCTGAGCACGCCCGAAGCGTTCGGCGAGTTCGCCGTGCAGTGTCGTGATATGGGCTACCCGGCATTCAAGATCCACGGCTGGGGCGACGGTCCGATCGAGCGCGAAGTGGCCACCGTACTCGAAACGCGCCGCGCGGTCGGGGACGCCATGGACCTGATGATCGACCCCGCGTGCGAGTACAACACCTGGGCTGATGCGCTCAAGGTCGGCATGGCGTGCGACGAGGCCAGGTACCTGTGGCTCGAGGATCCGTACAAAGATGGCGGCACCTCCGCCTTCGGCCACCGCAAGCTCCGCCAGATCATCAAGACGCCGATTCTGATTGGCGAGCACATCCGTGGCCACGAGCTGCACGTCGACAACGTCGTCGCCGATGGCACCGATTTCATTCGTGCCGACGCCGACTACGATTGCGGGATCACCGGCCTGATGAAGATTGCGCACTCAGCGGAAGGGTTCGGACTCGACGTCGAGATCCACGCGCCCGGTCCGGCCCATCGCCACTGCATGGCCGCGATACGCAACACGAATTACTACGAGCTCGGGCTGGTCCACCCCAGGATTCGCGTGACCAAGCCGCCCGTGTACGCGTGCGACTATTCCGATGAGCTCGAAGCGGTCGATGCGCACGGGCATGTTCCGGTGCCGACCGGCCCCGGCCTAGGCGCGCCAGTAGACTGGGACTGGGTCACGGCGCATCAAACCGACCAGATCGTGTACGAATAGGAGACTGCGCCAATGGCGATCGCCACCAGGGTTGACCTCGACAGGTTTAGCGAGCAGGGCTACCTCGTCGTCGACGACGTGCTCGATCCGCACGACGACCTCGAGCCGGTTATTCACGAGTACGAGCAGCTGCTCGACGAGCTGACCGAGCGCTGGTGCCGCGACGGCCTACTCGCGCACGACTTCAAAGACCTGCCGTTCGCGCAGCGCTTCGCCAGTGTGCTGTCCGAAGCTCCGCGCGAGCTGAACGTCATGTCTCACTTCGACATCTCACTGCCCTTCGAAGGCGTCACCGAGGCAACTCCGATCCATCTTGGTCCAGCGACCTTCGGACTACTCACCAATCCCAGATTGCTGGACGTGGTGGAGCAATTCATCGGCGGCGAGATCTACTCGAATCCGATCCAGCACACTCGGATCAAGCCGCCCGAGCGTGATCTGCCCGAGCACCTGCAGGCATCCTCGTTGCTGGCCAAAACCGACTGGCATCAGGACACGGGCGTGCACCTGGCCGAGGCCGACGACACGCACATGCTGACCGTGTGGCTGCCGCTGACCGATGCGACGCCGGAGAACGGTTGCCTGTGTGTCATCCCGCGTAGTCATCGCGATGGCCTCGTCACGCACTGTCTGACACCGGGCGCGCGTATCCCAGACGCCCTGCTGGGCGGCGAGCCGATACCCCTCCCTGTCAAGCGCGGTGGCGTGCTGTTCTTTCACCACTTGACCAAACATGCCTCACTCACCAACACCAGTGATGGCATTCGCTGGAGCTTCGATCTGCGCTACCACCCCATTGGCGAACCCACCGGGCGGCCGCTGTTCCCCGGCTTCGTGGCCCGCAGTCGAAAGAACCCATCGAGCGCGGTAACGGATTCGCGCGAGTGGGCCAGGTTGTGGCTCGCGACGCGTTCCAGGCTGGCTGCCATGAACGAGATCGACAAGTTCACCCGCTGGACCGGCAAAGAGCCCATCTGCGGCTGAGGCAGCCATGTACGACGTGATCGTGCGCGGTGGCCGGGTGATCGACCCGAGTCAGAACCTCGATACGGTCACGGATATTGGCATCAGCGGTCAACGCGTCGTGTCGGTCGGCCCCGACCTGCTGCCGGCGGGCGTGCGTGGCGAGGTGATCGATGCCAGCGGGCTGCTGGTGACGCCTGGCTGGGTAGACCTGCATACGCACGTCTATTGGGGCGTGGCGCCCCTCGGTGTCGATGCCGATGCCCATTGTTTACGGCGCGGCGTCACCACCGCCGTCGACGCGGGTTCAGCGGGCGCGTCGACGTTCCCTGGCTTCAAGCGGTACGTCATCGATGTCGCCGCGACACGTGTGGTTGCGATGCTGCATCTGTCGGTGATCGGGATGGCACGTGATGACAGCGTGGGCGAGGAGGCCATCGGCGAGCTCGAAGACATTCGCTGGGCAAATGTCGAACGTGCCCTGGAGATCGCTCGCACGTACGCCGAGGTCATCACGGGCATCAAGATCCGGCTCAGCGCGCAGCACATCGGCGGTGATGCCGAGCGCACCCGCGAAGTGTTGCGACGAGCGCGTCAGGTGGCGGACGCCATCGGCAAGCCGTTGATGGTCCACCCCGGTGGAACCGTCATTCCGATCGACGAAATCCTCGCCCACCTCGTGCGCGGCGACGTCGTCACCCACGTTTACCACGGTCGAACGGAGGGCGTGCTCGACGATGGTGGTGCGATCCGCACGTCAGTCCACGCGGCGGTCGAGCGCGGCGTCAACTTCGACGTTGGTCACGGCGCTGGCAGCTTTACGTGGGACGTCGCGCACAAGGCACTCGACCAGGGACTGCTGCCGGGCACAATCAGCTCGGACATTCATGCCTGGAACATCGCCGGTCCCGTGTACGACCTGGCGACGACTGCCTCCAAGCTGCTCCACCTGGGCCTGATGGAGCCGGATGTGGTGCGCCGTGTCACGACGACGCCGGCCGCGTGCATCGGCCGTGGTACAGATCTGGGCACGCTCGCGCCCGGCGCTGCCGCTGACGTGACCCTGTTGCGGATGGTGAACGGTGAATGGCGATTCCGCGATGCGGTCGGTGCCGAAGAGATCGGCGGAACGCGCTTCGAGCCCGTGGCGGTGATCCGCGGCGGTCGGCACTACGCCTGCACGCCAACCACCTCACCCTGACGGAGATCGGTCAGGTGGCCGAGCTGGATCAACAGCGGTGCCCCATTGGCTGAGATACGCGTGGCCTCTGAGGCGGCGCTGCCATTGACTTTCAGCGTGTCGCGGCCACCCTGACCGTCGATCGTGTCGTTCCGGTCGCCGGGATTCCACGTGAACGTGTCGTTGCCGGTGCCACCGCGGAGGGTGTCATCGCCGCGGCCGCCGTGAATCACGTCGTTGCCCGACCCGCCATCGATGGTCAGCTTGACGACATCCCCGAGGAGGTTGCCTGCTTCGATGGCGTCGTCGCCGCCGAGCGCAGTTACGACCAGCTGATCGGTAGCTTCAGAGCCCACCACGCGCACTGTCGGGCGCAAACCAGCCACGGTGTAGCTTCCGCTCTGCCCCGAGATCAGGATTGTGTCCGCCACGGCGGTTCCGTTAACCGTCACGCTGTCCGGTGCAGAGTCGCCTTGCCCGGGCTGCTGTTCCAGGTTGACCACGACGTCGAGCGCGTCGGTGGGCGTGAGGTCCTTGACGGAGACGGTGTCAATTCCGCCCAGCGCGTCGAACTCCACGACTTCAATCCCGTTGAGATCCGCCGTGATATTGGCGACGTCGCGGAAGAATCGCACCCGCGTCCCGCGCGCCGAGACGTCGACGTTCTCGTCCTCGTTCGTGCCGTTGAAGCGGAACGTGTCGCGGTCGGCTTCGCCCTCGACGATGTCGTTGCCGTCGCCTGGCTCCCAGATGAAGACGTCGTCGCCCGCGCCCATGAAGACCGAGTCGTTGCCGCCATTACCGAGGATCGTGTCGTTGCCCTCACCGCCATTGAGGACGTCGGGCCCGTCACTGCCGAGCAGAATGTCGTCGCCCAGGCCACCGTAAAAGGTCAGCTTGATCAGGCCGGCGAGTCCGTCGGTCGCCGCGACCGTGTCGCTGCCAGCACCAGCGTTGACCACCAGCGACTCGGTGGTGCCGATGTCCTGCGTGGACAACCCGACATTGCGGTCGAGCTTGACTCGACCAGCGTTGGCACTGACGGCGATGATCTCGCTGATGGAGCCGCCATTGAATTCGAGGCTGTCGGTGCCGTCGCCACCCTCGTCGAAGTCGGAACCATCACCCGGGTTCCAGAGCGTGCGGTCGTTGCCCGCCTCGCCCAGCACGACGTCGTTGCCGAGGCCGCCAGTCAGGACATCGTTGCCAGCGCCACCAAAGATCTCGTCAGCGCCGAAGCCGCCGCGAATCGTGTCGTCGCCGTCTTCGCCGAATAGATGATCGGGGCCCAGGCCACCGGTGATCGTGTCGTTGCCGCTGCCCCCAAACACCGTCGCCGGTGGCAAGGGCGTGCTGCTACTGATATCCACGAGCGTGATCTCGTCATCGCCGCCCAGGCCGTAGATCAGCAGGTGCACGGTATTGCTGACCGTTGGCGTGCCGCCTGCGATCGGTACCTGGCCGCCGTTGACCAGGATCTGCCCCGTCGGGTCGACACTCACCACAATCGAATTGGCGAGATCGTTGCCGCTGATGTTCAGCACACCCGCGACCGGAGCGAACGTCGCCGTGACCGAGCTTGCCTGGGCGCCTGCAGATGACACGCTGCCCAGACCGATTGCCGCGATCGCGGCCAAAATGACTAAGGTGCGCACGCGCGTAGCGCGCGAAGACCTCCACAGCATTGAGGAATCCTCTCTTTGGCTCTTCTTGTTTGAGACCGCGCCGACAGTGGCATCGAACGCGGCGAGAATCCATAGAGAGAACTACTTATCTTTGCGATGTGATGCTGCTCGGTAGCAGTTCGGCCATGTCGGTCCGCATCTGCATCATCAGCCCGGTATTGCCGTGCCGGTGCGGCGTATGCAGGTCGACCTCGGTGCCGAGATCCATCAGTACCAGCGCACGCGCTCACCGCGGTTCATCGTCAGCCCCGGCACGTTGCCGTACACGTAGCCGTTGATGGAGTGCATCAGGTTGCTTTCCTGGAAGTCCTCGTCCTCCGGATCGACCGAGTCAGGATCGCCAGCAAACTTGTCGATATTCGCCTGCAGGTGTGGGCTCTGGTTCTCGTCGATGACCGAGAACATTGTCACGAGCTCGCGGTCCAGGTCGACCGGCGAGCCGTCACTGCGTGCCTTGCCGGCGCGAGTGATGACCATGGCGCCTTCGAGGCCCGCGTACGTGTCGCCCACCTCGTTGGTGTGCGAGTGGTACATCCACATGACGGAGCTACCGTCCATCGGGCCCGGGCCAGCTCGCTCCGGTACGTCCCAGTGATAGGTGAACGTGCCGTTGAGGGCTGGGACGGCGTCGTCGGCCTTGTTCGCGCCCGAGGTGCCGTCGTTGTACGGCGTGCCCTCGCCATCCTTGTTGTAGAAGACGCCGTGTGGATGAATGCTGGCTCGAAATCGCGTTCTATTCTTGAACACCACCGTGATGGTGTCGCCCACTTCGGCTCGAATGGTCGGCCCCAGCGAGCCGAGGTGCGCCGGCTGCGATTTGCGCGTTCGGAACGTGCTATCCGTGTACTCGCGGTACAACGCCTTCGTGTACACCTTTATTTCTTAACGAAGCATTAAGACGAACGCGGCCGGTAACGACCCGCCTGTCGAAAAACAGGGTCGTCCGGCCGCGTCGTGTGGGGGCTGGCGCGGGTGTTTACTAGGCGCGCGTTATGCCAGTGATCTCCGTCGCGCCAAATGCCTCCGCCTGGGCGAGCGCCTCGCGCATGCTGGACGCTTCGATAACGCGCACTCCGACAAAGCTCACGCGAAAGCTGGAGCGTCCGCCGCCGGTTGTCGCTGACCTTGCCGAGGAGCGGCGTGTCGTGGTGGATCCGCGTGGTCGGCCGCGAGTCGCTGGCTTGGCAGCCCGTGCCGAGGTGGCTGATGCGCCGCTGCTTGCCCTCGGTGTCCGTGTTGCCCTCGGTGTCCTCGTCGCTCGCGTCCCCTTCGGCCGACCTACTCCGGTCGTTGCACCGGGTGCGCGCCCGCGCCTGCGCCGCGGCGTCGGGGTGGTGCTTGCACCATCAGTCGATGCTTTGCTGCCCGCCGTCTGTGCATCCGTGCTAGTCGATGTGCGGCCGCGGAGAGGCACACCGTGGCGCTCCACGACGCGGTATACGGAGGATTCCGAGATACCGTAGCGCGAGCTGATTTGCGAAACTGGCGTTGTACCTGAGCTGTACAACTGCGCGATTTCGCGCTCCTGGGCGTCGCTGACCTTGCGCCGTCCACGTGTCGCCCCCCGACGCCTGCTCGGGGACGACGGTGTGCTGGTGGCCTGAGTGTCACTAGTCGTCACAACAGGAGTGTACGGCTTTGACGGGAGGTTGTCGTGGGAACAGCATCCCGGAACCAATTTTGGGCACCAATCTCGAACGCTGCGATCCTCCGGTTGGCGGTGTGCAGCAGACGCGACAGCCTCACGCAACGATAGACGGTGTACCCTCGCACCCGATGAAGGTGCTGATATCCGTCGACATGGAAGGCATCTCGGGCGTGGCCACCCGGCGCGAGACCGCGACCGGCTGGCCGCCCGGCGCCGGTCGGGGCGACGACTACGAGCGCGCGCGCCACTGGATGACCGCTGATGCCAATGCCGCCGTCGCCGGCGCGTGCGCCGGCGGCGCCACCGAAGTCGTGGTTGCGGATGCGCATGATGGCATGCTCAACCTGATCTGGGAGTCGCTGGATCCGCGAGCGGAGTTGATTCGCGGCTACGAAGGTCGCCCAGCGGGGATGTTTCAGGGCATCAGTGAGGAATGCGGAGCGGTGCTGTGCGTGGGCTATCACGCCCGTGCCGCCGATGGTCGCGGAGTCCTCAGCCACACGTTCACCGGCCCGGATGTGCTGTGGGACATCCGCTTGAATGGTGAACCTGCCAGTGAGGCGCGGTTCAACGCGGCGTTGGCCGGGGAGCACAGCACGCCCGTGGCGCTGATCACGGGCGATGACGTGATCTGCAATGAAACCCGCGCATGGCTGCCGCACGTGGAAACCGCGACGGTGAAGTACGCGCTCGATCGTTTCACCGCGCGCTGCTTACCTCAGGCGGTGGCGCTCGAGCGGATCGAGCAGGCTGCCTGCCGTGCGGTGCAGCGCGCGGGTGAGATGCAGCCGCATCGGCTCGAGCTGCCGCTGCAACTGGAGATGGTGTTCGGCGACTCCTCCATGGCCGCGGCGGCAAGCCGCATTCCGCGCATGGAGCGCTGCGGCGAGCGCAGCGTGACCTACTCCTCGCCGAGTGTCCAGGAGGCGTACGACGTGTGCAGCATTGCGCTGGTGCTGGCGGGCACCGTGGCGCGGCGCGAGCGACTGTGATGTCGATTCGTGTGTACGACTACCGCCATGACTTGCAGAATCTGGTCGTGCGGCCCGAGGGCCGGGCGCGGTTCCGACGGGTCGAGCTCGGGGCTGTGCCGCCTATGCACAGCCACGATCTCGGCGTCGAGACATTCCTGGTGCTCGAAGGCGAGATCGAGTTCAACGTGGAAGATGAGTCGGTGGTGTGTCGACCAGGTCAGTTGATCTCGGTTCCACCGCGGACGCGGCACGCGGTGCGAGCCGTGGGCGATCGACCCGGCGCGATCTACCTGAGCGTTGCACCGCATGTCGAGCCGACGCACACCAACTACGACGAGCACGGCTCCTGTCTGCCGCCGCGGTATGGCGTCTGGCGCGAAGCCGGCGGTGCGGAACCCGTGCAGCGGACGCCAGCCGAATTGCTCAGCGCCTACCGAGCGGAAGCCGCGCAGCTGCTCGCGCTGGCGACGTCGAACCTGCAGGCTGCTGAATCGGCGCCATCGGTGGAGTCGAAAGCGAGCGTCGACGACCTCTGGGCGGCCGTCTGTCCAGTGCTCGAACAGGTCCGACGCCTGGAGCGTGCCTGGAACGATCTCGCGAGTGTGCACGCCTGAGCCGCTTCCGTTCGTCTACTGGGTCTACCGATGAAGATTGCCAGCTTCGACATCCAACCAGTGCGCGTGAAATACGACGAGACCGTCAGCGGTACACACGTGGTGCTCCGTCTGCGGACCGATGACGGCATCGAAGGCATCAGCTTCGTCAGTCGTATCGGCGGATCGAACATCAAGCCGCTGGCACAGTTGATGGACGGCGCCGCGCAGCAGGTAGTCGGCCAGGACCCGCTGAACGGCGAGGCGCTGTACGCGCGACTCTACCGCGTCGGTGTCGGCGGCTTACCCAGCGGACTCGAGGTGCGCGCGGCCAGTGCCATCGATGCCGCCGCCTGGGACATCCGTGGCAAGGCGCTGGGTCAGCCGGTGTGGCGGCTGATGGGCGGCTTCCGCGACCGCGTGCCTGTGTCAGCAAACTGGGGCGTGCAGAGCGGCCCTGACGCCGACACGCTCGCACGACGGGCGAATGACCTCATCAGCCGCGGATTCCGAACCCTCAAGTTCCAGGTCGGCTTCCTCGATCGCGACACGGCGCTTGCGCACATGCGCCAGATGCGCGAGATCGTGGGCAAGGACATCGGCCTCATCGTGGACGCGAACCAGCAATGGACGGTGAAACACGCGATCGCTATGGGCAATGCGCTCGCGGAGTACGCGCCATTCTGGCTCGAAGACCCTGTGCCCGCGCATGACTTCGCCGGACTGCGGCAGGTCAAAGACGCACTCGAGACTCGCGTCTGCGCGGGCGAGGTGTATCAGAACCTCCCGCCGTTCCGCCGCCTGATGGAGGAGCGCGCGGCTGACCTGGCGATGATCGACCTCGATTTGGGGCTCACCGGCTTTCTCAAAGCCGCGCATCTGGCGGAGGCGCACGGTCTACCCGTCGTCAATCACCTGGCGTCGGAGATTCTGGCGCATGGAATCGCGGCGGTGCCGAACGGGCTGATCGTGGGCTTTTATCCGTGGGCTCAGCCGTTATTCACGACCCCGGCGCGCATCGAGGACGGCCAGCTGTGCTTGCCGCACACGCCCGGTCTCGGCCTCGAGCTGGACGAGGACGCCGTCCGACGGTTCGCGCTGGACTGAGGGCCTGAGAACGCGGGCCCCGCTCTGGATTCGACAGGCTCACCATGATGGTTCGACAAGCTCACCATGAGCGGAAGCAAACGTATCCGCTCATCCTGAGCTTGTCGAAGGATCATCCTGAGCTTGTCGAAGGATCATCCTGAGCTTGTCGAAGGATCATCCTGAGCTTGTCGAAGGATGTTTTCAGGTCCTAGACGATGCGCTGCTCGGAGCGCGCATCGAAGAGGTGCGCGCGCCGTGGATCGGGCCGCACCCATACGCGCGTGCCGACCGCCGGCTCGTAGCTGGCGTCGGCGCGTGCGACCAGCTCCTGACTACCGACTTGCAGTCGCACCAATGTCTCGTTGCCCAGCGCTTCGGCCACGTACACCTCAGCCGGCAGAGCCCCAGCATCGCCCTCCGGCACGAACAGCACATTCTCGGGCCGTACTCCGAGCAAGACATCGCCCTCGAGCCTTGCTTGTCAACCGCGGGAGCCCACTCCGCGGGTAGCGCAACGCGGTGTCCGTCGCTAGTCCAGTAGAGGTCAGCGCCGTCGCGCTGCAGTGTGCCCTTCAGAAAATTCATACCCGGGCTACCGAGAAAACCGCCGGCGAGTCAGTTGGGCCTTTGATCGACGCGTGTCGACGGGTTCCCCTCTCTTTCCGGCCTCAGCGTATCTCCCGCAGGAATTCAGCCGCGCGGCGCACACCCTCGACGCCTGGCAGCAGTGCGTCTTCGTTCTCGATCGACAATGGACCGTCGTAGCCGACGGTGCGAAGTGCATCCAGGAATCCGCGCCACCACAGCGCATCGTGCCCGTGGCCGATGGTGCGAAATGCCCAGGGTTTGTCGGCGATCGAGCGCGGCTGGGTGGTGTCGAGGACACCGGCCAGGGCGACCGCCTGCGGCTCGATGCGGGTGTCTTTGATGTGGACGTGGAAAACCGCTGGTCCGAGCGCCTTGATGCACGCCGGGATGTCCATGCCCTGCCACATCAGGTGACTCGGGTCGAAGTTGGCGCCGATGATCGGCCCGACCGCCTCGCGCAGGCGCAGCAGCGTCGGCACGTTGTAGGCGAGATTGAGCGGGTGCAATTCGAAGGCGATCTTGCGGATGCCGTGGCCCTGCGCTTGTGCTGCCAGGTCGCGCCACAGCGCGATGGCCTGCTGCCACTGCCACTCCAGCACTTCGAGGTACTCCGGCGGCCAGCGGTACACGATCCAATGCGGCAGGCGCGAGTGCTCCGAATCTCCGGGGCAGCCGCACTGGCTGACCACGGTGTCGACTTCGAGGAGCTCAGCCAGGCGGAACGTCTTGCGAATGAGCTCCTGGTGCTCCTTGCCGAGCCGTGGATGCAGTGGAAACGCGGAGCAGTTGAGGGCTTCCAGCCTGAGCCCGCGGCTGTGGATGGCGTCCAGCCATCGCGTGCGCGCGTCCGCGCTGTCCAGGAGCTCGTCGATCCTGAGATGCGGCGCGCGTGACTGCCCGCCCGTGGCAATCTCCAGCGTCTCAACGCCCAGCTCGCGCGCAAAATCGAGCGCCGCTTCGAAGTCGAGCTGTCCAACGGAGTCGGTATACAGGCCGATCTGCATCACGGCAGTCCGTCTACGTACACCACCTGGTTGGTGCGAATCGCGGGCACCGTTTCACCTGGCACGATCACCCCAATGAGATTCAGCGGGTCGGTGGCGTTGACGACCACTCGCTCCTGTGTCCGCGGTGCTTTGCGCACACGGGCGAGCTCCTCCACTGCTGTTGGCAGAGCGTATTGCTCGCCACTGAAGCCGCTGACAAACCGCCCGCCACGCACAAGCCCGCGGTCTTCCAGCCGCCGCAGCGCCCACTGGATCTCCCGCCACGGCAGGCGCAGTCCGTCATGGATGGCCAGATCTCGAAACAGGACGCCCCAGCGGTTCAGCAGCTGCTCCGCGACTGCCTCCGCAAGATCGTGACGGTCCAGGTCCGGCTCGGCAGCCGGCACGAGCGACCATCGCCCGGCGCTGCCCGCACTCACTGGCGCCCGCCGTCGTAGCGTCGAGAACCGCCACGAACGGCGTGCCGACTGGGCCCGACGCACCTTGAGCAGTGCCCGGATCGCCGCGAAGCCATCACACATCACCAGACCGCGCGCGACACCATCCCAGAGCGCCCGCTCGATGGCTTCGGGCGGCCGCCGCAGCGCGGTCGCCAGCTCATTCAGGAAGCTCGCGCCGCGCTGGCGCAGGACGTCCAGCAGCTCACCCGTTGTGCCGTTGACCGGCCGCGGCCCGTCCTCGCCACCGCGCGCCGCGGCCAGGAGCCAGCCGAGGTCGGTGCGGAGTACGACCGCTGTCGGCGTTGCCTTGGAGGGTCCGGAGCCGGGCGCCGAGGGGTCGGCGCACTCGCGCGGCGTCAGCCGAAGCCAGGCGACTTCGCCCGCGTGGCACAACGCGTCGAGCCAGGCAGGGTCGTAGTAGCTGAGGCGTCGCGCAAACAGCTCCGGCTCCCAGGCGGCCGCGGCTGCTTCGAACCCTTGCAGCTGTTCGAGGATGGCGATCAGCCCACCGTCGCCGGCCATGTGCGTTTCGGGGGCAACATGCTGCCAGCGCAGCAGGAAGCGCATGAAGTCCTGCGCGGTCAGCGGCTCGAAACCATCGCGGCGCGAGCGCTTCGAGTAGCCATGCATACGCGCCAGCAGGCGCCGGGCGACCCACTCCTTGCCCGTCGCGCCAGCGCGATAGCGGCCCTGCATCGCGAATCCCTCGGCCTCGAGCGCAGCGAGCCCAACCGCGATCTCCTCCCGTGGCAGCGTTGTCGCTTCTGACAGTGCGGCGACGGTCGTGATCCCAGACAGCTCCAGGTGGCCCCGCAACAAATGCACCACCGCGCTGTGCTCACCCTCGAAGGCTGCGCGTGCGTCGGCGAGAGACTCGGTTGTGGTCCACAGCCCGTTGAACACCTGCCCACGGCCGCCGTCCACGAGCTCGCCGAACAACCTCGACCACTCCTCACGTGGGCGAAGCGCCAGCGCGGCGGCCACCAGATCGTGCAGGTCGTCAGCTGTCTCAGGTGCAGGCGCAACTTCGGCGTGGACACGCTCGATCGCGGCCTGATCGAGTGCTCCGATGGTCGTCAGGTCGGCGGGCAGCCCGCGCCGCAGACGCACGGCATTGGTGCGGCGGTTCTGGGTTTCCTCGTCGTCCAGGAAGGCATACGGCTTGGCGGTGATGATCTCGTGCGCGAGGACCGAGGGTTCGGTGGTGTCGCGACAGTGGATGCGCACCTCGCCCGCTTCGATGCGCTCCAACAGCGCGCGGACGCCGTCGATGTCGATGGCTTCGTGCAGCGTGTCGTCGATGGTCTGTCGGACGAGCACGTGGTCAGGGATCTCTATCGGACCGACGATGTTGTCCTGACACGCCGCGGCCTGCGGGAACACCGCTGCCAGGAGGTCGTCTGATTCCATGCGTTGGATCGGTGGCGGGTTGCGTCGACCGTTTCGCCAGCGCAGCACCAGCAAGGAGCGGTTCAGGTTCCACCGCCAGCGCGCCTGGAACATCGGCGAGTCGAGGATCGCATGCTCCAGGGTGTCATCTAGCGTTCGACTCGAAAGGAAGCGCGGCACATCCTGGAGGGGGAAGCTGTGGGTCAGCCCGAGTGACAGGACGATCGCATCGTCGGTGGCCGCGGCCTGCAGCTCGAAGTTGAACGTGCGACAGAATTTCTTCCGCAGGACCAGGCCAAGACCGCGATTGATGCGCGCGCCGAACGGGCTGTGCAGGACCAGCTGCATGCCGCCTGTGTCATCGAAGAAGCGCTCCAGCACCAGGTCTTCCTGGCTGGGCATCACCCCCAGCACAGCGCGGCCCGCTGCGAGGTAGTCGACGATCATCGTCGCGGCGTCACGGTCGATACCGGCGGCTTGTATCAGCGTCTGACGTGCGCTGTCCGGGTCACCGGCGGCGAGGCAGTCGTCGACGTGAAGCCGGACCGAAGACACCTCCGCTGACAGCTCGGCGGTGCGTGCGGGCGCCTCACCGCGCCAGAACGGCACGGTCGGCGGCGTGTTGCCCGCGTCGCGCACTCGCACCACGCCGGGCTCGACCCTGCGAATCTGCCACGAGTGGGTGCCCAGCAGGAAGATGTCGCCGGCATTCGACTCAACCGCCCAATCCTCGTTGACCGAGCCGATCAGGGTGTCGTCTGGATCGGCCAGCACCCGGTAATCGCCGACTTCGGGGATCGCTCCACCCGAAGTCGCCGCCGCCAGACGGGCGCCTCTCCGCGCACGCAACTCCCCGTTCACGCGGTCGTGGTGGAGGTACGCGCCACGGCGCCCGCGACCGGTCTGTACACCGTCGCTCACCAGATCCAGCACTTCGTCGAATTGCGCGCGAGTCAGCTGCGTATACGGCGCGGCGCCGCGCACGATCTGAAAGAGCTCATCGGTGGACGTGGAAGTGGAGGACGCCTTCGCGGCCACTTCGGCGACCATCTGCTGGGCGGCGATGTCCAGCGGCAGCCGCGCGGGCACGATGGCATCCAGTCGGCCGGCACGAACCGCCGACAGCAGCGCGGTGCACTCGACCAGCTCATCACGCGTCAGCGGATACAGCCGACCCTTCGGCGTACCCGTTCGACTGTGGTTCGATCGCCCAACCCGCTGCAGAAACGTCGCGATGCTCCGCGGCGACCCGATCTGGCACACCAGCTCGACGGGACCGATATCGATGCCCAGCTCGAGTGAAGCGGTCGCCACCAGCGCTTTCAGGTCACCCGCGCGGAGGCGAGTCTCGACGCGATAGCGGCGATCCTTCGACAGACTGCCGTGATGCGCCGAGACGACGTCGTCACCCAGGCGCTCGCCAAGCTGATGGGCGACCCGTTCGGCGAGATAGCGTGTGTTCACGAACACCAGCGTTGTGCGGTGTTGCTGCACGAGGGCGGCAATGCGATCGACGACGTCGCTGAACTGCTCCTTCGACGCGACTGCCTCGAGCTCGCCTTCCGGAAGCTCCAGCGCGAGGTCGAGGTCTCGCTGGTGACCGACGTCAACCACTGCTGGCTGCGGTCGATCGCCGACCAGCAGCCGCCCGACGACTTCGATCGGCCGCTGCGTGGCACTCAAGCCGATCCGCACCGGGTGTCGCTTACACAGCGCCTCGAGGCGTTCGAGGCTCAGGGCGAGATGGGCGCCGCGCTTGTCGCGCGCGACGGCATGGATCTCGTCGACGATCACCGTCTCGACCGTCGCCAGAGCTTCGCGGCCGCGCGTGCTGGTCAGCAGCAGGTACAGCGACTCGGGCGTGGTGACGACGAGGCTCGGCCGCTGCCGTAGCATCTGTGCTCGCTGCGCTTGGGTTGTGTCGCCAGTCCGCACGGCCACGGTGATCGGCGCTGGCTCGTGCCCCATCTCGATCGCGAGCCGCCCAATCTCAGCTAGCGGACGCTCCAGATTCTGGGCGATATCCACCGCCAGCGCCTTGAGCGGTGACACGTACACGACGCGGGTGGCGCCCGCGATATCCTGGCCCGCCGCGTGGGCTTTGTACAGCGAGTCGATCGCGACCAGGAAGCCGGCCAGCGTTTTGCCCGAGCCTGTCGGCGCCGCGACCAGAGTGTCCCGACCGCGTGCGATCAGCGCCCAGCCCCGAGCTTGCGGCTCGGTCGGACCGTCTGGGAACCGCCGCGCGAACCATTCGGCGATCGCCGGGTGAAAGCCAGCCAAGGCCGGCTCAGCCCGCGGCGCCGGATGCGTCGAGACAACGACCACCGCACTATCCTAGCGTATGGAACATACGTTCTGGGCGGTATTCTCGTCGCGATGACTTCGCCCACTCCCCCGAGCCCGCCGCCGCTGACGCTGGACCTCAATCAGTATGCCGATGCGGTGAACAACGCCTTCTACAACCAGACTGTGTGCGTGATTGCCACCAGCAACGCGAACGATGTCGACCTGGCACTCAAAGGCAGCTTCATGGTGTGGGATAGCGACCATCTGGCGTACTGGGAGCGCGGCCTCAACGAGACGCTCGCAGCAATTCGGGTCAACCCGCGGGTCGCCGTGCTCGTGCGGCCCAAGGGCGCCTCGGCGATGCGGATGTACGGCGAAGCTCGGGTGATCGAGGAGCCGGAGCAACGCGAGGCTATCTATCAGCGAGTCATTCCCGAGGAACAGGCACGTGACCCGGAAAAGAACGGCGTTGGCGTCCTCATCCGCGTCGACCGCATTCGCCAGGGCCGCAACGCCATTACCCGCTGAGCGCGCGACATGCCCACATCCCGCCTCGAAGCCTTCAGCGACGGAGTCTTCGCGATCGCCGCCACGCTGCTCGTGCTCGAATTGCATGTGCCTGAGACGGAGCACGGCCTGGGAGCCGGGCTCCTCGCGCAGTGGCCTGCCTATGTTGCGTATGTCACCAGCTTCCTCACGATCGGCATCATGTGGGTCAATCACCACGCACTGTTCCAGCACATACGCCAGGTCGACCGCACGTTCCTGTTCGTGAACCTGCTGCTGCTGATGGTGGTCTCGATCACGCCGTTTCCTACGGCTGTCCTCGGCCGCTACGCCACGGCCGAACAGGACTCGCACCTTGCAGCGGCGCTCTATGGCGTCGTGATGTTCGCGATGGGCATCGCTTTCACGCTGCTGTGGCAGCAGGCTAACCGCCAGCGCCACCAGTCGCCCCGCGAAGGCCTGCTGTTCTCGGTGGGCCTGGTGGTGTACCTGGTCGCCATTGGCGTCTCGTTCATCTCGGCGCAGCTGGCAATGCTGATGTACCTGTTGATGGCGGTGTTCTACGTGTTCCCGGGGCTACCGCGAGCAGGAACCGAGTCCGGCGGTACCCTCTAACTGGAGGAAACGCCAGCGGGTGTGGTTGGTTCGTCGTGCCATCGCTGGCGTCCTGCTGCTCGCACTGGCCGGCGGCCCTGTGTCAAGCGCGCCCGCGGCGCAGCCAACGGCCACTGGCCGCGGCCTCGCGGCGGCGACGCTCGATGCGCACGCGACGTCCGCAGCGATCCAGGTGATGCAGGCCGGCGGCAACGCCGTCGATGGCGCAGTCGCCGCTTCGGCCATGATCGGTGTCACTGCCCCGTATACCTGCGGGATTGGCGGTGGGGGCTTAATGCTGATCTATCTCGCCCGCGAGCAGCGAGTGGCCACCGTGGACCAGCGCGAGACGGCGCCGCGAGCAGTGTCGCCGACACTGTTTCTCGAGGCTGATGGTCAGCCCATCCCATTCTCCCAACAGGTAACGAGTGGGCTGGCGGTGGGTGTTCCGGGCCTCGTGCGCGGCTGGGAGTTGGCGTTGGGTCAATACGGACGTCTCACGCTCGCCGACGATCTGCAGCCGGCCATTCAAGTCGCCGATGACGGGTTCGACGTCAACGCGACGTTCGCGGCACAGACCGCCGCCAACGCAGGCCGATTCTCCGCGTTTACTTCGACCAGCGACCTGTTCTTGCGCGGGGACGCGCTCGGCGAAGGCTCGCGGTTCCGTAACCCCGACCTGGCCGCAACCTACCGCATGCTCGCCCAGGACGGCGCCCCTGCTTTCTACGCTGGAGCGCTCGCCAACGCTATCGTCGATACCGTCCAGCATCCACCTCTGGCAACCGCGCGGTCCGGCGTGCGCGCAGGCTCGATGGAGCTCGCGGATCTGGCGGAGTACGCCGCGCTGCTCCGTGCGCCGGTCGTCACGCACTATCACGACGTCACGGTGTATGGCATGGATCTGCCCAGCAGCGGCGGCCCGACAGTTGGCCTCGCACTCAACCTGCTCGACGGATTCGATCTGGCCAGCATGGCGCGACCAGAGGCGCTGCATCACTTGATCGAGGCCGAGCGGCTCGGGTTCGCCGACCGCAACGCCTTCATGGCCGATCCCGCGTTCGTGCCGGCTCCGCTTGGTGGGCTGCTTTCACCAGGCTATGCCGCTGAGCGGCGCCAGCAGATCGCGTCCCGCGCGAGTAGCGGACCAGTCGCGCCGGGCGACCCGTTTCGAGTCGATCCGGGCGCGTCATCAGGCCGCGAGGGCATGTCCACGACCCATATCACGGTCGCCGACGGGGACGGCAATATCGTCGCCTACACGTGCACGATCGAGGAAATCGGTGGCAGTGGCATGGTCGTGTCCGGCTATGGCTTCCTGCTCAACAACGAGCTGACCGACTTCGACGATGACCCGACCAGCCCCAACGCACCCAACGCGCGGAAGCGCCCGCGCAGCAGCATGAGTCCCACGCTGATCGTGCGAGATGCTCAGCCGCTGCTCGCGGTGGGCTCGCCCGGCGGCCCGACCATCATCACCACGGTCCTGCACGTGCTGGTGAACGTTCTGGACTTTGGCATGGACCTGCCGTCGGCAGTAGCGGCTCCGCGGCTGTCACAGCGCAACCTCGCCACCACCGCCGCCGAGCCGGCGCTGAGCGCAAGCCCTGATGGCCGCGCCCTTGCCGCTCTTGGTCATCGCTTCACGAACGAGGGCCAGCTCGGCGCGGTGACGGGCATCGCCTTCAACGTCGACGGCTCGCGCACGGCCGTAGCTGAGCCACGTCGCCTGGGCGGCGGCGCCGCGCTCGTGCAGGAGCCGTAGGGCAAGCAAGCTCCCTCTCCCTCTGGGAGAGGCTTTATCAAGGGGTGAGGGCTGCGCTGGGGGCAAACGTTGTTGTTTGCCGCCGGGGCGGCGAACATAATCCCGCTCGTGTTGACGCCGACCCGCCTA
>WNGB01000168.1_pt1 | contig 92104 bp, 91 predicted proteins | sample 5400681 | NCBI WGS metagenome assembly WNGB01 (sample SAMN13153367, study PRJNA577476) | soil metagenome | isolation source: 115 cm soil or saprolite under grassland replicate 2 | place: USA:California | collected 2016-06-15 | reverse complement strand
ACCTGGCCTTCACCACCGCCACGATCACCGTGGAGCAGCCGCCCGGGACGGTGGTGCTGACCGTCACCTGCACCTTCGACCCGCCGACCTCCGACGGTCCCGTGCCTGGCGGGACGGTGAGCTGCACCAGCAGCTAGCCCAGGCCGCACCGATCGTCAACCAGCAGGGGGCGCCGGGGCGCCCCCTGCTGACGACGTGGTCACCGGGCTTGACTTGGTAACACCGGGGCCGACCTCCTCGATGATGCCGGCGCCCTCGTGCGCCTGCGGCCCGGGACCTCGTCCGCGGCGTGGCCGCTGGCGCGGTCGGCCCGCAGGCGCTCGAGGGCTGGGTCGCTGGCAGGCTGCGGCGCCGCGACGGTGCCCACGCGTAGGAGGAAGGAATGCTGCGAAGGCTCACCCGCATAGGACGCGGCCAACCATGCCCCGAGCCCCTCGGCCAACCACACCCCGAACCCCTGGGGGACCTGTCCCCGCTGTTCACCGAGCGGGCCCGGCGCTCACTCGCCCTCGCCCAGCAGGAGGCCCGCGGCCTCGGCCACAACTACCCCGGCACTGAGCACCTGCTCCTCGGCCTGCTCGTCGAAGGCGACGGGGTGGCCGCCCGCGCCCTCGACGCCCTGGGTGTTGCCGCGAGCGAGGTGCGCGTGCGGGTCGAGGCGCTCATCGGCCGCGGCCCGGCCGGGCCGGCGCAACCGCCCGAAGCGGGCGAGGCCCGAGCGGCTGCTGGCCGAGGTCGCGCGCTTGCACGCGCTGCTGCGCGAGCACGGCATCGAGCCCGACGGCAACACCACACGCACCGCCTGAGCGGGAGGTAACGGCCAGGTGCGACGCCGCCGCCGGACCAGGGAGCAGAAGTTCCGCGACGTGGGCGTATGCTCGTTCTGCGGCAAGCCGCCGCAGCAGGTTGCCAAGCTGATCGCCGGGCCGGGATTCTGGATCTGCGACGAGTGTGTCGCGCTGTGCGTGGAGATCCTGGCCGAGCCCTGACCGCACCTCACGACGAGCTGCCGCGCCGTTCCAGCCAGGAGAGCAGGGTGCGCACGGCGGCGCCGGTCGAGCCCTTGGGGAGGTAACCGTCCTCGGCATCGGACCGGGACGGCCCGGCGATGTCGAGGTGGGCCCAGGACCGGCCGTCCACGAACTCCCTGAGGAACAGGCCGGCGGTGAGCGCGCCGCCCCAGCGCTGACCGACGTTCTTGAGGTCGGCGATGTCGCTGACGACCTCCTTGTGGTATTCGTCGGGCAGGGGCAGCCGCCAGGCCGGCTCGCCGGCGTCGGCCGCGGCGTCGAGCAACTCGGCGGCGAGCGCGTCGTCGTTGCTCATCAGCCCCGCGTAGCGCGGGCCGAGCGCGACCATGCAGGCGCCGGTGAGGGTGGCCACGTCGACGATGGCGTCGGGCTTGGCCGCGGCGCCCAGGGCGAGCGCGTCGGCCATCACCAGTCGCCCCTCGGCGTCGGTGTTGAGGACCTCCACCGTCTTGCCGTTCTTCATGGTGAGCACGTCCCCGGGCCGGATCGCGTGCCCGGAGGGCATGTTCTCGGCCGAGGCGAGGTAACCGGTGACCGTCACCTCGACGCCGAGGTCCGCCAGCACGCTCATGACGCCGATGATCGCGGCTGCCCCGGACATGTCGGTCTTCATCCCGCCCATGGAGTCGGCCGGCTTGAGGGAGAGGCCGCCGGAGTCGAAGGTGATGCCCTTGCCGACCAGGACCACCCGGCCCTTCGCGTGCTCGGGCCGGTAGGTCATCTCGACCAGCCGGGGCGGGTTGTCGGCGCCCTGGCCGACGCCCAGGATGCCGCCGAAGCCCTCCCGGGCCAGCGCCTTCTCGTCCTTGACCTTCACCGTGACGTTCTTGCCGGCCAGCCTGCGGGCGGCCTCGGCCAGGTCGGCCGGGTGCAGGTTGTTGGCGGGCTCGTTTGACAGGTCGCGGGCCAGGTTGGTGGCGGCGGCACGCGCCGCTCCGGCGGACACCGCAGCGGTCAGGTCGGCCTTCTTGCCGTCGCCGGGCGCCACCACGAGGCTCTGGAGCCGGCCGGTGAGCATGGCCCCGTTGGACTTGGCCTTGTACTTGTCGAACCGGTAGGCGGCGAGGTGGGCGCCCTCGGTGACGGCCCGGGCGGCGGCAGCCGGGTCGTCGGGCAGCGCCTGGGCCAGCGTGGTGGCGGCCTTCCTGGCGCCCCCGGCGTGCCGGACGACCGCGGCCGCGGCCCTGCGGAGCGTCTCGGCGTCGACCTTGTCGCGCTCGCCGAGACCGACCAGCACGAGCGTGGCTGCTGGCAGGCGGCCGAGCGTGGGGAGGACGACGACCTCGTCGGCCTTGCCCGTGAACCCTCCGGTGTCCAGCAACGGGCCGAGCGGCGTGTCGAGCGCGGCCACGGCCTGCTCGGCACCCGGGCCGAGGACGCGGTCCGCGAACACCGGGACGGCGAGCAGGTCGGCCTTGACCCCGATGACGTCTGACTTCCCCAGCGTTACCTTGAGCATCGGCCCTCCAGCCCCGAGCGTGTGTGCGTCCGAAGCCGACAGTCTAGTCTGGCCCACGGCAAGGTGAGGCATTGGGGGTGCCGGGACCGGGACCAGAAGGAGCCGATGGGATGGAGCGCCGCAAGCTCTCCGACGCGATCGCCTTCGACGAGCGGCGCCTGGCCAAGCACCGGCTGTTCGAGACCGACCGGACCCTCACCGACCTTTACTGCCTGGACCCGGGCCAGGAGCAGCTCCTCCACATTCACGAGGAGTCCGACAAGGTGGTGCTGGTGCTGGCCGGCCGGGTCCTGGCCCGGGTCGACGACGACACAGCCGAGCTGGGCCAGTACGAGCTGCTGCTCGCCCCGGCCGGGTCCAAGCACGCCCTCAAGAACCTGGGGCCGGACCCGGTGGTGCTGGTGGTGTTCGTCGGTCCCCGGCTCGGCTAGGCAGGTCACCAGAAGTCTTGCCCGTAACCCCGCGGATCTCCGTAACCCCGCGGATCCTTCCTGGTCGCCGCCCCGAGTTACGTGCAGGACTTCTGCGCTGCTGCCTGGGCCGTGTCCGCGGGCTGGCCGGTGGTGGGTGTCCACAGATGCTGGTCGGGGGCTGGGCGGCCGGGGCCGGGTTGCGCCCTGGCGGCTGGCCGGATGTCCACAGATGCTGGTTGGGGCCTGGGCGGCGGGGCCGGGCCCGGGTAGCCTGCGGGCATGGACTCGAACACAGTTTCGACGGCGCCGCCGGCCGGGTCGGCGGGGCACCCCGCGGGGCTGGCCAGGCTGGCCGCCGCGGTCGACGAGCTGGCCGCCCAGGACCTGACCGGCCTGCCCGACCCGACCGCGGCCGAGCGGGTGCTGGTGCTGCGGGGGCTGCTGGAGCGGCTGGAATGCCAGTGGCTCCGGGAGCTGGCCGCGGTCGACGCGCGCGGGGTGGCCGGGGCGGAGCTCGGCGGGCGGGCGCCGTCGACGGCTGGGTGGCTGCGGGCGCGGGCGCGGCTGACCGCCGGCGCGGCCCGCCAGCGGGTCCGGGTCGCGCGGGCGCTCTATCGCGGCCCGCTGCCGGGGGCCGCGGCGGCCATGGCGGCAGGGGCGCTGTCCTACGAGCACGCGGTGGTGCTGGCCGCCGGGACCGGCGACCTGGACGCCCAGACGACGGCGCAGGCCGAGCCGGTGCTGCTGGAGGCTGCCCGCCGGCTGGACCCGGGCAGGCTGCGCCGGGTGGTCGAGCATCTCCGGGTGGTCGCCGACCCCGACCGGGCCGAGCAGCAGGCGCAGCGCCGGTTCGAGCAGCGCGGCCTGCACGTGGCGGGCACCTGGCAGTCGATGGTGGCCGTGGAGGGGCTGCTGGACCCCGAGGCGGGGGAGACGCTCCTGCAGGCGCTGGACCCCCTGAGCCGCCCCGCCGGCCCGCACGACCACCGCACGGGCGCGCAGCGGCGCGCCGACGCGCTGGGCGAGCTGGCCCGGCGGAGCCTCGCCGGCGGGCGGCTGCCCGACAGCGGCGGGGTGCGCCCCCAGGTGACCGTCACCATCGACCTGGCCACCCTCCTGGGCCGCCCGGGGTGTTCGGCCGGGCGGGCCCGGTGAGCCCACAGACCGCCCGCCGGCTGGCCTGCGACGCCGCGCTCACCCGCGCGGTATGCACCCGCCACCCCGACACCGGCAGCCCCGACACCGCCACCGGCCACCCCGACACCGCCACCGGCCACCACAAGACCGCCACCGGCCACCCCGCCACCGTGGCCGGCCACCCCGACACCGCCACCGTGGCCGGCCACCCCGACACCGGCCACCAGGACCTGGCCACCGACGGCCCCGACACCGCCACCGGCCACCCCGACACCGTGGCCGGCGGCCCCGACGGGCTGGCGCGGCGGCTCCGCGACGGGCTGGCGCTGCTGCCCCCGGCGCTTGGCGGCGCCCCGTCGGAGGTCCTGGAGCTGGGCCGGACCACCCGGGTGGTGTCGGCGGGGCTGCGCAAGGCCCTGGCCGTACGCGACGGGGGCTGCGTGGTGGCCGGCTGCGACCGGCCCCCCGCCTGGTGCGACGCCCACCACCTGCGGCACTGGCTCCACGGCGGCCCCACCAACCTCGACAACCTGGTGCTGGTCTGCCGCGCCCACCACCGCGCCGTCCACGAAGGCCACCAGCACCTCGCCCGCGGCCCCACCGGACACCACACCCTGACCGGGCCGCGGCCACCACAACCCACCCCAGCCTGACCACCGGCACGCTAATGCTGTGACCGGGAACGTTCACCGGGTTGGGTAGTGGGGAGGGTTTGGCTCAGGGGCGGCCAGTCGTCGGGCAGGGTGTAGCTCCAGCCCGGCTGCCAGTTGAAGGGTGCTTGGACCAGGTCTTGCAGCGAGGCTCCAGTGAGCAGGCAGTCGAGCGCCCATCTGTTGGCCGAGTGGGCGATCACCAGGATCCGGCTGCGGTTCCAGTGTGTGGCCAGCTCGTGCAGGAAGGCATCGGTGGCGGCGAGGACCTGCCGGTAGCTCTGACCGCCGGGGAAGGGCTCGTCGATGCGCCGGGCCCGCTCGGTGGCCAGGAGGGTGACCGGGCAGCCGTTGAGCTCGCCGTAGTTGCACTCGCGCAGCCGGGCATCCTGGTGGATCGGGACCTGTCCGTCTGGGAACGCGATCTCGGCTGTCTCCACGGCGCGGTGCAGATCGGAGACGAATACCGCTGCGATGCCGTCATCGCGGCGGCGCTCCCCGAGTTCGCGGGCTTGTGCGCGCCCCTTGTCCGAGAGCCGGCCCGGGAGCCAGCCGGTCGCGATGCCCGCCTCGTTATCGGTGGTGGTGGCGTGCGTCTCGTAGATGATCCCTACTGCCATGTGCTCAGTCTCTGGCCGTGAGGCGGCCGACGGCGACCATGGCCAGGAACGGGACCAGGAACGCTGGCAGGGAGGCGCCGAGCCAGGGGAGGCGGGCCGAGAGCGGGAACGGCAGGTGGAGCAGGCCGGCGAAGAGGTCCTCCAGCAGCGACCGCCAGGCGGCGACGCTTCCAGGGTTGATCCAGTTGTAGAGCAGGAAGCCGCCCAGCCAGACCAGCACCGCCGGCCAGCGCACGCCGCGGTGGGGCCCGGCCGGGTCGTACATGGCGGCCACGTCGTAGCGGCGGCGGGCGAGCACGAAGTAGTCGGCTGCGAGCACGCCGAACAACGGCACGAACAACGCCCCCAGCAGGAACAGGAAGCTCTCGTAGGGACCCAGGTCGGCGACCAGGGCGGCCAGCGCGGTGGCGACCACGCCGATGGCGAGGGCCAGGGGCCGGCCTGGCAGGCGCGGGAACGCGTTCTGCAGGCTGACCCCGGTCGAGTAGACGTTGGCGAAGACCTCGTCGGCCTCGTCGACCACGAGCACAGCCATGGCAACCACCCCGACGGGCACCGCGACCAGGGCGGCGATCACGTCACCCTGTCCGATCGCGAGCAGGAACAGGATGCCGAGGGCGTAGAACCAGACCTGGGCGACGAAGTAGCCCAGGCTGGTGCCCCAGAAGGTGGCCCTGGCCGAGCGCCCGAACCGGGCGTAGTCGGCCACCAGGGGCACCCAGGAGATCGGCAGTGCCACGGCGATGTCGACCCCGACCCAGAAGGAGAGCCCACCGTCCCCCGGCCGGGTGGCGATGCGGCCGAGGTCGAGGCTGGTCAGCACGTGCCAGGTGAGGTACACGGTCGAGGCGAGCACGGCCCAGATCGCGAACCGCTCGAGGTAGCGCCGGATCACGGTCAGCGGGCCGGCCACCGCGAGCGCGGTGGTGAGCGCGCCGAACACCACGACCCAGAGCAGACGCCCGCGAAACCCGAGCAGGCGTTCGGAGACCTGCGCGGCAGCGCTGGCGATGATGAACAGCTCGAAGGTCGCCCAGCCTAGGTTCTGGACCACGTTGCAGGCGGTCGGCAGGAGTGAGCCGCGGACCCCGAGCGGCGCCCGGTACAGCACCATGGTGGGCACGCCCGTCTCGGCGGCGGGCACGGCCGCGAGCCCGAGCAGCGCGTTGCCCACGGCGGCGCCGACGACGGTCGCGGCCAGCGCCTGCCACAGCCCGAGCGCTGGCACGAGCAACGCGCCGGCCACCAGCACGAGCAGGCTGATGCCGAGGTTGCCCCAGAGCACCGCCTGGTCGAGGAACCCCAGCACGCGCCGGTCGCGCGGCACCGGGTCGATGCCCCACTCCGGTGGCGTGCGGAGCCGGGCCGGCTCCCCGTGGACAGCTCCCATCGCTCCTCCCTGCGCCGGTATGACCCGGATCAGGTTCGAAGGGTCGCTGACTCCCCCGTCAGCCTCTCAGCCCGGTGCACCGGACTCCCCTGGCCGTGCGCGCACGCGGCGACCGCGTGGCACAGCGACGATAGCCTGCCGGCCGCTGGCCGGCAAGGCGGGCCGTTGCCCTGCCTACATCGTCAGGCCCAACAGGCGGTCGACGTAGGCGCGGTAGGCGCGCATGGCCAGGCGCAGGTCCTCGGTCGAGGCCTCGTCGGCGCCGAGGCTGCCCTGGAGCCGATCCCGCTCGACCGTGAGCGACTGCGTCACCTGGCGGACAAGGTCGTCGACGAGCTCGCCGGCCTGCTGCACGGCCTGCCTCGGCTCGTCCACGAACCCGGCCTGGATGTCGAGGAACTGGCGGCGCACCGCCTCGGCGTCCACCGAGGCCAGCAGCGCCGTCGCCGCCGCTGGCGTGGCCGCCGCGACGGTGAGGAGGTCGGTCACGGACACGGCCGACGCGTCGTCGGGGGCGGCGGTCCCGGCAGCGATGTCGGTTGAGGGGGCGGGGGCGAGCTGGCCCGACGGGCCAGGGCCGGGCGGCGAGGCGGGGTCGGGCGTTGGCGTGGCAAACTCGACCTCGTCGCCCCGCTCGGCGATCGCATGGTCGGTGTCGGTCGACCGCGACCAGGCCGGGCCCTCGTCGTTGAGGTCGCCCCGGCTCGCGCTCGCGGCTCCGCCCCCGGCGGGACGCTCGGCGTCGACCAGGTCGGGACCTGACTCGACGTCACGGTCGCCACCGTCGCCCTCGGCGGTCGTCTCGCTGTCGGGCGGGCCGAGGTCGCGCTCCTCCCGGTCGAAGCCGGGCACGCCGGCCTGGTCGGCCGGCAGATCGGGCCGTGGTCCGGCGTCGGCGTCGCCGTAGGCGGACCGGATCGCCGGTGCGGCCTCCTCACCGTCGCCGTCGACCTGCGTGAACTGCGCGGTCCCGGCGTCCTCCTCGTGGGTGGCCTGGTCGTCGGTGCCCGCGGCCCGCGAGCGCTTGCCCTCCTCGTCGGTGAGCTCGGCGTCGGCCCGGCCGTCGCGGTCGCGGTCACGGTCGTCGCGGTCACGGTCGTCGCGGTCACGGTCGTCGCGGTCACGGTCGTCGCGGTCACGGTCGTCGGCGTCGTCGGTCAGGTCGATCTCGCGGACATCCGCGTCGTCGGGCTCGCGGTCGTGGTGGCGTTCGGTCACCGCGCCCCGGCGCGAGACGGGCAGGTCGCTGTCTGACAGCTCGTCGCCGTACCCGTAGCCGTAGCGTTCGGTCATCTTGCCTCCTCGATAGGGTGATCGGCCTCGTCGGCCCCGCCCCTTCCTGCTTCCTCGATGGCCTGATCGGTCTCGTCGGCCCTGCCGACGTCGAGCAGCTCCTCGAACAGGGAGCGGTAGTGGACGAGCGCCTGGCGCAGGTCCTCGGTGCTCGCCTCGCCCCGCTCGTTCGCGCTCGAGACAGCCCGGGCGGCGCGGTAGTCGTCGACCACCTGCGGGTGGTCGACGGAGACGTCGGCGGCCCGTTGCTCGAAGTCCTCGACCGGGTAGCCCCGCTCGCGCATCACGTCGACGATCAACCGGTCGGCCTCGCGGGTCGCCTCCGCCGGGGAGTCGACGAACAGGGCCTGGGTGCGGTGCCATTCCTCGAGGTACCGCTCGCGGGCGGCCGGCTCGAGCGGGACGATGTGCAGGTGCTCGCGGCGGGCCTGGCGGTCCAGCAGGTCGCTCTCTGCCGCCCGGCGGTCCCCGGTCTCGGTGACCGTGCGCTCGTACTCGGGGCCGAAGCGCTCCTGGTGCTGCTGGCTCCTGGGGCGCCGGCCCACGAGCAGCCCGAGCGCCACGAGGACAAGGATCACGATGACGGTGAGGGCGATCACGCCTCCGTCCATCTCTGCTCCTTTCTCTCACCCAAGTTGGAGCCGGGTCGTGGCGCAGGCAAACGACTCAACCCGCTCTCACGTATCCCAATCCCGTATCCCCGTGTCAAGCTGGCTGCTAACAGGCGATCCGTGTGCAAGCTGAATCGGTCGGGCAACCATCCCATCAGAGCGAGGATCCTCGCAAGGGAAGGGAAGCCGGACGAGATGGGCATCGACGAGGCGGACGCACACGGCTTCGAGCGGGAGGCCGATGCCTACGAGCGTGGCCGCCCGACCTACCCCGAGCCCGCGGTCGCCCGGCTCGCCCGCGCGCTCGGCCGAGCTGTCGGCGATCATCGAGGCACACGCCGGGACCACGCCCCGCCACCTGCACAGGGCAACGGGCTACCAGCGGTCCCTGCGGCCATGCTCCACGAGCTGGCGGGCGGCCTCGGTGATCTCGGACGGGTCGGCAGTCTCCTGGGCCCACCAGCAGCCGAGACGGTCGTCCTCGTACCTGGGCAGGACGTGCAGGTGCAGGTGGAACACGGTCTGGTTGCCGACGGTGCCGTCCGAGTTGGCCTGCAGCAGGTCCACCCCGCCGGCCTTGAACGTGCCGGTCACCCAGCCCGCCATGCGGCGCGCGGTGGCGGCCATGGCCAGCCAGTCGTCCTCGTCGGCCTCCATGACGTCGCTGACGTGGGCCCGCGGGACGACGAGCAGGTGCCCGGGGGTGGCCGGGTTGATGTCCATGAAGGCGACCGTGCGGTCGTCCTCGTACACGTAATCAGCAGCCAATTCCCCGGAGAGGATCTGGCAAAACACACATTCTCCCCGCATTCAGCCCTCCTGGTGCGGCGCCTGGCCTCGGAGCGTCCCTGGACCGGGGAACTCCCCACGGGGCAGGGCGAGAACGATCGTCCGGCATCCCGAAACCATTAAACGGCGCGGTCCAGAAAAAACCAAGCGAGCAGGCAGGGCCGATGCCCTCTGGAAACCAGCGGTCAACCGGCCTGTCACCGGCCCGCCATTCCGCACCCGATAACGGCTACGCAAAATATCGCAGATATGCGGCAACCAGCACACCCAGGCCCTTTATCCGCCGATCTGCGACATCCCACGCGCGGGCTGCACGAAGTCGGGCGCGTTGATCTTGTGCCCGAACTCCTTGCGGGCGACGGCGTCGACGTACAGGTCCGCGATCGCCTCGTCGTCGCCGCCCGACCGGAGCACGGCGCGCAGGTCGTACTCGACCGTGGAGAACAGGCAGGTGCGGACCTGGCCGTCGGCGGTGAGGCGCATCCGGTCGCACTGTGCGCAGAAGGCGCGGGTGACCGAGGCGACGATCCCCACCGACCCGGCGCCGTCGGCGTAGCGCCAGCGCTCGGCCGGGGCGCTGCCGCGAGGCCCCGACGGCGCCTCCAGGCCGAACGCCCGGTCGAGGCGGTCGAGGACCTCCGCGGCCGGCACGACCTGGTCGCGGGTCCACTCGCCGGGGGCGTCGAGCGGCATGAACTCGATGAACCGCAGCTCCACCCCGAGCTCGCGGGCCCAGGCGGCCATCGGCACGACCTCGTCGTCGTTGAAGCCGCGCACGACTACGGCGTTGATCTTGACCGGGTCGAGGCCGGCGGCGAACGCCGCTTCGATCCCCCGCAGCACGCGCCCGAGCGCGTCGCGCCGCGTGATCTGCTTGAAGCGGTCGCGTTGCAGCGAGTCGAGGCTGATGTTGGCCCGGGCCAGCCCGGCGTCCTTGAGCGGCTGGGCGAGCCGGTCGAGCAGGAACCCGTTGGTGGTGATCGACAGCTCCACCCCGAGCCGGGCGACGGCGGCCACCACGTCGACCAGGTCACGGCGGAGCGTGGGCTCCCCGCCGGTGATGCGGATCGTGCGCACGCCGAGATCCACCGCGACCCGCAGAGCCCGGATCAACTCGTCGCGGGTGAGCACGCTCCCGGCCCCGAGCCACGGCAGCCCGTCCTCGGGCATGCAGTACAGGCAGCGGAAGTTGCAGCGGTCGGTCACCGAGACCCGCAGGTCCCGCACGACCCGGCCGAAGGTGTCGACCATCAGACGCTCAGCCACGGCGGACCCCCTTCAAGCCGGGGGCTACCGCTTCGCTACCTGAGCCCCCGGACCCCTCGCCGTCGGGGGTGCCGACCCAGCGGTCGCCGTCGGCCCAGCGCTCCTTCTTCCAGACCGGGACGGTGCGCTTCAGCTCGTCGATCAGCTCGCGGCAGCCGGCGAACGCCTCGGCCCGGTGGGGCGCGGACGCGGCCATGATCACGCTCGGCTCGGCCTGGGGCACCACGCCGGTCCGGTGGGCGAGGTACACCGCGCCCAGGTCGTGGCGGTCGGCCGCCTCCCGGGCCACCCGCTCCATGACCGGCCCAGCCAGCTCCTCGTAGGCCTCGTACTCGAGCTCCTCCACCACCCGGCCCTCGCTCGGGCTGCGGGTGGTGCCGACGAACAGGGCCGTGCCACCGCAGGCGGGTAGGAGGACCGCCCGGAAGGCGGCGTCGAGGGAGAGCGGCGCTCCGGTCAGGAGCACGGTCACCCTAGGCGTGGTGTCCATGCCTGCACCGTACACCGGCCCCCAGGCAGTCGCACCCGGTCACCTGTCGATCACCTGGCAGAGCGCCTCGAGGCTCTGGAGGTTGTGGCCCGGGAGGAACCGGTCGACATGGGGCAGGGCGGCGGCCATGCCCCTGGCCAGCGGCTCGTAGCGGGGGCTGCCCTTCAGCGGGTTGACCCAGACCAGCCGGTGGGCGAGGCGGCCGAGCCTGGCCATCTGGGCGCCGAGCACGGCCGGGTCTCCCCGCTCCAGCCCGTCCGAGCAGAGCACCACCACCGACCCGCGCAGGAACGCGTGCTGCCCGTACCGGTCGAGCAGCTCCTTGACGGACGTGCCGATGCGCGTGCCGCCGTCCCAGTCGCTCACCCCGGCGGCGACCTCGCGCAGGGCGTCGTCTGGCTCCGAGAGCCGCAGGGCGCGGGTGACCCGGGTCAGCCGGGTGCCGAAGCAGAACACCTCCACCCGCCGCCCGGCCCGGATCGCCGCGAAGCCGAACTGCATGAGCGCGCGCGAGTAGGCCGCCATCGACCCGGACACGTCGAGGACGAGCACGAGCGGGCGGGGCTTGTACCGGCGCGCCCGCCATGCCCGCCGGAACGGCTCGCCCTGGGTGCGCAGGGACGCCCGCAGGGTGCGGCGCTGGTCGAAACGCCGGCCGTGCGGGGACGGCCGCCAGCGCCGGGTGTGCCTCTGCGGCAGGTGCAGGGCGAGGCTGCGGATGACCGCGTTGGCCTGGGCCCGCTCGGCCTCGGTCAGCTCCTCGAACGACTTGGACCGCAGCACCTCGGCGGCGCTGGCGAGCACGCCGACCAGCGCGCCCTCCTCGCCCTCCTCGCCCTCGGCCCCGGCCCGCCAGCCGTCCTCGGAGAACCCCTCCTCGACGGTCACCTCCAGCTCGGGTGGCAGCTCGACGTTCTCGAGCCAGCCGGCGATCACGGCCAGGGCGTCGTCGGGCTCCAGCGGGAAGTAGCCCCGGAAGGCGTCGTCGTAGGCGGGCAGGTCGGCCTTGCGGGCGATCATCGTGAGCCGGCCGGCCCAGTACACGCCGTCGCGGTCGAGCGGGGTGAGCGCGGCCACCGCGCGGCAGAACGCGAGGATCCGTACGGTCCCGACCGGCAGGCCCTTGGACCGCAGCAGCCGGCCAAACCCGACCAGCTCCCGGAGGGCCTGGTCGGCCCGGCTCGGCCGCGGCCCCATCAGACCAGCTCCCGGAGGGCCTGGTCGGCCCGGCTCGGCCGCGGCCCCATCACTCCTGCTCCAGGACCCGGTCGAGACGGGACCGGACCAGCTCGAGGTCCTCGTGGTCTTTCAGCAGGGCGCCAAGGGTGGGCGCGGCCGTGCCCGGGTCGAGCCGGCTGACTCCCAGGAAGGCAAGCGCCTTGGACCAGTCGATGGTCTCGGCCACACCCGGGCGCTTGGTCACGTCCATGGCCCGCAGCCGGGCCACGGCCGCCGCCACCTGGCGGGCGAGCGCCTCGGGCACCTCCGGGGCGCGCACCCGCACGATGTCGACCTCGCGCTCGACCGAGGGATGGTCGATCCAGTGGTACAGGCAACGCCGCTTGAGCGCGTCGTGCAGCTCCCGGGTGCGGTTGGAGGTGATGACCACGGCCGGGGGCCGGTCGGCGGCCACCCGGCCGATCTCGGGGATGGTGACCGCGAACTCCGAAAGCACCTCCAGCAGGAACGCCTCGAACTCGTCGTCGGCCCGGTCCAGCTCGTCGATCAGCAGCACCGCGCCCGAGCCGGCCCGGACCGCGGTGAGCAGCGGCCGCTCGACCAGGAACTCGGTGCCGAACAGGTCGGCGGCGCCCTGGCCGAGCTGCGCGGCACGCACCGCGATGAGCTGCCGCGAGTAGTCCCACTCGTACAGGGCCTGGCTGGCGTCGATCCCCTCGTAGCACTGCAGACGCACGAGCTGGCGACCGAGCAGCGCGGCCAGGACCTTGGCCACCTCGGTCTTGCCCACGCCGGCTTCGCCCTCCAGCAGCAGCGGCTTGTCCAGGGCCAGCGCCAGGTGGAGCGCGGTGGCCAGGCCGCGGTCGGCGAGGTAGGCATGCTCTCGCAGGGCTGCCTCCAGCTCGCCGACCGAGCCGAACGGGAGGGCGCCCACGCTCAGGCGCCCTCCCCTGGAGCGCCAGCCAAGTTTCGGCGCCGCGCACGAGCACGCTGGGCCTTCAGGGCGGCGGGGACCCGCGCGCCGTGGGTACTTGGCCGGGACTCTGGTGGTGCGTCGGTCAGCGCGATGCCGCCTCCTCGAGCGCCCGGCGGGTCAGCACCTTGGCCAGATGCCTGCGGTACTCCGCGCTGGCCAGCGCGTCGTTGGGCGGGTTGGTCCCGTCCAGGGCCTGCTCGGCAGCGGTCCCCGGGCCCGCGCCCGAGGCCACCGCCTGCTCGACCGACCGGGCCCGCAGCGGCGTCTCCCCCATGTTGGTCAGGGCGACGGCGGTCCGGCCAGGGCCGCCGTTCCCGCGAGTCGCCACCGCGGCGACGCCGACGATCGCCCAGTCCTGGGCACGCGGGTTGAACTTCTGGTAGGACCAGCCGGCTCCGGTCAGCTTCGGCACCCGGATCTCGGTCAGCAGGTCCTGGGGGCCGAGGTCGGACTCGAAGATGCCCTTCCAGAAGTCGGACGCCCCCACCGTGCGGTCCCCGCCCGGGCCGTGCACGACCAGCTCGGCGTCCAAGGCGAGCAGCACGGTGGGCAGGTCGGAGGCCGGGTCGGCGTGGGCGACCGAGCCGCCGATGGTGCCCCGGTGGCGGACCTGCGGGTCGCCGATCTCGCCGGCGGTGTGGGCCAGGATCGGGCACTCCCGCAGCAGCAGCTCGTCGAAGTGGAGCTCCTCGTGGGTGGTGAGGGCGCCGACGGCGACGTGGTCGCCGCCGTCGCGGACGTAGTTGAGGTCGCGCAGGCGGCCGACGTCGACCAGCACCGACGGCGTGGCCAGGCGCAGGCGCATGAGCGGCAGCAGCGAGTGGCCGCCGGCGAGCAGCTTGGCGTCCTCGCCGTGCTGGCCGAGGAGGGCGACCGCGTGGTCGGCCGACTCGGCCACCTCGTAGTCGAACGGCGCGGGGATCACGCCACGCCTCCTTCCTCTTCGGGGGCCATACTGGCCGCGCCGGTGCCGCCGCCCTCGACGGTCCGCTCGGCCGGCGTCTCACCCTTGGCGGCCCGGATGGCCCGCCAGACGCGCTCGGCGCTGGCCGGCAGGTCGATGAACTCGACCCCGACGTGCCGCAGCGCGTCGGCCACCGCGTTGAGCACCGCCGGCGGGGAGGCGATCGTGCCGGTCTCGCCGATGCCCTTGACCCCCATGGGGTTGGTGCTCGACGGGGTCACGGTCCGGTCCAGGGTGAAGCCGGGCAGCTCCGCCGCGGACGGGACCCGGTAGGTCGCCATGTTGCCGGTCAGCAGCGTGCCGTTCTCGTCGTAGAGCGCCTCCTCGTAGATCGCCTCGGCGATGCCCTGGGCCACGCCGCCCATCACCTGGCCATCCACGATCATCGGGTTGATGACGTTGCCGCAGTCGTCGACGGCCACGTACTTGACGATGCGGACCTGCCCGGTGTCGGGGTCGACCTCGACCACGCAGATGTGGGTGCCGGACGGGAAGGTCCAGTTGGGCGGGTCGAACACCGCGCTGCCCTCCAGGACCGGGTCGACCTCGCTCGGCAGGTTGTGGGCCGTCCAGGCGGCAAAGGCGAGCTCCGGGATGGTCTTGGCCTTGTCCGGGGCGCCGTGGACCTGGAACTTGCCGCCCGTCCACTCGAGGTCGTCCTCGGACACCTCGAGCTCGTGGGCGGCGATCCGCTTGGCCTTCTCCCGCACCCTCTCGGCGGCGTTGTACAGGGCGACGCCCCCGGCCGACAGGCTGCGGCTGCCGTAGGTGTCCAGTCCCCACGCCGCCACCGCGGTGTCGCCGTGCAGCACCTCGACGTCGTCGGGGTCGACCCCGAGCGCGTCGGCCACGATCTGCGACAAGGTCGTGACGAGTCCCTGGCCGTGCGGGGAGGTGCCGGTGACCACGGTGATCTTGCCGGTGGGATTGCAGCGGATGGTGGCTCTCTCCCAGCCGCCGCCAGCGTACTTGAGGGATGCGAGCACCTGCGACGGCGCCCAGCCGCACACCTCCACGTAGCTGGAGATGCCGACGCCGAGCAGCTTGCCGTCGCGCCTGCCGCCGTTGGCCCGCTGCTCGCGGCGCAGGTCGTCGTAGCCGACGAGCTCCTTGGCCTTGGCCAGCGCCGCGGCGTAGTTGCCGGAGTCGTACTCCAGCGTGCCGGCGGTCCGCCGGGGCTCGTTGAACGGGGGAATGAAGTTCAGCTCGCGGATCTCCGCGGGGTCCTTGCCAACCCGGCGGGCGAGCGCGTCCATGATCCGCTCGGTCGCGTAGGTCGCCTCGGGCCGGCCGGCGCCGCGGTATGCGTCGGTCGGGGTCTTGTTGGTGAACACGGCGGTGCAGCTGAACCCGTACGCCTGGCAGTCGTACACGCCGTGATAGTGGAAGGCGCCAAGGAGGGGGATGCCCGGCGCGACGAGCTGCAGGTAGCCGCCCATGTCGGCGAGCAGCTTGGCCCGCACGCCCAGCAGCCTGCCCTCCTCGGTGGCGGCCACCTCCATGTCCTGGATCACGCCGCGGCCCTGGACGGTTGCCAGATACCCCTCGGAACGCTCCTCGGTCCACTTGACCGGCTGGCCGAGCCGGCGTGCCAGCGCGACCGCGATGAACTCCTCGGCGTAGACGTCCAGCTTCGAGCCGAAGCCGCCGCCGACCTCCGGGGCGATCACGCGGATCTTGGTCTCGGGGATGCCCAGACAGAGGGCCAGGAACACCCGCAGGAAGTGCGGGATCTGCGTCGCGGACCAGACGGTGTACTCGCCCTGGGCCGGCACCGGCTGGACCACGACCCCGCGCGGCTCGATCGCGTTCGCGATCAGCCGCGGGTGGTAGTAGCGCTCCTTGACCACCACCGGAGCCTCGGCGAAGACGTTGTCGACCTCGCCGTTCTCGAGCACCCAGGTGTACAGCTCGTTCGTGCCGAACTGCTCGTGGACGATGGGCGCGCCCTCCTGGAGCGCCTCCTCGATGCCGGTCAGCACCGGCAGCTCGTCGTAGTCGACGTCCACCGCCTCGACCGCGTCGACGGCGTGCTCGCGGCTGTCGGCCACGACCACCGCGACGATCTCCCCCATGAAGCGGGCCCGGTCCTTGACGACCGGCCAGTGGTCGGGGACGCGCGGGTCGTGGGTCGGCTCGTCGGGGTAACGACGGCTGGCGACCGGCCAGGCGCACGGCAGGGCGGCGGCCCACTCGCCGGCCAGGTCCTGGCCGGTGAAGACGGCCACCACCCCGGGCAGCTCCCTGGCCGCCGCCACGTCGACCCTGGCGAGGCTGGCGTGGGCGACCGGGCTGCGGACGAACGACATCCACAGCATGCCTGGCAGGGCGATGTCGTCGACGTAGCGGCCCTGGCCGGTGAGGAGCTCCGGGTCCTCCTTGCGCAGGATGCCGCCGCCGACCCAGCGCTTGGCGGCCTCCGGCTCGGCTACTTGCGTCATTCGGAGCCTCCCTGAACGCCGGCGGGGGCGGCCGGGGAGCGCATCTGCTTGGCCGCGTCCTGGATCGACTTGACGATGTTCTGGTAGCCGGTGCAGCGGCAGAGGTTGCCCTCGAGCCCGAGGCGGACCTCCTCGTCGCTCATGCCGGCGCCGCTCTCGATCAGGCTGAGGCCGGCCATGATCATGCCGGGGGTGCAGTAGCCGCACTGCAGGCCGTGGTTGGCGCGGAACGCCTCCTGGAGGGGGTGGAGCTTGCCGTTGCTGGCCAGGGCCTCGATGGTGGTGACCTCGGTGCCGTCGGCCTGCACGGCGAGCATGGTGCACGACTTGACCGACTTGCCGTCCACCAGGATGGTGCAGGCGCCACAGGACGACGTGTCGCAGCCCACGTTCGTCCCGGTGAGCCCGAGCGTCTCTCGAAGGAAATAGACCAGGAGCTGGCGAGGCTCGACCTCGGCCTCGCGCTGGACCCCGTTCACCGTCAGAGCGATGCGCCGCAAGGGCCACCTCCGTCCCTTCGGCCGCATGCGGATGCCGACAACCGGGGCATCAGCCCCGGTATGCGCTCCCCGCTCGAGCCGATGTTGGCCGCCAATGGTCGGACGAGGGCACAATAGATCGTTCTCTAGAGAAAGCAAAGCTCTCCGATCCGCTCCACGGTCCCATGAGCTGGGCAATCGCCATCGTCTCGCCCATCAGCGCAGCAAGCGGAGGTGTCCATGCGGGACGTGCTCGACGCGATCGACCGGTGGCGTGCCGACGGCCACCGGGTCGCCCTCGCCACCGTGACCAAGGTCAGGGGGTCGGCACCCCGTCCCCCCGGCGCCAAGATGGCCGTGAGCGACGACGGCCGCTGGGTCGGCAGCGTCTCCGGCGGCTGCGTCGAGGGCGCCGTCCTCGAGGAGGCGGGCCGGGTGCTCGCGGGCGAGCCCGCCCGGCTGATCACCTTCGGCATCACCGACGAGATGGTGTGGGACGTGGGCCTCGCCTGCGGCGGGGTGATCGACGTCTTCGTCGAGCCGGTCCCCTAGCGCCGTGGGCCAGGTCACCTTCGAGGCCGTCCGCGACCTCGTGCGCGCCGACCGGCGCGGCGCGCTCGTCACCGTGGTCGCCGGCGAGGGCCTCGGCGCGAAGCTGCTCGTCACCCCGGAGGCGGTCGACGGCACCCTGGGCGACGAGCAGCTCGACGCCGAGGCGGCCGCGCTCGCCCGCGAGCTGCTCCCCGGGGAGGAGGCGGCCGTCCGCGAGGTCGCCGGGCGGGAGCTGTTCTTCGACGTCTACGCGCCCCAGCCCCACCTGCTGATCGTCGGGGCGGTCGACTTCGCCGCCGCGCTCGCCCATGCCGCCCACCAGGCCGGCTACCGGGTCACCGTGGTCGACGCCAGGGAGCGGTTCGCCACACGCGAGCGGGTCCCCCACGCCGACGAGGTCGTGGTCGCCTGGCCCCACGAGCACCTGGCCGCCAACCCACCCAACGACGCCACCTACGCGGCCGTGCTCACCCACGAGCCGCGCTTCGACGACCCGACCCTGCACGCCCTGCTGGCCAGCCCGGTCGCCTACATCGGCGCCATGGGCAGCCGGCGGGCCCACGCCGAGCGCCTGGAGCGGCTGCGCGAGGCCGGCTACGGCGACGCCGACATCGCCCGCATCTCGGGACCGATCGGCCTCGACATCGGGGCCAAGTCCCCCGAGGAGACGGCCGTGTCGATCCTGGCCGAGATGATCGCGGTGCGCCACGGGCGCCCGGGCGGCCGGCTCTCGGAGCGCGAGGACACCGTCCACTCCCTGAGGGAACGGGGCCGGGTGTAGCCGTGGACGCCTCGCGTCCAGATCCAACAACTGCATGGAGTCCGCGAGCGGGTGACCATCAGGACCACACGAGCACGGCCGCCGCTCTTCGCGGCCGTGCTCGTGTGCTGGGCCTGGTGCTCGCGGCGGGCCGGTCGGCCCGGATGGGCCGGCCGAAGCAGGTCGCCGAGCTGGGCGGGCGCCCGCTGCTCGAGCACGCCCTGGAGGCGATGTCGGCCGCGCCCGTCGACGACGTGGCCGTCGCCCTCGGCGCGCACGCCGGCGAGGTGCTTGCCACCGTCGACCTGCACCGGGCCAGGCCGCTGCTGGTGGAGAGCTGGGCCGAGGGCATGGGCCATGTCCTGGCCCGGGCCGTGGCCGTCGCCACGTTGCCGTTCGCGCGCGAGGCCGGCGACGGCTACGGCGCGGTCGTGGTCGCCCTGGGCGACCAGCCGCTGGTCACCGCGGGCGTCGTCGGCCGCCTGGTCGGCGCCTGGGCGCACGGCGCCGGCCCGGTGGTCACCGCCACCTACGCAGGCCGGCCCGGCCATCCCAAGCTGTTCGACGCCGCGGTGCTGCCCCACCTGCGCGAGCTGGCCGGCGACGCCGGCGCCCGCGAGCTGCTCGCCCGCCACCCCGAGTGGGTGACCGGGATCGAGGCTGGCGCACTCGGCAGCGACCTCGACGTGGACGACGAGCCCGGCCTGTCACGCGCCGCCGCCCTGCTTGCCGGCCGCGGGCCCCTCCCAGCCGGGGGCCACCGCTTCGCTACCTGAGCCCCCGGGCCCGCACCACCACCACCACCATCCCCGGTCCCCGCACGCAGAGGAGCACAGCATGAGGATCGAGCAGACGGTCGAGGTCGACGCCCCCCTCGACCGCGTGTGGGCGCTCGTCAACGACGTGCCCCGGGTCGCGCCGTGCATGCCAGGCGCCGCGCTCACCAAGGTCGTGGACGAGCGCACCTACGAGGGCACGGTCCGGGTCAAGCTCGGACCGATCTCCATGTCCTACAAGGGCACGGTGGTCCTCGAGGAGGTCGACGAGGCCGCCCGCAGCGCCCAGCTCTCGGCCAGCGGCAAGGACGTCCGGGGCGGGGGCACGGCCAGGGCCAAGGTCGACACCCGGCTGGAGGCGCTCTCCGACACCAGGACCCGCATGTCGGTGGTGAGCGACGTCCAGCTCACCGGCAAGGTGGCCTCGTTCGGCCGGGGCGCGGTCTCCGACGTCTCCGCCAAGCTGTTCGGCCAGTTCGCCGACTGCCTGCGCGAGACCCTGGAGGCCGAGACCAGGGCTGCCGCCCCGGCGACGGTGCCGGGCACAGCTGGGACCGGGGCTGCCGCCGCGGCGACGGTGCCGGGCACGGCCGAGCCGGCTGCCGCGGCCGGCGCCGAGCCGGCGGCCGCCGGGACCGCTCCGGCGCCGGGCGCGACCGCTCCGGCCGCGGCGAGCCCGGTCCCGGCGCCGGCCGCGGCGCGCCCGCTCGAGGTGGGTGGCCTGATCGGCACGGTCGTGACCGGCCGCCTCAAGGCCCTCTGGGCAGCGCTGGCCGGCTTCTTCCGGAGGCTGTTCCGCCGGCGCTGACCCGGCCCCGACCGGTCCCTCGACCGTGTGCCCCCTTGTGCAATCAACAAAGGTGGGCAAGCATGCTGGAATGGTCCGGCGACGCTGCCGCTGACGGCGGCGGAGGAGGTCACATGCTCCCTCCCCGGTTCGACTACCTGGCGCCTCGCAGCCTCGACGAGGCGCTCGAGTTCCTGGACGGGCACGGCGACGACGCCAAGGTGCTCGCCGGAGGCCAGAGCCTGATCCCGGTGCTGAAGCTCCGCTTCGCCTCGCCAGCATGGCTGGTGGACATCAACCGGATCCCGGGCCTGGACGAGATCGCGGAGCAGGACGGCCACCTGCGGGTCGGCGCGCTGGTCCGCCATCGCGACGCCGAGCGCTCGCCGGTCCTGCGCGAGCGCTACCCGACCATGGCGGAGGCGGCCCCGCAGGTCTCCGACCCGCTGGTCCGGAACCTGGGGACGGTGTGCGGCTCGCTCGCCCACGCCGACCCGTCGGGCGACTGGGGCGCGGTCATGCTGGCCATGGACGCCGACCTGGTGGCCAGGTCGAAGTCGGGGATGCGCACGATCGCGGCCCGCGACTTCTTCGACGGGCCGTTCACCACCGCGCTGCGCCCCGACGAGCTCCTGGTGGAGGCACGGGTCCCGGCCCGGCCGGGCACCGGAGGGGCCTACCTGAAGCTGGAGCGCAAGGTCGGTGACTTCGCCACCGCGGCGGTCGCCGTCCGGGTCACCATGTCGGACGGGCGCATCGGCGAGGCCGGCATCGGCCTCACCGCGGTCGGCCCGAACAACCTGAAGGCGACCGAGGCGGAGGTGGCGCTGGCCGGTGCCGACCCGTCCGACGAGGCGTTCCGGGAGGCGGCCGAGCTGGCCGCCAGGGCCGCCTCGCCCAGCGCCGACATGCGCGGGTCGGTCGAGTACAAGCGCAACGTCGTCCGCGTGTTCACCGAGCGTGGCCTGCGACGGTCCGTGGCCATGGCGATCGCCGACGGAGGTGCATAGATGCAGGTCACCGTCAACGTGAACGGCACCAGCCAGACGGCCGACGTGGAGCCGCGGCTGCTGCTGGTCCACCTCCTGCGCGAGCGCCTCGGGCTCACCGGCACCCACATCGGCTGCGACACCACCTCCTGCGGTGCGTGCACGGTCCTGCTCGACGGGGTGCCCATCAAGTCCTGCACCTACCTGGCCGTCCAGGCCGACGGGCGCAGCGTCCGGACGGTGGAGGGGCTGGTCGAGGGCGGCAAGCCGAGCCCCCTGCAGGCCGCGTTCAAGCAGGAGCACGGGCTGCAGTGCGGCTTCTGCACGCCCGGGATGCTGCTGGCCGCCGAGGCGCTGCTGGCCGACAACCCCGACCCCACCGAGGAGCAGGTGCGCTGGGCGCTGTCCGGCAACCTCTGCCGCTGCACCGGCTACATGAACATCGTCAAGGCGGTGCAGGCGGCGGGTGCGGCCATGCGCTCGGCAGCGGGGGTCGCCGAGGCCGAGACGGCCGAGGCCCCCGCCATGGCAGGAGGTGCCCAATGACCGAGACCGACGCCGGCACGGCCATCCGCGGCCTGGGCCACTCGGTACGTCGCAAGGAGGACGACCGCTTCGTCCGCGGTCGGGGCACCTACGTCGACGACGTCAAGCTGCCCGGCATGCTCCACATGGCGATCCTGCGCACCCCCGTCGCCCACGCCCGGATCACCCGGATCGACGTGGAGGCGGCCAAGGCGCACCCGGGCGTGGTCGCGGTCATCACCGGCCGCGACCTCGACGCGCACGGCCTGGCCTGGATGCCGACCCTGTCGGCAGACACCCAGGCGGTGCTCGCGCTCGACAAGGTCGTGTTCCAGGGGCAGGAGGTCGCCGCCGTGGTGGCCGACGACCCCTACGTCGCCGTGGACGCGTTGGAGCTGATCGATGTCGACTACGACCCGCTGCCGGCCGTGGTCGACCCCAGGCGGGCGCTCGAGGGCGACGCCCCCCTGATCCGGGAGGACAAGGAGGGCCAGACCGGCAACCACATCTTCCATTGGGAGAAGGGCGACAAGGAGGCCACCGACCGAGCCTTCGCCGAAGCCGACAAGGTCGTCAGCCTCGACACCTTCTACCCGCGCTGCCACCCTGCGCCGCTGGAGACCTGCGGCTGCGTGGCCGACGTCGACCCGGCCACCGGCAAGTGCACGATCTGGCTTACCTCGCAGGCGCCCCACGCCCACCGCACGCTGTTCGCGCTGGTGGCCGGGCTGCCCGAGCAGAACATCCGCATCATCTCGCCCGACCTCGGGGGCGGCTTCGGCAACAAGGTCCCCATCTACCCCGGCTACGTCGTCGCCACGGTCGCGTCGCTGCTCATCGGCAAGCCGGTGAAGTGGATCGAGGACCGCACCGAGAACCTCATCTCGACCGGGTTCGCGCGCGACTACCACATGCGCGGCGAGATGGCGCTGTCGGCCGACGGCAAGATCACCGCGTTGCGCTCCCAGGTGATCGCCGACCACGGCGCGTTCAACGCCGCCGCCCAGCCGTCGAAGTTCCCGGCCGGCCTGTTCCACATCTTCACCGGGGCATACGACGTGCCAGCCGCCCACTGCGAGGTCGACGGCGTCTACACCAACAAGGCGCCAGGCGGCATCGCCTACCGCTGCTCGTTCCGGGTCACCGAGGCGTCCTACCTGATCGAGCGCCTGGTCCAGAACGCCGCCGTGGAGCTGGGGATGGACCCGGCCGAGCTGCGGCGGCGCAACTTCATCCAGCCCGAGCAGTTCCCCTACCGCTCCGCGGTGGGCTGGGAGTACGACTCGGGCGACTACCCGAAGGCCCTCGACCTGGCCCTCGAGAAGCTCGGCTACGCCGAGCTGCGGGCCGAGCAGAAGGAGAAGTGGGCCAAGGGCGAGCTGATGGGCATCGGCATCGCCAGCTTCACCGAGGTGGTCGGTGCCGGCCACGGCGCCGACTTCGACATCGCCGGGCTGCGCATGTTCGACTCGGCCGAGCTCCGCGTCCACCCGACCGGCAAGGCGATCCTGAAGATCGGCGTCCAGACCCAGGGCCAGGGTCACGAGACCACCTTCGCCCAGATCGTCGCCGGCGAGCTCGGCATCCCGCCCGAGGACGTCACCGTCATGCACGGCGACACCGACAACACCCCGTACGGGCTCGGGACGTACGCGTCGCGCTCGACCCCGGTGGGCGGGGCGGCCACGGCCATGGTCGCCCGCAAGCTGCGCGACAAGGCGACCAAGCTCGCCGCCCACCTGCTCGAGGCGTCCGAGGAGGACATCGAGTACGCCGAGGGCCGCTTCTCGGTCAGGGGCGCGCCCGACCGGGCCAAGACCATCCAGGACATCGCCTTCGCGGCCTACACCAACCTGCCCGAGGGCATGGAGGCCGGCCTCGAGGGGGTCACCTACTACGACCCGCCGAACATGACCTTCCCGTTCGGGACCTACTGCGTGGTGGTGGACATCGACAAGGGCACCGGCGAGTGGAAGGTGCGCAAGATGGTCGCGGTGGACGACTGCGGCGTGCGCATCAACCCGCTGATCGTCGAGGGCCAGATCCACGGCGGCCTGGCCGAGGGCTACGCCATCGCCGCGATGCAGCTCATCACCTTCGACGAGGAGGGCAACTGCATCGGCCAGAACTTCACCGACTACCTCCTGCCGACCTCCTGGGAGACCCCGAGCTTCGAGACCTACGAGACGGTGACGCCCTCGCCCCACCACCCGATCGGGGCCAAGGGCGTGGGCGAGTCGGCGACCGTCGGCTCACCGGCCGCCTACGTCAACGCGGTCCTGGACGCGCTCGCGCCGCTCGGGATCACCAACATCGACCTGCCGGTGACCAGCGACAAGGTGTGGGCGGCGATGCATGAGAAGGGGTTTGTGTGACCGCCCCCCAAGAGCGCCTGTGCCATGGTCGAGGATGACCGGAGGGCCCGGCCGTATGCCCTGGCCACCGTGGTCCGGGTGGACCCGCCGGTGTCGTCCCGGGTCGGCGACAAGGCGGTGGTGACGGCCGACGGGGCCCTCGAGGGCTGGGTCGGCGGCGCCTGCTCCGAGCCGATCGTGATCCGGGAGGCGCTCGCCGCCCTGGCCGAGCGCCGCCCGCGCCTGGTCCGCATCACCCCGGCCGAGATGGCGGCGGCCGAGCCGCCCCAGCCCGGAGCCGAGCCGGCCGGGGTGGTGTCGGCCGGGGTGGTGTCGGTGACCAGCACCTGCCCGTCCGGCGGCGGCCTCGACGTCTTCGTGGAGCCGGTCGGGACCGCGCCGCGCATGCTGGTCGTGGGCGCCAGCCCGGTCGCCGGCACCCTGGCCAGGCTGGCCGGGGCAGTCGGGCACGAGGTCGTCGCCCTCGGCGACGCCGAGCTGGCCGGCATCGGCGGCGAGGCGGCCGGCCCGGACGACGCGGTGGTGGTCGCCTCCATGGGCCACTACGACGAGGAGGCCCTGGCCGCCGCGCTGCGCACCCGGGCCGGCTATGTGGGCATGGTCGGCAGCCGCAGGCGGGCCGCTGCGGTGTTCGACGCGCTCCGCGCGCGGGGGGTGGCAGCGGCCGACCTGGACCGGGTGCACAGCCCGGCCGGGCTCGACCTCGGCCCCTCGACCCAGGAGGAGATCGCGGTCGCGGTCCTGGCCGAGGTGGTGGCCGAGCGGCACGCCCGCTCGGCCGCGGCGCCTGTGCCGGTCGAGCAGGCCACCGACCCGGTCTGCGGCATGACCGTGGCGGTGGCCGGCGCCCGCCTGACCGCCGGGCACGCCGGCCGGGTCTGGTACTTCTGCAGCGAGCACTGCCTGCTGGCGTTCAGGGCCGACCCGGACCGCTACGCCGGTCCGGCTGCCTGAGGCCGCACCGCCGACCTGACGGACTTCTCCGGAGGCAGCCATGAGCGACACGAACAGGACCGAGGTCACCAAGACCGACCAGGAGTGGCGCGGGCAGCTCACGCCCGAGCAGTACGAGGTGCTGCGGCGCAAGGGCACCGAGCCGCCGTTCACCGGCAGGTACGTCTACTCCAAGGCGGACGGGACCTACCGCTGCGCCGCATGTGGCGCCGCCCTGTTCAGCTCCGCCACCAAGTTCGGCTCTGGCACCGGCTGGCCGAGCTTCACCGAGCCGGCAACCGCAGACGCGGTCGAGCTCCGCCCCGACGACAGCCTGTTCATGCGCCGCACCGAGGTCGTCTGCCGCCGCTGCGGCGGCCACCTCGGCCACGTCTTCGACGACGGCCCAGCCCCCACCGGCCAGCGTTACTGCATCAACTCCCTCTCCCTCGACCTCGACGAGACCACCCCGGAGTCGTAGTTGCCGGAGGCCGCGCGGTCCCGGGCGCGGGCGCGGAGGGCGCGTTGCATGCGGTCCTTGCCCTCGACCAGGCGGCGGCGCAGGGGGCCGGCGTCCGGGTGGGCGTCGAGCCAGGCGTCGGTCATGGCCACGACCTCCTCGCCCACGACCAGGCAGGGGTAGAAGGCACGGGCGAAGGTGAGCAGCGACTCGAGGTCGCGGGTCTCGCGGAGCGGGTCGAGGGCGGCGAAGAACCGCTCGGCGTAGGGTTCGAGCAGGTCCCGCTGCCCGGCCTGCTGGAAGCCGCCGGCGATCGCGGACAGCAGCGGCCGGGCCGGGGCGGCGGGGCCGGTGACCGCCTCCCACGCGTCCGCCTTGGCCTCGGCGAGCGGGCGGGCGGCCAGGGCGGCCACGGCGTGCCGCTGGCCGGCGTCTGTGGGGTCGCGGCGCAGCTCCTCGGAGATCAGCGCGTCGACCGGGCCGGTGTCCCCGGCCGCCAGCGACCTGACGACCGTCCAGCGCAGGTCGGTGTCGACCACGAGGCCGTCGAAGCCGGCACCGCCGTCCAGCAGGCCGCGGAGGAGCGCCTGGTCCTCGGCGCTCCCGGCGGTGACGGCGAACGCCTTCGCCCAGGCGAGCTGGAGGCCGCCGCCCGGCTCGGCCCGCCCGAGCACGCCGCGGGCAAGCGCGGCCAGGCCCGCCCGGCCGGCCGCGCGGGCGGCCGGGTCGCCGTAGACGTCGAGGGCATGGCCGAGCTGGTCGACGACGTCGGCGAGCACGCCGACGTCGTCCTCCTGCTCGGCGTTGCCGAGCACCATTGCCAGGTAGTCGCGCGTGGCCAGCTCGGCGTCGCGCACCATGTCCCAGCACACGCTCCAGCCGACCGCCCTGGCCAGCGGGTCGCGCAGGTCGCCGATGGCCTCGGTGAGGGTGGCCAGCGACCGCGGGTCGAGGCGGATCTTGGCATAGGCGAGGTCGGCGTCGTTCAGCAGCGCGAGGTCGGGCGCTGCCTCCCCGGCCAGCTCGGGCACTGGCGCCATCGGGCCGGTGACGTCCAGCTCGAGCCGCTTGCGCAGCGCGAGCACGGCGCCGTCGCGGTCGTAGAGCCCGACCGTGACCCGGTGGGGCCGGAGCACCGGCTGGCGCACCGGCGCGGCCTGGGTGATCGTGAACGAGCCGATCGTCTCGTCCGGGGCCGTGCCGGTGCGCTCCAGGGACACGCCCAGGGTGTTCACACCGGCGGTCTCGAGCCAGTCGCGTGACCAGGAGCGCAGGTCGCGCCCTGACGCCTCCTCGAGCGCGGCGAGGAAGTCGCCGAGGTCGGTGCTGCCGAACTCGTGCCTGCGGAAGTAGGCGCGCACGCCCTTGAGGAAGGCCTCCTCGCCCACCCAGGCCACGAGCTGGCGCAGGACCGCGGCGCCCTTGGCGTAGGTGATGCCGTCGAAGTTGGTGACCACCGTGTCGGTGTCGGGCACCTCGGTCGCGATCGGATGGGTCGACGGGAGCTGGTCCTGCTCGTAGGCCCAGGTCTTCTCGGTCTGGGCGAAGGTGACCCAGCCGCCGGTGAAGCGGGTGGCGGCCACCTGGGCGAGGACGGAGATGAAGGAGGCGAAGCTCTCGTTCAGCCACAGGTCGTCCCACCAGCGCATGGTGACCAGGTTGCCGAACCACATGTGGGCCAGCTCGTGCAGGATGACGGTGGCCCTGACCTCCCGGGTCGCCTCGGTCACCTTGGAGCGGAAGACGAACTCCTCGTCGAAGGTGACGCAGCCCGCCTGCTCCATGGCCCCGCCGCCGAACTCGGGGGCGAGCACCTGGTCGTACTTGGGCCCGAACGGGTAGGGGTAGTCGAACGCCTGCTCGTAGAAGTCGAAGCCCTGCTTGGTGACCTCGAGGAACTCCTGAGGATCGAGGTGGCGGGCGAGCGACCGGCGGCACCACAGCCCGAGGTCGACCTCGCCGTGCCGGTCCCGGACGACGTGCCAGGGCCCGGCCACCACCGCCGTGATGTAGGTGGGCATCGGCGGGGTCGGCGCGAAGGACCAGCGCACGGGGCCGTCCCCGGCTGGCTCGTCCACCAGCGCGGCGTTGGACACGACCTGCCAGCCGGCCGGGGCGAGCACAGACAGCGCGAACACGGCCTTCAGGTCGGGCTGGTCGAAGCAGGGGAAGATGCGGTGCGCGTACGGCTCGAAGTGGTTGTACACGTAGACGCATCCGTCCACCGGGTCCTCGAAGCGGTGCAGCCCCACGCCGGTGCGGCCGTAGGACGGGGTGGCGGCCACCCGGACCTGGTTCTCGGCGGCCAGGCCGTCGAGTCGGATCCGGTTGCCGTCGAACGCCGACAGCGGCACGGGGCTGCCGTTGTACTCGATGGCCTCGACGGGCCCGGCGACCAGGTCCAGGAAGGTCGAGGCGCCCGGGCCCGCGCAGCGGAAGCGGACCGTGGTGGTGCTCCGGTAGGCCTCCGGGTCGCTGCCGGCGAGGTCGAGCTCGACGTCGTAGCGGATGTCGGAGACCAGCCCGGCCCTGGCGGCTGCCTCAGCGCGCGTCAGGTTGTTGCCGTGCCCCATCCGCAGCTCCTGTCTTGTCGCACCTCACGGCCGAAGCCGCCGCGGAGCAGCCGGAGGTCGCCCCCACCGCTCGTCACGCAGCGCTCAGGCCGTTGACTGGCCAAGGTGACTAGTTGGTTCTAGCCAGCCTGGTCTTGCATTGTACGAGATCCTGCCTTCGCGACCGGGACCGTTGAGGGCTCGCGTAACGGTCCGGACGGCGTACCGGACCTCCCCGTAAAGCCACCATTTCCCGGCAACGCCCGAGTCGCCACAATATGGGCATGAGGCCCTCTTCAGCGGCCTCCCTGCCGCGAAAGAGCCCACATGCCCGCGCCCGCGCATCCGATGCTCGCCGCCGACCAGCGCGACCAGGTCGTCGACGCGATCCGCTCCCTCCCATGGGACCTCATCCTGGTCGCCTTCCTCGCGCTGGTCCTGGGCGCCATCGTGGTCGGCATGACGGTCGAGTCGGCGCGCAAGCGCCGCGCGCGCAGCGTCGACGACTTCCGCGAGGTCCGTGCGCTCTCCCAGGAGGACGTGGACGCCCTGGGCAGGGACCTGGCCGGCCTGGCCACCACCATGCAGGCGATCGAGGACGAGAGCGACGCGGCCGAGCGCGACTTCGCCGCCGCCCACGAGTGGTACGAGCAGGCCGTCGAACGGTTCGAGCGGGCGACCAGGCCCGAGGACCTGGCCGGGGTCAGCTCCGCGCTCGAGGCGGGCCGGTTCCACATGACCTCGGCCCGGTCGGCGACCGAGGGCCACGGACAGCTGCGCCGCCTGCCCCCGTGCTTCTTCGACACCAGGCATGGCCCGTCGGTCAACGACGTCGGCTGGATGCCACCCCGCGGCAGCGCCCGCCCGGTGCCAGCCTGCGCGAGCTGCATGCGCCTGATCGAGGAGCAGGCCCAGCCGCCGGTGCGACTGGTCAGAGCCGGCGGCGACCTGGTCCCGTTCTACGACGCGCCCCCCCACTTCGAGTCCTGGTTCGGCGGCTACTTCGGCGGGACCGCCCACTCCCTGGTCCAGGGGTTCGCCCTCGGCAGGGCCCTCGACGACGGCTTCGCGGGCGGCCTGAACACCTTCGGCGGTGGCTACGGCTACATGCCCCCCACCTACGCCGACTCGGAAGAGCTCGCCGCCTTCAGCAGGCAGGGGTACCTGCCGCCCTCCTACGCCGACAGCGGCATCGCCGACCCGGATGACAGCATCATCGGCAGCCAGAGCGTGGACGAGGGCAACCTGGTACGGGGCGACTTCGGCCCGGAGTCGCGCGAGGCGCCCTGACCGTTCGCCGTATGCTCCGCCCGACAAAGGCGGACAATGGCAGGAGCACCGAAGCCAGGAGCCATCATGAACACAAAGGTCCCATCCGCGCCGCGCCGCCGGCGCCTGCTCGCCACGCTGGTCGCCGCCCTGGCCCTGGTGGTCCTGGGGCCCGGCCCGGCCGCCGCCGGCCGGTACGTCGACCAGGCGGTGGCCGCCCTCAAGAACGACAAGGTCAAGGTCTACGTCGCCCAGGACGCGTCCACCATCGGCGCGGACGCCGCCGACAAGCTCCGCCAGCAGATCGCCGGCACGCAGCGGCCCATCTACATCGCCGTGCTGCCCAAGGAGGCGCTCGCCGAGGGCAACCCGGACGAGCTCCTCAAGGACATCGCCAACGGGGTCCACATCACCGGCGCCTACGCGCTGCTGGTCGAGAGCAACGAGGGCGGCTTCAGGGCCGGGGCGTCGAACCTGGCCGGCTACCGGAGGGGTGTGGTCCCGGCGGCGGCCACGGCCGCGTTCGACGCCAACAAGGACAACCCCGAGGCGATGCTGACCGAATTCGTCGAGCGGGTCGGCACCGCCCCCCGGGGCAGCGCCTCGGGAGAGTCGCAGGGCGGTGACCCCGTGGCCGCCGAGGGCGGGTCGGGCGGGGGCGGGGGCGCCGGTGTGGCGGTGCTGCTCGGCATCCTCGGAATCGGAGCGCTCGGAGGTGGTCTCATGTTCTTCCGGTCCCGGCGGCGCAGGCGCGAGGAGCAGCAGCGCCAGCTCGAGCAGGTCAAGTCGGCAGCCAACGACGACCTCATCGCTCTCTCCAACGACCTGCAGGCCATCGACCTCGACGTCAAGATGCCCGGGGCCAACCCCGACGCCCAGCAGCACTACGCGACCGCGGTGGCCAGCTACGAGCGGGCCGCCAACGCCCTGGACCGGGCGGCCAGGCCCGAGGACCTGGCCGCGGTCAGCGCCGCCCTCGAGGAGGGCAGGTACTCGGTGGCGGCGGCCAAGGCGCTGCTCGAGGGCAGGCAGCTCCCCGAGCGCCGGCCGCCCTGCTTCTTCGACCCCCGGCACGGCCCGTCAGTCCGCGACGTGGCCTGGACCCCGCCGGGCGGCGCGACCCGGGAGGTGCCGGCGTGCGCCGCCGACGCCCAGCGGGTCGAGAGCGGGCTCGAGCCCGAGACCCGCAAGGTGCTGGTCGGCGGCAGGCAGGAGCCGTTCTACAACGCGCCCGGCTATTACGCCCCCTGGTACGGCGGGTACTTCGGCGGCTTCGGCGGCGGCGGCCTGCTCACCGGCGTGCTGCTCGGCACGGCGCTGAGCGGCGGCTTCGGCGGCTGGGGCGGTGGGGGGTACGGGGCCGGTTACGACGCCGGCTTCGAGCAGGGCCAGGACGCCGGCGGCGGGGACTTCGGCGGCGACGGCGGCGACGGGGGCGGCTGGGGCGACTTCGGCGGCGGTGGGGGCGACTTCGGTGGCGGCGACTTCGGTGGCGGCGACTTCGGCGGCGGGGACTTCGGCGGCGGGGACTTCTGATGCGCGCCCGCACGCCGTGACACAGGTGATCATCGGCCCCACCCGCCTCGGGGACCGCCCGGCCGGGGCGGGGTCGCCGGACAAGGGAGCTCGCTGATGGTCAAGCTCGTCGCCATGTTCACCAAGCCCGAGGACCCGGCCGCCTTCGACGAGGCCTACTTCGGCACCCACCTGGAGCTGAACGCGAAGACGCCGGGGCTGCGCCGGACCGAGGTGGCCAGGGTGACCGGGGCGCCGCGAGGCGAGACCCCCTGGTATCTGGTGACCGAGATGTACTACGACGACGAGGCCTCGATGCGGGCGGCATTCGGCAGCCCCGAGGCGGCCGAGGCGGCCAAGCAGCTCATGTCGTTCGCCAAGGGCCTGGTGACCATGTACACGGCCGAGGTCGTGGACGAGACCGGCAAGCCGGCATGAGCGGGACGGCCGGGCTCGCGGCCCGGCGCGAGGCAGACGCGCTCTGGCTCACCCTGGACCGGCCTGCCGCGCTCAACGCGCTCGACACGCCCACCAAGGAGGCGCTGGTCGCGGCGTTACGGGAGGCGGCGGACGACCCCTCGGTACGGGCGGTGGCGCTGACCGGGTCGGGCCGGGCGTTCTGCGTCGGCGAGGACCTGCGCGGGCTGGAGGCCGCCTACCAGGAAGGGCGCGCCCCGGAGCTGGGCGACACGCTGGACCGCCACTACGGCCCGGCCGTGCAGCTGCTCTCGGGGATGCCCAAGCCGACCGTGGCGGTGGTGAACGGAGTGGCAGCCGGGGCCGGCGCGTCGCTGGCGTTCGCGTGCGACCTGCGGGTGGCGAGCTCGGCGGCCAGCTTCAAGCTGGCCTTCGGCGGGGTGGGCCTGGTGCCCGACGCCGGCGCCACCTACCACCTGCCGCAGCTCGTCGGCCTGGGCAGGGCGATGCAGCTGTCGATCCTCGGCGACACGGTCGACGCGGACGAGGCACTGCGGATCGGGCTGGTGAGCCGGGTGTTCCCGGCAGACGAGCTCGCGGAGCGGGCTGCCGGGCTGGTGGCCGCCCTGGCCGCCGGGCCGACGCTCGCCTGGGCCCGCACCAAGGCGCTGCTGCGCGCGGGCCTGCACACCGGCCTGGCCGAGGCCCTGTGCGCGGAGGCGAGCGCGCAGATGGCCTCGGGCCAGACCAAGGACCACCTGGAGGGGGTGACGGCATTCCTCGAGAAGCGCCAACCCCGGTTCCAGGGAGCCTAGGAAGGAAGCAACCCATGCCATCCCACTACCAGCTGCTCATCGACGGCCGGCTCGAGGAGGCGGCCAGCGGGGAGCGCTTCGAGACGGTCGACCCCTCGACCGGCAGGCCGCACGCGACCGTCGCCCGGGCCGGGGCGCCGGACGCCGAGCGCGCGGTCACGGCCGCCCGGGCCGCGTTCGAGGACGGCCGCTGGTCGGGGCTCCGCCCCGAGCGGCGCGCCGCCGTGCTCGGCGCGGTCGCCGCCAAGCTGAAGGAGCACGCAGACCGGCTGGTCGAGCTGGAGGTGCGCGACTCGGGCGGGACGATCCGCAAGACCAGGGCGGCCGACGTGAACGGGGCCATCTTCACGTTCCGCACCTACGCCGAGTTCGCCACCCGGATCCCGACCGAGCAGCCGCTGCCGTTCACGGTGGCGCCCGGGCCGAGCCACAACTACCTGCGCCGGGAGCCGGTCGGGGTGTGCGCCGGGATCGTGCCGTGGAACTTCCCGATCCAGAACGCCGCCTGGAAGATCGCGCCCGCCCTGGCCGCGGGCAACACGATCGTGCTCAAGCCGGCCGAGCAGACGCCGTGCACCGCGGTCGAGCTGGGCAAGCTGTGCGCCGAGGCCGGCGTGCCCGACGGCGTGGTGAACGTCCTGCCCGGCTTCGGGCCAGAGGCCGGCGAGCCGCTGGTGACCTCGCCCGGGGTGGACAAGGTCTCGTTCACCGGCTCGACCGAGGTGGGCCGCCGGGTCCAGGCCCTGTCGGCGGGGACCATCAAGAAGGTGCTCCTGGAGCTGGGCGGCAAGTCCGCCAATGTCATGCTCGAGGACGCCGACCTCGACCTCGCGGTCGACGGGGCGGTGTACGCGATCTTCTTCCACCAGGGGCAGGTCTGCACCGCCGGTAGCCGCCTGCTCGTCGCCCGCCCGATCTACGACGAGGTGGTCGCCCGCCTGGTCGAGACCACGGAGCGGATCAAGGTCGGGCCGGCGGCGGACAAGGCGTCGGACATGGGGCCGCTAGTCTCCGAGGAGCAGCTCCAGCGGGTCGAGAGGTACGTCCGCGTCGGGCAGGAGGAGGGCGCGAAGCTCGCGACCGGCGGGCAGCGGGTCACGGTGCCCGGCCACGAGGGCGGCTACTACTTCGCTCCCACGGTGTTCGTGGACGTCGACCCGTCGTCGCGGATCGCCCAGGAGGAGATCTTCGGGCCGGTGCTCTCGATCATCCCGTTCGACGGCGACGACCAGGCGGTGGCGATCGCCAACGACTCGGCCTACGGGCTCGCCGGAGCGGTGTGGAGCCGCGACTCGGGCCGTGCCCTCAAGGTCGCCGAGCGGCTGCGGACCGGCACGGTCTGGGTGAACGACTACCACCTGCTGAACCCGAAGTACCCGTTCGGCGGGTACAAGCAGTCCGGCCTCGGCCGGGAGCTGGGCGAGCAGGGCTACCTCGAGTACACCCAGACCAAGCACGTCCATGTCGACATCACCCAGCAGCGGTCGCAGCACCGCTGGTTCGACCTGACCGTCCCCCGCCGCCCTGCGCCCCCGTCACCGCCCGACCAGGGGGCCACCCCGGGCGCCTGAGCCGGGAGGTATCCGTGGTGCCGCCGCTCATCCGCGTCGCCGTCGTCGACGACCACCCGGTCGTTCGGGCAGGGCTGGTCGCCATCCTGGTGCAGTCGGCCTCGTGCGAGGTGGTGGCCGAGGCGAGCAGCAGCGCCGAGGCCGTGCAGCGGTTCCCCGAGGCCAAGCCGGACGTGGTCCTGGTCGACCTCAAGCTGCCCGACTCGACCGGCATGACGCTGGTCGACCGGCTCTGCCGGCTGCTCCCGGACGCCAAGCTGGTCGTGATCACCGCATACGAGGAGCCAGGCCTGGTCCGCGAGGCGTTGCGGCTCGGCGCACGCGGCTACCTCATCAAGGACAGCTCGGCCGAGGCGCTGGTCGCCGCCGTGCGCAGCGTGTGGACGGGCCAGCAGGTGGTCGACCCCGCCCTGGCCGGTCGTGTCGCGGAGCTGGACGCGGCGCCCGGCTCGCTGACCGCTCGGCAGCAGGAGGTCCTGCAGCTGCTGGCCGAGGGCCGCACCAACAGGGAGATCGCCCGCGCCCTCGAGGTCTCCGACGACACCGTCAAGTTCCACCTGAAGAACCTGTTCGAGCGGCTCGGAGTGGACAACCGCACCGAGGCGGTCGTGATGGCCAGCCGCCTGGGCCACCTGCGGTTCGACGTCTGACCGGAGCCGCACGCCCGGACCGGCCCCCGGGACGGTGGTCGGGCCTACCCGGATCGCGGCTCGCGGTCTGGCGCGAACACGCGCCGGATCGCGTAGAGCGCGGTGCGCTCGGCAGGGGTCCGGCCGACGGAGCGGATCAGCTCCCGCATCCGCCTCGCGCGCGCACCGGGACCATGGCCGGTCCCGCCCACCCCGGCGCCGGGCCCGCCCATGAGCGTGCCGCCGACGTCGTTGGCGCCCGCCCTGAGGATCTCGGCGCAGCCGGGCCCGAGCTGGGCCCAGGAGACCTGGATGTCGTCGATCCAGCCACGCAGCGCCAGCCGGGCCACCGCGTGCATCTTCACGACCTCCTCCCAGGTCGGCCCTTGCCGGCCCCGCCGCCTGCCGAAGTTGGGCGCGCGCAGGTGGGCGAAGGGGAGCGGGACGAACTCGGTGATGCCTCCGGTCTGGATCTGCAGCTCGCGCAGGACGACGAGGTGGCGGGCCCAGCTCTCCGGGCCTTCCAGGCTGCCGAACACGATCGTGCTGGTCGTGGGCAGGCCCTGCCGGTGCGCATCGGCGACCACCTCGACCCACTGCTCGGTGGTGAGCTCCTCCGGGCAGAGGCGGCGGCGCACCCGGTCGTCGAGGACCTCGGCGGCCGTACCGCGCAGGCTGCCCAGGCCAGCCCGCTTGAGCAACGCGAGCTGACCCGGCACGGTCCGGCCGGCGGTGGCCGCGCCCCGATGGACCTCGAGTGGCGAGAACGCGTGGAGGTGCACCTCGGGCAGGGCGGCCTTCACGGCCGAGCAGAGCTCGACGGAGCAGTCGCCGGTGCAGCCCCGGTCGGCCCCGCCCAGCAGCACCCCAGGGCCCAGCAGGCGCAGCTCGGTGGCGCCCTCGGCCGCGGCCCCGCGCGCCTCCTCGACCACCTCGTCGAGGGTCGTCGGGCGCGGTCTGGCGGGCGGGCCCTGCGACTCGCCGCTCCCGCCCGGCGCGCGGTGACGGCAGCGGGCGCAGCAGACGTCGGCGTAGCTGACCTCGTGGTTGACCACGTAGGTGACCAGGTCCCCGCTGACCTCGCCCCGGACGTCGTCGGCGAGCCGGGCCAGCGCCGCCGTCTCCTCCCCGCGGGCCCTGAACAGCAGCTCGACCTCTGCCTCCTCGAGCGTCTGGCCGTCCTCGGCCCGGCCGAGCACGGCGCGGACGTCGGGGCGGATCAGGGCGGGCGCGTACGAGGTCGGTGCCGGACGGAGGGCGGTCGGCCACCAACCGCCCTGGCGTGCCAGCCCCTCGCCGTCCGAGGCGGCCAGGACGTGGCGCAGCACGTTCGGGTGGTACCAGCGGCGCACGCGGTCGAAGTCGCGGACGTACTCGGGGTACACGCACAAACGGGCGACCAGCTGGCAGCCGGCCGCCCTGGTCGCCGCGCCGAGCTGGCCGAGCTGCGGCCACCCGGCCTCCGGCCCGTCGGCGGCGGCAAGCACCGTCAGGACCGCGCCCCAGTCGTTCACGCCGGCCCGCAGGAGCAGCCCGAAGTCGGCCAGGCCGAGGTCCGGGGAGGCTTGGACGTTGGCGTGCGGCCCAGCAGCCAGCCGCAGGACCGCGGCCGTCCTGAGCAGCTCTTCCAGGCCGGGCCCGGGCGCGGCCGGGGTCCGGGTGCCCGCCTTGGTCCGGGAGCGCTGCACGACCAGCGCCTGGACGTGCTCCTGCTGGACCAGCTCGGCCAGGACCGCGATCGTCCCCGCCCGCTCGTCGAGGGTCCCGCCGGCGCCGAGCAGCAGGCCGGTGGTGAACGGGACGTGGAGCTCACCTGCGAGCTGGATGGTTGCCAGGCGCGCCTCGGGACGCTCGTCCGCGCCCCCTCGGGACGCCTCGTCCCGGTCGAGCTGGCGGGTCGAGACCGTTTCGAGCAGCAGGCTCTGGCTGGCGCTCACGGTCCGCAGCGCGGCGAGCTCCTCCCGGCCGAGCACACCCGGGTCGGCGTGCGGGAGCAGCCCGGTGTCGCGCAGCACCCGGCCAGCCACGTGGGCGAGGTACTCGACGGTGGTGCCCAAGCCAAGGGCGCGCAGCTCCCCGACGGCCGCCGGGCAGCGCCGTTCGGGCTTGTCGCCCAGGGTGAGCAGCGCCTCCCGGCAGCCCATGGCAGCGGCCAGGTGGGCCCGGTCGAGCACCTGCTCCATGGGCAGGTACACCGGAGCGCCAGGGGGCCGAGGCGGCGCGAAGGCGCAGTGCCCGCAGGCGTGGCGGTCCAGGGGGGTCAGCGGGAAGGACAGCGCGGGCGAGTAGGCGACCCGCCGGCCATGGCCCTCCTCGCGGAGCGCGGTGGCCGCGTCGAGCAGCGGCTCCAGCGGCTGCCCGGGTGCGAGCAGCCAGCCGATGGCCTCGGGGTCCCGGGTGCGGGCGACCCGGACCGACTCGGCGGCCGTGATCACAAGGACCCATCCGGCCAGGCCAGCAGGATGCCGGACGCCGTCCGGCGACCGAGGACGCTGGGGATCTTGGCCATACCCTCTCCCGACGCCGTGCCCATAGGCTCCAGGCCGGCCTGACGTCGCCAAGGCCCCAGGAGTCTAGGACCGGTCGCAGTGGGCAACCATTCCCCAAAGGGGTAGGGGGCCCTACCCGACCGGGCGGGGATCCCCACCACGCGACCAGTGCACCGGGCCGGCAGCAGGAGCTGCCCGCTCAGTGCCCGGGGTCGTGCGCAGCCTCGCGGCCGGTGGTGGTGGCGGCGCAGCGCCCGTGGCGGACCGGCTCCGGTAGCCTTGGCCGCCACGATGGCAGGAGGACCGCCGATGACCCACGACGAGAAGGTCGAACTCGCCCGGGAGCTGACCCGTCGCCTGCTCGTCCGGCATGGCGAGGACGCGATCGTGGCCGTCGGCCTCCATGGCCCGGTGGCCCGCGGTGACGACACCGGCGACGCCGGCCTGGACGTTGCGGTCATCACCGCCGGCCCGCAGGTCGTGGTCCCCGAGCGGTCGCTCCGGCACCGTGGCACCGTGGTCGACCTCGGCGCCATCTGGGCCGACGCCTACCTCGAGGAGGCCGGCCAGGTCGGCCCCGCCTGGCCCCTGGCCGCCGACCAGTACGTCCACCACCTCGCCCTCCACGACCCGGACGGGTTCTTCCACAAGCTCAGGCACGTGCACCAGACGGCGGTGGACACCGCGCCCGACGAGGTCTTCGCGGCGGCCGCCGGCTACGACCTGGTGCAGCTCATCGCCTGGGAGGCCAGGGCGCGCTCGGCCGAGCTGCACGGCGACGTCCCAGGCGCGCTGCTGGCGGTGAAGGAGGCGGCCGTGCTCTGCGCCCTGGTCATCGGGCTCGCAACCCGGACCTCCTACCATGACGCCGCCCACGCGGTCCGCGCGGCCGCGCTCGCCGGGGCCGCACCGCCGGGGTTCGCCGAGCCCTACCGGCGCCTGCTCTCCCCCGCCACCGACCCGGCCAGCGCGGTCATCGCCCTGGGGCGGGTGGTTGCGGCCCTGACCGCCTTCGCCTACCGGGAGGGCATCCCATTTGAGACCGAGGACCTCGACGTCTTCCTGTAGGAGGGGGATCAGGGGCGGGCCGACTGGTCCCGGTCCCGGTCGGGGACCGGGTCACCGCCGCGGGCGGCCGGCCAGCGCTCGACCCGGCGGCCGTGCCGGTAGACGAGGTCGCCGCCGAGCAGGGCGCCCGTGACGAGCAGCCCGGCGCCGGCCAGGCTGAGGGCGAACGGGCCGGCCGACGTCGCGGTCACGTCGAGGTCGCGGGCGCGCAGCAGCGCGCCGCCGAGGAAGGCCACGCTCGCCACCAGCATCACCGTCATATGGGTGGTCGCGAGCTTCCAGGTCCGGGTGCCGCCCTCGATCAGCAGGTAGTCGGCGAACCCGGTGACCGCGGCCAGCAACGACACGGCCAGCCCGGCCACGATCAGCGCGAACGCCCCCCGCACCCACGGGTTGCCGTCGGCGGCCAGGTGCGACAGGCCGTCGAAGAGCAGGCTGGCCGGGTAGAGGGCGAGCGGGAAGTGCACCAGCATCGGGTGCAGCGGACGCCCCGTGCCACCCCGCAGCAGGTTCGCCATCCCAGCCTCCGCCTTGCTACCCGAGCCCCCCGGGCCCCGAGCGTGCCCCCAGGTCGGGGGCATGCTACCGGACACCCGACGGCCCCACCCCACGGGGACGGGACTCCACCTGGCGGGCGAGCCTGCGCAGGTTCCTGCGGAGCATCAGGGCGAACGCGGGCCGGGTCGCCGCGAAGCCGGCCCGGCCGGCGGGCCCGAGCGGCAGGTCGAGGTCCTCGGCCCAGGTGAACCAGGCGCCGCCAGGCGCCGGCTCGACCATGAACGTGCCCGTGCCGCGGACCACCCGGCCCAGGTGGCGGACGTCGACCCTCCGGGGCGGCTCCCAGCGGGTGACCTCCATGGGGTCGGCGAAGCCGAGCCCGGCCAGCTTGGTGACCGCGGTCAGCCGCTCCCCGACCCGGTGGCCGCCCGGCTCCACGGTCACGGTCGTGAACGCCACCCACGCCGACTGGCCCTGCCAGTCCGACACCGCCGCGAAGACCACCTCGGGCGGGGCGGCGATCGCGACGCGCTCCTCGAGATGAAGGGTCACCCAGCGCTCCCATGGGCTCGGTCTCGCCTGGTCCGGCGGCACGCTCACGCCGATTCTCCCACCGGGCGCCCGGCCCCGCCCCGGGTCCTGTCCGGTCTGCCGCTATGCTTCTCATGCCACCAGGGCCGGACCAGGCGAGACCGTGACCGTTGGTGCAGGCGCCGGAGGGCCAGGGAATGGACAGAGACGACAACGGCATCCCCGACTACATGGAGGACGAGCGCTACGCCGACGAGCGCTACGCCGACGAGCGCTACACCGACGAGCGCTACCAGCGGCTGCGCAACCCGGGCGGCTTCGGCGGCTGCGGCACCGTGCTGCCGCTGCTGCTCGGCGCGCTCGCCGTCGCCGGCGCGCTCTACCGCCGGCTGCAGGGGTAGGCCCCGGCCGCGCGCCGTCCCCTACGATCAGCGCCATGCTGCGCACGATCGGCCGCCGCGCCTTCGACTTCGACCGTGAGGTCGCCGTCATGGCGATCATCAACCGCACCCCCGACTCGTTCTACGACCGGGGCGCGACCTGGGCCCTGGACACCGCCGTCGACGCGGCCGACCGGGCCCTGGCCGAAGGGGCCGACTGGCTCGACGTCGGCGGCGTCAAGGCCGGACCGGGCGACGAGGTGACCGAGGCCGAGGAGCTCGACCGGGTCCTGCCCACGGTCGAGGCCCTGCGCGTGCGGACCGACGCGGTCATCTCGGTGGACACCTTCCGCGCCCGCGTCGCCCGGCGCGCGCTGGCCGCCGGGGCCGACGTGATCAACGACCCTTCCGGCCTGCACGACCCCGAGGTGGCCGACGCGGTGGCCGAGGCCGGCGCGACGCTGGTGGTGATGCACACCGGCGGCCCGCCGCGCACCCGCCCCCACCGGCCGGCCTACGCCGACGTCGTTGCCGAGGTGGCCGCGTTCCTGGCCAGCCGGGCAGCGGTCGCCAGGCACCGGGGCGTGCCAATGGACCGGCTGATCGTCGACCCCGGCCACGACTTCCACAAGAACACCTTCCACTCGCTCGAGCTGACCCGCCGGCTCGGCGAGTTGCGCGCCCTCGGCTACCCGCTGATGGTCGCCCTGTCCAACAAGGACTTCATCGGCGAGACCCTCGACCTGCCCCTGGACGACCGGCTCGAGGGGAGCCTGGCCGCCGCCGTGGCCTGCGTCCTCAACGGCGCCAACGTGGTGCGCGTGCACGAGGTGGGCCCGACCGTCCGGGCCGTGCGCATGACCGAGGCCATCCTCGGCCGGCGCCGGCCGGCCGCCACCCGGCGCGGCCTCACCTGAGTCGGTGGGGTACGACATCGCAACAGCCTGGTGCGGCGTTCCTCGTTTCGGTCGGCGACGCTTCGCGGTGGTGCGGTCAGTCGATGGTGACGGCGAGCTTGCCGAGGGTCCCGCCAGCGAAGTCGGCCATCCCCTGCGGCACCTCCGCCAGCCGGTACGTGCGCGTGACCGGCACGCGCAGCCGCCCGGCGGCGACGTCGGCGCCCAGCCGGTCCAGCGTGGCAGCGTCCGGGGCGGTGGATCCGGGTTCAGGGCGATGCCGGCCGTATTGACAACCCTGACTCCGGGTCACGGGACGTGCTGCGCGGTCGGGTGCACAGCTCGGCGACCTCTCCGGCGTCGGCGGGCTGCGAACCCGATCAGCAGCAGGACCGTGGCCGGCACCGCCACGGCAAGCGGGAGGACGCCACCCGCGTCGAGCGTCCGCTGCTCGGCGACGGCGAGCCCGAGCGCGTTGCTCGCGGTGACGCCGCCTGCTCCCTGCTGCTCGCTCACGGCGACGTAGATGACGAAGCGGCCGCTGTTTACGGCCTGGACGGTCCACGCGAGCCGAGCGGACGCGTGCGCAGGGAGCTCCCCGAGATAGCTGGTGCGACGGGAGGACCAGTCCTCCGGATCGACGTAGACGTCGGGGTCGAGGCTGAGCACGTTGAGATGGGCGATCACCCCGGGCAGCGGCCGGTCGCCGTCGTTGCGCACCGTCGAGGTGAAGCTGAACCGCTGGCCGATGCGGACGGAGGTGCTCGTCTGGTCCAGGTCGACCGACACGGCGGCGGCGACTGCGGACACCGGTGGGCCTTTCGGGTGCGGCAGGGGGACGGCGACTGCGGACACCGGTGGGCCTTTCGGGTGCGGCAGGGGGGCGGCGGCCGCCTGGGGGATGGCCGTGACGACCAGCAGGAGCGCTGCGATGGCTGCGCTCATGCCCGGTCCCCGGCGCGAAGCGAGAGCCGGCCTGCAACGGCCAGTGCCATGGCAGGTGCGACGACCGCCACCACGACAGGCCCGATCAGCCACCGGGCGTCCTGGCCGGGACTGTGCCCGTCGATGATCAGCTTGCCGAGATAGCGCAGACCGGCGGTGAACGGGTCGGCGCGCAGCAGCAGGCCACCGACCCAACCGTTCTGCACGGCGGTCGGCATCTGCGTCGGCGCGTACAGGGCGAGCAACGCGAACAGGCTCACGGACAAGCTGAGCCGGTTCGAGCTGGCGATGGTGCTGATGAGGAGCCCGAAGCCGGCCAGGAACAGCGCCAGCAGGCTCCCGACGACCAGGCCGCCGGCCACGGCCACCCCAACCACCCCCACGCCACGACCCAGATACCAGATGTAGGGGATGGAGGCGGCCCCGGCCGCGGCCCACAGCGACAGGGCTGCGATGCCTTTGCCGACGACCAGCGCACGGCGTGGTGCGGGGGTCAGCAGCAGGCTCTCGAGCGAGCCGCGCTCGCGCTCGCCGCTGACCGCGTCGGCCGCTGCGAGCAGGACGAGCAGCGCACCGACGGCGACCGCCACCTGGAGCGTCAGGCTCACGGCCTCGCGCTGCTCCAGGAAGTTGAGTGCCTGGTTGGTGGCGACCAGGTAGGAGGTGACGCTGAGCAACACCGTGTAGGCGAGCAGGAGGGGCAGCCCTCGCCCGGCAAGCCAGAGGTCGCGCAGCTCTCGCTCGGCAACGATCAACCATGCTCGCCTGCCGACGCCGAGGGGCGGGTCGGCAACCGCGGCCATCAGCCGTCCTCCGTGACCGCGAGGAAGGCGTCGCTGAGGCGGCCGCCCTCGAGGCTGAAGCCGAGCACGGGCACGCCGGCCGCGAGCAGGCGTCCGAGGACCTCGGCGGCGGCGGTCTCCGGTGCGACGCCTGCAGGCATGCGGAGCTCCACCTCGCCCCGGTGGTCGCCGTTGCCGGCGGCCGCGGCGGCCTCGCCGGCGGCGAGGACCTCGAGAGCACGGGCGCGGAGCTCGGGCGGGACCTCCACGACGCCGCGGCGCGGCGCGGCGGCGCGGCGCGCAACCTCGGCAACCGTGCCCTGCGCAACGATGCGGCCGCGGTTCAGGATGAGCACCTGGTCGCATGCCTGCTCGACCTCGGCCAACAGGTGGGTGCTCAGCACCACGGTGACGCCGTGCTGGCGGGCGATCCGCTGCACGAGCTCGAGCACCTGAAGCTGGCCGAGCGGGTCCAGGCCCAGCGTCGGCTCGTCGAGGAAGACCACCTGGGGGCCATTGACCAGTGCCCGGGCGATCCCGAGACGCTGCCGCATCCCCCGGCTGTAGCCGGACACGAGCGATCCGCCGCGCTCGGCCAGGCCCACCTCGGCGAGCAGCCTGCGCGCGGTCGCGCGGGCGTCGCCGCGGGAGCGGCCGAACAGCTCGGCGTGGAATGCCAGCCATTCCTCTCCGGTCTGCCCCGGCGGGTAGCCGGCGCTCTCGGGAAGCACGCCGATCCGCCGGCGGATCTCCAACGGGCGGCTCTGCGGCACGCCCGCCACCGCGAACCAACCGGCGTCGGGGCGGAGGATGGTCGAGAGCATCCGGATCACGGTCGTCTTGCCGGCGCCGTTGGGGCCGAGGAAGCCCAGCACCGTGCCGGCCTCCACCCCGAGGTCGAACGACGCGACCGCCGGGACGCCGCCGTACGACTTCCGCAGGCCCCGCGCTTCCAGCGCCAACGCCCCGGACATCTCGGCTGCTCCGGACCGGAGCGGTCCCGACGTGACGTGCATGGCCCTCCTCGCGAGCGTGCGGTGCCTCGGGCACCACCGGCCGGGCCGCTCCGCGGGCTGGTGCCGCCCAGACAGTCCGACGGTAGCGACCCGGTCCTGAATGCCCGCTGAGCCGCCACCCATCCCCTGACCGGCCGGGTCGTCCTGCCGGGGCCCGGGCTACGCGGAGCGGGCGCCGAGCAGCCGCGCGTGCTCGACCTTCAGGCAGCGGTCCTCGACGTACTGGAGGCCGCCCTCCACGGCGATGGCCCTGGCCTCGGGGTTGGTGATGCCGAGCTGCAGCCAGAGCGCGCGGGCACCGGCGGCCACCGCGGCGCTGGCCACGTCGGGGGTGTAGGTCGCCCGGCGGAACACGTCGACGACGTCGATCGGCTCGGGCACCTCGTCCAGGGACGCCACCACCGGGACGCCGAAGATGTCGCTGCCGGCCGCGGCCGGGCGGACCCCGTACAGCCGGTAGCCCTGGTGGTGGAGGTACCACGCGACCTGGTTGGATGGCCGCTCCGGGTTGGGCGACAGCCCGACCACCGCGATCACCCTGGCCGTCCGCAGCAGCTCGCGCATCCCGTCCGACCCGTCCCCGGCCACGACCACCTCCCTGTCGGTCCTGCCCATGCTACCGGGCAGCCGCCTCGTACACTGCGCTTCCACCCGAGGTCGGCTGACCCAGGGGGTCGCCGCGGGCGCGGGTCTTCACGAGCACGATAGCCTGGGCGCACGCCCCAGCGACCAGAGGAACCACCCATGGCCCAGCCGGAACGATACGTCTTCGTCTGCCTCAACCAGCGGCCGGCTGGACACCCGAAGGGGTCGTGCCTGGACCGGGGGGCGGCGCTGGTGTTCGAGGCGCTGCGGGAGGAGCAGGGACGCCGGCTGGACAAGCGCGTGAAGGTGGTGGCGACCGGCTGCATGGAGGCGTGCCTGGCCGGGCCGGCGATCCTGGTGGTGCCCGACAACGTCTGGTATGGCGCGGTGACCGAGGCGGACGTGCCGGTGCTGTTCGACCAGCACCTGGAGGCCGGGGATCCGGTGGAGATGCTGCGGATCGGCCCGGAGGACTTCTGCGCCTGATCCTGGCTGCCGGCCCATGCGCCGCTGACGGGTACGTGGCCAATCAGTAAAATGGTCGTGAAACGGATAACAGATACATAACGGCCCGTACCCTTTGGTGGGGTCTTCCGCCTTGCTCCACGGCCGCCTCGTTTGTCCTGGCGGTGCCGTGCTGTCTCCCCCGAAGCGAATGAGGGCGGTTCGTGCTGGTCCGCGACCGCCTGCCAGTCCGATCCGGTCCCGATGGCACCGTTCGGAAGAGAGGAGCGGGTCCCCCGCCCATGTCTGTGTTCCCGGTCCGCACGTCCACCGCGCTGGCCATGGCCGCGGGCGCGGCAGCGGTCTCGCTGCTCGTCGCCGTGCCCAGGTCGAGCGCCCAGGCCCAGACGGTCGGCCCTCCGACCACGGCGCCACCGGCCACCACGGCGCCACCGGCCACCACGGCGCCACCGGCCACCACGGCGCCACCGGTCACCACGGCGCCACCGGTCACGACCCTGCCCTCGCCGACCACGCAGCAGCCGCCGGTCACCACCCACGGTCCCGGGCCGCCGACCACGCGGGCCACCGCCGGCACGGGCCAGCCGGGGCCGTCGCCCACGTCCGTCGGTGCGCCGGTGGCGACCTCGGCCTCGGCGTCGGCGGTGGCGTCGACCCCCGCCGATGCGGCGGCGCCGGCGGCCGTGGGGCCGGTGCCCGGGGTGCCGGGCCTGTCGGACCCGGCCGCCGGCACGGGCGTGTGGGGCGGGCTGGCACCGGTCGGCGAGCCGGGGCAGGTCGCGCCTGTCCCTGGTGATCCCACGGCACGGGCGCCGCGGAGCGTGTCGCCGACCGGCGCGCTGCTCGATGCCGTGCGCCAGCTCGCGAGCCCGCTGGGGCGGGTCTGGCAACTGGTCCCGTTGGGCCTGATCGGGCTGCTGTCCTGGGCGGTCTGGCTGGTGCGACGCACCCTCTCCAAGCTGTACCGGCCGACGGTCAACTACTACCGGACCTCGACCTCGGTGGTGGTGCCGGTCTACCGCGAGGACCCCGACGTGCTCGAGCGGTGCCTGCGAAGCTGGCTGGCCGAGCGCCCGGACGAGGTGATCCTGGTCGTCGACCTCGACGACGACCAGGTCTTCGAGCGGCTGGCCGGCTTCGACCATCCGGCGCTGCGGGTGATCCCGTTCCAGCACCGTGGCAAGCGTTCGGCCCTCGCGGTGGGCATCCGTGCGGCCCGGCAGGAGGTCGTGGTGCTCGCCGACTCCGACACCGAGTGGGAGCCGGGGCTGCTGGCCGCGGTGCAGATGCCGTTCGTCGACCCGACGGTGGGTGGGGTGGGTACCCGCCAGACCGTGCACATGCGTGAGAGCGGGATCTGGCGGCGGGTGGCGAGCTGGCTGCTCGACACCCGCTACCTGGACTACGTGCCGGCGATGGGGCGGGCGGGCGCGGTGGCCTGCCTGTCGGGGCGGACGGCGGCCTACCGGCGGTCGGTGATCCTGCCGCGGGTCCCGGAGCTGGAGCACGAGCGGTTCCTGGGCCGGGAGTGCGTGGCCGGCGACGACGGCCGGCTCACCTGGCTGGTGCTTCGCTCTGGGCACCGGACGGTGTACCAGGGCAGCGCGCGGGCGCGCTCGATGTTCCCGGACACCCTGGGCGCGTTCGTGAAGCAGCGGGTGCGTTGGAGCCGGAACTCCTACCGCTGCTACCTGACCGCGGTCTTCACCGGCTGGCTGTGGCGGCAGCCGTTCGTCACCCAGATGACCGTGCTGCAGATCCTGCTCACCCCGGTGTCGATGGGGACCGCGGTGCTGGCGTTGTGGCTCGCCGCCCGCCAGCCTGGGATGAGCGCGCTTGGCCTGGCGCTGCTATGGCTGGTCGCCGGCCGCGGGATCCGCGGCCTGTCGCACCTGCGGGAACATCCCAGGGACGTGGTGCTGGCCCCGCTGGTGGCGCTGGTGGTGCTCGTCATCGCCCTGCCGATCAAGGCGTACGCGTTCGCGACCATGAACAGGCAGGGCTGGCTGACCAGGCACAGCGACCTGATCGGCGGGGAGGGCCAGACCGAGGCGTCGCTGGCCGGGGGCGCGCGTGCGTAGCCCGGCTGCCTGCGACGCGCGCCGGGCAGGCCTTGGCCGCAACGCGCTGGCCCGCACGCTGCTCGTGGCCGGCCTGGCCATGGCGGTCGGGCTGGCGCCGGCCGCGGTGGCGCACGCGCAGACCAACTCGGGGCCGGCCGCGGTGGCGCACACGCAGACCAACTCGGGGCCGGCCGCGGTGGCGCACACGCAGACCGCCTCGCGGCCGGCCGGGGGCCAGCCGGCCGGCGCGCCGGCCCCCGGCCCCGTCGCCCGCCTGGTCGCGGCCGAGGACGCGCGGATCCGGGCCCTGGACCGCCTGGCGCTGCACCGGGCCACCCCCGTCCGCAGCCTCCTCGGCGGGGGCACGGTGGTGCTCACCGCGCGGGCCGCCCCCTACGGCCTGGCCGAGGTGCGGGCCCGCTTCCCGGGTTCGTTCTCGGCGCTGCCGTCGGGCGGCCTGCTGCTCAGGGACCACCTGTTCGTCGGGCGGGGCGCCACCCTCGAGGTCTCTGGCGCGCAGGTGCGCGCGCTGCGGCTGCTCTCCTCCCGGGCCCGGTTCGTCACCGTGGCCGGCTACCGGGCCACGATCCGCTTCAGGGGCGACCGGGCCCGTAGGCTGTCGGTGACGAGCTGGGACCCGGCCCGGCGGGGCCCCGACACCGACGGGCGGGACGGGCGGGCGTTCGTGGTCGCCCGTGGCGGTGTCATGTCGAGCGCCGGGGCGGAGTTCGCCCATCTCGGCTTCGGCCCGGGCCGCACCTCGGGGGTGGCCTGGGCCGGGCTCGACCTCCAGCCTGGCCAGGGGGAGGTCAGCGGCTCGAGCTTCCACCACAACCAGCTGGGCGCCTACACCTACCGGGCGGTCTCGATGCGCTGGACGCGCAACGCCTTCTGGTCCAACCGCGTCCACGGGTTCGACGCCCATGTCCTGTGCAGCGGGTTCCTGCTCGACGGCAACGCCGCCTTCCGCAACGGCCAGCACGGGTTCGTGCTCTCGCGTGGCTGCCGGAACAACGTGCTGCAGGCCAACACCGCCCACCACAACGGGATGCACGGGTTCGCGCTGGACGACGGCAAGTCCGCGAGCCCGGCCGACGGGGGCCGGCTCCAGCCCGTGCCTTCGAGCCAGAACGCGGTCGTGTCGAACCGGGCGTGGTCAAACGGGCAGGCCGGGGTCGCGATGGACGGCGGCAGCGGCAACGCCGTGCGCGGCAACGCGCTCGACCAGAACCGGGTCGGCGTCCAGCTCCGGGGCGCCGCAACCGGCAACGTGGTCGACGGCAACCAGATCACGGGCAGCCGCTCGTCGGCGGTGCTGCTGGCCCAGGGGACGAGCGCCAACCGCGTGCTCGGCAACCAGGTCCGGGGCGGGACCGACGGCGTCACCGTGCAGGGCGGGCGGGCCAACCGGGTCGAGGGCAACCTGGTGGCCCAGGTTCTGGGCAGCGCGCTGGTGGTCGACGGGGGCGCGGGCAACGCGCTGCGCAACAACGCGGTGGACGGGGCCCGGCTGGGCGTCCAGCTGAAGCGGAGGGCCACCGGCAACCTCGTGCAGGGGAACCGGCTCGCGATGGGCTCGGTCGGGATCCACCTGGCCCAGGCGGCCGACCGCAACCGGGTGCTCGCCAACCGGGTCAGGGGCGGCAGGACCGGCATCCTGGTGCAGGACGCCCGCGGCAACCAGGTCGACGCCAACGTCGTCTGGCAGGTCGACGGCGCAGGCGTCGCGCTCGGCGGCGACGCCCGCGGCACCCGGGTGACCCGCAACGACCTCTCCGGGCGCGGCCCGGCCGCGGTCACCCGGTGGCGCGGCGCCGTGCTCACCGGCGTCCAGGTGGACGGCAACCACACCGGCGGCTGGGTGGTGGCCAAGCTGGGCGGTGGGCCCGTGGACCGGGCCAAGGCCTTCGTCTCCTCCCACCCGGTCATCCTGGTGTGGCTGCCGATCCTGCTGCTGCCGGCCGCGCTGGCGGTGCCGGCGTGGCTGTGGCGGCGCTGGCGCACCCGGCGCCTGCTCAGCCTGGCCGGGGAGCGCCCGGCCCCGTGGCCCGGATCCGGCTTGGCCGGGGAAGGCCCGATCCGGGGGCCCGGCTTGGCCGGGGAACCTCCGGTGCCGGGTCCCGGATCCGGCTGGGCCGGTGGGCGCCCGGCTCCGGAGCCCGAATACCCGCTCAGCGGTGAGCGGTCCCGTGCCGATATCACGATTGTGAGGACCTCATGAGCTCGCACCCGGCATACCAGGAGCAGGCACGACGGCTGCTCCGGTCCCCCACCCGCTGGCTGGCCGCACTCGCGGTGCTGGCCGTGTGCGTCACCACCGTGCTGGTGGCGACCGCAGCCTTGCGGGCCCGGGCACCGGCCGGTGCGGCGGGCTACCGGGCGGGCGCCTCACCGCTGCCCGACTGGGCCGGCTCCGAGGCCACCTGCCAGGCGGGAGCGGCCGGGACGGTCGAGGTCCAGTCGGCGGCCGAGCTGTCCAGAGCGCTGGCCGCGGCCACGCCGGGGCAGCTCGTGCGCCTGGCCGACGGCGTCTACCGTGGCGCGTTCACGATCAGCCGCTCCGGCCGGTCGGACGGCCGCATCGTGCTGTGCGGGTCCCGCCGGGCAGTGCTCAGCGGTGCGTCGACCGGGAAGGGGTATGGGCTGCACCTGCGGGCGGCGAGCTACTGGACGCTCAGCGGCTTCACCGTGACCAACGCCCAGAAGGGGGTCGTGCTCGACCGGTCGTCGTCCAACCTGCTGCGCGGCCTGGCCGTCCACCACGTCGGGCGGGAGGGCGTCCACTTCCGCACGGCCTCGACCGACAACGTGCTCGACCAGAGCGAGGTGTGGGAGACCGGCCTGGTCAACGCGCGCACCGGCGAAGGCGTCTACGTCGGCAGCGCGCTCTCCAACTGGTGCGAGTACTCCGGGTGCCAGCCGGACCGGAGCGACCGCAACCAGATCGTCGGCAACCGCATCGGGCCGGGCGTCCGGGCCGAGAGCGTCGACCTCAAGGAAGGCACGACCGGCGGGGTGGTGCGCGGCAACACATTTGTCGGCACCGGCATGACCGCGGCCGACTCCTGGGTCGACGTCAAGGGCAACCGCTGGACGGTCGCCGGGAACAAGGGCAGCGCCACGCCCAAGGACGGGTTCCAGGTCCATGTCATCCGGTCGGGCTGGGGCGATGGCAACGTGTTCTCCGGCAACGTCGCCGACCTGGGCGGGGGCGAATACGGCTTCCGCATCGACAAGAACGCACGCGGCACCGTGGTCGCGTGCGACAACGTCGTCTCCGGGGCCAGCAAGGGCCGCTCCAACGTGGGGTGCACCTGATCCTCGCCCCGGCGGGGCGGGAGCTTCTTTACCGAGTCCGAACACTCGGCGGCGGCTGGCGCGAACGCGGCGGCGCGAAGCTGCGGGGGCAATCGGAACCGACCCCTCGACGAGGTGCACGGGATGCGACGACTCGGTGGGCACATGGGATGGCTGGGCTGGGCGGTGGCCGGGGTGCTGGCCATCTCGGCCGGTGGGGTGGCCCTGGCCGCCACCGGCCAGGCGACCTCCACGACGGAGACGACGGTGGCCGGAGCGCCCAGGAAGGACGGGGCCGGGCTGGGCGGTCGCCTGGGCTGGCGGCTGGGCCGGCGCGCGCTGCACGGCGAGGCCACCTTCCAGACCAGGGACGGCGTGAAGACGGTCGTGTTCGCACGAGGCAAGGTGACCGCCGTGTCCGACTCGAGCGTCACGATCACCAGCAGCGACAACGTGGCCACGACGTTCGCACTCAACGCAGACACCAAGTACGGCACCCGCCGCCACCAGCAGGCGAAGGGCGACGTGAAGGTGGGCGTGCAGGCGGTCGTGGGGGGCCTTTCGTCCGGGGGCGGCGCCACCGCCAGCCGGGTGGTGGTCCGCACCGGCGCCAAGGACGCCCCGAAGAGCCCATAGCGGCCGCGGTCCAGAGGCCTTCCGCCGCACCCGTCAGCCCCGGGGACCGCCCGGGGCTGACCGGCGTCCTCAGCGGCCGACCAGCGTGCTCAGGATGCCGATGAGCGCGAACACCAGGAAGAAGGCGAGCGCGAACCAGACCGCGCGCAGGGCGTGGCGCATGATCGGCACCGGGCGGATGGCCAGGAGCCGGCGGCCGCAGTCGCACAGCCCCTCCTCGTAGGCGACCCGGTGGCCTTCGGTGCAGGCGTACCTGGGCCGGGCCTGCACGTCGTAGCCACAGCCGGCGCAGCGGCGCGCGGGCGCGGCGTTCTCGGTGCCGCAGCGCGGGCAGGCACGGTTGGAGGCGACCTCCCAGGCGAGCACGCCGGCGGTGAGCGCGGCCAGGCCACCGAACATGGCGAAGGTCACCAGCCCCGACAGCAGGGTGTCGTTCAGGGCCATGGTAAAGGCCATGCTGCCGAGGGCCGAGACGGCCAGGGCCACCCCGACCGCGATCAGGGTAAGGCGGGTGGCCATGGGCCGGTCGCTGGCACTTGGTCGGAACGGGTTCATCGGGCTCCGTGGGGGGTCCGCGACGTCTGGGGCGCAGGGATCCCTGCCGCTGCGTTGATGGTGAAGCAAGCGGCCAGATTCCGCACCATTGGTAGCCTGTACTGGCAAGATGGTCTGGGACGGAGGGACGATGGCCGCGGCCGACAAGACTCAGTGGCGTGAGCTCTACCACGAGGTGGTCGAGACGAACCTGTGCACCGGCTGCGCCGCCTGCGTGATGGCCTGCCCGCGAGACGTCCTCGACTACGACCACTCGGAGACCTACCACCCGTTCAACGTCGAGCTGTCGACCCCGGTGGACGACTGCGTGCACGGCCAGCGCGGCTGCGACATCTGCACGCGGGCGTGCCCGCGCTTCCGGGCCTGGGAGCTGGAGTCCGACGAAGCTCTGTTCGGCAAGGCCAGGGAGGCGCACGAGATCGCCGGGGTGCAGCGGGGGGTCTGGCTGGCCCGGGCCGCCGAGCCGGGGGTGCTCGAGGCGGGCCAGGACGGCGGGCTGGTGTCCGCCCTGCTGATCTGGGGGCTCGAGACCGGCCGCATCGAGGGGGCGCTCACCTCCCGGCTGTCGACCACCCGGTTGTGGGACTGCGAGCCCTTCCTGGCCACGACCAGGGACGAGGTGCTGGAGGCGGCCGGCTCCCGCTACACCTACGCGGCCAACCCGCTGGCCATGGCGGAGGCGGAGGGCCGTGGGCTCCGGCGGCTCGCGCTGGTCGGCATGAGCTGCCAGGCCTCGATCAACGGGACGCTCACCGCCCGCCGGGTCAACAAGTACGCCCGCCGCATCGAGCTGGTGATCGGCCTGCTCTGCTCGAAGTCGTTCGAGTACGAGGGCATGAAGCGGATCATCGTCGGGGACTACGGGATCCCGCTCGAGGACGTCGCGAAGGTCAACATCAAGGGCAAGTTCCAGGTCTGGCGGCGCTCGACCGGCGAACGGGTCGACATCCCGCTCAAGCGGATGCAGGAGGCAACCAGGGAGGGTTGCAAGCTCTGCCCGGACTTCGCCGCCGAGCATGCCGACATCGCAACGGGCGGGCTGGGCCAGACCGACGGGTGGACCCTGACGGTGGTGCGGACCCAGCGGGGCGAGGAGTGGCTGGAGAGCGCCCGCCAGGCCGGCGTGATATTCGTCCGGCCCGGGGCCGAGGACCCGGCCGCGGTGGCGCTGATGGCCAAGCTGGCCGCGCGGTCGCGCGCGCGCTGGCCGTCGGAGCTGGCCGGGACCGGCGCGGGCGCGCCCGGCCTCCTGCCGATCGTGCAGACCAGCTGAGCAGACCACCTGACTGAGCAGACCACCTGAAAGATGACCGGCAGGGTGACCTCCCGGCAGCCCTCTTACTCGGCCGGCTGGTAGTTCGCGACGAAGTCGGTGTCGCGTGGCTGGGGCCCAGCCTTGGCGGCGCCGCCCGGCGAGCCGAGCTCCTCGAAGAACACGGCGTTGGTGGCGGTGAACTCCTTCCACTGGGCAGGCACGTCGTCCTCGTAGAAGATCGCCTCGACCGGGCAGACGGGCTCGCACGCGCCGCAGTCCACGCACTCGTCGGGGTGGATGTAGAGCATGCGGTCGCCCTCGTAGATGCAGTCGACCGGGCACTCCTCGATGCAGGACTTGTCCTTCACGTCGATGCACGGCTCGGCGATGACGTAGGTCATCCTGGGTGAACCCCCTTGGTCACGTCGTTCGCTCTCGCTGGATATCACCGGGCTCATGGGCCGTCAGCGTCCCGCTCTGCCCGGGGTTGGCTGGTCAGATCGTACCGCGCGGAGGTCGCGGCGGTAATTCGCCTTCGGGGCCCGGGCGTCGCTGGTCTCGGGCCGGGCGTGGGTGGCCGCGGCCCAGTAGGCGTGCTGCCGCGCCCGCTCGAGCGGCGCGAGGCGCCCGGTGATGCGGCCGAGCAGCTCCGTGGGGCTGGTGGGCATGGTGGTTCTCCAAGCTCGGGGCCGCCCGCCGCTGTCGTGAGGCTGGCGTGCGACCTCTACTCTAGAAGCCACCGGCAACAGCGATTCGAGGAGGCGCATGCGCTACCGGTACGAGGTCCGCATCGGTGCCGGCGACGTCGGCCAGCGGGTGGTCGTGCGCTGGCGCCGCCCGGCCGCGGGCGGCGGGGACGAGGTCGCCGACGTGGTCGGCATGCTCGAGGCGGCCGACGCAGACGCGTTCTCGGTCCGCAACCGGCGGGGCGAGCTGGTGGTCGTCCCGGCAGGGCGGGCCCTGGCCGCCAAGGTGATCCCGCCGGCCCGCTGAGCGGCCGGTTGCCGGACCGCGGTTGCTCTCCGGCCGCGCGGCGCGCATCCTCACGGACATGCTCCAGCTGACCAACACGCTGACCAGGACCAGGGAGCCGGTGCGGCCGAGGACGCCCGGGCTGGTGCGCATGTACTCGTGCGGGCCGACCGTGTACCGGTACATGCACGTCGGCAACCTGCGCACCTTCCTCATGGCCGACCTGGCCCGGCGCGTCCTGGAGGTCTCGGATGTGCAGGTCGACCAGGTGCAGAACGTCACCGACGTCGGGCACATGACCGACGAGGAGTTCGACCGGGGCGAGGACAAGATGCTCGTGTCGGCCCGGCTGGAGGACAAGAGCCCGGCCGAGATCGCCGCCTGGTACACCGAGCACTTCCTCGCCGACGTGGCTGCGATAAACCTGCGGCCGGCCCGCGCCTACCCGCGGGCGTCGGACTGGGTGCCGCAGATGATCGACCTCACCATGCGGCTGGTCGAGCGCGGCCATGCCTACGAGGTCGAGGGGGACGTGTACTTCGCGGTCGAGTCGTTCCCCGGCTACGGCAAGCTGTCGCGCAACTCGCTGGACCGGCTGCGGGCCGGCCATCGGCTCGAGGAGGTCGACCCGCGCAAGCGGCACCACGCCGACTTCGCGCTGTGGCGACGAGCCGGGCCGGGCCGGCTGGTGAAGTGGGGCTCGCCCTGGGGCGAGGGATTCCCTGGCTGGCACATCGAGTGCTCGGCCATGTCCCTGGGCGAGCTGGGCGAGTACATCGACCTCCACTCCGGCGGGGTCGACAACGTCTTCCCCCACCACGAGGACGAGATCGCCCAGTCCGAGGCGGTGGTCGGCCACCCCGTGGTCACCACCTGGGTCCACGGCGAGCACCTGCTCGCCGAGGGCCGGAAGATGTCGAAGTCGGCCGGCAACTTCTACGACCTGCGCGAGCTCCGGGCGCGGGGGCACTCGCCGCTGGCCCTGCGCCTGCTGTTCCTGCAGGCCCGCTACCGGACGCAGGTCAACTTCACCTGGGACGCCCTGGCCGGCGCGGAACGGGCGCTCCAGCGGCTCCGGGCCCGGGTGGCCGCGTGGTCGAAGGACTCCCGCCCCGCGGGCCCACCCGGGTCGGCGGCCACCTGCGCCGACTACGAGGAGCGGTTCCGGGCCGCCGTCGAGGACGACCTGGACACCCCGAGGGCGCTGGCCGTGCTGGCCGAGATGGAGGGCGACGACAGCCGGGCCCCTGCCGCCCGGTGGCGCTCGGCCCTGGCGTTCGACCAGGTGCTCGGGCTCGACCTCGATCGGGAGGTCCAGCAGACGCTCCCACCCGGCGCCGAGGAGCTGATCGCGCGGCGCGCGGCGGCCCGGGCCGAGCGCGACTGGGCGGCGGCCGACCGCCTGCGCGAGGAGCTGGCCCTGATGGGGGTCGAGGTGGCCGACACCCGGTCGGGCACGACCTGGCGCCGTGCCAGCCAGCCCGGGGGCCAGGTCGGGAACGGTCACTAGACACTCAAGCGGCCCGACCGTACCCTCTGCCTGACCTGACGGGCCCGGGGGGCGAAGAGCGGAGCGACCACCCCGGCCCGTGCCACGCCGACAGGAGGGGGCCCTCGCGCATGACCTGGCAACACCACCCGATCCGGTGCATCCTGCCGCCGGACATCCTCGAGCGCATCGTCCGGAACGGCGACCCTGAGCAGCGCGAGAAGGCGCTGCGCACGCTCGCCACCGACAACTCGCTGCGCTCGATCCGCGCGCAGAACGCCATCCTCGAGGCGCAGGCCCCGAAGCGGCTCAACCCGCACGTGACCGAGGGCGGCGCCCCGGTCCGCACCATCCTGGACTGCGGCAGCTCCCAGGACCCGGCACGGGCCCGGATCGTGCGCACCGAGGGTGACCCGGCCACCGGCGACGTCGCCGCCGACGAGGCCTACGACGGCCTCGGCGCCACCTACGAGCTGTTCTGGCAGGCCTACGAGCGCGACTCCATCGACGACAACGGCCTGCAGCTCAAGGGCTACGTCCACTACGGCGACGGGTACGACAACGCCTTCTGGGACGGCCAGGAGATGATCTTCGGCGACGGGGACGGGCGGCTGTTCAACCGGTTCACCATCTCGGTCGACATCATCGGCCACGAGCTGGCCCACGGCGTCACCGAGGACGAGGCGGCGCTGGTGTACTTCAGGCAGTCTGGCGCGCTCAACGAGCACGTCTCCGACGTGTTCGGCTCGCTGGTCAAGCAGCACACGCGCAGCCAGAAGGCCGACGAGGCGGACTGGCTGATCGGGGAGGGGCTGATCGCCAACGCCACCGGCCAGGCCCTGCGGTCGATGAAGGCGCCGGGCACCGCCTACGACCATCCCCTGCTCGGCAAGGACCGGCAACCCGCCCACATGCAGGACTACGTGCAGACCACCGCCGACAACGGTGGCGTCCACATCAACTCCGGCATCCCCAACCACGCCTTCTACCTGGCCGCGGTGAACATCGGCGGCTACGCGTGGGAGCGGACGGGACGGATCTGGTACGAGGCGCTGCGCGACGCCCGGCTGCGGCCGACCGCCCAGTTCCGCACCTTCGCCCGGGTCACCCTGCGTGCCGCGCAGCGGCTGGGGTTCGGCGTCTCCTCCAGCGAGTACAAGGCAGTCCAGCAGGCCTGGGCCGAGGTCGGCCTCAAGGTTGTGTGAAGTCCGGCCCGAACTGCTTGGAGCGCCTGCGGCGCGGGAAAGCATCCATTCCGACGGCCAAGTCCGGCCGTCGGGTGTTCAATGTGCACCAACGGCGAGACGTGCATGGCAGGTGGTCCGTGACCGAGTACCCGATCCGCATCGAGCTGGAGCGCAGCGGCGGCTTCGCCGGGGTGAGCCTCACGGCGTCGGTGGACACGAGCCAGCTCCCGCCCGACGAGGCCAGCACGATCACCGAGCTGGTCGAGCGGGTGGACTTCCGCGCCCTGGCGGCCCGGGCGGCCGGCCCGAGCCGGGCCCCGGACCGGTTCCAGTACGACCTGGTGGTCAGCCGGGGAGGGGAGCGCCACGCGCTCTCGCTCGGCGAGAGCGCGGTGACCCCCGAGCTGCGCCCACTGCTCGACCATCTGATGGCGAAGGCGACGGGGCGGTGAGCCGAGGGCGCGGCTCGTCGTATGCTCGCTACGACCGTATGCTGCACTACGACGACGACAGCCACGGACACGGGCCGGCAGGGCGGGAGTGTGAGCGATGGGCCTGATGAAACGCTTCTCCTACATCTTCAAGGCGAAGGCATCCAAGCAGCTCGACAAGTACGAGGACCCCAGGGAGACCCTCGACTACTCCTACGAGAAGCAGCTCGAGCTGCTGCAGAAGATGCGCCGGGGCGTGGCCGACGTGGCCACCTCGCGCAAGCGCATCGAGCTGCAAGCCCAGCAGCTCCAGGCGTCGGCGGCCAAGCTCGAGGGGCAGGCCAAGCAGGCGGTCGCCCAGAACCGCGAGGACCTGGCCCGCGAGGCGCTCAGCCGGCGCGAGGTGATCGCCGCCCAGCTTTCCGACCTGCAGGGCCAGCACGACCAGCTCAAGGCCGAGGAGGCCAAGCTGGTCGACGCGTCCCAGCGGCTGCAGGCCAAGGTCGAGTCGTTCCGCACCCGCAAGGAGACCATCAAGGCCACCTACACGGCGGCTGAGGCCCAGACGAAGATCGGCGAGGCCGTGTCCGGCATCTCCGAGGAGATGGGCGACGTGGGCATGGCCATGCAGCGGGCCGAGGACAAGGTGGCCCAGATGCAGGCCCGGTCGGGCGCGGTTGACGAGCTGATGGCCTCGGGCGCGCTCGAGGACTACGCCTCCAGCGGCGACCGCCTGCAGGCCGAGCTCAACCGCGGTTCCTCGTCCACCCAGGTCGAGCTCGAGCTGGCCCGGCTCAAGGGCGAACTCGGCGGGGCCCCGGCCAAGGAGATCACCGCGCCCGCGTCCACCCCCACCCCGACTCCCACCGAGGACCAGCGATGATCGTTCGCATCATGGGCGAGGGGCAGTTCGAGGTCCCCGCCGACCACGTCGAGGAGCTGAACCGGTTCGACGACCAGCTGATGAAGGCGGTCGACAGCGGCGACGACGGCTCCTTCACCACCGCGCTCGAGGCGCTGCTGACCAGCGTGCGCACGGCGGGCAGCGAGCTGCCTCTGGACTACCTGGGGCCGTCCGACCTGGTCCTGCCCGGTCCGGACGCCACCATCGATGAGGTCCGCGAGGTGCTCGGCGACGAGGGCCTCATCCCCGGCTGATCGGCTGACCGATGGCTCGCTCTCGCTTCCCCACCGACGTCGGCCTGTCGAGCCGGATGCTGCTCACCATGTTCCTGCTCGGCCTGTTGTATGTGGTGTTCGTGGCCGTGCTGATCGCGCTGCGGATCCCGGCCGTGCTCGTGGTGCTGATCGCGCTCGGGTTCCTGCTCTTCCAGTACTTCTTCTCGGACAGGATCGCGCTGTTCGCGATGCGCGGGCAGGAGGTCACGCCGCAGCAGGCGCCCGAGCTGCACGAGATGATCGACCGGCTCTGCGCGCTGGCCGACATGCCCAAGCCCCGGGTGGCCATCGCCGAGTCCGACATCCCCAACGCCTTCGCCACCGGCCGCAACCCGAAGGTGGCGGTGGTCTGCGCGACCACCGGCATCATGCGCAAGCTGAGCAAGCCGGAGCTGGAGGCGGTGCTCGCCCACGAGCTCTCCCACGTCGCCCACAGGGACGTCGCCGTCATGACGATCGCGAGCTTCCTCGGCCTGCTGGCCGGCTTCGTCGTCCGTATGGCGATCTACGGCGGCTTCTACGGCGGGGGGTACGGGTCCCACGACGATGACGACGACAGCAGCACCGGCGCCGTGATCCTGCTCGTGGTCATCGCCTCGGCGGTGGTGTACGGGCTGTCCTTCCTGCTCACCCGGGCCCTGTCCCGCTACCGGGAGCTGTCGGCCGACCGCGCGGGCGCGATGCTCCTCGGCCGGCCCTCGCTGCTCGCCTCGGCCCTGACCAAGGTGTCGGGGGACATGGCCCGCATCCCCACCCGGGACCTGCGCGCGGCCGAACCGCTGAACGCCTTCTTCTTCGCCCCGGCGCTCGCGCCCGGCTTCAGCCTCTCGTCGCTGTTCGCCACCCACCCGAGCCTGGAGCGGCGGCTCGAGCAGCTCTCCCGCATCGAGGCGGAGCTGGGGCGGCAGGCGTGAAGTTCCTGGACGCGCTCCTCGGCCGGACCAAGCCGAAGCAGGCCAACCTGGACGCGCTGTTCGCCCTGCCCGGGGCCGCGGTCACGTTGGAGGCCGGCGCCGGCCTGCGCCCCTCCGGGGAGGCGGCGGTCTGCTTCAAGCCCGCGTCGGGCCAGGGCTTCGCCACCACCTCGGGCGAGCTGGCCGAGCTGCTGGCGATGGCCGTGAAGGAGGCCGGCTCGACCCTGCGGGTCGAGGAGGACGCCTACGGCTACCGCTGGGTGGTGCTCGGCGACCCCGAGCTCGAGGACCTGGTCACCAGCGTCCACCTGGTCAACGCGACCCTCGAGGAGCGCGGCTTCGGCCCCCAGCTGCTCTGCTCGGTGTTCGGGTTCAGGGGCGCGGACGGGGAGCGGTGCCTCCTTGTCTACCTCTATAAGCGGGGCACGTTCTACCCGTTCGCGCCCCGCCAGGGCGAGCGGCGCGACAACGAGCTGGAGCTGCGCGTGCGCGCCACCCTCGGCGCCGACCTGCCCGTCGAGCCCGAGCTGACCCGCTGGTTCGCCCTCTGGGGCGTGCCGGTCTCCTGACCCCGGCGACTCCGCCGGAACCCTGGCCGCCCGTCCGGTGTAGGGCAGGCAAGGCCGGTGGAGGGGAGGAGCGGGATGAGGCGCAGCCGCAAGGTCGTCCTGGCCACATGGTGGTCTGGCACCCGGACGGGCGCGGGATCATGACCGAGCTGTTGTTCGCCGGCGACCCCTACCTGAGCCCTGGCGCCAGCGAGGTGGTCCGGCTCACCGAGACCGACGGCGCCCCGCTCAGGGCCACCTTCGACATCGTGCTCGCCGCCCGCTGACAGGGGCTACCGGCAGGGAGCCAGACCCGGCGCCCAGGTGTAACAGGCGGCCGGTCAGCCGGGACTGCTGTCCCGATCACGGTCGCATCAGCGATGAGCGCCGCACCGTAGCCTGGAGGTTGCCATGCCTGAGCTGTCGTTGGCCGGTGTCGCGGTCGTGGCGGGGGTGACAGGCCCGGCCAAGTCCACCCGAGGGTGGGCCGTTACAGGTGAGCGGCGGAGCGGCGCAGCAGCAGCAACGCCGTGCCCAGGCACGCGAGCGCGACGGCGAGAAGCGCCGACGGGATGACGGCGGGGGAGCTGGCGTCGATCAGCCAGCCGATCACCGCCGGGAACACCACCCCGCCGAGCTGCGCGCCCGCGATGACCAGCGCGGTCAACGCACGCGCTGACGGGGCTGCCGCGGCCAGCCAGGCGAGCCCGGTGGGGAAGACCGGCGCGAGCGCCAGTCCCGTCAGGGTGTAGGCGAAGGGAGCGAGCGGCGGGGGGTAGGCCAGCGTCAGCGCGGCCGCGGCAAGCAGCAGCGCGCCCGCGACGAGCCGCGGTGGGGCGACCCGCAGCGCCAGCGGGATGGCCAGCAGCCGGCCGACCGTGATGGCGGCCCAGTAGCCGGCGGTCCAGTTCGCCGCGGCCGCCTCGCCGGCGCCGTGCGCGAGCAGGCTGGTCGCCTCCCAGCCGCCGACGCCGCTCTCGACGCCGACGTACAGCACGTACAGCAGCACGAAGCCGCCGATCAGCGCCAGCGCCGGTCGTCCTGAGCCGGCGGGGGACCCGGACACCGGGGCCCGCCGGACGTCCCGCATCAGGGGCAGGCCGGCGGCCGCCAGCACGGCGCCCCCGAGGAACGGCCCGCGGAAGCCACCGGTCGCCGCGAACGCCAGCGGCCCCAGGGTCGCGCCGGCGCCGAAGCACGCGCCGAGCAGGTTCAGCATGGCCGCGCCGCGGTCCCCGAACCCGGCGGCGAACAGCGTGTTGAGCGCGACCACCAGCACCCCGAAGCCGACGCCGACCACCGCCGCCGCGGCCAGCGCGACCGGCCACACGGGTGCCAGCGCCAACCCTGTCGCACCAGCGACCAGCAACGCGGCCGCCAGGCGCAACGACGCACCCGTGCCCAGCCGACGGTCCAGCAGCGCCCAGCCGGCGATGCCGACCATCGCCCCGGCGAAGTGGGCGCTGAGCACAAGCCCCGACGCGGCGGCGCCGACCCCGAAGTGCTCTTGCAGCTCCGGGATCGCCGGCCCGTACAGCGACAAGACGACCCCGACGGCGACGAAGAGCAGCAGCCCCCCCAGCATGCTCGACCTGCTCACCGACCGAAGCCCTCCTCGACACCACAGCTGGGGACGTGCAGCGGACGCCAGCATTGGGAGACAAGCCTGGCATGAGTCACCCACGTCTGGTCGAAGCTCGCCGGCGGTTTCCCGACCTCTCCGGTCCGGTCGCGAGGCGTCGACCGGGTGGCGCGAGCGTCAGACCTGGTCGCGCCGCCCGATCTTCACCGTGGCGTTACCGCCGTGTCACACTGGCACGCCGCAACCGCCGTAGAGTCCGATCCGGCCTCAAAGGGAAGGAAGATGGCTGATGCGCTGGGTCGCCCGAGACCAGCCGGACGACACCGAGCTGGTCATCGTCCACGCACCCGCGCTGCGGTAGCAACGCAGGCAGACCCCAGGGAGGGGAGGAACCCTTGCAGGGACGCAACCGCAGGATGCTTCGCGCCCTGACCGGCGCCGCCTTCGCCGCGGCCCTTGCCGTGACGGTGGTGGCGGGCTCCGGGCTGGCCGCCACCTCGGTGAAGCCGTACGTCGAGCCGGTCGGCGGCGAGTACAGCATCAAGGCGCTGTTCAGCGCCGACGACAGGGTGCCGCTGCTGGGCGGCGCCCCCGGGCAGCAGTACCGCATGGTCGGGATCCCCGACGGGCTCGGCGCCCATCCGAACGGCGACGGGACGAGCACGCTGTTCATGAATCACGAGTTGGGCTTCACCACGCAGTCCGAGCCCGTCGTCGGCGGGCCGAAGAACCGCGGCGCGATCGTGTCGCAGTGGATCCTCGACCAGGACGGCGACCCGGTCGCCGGCAGGCGGGCCTACGACTCGATCTACGACGAGAACACGTTCCTCGGGCCGGCGCCGGTCGTCGGCAACGAGGCGCAGATGCCCCGCCAGCTCGCCCGGTTCTGCTCCGGCTTCCTCGCCGGCCCCGACAGCGGCTTCGACCGCCAGATCTACCTGACCAACGAGGAGGAGAGCAGCCCCAACACCTTCGACGGCAAGGGCGGCCTGTCGGTCGCGATCTTCGACGGCGAGCTCCACACGCTGCCGAAGCTGGGCCGCTACGCCAAGGAGAACACCAACGTCCAGCCCGGGCAGGGCACGCAGACGGTGGTCTTCGCGACCGAGGACGGGCCGGCCACGCTCGACAACCAGCTGTACATGTACGTCGGCAAGAAGGACCGCTCGGCGAAGGCCACCGTCCTGGCGCGCAACGGGCTCGACAACGGCAAGCTCTACGTCTTCCGCTCGCTCGACCCGGCGCGCAACAGCGAGCGGACGTTCACCAGCGGCTCGGTGACCGGCGAGTGGGTCCAGGTCCCGGCCGCCGAGGACCTCACCGACGTGCAGCTGGAGGCGGCCAGCGACGCCGCCGGCGCGATGACGTTCGTGCGCCCCGAAGACGGCGCCTTCAACCCCAACGACCCCAACGAGTTCTTCTTCGACACCACCGGCTCCTCCAGCGGCGCCGACAACGGCGTCAACGAGCTCGGACGGCTCTACTCCCTGCGGCTCCATCCGGGCAACCCGCTCAAGCCGGCAACGCTCACGACCGTCTACAACGCCGACACGGTCGTCGCTGCGGGCGGCGACATCGCGATCAGCCCCGACAACATCGGCGTCAGCGGCCAGCACCTGATGATCAACGAGGACGGCACGACAGAGAGCCGGGCCGTCATGGCCGCCAAGGGCCGCGACGGCTCGGTCTGGCGGTTCGACCTCGTCAAGGGGCCGGTGGGCGCGGTCGGTGTCGATGCCTCGACGGCGGCCCGGGTCGCCCAGCTCGACCCGCCCGGCCGCGACGGCGTCCCGGTCGGCCCGGGGGTGTGGGAGACGAGCGGCATCATCGACGCCTCCGCCCTGTTCGGCGCCGACACCTGGCTCTCCGACGCCCAGGCGCACCCGCCGACGACCGCGCCCGGCGGCACGACGGTGACGGTCGAAGACGGCCAGCTCTTCCTGCTGCGTCCCGCCGGGTAGCAAACCAGCATCGCCGGCAGGTCTCGGGCTCGCTCCGGCGGCCCGAGACCTGCCGGTCTGGAGCGGCGCGAACGCTCCGACCGGCCCAGGTCGAGTCGGCGAGGTCCATGCCGTTCATGCTGAGCTGATCGGCTGGGGCGAGCAACACACCGCCTCAGCCCTCACCGTGGCGCTGGACGCCTGCGCGGTGATCGACCGCTACGCGAGGCGGACCGGCTGCGGCGGACCGGCTGCGGCGGACCGGCTGCGGCGACCGGCTGCGGCGGACCGGCTGCGGCGGACCGGCTGCGGCGACCGGCTGCGGCGTGGCGGCGCCGGCCGGGGAGGACCATAGTGGTCATCCGTGCCCGTCACCCGGATGCGGTTTCCGCACCGTGGGCAGAGGGTTGGGGGATCCGTCGCTCCAGAGCACGGGTCGTCCGGACAGGAGGAGGCCTGCCATCGCCGGCGCTGAGAGGACCGCAGGCGGCGTGCAGTCCGTCGAGCGCGCCCTGTCCCTGCTCGAGAGCCTCGCCGACCTGGAGCAGGAGGTCGGCGTGAGCGAGCTGCGCACCGCGACGGGGCTGCCCTTCGGCACCATCCACCGGCTGCTCGGCACGCTCGTGCTGCACGGCTACGCCCGGCAGAACCCGGAGACCCACAAGTACACCCTCGGCCCACGCCTGCTGCGCCTCGGCGACGCGGCCGGGCGTCACTTCGGCGGGTGGGTACGTCCCTTCCTCACCGAGCTGATGGAGATCAGCGGTGAGTCGGCCAACCTCGTCATGCTGGACGGCGACCACGCCGTCTACGTCGCGCAGGTGGCCTCCCGCAAGCACAATGTCCGGATGTTCACCGAGGTGGGGCGCCGAGTGCCGCCGCACTCGACCGCGGCCGGCAAGGTCCTGCTCGCCTTCCGGCCGCGGCCTGCGGTGGAGGCGCTGCTGGACCGTACCGGTCTGCCGCCGCGCACACCGCGGACCGTCGTCGACCGGAGCAGGCTCCTCGCCGAGCTCGACGTCGTCGCGCGTCAGGGCTACGCGGTCGACGACGGCGAGGAGGAGATCGGCGTCCGCTGCCTGGCGGTGCCGGTGTTCGGCGTCGGGGACAGCGTGGCCGCCGTGTCGGTCTCTGCGCCCGAAGGACGCCTTCGTCGGGATGACCACGAACGCCTGCTCCCAGAGATGCTGCGCATCTCAGCAGCGATGACGGGCAGCCTCGTCCCCGCGCCCTGACCCGGTCTGCGCGCGGCGGCCCGCAGAGGTCGTCGGCCTCCCGGTGACGGGGGTCCCGGTCCCCGGCGCGTCGTCGTCGGCTGCCGGCAACCTCCCGTCGAAGCGGCGTCGGGTGCATGTGGTCAGGGCCTTCGCGGCCGGGCTGCAGCGAGCCACGAAGGCTTGACGGGGCGTCCGACTCGGGGTACGGTCCACCCACTCAGTGGGTAAGATTCCCGCATTACGGAAAGCGCCAGGGAGCGGCCGTCCGTCCGGGACGAGCTCTCCGGTCGGCGGAAGACCCTCGTGCCGCCGGACCGGAGACGGATTGGGCACGCAGGAGCTGCAGGACTGAGCGGGTCCGGGGCTCATGCAGCGAAGCGGTAGCCCCGGCTGTGACTAGGAGGGCCGCCGATGACGGCGATCGGGTTCATCGGCCTCGGAGTGATGGGCCAGCCCATGGCCGAGCACCTGGTCCGGGCCGGCCACGAAGTCACCGTCCACAACCGCTCCGCAGCGCCGGTGCGGGTCCTCGTGGCGGCGGGCGCTGCGGCGGGCGCCTCCGCGGCCCAGGTGGCGGCCGGCGCCGACGTGGTCATCACCATGGTCCCCGACTCGCCCGACGTCGAGGCCGTGGTGCTCGGCGAGGACGGCGTCCTGTCGACCGCGCGCCAGGGGCTGCTGCTGGTCGACATGAGCACCATACGGCCCGACACGGCCCGCCTGGTGGGCAGGGAGGCACAGGCCCGCGGGGTGAGGTTCCTCGACGCCCCGGTGAGCGGTGGCGAGGTCGGTGCCGTGGAAGCGACGCTCTCGGTCATGGTCGGTGGGAGCGCCGAGGACTTCGAGGCCGCGCTGCCCATCCTGGAGTCGCTGGGCAGGACGATCGTGCACGTCGGGCCGGTCGGCTCGGGCCAGACCGTCAAAGCCGCCAACCAGCTCATCGTGGCCGGAGTCATCGAGCTGGTCAGCGAGGCGATCGTCCTGCTGGAAGCCCACGGCGTCGACATGCCACCGGCCATCAGGGTGCTGGCGGGCGGGCTGGCTGGCAACCAGATCCTCGAGCGCAAGGCCACCAACATGCTGGCCCGCAAGTTCGACCCGGGCTTCCGCATCGACCTGCACCACAAGGACATGCAGATCATCCAGGCGGCAGCCCGCGACGCCGGGGTGGCCATCCCGGTGACGGCGCTGGTCGCCCAGATGTTGGTCTCGCTGCGCAGCCTCGGCCGCGGCTCCCTCGACCACAGCGCGATCCTGACGCTGATCGAGGACCTGTCCGGCCGCGGCGGTCCCCACCCCACCGCCGGATGAGAGGTCATCATGCTGGTTGCCCGTCCCACCACCCTGGCCGGGGTGTTCGACGCGCTCGACGAGCTCCCCGGCGCCCACCTGCTGGCCGGCGGTACGGACCTGATGGTCGAGGTGAACTTCGGCCACCGTCGCCCGCCCGCTGTGGTCGGCCTTCGTCGCGTGGAGGAGCTCACCGGCTACGACGTGCTCGACGACGAGGTCGTGCTCCGGGCCGGGGCCACCTGGACGGAGATCGAGAACGACCTGGTCGACGTCCTGCCCGGGCTGGCCGCGGCGGCCCGGACGGTGGGCTCGCCGCAGATGCGCAACGCCGGCACCATCGGCGGGAACGTCGGCACCGCCAGCCCGGCAGGCGACGGGCTGCCGGTGCTCGGCGCCCTTGACGCCACGGTGGTGCTGGCCAGCCGCGGCGGTGAGCGCCGGCTGCCGCTGGCGGAGCTCATCACCGGGGTCAAGAAGACCGTGATCCGGCCGGGCGAGGTCATCAGGGAGATCCGGGTGCCCCGTCTCGACGGCCCGCAGCAGTTCCTCAAGGTGGGCACCCGCAACGCGATGGTGATCTCGATCGTGGTCTGCGGCCTGGCCGTGGACCGGGCCGGCCGCAGCGTCCGGCTCGGCCTCGGCTCGGTGGCGCCGCGGCCGCTGCGGGCGACCGCCGCCGAGGAGTTCATCGCGGGCGAGATCGACTGGGACGCGATGACCGCCCCGCCGGAGGCGGTGGCCAGGTTCGGCGAGCTGGCCCGCGAGGCCGCAACCCCCATCTCCGACCAACGCGGCACCGCCGAGTTCCGCAGGCACGCCGTCCAGGTGGTCGCCACACGAGCACTCAAGAGGAGCCTCGCCGCATGAGCGCACAGCCTGCCGCCGCCGACGCCCAGCCCACCGAGAGCTACCGGCTGTCGGTGAACGGCCAGGACCGGGAGGTCTCCGACGCCTGGATCGGCGAGAGCCTGCTCTACGTGCTCAGGGAGCGACTCGGCCTTCCCGGCGCGAAGAACGCCTGCGAGCAGGGCGAGTGCGGCTCCTGCTCGCTCATGCTGGACGGGGTCCTCGTCGCCTCCTGCTGCGTCATGGCCGCCGACGCGGTCGGCAGCGACATCCGCACCGTCGAGGGTCTGGCCCCCGAGGGCGAGCTGACCGACGTCCAGCGGGCCTTCGTCGAGCAGGGTGCCGTGCAGTGCGGCTTCTGCATCCCCGGGATGATCGTCGCGATCCACGACCTGCTGGACCGCCGGCCCGACGCCGACGAGCTCGCGCTGCGCGAGGCCATCTCCGGCAACCTGTGCCGCTGCACCGGATACGGCCGGATCTTCGCCGCCTTCCACGCCGTCCAGGAGGAGCGTGCCCGTGCCAGCACCTAGCCTGCCCAGCACCTTCACGCGCACGCGCCGGGCTCCCGGCCTCGGCGAGAGCGTCCTGCGGCCCGATGCCCCGCCCAAGGTCCGGGGCCAGTTCGCGTTCTCCTCGGACCTGTGGATGGAGGGGATGATCTGGGGCGCGACGCTGCGCAGTCCGCACCCGTACGCCCGGATCCGGTCCTTGGACACCGCGCCCGCCCTGGCCATCCCCGGCGTGCACGCGGTCATCACCAACGACGACCTCTGGGGCAGCCGGACCTACGGCCTGGAGCACCACGACCAGCCGGTGTTCGCCGACGGGGTGGTGCGGTTCCACGGCGAGCCGGTCGCCGCCGTCGCGGCTGACCACCCCGAGATCGCCCGCCGGGCCGCCGCCACGGTCGTCGTCGACTACGACGTCCTCGCCCCGGTGGTCGACCCCGAGGCTGCCATGGTCGGCGACCCCATCCACCCTGCCGGGAACCTCTTCCGGCAGCTGGCCATCCGCTTCGGCGACCCGTCCGCCCAGGGTGACGTGGTCGTCGAGGGCGACTACGAGGTCGGGATGCAGGACCAGGCGTTCCTCGGCCCGGAGTCCGGCCTGGCCGTGCCCAGCGAGGACGGCGGCGTCGAGATGTACGTCGCCACCCAGTGGCTGCACGTGGACCGCGACCAGATCGCCGCCTGCCTGAACCTGCCCCGGGAGAAGGTGCGCCTCACCCTCGCGGGCACCGGCGGAGCCTTCGGCGGCCGTGAGGACCTCTCGGTCCAGATCCACGCCTGCCTGCTCGCGCTGGTGACCCGCAAGCCGGTCAAGATGGTGTACAGCCGCGAGGAGTCGTTCTTCGGCCACGTCCACCGTCATCCCGCCCGGCTCTGGTACCGCCATCACGCCACCCGTGAGGGACGACTGGTCAACGTCGAGTGCCGGATGGTGTTCGACGGTGGCGCCTACACGTCGTCCTCGACGGCCGTGATCTCCAACGCCTCGGCCTTCGCGCCCGGCCCCTACTTCACCCCGAACGCGAAGGTCGACGGCTTCGCCGTGCGTACCAACAACCCGCCGTGCGGCGCGATGCGCGGGTTCGGCGCGGTGCAGACGTCGTTTGCCGCCGAGGCGCAGATGGACCGGCTGGCCACGGCACTGGGCATGGGCCCGATCGAGCTGCGCCTGCTGAACGCGCTGAAGACGCACGACAGGCTGATCACCGGACAGGTGATCATCGGCACCGCTCCCGTGGCCGAGTGCATCGTTGCCTGCCGCGACCTCCCGATGCCCGAGGCGCTGTCGGCCGACGCCCCTGTGATGTCGTTGCCGGGAGGTGCCGGGCTGACCGCCCTGCACGGTGACGTCCGGCGCGGCGTCGGCTTCGCGGTCGGGTTCAAGAACCTGGCCTTCTCCGAGGGGTTCGACGACTACTCGACGGCGCGGGTGCGCCTGGAGCTGGGCCCGGGCGGCGAGCCGGTGGCCACGGTGCACGTCGCCACCGCCGAGGTCGGCCAGGGGTTCATCACCATCGCCCAGCAGATCGCCCGTGCCGAGCTGGGCGTCCACGAGGTCGTCGTCCAGGCCGCCGACACCCAGGTCGGCTCGGCCGGCTCCACCAGCGCGTCGCGCCAGACGATGATGTCCGGCGGCGCGGTGCAGATGGCCAGCTCGGCCGTGCGCGAGGTGCTGCTCGAGCGGGCAGCCCTCGACCTGCATCTGGCCCCGGCGGACATGGTGCTGGAAGAGGGTGAGCTGGTCACCAAGGACCGCACAGCGAGCGTGTCGCTGGCCGACGCGCTGCGCGCCGGCCCGATCGAGGCGACCCGCGAGTTCCATCACGCGCCGACGGAGCCCCTGGACGAGAACGGCCAGGGCAACGCGCACTGGTCCTTGGCGTTCGCCGCGCACCGCGCGGTCGTCGACGTCGACCCGGACCTGGGGCTGGTGCGCGTCGTCCAGGTGGCCACGGCGCAGGACATCGGCAGGGCGCTGAACCCCCTCGCCGTCACCGGCCAGATCGAGGGCGGCATCGCGCAGGGCGTTGGTCTCGCCGTGATGGAGGAGATCATCGTCGACCAGGGCAGGGTCAGGAACCCGTCGTTCACCGACTACCTGCTCCCCACCGCCCTGGACATGCCCCCGGTGGTGCAGACCTGGATCGAGCAGCCCGAGCGGGGCGCGCCGTACGGGGCCAAGGGCGTCGGCGAGCCGCCGACCATCTCCTCGACGGGTGCGGTGGTGGCCGCCATTCGCCAGGCGACCAACCTGCCGCTGACCCGGGTGCCGGTGCGGCCAGACGACATCGCACTGGCACCGGGGAAAGCGGCCCGACGAGCATGAGGTTCTCGGCGAGGTCCCGCCAGGCGTTGACGCGGAAGACCGGTACCGGGGAAAGCGGCCCGACGAGCATGAGGGGGTCGTAGGCCATGGGCATCGTCCTTGGTGCGAACAACTACGGCAAGGCGGGCAACCACCTGTTCAAGGTGGTGCGCGCCACCGACCGGCACGAGGTTCGCGACTACCGCGTGGACGTGGCGCTGACCGGTGGCTACGACGCCGTGCACACCGAGGGCGACAACCGCGAGGTCATGGCGACCGACACGATGCGCAACAGCGTGTACGCCGTGGCGAAGCAGGAGTCCTTCGATGCTCCGGAGGAGTACGGCCTCCGACTGGTGGACCACCTGCTGACCCAGCCGCGTGTCCTGGGCGCCCGGGTGAGCGTGGTCGAGCAGCGCTGGGACCGGATCGTGGTCGACGGCCAGCCGCACGAGCACTCCTTCACCAAGGCCGCCGGCGGCAAGCACACCGCGTCCGTCACCGGAGAAGGCGACCAGCGGGAGGTCGGCGCGGGCATCGACGACCTGCACGTGCTGAAGACCACCAACTCGGGGTGGGCGAGCTTCCTGGAGGGCGGCTACCGGACCCTGAAGGACACCGACGACCGCATCCTGGCCACCAGCATCACGGCGTCCTGGGACTACCGCGAGCCCCGCGGCGACTTCGGCGCCTGCTGGGACGGGGTGCACGAGCAGATCGGCCGCACCTTCACCGACCACTTCAGCCCGTCGGTGCAGCACACCATCTGGCGCATGGGCCAGGCCGTTCTGGAGAGATTCGAGCAGATCGAGCGGATCAGGTTCGTCCTGCCCAACAAGCACCACATCCTCTACGACCTCGCGCCGTTCGGCCTGGACAACGACCGGGAGATCTACTGGGTCACGGTCGAGCCCTACGGGCGCATCGAGGCCACGGTCGAGCGCGACTGAACCCCGCCAGCCGACGTCGGCCGGAGCCCGTCGACACCCGCCACAGCGCAGCAGCATCCCGGCACCCACCGAAAGGCTGGTGACAGCAGATGGCCAGGACAGACCAGAAGGCACGGGACCGCGGCGCCGTCCACCCCGTGGACGAGATCCTGCCGCCGGCCAAGCTGGCCGTCTATGGGTTCCAGCACGTGCTCGCGTTCTACGCCGGCGCCGTCATCGTGCCGATCCTGCTGGCCGGCGCCATCGGCCTGACGCCCGAGCAGCTCGCCTACCTGATCAACGCCGACCTCTTCACCTGCGGCATCGCGTCGATCATCCAGTCGGTCGGCTTCTGGAGGATCGGCGTCCGGATGCCGCTGCTGCAGGGCGTCACGTTCGCCGCGGTGTCCCCGATGATCAGCATCGGCCTGGCCGAAGGCGGCGGGGTGCCGGGCCTGCGGGCGATCTACGGCTCCGTGATCGTGGCCGGGGTCTTCGCGCTCCTCGTCGCGCCCTTCTTCGCAAGGCTGATCCGGCTCTTCCCCCCCATCGTCACCGGCACGGTCATCACCATCATCGGCGTCGTCCTGCTGTCGGTCGCCGCCCTGGACGCCGGCGGTGGCGGCGCCAGCCAGTTCACCGACCCACCTACGTTCGGTGCCCTGCGGAACCTGGCGTTGGCCGGCTTCACGCTGCTCGTCATCCTGCTCGTCTACCGGCTCTTCAGCGGCTTCCTGGCCACCATCGCGGTGCTCATCGGCCTGGTGGTGGGTACGCTCACGGGCTGGCTCCTCGACTTCACCGACTTCAGCAGGGTCGGTGGCGCCGACGTGCTGGGCGTCACCACACCCTTCTACTTCGGCACCCCGACCTTCAAGGTGGCCGCGGTCGTCTCCATGGTCATCGTGATGCTGATCACCATGGTGGAGACCACGGGCGACGTCTTCGCCTGCGGTGAGATCGTCGGGAAGCCGGTGGACAAGGAGGACGTGGCGCGGGCGCTCCGGGCCGACGGCCTGGCCACCACCCTCGGCGGCCTCCTCAACTCGTTCCCGTACACCTGCTTCGCCGAGAACGTGGGGCTGGTCCGGCTCACCAAGGTGAAGAGCCGCTTCGTCGTGGCGACCGCCGGGCTGCTCATGATCATCATCGGGCTCATCCCCAAGGTCGGCGCGATCGTCGCGGCGATCCCGCCGCCGGTGCTGGGTGGTGCCGGGTTCGCCCTGTTCGGTACCGTCGCAGTGATCGGCATCCAGACCTTGCGGCGGGTGGACTTCCACGACGAGCGCAACGTGATCATCCTGGCCGTCAGCCTTGGCTTCGCGATGACGCCCACCGTGTACCCGGCAATCGTCAACTTCTTCCCCGAGTCGGTGCGGACCATCATCTCCAGCGGCATCACCCTGGGCAGCATCAGCGCCATCCTGCTCAACCTGGTCTTCAACGTCTGGGGCGGCAGGAGCAACCTGGTCTCCAAGGTGCTGCCGACGCCGCGGCGCGACGAGGTCCTGAGTCTCGACCAGGTCAACCAGATGGACCGTGGGCAGTTCGTGGACACCTTCGGGAGCCTGTTCCAGGGGCCACCGTGGATCGCCGAGCAGGCGTACGAGGCCCGGCCGTTCGAGGACGTGTACGACCTGCGCAAGGCCTTCCACGACGTCCTGTTCGAGGCGCAGGCGGAGCGGCAGCTCGAGCTCATCGGGCAGTACCCGGAGCTCGCGGGCACGGCCACCCGCGAGGGCCGGCTGGGCAGCCGGTCCGTCATGGACCAGGCGTTCGCGGGCCTGAACCAGCTCGACAGCAACGAGTATCACACCTTCGACGACCTCAACCGCGCCTACCGGGAGAAGTTCGGCTTCCCGCTGGTGGTTGCGGTCCGCGAGAACACCAAGGAGACCATCCTCAAGTCCGGGAGCGCGCGGCTGCAGAACTCCCCCGCCGCGGAGCAGGCCACCGCGCTGGTGGAGATCGCCAAGATCGCCAACCTGCGGCTGCTCGACATCGTCGAGGAGCCAGCCAGCCAGCCGGCCGAGTGAGACCGGTCGAAGAGGTCGAAGGCCGCCGCGTCCCGGGTGCCGCGGCGGCCGCGGGAGCGGGATGGGAGGCGCGGTGAGCCGGTTGGTGCTGAGGGGCGCCCGGTGGCCCGGTGACGTCGCGATGGCCGACGGCCGGATCACCGCGGTCGGTTCGGTGCCCGAGCAGGCGGGCGACGAGGTGGTCCGGGTCGACGGCGACATCGTCACCGCCGGACTGGTCAACACCCACCACCACTTCTACCAGTGGATGACCCGCGGCTGGGCCTTCGACTGCACGCTGTTCGACTGGCTCACGACGCTGTACCCGGTCTGGGCGCGCCTCATGCCCGAGGACGTCGAGGCGGCCGCCGCGGTGGCCATGGGCGAGCTCGCGCTCACGGGCTGCACCACCGCGGCCGACCACCACTACCTCGTGCCGGGCGGCGACGACTCGGTGTTCGACGCGATCGCCGCCGCCGCCCGCACCATCGGGATCCGTGCCCACATCGCCCGCGGCTCCATGGACCTCGGCCAGAGCAAGGGCGGGCTGCCGCCTGACTCCGTGGTGGAGGAGCTCGACGCGATCCTCTCCTCCACCCAGTCGGTGTACGAGCGGCTGCACGACGGCGAACGCATCGTGGTCACCGTCGCCCCGTGCAGCCCGTTCAGCGTCACCAGCGAGCTGATGACCGAATCCGCCGCCCTGGCCAGGCGCCACGGGCTGCGCCTGCACACCCATCTCGCCGAGACGCTCGACGAGGAGCGCGACTGCCTGGAGCGGTTCGGCCGGCGGCCGCTCCAGGTCCTCGACGACATCGGCTGGATCGCGTCTGATGTCTGGGTGGCCCACGGGATCCACTTCGACGACGCCGAGGTGCTGCGGCTGGCCGAGACCGGCACCGGGATCGCGCACTGCCCGTCGAGCAACTGCCGGCTCGGTTCGGGCATCGCCAGGGTGGTGGACCTCACCAAGGCCGGGGCGCCGGTCGGTCTCGGCGTGGACGGGGTGGCCAGCAACGAGATCGGCGGGCTGTTCCCCGAGATGCGGATGGCGTTGTTCCTGGCCCGCCAGCGGGACCTGACCTCGACCACGTTCCTTCCGGTGGACGCCCTCCGGCTGGCCACCGAGGGTGGCGCCCGATGCCTGGGCCGCGACGACGTCGGCCGGCTGGAGCCCGGCTACCGTGCGGACGTGGCCGTCTGGCCCGGTGACGATCTGGCCGACGTGCTCGACCCGCTCGCCGGGCTGGTGCTCGGGCCGGAACGGCACGCGCGGCACGTCCTCGTCGAGGGCGAGTACGTGGTGCGCGACGGCAACCTGCTCGGCGCCGACATCCACGCGCTGCGTCGGGAGCTCGCCCGCCGGGCCCGCCGGCTGTGGCCGCAGGGGGCGAGGTGACCGGGCCGGCCACCGAGGAGCGGCGACTGCGCTGGTTCAACGGCCTGCCGGGCGCCGAGGCCGTCGGCGAGCTGCTGCTGACCTGTCACTCGCGGCGATGGGCGGCCCAGGTGGCTGCCGGCCGCCCCTACGCCGACGTGGCCGGACTCCAGCGGGCCGCCGATGAAGTGTGGACGGGGCTCGGCCCCGACGACTGGCGGGAGGCGTTCGAGGCGCACCCGCGCATTGGCGAGCGCGGCGGCGGGTCGGCGGACTGGTCGAAGCAGGAGCAGGCCGGCGTCGGCGCCGCCGGAGAGGGCGTGCAAGCGGCCATCGCCCGCTGCAACGCCGAGTACGAGGACCGCTTCGGCCATGTGTTCCTCATCTCCGCCGCGGGACGGAGCGCCGAGGAGATCCTCGCCAACCTGCGCGCCCGGCTGGACAACGACCCTGACACCGAGCTCCGGGTGGCCGCCGGGGAGCACCGGCGCATCACCCGGCTGCGGATCGAGAGGCTGATGCAGGGATGAGCGGCATCACCACGCACGTCCTGGACACCGCCCGCGGCCGGCCGGCCGCCGGCATGCGGGTCGCCCTCGACGTCCAGGCCGGCGACGGGTGGGCACCGGTCGGCAGCGGTGTCACGGGCCCTGACGGCAGGGTGCCCGGCCTGGTCCCCGAGGGGGGGCTGCGCCCGGGCGTCCACCGCATGACCTTCTTCACGGGGGACTGGTTCGCCGCCGAGGGGACCCGGGGCTTCTACCCGCTGGTGACCGTCGTCTGCATGATCAGCGACCCTGCGGCGCACCACCACATCCCGCTGCTGATCAGCCCGTACGGCTACAGCACCTACCGGGGCAGCTGACGTGCAGGAGGACATGAGCGGCCACGTCGTCGTCGCCCCCGACAAGTTCAAGGGGTCGCTCGGCGCCGCCGGCGTGGCCTCGGCGGTCGCCAGCGGTCTACGGGCTGCCGTCCCCGGCCTCGACGCGCGCGAGCATCCGGTCGCCGACGGCGGGGACGGCACCGTCGAGGCCGCGCTGTCCGCCGGCTTCGCCCGCACGGAGGTGCGCTGCACTGGTCCCACGGGGGGCACCGTCCTGGCGGCGCTGGCCGTCCGCCGCGGGACCGCGGTCGTCGAGCTGGCGGAGGCGTCAGGGCTGCGGCGGCTCCCGGGCGGGCGGCTGGCTGCGATGACCGCCACCAGCCGGGGCACCGGCGAGCTGATCCGTGCCGCCCTCGGCCTGGGCTGCCGCCAGGTGGTGCTCGGGCTCGGCGGGAGCGCCTGCACCGACGGCGGCGCCGGCATGATCCAGGCGCTCGGAGGGCGGCTGCTCGACGCCGCCGGAGCCGACCTGTCCCGGGGTGGTGCGTCGCTGGCGGACCTGGACCGCCTCGACCTCTCCGGGTTCGACCCCCGGGTGGCGGGCACCGAGTTCGTGGTCGCCTCCGACGTCGACAACCCGCTGCTCGGCGCGCACGGCGCCGCGGCGGTGTACGGCCCGCAGAAGGGCGCCTCCGCCGCCCAGGTGACACTGCTGGACGCCGCCCTGGCCCGCTGGGCGGCCGTGGCCCGTGCGGCCACCGGCGTGGACGCCGCCGGCGTGCCCGGCGTCGGGGCGGCCGGGGGCGTCGGATTCGCGGCCGTGGTGTTCCTCGGGGCCGAGCTGCGCTCGGGCATCGAGTACCTGCTCGACCTGCTCGGCGTGAGGTCCGCGCTGCCCGGTGCCCGACTGGTGGTGACCGGGGAGGGCTCGCTGGACGAGCAGACGCTGCACGGCAAGGCGCCCGCCGGGGTGGCGGCCGCGGCCCGCGCCGCCGGCGTGCCCGCCGTCGCGGTTGCGGGCCGGAACACGTTGCCGGCGGCAGCGCTCTTGTCCGCCGGCATCGCGCAGGCCTACACCTTGTCCGACCTCGAGGACGACCTCGGGCGCAGCATGCGCGAGCCGGTGCCGCTGCTCCGGAGACTGGCCGGCCTGATCGCGGCCGACTGGCTGGGAGGAGAAGCATGAGCCAGAACAACTTCCTCACGTTGCCCGACCTGGCGGTGCGCAGTCTGGGCGGCAGCGTCGTCGCGGCGAACGACGAGCTGTTCGCGGAGCGCGAGAACCTCATCAAGCCCGAGGCACCTGCCTACCAGACGTACACGTTCGGGCACAAGGGGCAGGTGTACGACGGGTGGGAGACCCGGCGCCGGCGGGAGCCCGGCTTCGACTGGGCCATCGTCCGCCTCGGGGTCGGGGGCGTCGTCCGGGGGGTCGTCGTCGACACGGCGCACTTCAAGGGCAACTACCCGCCGGAGGTCTCGGTGGAAGGCTGCTCGGTGGAGGGATACCCCACTCCCGTCGAGCTCGGGCAGGGCGGCTGGGTGACGCTTGTCCCCAGATCCGCCGTGCAAGGCGATTCGCCGAACCCGTTCCACGTCGACGTGCCGCAGCGGTTCACCCACGTCCGTCTCTGCATGTACCCAGACGGTGGGGTCGCCCGCCTCCGCGTGCACGGGGAGGTCGTTCCCGACCCGCGCTACCTGACCTCCGGCGCCGTCGACCTCGCTGCCCTCGAGCACGGTGGCGATGTCAGCGGCTGCAGCAACATGTTCTACTCGTCGCCGAAGAACCTGATCTCCCCCGGGCTGGCCCGGGTCATGGGTGAAGGGTGGGAGACGGCCCGCCGCCGCGACGACGGCAACGACTGGGTGGAGCTCCGCCTCGCCGGCGCCGGCGTCGTCAGGCTCGCCGAGCTCGACACGTCGTACTTCGTCGGCAACGCACCCGGCTCGGCGTCACTGCGCGCCTGCGACGCACGCGTGGCAGACCTCACGGGCCCGGGGGCCTGGGCGGAGCTGCTCCCACGCGCCAGGCTGCTACCGGACACCAGGCACCGCTTCCGGCTGGGCACCGACGCCGAGGTGACGCATGTGCGGCTGGACGTCTTCCCGGACGGCGGCATGGCGCGCGTGCGGCTCTACGGGGACCTGACCGCGCAGGCGCGCGCCGACCTGGGTCTGCGTTGGCTCAACCTGCTGCCCGACGGGCATGCCCGGCAGGTCCTCGCCGACGACGGCGGTCTCGGCCCGGCCGGCGCCGACAAGCTCGTCTCGGCGCGGCCGCTGGCCACCCTGTCCGAGGTGCCGCAGCGGCTCCGCGCCCTCCTCGGCGGCTGACGGCGACACCCGGGAACGCTCGTCAGTCGAGCAGTGCCGCCACAGCGGTCGGGGCGTGCTCGCCCTTGGTGGCGAGCTCCTCGAACTCCACGATGTTGTCGATCTCGGTGCCCATGGCGATGTTCGTGACCCGCTCCAAGATGACCTCGACGACGACCGGCACGCGGAACTGGGCCATGAGCTTCTTCGCCTCCTCGAAGGCGGGCATCAGCTCGTCGGGCCGGTGCACCCGCAGCGCCTTGCAGCCCAGGCCTTCGGCGACCTTGACGTGGTCGACTCCGTAGCCGCCGAGCTCCGGGGAGTTCACGTTGTCGAAGGACAGCTGCACGCAGTAGTCCATCTCGAAACCGCGCTGTGCCTGCCTGATCAGGCCCAGGTACGAGTTGTTGACGACAACGTGCAGGTAGGGCAGGTTGAACTGCGCCCCGACGGCCAGCTCCTCGATCATGAACTGGAAGTCGTAGTCGCCCGACAGCGCCACCACGGTGGCCTCCGGGTCGGCCACGCATACGCCGAGCGTGGCCGGGATCGTCCATCCCAGCGGCCCGGCCTGGCCGCAGTTGATCCAGTGCCGTGGCCGGTAGACGTGCAGGAACTGCGCGGCCGCGATCTGCGAGAGGCCGATGGTGCTGACGTAGCGGGTGTCCCTGCCGAAGGCCTTGTTCATCTCCTCGTACACGCGCTGCGGCTTGACGGGCACGTCGTCGAAGTGGGTACGCCGGAGCATGGTGCGCTTGCGCTCGGCGCACGCCTCCGCCCAGGCGGAGCGGTCCGGGAGCCGCCCAGCGGCCCGGCGCTCGCGGGCCACCTCGACGGACAGGGCCAGCGCGGCCCCGGCGTCGGACACGATGGCGTAGTCGGGGGCGAAGACCCGTCCGATCTGGGTCGGCTCGATGTCGACGTGGACGAACGTGCGCCCGCGGCGGTAGGTGTCGAGGCCGCCGGTGTGCCGGTTGGCCCAGCGGTTGCCGATGCCGAGGACGAAGTCGGACGCGAGCATGGTGGCGTTCCCATACCGGTGCGAGGTCTGCAGGCCCGCCATGCCGGCCATCAGCGGGTGGTCATCGGGGATGGTCCCCCAGCCCATGAGCGTCGGGACGACCGGCACGCCGACCAGCTCCGCGAACTCGACCAGCAGGTCGGCCGCGTCGGCGTTGACGACGCCGCCACCGGCCACCAGCAGCGGCCGCTCGGCTGCGGCCAGCATGTCCAGGGCCTTCCCGACCTGCGCCCTGGTGGCGGCGGGCTTGTGGACCGGCAGCGGCTCGTAGGTGTCGGTGTCGAAGTCGATCTCGGTCATCTGGACGTCGAAGGGCAGATCGAGCAGCACCGGGCCCGGCCGGCCGGACCGCATCAGGTGGAACGCCTGCGCGAAGGCGCCGGGCACCTGGGCCGGCTCCAGCACGGTCATCGCCAGCTTCGTGACCGGCTTGGCGATGGCCGTGATGTCGACCGCCTGGAAGTCCTCCTTGTGCAGGCGCGCCACCGGGGCCTGGCCGGTGATGCACAGGATCGGGATCGAGTCGGCCGACGCCGAGTACAGCCCGGTGAGCATGTCGGTGCCGGCCGGCCCGGACGTCCCGATGCACACGCCGATGTTCCCGGCGCGGGCCCGGGTATAGCCCTCCGCCATGTGCGAGGCGCCCTCGACGTGCCGGGCCAGCACGTGCTGAATGCCGCCGCTCTTGCGCATCGCGGCATAGAAGGGGTTGATGGCCGCGCCGGGGAGACCGAACGCGTGCCTGACTCCTTCCCGCTCGACGATGGCAACGGCGGCCTCGGCCGCGGTCATCCGAGCCATGTGGCTCCTCCTCCCGTCTCCTCGGGCCGTCGGGTCAGGACCGGGCCGACCGCTGCTCGAACGGCAACCAGCCGAAGCTGTCGACGCTGGCGCCGCTCGGCGTGTACTCGAGCCCGACGTACCCGTCGTAGCCGGCTGCCGCCAGTGCGCCGAGCGGGCCGTCGAGGTCGAGCGAGCCCGTTCCCGGCTCGTGACGGCCGGGCGCGTCCGCGATCTGCACGTGCCCGATCCGACCGCCGTACAGCTCGACTGTCTTGTCAAGGTCACAGCCGTTGACCGCCAGGTGGTAGAGATCGCAGAGGAACCGCAGGTTGGTCGCGCCCGTCTCCCGCTGCACCCGGTCGATGACGCCGACGGCATCCGCAGCGGTCTTGAGGGGGTACCGTGGCGCGCCACTGACGGCTTCGACGAGGACCACGCCGCCCACCCGCTCCGCGGCCGAGGCGGCCAGCGTCAACTGCTGGACCGCCAGGTCGTCCTGCTCCTCTGGCGTGGAGTCGGCGAGCCGGTTGCCGTACAGGGCGTTGAAGCTCCGACAGCCCAACTGCTCGCCGATGCCGACGGTCACGTCGACGTTGTCGCGAAACTCGGGCGCACGGGCCGGCCAGGACGCCAGCCCGCGATCACCGCCCGGCATGTCCCCCGCGAAGAAGTTCAGGCCCACGAGCCGGACCTCGGCCTCCTGCACCGCGCTGACGAAGGAATCCACGTCACGGTCGGCTGGGACGGCGACGTCGAAGGGCCACCAGAGCTCCACAGCGTCGAATCCTGCGGACGTTGCCGCCCCAGGGCGTTCGTGCAGCGGGAGCTCGGTAAACAGGATGGACAGGTTGACGTCGAAGTTGGTCATGCAAACCCATCCCTCTAGTTTCCGTATGGCGGATACACTAGGCCGCGATACGGGCAACTGTCAAGTGGAGGAACGGGCCATCCGGGTGGCGGCGCGGGCCTAGCTCTCCCCGCCGATGTCGACGTGGTAGGCCTCGTAGACGAGGTCGAGGCCGCGCTTGCGGTGGCGGACCAGGTCGGCGAAGAGCCTGACCAGACCGTCGCGGAGCCCCTCCTCGCCGTCGCGGAGCCCCTCCTCGCCGGCGGCGTCGCCGTCGGGGGCCTCCCGGAGCCTGGCCACCGCTGCGTCGATCGCGCGGGCGATGGTGGCGTGCTCGCGGGTGAAGCGGTCGATCATGTTCGCCATCCGGGGCGTGTTCTCCAGGATCTCTTCGTAGAGACCGCCAGGTCCCTCGGTGACCTCGACATGGACGGTCCACACCGTCTGCAGGTGCTCAAGCACCGCGGTGAGGCGGGACGCCCAGTCGGCGGCCCGGCCCAGCGAGGGCACGGCGAGCGCGTCTTCGAAGTCGTTGAGCGCTCGACGCAGGCTGAGCCGCGGTCCCTTGGCAGCTTCGAGGGCGCCGGTCGATGCCTCATAGACCTCCCCAACCTCCATGCGCGACATCGCGGCTCCCTTCGCGAGCACCGTACCGACGGAAATGGCAGTCTGCGCCAAAATTGACCATTTGTCACCGTAGACTTTTAGGACTAGGAACGCAGGCGCCTCCTATCCCCGCGAACCGGTCGTGGCCGCCCGCAGCGGCATGACGTCCCGCTGTCCCACCGCATGAACGATAACGCGGTTAGTGGTGCTGTGGCCACCCGGAGTGCCGGCGACGATGACCACCAGGTCGCCCGGGGCTGCGAAGCCCTCCTCCATCAGGCAGCGGTCCCCCTCGGCGATCATCGCCTCGATGTCGCCGACCCGCTCCAGCACCGGAGGGGCCTCGACGCCCCAGAACAGGGCCATGCGCCGCCGGGTGGGCTCGTACGGCGTCATCCCAACGATCGGCACGCGGGGCCGGAACCGGGAGACATAGCGGGCGGTCGCACCAGACTCGGTGAACGCGACCACAGCCCTGGCGTCCAGGTCGGTGGCGGCCTGCACGGCCGCCCGGCAGACGGTGGCCGCCACGTCCAGGCTGCCACCGACCGGCGGCGGCGGGTGCGACAGGTGCGGCGTCGCCTCGGCCTCGCGGGCGATGCGGCGCATCGTCCGCACCGCCTCGACCGGGAACGAGCCCGTGGCGGTCTCCCCTGACAGCATCACCGCGTCGGTGCCGTCGAAGATGGCGTTGGCCACGTCGCTCGCCTCGGCCCGGGTGGGTCGCGCGCTGGCCACCATCGACTCGAGCATCTGGGTAGCGGTGATCACGGGCACCCCGAGCGAGTTGGCCCGCGCGATGATCTCCTTCTGCAGCGGCGGCACCTTCTCGACCGGGAGCTCCACCCCGAGGTCGCCGCGGGCGACCATGACCGCGTCGGTGGCCTCCAGGATGTCGTCGAGGTGGTCGATCGCCTCCGGCCGCTCCAGCTTGGCGACGACGGGCATCCGGCCGCCGCGCTCGGCGATCGCCTGCTTGGCGTCGAGCACGTCCTCGGGCCGCCGCACGAACGACAGCGCGACGTAGTCGACGCCGGCGTCGATCGCGGTGGCCAGGTCGGCCAGGTCCTTGGCGGTCAGCGAGGCGGCCGAGACGGCCACCCCGGGCAGGTTCACGCCCTTGCGGGAGCGGACCACCCCACCGTCGAGCACCTCGCACCGCACCTCGTCGCCGGAGACCGAACGGACGCGCAGCTCGATCGTGCCGTCGTCGAGCAGGACGGAGTCGCCCGGACGGACGTCTGACGCCAGGTGCTCGTAGACGACGGGGATCTCCGGGCCCGGTGCGCGCTCGGCCCCGGAGAGCAGCACGCACTCGTCGCCGGTGCGGACGGTGACGCCCTGCTCGCCCACGATGCCGACCCGGATCTTCGGCCCCTGCAGGTCGGCGAGCACGGCCACGTTGGCCCCCCGCTCGTCCGCGGTCTTGCGCACCAGCTCGAGCCGGGCCAGGTGGTCGGCCTGCTCGCCGTGGGAGAAGTTCAGCCGCACCACGTCCAGCCCGGCGTCGATCATCTTGCCGAGCACGTCAGGATCGCTGGAGGCGGGCCCAAGGGTGGCGACGACCTTGGTCCGCTCACTGTCCACCGCCAGTCCCTCCTCTGCCCACGCGCGCGTCCCTCCTCGCCGCCCACGGGGCGGGGCTGGGCAAGAAAGCCTACCAGCGCCGGACGTCCCCGAAACCTCCGGGCTCACCCGACACCAGCAGTTCAGCCGCCCCCCGCCCCAGGCGCAAGGCCCGGCCGCCGATCGCCCTCGACCATGGCACACCCTCTTTGGGGGGCCGTGGAGGGAGGCGTGTGTACCGGTCCGTCGCGAGCACGACTGCCCGTCCGGCCATCCAGATCGATGCAGGCGCAAGCGTGGCCGGTCGGGCATGCCCGCGCCAACCCGCCCCTGGACCGCCGGTCAGACGGGTGCGCCCGCCTCGTAGGCCTGGCCCACCGCCTTGGGCGGCCGCACCCGGCGGAAGAACAGCGCGAGCACGACCAGGGTGGCGATGTAGGGCAGGCTCTGGATGAAGGCGTCGTTGATCCAGCTGACCTCCAGGTACACGGTGAGCGCCTGGGTCCAGCCGAACAGCAGCGAGGCGAGCGCCGAGCCCACCACCGTCCAGTTGCCGAGGATCAGCGCGGCCAGGGCGATGAAGCCGCGACCCTGGTTCATGCCCTCGTTGTACTGGCCGACGAACTCGACCGAGAGGTAGGCGCCGGCGAGGCCCGCGAAGGCGCCCGAGATGAGCACGCCGGCGTAGCGCACCGCCACGACCCGGACGCCGAGGCTCTCGGCAGCCCGCGGGTTCTCGCCCGAGGAGCGCAGGCGCAGCCCGAACACGGTGCGGTTCATGACGTACCACGCCGCCACGCCGAGCAGCAGGGTGAACGGGACCAGCGGCGACATCTCGCCCAGCCCGGGCACGTCGATCTTGGGGAGCTGCGGCACCGCCGGGGACTGGGTGCCCTGTCCGTAGGCGACGATCGACAGGAACCGGGGAATCCCAAGGGCGAGCACGTTGATGGCTACGCCGGACACGATCTGGTCGACCCGGAAGGTGACCGTGGCGACCGCGTGGATGAGGGCGACCAGCGTCCCGGCCAGCACGGCGATGAGCAGGCCGGCGGCCGCCCCGAAGCGCAGCGCCCCCCAGGCGCCGAACCAGGTCCCGAAGATCATCATCCCGTCGATGCCGATGTTGACCACCCCGGAGCGCTCGTTGAACAGGGCACCGATGGTGGCCAGGAACAGGGGGACGAACGCGCGGACGGCCGCCGCGATGGTGGCGATCCCGATGAGCTGGGTGACGATCTCAGGCACGCTCGTGGGTCTCCCTGAGCTGGCGGCGGGCGAGGTAGCGGCGGACGAGCTCGTAGGCGATGACGATGGTGAGGATGATGACGCCCTGGAGGATGTAGGTGACCTCCTTGGGCACGTCGGTGCTGAGCCCGATGCCGGAGCTGGCCCGGTCGAGGTAGGCGAACAGCAGCGCGGCGGCCACGATGCCAAGGCCGGAGTTGCGGCCGAGCAGCGCGATCGCGATGCCAATGAAGCCGTACCCGCGGACGTAGTCCAGCTTCATGAAGTCGTCGATGCCGAGCACGTCCTGGAGCCCGGCCAGGCCGGCCACCGCGCCAGACAGCAGCATCGCCTTCATGAACATCGCGTTGGTGCGGATGCCGGCTGGCTCGGCCGCCCGCGGGTTGGTGCCGATCACCCGCAGCTCGAAGCCGAACCGGGTGCGCCGGACGGTCAGCGAGTAGATGACCGCGGCGACCAGCGCCAGAAGGAAGAACCAGGTCAACGGGGCCGAGCTCCGGGAGGAGAAGCCGAGCGAGTTGAAGAAGCCGACCATGCTGCCCACCTGCGCGCTCGGGTCCACCGGGGCGGTGCGCTGTTGGGCGATCGAGCCGACCTGGTCCGGGTCCTTCAGCGCGCCGGACAACAGGAACAGCAGCACGCCGTTGGCCAGGTAGTTCATCATGATCGTGGAGATGACCTCGTGCGCCCCCCGGTAGACCTTGAGCAGCGCGGGGACGAGTGCCCAGGCCAGGCCGCCGGCCATGCCGGCCAGGATGGTGAGGGGCAGGTGGACCGCTGTCGGGCCCGAGAGCTTCGACCCCACCACCGCCGCGGTGAGCGCCCCCATCGCGTACTGGCCCTCCACCCCGATGTTGAACAGCCCGGCCTTGAAGCCGATGGCCACGGCCAGGCCGGCGAAGATGAACGGGGTGGCCCGGCCGAAGATGAACGCGAGCGAGCTGGGGTTCATCAGGCCGTAGTCCCACATGGCCCCGGCCACGTCGGCCACGTCGCCCCAGCTCCGCTGGACCACCAGGACGACCAGGACCCCGAGGATGGCGGCCAGCACCAGGGAGGCGAACGGGGCCAGCAGCTGGAAGCCGAACCGACGAGCCTGCTCGGCCCAGTCGACTCTGGGGGGTGGGACCTCGGCCGGCGGCTGGGGAGCGGGCGGCCGCTCCTCGACCTTCATGCGACCAGCCTCATGCGGCCGGCTCCCGGTCGGAGCGGGCCCCGGTCATGTACAGGCCGAGCTCGTTCATGGTCGCTGCCGCGCCGTCCAGCTCGGTGGCGATGCGGCCGTCATAGATGACGCCCACCCGGTCCGACAGGGCCAGGATCTCCTCGAGGTCGGCCGAGATCAGCAGCACGGCCAGGCCGGCGTCGCGGCCCTCGACGAGCTCCTTCCACACGAACTCGGTGGCCCCGATGTCCAGCCCGCGGGTGGGGTAGGCGGCGATGAGCAGCTTGGGCTCGCTGGCGAACTCGCGGGCGAGCACGAGCTTCTGCTGGTTGCCGCCGGACAGGGCGTAGCCGGGCGCGCCCACGCTCGGCGCCTTGACCCGGAAGTCGCGGATCAGCGCGGCGGCCCGCACCCGCATCGCCTTCGGGTCGAGGATGCCCCAGCGCGAGAACGGCGGGCGCTCGTGCTGGCCGAGCACGCCGTTCTCCCACAGAGTCATGGGCAGGACCATGCCGCGGGCGTGGCGGTCCTCCGGGATGTAGGCCAGGCCCTGCTCGCGCCGGTCCCGGACGCTCGCGGAGGTGATCTCCTCGTCGTCCAGGTAGATACGGCCGCCGTCGGGCTGGCGCAGCCCGACCAGCGCCTCGACCAGCTCGGCCTGGCCGTTGCCCTCGACACCCGCGAGGCCGTAGATCTCGGACCGGCGCACCTCGAGGTCGACGCCGGCAACCTGCTCCTTGCCCCGCACCACGACGCGGAGGTCCTTGATCTGGAGCATGGGCGAGCCCGGGGGCGTCTTGCCGTGCACCCGCTCGAGCAGCACCGGGCGGCCGACCATCATCTCGGCCACCTCCTCCTCGGTGGTGCCGGCCGCGTCGACGGTGCCGATCACCTTGCCATCGCGCAGCACGGTGATCCGGTCGGCGATGGCAAGCACCTCGTCCAGGGAGTGGGCGATGAAGATGATCGTCTTCCCCTGCTCCTTGAGCGAGCGCATGCTCTGGAACAGCTCCTCGACCTCCTGGGGGACCAGCACGGCGGTCGGCTCGTCGAGGATGAGGATGTCGGCGCCCCGGTAGAGCAGCTTCAGGATCTCGACCCGCTGCTGCTGGCCGACGGCCAGCGTCTCGACCCGGTCGCCCGGGTCGAGCCTGGTGCCGAACCCGCGGGCCAGCTCGCCCACCCGGCGCTCGGCCTCGTCGAGGTCGAGCCGCCCACCCGTGCCCGGCTCAGCCCCGAGCACGACGTTCTCGGCCACGGTGAAGGCGTCGACCAGCATGAAGTGCTGGTGGACCATGCCGATGCGCAACGCGATGGCCTTGCGCGGCGAGTCGATCCGCTCGGGCTGGCCGCGCACCAGGATCTCGCCCTCGTCGGGCTGCTCGAGCCCGTAGAGCATCTTCATGAGGGTCGACTTGCCCGCGCCGTTCTCGCCGACCAGGGCGTGCACCTCGCCCTCGCGGACCGCAAGGTCGACATGGTCGTTGGCCACCACGCCCGCGTAGCGCCGGGTGACCCCCAGGCACTCGACCGCGAGCGGCGCCTCCGGATCCGGCTGACGCTCGACGCCCTCCGGACCGGCCACCTCTTCGGCCACGGCCAGCTCTCTTTCGGACCGGCCGGGGAGCTCGCGCTCCCCGGCCTGCTCTGCCTCGGGCCCGGTCAGGACGTCGGCTTCTCGGGAACCTTGATCTCGCCGGCGATGATCTTCTGCTTGATCTGGTCCAACGTGGTCGGGATGTCGCCAAGCAGGTCCTTGTTGAACTCGTTCTGGGCGTAGTCGATCCCGCCCTCCTTGAGCCCGTAGGTCGCGAAGCCGCCCTTGAGCGTGCCGGCCACGTACTGGTCGATCGTCTGGGAGACGGCGTTGTCGACCCGCTTGAGCATCGAGGTGAGGATCCACTTCTGCTCTGCGGGGCTGGCGGTCAGGCTCTGGTCGGAGTCGACGCCGATGGCGTACTTCTTGGCGGCGGCCGCCGCCGCGATGACCCCGGCCCCGGTCCCGCCGGAGGCGTGGTAGATGACGTCGGCGCCCTGGCCGATCTGCTTGGTGGCCAGCTCCCTGCCCTTGGCCGGGTCACGGAACGCGTCCGCGGTGGTACCGGCGTAGTCGACCAGCACCTTCACGTTCTTGCCCTGCTCCTTGTTGATGTACTCGACGCCCGCCCGGTAGCCGGCCTCGAACTTCTTGATGAGGTCGCCCAGGAGGCCGCCGACGAACCCGACCGTGTTGCTCTTGGTCTTCAGGGCGGCCGCAGCGCCGACCAGGAACGACCCTTCCTGCTCCTTGAACCCGATGCAGAGCAGGTTCTTGTTCTCGGTGCAGAGCGCGTCGAAGCCGTCGATGACCGCGAAGGTCACGTCGGTGTTCTCCTTGGCCGACTTGGCGATGTCCTCGGAGAACAGGAAGCCGACGCCGAAGACCAGCCCGTAGCCGTCGGCGGCGAGGCCGTCGAGCAGCTCCTTGCGGTTGGAGCCGTCGGCGTTGGGCTCGACCACCCGCAGGTCGAGCTGGTTGCCGAGCTTCTGCTTGGCCTCGGTGGCGCCCCGGTTCGCCGAGTCGTTGAACGACTTGTCGCCGAGCCCACCGATGTCGAAGACGACACCCGCCTTCTTGGCGGCGACCGCAGGAGCGGTGCTCCCGCTCGGGCCCCCTGTGTCGTCGCCCCCGCCGCAGGCGGCCGCCAGCAGTGCCACCGCCACGACGAGGGTGCCGATCCGCGCACCCCGAACCCACCGCATGCGCTGCTCCTCTCGGTACTCCAGGGCGTACGCCCAGGCCCGCCACCCACCGTGGCGAGAGGTTCCGTTGCCACCGCCGGGGACCGGCGGCGGTCTGGAAGCTCGCCGTATTCATACATACCTGTTCAGAACCCGTCCACCACCATGGCGACCAACTTTCGGGGCGCGCGGTAGGACAGGCGGTAGGACAGAAGGTACGGCGCCGAGGGAGGGGGCGCACCTGCGTACAATCCGCCTCATGCGACGGATCCTGCTCGGCCTCCTGATCGTCGTGCTCGCCTACTTCGCGGTGACCACGTTCCTGGTCGCCACCTGGATGGGCAAGGACGAGCGCCCGCCCGCGGACGCCATCGTGGTCCTCGGCGCGGCCCAGTACGACGGCCGCCCGTCCGCCATCTACCGCGCCCGTCTCGAGCACGCGGTCGACCTGTGGAACGCCCGCGCCGCCCCGCTGCTCGTGTTCACCGGCGGCAACGAGCCGGGCGACCGGTTCACCGAAGGCGGGTCGGGCGCGCGCTGGGCCGTGGGCAAGGGGGTCCCGGCGTCGGCCACCGTGGTCGAGGAGTCCAGCCGGACGACCTACGGGAACCTGGCCGGCGCCAAGCGCGCCCTCGAGGCTCGCGGCCCGAAGCAGGACCGGCGCCTGCGCATCATCGTCGTGTCCGACCCGTTCCACATGTACCGGGCGGTCAAGCAGGCCAACGACCTGGGGCTCGACGCCTACCCCTCCCCCACCCGCACCAGCCCCCTGTCCGCCAGCAAGCTCAAGCTGACCGAGTCGGTCCTGCGCGAGGACCTCGCCATCGGCGGCTATGTCATCGCCGGGAGCGGCTAGGTCATCGCCGGGAGCGGCTAGCGAGCCCACCAGGAGGACCCACAGGAGGACCCACAGGAGGACCCATTGGCCCTGACCGTCGTCGACCATCCCCTGGCCAGGACGATCCTGACCGCGCTGCGGGACGCCACCACGCCGCCACCGCTGTTCCGGCTGCTCGCCAAGCGGCTCGCGCTCGCGCTGGTGGTGGAGGCGACCCGCACGGTGCCCACCGAGGCCCGCCGGGTGACCACCCCGCTGGCCGAGGCGGACGGCAGCCGCATTGCCGCGCCGCTGGTGGCCGTGCCCATCCTGCGGGCCGGGCTCGGCATGCTCGAGGCCGTCACCGAGCTGTTCCCCGAGGTGGCCGTGGGCTATATCGGGCTCGAGCGCGACCACGCCACCTTCCAGCCGTCGGCCTACTACTCCAAGCTCCCCCCGCTCGAGGGGGCCTGGGTCCTGCTGCTCGACCCGATGCTGGCGACCGGCGGCTCGGCCTCGGCCGCCTGCACCAGCCTGTTCGCCGCCCAGCCGGCCCGGGTCACCCTGCTCAGCGTGGTGGCCGCGCCCGAGGGCGTCGACCGGCTGGCCACCGAGCACCCCGACCTCGACGTGGTCACCGCCGCGGTCGACGAGCGCCTGAACGACGCGGCCTACATCGTCCCCGGCCTCGGCGACTTCGGCGATAGGTTGTACGGGACGTGAAGGTGCGTCGGATGGAGGTCGCGGGCGGCTCATCTAACGGTGGGCCGGATGGAGGTCGCGGGTAGCTCATCTACCCGCGGTCATCTGTCCATGTGGGGGGGGCTCGCTCCCCCCAACGGCCCCCCAAGAGCGCCTGTGCCATGGCCCGGGTGGATCCCAGCGCGCCTGTGCCTGGCCCGGCCCGGGGGATCCCCCAAGAGCGCCTGTGCCATGGCCCGGGTGGATCCGGACGGGTCCTCAACGGGCTCGCGGCCCTTGCATTCGATAACAAAGGGAACACGGCGAGGCCGAAAGCTGAGACAAGGACCCTAACCATACGCTTCAATCTCCCGAAGCTTACGAATTAGACAAGGAGAGTAAGCGTGACCCGAGAGAGCCGGTCCGGCTCGGTCGCCCGCACCCTCCCCGACCATGGGCTGCTCGCCGCCTTCAGGGTCCTGGGGGCGGGGGAGGATCCGCGCACCGCCGGCACGGCCCTTCTCGAGCGCGCCTGCACCGCCCTTGCCGCGGAGGAGGGCGCCATCCTGCTCGCCGGGCCGGACGACCGCCTCCAGGGCGCGCCGTCCGCCCCGGACCAGCACCACGGCGACGCCGGCCCCGGCGGCCGGCTCGGCACCCGCGAGGCCGACCCGCGCCGCTGGTCGGAGGCGCTGGCCGCCGGCCACCCGGTGGCGGCCGCGGGCAGGCACCCCGAGCTGTGGTGCCCGATGACGGTGGAGGGCCGGCCGGTGGGGGTCCTGGCCGTGCGCCGCGGCCGTCCGGCGCCGTTCACGCCCGCCGACCACGCCGCCCTCGAGGTCCTCGCCATCGGCGCGGCCGTGGCCGCCGAGCGGCTGCGGTTCCTGCGGCTCTGGTCGGACAAGCTCGACCAGGCCGACGCCGTCCACTCCCAGCTCCTCCGCTACGCCGACGACCTGCGCACGACCTGGGGAGCCGAGCGCCGGCGGGCCGAGGAGCTGCACGAGGCCCTGGCCGCGGTCGAGCACGCCTACTCGGCTACGGTGCGCGCGCTCGCCACCGCGGTCGAGGCCAAGGACGCCTACACCGGCGGCCACCTCAACCGGGTGACCGCCTACGGCGTGCAGGTCTGCAGGGCGATCGGGGGCGGCCTGCCCGCCACCCCCGGCCTCGAGTACGCCTTTCTGCTCCACGACCTCGGCAAGATCGGCGTGCCCGACGCGGTCCTGAACAAGGCCGGTCCGCTGACCGACGAGGAGTGGGTGCTGATGCGCGAGCACCCTGCCATCGGCATGCGGATCCTCGACGGCGTGCCCCACATGGACGTCGTCCGCGAGGTGGTCTACTGCCACCACGAGCGGTGGGACGGGGCCGGCTACCCGGAAGGGCTCAAGGGCGAGGCGATCCCCCTGGCCGCCCGAGCGTTCGCCGCGGTGGACGCATTCGACGCCATGACGACCGACCGGCCCTACCGGCGGGCCGCCGGCCTCGACGAGGCGCTCGCCCGGCTCCGGGCTGCGTCGGGGTCCCAGTTCGCACCGGACGCGGTCGACGCGATCCACCTCGTCGACCGGGGAGAGCTCCAAGCGATCCAAGCGACGGCCGTGCAAAGGCTGTAGCGGTGCGGCGGCTGCGGGTGCAGCTCACCGTGCTCCTGGCCATGCTCGGCCTGCTCGTCGCCGCCTGGGGCGCGACGATCTTCCTGGGCGCCCGCAACGCCGCCCTGCTCAACGCGTCCGAGCAGGTCAAGGTGAGCCGCTTCGACGAGCTGCGGCGCACCACCATCGACTTCGAGATGAAGTTCGTGGACGCCGAGACCAACCAGCGCAGCTTCCTGCTCACCGGCAACGTCGACGCCCGGGTGCGCTACGCCCTGGCCAGGCGGAGGGCCGACGAGCGCCTGCGCAGGGCCCGGGCGCTCGCCCTGGCCTGGCCGGCCCTGCTCCCCAGGATCGACCGCGTGCAGACCTCCTACGTCAGGTGGGCCAAGGTCGCCGAGGCCGAGATCCGAGCGCGCGACCGCTACGGGGCAGCGGCCGCGTCCATCGTGGTGGGCCAGGGCGCCAGCCAGAACCGCTTCACCGAGCTGCGCATCCACCACACCGCGCTCGACCAGGTGCTGACCGGGCTGCAGGTGGCCGCCGCGCGCCAGCAGCACTCCACCTACCAGGACACCCAGCGGCTCGCCCTCTACGCGGCCGTGATGATCCTGGCCACCGTCACGCTCATCTTCGCCTACCTGCGCCGGGCGGTCGGTGCCCCGGCTGACGCGCTGCGCTCCGCCTCGGGCCGCCTTGCCGGCGGCGACCTGGACACGCCGGTCGAGCTGCCCGTACCCAACGAGCTCGGCGCGGTGGCCGGCGACCTCGAGGTGATGCGGCGCCGGCTCGCCGGGCGTATGGAGGCCCTCCGGCGCCTGCGCGAGCTGTCGGCCAACGTGATGGGCGCCACCAGCCTGCAGGGGCTGTGCAACGTCGCGCTGGCCGGGCTCGGACCAGAGGTGGGCGCCGCCCGCGCCGCGCTCGCCGCCGTCGACCAGCGGGGCCGGCTCCAGCTCCGCGCCCTGTCCGGCTTCGGCGACCCCGAGATGGCCGAGCTGATCACGAAGGCCGACGAGGAGATCCGGGCCGCCCTCCCGCTCCGCGACCTCTACGTGGGGCAGGTGGTCGGCATCGCCGACGTCGGCGACCTGGCCAGGACCGCCGCCGAGCCGGTGCGGGAGCTGGTGGCCAGGGTGGGGTCGCGTTCCCTGGCGCTGGTGCCGCTCGTCTCCCGGGGCTCGTTCGTCGGCCTGCTCGGGCTGTTCTGGTCCGAGCGCCACCCGCTCGACCAGGAGCAGGAGGCCCTGCTCGGGCTGGCAGGCAACCAGATCGCAGGGGCGCTGGCCGCCGCGCTCCGCTACGAGGAGGCAGAGCGGGCCGCCGGGGAGGCGCGGGCGGTGTTCTACGCGATCGCCGACGGCGTGCTGCTGACCGACCCGGCCGGGCGGGTCACGGCCATGAACCGGGCCATGGAGCTGCTCAGCGGCTGGACCGAGGCCGAGGTCCGGGGCCTGCCCTACGCCGAGGTGGTGCCGGTCGAGGACGAGGGCAGCATCCCCATCCGGCCCGAGGCCCGCCCGCTGGCCAGGGCCATCGCCACCGGGGAGCCCGTCAGCGACCAGGGCTATGGTGTCGACCTGGTCACCCGGGACGGCCGCAAGGTGCCGGTGGCGGTCAGCTCAGCCCCGATCCTCGACCCCTGGGGCCGGGTTGTCGGCGCGGTCGACGTGGTCAGGGACGTCTCCCGCGAGCGCGAGATCGACGAGGTCAAGTCGGCCCTCATCTCCACCGTCTCCCACGAGCTGCGCACGCCGCTCACCCTCATCCACGGGTTCGCCGAGCTGCTGGTGCTGCGCGACATGCCGGTCGAGCGGCAGCGGGCCGCGGCCGAGGAGATCCTCGAGGCCTCCCGCCGGCTCGCCCGCCTCATCGACGACCTGCTCAGCGTGTCGCGCATGGAGTCCGGCCGCCTGGTCCTCGACCCCCGTCCCCTCGACCTGGCCAGCGTGGTCGAGCGGGTCCTGTCGCCGTTCCGGGCCATGGCGACCAGGCACGCCATCCGGGCCGAGGTCACAAGCGGGCTCCCGGTGGTCTGGGGCGACCCTGACAAGGTCGACCAGATATTGACCAACCTCGTCGGGAATGCGATCAAATACTCCCCCGGAGGGGGGGAGGTCGTGGTGGCGGTGGAGTGCCTGCACGGAGCGGGCAATGCAGACCTGGTGCAGGTGAGCGTCCGCGACCAGGGAATCGGCATGAGCCCACGCGAGATGGGGCAGCTCTTCGAGAAGTTCTACCGGGTCGACCGGGACGAGGTCCGCCGGGCAGGCGGGACCGGCCTCGGCCTGTACATCACCAAGCGGCTGGTCGAGATGCACGGCGGCAGGATCTGGGTCGAGTCCCGGCTGGGCGCCGGCTCGGTCTTCTCCTTCACCCTCCCGAGCCGCGACGACCTGGTCGGGAGGGGGAGCCGATGAAGCTGCTGATCGCCGACGACGAGCCGTCGGTCCGGTCGCTGGTCCACGTCACCCTGGAGGGCGACGAGCACACCATCTTCGAGGCCAGCGACGGGGTCGAGGCGCTCGAGGTGGCGCGCAGCGAGCATCCCAACCTCGTCCTGCTCGACGTCATGATGCCGAAGCTGGACGGGCTCACGGTGTGCCGGGCGATCAAGTCCGACCCGGCAACCAGCGGCACCGTGGTCGTCATGCTCACCGCGCAGGCCCAGGACCGCGACCGGGACCAGGGGCTGGCCGCCGGCGCCGACGACTACTTCACCAAGCCGTTCTCGCCCCTGGCCCTGCTCAACATGGTCGAGCGGGTGCGCAAGGCGCGGCCTGGCCCGGGTGGGGCGGCCCCAGGACGCTGGTAGGCTGCTGGCCCGATCCGGTGCAGCCGACGTATCGACCGGGTGGGGCGGCCCCAGGACGCTGGTAGGGCCAGCCCGAGGCTTGCGCTCCTGGCCGGCGAGGCCAGAAATGATGCGAGCGGGTGATGCGGTCCGGCAGCCGATCGAGGAAGATGGTGCACCCGGTCCGTGTGGCGCCCGAGCGCCCGTCCAGCAACGCAATGAGGTGGTCGTCCTTGCTGCTCGTCGGATACGCCCTGGTCCTGCTCGCCCTCGTGGTCCAGCTCGTCCTGGCCGAGCTCGTCGTGCGCCGCCCGGCGACCGGCCGCCACGCCGTCCCGTACGCCGCGATCGCCCTGACCGCCGCGAGCACCGCGGCCGGCAGCGTCCTGGAGCACGCTGCCGACGCCACCCCGGGGTTGCGCGGGCTCGTGGTCCTCTGCTTCGGCGTGGCGCTGGCCGGCGCGCTGGTGGTGGTGCGGGCGATCACCGGCCTGCTCGCGGCCGAGGAGCGCCGAGGCCGCTGACCACTGCCCGGGGTGGGCGGATGGCGTCCCACTCCACCAGCAGCCAAGGCTCGCCCGCGGTCATGACCGTGCCGGCGACGTAGCCGCCCCCGAAGCGGCTCGGCAGCACGCGGGTGTCGGGGGCGAGCCGTTCGACGCGCAGCACCTCGTCGACCAGGAACCCGACCGGGCCGAGCCGGGTCGCGACCACGACGATGCGGCCCACTGGCCCGATGTCGGGCAACCCGAGGGCGAGCCGGAGGCTGACCACCGCGACCGGCCGCTCCCCGCCACGGAGCGC
>WNGB01002119.1_pt1 | contig 92397 bp, 80 predicted proteins | sample 5400681 | NCBI WGS metagenome assembly WNGB01 (sample SAMN13153367, study PRJNA577476) | soil metagenome | isolation source: 115 cm soil or saprolite under grassland replicate 2 | place: USA:California | collected 2016-06-15 | reverse complement strand
TCACGGCAGCGGGAAGGGTGGCTGCCACCACCACGGCCGGGTGTCGACGACCACGCGGTCCAGCCACTTCACCCACCAGAAGCCGCGCCGGCCCGGCGCGACGAGCCGTGCCGGCGCACCATGCCCGGCCGACAACGGCTGGTCGGCGACATGCGTCGCGACGAGCAGGAACGGTACGTCCCGCAACGGCAGACGCCGCGCGTACCCGGTGACGGAGACAGCGACGACGCTGCGTGCGTCCGGCGGGAGCGATGCCGGCAGCAGCCGGTCGAGCCGCACGCCGCGCCAGCGCTGGCCGGCGTACCAGCCGCCGGTGCAGTCGAGCACCGCCGTCACGTTGTCGGTGGCCATGGCCAGCAGGCCGTCGTGGTCGAGCGCGGCCACCTGCCGGCCCGCCACCTCGACTCGCAGCCGCCAGGTCGCCAGGTCCGCCTCCGGCACGGCGTCCAGCGCCCACTGCGTGACGGGCATCAACTCCGGACGATCGGAGCCGAGCTCGTGCGAGCCTGTCGCCCTGCGGTCCTGGCCCGGTAGCGAGAGCCCGCGGGCGCCAGCCTCCACCGCGACGTAAGCCGCGGCCGCGCCCGCGCCGAGCCCGAGTGCGCGCAGCAGGGTGCGGCGGGACAGGTCGGTCCGCCGCGGTCGCTGCGGGTGCTGGAGCACGTGCAGGACGGCGAACGGCACCGCGAGCACCGCGGCGCCCACGTGCATCTGCATCGGAGTGAGACCCGCGTAGGTCCGGAATCCGCCCAGCACGTGCATGACGCCCGCAAGAAGCGACACGGCGACCAGAACCCCGAGCATGACGCCGCTGGCGGCCCGCCAGGAGACCGACCGGAACGCTCTGCTCCGCCGCACGATCAACGACTTCCACGGGACCAGCAGCACCAGCGCCAGGCCAGCCACGCCGTGCAGCGCGGTGACGACTCGCGCGGGCGTCGCCGTACCCGTGCCGAAAGCGGCCCAGCCGGTGCCGAACGCGAGCGTGAGCAGCACCAGCAGGGCAATGTTGGTACGGCGACCGGCACGCCGGCGGACCCGACGCTCCTGGCCCATGCCTCAAGTGTGCAGCCGACCCCGCCCAGTACCTCTGTAAGCCTCGGGTAAGCAAGTCCGCGTACGTCCTCCGGCTCGGCTCAGGCACAGTGGAGGGAACGGTGACGGCCGGTCCCCGACGAGAGCTGAAGCGAGAGCAGACAAGCCCATGAACACCACTCGATCGCCCCTCTTCTGTGACGCTGCGCTGGCCGAGCGGATCGAGCGGGTCGAGACGCAGCTCATCGCCAGGGGCAGCGAAGCCGCCCGACGCCGGAGGGGTGACACGGCGGGCTTCGTGATCCCGGTGGCAGGCGGCGTGGCGAGCTTCGCCGAAGAGGGTTCGCCGCTCAACAAGGTCGCGGGGCTCGGCTTCGCCGGCGTGCCGAGCGAGGCCGACCTCGACGAGATCGAGCGGGCCTTCCGCGCGTGTGACGCCCCCGTGCAGATCGAGCTCGCTCACCTCGTCGACCCCGCGATCGGCACTCTGCTGACCGAGCGGGGCTATCGGCTCGTGTCGTTCGAGAACGTGCTCGGCCTCGCCCTGGACGGCGACACCGGGCGGGTCACGCCGCCCGGGGTCGAGGTGCGGCCGAGTGGCGACGACGAGTTCGAGGCGTGGCTCGACGTCGTGGCGGACGGCTTCGCCCACCCCGACACGCAAGGCGTGCCCACGCACGAGGAGTTTCCGCGCGACGTGATCGCGAACGCCATGCGCGATCTCACGGCGGCGGCCGGTTTCAGGCGCTACCTGGCGCTCCACGACGGGGTCGTCGCCGGCGGCGCCAGCATCCGGCTGGCGGAGGGCGTCGCGCAGCTCACCGGCGCGGCGACCGCGCCCGCGCACCGCCGCCGGGGCATCCAGACCGCGCTGCTCTCGGCCCGGCTCGCCGACGCCACCGCCGCGGGCTGCGACGTCGCCGTCGTCACCACGCAGCCGGGGTCCAGGTCTCAGCAGAATGTGCAGCGCCGGGGCTTCGACCTGCTCTACACCCGTGCCATCCTGCTGAAGCAGCCCTGAGCCCGGGATCCCCAGGTCAGGCGGTCGCACGCTGCGATGGCCACGCGCGAAGCAGGCGGGGGTGTCTACTGGTGGGCATGGTGCTGCGGTCGCCGGCATTCGGGGGGCGCGGTGAGGAGTTGGAGGCCGTCCGGCGGGCGGTGACGGCGGCCCGGGGTGGCGCCGGCCGGCTGGTGCTGGTGGCCGGCGAGGCGGGGATCGGCAAGTCGCGCCTGATCGCGGAAGCCGCCCGGCACGCGGCCGACCTCGGCATGCCGGTACTGACCGGGCAGGCGGTGGAGGACTCCGGGCCCTACCGGCCGGTGGCCGAGGCTCTCCTCGGCGGCTTGCGTGCCGACCCTCCGGACCTCGACGAGCTGCGGCCTTATCGGGCGGCGCTCGGTCGGCTACTACCCGGTTGGGCAGAGCCGGCGACGGACCCGGCGCCGGGCGTCGATCCGGTCGTGGTGCTCGGCGAGGGGGTGTTGCGGCTGCTCCGCCTGCTCGGCGGCGACCAGGGCTGCCTGCTGGTCCTGGAAGATCTGCACTGGGCCGACCGGGACACGGTGGCGCTCCTGGAGTACCTGGTCTCCGTCGTACCCGGGACGCGGGTGCTGCTGGTCGCGTCGTACCGGACCGATGCCGAGCTGCCCGGCGTGCTGCGGCGGTTGGCGACGCGGCCGGGGGTGACCCGGGTGCCGCTCGGCCGGCTGGGCGCCGAGGCGACCGCGCAGCTGGCCGCGGCCTGCGCCGGAGGGGCGATCCTCGCTCCCGAGGTGCTGGAGTTCCTCGCCGGCGCCGCCGAGGGCGTGCCGTTCCTGGTCGAGGAGCTGCTGGCCGGGCTGGTGGAGAGCGGCCGGCTCGATCCGCGGCACGGCTGGGTGGTCCGCGGGCCGCTGACCGCTCAGGTCCCGGACAGCCTGGGCGAGCTGGTGGACCGGCGGCTGGCCGCGCTCACGCCGGCCGCGCACCGGGTGCTGGAGGCGGCGGCTGTCGCCGGGCGGGCCCTGGACTGGAGGCTGCTCAGCGACGTCACGGGTCTGGACGAGGACGAGGTGATCGCGGGGCTCCGGGCGGCCGTGACGGCCTACCTGCTGGACGCGGAGCGGTTCGAGTGGCGGCATGCGCTGGTGCGCGACGCCGTGCTGGCACGGTTGCTGCCACCGGAGCAGGCCCGGCTGGCGGCACGCACCGCCGAGGTGATGGAGACTCGCGATCCCGAGCTGTCCGGACCGGACGCAACGCTGATCGCGGACCTCTACGCGCGTGCCGGCGACGCGGTACGCGCCGAGCAGATCCTGCTCCGGCTGGCCCGGCGCGCGCTGACCTCGGGCGCTCTCGGCACGGCCGAGGACCTGCTCGACCGGGCCGGCAGCGGCACGGCGGCCGCGATCTCCCGGGTCCAGCTGCTCACCCTCACCGGCCGGGCGGCCGAGGCGCTGTCCGCCGGTGAGTCCGCACTGCCCGCGGCGGCCGGCGCCGACCGGGTCGAGCTCTGCCTGCGGCTCGCCCGCGCCGCGATCGCCGCGGCGCGCTGGGACGACGCACTCGGCTATCTGCGCCGTGCCGGCGACACCGACGACCCGCGGATCGCCGCGCTCGCTGCCGATGCCGCGTACGGCGCCGGGCGCATCGACGAGGCGCGTGCCCTCGCCGACGTCGCGGCATCGACCGCCGAACGGAACGGGCTGCCCGCCGTCGCGTGCGAAGCGCTCGAGGTGGTCGGACGGTGCATCCGCAGTGCCGGCTCGCCGGGGGAGGCCGCCGCCGTGTTCCGCCGCGCCGCCGACCTCGCCGAGGAGCACGGGCTGGTGCCGTGGCGGATCAGGGCGCTGTTCGGCCTCGGCACCGTCGAGATGCTCGACAGCGAGCACTCGGCCCACATCGACACCGCGCGGGAGCTGGCCGTCGACGCCGGGATGCTCGCCCAGGTCATCGGGATCGACCTGATCCAGGCGAGCGGCGGGATGCTGGTCGACGGCCCGGCGTCGACGGTCGGGACAGCCGAGCGGATCGCGGACCGTGCCGGCCGGCTGCGACTCCACCAGCTGCAGGCGCTGGCACTGCTGATGGTCGCCGAGGGCCACGGTGCCGCCGGCCGGCCCGCCGCGATGCACGCGGCGCTCGACGCGTCATCGGCGATGAACTCGCGGTCTCCGGACGCCGTGGCCGCCACGTCGGCCGCCGCCGCGGTGGCGGCGGTGCTGGACCGCGACCTGCCGCGCGCCCTCGAGCTCCTGGACGCGGCCGCCGCGATCGCGCTGGATCACGGCAGCGTCGCACCGCTGCACCACTGGGGTCTGTGGGCGTTGCTGCACGCCGTGCTCGATGAGAGCGAGAGTGCCCGGGACCGGCTCGCACGCTCGCCCGTCGTCGCTCGTGCGGTGAACCGCGCCGGCCTGCGGTACGCCGAGGCGGTGGCGGCCGGCCGGAACGGGCGCCAGGACGAGGCGGTCGAGCTGTTCCGCCGCGGCGACGCGCTGATCGGCACGGCGCACTGGTGGCGACGGCTGTTGCAGCTGCTCGTCCACGAGGCCGGGCTCGCGGACGGCTGGGGAGACCCGGTCGGCGGTCTCCGTGCGCTGCTCGCGGACTTCGACACCGACGCCGACGGCCGGCTGGCGCGGACCTGCCGGGACCTGCTGCGCAGCGCGGGGGCACCGGTTCCCCGGCGTGGCCGCGGCGACAGCCGGGTGCCGGAGCGGCTGCGCGCCCTCGGGGTGACCAGCCGGGAGATGGACGTGCTGACGCTGGTGGGGCAGGGCCTGACCAACGCCGAGATCGCCGGCCGGCTGTTCCTGTCGGTGCGGACGGTCGACACGCATGTCGCGAACCTGCTGGCGAAGACCGGGTCACCGACCCGCGGCGGTCTCGGCGTACACCTAACTCGGTAGTCGTCACGGATCTCCCGCCGGCGGCGCCGGCCGACGCTGTTCGGCATGACACACGACCTGTACGGCCTGACCCTGTCCACCACCACCGAGGCGGGCACCGCCTACGACACCGCGCTGGCCCGGATCCTGCGGGTGCAAGCGGGCGCCGAGGACGCGTTGCGCGACGCGGTCCGGCTCGATCCCGGTTTCGCCCTCGCCCACGCCGGGCTGGCCCTGCTCGGCCACGAGTACGGCGTCTCAGTCGACGTCGGCGCCGCCCTCGACGCGGCCCTCGAGGCTGCTCGCCTCCGGCGGCCGACCGACCGTGAGCGCAGCCAGCTCGCTGCCGTCGCCGCCCGGATCCGCGGCACCGGCGGGCACCGGATCCAGGACCACCTGGCCGCGTACCCGCGGGACGCGCTGATGCTGAGCGTCGCCGTCCCCACGATCGCGTTCGCCGGCGCCACCGAGGTGCCGGAGGAGGCGTGGGCGATCGTCGAAGGGCTGGCACCGGCGTACGGCGACGACTGGTGGTACGCCGGCCTGCTCGCGTTCGTCCGGCAGGAGCAGGAGCGCTGGTCCGAGGCCGCCACCCTGGCCGACCGGGCCCTCGACACGGAACCCGCCTCGGGCCACGCCGCGCACGCCCGCGCGCACGTGTACTACGAGACCGGCGACCACACCGAGGGCCTCACCTGGCTGGACGGCTGGATCTCCGGATCCGGTCTCGGCAGCCACCACCGCGCGCACTACTCCTGGCACGCCGCGCTGCACGAGCTCGCCGCCGGTGACGCCGCCGCGGTCCGCCGGCGGTACGACGATCAGCTCGCACCGCCGCTCGTCCGGGGCGCCCGGGCCATGGTCGACTCGGCGTCGCTGCTGTGGCGGGTCGTGCTCGACGAGGTCTGGGAGGGGCCGGTGCCGGTCGGAGCGGTGCTCGACGCGGTCGAGCCGGCGATGCTGACCCGGCCGGCGACGGGCTTCGCCGCGCTGCACGCGGCGGTCGCCCTGACCACGGCCGGCGACGTCGCCGGGCTGGCGCGGTTGCGGTCGTACGCCGAGGCCGCGCCGGCGCAGGTCTTCCCCGAGGTCGTCGCTCCGCTCGCCGGCGGCCTGCAGGCGTTCGCGGAGCAGCGGTACGACGCCGCCGCGAACCAGCTCGCCGCGCTGGGGCCGCGGCTGACCCGCCTCGGCGGCAGCGCCGCCCAGCGCGAGGTCGTCGAGGACACCCTGCTACACGCACTCCTGGGTGCCGGCCGGCTGCCCGAGGCCCGCGCACTGCTCGTCCGGCGGCTCGACCGCCGGCCCTCCCGGCGCGACCTCTGCCGGCTCACCCGTTCCTACCGAACCCTGTCCACCGTCGTCTGAAGGATCCTCAGGTGGTGCGCTGGGCTTTGCTGGCGGCGGTGGCGGCCTTGCTGCGTTCCTTGATCTGCTCCCAGTCCGCGTCGGTGAGCGAGGTGAGACCCGCGAAGGTGCCGGGGCCGGCGAGCATCTGGCCGCCGTCCATCGCGATGGTCTGGCCGGTCAGGTAGTCGCAGGCGTCCGACAGCAGGAAGATCGTCAGGTTGGCGAGCTCCTCGATCGTCCCCGCCCGGCCGGCCGGCACCTGGTCGGCCTGGGTCGCACCCACCGAGCTGTTGTCGGTCGGGTTGAGCATCTCCCACGCGTAGTCGGTGGGGATCGGGCCGGGCGCGATCGCGTTCAGCCGGATCCCGTACTTCGCCCACTCGACCGCGAGCGACATCGTCATCGAGTGCACCGCTGCCTTGGCCATCGCGGACGGCACCACGTAGGCCGAGCCGGTCCACACCCAGGTGGTGAGCGTGGACAGCACGACACCGGGCAGGCCGTCGCGGATCCAGCGCCTGCCGGCGGCCAGCGTGGTGTGGAACGACCCGTTCATGACGGTTCCGGTCACGGCCTCGAAGGCCCGCGGGCTGAGCCCCTGGGTCTGGGCGATGAAGTTCGCCGCGGCGTTGTTCACGACCCCGGTCAGCGGGCCGTAGCCGGCCCAGATCGCGTTCATCGTCTCGTCGACCTGGTCGAACCGCCGTACGTCGACGGTGTGGACGTGCACGCTGCCGGGACGCGCCGCAGAGGCCTCCTCGGCGGCCTCCTTCAGCACACCCTCCCGCCGACCCCACAGGTGCACCTCGGCACCGTGGTCGACGAGGTGCCGGGCGACTCCGCGGCCGAGGCCGGTGCCGCCACCGGTGATCAGGATCCGCTTGCGCCGCAGCAGGTTCTCGTCGAAGGGCTTCACGTCAGTTCCCTCGGTACGCCGAGAAGTCCGGACTGCGCTTCTCGTTGAAGGCGGTGATGCCTTCCTTCGCCTCGTCGGTCTCGCCGAACAGCTTGAGACTGGAGTAGGCCATCTGGCCGATACCGGCGAAGTGCTCGGTGTCGGTGTTGAACGACTGCTTGAGCACCTTCAGCGCGGTGGGGGAGAGCTTGAGGATCTCGTCCGCCCAGGCCCGCACCTCCTTGCGCAGCTGGTCGGCGGGCACCACCTTGTTGGCCAGGCCCCACTCGAGCGCCTGCTGTGCGGAGTACTTGCGGCACAGGAACCAGATCTCCCGCGCCCGCTTCTCGCCGATCGCGCGGGCCATCAGCCCGGTTCCGAAGCCGGCGTCGAACGAGCCGACCCGCGGGCCGTTCTGGCCGAACGTCGCGTTGTCGGCGGCGATGGTCAGGTCGCACAGCAGGTGCAGCACGTGACCGCCGCCGATGGCGTAACCGTTGACCGCGGCGATGACCGGCTTCGGCACGTCGCGGATCACCCGGTGCAGCGCGTCCACCTCGAACAGCCCGCTCTGAGACGGCCCGTAGTCGCCGGTCTCCATCCGCTGCTTCTGGTCGCCGCCGGTGCAGAACGCCTTGTCGCCGGCACCGGTCAGCGCGATCGCGCCGACCTCGTCACTGACCCAGGCCCGCTTGAACGCCAGCACGAGCTCGTCGACCGTGCGGGCACGGAACGAGTTGTAGCGCTCCGGCCGGTTGATCGTGATCCAGGCCAGGCCGTCCTCGACCTCGTAGAGCACATCGGTGAAGTCGTCCATCGCCACTCCTCGTTTGACAACCCTTGCTTTTGGTCAGACCATAATACCGCGAATTGGAGCTCCGGGCGCAACCCGCGCGGCAAGGAGGATCGATGATCGAGCTGACGGTGGCCGAGCTCGCCGACGTCACCGAGCTGTACCTCGGCGCGACGCCGTGGCGGCGGGTGGACCAGGCGATGGTCGACACCTTCGCCGACGCCACCGGCGACCACCAGTGGATCCACGTCGACCCCGACCGCGCGGCGCACGGGCCGTTCGGCGGCACGATCGCGCACGGCTACCTCACGCTGTCCCTGGTGCCGGCGATGCTCAAGGACCTACTGCGGATCAAGGACCATGCGCGTGGCACCAACTACGGCCTCGAGAAGGTCCGCTTCACCGCGCCGGTGCCGGTCGGCAGCGAGATCCGGCTGGCCGCGACGGTCCTGGACGCGGTCGCGCGGGACGACGGCGGCGTCCAGTACCACGTCGCGCTGCTCATGGAGATCCGAGGTCAGGAGCGTCCGGCGATGATCGGCCAGTCCGTCTACCTGACCTATCCCGGGTGAGCCGGTGCGCGCTGTCGTGATGCGGCGGTTCGGTGGCCCGGCGGTGCTGGAGCCCGCCGAGGTCCCCGAGCCGGTGCCTGACAGGGAATGGTCCGTAGTACGACTCAACGCCGCGGCGCTCAACTGGCACGACGTGCTGGTGCGGCAGGGACGTTACGGGTCGCCGCTGCCGCACGTCCCCGGCGCGGACGGAGCCGGTGTGGACACCGAGACCGGCGACGAGGTGCTGGTGCTGCCGTCGCTGTGGTGGGGCGACGACGAGTCGGCTCCGGGACCGCGGTGGGAGATCCTCGGCGACCACCGGGCCGGGACCTACGCCGAGCTCGTCCGGGTGCCGCGCGAGTGTGTCGTACCGAAGCCGGCCCGGCTGAGCTGGACCGAGGCGGCCGCGCTGCCGCTCGTCGGCCTGACCGTGTATCGCGCGCTGTTCAACCGCGGGCGGTTGCGCGCCGGAGAGTCGCTGCTGGTGCTCGGCGCCGGCGGCGGGATCGCGACGACGGCCGTCACGTTCGCCGTCGCGGCCGGGTGCGAGGTCGTCGTCACGTCGTCGTCGGAGGCGAAGATCTCCCGGGCGCGACATGCCGGGGCGACCGGCGGAGTCCGGTACGACGATGCCGGCTGGCCGGACACCGCGCGGACGCTGTCACCCGGCGGGCGCGGCTTCGACATCGTCCTGGACCCGGTCGGCTCATGGGCGGAGTCGCTGGCCACCCTGCGTCCGGGCGGCCGGCTGGTCGTGCTCGGCGCGTCCCGCGGTGAGCAGGCAGTGTTGGAGGCCAGGCCGTTCTACTTCGGGCAGTTTGACCTGCTTGGCACGACCATGGGCAGCCCGCGCGACTTCGCGGGCCTGCTGCGATTCCTCGACGAGTACGACGTGCCGCCGCCGGTTGTCGACCGGGTTTTCCCGCTCGACCGGGCGGCGGACGCCCATCTGCGGCTGGAGAGCGGCGACGGCTTCGGGAAGGTCGTCCTCTCGATCGGCGAAGGCCCGCCGCGATGACCGGACTCGTGCGCTACGAGGTCGACGATCACGCGGTCGCCTTCGTCACCCTCGACTCGCCCAGCACCCGCAACGCGCTCAGCGACGAGCTGCTCGACGACCTGCTCGCCGCCCTCGCCGGCGCCGCCGACGACGACGGTGTCCGGGTGGTCGTCCTCGGCTCCTCGCACGAGCGTGTCTTCTCCGCCGGCGGCGATCTGAAGGCCTTCGCCGGTGACGCGCCGGCGATCGCCAAGTACGCCGGGCTCCACCGCTTCCCGCGGCTCTACCGGGCGATCGGCGGCCTCGGGAAGCCGGTGATCTGTGCCGCCGGAGGCGACGTGCTCGCCGGGGCGTTCGGTCTCGCGCTGGCCTGCGACCTGGTGATCGCGAAGGAGGGTGTGCGGTTCGGGTGCCCGGAGATCAACGTGGGGGTGTTCCCGTTCATGATCTCGGCGCTGATCTACCGCAACGTCGATCGCCTGAAGGCGAACGAGCTGATGATGCTCGGCGAACCGATCGACGCGACAGAGGCCGCCCGGCTCAACCTCGTCAACGCGGTCGTGCCGGCGGAGGACTTCGACACCGTCGTCCGCGCGTGGGCGCACAAGCTGGCCGCCAAGTCGCCGCTGCTGATGCGGCTGGGCAAGGACGCGATCGACGCGACGCGGGACATGAACCTCGCGGACGCCCTGTCCGCCCTGCGTTCGCAGCTCGCGCTGGCCTTCACCACCGAGGACATCGTCGAGGGTGTCGCGGCGTTCCGCGAGAAGCGGTCACCCGTCTGGCAGTTGCGATGAAAGGGGACATGATGACGTTCACGATCGATGGCGCGGTGGGCGAGGTATTCGTCCGGGTCTGGAGCGCCGAGCGCCCGTCGTACGGTGTGCTGCTCGCGCACGGCATCGGTGAGCACGGCGGCCGCTACGACCACGTCGCGTCGCGGCTCGCCGCCGACGGGGCCGTGGTGTACGCCGGCGACCATCACGGGCACGGGCTGTCCGCGGGGGAGCGGGCCGAGATCACCGACGTCGACGTGATGGTCGCCGACCTGCATCGCGTCGCGGACCGGCTGCGCGCGGACCACCCGGGACTCCCGCTGGTGCTGATCGGGCACTCTCTGGGCGGCATCATCGCGACCCGGTTCGCACAGTCGTATCCCGGCGAGCTCACCGCCCTCGTGCTGTCCGACCCCGTCGTGGGCGGCAACCCGGCCTTCGAGGCACTTCTCGACATGGACCCGATGCCGCAGGTGCCCATCGATCCGGCGATGCTCTCGCGCGACCCGGCCGTCGGCGGGGCCTACCTGGCCGACCCGCTGGTCTACCACGGGCCACTGAGCCGGGAGACCCTCGCGGCCATCTTCGCCGCGGTCGCGGTGATCGCGGACGGCCCGTCGCTCGGCGACCTGCCCACGCTGTGGCTGCACGGCGAGCTCGACCCGCTCGCCCCGTACGACGTGACCGCGAAGGCCTTCGAGCACCTGGCCGGTCCGGCGCTGGAGCACAAGAAGTATCCCGGCGCGATGCACGAGATCTTCAACGAGACCAACAAGGACGAGGTGCTCGCCGACGTACTGGCGTTCCTGACCCGGACGGTCCCTCTTGCTCATTAGGTCAGACCATTCTACCATAAACGCTGTGAGATCGGTCGGATAGAAGAGGGAACGCCATGAGCGCACCGGTTAAGACCGTTCGGGATCGGTACACCGACGACCAGATCGCCGGGTTCTACGCCGCGGGCTACTGGCAGCCGACGAGCTTCACCGCCCTGGCGGCCGAGCAGGCCGGGCGGCGCGGTGACCAGACGTTCATCTTCGACAGCACCACGTCGCTGACGTACGCCGGCTTCCGGGACATGGCCCTGCGAATCGCGGTCGGGCTGCGGCGGCAGGGCGTGCAACGCGGCGACCGGGTCGCCGTACAGCTGCCCAACTGGACCGACTTCGCGGTCATCGCGGCGGCGCTGTCGCGGATCGGCGCGATCCTGGTGCCGATCATGCCGATCTACCGGGCGGAGGAGGTCGGCTACGTCCTGCGGCACTCCGGTGCGGTCGCGGCGGTGACGTGCGAGGAGTTCCGCGGGTTCGGCCACCTGGCGATGTTCGAGGAGCTCCGGTCCGGCGCGCCGGACCTGCGTGCGTTGTACGTCGCCCGTGCGGCCGGCTCGGACGCGACGCCGTCCCTGGACAGCCTCGTGGTCGACGGCGACCTGGCGGCTCTCGACGAGGAGGCCGGTCCGGACTCGTCGCCCGACGACGGGTTCCTGATCGTCTACACCTCCGGCACGACGTCCCGGCCGAAGGGTTGCTTCCACACCTTCAACACCGTGCGGGCCAGCGCCACGGCGATCATCAAAAGCCTCGAGTACACCGAGCGGGACGTCCAGTTCGGGCCGTCGCCGGTGACCCACAGCACCGGCCTCGTGACGAGCGTCGTACTCCCGCTGATCGCGGGGGCCAAGTCGTACCTGATGGACGCGTGGGACCCGCAGGAGGGCCTGAGCAGGATCGAGCAGTACGGATGTACCGCGGCCGTCACGGCGACACCGTTCCTGCAGATGCTGATGGCGGCGTACGACCCGGCGAAGCACGACGCGAGCAGCATGCGGCTGTGGGTCTGCGCCGGATCGCCGATCCCGGGCGCGATCGTGGAGCGCTCCCGCGAACTGCTCGGGTGCCAGACGCTCAGCCTGTACGGGCGGTCGGAGAACTTCCTGACCACGATGTGCACCGTCTCGGACCCGCCCGAGCGTTCCGCCTCGTCGGACGGCTCGGCGCTCGAGGGTGCCGAGGTGAAGATCGTGGACCTGGACGGCGTCGAGCGGCCACACGGCGAGGAGGGCGACATCGCCTACCGCGGTCCGAGCCACATGATCGAGTACTTCCGCGACGACGAGCAGACCGCGGCGCTGTTCACCCCCGACGGCTTCTCCCGGTCCGGTGACCTGGGCCGGATGGACGCGGACGGCTTCGTGCGGGTGACCGGGCGGCTCAAGGACATCATCATCCGCGGCGGCATGAACATCAGCGCCCGTGAGATCGAGGACCACCTGCTCGGCCACCCGGCCGTCGCGAGTGTCGCCGCCGTGGGCATGCCCGACGAGCGGCTCGGCGAGAAGGTCTGCGTGTACGTCGTCCTCGCCGAGGCTGCCCCGGCGCTGTCGCTCGACGAAGTCACCGCGCTGCTGCGCGAGCACAAGCTGGCCACCCAGAAGCTGCCGGAGCGGCTGGAGATCGTGCCGGCGTTACCGATGACGGCGACGGGCAAGATCCAGAAGCACGTCCTGCGTGCCGACATCCAGTCGAAGCTGGGCTGATGGATCTCGCGGACGCCCCGGACGAGGCCCGGTTCCGCCAGGAGCTGCGCACCTGGCTGGACAAGCACCTGCCTGAGCTGCCCTGGCCCGAGCCCGCGGACCTGGTCGAGAAGCTGCCGTTCTGGCGGGCGTGGCAGACCATGGTCTACGAGGGCGGGTACGCCGGCCTCACCTGGCCGCGCGAGTACGGCGGACAGGGCCTGGACGAGCGGATGAGGGCGATCTTCGGCGAGGAGTGCGACCTGGCCGGAGCCCCGGAACGGCTCAACACCATCGGCGAGGACTTCGCCGGCCCGACCATCGTCCACTTCGGCACAGAGGCGCAGAAGCGGCGTTACCTGCGTCCGATCCTCACCGGCGAGGAGATCTGGTGCCAGCTGTTCTCCGAACCCGACGCGGGCTCGGACCTCGCATCGCTGCGGACCAGGGCCACGAAGGTCGAGGGCGGCTGGCGGATCCAGGGCCAGAAGATCTGGACCAGCCGCGCCCAGCTGGCGGCGTACGCGATCCTGCTCGCCCGCACCGGCGGCGGGCCGCGGCACAAGGGCATCACGTACTTCCTGCTGCCGATGGACAGCGAGGGTGTGACGGTCCGGCCGCTCGCGCACCTGCTCGGCGAGGCGGAGTTCAACGAGGTCTTCCTCGACGACGTGTTCGTGCCCGACGACGCGGTCGTGGGAGAGGTGGACGGCGGCTGGGCTGTTGCCATGGGCACCTTGTCGTTCGAGCGTGTCACCATCGCCACCGGACGGGTGAACACCACCAAGGCGGTCGACGACCTCATCGCCGACATCCGCGGCATGACCGATCGGTCCGGCAACCCGCTCGGCGCGGACCCGCAGGTCCGGCAGAAGGTCGCGGACCTGTGGGCGCGCTCCCTCATGCACCGCGCCATCAGCCAGCGGGTCATCAGCGACGCGTCCGGTCCTCCGGGGCCGGTGACCTCGATCGGCAAGCTGTACTTCTGCCCGCTGGTCGAGGACCTCGCCGACTTCCGCCTCTCGCTCGAACCGCTGGGCGGCCAGTTCGGGCTCGACGACGAATCCGGGGACGCCGCCGGCTCGCGGCGGTGGCTGCGGCTCGCGAACCAGGCCCGCGGTACGGCGATCGCCGGCGGCTCCACGTTCATCCAGCGCAACATCGTTGCCGAACGCATTCTCGGCATGCCGAGGAGCTGAGATGACCTACACCTGGCGCCCCACACCGGACTACCTGGAGAACTCCAACGTGGCCCGGCTGATGCGCACGCTTGGCGTCTCGACCGCGGATGAGCTGCGCGCGCGGTCGGTCGCGGACATCGGCGCCTTCTGGGACGCCGTGGTCCGCGATCTCGGCATCGAGTTCCGTACGCCGTACACGCGGGTGGTCGATCTCAGCCGGGGCATCGAATACCCGGAGTGGTTCGTGGACGGCACGATCAATATCGCCGACGCGGCGCTGGGGCGCTGGGCCGCCGCCACGCCGGACGCGACCGCGGTCGTGCACGAGGCCGAGGACGGCACGGTGCGGCGGCTGACGTTCGCCGAGCTCGACGATCAGGTCGCGCGGGTGCGGGCGGGGCTACGCGCCCGCGGCATCGGCAAGGGCGACGCGGTCGCGATCTACCTGCCGATGACGCCGGAGGCCGTCGTCGCGACGTACGCCGTGGCGAGCATCGGCGCGATGGTCGTGCCGCTCTTCTCCGGCTTCGCCCCGGCCGCGATCGCCGCACGCATCCAGGACGCGAACGCCAAGGCCGTGATCACCGCGGACGGTACGACGCGCCGCCGTCGTACCGTCGCGATGAGGTCTCAGCTCGACGAAGCCCTGAAGAGCTGCCCCGGTGTGGAGCTCGTTGTCGTGGTTGGCTCGGGCGACGTCTCCTGGAGCGACCTGCTGGCGGCCGACCCGGATCCGGTCGTCGAGCCGACCTCGGCCTCGGACGTTCTCCTGCTGGCCTACACCTCCGGGACGACCGGCCGGCCGAAGGGCGCGGTGCACACGCACGCCGGGTTCCTGGTCAAGGTCGCCAGCGAGGTGGCATACGGCTTCGAGCTGGCGCCGGGCCGCACCTTTTGCTGGATCACCGACATGGGCTGGATCATGGGCCCGCTGTCGATCTTCGGCGCCCACGCCTGCGGCGGCACCCTGCTGCTCTACGAGGGGTCGCCGGACGTGCCCAGCCCGAACCGCCTCTGGGACCTCGTCCAGCGGCACCGCGTCTCGACCCTCGGGGTGTCGCCCACGCTGATCCGGACCTTGCGTGCCTCGGGCAACGATCCCGCCGGTGACCTGTCGTCGGTCCGCGTCCTCGGCTCGACCGGCGAGCCATGGGACCCGGAGTCGTACGAGTGGCTGGCCCGCGATGTGTTCGGCGGCCGGGTCCCGGTGGTCAACTTCTCCGGCGGTACCGAGGTGGGCGGGTCGTTCCTGTGCCCCTATCCCGTCGAGGACATCCGCAGCTGCTCGCTCGGCGGGCCGGCGCTTGGCATGGACGTGGACGTGGTCGACGACGACGGACTGCCCCTGCGCGGCAGCGTGGGCGAGCTCGTGTGCCGGCAGCCGTGGCCGTCGATGACCCGCGGCGTGTGGAAGGACGACGTGCGGTACCGCGAGGCCTACTGGTCGACGTACCCCGGTCTGTGGCGGCACGGCGACTACGCCCTCGTGGACGAGACCGGCTGGTACATCCTCGGCCGCTCCGACGACGTCATGAACGTCGCCGGCAAGCGTGTCGCGCCCGCCGAGATCGAGTCGGTGCTCGCCGCCGATCCCGCCGTCGCGGAGTCCGCGGTGGTCGGCGTCCCCGACGCGACGAAGGGCGAGTCGGTGTGGGCCTTCTGGGTACGACGCACCGCCGGCAGCGCGACTGACGCGGACGACGAGCTCGTGTCGAAGCGGCTCATCGCGTCGGTGGCGGCCGAGGTGGGCAAGCCGTTCGCGCCCGCGCGAGTCGTCCGCGTCGAGCAGCTGCCCAAGACCCGGTCCGCCAAGATCCTGCGCCGGGCGGTGCGGGCGGCCGTGCTCGGCTCCGATCCCGGCGACCTGTCCGGCGCGGAGAACCCCGAGGCCGTCGACGAGATCCGCCTTCAGGTGAAGGGGTTGCGCTGATGCGGTGGCAGCTGTCCGAGGAGCAGGAGGCCTACCGGGAGACGTTCGCGGGGTGGCTCGCCGACGTCGCCCCGAGCGACGTCGTACGCCGCTGGCTGGACGCCGGCGACGCGCGGCCGTTCGCGGATTGCTTCGTCCGCGACGGCTGGTCCGGCGTCGGACTGCCCGAGTCGGTCGGTGGTCAGGGTGGCGGGCTCGTCGAGCTGGCGCTCACGACCGAGCTGCTCGCCACCGCGTGCGCGCCGTCGGCGAGCTGGCTCGCCACCTCGCTCGCCGCGCCCGCACTCGCGCCCGGCCCGGACGTCGCGGCGGCTCTCGACGGAGAACCGGTGGCGCTGCTGTGTCCCGCCGATGTCGTCCCGGGGGATGGGCCGCGGCTCACGCTCGACGGGGAGGGCCGGCTGCACGGTGCGGTCCGGCGGGTGCTCGCCGGAGACGTGGCGACCCGGTTCGTCGCGGTCGTCGACGGGCCGGACGGTACGCCGTCGCTGCGTCTCGTGCCGGCTGGTGACGGAGTGCGCGTCGTCGCCCGGCGGCTGCTCGACCGGAGCCGTTCGGTTGCGGACGTCGTCGTCGACGATGCCGTGTCCGAGCCGCTCGATGTGGACGCTCCGGCCTTCCTGGCCGGGTGCGCCGCGCGCGCTGCCGTGCTGGTGGCGGCGGACTCGCTCGGGGCGATGACGCGGATGCTCGAGCTGGCCGTCGAGTACAGCAAGCAGCGGCGACAGTTCGGCGTACCGATCGGGTCCTTCCAGGCCGTCAAGCATGCCGCCGCGACGATCCTGGTGGAGGTCGAGGCGGCGCGGTCGGCGGTGTACTTCGCCGCCGCGTCGGTGGACGCCGGGGGCCCGCAGTCGGACCTGCACGCGGCCGCGGTCAAGGCGCAGGTCACCGCGACCGGCAGCCGGGTGGCCGACAGCGCGCTCACCCTGCACGGAGCGATCGGCTACACGTGGGAGCACGACCTGCAGCTGTTCTACAAGCGGGCCAAGCTCGACGAGTACCTGTACGGCCGCCCGGCCACGTGGAACGAGCGCATCGCGGACGGCCTTGCCCTGACATCGGTCTAGGATTTGGTCAGACCATTTGCTAAGATCATTCCACTGACGCGAGAAAGGGACGGTCGTGGACTTCGAGCTCACCGAGGACCAGGCGACGATCCGTCGTGCGGTCGCCGACCTGGCGGGCAAGTTCGACGACCAGTACTGGATGGAGAAGGACGCCGCGCACGAGTTCCCAGCGGAGTTCTACCAGGCGTTCGCGGACGGCGGCTGGCTCGGCATCACGACGCCGGAGGAGTACGGCGGGCACGGCTTCGGCATCACCGAGGCGGCGCTGCTGCTGGAAGAGGTGTCGGCGTCCGGCGCGGGCATGAACGGCGCGAGCTCGATGCACCTGTCGATCTTCGGCATGCACCCGGTGATCGTGCACGGCTCGGAGGAGCTGAAACGGGAGAACCTGCCGCGGATCGTCACCGGTGACCTGCACGTGTGCTTCGGCGTGACCGAGCCCGGTGCGGGCCTCGACACCACCCGGATCACGACATTCGCCCGGCGGGACGGGTCGGACTATGTGGTGAACGGCCGGAAGGTCTGGATCTCCAAGGCGATGGAGTCGGAGAAGATCCTGCTGCTGACGAGGACGACACGGTTCGAGGACGTCGGCAAGAAGACCGACGGCCTCACGCTGTTCCTCACCGACCTGGACCGCGACCACGTCGACATCCGGCCGATCCCGAAGATGGGCCGCAACGCCGTCACGTCGAACGAGCTGTTCATCGACGACCTGCGCATCCCCGAGGAGCACCGGGTCGGCGAGGAGGGCAAGGGTTTCAAGTACATCCTCGACGGCCTCAACCCCGAGCGGATGCTGGTCGCCGCCGAGGCCCTCGGGCTCGGCCGGGCCGCGCTGCGACGGGCGGTCCGGTACGGCAACGAGCGGGTCGTGTTCGGCCGGCCGATCGGCATGAACCAGGGCCTGCAGTTCCCGCTGGCCGACTCGCTGGCCCGGCTCGACGCCGCCGAACTCGCGCTGCGCAAGGCGACCTGGCTGTACGACAACGGCAGGCCGTGCGGCCGGGAGGCGAACACCGCGAAGTACCTGTGTGCCGACGCCGGCTTCGAGGCCGCCGACCGGGCGCTGCAGACGCACGGCGGGATGGGGTACGCCGAGGAGTACCACGTCGCCCGGTACTTCCGGGAGGCGCGGCTGCTGAAGATCGCGCCGCTCAGTCAGGAGATGGTGCTGAACTACCTCGGCGAGCACGTCCTCGGCCTGCCCAGGAGCTACTGATGTTCTCGCTCGCGGGGCGGTCGGCCCTCGTGACGGGTGCCGGCAACGGCATCGGCACCGCGGTCGCCAGGGCCTTCGCGACCGCGGGCGCGGCCGTCCTCGTCACTGACGTGGACAAGGACGCGGCGGCCGCCGTCGCGGACACGATTGTCTCGACCGGCGGCCGGGCGGAGTCCGCGGTGCTCGACGTACGCGACGCCGACCAGGCCGTACAGGCCGCCGAGCAGGCCGCCGACCTGACCGGCGGGACCTTGCACATCGTGGTGAACAACGCGGGCGTGATCGCTCCGGCGATGTTCCCGAAGATGACGGGGGAGCAGTTCCAGCTCGTGCTCGGCGTGCATGTCGGGGGAACGTTCACCGTCAGCCAGGCCGCGCTGCCGTTCCTGGCCACCGACGGCACCGGCCGGATCATCAACGTCACCTCGGCCGCGGGCCTGGTCGGCACGATCGGACAGGTCAACTACGGCGCTGCCAAGGCCGGTGTCGTCGGCTTGACGAAGTCGCTGGCCAAGGAACTGGCGAGAAAGCAGATCACGGTCAACGCGGTCGCGCCGCTGGCCGCCACGGCGATGACGGAGAACATCCGCGGCGACGAGAAGCTGGCCGAGCTGACGCTGGCGCGGATCCCGCTGGGGCGGTGGGCCGAACCCGATGAGATCGCGGCCACCTTCGTCTTCTTCGCCTCCGACGCCGCGTCGTACATCACCGGCCAGGTCCTGCCGGTCGACGGAGGGACGGTCATCTGATGGCTCGCATGAGGGGGCGCGAGGCGCTGATCGTCGAGGCGCTGCGGACCCCGATCGGGAAGTCGCACCCCGATCGTGGCTGGTACCGCGACACACATCCCAATGAGCTGCTCGGCGCTGTCTACACCGCGCTGCTCGATCGCACCGGCCTCGCGCCGGATGCGGTCGAGGACATCGCGGTCGGCTGCACCGCGCCCTTCGGCGAGCAGTCGCGCAACATCGCCCGCAACGCCTGGCTGCAGGCCGGCTACCCGCCCGAAGTCCCGGCGACCGTGCTCGACCGGCGCTGCGGCTCGGCCCAGACCGCCGTCGAGATGGCGGCCGCGCTGGTCGCCTCAGGGACCCACGACGTGGTGCTGGCCGGCGGCGTGGAGCACATGGGACACGTGCCGATGAACTCACCCGCGAAGATCTCCGAGCTGTACGGCGACCCGTGGCCGCCGGCGCTGCGGGCCCGGTACGACTTCGTGCCGCAGGGCGAGAGCGCCGAGCTGATCGCCGAGCGGTGGGACCTCGGCCGCACGCAGTTGGACGAGTTCGCGGTCAGGTCGCATCGGCTGGCCTCGGAAGCTGTCGCCGGCGGGCGGTTCGAGCGGGAGATGATCCCGCTCGAGCTCGACGGCGAGCGGCGTACCAGCGACCAGACGATCCGGCCGGAGACTTCGCTGGAGAGCCTGGCCGCGCTGAAGACGGTCTTCCGTGAGAAGAACGGGCGGATCACCGCAGGGACCTCGTCACCGATCTCCGACGGCGCGGCCGGCGTGCTGCTCGCCTCGCCCGAGGGCGCCGAGCGGTACGGGCTGCGGCCGCGGGCGCGGATCCTCGACCAGACCACGGTCGGGGTCGACCCGATCATCATGCTGACCGGCCCCATCCCGGCGACCCGCAGGCTGCTGGAACGCAACGGGATGACGATCGACGACATCGACCTGGTCGAGATCAACGAGGCCTTCAGCTCGGTGGTGCTGGCTTGGGAGCGCGAGCTCAAGCCGGACATGGACCGGGTCAACGTCAACGGCGGCGCGATCGCGCTCGGCCATCCGGTGGGTGCGTCCGGCTCGCGGCTGTTCGGCACCCTCCTGGCCGAGCTGGAACGCCGCGACGCCGAGATCGGGCTGGTCACGATGTGCTGCGGCGGCGGCCTCGGCACGGCGACTCTCGTCCAGCGGGTCGGCACATGATCGATCTCAGCAGGTACGTCAGAGCTGGGGACGGCGTCTGGTGGGGCCAGGGCGGCGCCGAGCCGGAGCCGCTGGTCAACGCGCTGCTCGAGCGGGTCGACCGCATCGGCCCGATCCGCGCCTTCTGCGGCCTGACCTGGAACGACCGGCTGTCCGGCGACCTGCCCGACTCCGTGCCCGACGGCCTGACCGTGCTCTCGTACGGCGGCCTGGGGGAGCTGCGCCGGCTGTCCCGGCACGGCCTGCTGGACGTCGTACCGTGCCACTACTCGGCGCTGCCGCGGATGTTCGAGCGCGGCTTGCTGCCGTGTGACGTCGGGCTGCTCCAGGTGTCGCCGCCGGATGCGGACGGCACGGTCTCGCTCGGCATCGGCGTGGAGTACGTCGCCGACGCGCTGAAGTACACGCGCACGTTGGTTGCCGAGGTCAACCACCGGATGCCGCGAACCAAGGGCACCGCCGGCCTGCCGTTGTCGGCGTTCGCCGCCGTCGTGGAGACCGACCGTCCGTTGCGCGAGGCACCTGTCCGGGAACCGGACACGGTCGACCGTGCCGTCGCGGAGAACGTGGCCGGCCTGGTCGAGGACGGCGACACCCTGCAAATAGGCATCGGCGCACTGCCGAACGCCGTGCTCGAGTCCCTCGCCGGGCACACCGACCTCGGGTTCCACACCGGCATGGTCAGCGACGCGGTGGCGGCGCTGGTGGAGAAGGGCGTCGTCACCGGAGCGCGCAAGGAGATCGACCCGGGCGTCGTCGTCACCGGCGCGGCCCTGGGCAGCGCGAACCTGTACGACCGGCTGCACGAGTTCCCGATCGAGTTCCGGCCCGCGAGCTACACGCACGCGCCGGCGGTGCTGTCGCGGCTGCGGTCGCTGGTGTCGGTCAACTCGGCGATCGAGGTGGACCTGCTCGGACAGGTCGGCGCGGAGCTGCGCCGCGGCGTGCACATCGGCGCGGTGGGCGGTCAGGTCGACTTCAGCCGGGCGGCCTCGCTGACCGGTGCGCGGTCGATCATCGCGCTGCGCTCGGAGACGGCCGGCGAGTCGGCGATCAACCCGCGGCTGCGCGGCGGTGTCGTCACGACCGCGCGGGTGGACGTCGACGCCGTCGTCACCGAGCACGGTGTTGCACTGCTGACCGGCCGCACGGTCGCCGACCGGGCCCGCCGCCTGATCGCGGTCGCGGCGCCGCGTCATCGAGAGGGGCTCGAACGGAGCCTCGCGGAGCAGGAGGTCGTGTCGTGACCAGCGTGCGCATCCGGGAGGTCGGTCCGCGCGACGGCTTCCAGAACGAACCGGAGACCATCGCGACCCAGGACAAGATCAGGCTGATCGACGCCTTGGGCCGGGCCGGGTTCACCCGCATCGAGGTCGCAAGCTTCGTGCGCCCGGACGTGATCCCGCAGCTGTCCGACGGCGTCGAGGTGCTGCGCGGCATCGACCTGCCCGGCGGCGTCGCGCGGATGGTGCTGGTACCGAACAGCCGGGGCCTCGACAACGCCCTGGCGGTGCGCGAGCTGTTCGAGGAGGTGGCGCTGTTCGTGAGCGCGTCCGAGACGCACAACCAGCGCAACATCAACCGTACGGTCGGGGAGACGATGGCCGACGTGAAGGTGATGGGCAAGCGCATCGTCGCCGAGGACCTCACGTTCTGCGCGGTGATCGCGACGTCGTTCGGCTGCCCGTACGAGGGCAGGGTCCCGCTGGACCGCGTCCTCGGCCTCGCCGAGCAGTTCGCACACGCGGGTGCGACCGAGATCGGGTTCGGCGACACCACCGGCATGTGCAACCCGGCGTACGCCTCGAAGTTCTTCGCCACGGCGCTCGAACGGCTGCCCGGGATCGAGGTCACGGCGCACTTCCACAACACCCGCGGGCAGGGGCTGGCCAACGCGTACGCCGCGCTGGAGGTTGGCTGTACCAGCTTCGAGTCCAGCTTCGGTGAGCTCGGCGGCTGCCCGGTGCCGGCCGGCTCGACCGGCAACATCGCCACCGAGGACCTGGTGAGCATGTTCCACGAGATGGGTGTCGGGACCGGTCTCGACCTGGACGCCGTGATCGACGCCGCCCGGATGGCGCAGTCCGTGCTCGGCCGCAAGCTCACCAGCCACTCCATCGTGGCCGGACCCGTGCACTGGTACCCGTCACCGTCGGAGGAGAACGCATGAGAGTCGCCATCGTCACCGGAGCTGCCCAGGGAATCGGCAAGGGCATCGCGACCGCCCTCGGAGAGGCCGGCTTCAAGGTCGCGGTCGCGGACCTGAACGTCACCGCCGCCGAGCAGGCCGCCAAGGAGATCACCGCCTCCGGCGGCATCGCGATCGCGGTCGAGATCGACGTCACCCGGACCGACTCCGTCGAGGCGGCCGTGCGGGCGGTCGAGTCCGAGCTCGGCCCAGTCGACGTCGCGGTGAACAACGCCGGCTGGGACGACTTCATGCCGTTCGTGAAGACCACCGAGGAGTTCTGGGACAAGATCCTCGACATCAACTTCAAGGGTGCGCTGCGGGTGATCAAGGCGGTCGCGCCGGGGATGACCGAGCGCGGCTTCGGCCGGGTGATCAACATCGGCTCGGACGCCGGCCGGGTGGGCTCGTCGCTGGAGGCCGTGTACTCCGGCGCGAAGGGCGGCATCATCGCCTTCACCAAGACCCTGGCCCGCGAGGTGGCCGCCAAGGGCGTCACGGCGAACACGGTCTGCCCGGGCCCCACCGACACACCGGCCCTGCGCAAGTTCGCGGAGGGGTCGGGCGACGCGGAGAAGGTGATCGCCGGGATGACCCGGGCGGTGCCGATGAAGCGGCTCGGCGCGCCCGAGGACATCGGTCCGGCCGTCGCCTTCCTCGCCTCCGACGGTGCCGGCTTCATCACCGGGCAGACGCTGTCTGTCAGCGGCGGCCTGACGATGGCCTGAGGACGGAAGGAGACCGATGTCCGAGGTGGTCAGCTGGCGGGACGAGAGTCCCGGCGTCCGGGTCGTGACGATGGACCGGCCGCCGGCCAATGCTCTCGGCGTACCGATCCTCGACGGCCTGCACGCCGCGATCGACGCGGCCGAGCGCGACGGGAACGTGAAGGTGATGGTCGTCTGCTCGGCCCTGGACGGCTTCTTCGCCGCCGGCGCCGACATCAAGCACCTGTCGTCGGCCGACGCCGACTCGTTCCTTGCCTACGGCAACCAGATGCGCGCGGTCAACGACCGGCTCGCGGCGGCTCCGTGGATCTCCGTCGCGGCGGTCGACGGTCTGGCGCTCGGCGGCGGGCTGGAGCTGGCGCTGGCCTGCACGCTGCGGGTGAGCGGACCGCGGGGAAAGTTCGGCCTGCCCGAGGTCAAGCTGGGCCTGATCCCCGGAGCCGGAGGCACGCAGCGGCTGCCCAGGCTGGTGGGACGCGGCCGCGCGCTGGACATCATGCTCACGGCCCGGCAGGTGCCGGCGGACGAGGCGCGCGCGATCGGCCTGGTCGACAGGCTCACCGAGGGCGACGCCGTCAAGGAGGCACTCGCGCTGGCCGCGGAGCTGGTCACCTCCTCGCTGCCCGCGCAGCTGGCGGTGATCCACTCCGTGGACGCAGCCTACGAGCTGCCGCTCGAGGAGGGCCTGCGGTTCGAGGCCCGCGAAGAACAGGGACTGTTCGTGGACGGCGAGGCAGCCGAGGGCATCCGTGCCTTCATCGCGAAGCGCACGCCGGACTTCGGCTGACAGGAGGTCGGGACCGTGCTGTCGTTCGCCTTCAGCGAGGAGCAGGAGGACTTCCGCGCGCAGCTGCGGAGGTTCGCGGTCGCGGAGCTCGCGCCGCACTACAACGAACGGGCGTCGAGACCGGAGTTCAGCTGGGAGGCCCACCGGCAGCTGGCCGGGCTCGGCGTGCTCGGCATCGGCCTGCCCGAGAAGTACGGCGGCAGCGGGGCGCTCGATCCAGTCACGCTCGGCCTCGCCACCGAGGCGCTGGCCTACGGCGACGTCAACGTGGCGTCCGCGCCGGTGCTGTCCGGGCTGGTCGCCGCCCAGCTCGCCGTCAACGGGCAGGACGCCGTGGTCGAGCGCTGGCTTCCCCAGCTGGTCGCCGGCGAGGCCGTCGCGGCGATCGCCGTCACCGAGCCGTCCGGCGGTTCGGACGTGTCGAGCCTGCGGACGGAGGCGCGGCGCGTCCCGGGCGGCTGGCGGATCTCCGGCGAGAAGATCGCGATCACGCTCGCCACGGCCGCCGCCGTCGGTCTGGTCTACGCGCGCGAGCCCGGGTCCGAGGGCTACCGGGGGATCAGCTGCTTCGCGGTGCCGCTCGACGCGGACGGCGTGACTCGCACGCACACGCCAGGGATGGGGGCACTGCCGCTGTGCTGGGGCCAGCTGTCCTTCGACGACGTCTTCGTGCCGGAGGACCATCTGGTGGGTGAGCCCGGGCGGGGCTTCGCGGCGGCGATGGAGCACTTCGACTTCAGCCGGCCGGCCCTCGGCCTGCTCTGCCTCGGCGCCGCTCAGGCGAGCATCGACGAGGCCTGCGCCTGGGCCGTCCAGCGCGAGGCATTCGGCCGGCCGCTGGCCGCCTTCCAGGGCGTGTCGTTCCCGCTCGCGGAGCAGGCGACCTACCTGGAGGCCGCCCGCTGGCTGTGCTACCGGTCGCTGTGGACACGAGAGTCGGGGGAGAAGCACACGCAGTACGCCGCGATGGCGAAGTGGTGGCCGCCGATCGTCGCCAAGGACGCGATCGAGACCGCGATCGTCACCTTCGGCAACCTCGGGTACTCGACCGAGATGCCGCTGCAGCAGCGGTACCGCGACGTCGCGAGCTACCTGATCGCGGACGGCACCGCCGGCATCCAGAAGCGGATCATCGCCACCGCCATGCTGGGCAAGGTGGCCGCCTCGTGAAGGTGGGCGTCGCGGTCAACGAGGACCTGCTCATCCCCGACCCCGCGGCCCGGCGCCGGCTGCTCGACCACATCGCCGGCGCAGGCCTGGACCACGTCACGACCGGCGACCACATCAGCTTCCACGGCGGCACCGGCTTCGACGGGCTGGTCTCGGCGACCTCCGTCCTCACCGCGAACGACACCCTCGACATGCTCGTCGGGGTCTACCTCGCGGGCCTGCGGCATCCGATGCTGACGGCCCGGCAGCTCGCGACCATCTCGCAGCTGGCTCCCGGCCGGCTGGTGCTCGGCGTCGGTGCAGGAGGCGAGGACCGAGACGAGATCTCCAACGCCGGTGTCGATCCCGCGACCCGCGGACGCCGGCTGGACGAGACCCTCGAGATCCTCCGCAGGCTGGCGGCCGGCCAGACCGTCGACCACGAAGGACGGTTCTTCTCGCTGCGGAAGGCGAGCATCCTGCCGGTCCCGGATCCGCCCGTGCCGTTGGTCGTCGGCGGTTCCGGCGACGTCGCCGTCCGTCGTGCCGCCGCGTACGGCGACGGGTGGCTCGGCATCTTCTGCTCGGCCCGCAGGTTCGCCGCCACCGTCGAGCAGGTCCGCGCCGCCACCGCGGAACTCGGCCGCCCCGCGCCGTCCTGGTTCGGACTCAACATGTGGTGCGGGCTCGGGAACCACGGCCGCCGGGTCCGCGACCTGCTCGATCGCCGGCTGGAGGCGCTCTACAACCTGCCCGCGGAGAAGTTCGAGCACGTCACCGCCGCCGGGACGCCGGACACGGTCGCCGAGCGCCTGGCCCCGTACGTCGATGCCGGCGCCGAGCACCTGACTCTCATCGTCGCCGCCGAGTCGGTCCACGACGGCATCGACCGCGCCGCCGAGGTACGCCGCCTGCTCAGGGCCGAGTTCGCGGTTCCCCGGGTCAGTGGGTGACGAGGGTGGTGACGGCGCAGGCCTTGCCGGCGTCGTTGAGGCCCGTCACGCGCGCGACACCCAGGCTGCGCCCGGCGTGCACGACCTGCGTGGTGAACCGCACCCGGCTGCCGACCGGGATAGGGCGCAGGTAGGCCACGTGCACGGACGCGGTGGTCAGGGGAGCGGCGGCGCGGCTCAGTGTCCGTGCTCCCGTCCACTCCGAGACGCACAAGGTCACGCCGCCGTGCAGGTTGTCCATCGGGTTCGCCAGCGCCGGCGTCGACAGCAGCTCCAGGTCGTCGCCGTCCCCGGCGAGTGACGTGACAGCGCCGATCCGGCTCATCAGGTCGGCGGTGCCGCGCTCCCGCCGCACGCCGGTCGCCCCGTTGGTCGCGGCCGGTGAGGGCGGCGAGGGCGGCGGCACCACGAACCGGCCCCGCTGCCGGCAGCGGGCGATGACGTTGCCGGAGGCATCGATCACGTCACCCGTCGCGAAGGCGCCGGCAGCGTCGGCGTCGACCGAACGGGCCTCGGCCCGCACCGCGCTGCCGTCGGCCGGGATCGTGCCGGTGACGTCGATGCCGATCTCGGTGCTGACCGACCAGCGGCCTGGGTGGCCGGCGAAGATCGCGTTGCCGAGGACGTTGTCGACCAGCACGCCGAGAGCGCCGGCACGCGGCACCGCGCCGGGACCGGTCAGCCAGGCACCCGTGCTCATCGCGCCACCGACCCGGCGCCCGCCGTCATGGATGGGCTGGAAGCCGAAGAGTCGCTCCGGTCCGCCGTCGAAGGCTTGGTGAGCGGTCACAGCTGCGCCTCCTACGTGACGGTACGATTGTTCTTTAGGTCTAACCATTCTACAGTTATCTCGTGCAGTCCAGTCCTCAGTCCCTGGATCGCGAGCCTCGCGACGAGCCCGCGGTGCTCCTGCTGCGGCGCGCCCGCGGGCTGCTGGACGCGGTATCGACGCTCACCGGCGAGCACGGAGTCACGTGGTGCGGGACCGACCTGCGCCGGACCGGCGAGTCGCTACGCGCGGCGGAACGGCTCGTGCTGCACCGCATCCGCCACGGCGCCGGTGCGGGCGACGAGCTCGCCGTCGTACTGCTGCAGCTCGGGGACGCGCGAGCGGCGTGTGAGGACCTCGAGATGGCGCGACGCTCGGCCGCTGTGACCGACGTCCGCGAGGCGCTGCGGCGGTTGCGGCCAGCGAGGTCGGTGGCGGAGCTCGTCGAGCTGGTGCCGCCCGTCGTTCACCGGCTCGGCTTCAACCGAGTGTTGCTGTCGCGGATGTGCGGGCCGAGCTGGATCGCGCGGTCCGGGTTCGTGGCCAGAGACGCGACGATGGCCGACGCGATGGTCCGCATCGGTGCGGCGGCACCCGGCCGTACGGAGCGCGGCTGGCCCGAGGCAGACGTGGTTCTCCGTCGAACACCGGTGCTGGTCCACGACGCGCAGTGCAACCCGCGGGTGCATCCGGAACTCAAGGCGCTGATGAGCACCCGGGACTACGTCGCCGCGCCGCTGGTCGCGCAGGGCGAGGTGATCGGCCTGCTGCACGCCGACCAGAGCGTCACCGCGGATGCCCTCACCGAGCTCGACCGGGACCTGCTCGGCCTGTTCGCCGAGGGTCTGGGGTTCGCCTTCGAGCGGACCATCTGCCAGGACCAGCTGGTCGCGCTCAGGGACCGGCTCGAGGAGCAGGCGCGATCCGTCGCGGACCTGATCGACGGTCTCGGTGAGGCCGACGTGCTCGGTCCGGACCGGCCACCGGTCACCCCGCGGCCGTCGTACGTCGTGAGCGGTCCGCTCGCGGAGCTGACCCGGCGCGAGCTGGAGGTGTTGCGGCACCTGGCCGACGGGGCGTCGAACGACCAGATCGCGGCGCGGCTGTTCATCTCGGCCGGCACGGTGAAGACCCATGTGAAGCACCTGCTCCACAAACTCGGTGCCGCGAACCGCGCCGAGGCGGTCTCCCGCTACCACCACCTCACGCGGTAGGGGTACGAATCTCTCCCCTCGGGGTGATGCATCTCTCACGGTCATGGACCAACGATTGGACCATATCGCAGCCGATCCCGCTGGGAGAGACCATGACCACTGTCGAGAGTGCGGCCGTCCTGACGACACCGGACGACGTGGCACGCCAGATCGTGCTCCCGGACGGGCACCGGGACGAGGCCGGACTGTTCGAGGCCTACCGCTGGCTGCGTGACAACAACCCGCTGGCGTACGTGACCGTGGACGGCTACGACCCGCTCTGGCTGGTCAGCAAGCACGCCGACATCATGGAGATCGAGCGCCAGCCGCACGTCTTCACCAGCGGTGGCGCGGACAAGCCCGGCTCGCACAACCCGATCCTGCAGAACCAGGCGGGTGACGCCTTCACCACGCAGCTGACCGGCGGCAGCCTGCGCATCCTGGACGCCGTCACGTACCTGGACCCGCCGGAGCACACCGCGGTCCGGGACATCGCCGCCGGCTGGTTCCGGCCGGCGAACCTGAAGAAGTGGGAGGACAAGATCCGGTTGCTCGCCCGCGAGGCGATCGACAAGTATCTCCACCCCGGCACCAACGACATCGACTTCGTCCAGCAGTTCGCCCTGTTCTACCCGCTGCACGTGATCATGACGCTGTTCGGCGTACCCGAGTCCGACGAGCCGCAGATGATGGCGCTCACCCAGGAGTTCTTCGGAACCGCGGACCCGGACGCGCAGCGGGCCGACGTCGAGCCGCTCACGCCGGAGGGCGCCGCGCAACAGTGGGCCGCGGCCATCCAGGACTTCTACGCGTACTTCGACGTGCTCGTCGCCGATCGTCGTACGACGCCGCGCGACGACCTGGCGACGATCATCGCCTCGGCCCGGACCGGGTCGGGGGAGTACTACGCCAACACGTTCGCGTACGGCTGGTTCATCGCGATCGCCACCGCCGGGCACGACACCACGTCGAGCACGATGGCCGGCACGGTCGAGCAGTTGGCGCTGCACCCGGACCAGCTGACGGCGGTCAAGCAGGACGCGGCCCTGGTACCCGACCTCGTCAACGAGGGCCTGCGTTGGTCGTCGCCGGTCAAGCACTTCGCCCGGCGGGCCACGCAGGACTACACGCTGCGCGGCCAGGAGATCCGCGCGGGCGACCGCTTCATGCTGCTATACCAGTCCGCGAACCGGGACTCCGACGTCTTCGACGACCCGGACACTTTCCGCCTGCAGCGCCGGCCGAACAAGCAGATCGCCTTCGGCTACGGCCCGCACATGTGCATCGGCCAGCACCTCGCCAAGCTCGAACTGCGGATCCTGTTCGAGGAGCTGCTGCCGCGGATCGAGGGCATCGAGCTCACCGGTGAGCGCAAGGTCGTCCAGACCAACTTCGTGGGCGGGCTGCGGAACCTGCCGGTCCGGCTGGAGCTGGCGTGAGCCCGCGGGTCGTGGTCGTCGGCAGCGGCCACGCCGGCGCGATGCTGACGGCGCTGCTGCGGCAGGGCGGCCATCGCGGCGAGATCGTGATGTTCGGCGACGAGCTGGACCTTCCGTACCAGCGCCCGCCGCTGTCCAAGAAGTTCGACGGCGAGCTCGAGCAGTGGCTGCGGCCCGCGCCCTTCTACGCCGAGCAGCGCATCGACCTACGTCTCGGTGAGCGGATCTGCGCGATCGACCTCGAGGGACGGCGGGTGTGCGCGTCCGGCGGCGATGTCTGCGGGTACGACGTGCTGGTACTGGCCACCGGCGCCCGTCCGCGCGAGCTGCCGGTACCGGGTTCTGGGCTCGGCGGGGTCGTCATGCTGCGGACGCTGGAGGACGCCCGAGCGCTGCGCAAGCAGCTCACCGCCGAGCGCCGGGTCGTGATCATCGGCGGCGGTTACATCGGTCTGGAGGTCGCCGCCGCGGCCCGTGCCATCGGCGTCGAGGTGACCGTCGTCGAGCGGGAGCGCCGGGTGCTCGCGCGGGTCGCGAGCCCGGACCTGTCGGCCATCCTGACGGCGTACCACCGCGAGCGCGGCACCGCGATCATCACGAGTGCCGAGGTGCGCAGGCTCACCGGCCGCGACGGCCAGGTGCGGGCCGTCGTGCTCAGCGACGGTACGGCGCTGCCGTGCGACGCCGTCGTGGTCGGTGTCGGCGCCGTACCGCGTGACGAGCTTGCGATCGCCGCACAGCTGCGCTGCGACCAGGGCGTCGTGGTCGACTGGGCCACCCGGACCAGTGATCCGGCCGTGTACGCGATCGGTGACGTCACCCGCCGCCCTGTCCCAGGCGTGGACGGCCTGATGCGGCTCGAGAGCATCCCGAGTGCGACCGAGCAGGCCCGGCAGGCTGCCGCGGCCATCCTCGGGACCGAGCCGCCGCCCGCAGCGGTGCCGTGGTTCTGGTCCGACCAGTTCGACCTGAAGCTGAAGATCGCCGGCGTCGTGGTGCCGGGGCGCGACGTCGTACGGCGTGGTGACCCGTCGTCCGGGCACCTCGCCCTGTTCCACCACGACGGCGGGGTGGTCACCGCCGCCGAGACCGTCAACGCACCGGCCGAGCTCGTGGCGGCAAAGAACTTGATCGGCTCGCGCCGGCCCGTCGCCCCGGCCCAGCTGGCGGACACCTCATTGCCGCTGCGCCAGGCCGTCGCCACCTGAGGAGACACAGATGCCCACAGTCAACTACCAGCTGCCCGACGGGTCCGTGCATGCGATCGACGTGCCGTGCGGGCAGAGCGTGATGGACGGGTCCGTCCGCAACAACCTCACCGGCATCGTCGCCGAGTGCGGCGGCAGCTGCTCGTGCGCGACCTGCCACGTCTACCTCGACGAGGGACGGTTCGAGGAGCCCTCGGACGAGGAGCGCGAGCTGCTCGAGTTCGCCGAAGGCGTCCGGCCCGAGTCCCGGCTGTCCTGCCAGCTGATCGTCACCGACGGCTGCGACCGTATCCGCGTCCGGGTCGCGGACACCAACGGCTGAAACATCAATGGAGGAATCATGGAGATCACAGCAGCGGTGGCCAAACAGGTCGGCGGGCCGTTCTCGGTCGAGACGGTGACGTTGGACGCCCCGGCCGCCGGCGAGGTCGTGGTCGAGATCGCCGGTGTCGGCCTGTGCCACACCGATCTCGCCGCGAAGGACGGTCACCTGCCGTTCCCGCTGCCCGGCGTGTTCGGGCACGAGGGCAGCGGCGTCGTGGTGGACGTCGGTCCGGGTGTCACGAAGGTTGCCAGAGGCAACAAGGTCGCGCTGACCTTCAACAGTTGCGGGCAGTGTGTGCAGTGCCGTCGCGGCGAGCCCTCCTACTGCCAACAGTTCATGGCGCTCAACTTCGCCGGGGTCCGGCCGGACGGGAGCAGCACGCTGCACTCCGGCACGACGGTCCTGGGCTCGGAGTTCTTCGGGCAGTCGTCGTTCGCCACGCACGCGATCGCCCACGAGCGGAACGTCGTCAAGGTGCCGGACGACGCGCCACTGTCGCTGGTCGGCCCGCTGGGGTGCGGCGTACAGACCGGCGCGGGTGCCGTGCTGAACTCGCTGGACTGCGAGCCGGGGTCGTCGTTGCTGGTGCTCGGCGGCGGTTCGGTCGGCCTGTCCGCCGTACTGGCGGCGGCGGTCCGCGAGCTCGGTACGGTCATCGTGGTCGAGCCGCTCCAGCAACGCCGTGAGCTCGCGCTCGCGCTCGGCGCCACACACGCGATCGACCCGGCCGACGGTCCGCTGGCCGAGCAGGTCCGGGCGATCATCGGCAGCGGTGTCGACTACGCGATCGACACGACCGGTGTGGTGAGTGTCCTGGAGCAGGCGATGCTGTCGCTCGCCCAGCGCGGGACGCTCGGGATCATCGGCGTACCCTCCGATCCCGCTGCGGCGCTGCCCGTCAACCTGATCCAGGCGCAGGTGATCGGTGTGACGATCACGGGGATCGTCGAGGGCGACAGCGACCCGGACGCGTTCATCCCGCAACTGCTCGAGCTGCACCGGGCGGGACGGTTCCCGTTCGACAAGCTCATCACCACGATGCCGTTCGCGCAGATCAACGAAGCCGTTGCCGCGCAGCAGCGCGGCGACGCCGTCAAGATCGTGCTCGTGCACGACTGATCACCGAGGACTCCGAGATGACGATCATCGAGTACGACAAGCTCTACATCGGCGGCGAGTGGACCAGGCCCGCCACCTCGAACACCATCCCCGTGCACTCCGCGGCCACCGAGCAGCAGGTCGGCGTCGTACCGGAAGGCGGCGAAGCCGACGTCGACGCCGCGGTGGCCGCGGCGCGCAAGGCCGGGCGGAGGTCCTCGAGCGGTTCGCGGTCGCGCTGGAGAAGCGCGCCGAGGAGACCCAGCGCCGGGTCAGCATGCAGAACGGGATGCCGATCTGGCTGGCGCAGCAGTTCGAGGGTCCGTTCCCGCCGTTGCTGCTGCGGTACTACGGCGGGCTGGTGAGCCAGACGCCGCAGGAGGAGGTCCGGCCCGGCATGCTGGGCGGCACCTCGGTCGTGATCCGCGAGCCCGTCGGCGTCGTCGCCGCGATCGTGCCCTGGAACGTGCCGCAGGCGATCACCTTCCTGAAGCTGGCTCCCGCGCTGGCGGCGGGCTGCACGGTCGTGCTCAAGCCGGCGCCGGAGACCGTGCTGGACGCCATGCTGATGAGCGAGGCCGCGGACGAGGCCGGGTTGCCTGCCGGCGTGCTCAGTGTCGTCCCCGGCGGGCGCGAGCTCGGCGCCTACCTCGTGTCCCATCCGCAGGTGGACAAGGTGTCGTTCACCGGGTCGACGGCGGCGGGCCGCGCGATCGCGGAGACCTGCGGCCGGCTGCTGCGGCCGGTGACCCTCGAGCTCGGCGGCAAGTCGGCCGCGATCGTGCTCGATGACGCCGACCTGCGGACGAGCATCGAGAGCTTCTTCGCTGCGACGTTGCTGAACAACGGCCAGATCTGCTGGCTGGGCACCCGAGTCCTCGCACCTCGGTCGCGGTACGCCGAGGTGGTGGACACCGTCACGGGGTTGGCCGGATCGCTACGCCTGGGTGACCCGATGGACCCGGCTACACAGGTCGGACCGCTGGTGTCGTCCCGGCAACGAGACCGGGTGGAGTCGTACATCGCGAAGGGCCTGAACGACGGCGCCCGGCTGACCACGGGCGGCGGCCGTCCGAAGGACCTGGATCACGGGTGGTACGTCGAGCCGACAGTGTTCGCCGAGGTCGACAACGAGCACGCCATCGCGCAGGAGGAGATTTTTGGGCCTGTGCTGTCGGTGATTCCGTACTCCTCCGACGAGGAGGCGGTGGCGATCGCGAACGCCAGCGACTACGGGCTCGGCGGCACCGTCTGGACGACCGATCCGGAGCGCGGCGAGGCCGTGGCGCGGAAGGTCAGCTCCGGCACGATCGGGATCAACGCCTACGTCAACGACCCAACCGCACCCTTCGGCGGTATCAAGGCGAGCGGGATGGGTCGCGAGCTCGGTCCGGAGGGGATGCACGGCTACCAGGTGCTGAAGACCGTCTACCTGGCGTCCTAGCTGCTTGGTCACAGGCCATTCGCGGCGATCATTGCCGGACCGGAAGCCCGGATCTAGCCTGAGGGCACCCGAAGGGAGCCTCCGATTGGCAGAGCTGGGCGCGAACTCGCGCGGCGAGGTTCTCTCCGGCCAAGCGGCAGGTGGGATGCCGGCGGCGGTCCTCTCCTTCGTGCCGATGCTCTTCGACCCGACCAGGGAGGAACACCGTGCACGCCAGGTGGCGTGAGGACCAGGAGCGGAGGGCGCGAGCGCTCGCGGACGCTCTCGGGGCGGACGGCGTGGACGGTGTCGCGTTCACGTACGTCGACAACGCCGGGGTGACGCGGGTCAAGACCGTGCCCGTCGGGGGGCTCGCGCGTGCCGCCGGATGGGGCGTTGGGATGTCGCCGGTGTTCGACGTGTTCTGCGTGGACGACAGCATCACCGCCGGTCGGCTCGCCGGTGGCCCCACGGGCGACCTGCGTCTGTACCCGGATCTCGACCGCGTCGTTCGGCTCGCGGCCCAGCCTGGATGGGCCTGGGCTCCGGTCGACCGGTTCACCCAGGACGGCGACGAGCACCCCGGATGCCAGCGCAGCTTCGCACGGCGGATGGCAGCGGAAGCGGCTGCCGTGGGACTCGACGTCCGGATGGGTTTCGAAATCGAGTGGGCGCTCGGGTCCGACGAGGGAGGCGAGTTCCGGCCGGCGTGCGCGGGACCGGCGTACGGGATGACCAGGATGGTCGAGCTCTCCGACTACTGCCGCGACCTGATGGCGGCGCTCACCGCCGAGTCGGTCGAGGTCCTCCAGCTGCACCCGGAGTACGCCGCCGGGCAGTTCGAGGTGTCGACCGCACCGCTGGACCCGGTGGGTGCGGCCGACCACGTACTTCTGGTCCGCGAGACCATTCGGGCGGTGTCCCGGCAGCACGGCCTGGCCGCCTCGTTCGCGCCCGCCGTTGTGGCGGGGCTGGTCGGCAACGGTCAGCACCTGCATCTGTCCGTGCACCGCGACGGCAACCTGCTGGCCGGCGGGCCTGGTCCCTATGGCATGACCGCGGCAGGGGAGTCGTTCCTGGCCGGCGTACTCGAGGCGCTGCCGGCGCTCTGCGGGGTCGGCGCGCCGAGCGTCGCCAGCCACGTGCGGCTGGTGCCCTCGCACTGGGCCGGGGTCTACCGCTGCTGGGGCCGGGAGAACCGCGAGGCCGCGCTCCGACTCGTGACCGGGTCGACCGGTGAGACCTACACGGCGGCCAACGTCGAGGTGAAGTGCTTCGACGCCAGCGCCAACCCTTATCTGGTGGTGGGCGCTGTGCTGGCGGTCCTCCTGGAGTCGGTGGACAAAGGGCTGCGGCTGCCACCGGAGGTGACCGGCGACCCGGCCGCCCTGGATCCGGCCGAGCTGGTGCGGCTAGGCGTGGAGCGGTTGCCGGACTCCCCGGAGGCGACCCTGGCCAGCCTGGAGAAGAGCGACCTGCTGAAGGCGGCCATGGGGGAATGGCTGTACGACGCCTTCACGGCCGTACGGCGGGCGGAGATCGCTCAGTTCGCCGACTCCACGCCGGACGAGGTCGTCGCCGCGACCCGGTGGCGCTACTAGCGATGGGCATCGCGGACGAGCTCGCGGCTGTCCCGCTGGTCGACCAGCACTGTCACACCGTCGTGGTCGACCCGCTGGATCGCAGCGAGTTCGAGCTGCTGCTCACCGAGGCCCACGAGCGCGGCCCCGAGGGCACCAGCGAGTTCGACTCGCAGGTCGGTCTCGCTGTGCGCCGGTGGTGCGCACCGGTGCTGGGCCTGGACCCGCACGCGAACCCCGACGCTTACCTGGCCCGCAGGGAGGCTCTGGGGCCCAAGGAGACCACGAGGAGGCTGCTGCGGGCCTGCGGCGCCAGCGACCTGCTGGTCGACACCGGTCTGCACCGTCCGGGTTTGTGCGGCCTGCCCGAGCTGGCCGAGCTTGCGGGCGCACGGGTACACCAGGTGACGCGGGCAGAGTCGGTGGCGGAGGAGCTGGCCGCCGCCGGGGTGGGCGCGGCCGAGCTCGGCACCGCGCTCGCGGCGGCCCTGGCGGAACGTGCGTCCCGATCCGTCGCGTTCAAGACCATCGCCGCCTATCGGGTGGGGCTCGACCTGCCCGCGACCACACCCTCCCGGTGGGAAGTGCAACGCGCGGCGGACCGGTGGCTGGCCGCCTGCGAGCGAACCGGCATCTACCGGCTCGACGACCCGACGCTGGTGGCGTACGCCGTCCACTCCTGCGTGCCGTTGGGTCTCCCGGTCCAGGTGCACACCGGGTACGGCGACCCCGATCTCACCCTGAACCGGTCCGATCCGTCGCTGCTCACGCCGTTCCTGCGTGCGCTCCCGAGCGTCGCGGCGCCGGTGGTGCTGCTGCACTGCTACCCGTACCACCGGCAGGCCGCCTACTTGGCGAACGTCTTCCCGCACGTGGTGCTCGACGTGAGCCTGGCCGTCAACCACGTCGGTTCCCGGGCGGCCGCGGTCCTCGCCGAGACGCTCGAGCTCGCGCCGTTCGGCTCCCTGCTGTACGCCTCGGACGGGTTCGGGCTGGCCGAACTGCACCACCTCGGGGCGGTGCTGTTCCGACAGGCGCTCGGCAGGGTGCTCGAGGACTGGCTCGCGGAGGATGCGCTCACCGCGGACGACGCGAGGCGGTTCGCGGGGATGATCGCGGGCGACAACGCCCGGCGGGTCTACAGGCTCGGTCCGTCCTGGCCGGATCCCGCCACACCGTGACAGCCGTGCACGCGGCAGGCCATCGCGCCGAGACGCACCCGGCTGCCAGCCTCAGATGCCGCCAGGATGTTTGCCACGGTAGCCGCGAGAGTCCACGCAGGACGCGAATCCTTTCCGCGCCCTTGCGGCTCCTATGTCATGCGCCGCCTCGAGGCCGGCATGTCGAACGGAGGTTCTGATGGTATCTGACGCCGTGGTATTCGCCGACGTTGTCGGTGACGAGTGATGCGGCGATGATCGTCTACGGTTCGTCGATGTGCTGGCCGCGGTCCGCGGCCATGCCGGTTGTGAGGTGTTGGCGGTGTCGAACCGGGTGCTGCGGCGCGACGATCAGATCGGCTGCTTGATGTTTGCGCCGATCGGTGCGCTGGAGTGACGGCAGCGCCGGCGTAGGGAGGAGGCGAAGCGCGCGTGAGCGACCCGGCGTCGGCCGCGTCGTCGCCGGCGCCACCGGCGGCGTGGCGGGTTTTGTTGGCGTACGCGCGGCCGCATCGCGCCGCGCTGCTGGCGGGCGGGCTGTTGAGCCTGGCGACGGCGGCCAGCGGTTTGGCGTTGCCGCTGGTGGTGCGCGAGCTGATCGGGAACCTGGGTGGCGGCGGCCCGGTCGCCGGCTTGGTTGTGGCGATGTCGGTGCTGGTGCTGGCCAATGCGGCGATCGGTGCCTTGGGCAGCTATGTGCTGCATCGGACCGCGGAGTCGGTGGTGCTGCAGGCGCGCCATCGCTTGATCGGTCGGCTGCTGCGGCTGCGGTTGTCGGCGGTGGAGCGGCACGAGCCCGGCGACCTGATGTCGCGGGTAACCGCGGACACCACGCTGTTGCGGGAGGTCACCACCGACTCCCTGGTCGGCGGCATCACCAGCCTGCTCGCACTGGCTGCGACGGTGGTGATGATGGGTCTGATGGACCTCACGTTGCTGGCCGTGACGCTGCTCGCGCTCGCCTTGGCGGTGGTGGTGATCGGACTGGTCGTGCCACGGATCCACCGCGCGGCCAGGCACGCGCAGGAATCGGTCGGTGTGATGGGAGCGGCGCTGGAGCGCATGTTCGGCGCGTTCCGCACCGTCAAGGCATCGGGCGCGGAGGACCGCGAGGGCGACCGGGTGCGGGCAGCGGCGAGTGAGGCGTGGCGCGCCAGCGGGCGCGCCGGCAAGTGGGAGGCGGTGGCCGGTAACACCGGCGGCCTGGCGGTGCAGGCGGCGTTCATCGCGGTGCTCAGTGTCGGCGGGGCACGGGTGGCCAGTGGCGCGATCGACGTCGGAACCCTGGTCGCGTTCCTGCTCTACATCTACTACCTGATGCCGCCGGTCAACCAGCTGGCCAGCGCCGTGTCCCAGTACCAGGTCGGCGCGGCCGCGGTTGCCCGGATCCAGGAGGCCGAGGCCCTGCCGATCGAATACATCGACCCGCAACCGCACCCGCCGGCAAGGTCCATGCGATCCGAGCGGCCGGTGGTCGCGGACGGGTCGGGACCATCGCCGGTCGACGGGCCGGCGGCGGTGGCTTTCGAGGGAGTGTCGTTCCGGTATGACCCGCAGCTGCCGGTGGTGCACGACGAGGTCAGCTTCACCATCCCGCCCGGCGGAATGACCGCGTTCGTCGGCCCATCCGGCGCCGGCAAGACCACCGTGTTCTCGCTGATCGAGCGGTTCTACCAACCCGACACCGGCCGGGTTCTGCTCGACGGCATCGACATCCGATCCTGGCCACTGACCGACCTGCGGGCCGCGATCGGGTACGTCGAACAAGACGCGCCGGTGCTGTCCGGCACTCTGCGCGAGAACCTCTTGTTCGGTGCCCCCGGCGCGGGCGACGACGAGCTTCAGCAGGCCCTGCGGACCACCCGGCTGGCCGCGATGATCGACGCGCTGCCCGACGGCCTGGACACCACAGTGGGGCATCGCGGTATGAAGCTGTCTGGCGGTGAGCGGCAACGCGTCGCGATCGCCCGGGCGCTGCTCCGACGCCCGCGGCTGCTCCTCTTGGACGAAGCGACCTCGCAGCTCGACGCGGTCAACGAGGCCGCGCTGCGCGACACCATCGCCGACGCGGCCCGCAGCACCACAGTGCTGGTCGTCGCCCATCGACTCTCCACCGTGACGCTGGCCGACCGGATCATCGTCATGGACGCCGGCCGAGTTTGCGCGACCGGCACCCACCGCGAGCTCGTCGCCACCAACCCGCTGTACGCCGAGCTCGCCGCCACCCAATTCCTGGCCACCGCCGGCTGACCCGAGCTGCACGCCTCCACCGCGCGGCGACAACCTGACCCTTGACTGACCTGGTCAAGTCGGGCCGGACGTCGGGTGGCAGCTTGTCAGTCGTTGCGGCAGCCGTCGGTGCACCGCCCGTCGGCGCAGCCACATGCGTCGGCGCTCGCCGAGGCGCTGACGATCGGCGCGCAGCAGCCTTCGCCGCGCCATGCTTCGAGGCCTTCGCGGACCGCGACACCAGCGATGGTCAGGGCCGCGAGCGGGTCGGCCCAGCCCCAGCCGAGGGTGGCATTCACGACCAGGCCGGCGAGCAGGACCGCCGACAGGTAGGTGCAGAGGAGGGTTTGGGTGCCGTCGGCAACGACCGCGTTCGAGCCGAGCGCCTTGCCGGTGCGACGCTGCGCCCACGAAAGCAACGGCATGACGACCAGCGAAGCGATCGCCAACCCGATCCCGACCGAGGACGCGTCGGGGTGGCCGCCGGTGATCAGGGTGCGTGCCGATTCGACGGTGACGTAGGCGGCGAGGGCGAAGAACGAGAACGCGAGCAGCCGCAGGGCCTGGCGTTCCCGGGTCTCGGGGAGGCGGTGGCGGAACTGCCACAAGATGATCAGGGCGCTGGAGACCTCGACGACCGAGTCCAGCCCGAATCCCACCAGTGCGACGGATCCGGCGACCAGGCCGGCGGAGATGGCGATGACCGCCTCGATGAGGTTGTAGGTGACCGACGCGCCGGCCAGCAGCTGCGCGCGCCGACCCAGCCGGCGCCGCTGCTCGGGTCGGCGATCCAGGTACTGTCCGATGCCGAGGCTTCTTGCGGCGACCCGGCGGGACCGGACCCGATCTGGTGGATCCGGAGTTGGATCTGCTGGGGCGGGTGCTCGCCGCTCACGCCCGCACCCCGTCCGCGTCGGTGACCGGCTGGGCGTCGCTGCCGTAGATCGGGCAGAGCGCGACGGCGTCACCGGTCAACGCGAGCAGCCGCTCCGCAGCCGACAGGACCTCGATGGTGGGCTCGGGGTGAGTGAGCCGGAACATCGAGGCCCGGCCCTGCGGCCGGGACTCGACCAGCCCGCAGTCTCGCAGACAGGCGAGATGCTTCGACAACCCCAAGTGCCGGGTCAGGTCAACCACCCGGTGCTCACCGAGCGCCAGGTGGCGCACGATCGCCAAGCGTGACGGGTCGCTGAACCCGTTGAACAGGCACGCGGCAACCGACATCGCGGCCGCCTCGTCAACCATCGCCGCCCGTGGCTGGCGTGCCACGCCAACCGGTGATTTCATCGCCATACAGCGATGTTAAAGGCCTTGGGACGGCGACTGATCAGCGGGGGCGGGCGAATCGGTCGCCCGCCCCATCGTCGTGGCTACGGCCGTGGGCCGGTGTAGCGGAAGATGTATAGCCCGCTGTCTCGGTCGCTGGCCAGCACTAGTCGCGTTCCGTCATCGGTCTTGTGCATCTGCACGCCCCAGAAGTCGTTGCCACCTTGGTCGATGAAGTGGCCGACCTCCTTGAGCCCACCGGTGCCGTACGACAGGACCCGGAACCCGGCGTCGTACCAGGACAGGTACGCGAGTGTGTCCACGGGGTCGAAGGTGACCTCGTGGATCGACAGGGCGCCGAATCCGGTGGCGTAGGCCGGGTTCTTGGCCTCGGCGATGGCGTAGGTGTCGAGTTCCTTCATGGTGGCGGTGTCGATGAGGTGGATGTAGCCCCAGCCGTCGAACTCGGTGGTGGCTGCGATGTCGGGACCGAGGTCGCCGACGTTGGGTTCGAGGTCGCCCGGATCACCTGCCGGGTACGGCGTGGTGTAGCTCGGGGTTCGGTTGAACATCAGGTGGAGTGCGCGGTGCCCAAAGCAGATCGCCGGGATGGGCCGCGGGTCGCCGCTCCCGCAGGTGAACGAGTCCGGGAATGCGCCGCCACCCGAGCCGTTGTGGTGCTGGGCGACCATGACTCCGCCGTACCCGGCGTTAGCGGCGTTTTGGATCTTCTCGTCGAACCGGCAGGCGGCGTGCGGGTGGTCGGGGTCGAGGACCGGACCGCGCTGGACGACCAGGATCGGTTCCTCATCGGCTTGCAGCGGTCGCAGCACCGACGGCGATGGAATCGCGGGCACGTCGTCGTTGCAGGCGTAACCGCCGTAGACCGTCGGACCGTTGAGCTTCTGGTCGGGCAGCGTGCTGATCGGCTTGGTGAAGCCGAACTCCCCGGCCGGGTAGGTGCCGGCCGCCGGGCCGCTCGTCACGGTCAACCGTGTGCGGTACGGCGAGAAGTCCTCGTCGGTGCCGATCAAGAAACGGCCCGTCCGGTCGAATTCCGCGTAGTGCGCATTTCCCTCCGCCAGGTCGAACTGGGGGAATTCGGGGTCCGGACTGGTGAAATCGAAGTCGCCAGTCAGCTTCGGGTGCGCCGGATCGTTGACGTTGAACTTCAGATAGCCGGCGTCCCAGTACGACGAGACGAGCGTCCAGGTGCTTCCGATCTTACGCACGTACATGTCGTGGTTGAAGTTGCTCGTGCCGTTGCCGTACGGGCCGATCGCGAACGGGTCAAGGTCTTTGAGCAGACCGGTTTCGGACACCACCACGGGGTGTCGCGGATCGGTGATCTCGATGATGTCGATGTCGGAGAAGGGCGTTTCCTCGTCGTCGGAGCCGACCACGAAGGCCCGGCCGTCCTGCTGCCAGGCGAACACGCTGTGGTACTGCACGACGGACCGCGGGTTGCCCGCGGTGTCCGTGGCGTCACCGAAGTTCTCCGCCAGCGCCGCCGGGTGCCGCGGGTCGGTGACATCCCACAGCGAGACCCCACCGAGGCCGTCCGGCCCGCAGATCTCGTTGTTCAGGGCCAGTACGTCGCCGCTGAAAAAGTCGGTGTCGATGTGGATGGCGTGCACGCCTTCGCCCACGTAGGACCCGGCGTGCGCGGGAATGAAGCCGACCTCCGTCGGGTGTGCGGGGTTGCTGATGTCGACGACGTATGCGCCCCCGGCGCCATCGGTGCCGCAGCCAGGGATGTACTGCCCGAGATAGGCGAAGTTCCGCAACTTGCCCACCAGGACGACGTTCGAGCTGGATGCTGGCAGATGCCCGGTCGACGGGCCGTGCTGATCAGCGGTGAGGGGCGACTCGATCGCCCCGTCTGCTGTCCCGTCATTCGGCGTCTGTGGGTTGCCCGCAGCCGCTGTCGGCCACATGAGGGTCACGGACAACGCCGCGACCGTCGCGAGCATCGCTTTCCGACTCACCATTCCACCTCCGATGTCGAAACCGAATGGCCCCCGGCGCTCTGTCGTCAGAGGCCGCCTGGACTATCTGCGAACACCCGCGTGTCGGTCAGGGCGCTCGCCAGTGCAAGTGACAGCCGTGAAGCAGGGCGGCGAGAAGTGTCGACCGCGGCACGGGGCACGGTCCGTGCCCTACGGGCGGGACACCGAGCGATCGACTGGGCATTCATGCGCGCATCCAGGGCGTACGAGATCAACTCGTCGGCTAGGCCGAAAGTACTCCCGTGGACCGGAATTCGACAGGCCGACGACGTCTCTGGATCGGTCAGCGGCGCAAATCTCCGCAAGGCGTGACTACCCGCCTGCGACCGGTAGCCTTCCGGATACTTACTGGCAGGCCGCGAATGCAGGGTTCGACCGTTCCCAGCCAGTGAAGGCGTTCACTGATCCGTGCGTTTGACGATCCAGAGCCCTGAGTTCATGTCGCTGAGGTAGGTCAGGCCGGTGGCCTCATCGACAGCCACTCCCCAGACCTGGGTGGCGTTGTTGAGCACGCCCCGCTGGGACGGGCTCACCGGGTTGTTGGCGCTTGGTGGCACGAAGTAGGCAACCTCGCGCGGCGCGGCCGGATCGCTGGTGTCGATGACGCGCACGCCGTCGCTGTACCACGAGGCGTAGACGTCAGTGCCCACGAGCAGCGGGTTGTGAATGACGTAGTCGCCGGCTCCCTGATCGTCTGTACCAAGGGAGTTCGGGGTCTTGAAAGAGCCGATCTGTACGGGGCTGGCGAGATTGTTGTAGTCGTAGACCCGCAGGTAGCCGTAGCCCTTCTCGGTGCCGCTGCCGGACGTCTTGCAGAAGTCCTCGTCTGCTGTGAACAGCAGGCCACGCGCCTCGTCGTAGTTCGACGAGTGCGCGTCGCCGTCGGCGTTGGCAGGGTAGACCGTCCGGCCGCGGAAGACGGGAGTCGCCGGGTTCGTGACGTCAACCGCGATGAATCCGCTGTCCCACCATGACAGGAAGGCGAGCCGGCCGTCGGCGGATGGCTCGGCGCCGTGGCCGTAGATCGGGTCAGGGTCGCAGCCCAAGCCGGGCCCGGGCGGCCCACCGAGGTCGTGGACGACGCCCCAGTTCGACACCTCGGCCGGCGCCGTCGGGTTGGTGATGTCGATCAGCCTGAAGTCGCCGCGCCCCTGCTGGTCCCTGCGCCCACTGGGCGAGACGCTGTCGGGGTACTCGCTTGTCGGCACCGTCGCGTACACGAAGGTGCGGCCCAGGTCAGCCCGGTGTGCCACTTCGAGTTCGTGGATGCCCCGCGTACAGCATCCGGTGTTCAGCCGCCCGATCTCCGCCGGATGCGCGGGATCGGTCACGTCCCAAACCTCGAGGCCACGGAACATGCTGGTGTCGTAGCGCGAGCTGCCGCAGGTCTGGATGCCTGAGACCGCGATGTCGCGGCCGGCGAACGGACCATACCTCGCTGTGTAGACGACGATGTCCTCGGCGGAGGTGCCCGACGGGTTCTGGAGCTTGGCCACCACGTTGGGCTGTGCGGGGTCACCGACGTCGATGACCGCGATGCCGGCGTGAGCGTCGTCGGGGCAGAACCGGTTCTCGCCACCACCGGACCAGTCCTGGAAGCCCCAGCTCCCGACGTACGCATAGCCACCGTGCACCCAGACGTCGGCGTTGAATCCCCGGTTACCCAGGTCGTTGTGGCCAACCAGCGTCATGTTGAGGGCATCGGGCTTGGTCTTCGCCGCGCTGGCGAACGGGGACGTCGTCGAGGCGAGTACGAGTGCGGCAGCTGCCAGGCTCAGCAGTGGAGACGCCTTGATCATGTCTTCCCCTCCTACTCGCCACACACCGCCCGGCAGGATTGTCGGCAAGCGGAACAGGAAACGACCCGCACGGCGTCGCGCATCGATCTGGAGCCGATTTCTCAGGCGAGGCCAGCCGTTGATTTCCTGCTATCTCGATGGTAGGGCAGACGTAGATCTTGGCAATGTTCAGTTCCGAGCCAGGGGGCGTGCCGCCCCGGCCCTGGGCGGTCACCTCCATAGGGAGGGAGTCCGCCCATGCGCACCGGGACGGGACGGAACTTAGCGACGCCATGGGATACCCCGAAAGCGCGCCTGAGGTCCGAGGACCCGTCGTGATGCTCGACCACCTCAACCCGCAGACCAACCACCTATCGATCCCTTAGGGGGCTGGGCGCACCTTCACAGAGGAATGGACCGAAGAGAAGAGGAACCAATGAAACGTCGTCGGCTTCTCGCCCTGCCCTCGGCCTTACTGGCCCTGGCGTTACCACTGGCTGCCTTCGGCGCGGTGACTGTGGGCCCTGGCGGCGGTACGCCGGGAACCTCGCAGAACTTCCAGCTCGTCGGCGCGAATCCGCTCTTCGCCCGGGGGATGAACGCGGCGCTGACGATCTACGACCACTACGTCTACATCGGCAACCGCACCGACGGCTCGGACACCTGCGGGATCGGAGACCCCCGCCGTGGTGTGACGCCGTGCCCGCACCCGCATCCCGGGATCCTGATCACCGACGTGGCCGACCCGGCAAACCCTGTCGTCGCCGGCGAGATCGGTCTTCCTTATGCCGGCCAGATCGGGATCAGCACTCGCGAGCTGCGAGTCTGGCCGCAGCAGAAGCTGCTGATGGTGATGACGTTCCGCTGCAGCTCCCAAATCCACGCCTGCCCGCCCGGTACCGACACGACGTTCCCGTTCGACATCAAGTTCTTCGATCTCAGCGATCCCGTGCACCCGACCTTCATCTCGAGCTACGTCCCGACCTCGAAGGCGGGGGTGGCCGTGAAGCCGCATGAGATGTACCTATGGGTCGACCCAAAGGATGCGAACCGCGCCCTGCTCTGGCTCTCGACACCGAGCGTCTCGGTCGACCCCGCTCGACCGAATCTCATGATCGTTGACATCAGCTCGGTGCCGTCCGGCGGCAGCGTCCGTGAGGTTGCTGAGGGGAACTGGAACCAGTTCTTCCCAGGCGCGTCCGTTCCAGCCAACTACGACTTCGACCTCTCGCTCCACTCGATGACCCCGTCGGCCGACGGCGCGCGAACCTACCTCGCCTACCTGCGCGGGGGTTTCGGCGTGCTGGACACAAGCAAGGTCGCGAACAGTCAGATCGCGGCCGGGGCGGTCGAGAACTTGAACGACGACCTGCTCACGCCGGTCCCCTTCCCGACCTGGGGGACGGGACCGCACTGTGAGGGCCACACCCCTGCCGGCTGCGCCGAAAGCCACTCGGCGGTGCCGCTGCCTGGCCGCCCGTTCGCGCTCACGATCGACGAGGTCTACGGGACGTTCACCGTCCCGTCGTTCGGTTGGCCCTGGGGCTGGGCTCGGCTGTGGAACGTTGCACAGCCCCGGCGCCCACACATCACCGGCGAGTACAAGATCCTCCAGAACACGACCGCGTACACGCCGGCTCCGGGCGAGAACGAGTTCAACTCGTACTCCTCGCACAACCCGACGGTGACCCGGAATCTGATCTTCGACTCCTGGCACTCCGGCGGTGAGCAGGCGATCGACGTCTCCGATCCGGGCAACCCGCTGCAGGCCGGCTGGTTCTCCCCCACACCGCTGCCCACGGTCGCAAACGAGGACCCGGCCCTGTCAGCCGGCCCGAACAAGGTCGTGATGTGGAGCTTCCCGATCATTCGCAACGGTTTGATCTACGTCGTCGACATCAGGAACGGGCTCTACGTGCTCCGCTACACCGGGCCGCGCGCGGACGAGGTCGCCGGGATCTCCTTCCTCGAGGGGAACTCGAACCTCGGGGACGCCCAGCGGCTCGCAAAGAGCGCGCGATCCTAAGCTGTGTAAGGGAGCGGACTGACAGGATCCGACAGCACTCGGTCAAAGCCACAGCCCACAGCCCACCGTCCGCCGTGCCCCGGCTGGCATCGGCTTCCTGTCCAGCCGCGCACTCGGACCGCAGTGGGTCTGGCTTCTACCTGGTCGTGATGATGTAGAGGCCGAAGTTGATGTCACTGAGATAGATGCGATCGCCGACCACGTGCACACCCCAGTCGAACGGGATGGGGTGGCCTCCGGCGCCGAAGTTCGGACCGAAGAATCCAGTTGGGTCGAGGGTCGGCCGTGGGCGGAAGAAGCCGGTCTCCCGCGGCGCCGAGGGGTCGCTGATGTCGACGATCCGCAGCCCGTCGGAGTACCAGCTGAGGTAGAGGGTGTTGCCGTGGACCTCGGGGTTGTGCACGGAGTAGAAGCCATCGGTCTTGTTGGTCAGCGAGTGCGGGGTGGCGAAGTCGCTGAGCCGCGCCGGATGCGCCGGGTCGGCGAGGCTCCAGATGCGGGCGAAGCCCCAGGTGTCGCCGACCAGCTTCGGCTCGCCTGCCGCCTTGCGGTCGGTGGGGGAGAAGTCCTCGTCGGTGGTGACCAGCAGCGAACTGTTCTCGTTGGGTACGGAGGAGTGGGTGTCGCCCTCGCTGCCTGGCGGATAGACGGTTCGCCCGAGCATGCGGATGTCGTTCGGGTTGCTGATGTCGAGCACGATCGCGCCGACGTCCCAGTAGGCGACGTACGCCGTCCTACCATCGGCGCTGGGGGTGGCGCTGTGCCCGAAGACCGCGGGGAAGCTTCCGCGGCAGGCCGGTGCCTGGCCCGCCGGCGGGGTGCAGTCGAACGGCGCCGGAAGGCCGAAGAACGGGGCGCCGTACGGCAGGCCGCCGTCCTTGCCGGCACCCCAGTCGTCGGCGAGCATCGGCTGGCGCGGGTCGGTGACCTCGATCAGCTGGAAGTCACCGCGCGGGGTCGGGGTGAAGGCGGTCGAGATCACCTCGGCGAACGGCACGGCGGCGAGGGCGAAGACCCGCTCCTGACCGGCGATGGTGCGCTTGGTCAGGGACAGCTCGTGCACACCGCCCGAAGGCCCGACGTCATGGAAGCCGAGGTGGCTGGGATGCGCGGGGTCGGTGACGTCCCACAGGTCGAGCCCGGTCAGGCCCGGGCCTTGGTCCGGCAGCCCGCAGTCCTGCAGGCCGACGCCGAGCAGGTCGCCGGTGAACGACGGCGTGTGGACCGAGATCACCTGCATGTCCTCGGCGGAGGTGTTCGGGTAACCGGCGGCGGTGGCGACCAACCGCGGACGGGCCGGGTCGGACACGTCGATGACCTTCACCCCGGTGCCCGGGCATGGTCCGCTCCACGTGCCGACGTAAGCGAAGTTCTTGTAGGCCCACACGTCGGCGTTCAGTCCGCCGGCAAGGTTCAGTTCGCCGACCTCGCGTGTGCTCCGCCCGGCGGCGGTGCCGACCGGGCCGGCATCGAGGCCGGCGACCGCACGGGCCATCCGCTGGATCAGCGTGTGCTGGACAGCCGACGCCGATCGCGACGCGGACGGCCCGGACGCGGTCGCGGACAACCCCGCGGCCAGGATCACGCCCAGCGCCCCGACGCTTGCAAGCAGACCTCGATGGATGCGCATACCAGCCCCCTGGATCCCCGGCCGGGCGATCCGCCCCACGAATCGCCTCGTCGCGACCGTAGGCCCGGATCCGGCGACGGTTCAAGGCCTCACCCGACACGGTTTCGCGGTGACAACCCCGAAGCGTCAGGCCACGATGCCGAGCAGCCGATTGGTCCTACCGGCCGCGGACGGCGTACCTGAAGACGACGAGGCGGGCGGCGAGGGTGAGGGCCAGGAGCCACGCGAGGGCCAGCAGCAGCGGGCCGGTCTGGTCGAACCGGGCGGTCAGGCCGCCGTCGAGCAGGACCCGGTCGGCGCCGTACCCGGGCATGAACCGTGCCCACGTCGCTGGTTCGCTGCGCAGCATCGGGCTCTGCGCGATGCCGATGTCGAGGAAGGGTACGAGGAAGGCGATGAACACGCCGCTGACCCGCCCGAAGACCGGTCCCAGGCAGACGCCGAGCAGGGCGTAGGTGATGCCGAGGAGCAGGTTGCCGCCGGCGTACACGATCCATTGCCGGGCGTCGAAGACGGTGGCCGTCACCGCGAGGGATGCCGCGGTCGTGAGCAGTACGGCGCTGCCGATCACGGCGAGCCGGGCCGCGAACAGCGAGCCGGAGCCGAACCCGGCCAGCCGTAGCCGGCCGTCGCCGGCCCGGGCGTCCAGGACGATGAAGAGTCCGGCGAGGGTGGCGAGCGAGCCGACGGCCATCGGCGTCATGGTTCCGGCGTGCATGTCGGGCAGCCAGAACGTCATGTCGGTCTTGGTGCCGCCGTCGACCAGTGACAGCGTCATGTACCCCTTCTCGGTGATCGCCTTGGACAACCAGATGAAGATGACCGGTACGACGATCAGCAGCGCCCACAGCACCGGGTTGCGCCGGTACTCGCGCAGCCCCATCCGCAGTCCGGTGACGAACTGGCCGCGCCCGGCTCGCGAGCCGCGGTGGGCGACGCGCGTGGACATGACGACCACGGTCGCCGCGACGGCCAGCGCGCCGAGCGTCCAGGTGAGCGCCCAGCCGAGGTCGCCGAGCCGGCCGCCGTGCTGCGACGGCAGGTCCACCATCCACAGCGTGACGAAGTGGGTCGGCAGCCAGCGAGTCGCCAGGCGGTCCGGCGAGCCGACCGCGGGACCGAAGAACACGTCGACGATCCAGACGAACAAGATGACGACCGTGCCGTTCACCGGGTTGCGTACCAGCACGCCGGTCACCGCGCCGATCGCCAGGTAGACGACGCCGAACATCAGCGTGCCGGCGGTGCTGCGCCCCGGGTCGTCGATGCCGGTGCGTGCGGCCAGGGCGACCAGCGCGGCGAGCCCGGCCAGGGCGACGAGCACCAGGCCGGTGCCGATCCGCGCGGCTACCAGCCGGGCGGCGGGCAGTCCGGCCAGCACTAGCCTGCGATCGGCGGTGCGCGCGGACCGGGTCTGGAAGTACATGGCGATACCGGCCAGGAACCCCGCCGCCCAACCGGCGGTCGCGGTCTCGACCGCGGCACCGTTGCCGCCGCCCAGCAGCTTCGCGGCGTCGGCCATCGACCCGGCCGCCACCACGACGAACACCACCGGTACCAGCACGAGCACGACCAGGTTGACCGGGTTGCGCACGTAGTCGGCCAGGAACCGGCGCGTCAGCAGCGTGGTGGTCATCGTGGCCTCGCCAACCCGTCGCGCAGTTCGACGATCCGGTCGAACCGCTCCTCGTCGGCCACGAAGTGGCTGATGATCAGCACCGACCGGCCGGCCGTGCGCCGCTCGGCCACCAGTTGCCAGAACCTCAGATAGGTGTCCCAGTCGAACCCGGCGTACGGCTCGTCCAGCAACAGCACCTGCGGATCGGCCAGCAGCGCAAGACCGAGGTTCAGCTTCGCCAGTGTCCCGCCCGACAACCGGTCCGCCCGCGCGGCGGCGTACCGCTCGAAGCCGAGCGCCTCGTAGAGCGCGCGGCGCGACCGGCGCTCCGCCTCGGGGGTCATCCGGTACGCCGTGCCGAACAGCTCGAAGTGCTCGTCACAGGTGAGCCGCTCGTACACCACCGGCTCCTGCGGGCAGTAACCCAACCGCCCGTCCACGCGCACCACCCCGGCATCGGCCGGCAGCGCGCCGACCAGGACCTTCATCAGCGTGGACTTGCCGGACCCGTTCTCCCCGACCAGCCCGACGACCTCGCCGGGTTGCAGTTGCAGGTCCACGCCGCGCAGCACCTGCTGGTGCCGCCTGACCGGCCAGGTCCCGCGCCGGTACGCCTTCTCGATCCCCACCGCCTCCAGCACCGCGCCGGTGACCGTGCCGGCCTCGCGGATATCGTTGCGCACAGCAACAGTCAGCTCGTCCATTTCGTCTTCTCCTTGGTCGGAGTCCGTTCACCGCGCGGCCGGTCGGCGTTGGTCGGCGGCGTGGCGCCGTCGTGGCCGGTGCCGTGATCCATGCCGCTCATCATGAAGAGCATCATCAGCGGGCAGGTCAGGGCGATCAGCACGACGAGCAGGGTCGAGATCTCGACTCCGGCGGCAACGAGGCCGACGACCAGGACGGCCAGTGCGATCGCGTATCCGGGTAGATACTGGCGTTTCATGGTCTGATCCCTTCGGTCACTACCAGCCTGCGGTGGCCGGAGTGCCCAGGGCACCGCCGAACGTCGGCTCTCGGACGGTGAAGGTCCCGCCCAGAAGAAGGCTTTATACCTCTACGCCGTAGGGGTATAGCCAATTGCCGACCCTGCGCTTGGAGCGGGGTGTCATGACGGCGTCGCCCGCGATGCCGAGGCATCATCCGACGGGGTGCCGCTCAGGGCTGCCGGTAGGACAAGGTGACCATCATGCCTCGCTCCGCGTGGTAGATGTTGTGGCAGTGGGCTGCCCACTGACCGGGGTTCTCGGCGTCGAGGTCGACGGTCAGCAACTCCATGGCTCTGACGATGACGGTGTCCTTGCGCGCTCCGCCGTCGGCTATGCCGAAGGTGTGCCCGTGCACGTGCATGGGGTGGAACATCATCGTCTGGTTGGCGATGCGCAGCCGTACCCGTTCGCCCTGCTCGACGGTGAGCGGTTCGGTGTCGGGGAACGTCTTGCCGTTGATGGTCCAGCGGTAGGGCATCATCGACCCGCCGAGTGCCAGGTCGAGGGTCCGGTCCACCTTCTTCGAAGCGAGCCGCACCCCGTCGGCCGCGCGCAACTGGTTCGCGAGCAAGACCTGGCCACCGAGTTCGGCGGGCTGCTGCGACAGTGGCGGCACTTCTCCGGCGGCCGTGCGCACGACGGCGCGGGCGAAGCCGGATTTGCCTTCGGCCGTGGCGACGAGCGGGAAGACACCGTCGCCGAGGGTGAGCTCGACGTCGACACGCTCACCCATCGCGATCAGCAGCGCGTCGGTCTGCCGGGGTTCGACGGGGAACCCGTCTGTGTGGGTCACGGTCAGCCGGTGCCCGCCAAGTGCGACCCGAAACGCGGTGTCCGAGCCGGCGTTCACGACCCGCAGTCGCACCCGCTGACCCGGCTTGCCCCTGAACGACGCCGGCGCCGACGGCAAGCGGCCGTTCGCGAGGTAGTGCGGATAGGTCACGTCGCCGGCGCCGCCGAGCAGTTGCGACTGCGCACCTTCCATGTCCATGCCGTGCATGTCGCCCATGTCCATGCCCGAGCCGGTCAGGGAGTCGAGTACCTGGTCGGGGGTGCGGCCGGTGCCGTCGACCCAGTCGTCGAGGACGAGGATCCATTCGGCGTCGTAGCGCCCGGGCTCGTCGGGGTCGTCGACGACCAGTACGCCGTACAGGCCGCGGTCGAGCTGCACGCCGACGTGTGGGTGGTAGAAGTACGTGCCCGGGTGCGGGACGGTGAACTCGTAGCGGAAGGTGGTGCCGGCGGCTATCGCGTCCTGGGTGATGCCGGGCACGCCGTCCATGTCGTTGCGCAGGGCAACGCCGTGCCAGTGCACCGTGGTGTCGACCGGCAGTTGGTTGATCAAGTCGACGCGCAGTCGATCGCCGGCGCGTGCTCGCAGGAGCGGCCCGGGCAGGTTGTCGCCGTACGCCCAGGTTCGGACCGTCGGGCCGCCGAGGTCGAGGGTGACCGGTCGTGGTGTGAGCCGGGCGGTGACCAGTCGCCCGCCGGCGGCCTGGCGCGTGGCTTCGGCGCGCCGGACGGCGTCGGAGGTCGGCGCCACTGCGGCGCCACCGTCGCGGCCACACCCGCCGACGATGAGCAGCCCGGCAGCGCCCGCGGCGCCGGCCAGGAGCCGACGCCGCGTGAACGTGGATGACACGTCGGATACTCTCGCTCTCCGGTCAGCGGTGGTTGGTCAGCAGTTCGCGGCGGCGGTTGTAGTCGGTCTCGTCGATCTCGCCGCGGGCGAATCTCTCGTCGAGCAGCTCGAGCGCGTCCTTGGGGCGTTCGTGCCGCGGGGATTCGCCGCGACCTGAGCGGACCAGTGCCACCACAGCGGCGGCGACCAGCGCCCAGAACGCCACGACGGTGATCGTCATCACGACCCAGCCGCCCCATCCCATGCCGTTCCAGTACATCATCGAGACCACGTCCCTCATGCCGGGAAGGTCACTGCGGCCTTCCACCCTCAGGGTCGGTTGTCGCCATGGTGGAAGGCGCGCGCATTCGATGAAGATTCGCTGAAGGTCCCTGGGATCCGGCCAGGTCGAGCGCTGTCGCCGGCCGTTGATGGCCGACGATGGGGGAGTGGCACACCAGGCGGGTACGAGCAGGGTGCTGGTCGTCGACGACGAGCAGGATCTGGCCAGGCTGGTCGGCGGCTATCTGGAGCGGGACGGCTTCGACGTCACCTTGGCTTTCGACGGCGATCAGGCTGTGCAGCTGGCACGGCAGGTCGATCCGGACATTGTGGTGCTCGATCTCGGTCTGCCGGGACTGGACGGCATCGAGGTGTGCCGAATCCTGCGGACCTTCTCGGACTGCTATGTGGTCATGCTCACCGCGCGCAGTGAGGAGATCGACAAGCTCGTCGGACTGTCGGTGGGGGCCGACGACTACGTGACGAAGCCGTTCAGCCCACGTGAACTGATCGCCCGGGTCCGGGCCATGCTGCGGCGACCACGACGCACGACCGGATCGGCTGGGACCGGCGAGGAGCCGCCGCGTGTCTTCGGGGAGATGAGCATCGACGTCGCGGGCCGGGAGGTGTTCCTCGACGGGGAACCGGTGCAGTTGACCCGTACCGAGTTCGATGTGCTGGCGGCTCTGTCGGCCCGCCCCAAGCTGGCCTTCAGTCGCCGCCAGCTGATCGAGACGGTGTGGGGTGATAGCTGGGTCGGCGACGAGCACCTGGTGGACGTCCATATCGGGCACCTGCGTCGCAAGCTCGGCGACGATCCCGTGGCTCCTCGGTTCGTCCGGACGGTGCGAGGCGTCGGGTACCGGATGGGAGACGGTCGTTGAATACTGCTGGCTCGTCCGTGCGACGATGGCGCCCGGCCGGGCTCGCCGCGCGGTTGTTCCTGTCACAGGTTCTGGTCGTCGTGGCGGGTGCCGTGACGGTGTGGGTACTGGTCGCTGCGGTAGGACCGCCGATCTTCCGTTCACATCTCAGGCGTGCCGTCGGTGAGGTCGACCCGGCCATGTTGCGGCACGTCGAGGAGGCCTTCCAGTCAGCGACAGCTCTGTCGATCACAGTGGCCGTGTTCACCGCGCTGGTCGCGGCCGTCCTGGTATCGATCTACGCGACTCGGCGCATCGTCAGGCCCGTCAACTCGCTGGCCGTGGCTGCCGAGCAGGTCGCCTCCGGGCGGTACGAGGTCCGCGTCAGGTCCCCGGGCTTGGGTAGCGAGTTCGCCCGACTGGCCGGCGCCTTCAACGTGATGGCCGCGCGGCTGGACGCGATCGAGAGCACGCGGCGACGACTGCTCGCCGACCTGGCTCACGAGATGCGCACCCCGGTCGCCACGCTGGACGCCTACCTCGAGGGCCTCGAGGACGGCGTCGCGACCCTGGACAGCAACACGGTGGGTGTGCTGCGGGCACAGGCCTCACGGCTGACCAGGCTTGCCGAAGATGTTGCGGCTGTCTCACGCGCCGAGGAGCATCAGCTGGAGCTGCACGCCGAACCTGTCGATCCAGCTGAGTTGATTCGCCCAGCGGTCGCGGCAGCGTCCGATCGGTTCGCGGCGAAGGATGTCGCACTGTTGGGCGTCCAGCCGCGCGATCTGCCCCGGGTGGTCGCCGATCGCGAGCGGATCGGCCAGGTGCTGGGCAACTTGCTCGACAACGCACTACGGCACACGCCGGCGGGCGGCAGCGTCACGGTCGACGCCAGACAGGCCGAGCCCGGCTGGATCGCGCTGAGCGTGACGGACACCGGCGAGGGAATCCCCGCTGAGCACCTGGCTCGTGTCTTTGAACGGTTCTACCGCGTGGACACGGCGCGAGACCGCACCCACGGCGGATCGGGTATCGGACTGACCATCGCCAAGGCGCTGGTCGACGCGCACCGCGGCCGCATCACCGTCACCAGCCGGGACCCAGGCGCCGGGTCGACCTTCACCGTCCTGTTGCCGACGGCGAGTGACACCGACCGCTGACCGGATCGACTGCCGCGTCTGCCGATGCGCAGCGCTCGTCAGAGGCGCGGGGTTCGGTCAGGCATCGTGCCGGTGCGCGCGGGTCGGATCGTCACGGTGGCCGGCGTCATCGGGCGTCTGGCCGTGGTCGTGTCCTGCGCCGCTGCCGCTGTGGCCGCTGTGGCCGCTGTGGCCGCCACCCATCATCATGACGACCATCATGAGCGGGCAGGCCAGCGCGATCGCGACCAGCAGGGCGTTCCCGACAGGTGTCCCGGTGGCCAGCAGTACGGCGAACAGGCCGGCCCCGGCGAGCAGCATGTACTTCAGGTGGTTGCCGTTCATCGTCCTCATCTCCGCTTCGCTCACCGGCGTCCGGCGCCGGTGATCTCGTCCTGAACGACGCGGTAGGTCTGCGGGTCGATCTCTCCGGCGGCCAGGCGCCGATCGAGCGTTCGCTGGGCATCGCGTAGCGATTCGTCGGTCGGGAAGATCCGGGTCAGCGCCCAGACGATCAGGCCGAGGAACGCGACCCAGAACCCGATCATGAGTACCCAGCCACCGACACCCATGCCGTTGCACAACCCGGCGTCGAACATCCGGCTCACCTCCCGCGATCCGAGCCTCGGACACGTCGCGTCCTCATTGACAAGCCTGGTTGCCCCGCATGGAGATAACTGGTGGCGAATCGTGAAGGTTCGCTGAAGCCCACCGGCAGGCGATGGGGCGCAAGCCCCGTGCGGGAGGGACGGTCGACCCTACCCGACGGGGGTATACACCGCGAGCGTTGTCTTGTACGTCGCCTCAAGCTGGCAAGGAGTTCATCATGAGCATGGCCGACCTCCTGGTTGTCCTGGTGTCCGCGGGGCTCATCGGCGCACTCGTCTGGTTCTTCTTCGGGCCCCGCCGTACTCGCTCGGCTCGATTGGACGACGGTGTGCAGCGGGTCGAGGTGAAGGTGCGCGGCGGCTACAGCCCCGATGTCATCCGGCTCCAGCAGGGCGTGCCCACCGAGATGGTGTTCGACCGGCAGGAGAGCGGTGATTGCACCTCGCGGGTGGTGTTCCCGGAGTTGCAGGTCAGCGCCGCGTTGCCGGCGTACGAGCGGACCACGGTGCGGCTGACGCCGCGTGCGGCGGGTTCGTTCGGCTTCGCGTGCGGGATGAACATGATCCACGGCAGGCTGATCGTCGAGCCCGGACCGCAGGGTGGCACCGCGGGCGAGGCGTCGCACGACGCGGCGCCCGCCGACGCGGGGCCGCCCGTGGGGACGAGTGAGCGGGCGGCGGCTGAGGCGGAGACCGCGCAGGCCGCCGAGCGGCGTGCGGAGATCGCCGATCTGACTCGCAGGGTGGTGGTGGGCGCGGTGCTGACAGCGCCGGTGCTGGTCGCGGTGATGGCCGACTCGCTGTTCAACGCCGGCTGGGTGCCCGGCTGGATGCTGAACCACTGGCTGCAGCTGGCGCTGATCACGCCGGTGATGCTGTACGCCGGCTGGCCGATTCACCGCATCGGATGGCTGACCCTGCGGCACCGCGCCGCGGACATGAACAGCCTGATCACGCTGGGCACCTGCGCGGCGTACGGGTACAGCCTGCTGGTCACCGTCGTGCCGTCGGTGGTGCCGTCCGACGTCCGGGAGGTCTACTTCGAGGCGGTCGGGGTGATCCTGACGCTGATCATGCTCGGCCGGTTGCTGGAGGCGAGGGCCAAGGCGGGCACCGGCGAGGCGATCCGGGCGCTGCTGGGCCTGCAGGCCCGCGCGGCACGCGTGGTCCGCGACGGCGTCGAGACCGAGATCCCGGTCGAGGACGTGCGGGTCGGTGACGAGGTGGTGATCCGTCCGGGCGAGAAGGTGCCCGTGGACGCCGTCGTGCTGTCCGGTTCGTCGGCGGTCGACGAGTCGATGGTCACCGGTGAACCGATGCCGGTCACCAAGCGCTCCGGTGACTCCGTGATCGGCGCCACCGTCAACGGCACCGGGTCGCTGCACGTGCGCGCCGCCAAGGTCGGCGCCGACACGATGCTGGCGCAGATCGTCCGGCTGGTACAGCAGGCGCAGGCCTCGAAGGCGCCCATCCAGCGGCTCGCGGACGCGATCTCGGCGTACTTCGTTCCCGCCGTCATCGCCACCGCGATCGGCAGCTTCGCGGCATGGTTCGTGGCCGGGCCGTCTCCGGCGCTCACACTCGCGCTGGTCTCCGCGGTCGCGGTGCTGATCATCGCCTGCCCGTGCGCGCTGGGCCTGGCGACGCCGCTGTCGATCATGGTGGGCACCGGCAAGGGTGCGCAGGCGGGCATCCTGATCCGCTCGGCCGAGGCACTGGAGACCGCCCATCGGATGGACACGGTGGTGCTGGACAAGACCGGGACCATCACCGCCGGCAAGCCGACGCTGACCGACGTACGGGCGGTCGGTGACGTCGACGAGCGCGAGTTGCTGGCCATGGTCGCCGGCGCGGAGGCCGACAGCGAGCACCCGCTCGCCGCCGCGGTCGTCGCCGGTGCTCGCGAGCGCGGCGTGACTCCCGCCGCTGCCGCCGGGTTCGACTCGGTCACCGGCAAGGGTGTGCAGGCCACCGTGGGCGGCCGCGCCCTGCTGGTCGGGAACGCGGCTCTGCTGGCCGACGTCGGCATCGACGCCGCGGGATTGGAGACGATCGCCGGTGAGTTCTCCGCGCAGGGCAAGACGCCTGTGATGGTCGCGATCGACGGCCGGCCCGCCGGTGTGCTGGCGGTCGCCGACACCGTCAAGGACGACTCGGCCGCCGCCATCACCGCCTTGCAGGACCTCGGTGTCGACGTCGTGATGATCACCGGCGACAACGCGCGCACCGCGGCCGCGATCGCGCGTCAGGTCGGCATCGGGCACGTGCTCGCCCAGGTGCTGCCCGAGCACAAGGCCGACGAGGTACGCCGCCTGCAAGCCGGCGGCCGCAAGGTCGGGATGGTCGGCGACGGTATCAACGACGCGCCGGCGCTAGCCGCCGCCGACGTGGGGCTGGCGATCGGGACCGGTACCGACGTGGCCATCGAGGCGGCCGACATCACCCTGATCTCGGGCGCCCTGGGCGGCGTCGTCACCGCGATCCGGCTGTCGCGCGCGACGATGCGCAACATCCGGCAGAACCTGTTCTTCGCCCTGGTATACAACGCGATCGGCATCCCGGTCGCAGCCGGCGTCCTCTACCCGTGGCTCGGTATCCGGCTCAGCCCGATGCTCGCCGCGGCCGCCATGGCGCTGTCGTCCTTGTCGGTCGTCTCGAACGCCAACCGGCTGCGCCGCTGGAGCACGCAACCGCTGCGGGCCGCCGCACCTGCGCTCGTCGAGCCGCGGGTCGAGGTGCCGCAGCACACCCCCGAAAGGCAGGCGGAGACCGACATGACCGCCAGCCATCACCATCACGAATCCAACGGCCAGACCGACCCGGTGTGCGGGATGACGGTGACCACCGACTCCGCCGCGGCGTACCGCGACGTGAATGGCCACCGCTACTACTTCTGCTCGCCGGGATGCGCCGCCGCCTTCGACGCCGATCCCGACCGCTACACCACCGCGCACCGCCACGGCTCGGCCTGATTCCGCACGAGGAGGCTGGTATCCGTGCGCCGAGACCTGGAAGAGGCCGATCGGTTCAGGGTCGAAGACCTGGCTCCGCTGACCGTCCGGCCCGCAGACTGGAGGTGGTCAGCTCAGCCAGGGGCTGACGCGGCGCGAGTCGACCGCAGCGGAGGTGGTCGTCATGGCCCGCCGCCTCTTCGGTGCGTCGGCGGTCCTGCTGGTGAGCGTGCTGGTCGCAGGGACGGCCTGCACGTCGCCCCAGAACGGGCGTCCCTCGGGTGTGGCCAGCCCGGCCGTGAGCACCACCTCACCTTCGGCGCATCGCGGACAGGCGCGCGTGACGATCTTTCACGCGACCCACTTCGATGGTGCGTGGGTGCTCGCCGGCGGACAAGACTTCGCGCGGCGCGCCGCGCTGCTGCGCCGGCTACGGGCTGCGCTGCCCGAACCGCGCAACGCTCTGGTTGTCGGCAACGGCGACGACATCGATCCGGGCCTTGGCCGAGGCTCGTATGCCGACTACGACTTCACCGTCGAGCATGGCCCGGATGTACGGGGCATGTACGCATTCGAGGCGTTCAACGCGATCGGGCTGGACGCGGAAACGTACGGGTTCAACGAGTTGGACTGGATCGACCGGCTGGCGCCGCAATTGCCGAACGCCCGGTTCGCGATGGTCAGCGCGAATGTGCGTGATCGTGCCACCGGGCAGGTGTTCGGCGCTCAATACGGTGCCCTCCCGTGGGTGATCAAGGAAGTGGCCGGGGTGCGCTTCGGGATCACCGGTGCGATCACGGCCCAAGGTCGGGCCGTCCCATTCGTGCCGACGGTCGAGGTGGTCGAACCCGCGCAGGCACTGACCGAGCAGGTGCCGCGGATGCGTGCCGCCGGTGCCGAGATCATCGTCGTGCTCTCCCACCTGGACACCCGCACCGAGGCACAGCGGATCGCACGAACTGTGCCCGGCATCGACCTCATCCTCGGCACACACATCGGGGAGCCGCTCGCCACACCACAACGGATCAACGCGACGCTGCTCTCCGTCCCGGACTGGGGAGTCGGTAGCTTCGGCGACCTCGACTTGACCATCCGCGACGGACGCATCGTGGACGCCGAGCTTCACCAGCACACCGTCGATGCGAACGAGCCGCCGGACCCCGCGGTCAAGCGCATCCTCGACCGGTACCTCCCGCCGGCGCGCTGACCCGACGCGGCGCGCGCGTCTGTTCAGGTGGTCGCCAGTGCCTCAGTCGGTGCGAGGCGTGCCGCTCGGACGGCTGGGTAGAGGCCGGCCAGCGCGCCGATGAGCAGGGCGGCGGTGACGGCTCCGGTCATGACCAAGGCGGGTACGACGATCGGCCAGCCCTGTAGCGTGGCGTACCCGGCGGTGACTGCGGAGCCGAGCAGCACTCCGGTCCCGCCGCCGAGCGCGGACAGAAGCACCGACTCGGCGAGGAATTGGACGCGGATCTGCCCGCGGGTGGCGCCGAGCGAGCGGCGCAGGCCGATCTCGGCGCGGCGCTCCAGTACCGCGATCACCATGGTGTTGGCGACCCCGATGCCGCCGACCAAGAGGGCGACTGCGCCCAGGCCGAGCAGGAGGCCGGTGAAAGTGACCTCGGCAGCGGCTTGGGCGGCCAGCGCGTCCGAGGGTCGAGACACGTTGACCTCGTTGGGCTGGGCCGGGTTGGCGGTGCGCGCCAGCAGGCCGCGTACCAGCTCGACCCGCTCGGGGTCGGCGCGGGTGTAGATCGTGGTGGGGCGACCGTCGAAGTCCAGGTAGCGCTGTGCGCCCGGCCAGCCGATCAGCGCGCCCATGTCAAGCTCGGGCGCCAGTGGGACCGGATCAAGGATCCCGATCACGGTGAACCACTGGCCGCCGAGCCAGATCTGCCGGTTCGGCCCGGCCGCGCCGATGCCGAGATGTTCGGCCGCCTTGGCGCCGAGCACGACGGTGGGGTACCGCGCGGTGGCATCGTTGAGCCAGGTGCCGGACGCGATGGTGGCGCCGACGGTGCCGGGCAGGTCGGTGCGGGCGGCGTAGGTGCCGATGCCACCGGACTGGGTGGCCGGGATCTTGTCGCTGCGGTACACCTTCGCGTTGCTGATGCTGCCGATGGCCGACACGGACCGGACAGGCCCGATCCGCTCCACCATCGCGACCGCGTCGGGCGGCAGCTTCGCTTCACCCCCGAACAGGGTGCTGCCTGGACCGGCGGTGAGCAGGTTGGTGCCCAACGCATCGAGGAGTCGGTCCAGCTTGGCGCGGCTGGAGGTGGAGATGCCGACGACGGCGACCATCACGGCGATGCCGATCGCGATACCCAGCGCCGACAGCACGACCCGTACCGGTCGGGCGCGCAGCCCGTGACCACCCACGCGCAGCACGTCGCGCGGGCTCAACCTGGCCGCCCGCAGGGACTCGGCCGAGGTCACGATGCCACCGCCGTCTCGTCGGCGACCACCTGTCCGTCCAGCAGGAACACCTGGCGGGGTAGCTGCGCCGCGATGTCTCGCTCGTGCGTGATCACCACGATGGTCGTGCCGCCGTCGTGGAGATCGGTCAGCAGCCGCATCAGGCTCGCGCCGGACTGGCTGTCCAACGCACCCGTCGGTTCGTCGGCCAACAGCAGCGCCGGCTCACGCACCACTGCTCGCGCGATCGCGGTGCGCTGCTGCTCGCCACCCGACATCTGGTGCGGCCGGTGGGTCAACCGATGCCCCAGCCCGACGCGCTCCAACGCACGCACCGCTCGTGCACGCCGCTGCCGCAGGCCGACGCCGGCGTAGAGCAACCCGTCGGCGACATTGTCGATCGCGGAGACCCCGGGCGCGAGGTGGAACTGCTGGAAGACGAACCCGATCCGACTCGCCCGCAGCGCTGACAGTCCGCGGTCGGACAGCTCGGCTGCGTCGTACCCGTCGATCACCACTGTGCCGCCGCTGGGCCGGTCCAGAGTGCCCATCAGGTGCAGCAGCGTCGACTTTCCTGATCCCGACGGCCCGACGATGGCCACCAGCTCGCCTCGACCGATGTTCAGGTCGATGCCGCGCAGCGCGACAACTCCGCCGGGATACACGCGGCCGACACCGCGCAGCGTCACGATCGGGTCGTTCGGCAGACTCACCTGGGCATCCCCACCGTCATCCCCTCCGCGACGCCGCTGCCGTCGATCTCGACGTGGCCCGCGGCGAACAGCCTCGTGTTCACCGGCACGATCCGCGTGGCGCTGCCCTCGACAACCTCGACGCCGTAGCCGCCTTCAGGCAACGCCAGCAGCGCCGCAACCGGCACCGTCAGCACGCCCTCACGCTTCTGGCTCACGAAGTCGACGTCCACCGGGGCCGCCTCGAGCCTCCCAAGGGCCTGCTGGTCCGCGATCTTCACGATCACCGCGATACGCGCCTCGGCGGCCACCTGACCGGCTTGCCCTGGCGCTCCCTCGGTCCCTTGGTCCAGCGCGGCGGCGACCGTTCCGACATTCGTGATCGTCCCGGTCAGACGCTTCCCCCCAGGGATCGTGACCGTGACCTTCCCACCTGCGGCGGCCAGTGCCTGGTCGGCGACCTCGAGGCCGACGGAGACCAGCCTGGTCGTGCCGGTGTACGACAGCACGGTCGCGCCGCCTTCGGCACGCCCGACGACTTGGCCAACCCGCGCCTCCTGTGCGGCAATCCGGACCGGACCGGGTGTGAACACCACCTGCCCCGGTTCGACGGCTCCGGTCATCGGGCGACCGAGACGGCTCTGCCAGTCCCGCACCGCTTTGGCCGTCCCCGCGGTGAAAGTGTTGTCGACCGTGAAGCCGGTGTAGCCGAGGCCGGAGAGGTTCGCCTCGAGCTGCCTGACGTCGCTGCCGGTCACCCCCACGCGCAGCGCCCGATACAGCGGCACCGACCCGTACAGCGACACCACAGGCCGCTGGTCGATCTTGAACAGCGGCTCGCCCCGATTCACCGTCGACCCTCTGGCCGCGATCCAGGTCAGCATCCCCTCACCGGCGGCGCCAAGCGGTACCGGGTCGCCGTAGCCGAGCGTGCCCGTGACCGTCTTGGTCTCCACCAGCGTCGTGCGGGTGACCTCCGCGGTGGCCGGCGGCCGCTTGGCCTGGGTTGTCGACTTCGCGGCCGACCCGCAGGACACCACGGCTCGGGCGGCCACACCGCCGACCACCAGCACTCCGACCGCCGCCGCGATGGCCAACGTGCGCTGCCGCATCATCCGCCACCATGCTGCGGCAGGTCCTTGCGGCACTTCTCCGAGGCGGCCTGGAACGTGGGGTCGTTGTGCGCCTTCTGCTCCGCGTCCCTGGGGAACTTGCCGTCGGCGTCGGGGTCGGGGAAGTCGGGCACGCCGTTGTCGCGCATGCACTGCGCGAACTTGACCAGGTTCTGGACCGTCGCCGGGTCGACAACGTCGTGCTTGTCACCGGCCGGCAGCAGATCACGGCACTTCTCGTTCGCCGCCTTGTATCTGGGGTCATCGCGGTCGATCGAGTCGTGTCCGGTGCCGTAGTCCCCGCTCGGGTTCGGATCGGGGAAGTCGGGCACACCGTTGTTGCGCATGCATTGGGCGTAGGCCCGGCGCTTGTCCATGTCGCTGCCCGTCGTGTCGCCGTTGTGGCCACCCCGATTGCAGGCGGTCAGCACCATCAACAGCACCACGCACAACGCGATCATCAGACGCCTCACCGGCACCCGCCTCGTCATCGAACCACCCATGACCATGTGTCCGTCCCTGTGCGCCGTCCTCCGTCACGCGTGGTCGTCCGACCGCGTGGCATGGTCGCCAGGATCGAGGGCGGGTATGAGCCAGCCGTGAGGCCACTTTGAGAAGGGGATGAAAATCAGTTAGGAAATTCGAGCTCGGATAGTGCTTGCGTCGCCACTTGCCATCGGGAACCGCAGCGCGAACAGCGCACCCCCACCCGGGGCGGCGGCCGCCGTGACGGTTCCGCCGTGACTGTCGGCCACCTGCTTGACGATCGCCAGACCCAGACCAGAGCCGGGCATGGTTCGGGCCTGCGGCGAGCGGTAGAACCGATCGAACACGCGCGGTAGGTCGGCGGGATCGACACCCGGCCCGTGATCTCTTACGGTGACCGTGCCATCGCGAACGACGACCTCGACCTCGGCCCCGGGCGGGCTCCACTTGGCGGCGTTGTCGACCAGGTTCGACACCGCCCGCGAGACACGTGCGGGAGCACCGCGAATCAGACCCGCGGTGCCATCGACCGCGAACGCAATCGACGGATGGTTGCGCCCGACGACGGCGACGACCCGCCGGGTGATGGCGTCGAGGTCTACGACCGTGAACGGCTCTTCCTGACCATCGCCACGCGCCAGCTCGACCAGGTCGCCGACGAGCCCGGTCAACTCTTCGATCTGCGCGACCGTGTCGCGAATGAGCGACGCCCTTTCATCGGGCGCCAACCCATCAGCACGGGCCAGTACCTCCACGTTGGTTCGCACGGTGGCCAACGGTGTGCGCAACTCGTGGGACGCGTCAGCCACCAGCCGGCGCTGCTGAGCCAGCGACTCGCCCAACGCGTCGAGCATCGTATTGAAACTGATCGCCAGACGGCCGAGGTCATCGCCACCCGGTACAGCGATGTGATGAGACAGATCGCCCGTGCGGGCAACCACGTCGGCGGCCTCAGCGACCCGATGCACCGGCGCAACCGCGGCCGAGGCCACCAGACGGCCGATCACCGCTGCCAGACCGACCGCGGCAACAGAGATGGCGACAAGGGTCACGACCAGCCGCTGGAGCGCCTGCTCGACCTCGGTCAACGACCGGCCGACCTGCAACGCCGTACCCTCGCTCGCCGAGGTCACGTAGACCCGCACCGGGGTACCACCGACCTCGGCATCGAAGAAGGCGTCCTGACGATCGCCCCGCGCCACGGCAAGCACCTCGGCCGTGACCGGCAACCGCCGGTCGCCGACCATCGTGAGGATCGTCCCGTCGCGATCGACCACCTGCCGGAACACCTGGTGGGCCAACGGCAGGTCCCCAGGCACAGCCGATCCGTCGTGCGACTCCGCCGAGCCGGACACCGCGCGGTCGTGGCTCAGCGACTCGTCGATCTGGCCGTACAAGGTGCCCCGCATGATCGCGAATACGGTGATCGACACCGCGACGACCACGAGCAGCACGGCCAGGCCCGCGGCAAGGGTCACGCGGGTACGCAACGTCATCCGCCGCGCAGCACGAACCCGACGCCCCGCACCGTATGGATCATCCGCGCCTCACCCCCCGCCTCCGTCTTGCGGCGCAGGTAGCCCACGTACACGTCAAGCGTGTTCGACCCGTCCGAGTCGTCGAAACCCCACACCCGCTCCCGGATCGCATCCCGGGTCAACACCGCCCCGGGATTGCGCATCATCAGCTCCAGCACGGCGAACTCGGTACGCGTCAGCTCCACCGGGCGCTCGCCCCGGCGCACCTGACGAGTCCGCGGGTTCAACTCCAGATCGTCGACCCGCAACGAACCCTCGTGCTCCGGATAGCTGCGTCGCAACAGCGCCCGAACCCGAGCCAGCAGCTCTTCCAGGGCGAACGGTTTGGTCAGATAGTCGTCGGCCCCGGCGTCCAAGCCGACCACCCGGTCGGACACCGCGTCGCGGGCCGTCAACATCAGAACCGGCGTCCGATCGCCGCTCTCGCGCAGCCGCCGGCATACCGTGATGCCGTCCAGCATCGGCATGAGCACGTCCAATACCACAAGATCCGCCCGCAGGCCGGCGAGACGGTCCAGCGCTTCCACCCCGTCAGCGGCCACGTCGACGTCGTAGCCCTCGAGCCGCAGCGCCCGGCGAACGGCATTCCGCAGCGCCTCGTCATCATCGACCACGACCACCCGTGCCGGCATCCCGAGCATCTCCTCGCCACTTCCCAGCCAGTCCGATTCAACCGCACCCCCATGAGCCGATCTCCAAGAATCCCTGAGAGAACCATGAGAAGCGCGGCGGCTCCCACCGGATCGGCCGGACACGAGACTCGTGGACGCCGCTGCGCGTCGCGGCCGAGACGGCTTCGAACCCAGCGGCGTCCTTTTCCCACCTCGTCGAGCTCGACACAGGGTTCAGGCGCTCTCTGCGTCTCGGGGTGATCGCCGTAGATCGACGCGATGCAGATCGGCCCGGCCGAGCCCTTCGCGGGCGCCGCGATGTCGGTGAGGGTCTGCCACCCCCGTCGGCTGAGCCAGCGGCCACGCCGGACCGCGACCAGCGAACCTTGGTCGTTGAACAACGGCGCGTGTCGCCGTCTGGGCGCTCAGCGTGGAGGCCGCCGGCGTCGCCTGGGCAAGTTGACGGTATGCAGACTGCTCCGGCAGTGAACTCATAGCCGCTGTGTCCTTGACAGCGCGTGGCGATGGGTGTTTACCGGAAAGTGGGGGTCATCGGGTGCCCCCCAAGATTGGTTGGGAACGGTGAGGCGTGGTGCGGCCGGATCGGCCCGGCGGATCAGACGCATCGTGACGTATAGACATGACTTGGGGGACCCACCTGCGCGGTGCTTTTCGTCGCTGCGACGCGCTTTGACCTTGGCGCGTTGACTTCGGCGCGTTGATATGGCGCGTCGGCACGGGCCAACCGCGGACTCACCTTCCGGGAAGGAAGTGGGTCATGCCCGCAAAGACAAAGGCCGCCGAGGAGGCTCCGAAGGCGAAGGAGATCACCTACGCCCTCCGCGGTGATGTCAAGACCGGTGAACTGCTCGAGCACGCCCGGCAGGCCTTCTACATCGATCCGCACGTGATCGGGGTCGGCGTGGGTCCGCGGCGGGTGGCCGGTGAGGCGCACCACGACGAGATCGCGCTGATCGTGTACGTGACCGAGAAACTGCCCAAGGACGAGCTCGCCCTCGTCGTGCCGCGGGAGTTCGAGGGGATCGGCACCGACGTCGTGGCACCGTTCGGGCCGGATGCTCCGCAGGAGGCGCTCGGCTTCTCGGAGAGCCACCAGCACTCCGACGACATGTCCGCCATCGACTGGCCGCGGCTGCACGAGCAGTGGATGGCCGAGGCCGGCGGCGACGTGGAGTTCCACGGGATCATTCGGGACTACGGAGACATCGCGGTCATCCAGGACGACGGCACGCTTGTGCAGACGATCAACGGCCAGCAGGTGGTCGACTTCGTTCGGGCGTACAAGCTGTTCCGCCTCAAGAATCCAGACATCTACGACTTCGTCCTGTTCTTCACCGACACGGCGACCGGCATGCCACCGCAGGGCGGGTCCTCGTGGTACCGCTTCGTCTACAACGACGTCGAAGGCATCGGTTTCCCGAGCAACTTCGACCAGCGGGCGGGGTACGGGACGAACAAGCTCCAGGGGATCATGTTCCTCAACCAGGGGCATTTCCCGATCTGGCGCTACGTGGTGCTGCAGGAGCAGGCCCACCGGTGGGCATGCTTCGCGCCGTACCGGGACTCGGCGTCGGGTCCCGATCGCACCGACCACCTGCTCGGCGGATGGGGTCACTGGGCCCTGGAACTCGACGACGACCGTTCGCCGATGGACTACGACATCTACGACTGGGTCGCGCGGGACGGTCAGTTCGAGCGAGTCAGCCTGACCTCGGACCAGCGCGAGTACTGCCCGCTCGACCTCTACCTGATGGGCGCCCTCGGCTCGGACGAGGTCGGCGACCTGTCCCTGCTGTCCGGCCTCACCAACGTCGGCGGCAACATGTTCACGGCAACGAAGAAGCTGCTGCGAGCCGAGAACTTCATCTGGGCGAACGGCGCCCGCGTGCCCGGCGCCGCCACGTCACAGAAACAGTTCAAGAACGCCTTCGTCCTGCTCACGAAGGACTTCGACAGGTCGCACGACCTCGCCGACCGGATCGACACCCTGCGGCGGCGGTTCGCGAGCGACTTCCGGGCGGCCACGCAGGGCCTGATGGACGTCGACACGACGCTCGGCCCGCTGCGCCGGCAGCTGTCCGTCGCCGAGGTCACCGACCTGACCGATCACGGCTACACAACACTGCACCGGCACCAGGTGACCCCTGCTGACCTGGCGCTGGCCGGAACGCAGTTCGCGGGCACCATCCAGCCCGGCGAGACGCAGAAGTGGTTCACGTTCAACTGGGCGCCGGAGTGGCTGATCCAGTGGTCCGTACGGCCGACGACCCTCGGCGGAAAGGTGACCTGGAGCGAGGAGATCGCACGCGCGAGCAATGGCACGCTCACCTACTGGCTGACCATCCGGAACACCGGCTCGGCGGCCACGAACTTCGAAGCACGCTACGCCCGGCTGCGCTGACCGGAGGACGACATGCGAATCACGATCGACATCCCGGACACCACGCCCGGCGCCCCGCCCGTCGAGATCCGGACCTCCGGCTGGGAGCCGGTGACGCAGACCGGCTCGGGTGAGGTCACGGCCGGCGGACTGCCACGTATCCAGGAGTTCGACGGCGGCGCCGACCAGGGCACCCCCACGCTCGGCGCGGCCGCCATGCCTCCGACCTCGAGCGAGGAGGCCGGTGCTGCCAGGAACGGTGGCGAAGCCCCCGACCTGGGTGAGACGACGACCGGACGTCCCATCCCGGTCCAGATAGAAGCATCAGTCGGGCCCAATGGGCGCACCCCTGCCGGCTGACGCGACAAGACCAATAGTGGCCACCAGATCCGCCAGCTCAGCAGCCGGCGGATCTGGGCGGCCCGGTCACCGTCGATCCGGCAACGCCGGTCGAGCCGATTCCGGGTCAGCACGCGCTCTACGGGGCCGGCCAGGTACGCCGATCTCATCACCGCGATCGTCGACCCTCCGGCGCCGACCGCGTTGCACGACCCGACGGCGAGCCGTACGGTCCTGACCCGCAGGAGAAGCTCTTCATCAGTCTGCGCACCGTCGAGTACCACTTGGCCAAGGTCTTCGCGACTCGGCATCGCATCCCGGGCCGATCTCATGCTGCGGGCCGCCGCCCTGGAACCGTCGGCTGATCGACTGCACGGAGTGGCCGGGTTCTCTTACCTACCACGTACCTGGCTCATAGCCTGTAGGCATGCTCGTCGGCCGCAGCCTCGAGATCGCAGCCGTCGACCGGTTGATGTCTGACGCGCGGTCGGGTCGCGGCGGGGCGCTGGTCGTGCGTGGCGAGGCGGGTGTCGGCAAGTCGGTGCTCTTGGAGCAGGCCCGCGCGGCGGCCGACGGGTTCCTGGTGCTGCAGGTGGTCGGCATCGAATCCGAGGCCGAACTCGCGTTCGCGGGCCTGCACCAGCTGCTGCATCCTGTGATCGACCGCGTTGACACGTTGCCCGCCCCGCAGGCGGCCGCCCTGCGGGCCGCGTTCGCCTTGTCGGACGAGACGGTGGCCGAGCGGTTCCGCACCTCGCTTGGCGCGCTCGGCCTGCTGGCTGCCGCGGCTGACGAGCGGCCGGTGCTGTGTCTGGCGGACGACGCCCAGTGGCTGGACCAGGCCTCGGCAGCCGCGATCTTGTTCGTGGCGCGTCGGCTGGAGGCGGAACGACTGGCGATTCTCTTCGCCGCCCGGGACGACGACGTGGCTCCGTTCGATGCGCCGGGTGTGCGGGAGTTGCGCCTCGAGCCCCTGCGGGACAGCGACGCGCGCGCCCTCGCCACCGCGCGACTCGGCGACGCCGCAGCCGCCACCGCTGTCGACTGGGTGCTGGCCAACGCCAACGGAAACCCGCTCGCTCTGGTGGAGCTGCCACAGGCCCTCACGCCTGATCAGGCGAGCGGACGTGAGCCGCTGGTCGGTGTTCTGCCACCGGCCACCTCGGTCGAGCGCGCGTTCCTGAACCAGCTTCGGCGCCTGCCGGCGAGCGTGCAGCAGCTGCTTCTGGTCGCTGCGTCCGAAGAGACAGGAGACCGCGCCACGATCGCGCGGGCGGCGGATGCGCTAGGTTTCGCCGCCCTCGAATTGTCGATCGCCGAGACGCACGGACTCGTCACCGTGGGACTCGACCAGATCGTGTTCCGTCACCCGCTGGTGCGCTCCGCCGTCTACCGCGGCGCCCCGTTCGCGGAGCGCGAGCGGGTGCATCGAACACTCGCAGACGTCCTCGACGGGCCCGCCGACGCCGACCGTCGCGCCTGGCACCGGGCGGCAGCCACGAGCGGGGCGGACGATGACGTCGCCGACGAACTCGAGGCCACGGCCGAGCGGGCCCGAACCCGGGGCGGCTTCTCCGGTGCGGCGACGGCGCTGGAACGCGCCGCGCGGCTGAGTGCGGCACCCGAGGCGCGCGCGCGGCGGCTCGTCCACGCGGGGCGCGCAGCCTGGCGGGCCGGGCAGCTGCGTCGTGCCACGACGCTGCTCGACGCGGCGGGCCCCGTACTGGATGATCCGCTGCTACGCGCCGACCGGGAGCATGTGCGCGCGCGTATCGAGGCGCGGTCGGGCAGCATGCTCTCGGCGGGATCCCGGCTGCTGGCCGCGGCGGCGAAGGTGTCCCGGCGCGACCCGCACCGCAGCCTGGAGATGCTGCTCGACGCGGGATTGATGGCCGGCCGCTCGGGCGACCTCGCGTGCATGGGCCAGGCCGCCGCGATCGCGGCGTCCCTGCCTCGTGGCGAGGACAGCACGGAGGCGGTGCTCCGCGACCTGCTCGTCGGTGTCGGGAACCTGATGCTCGGCCGCGGCGCCGCGGACGCCTCGCGGATCCGCGCCGCCGTGGCGCGAGCCGGAGAGTCCGACGACGTACACGTGCTCGCCTGGGCGGCGGCCGGCGCCTCGACCATCGGGGAGGGTGCCGTCGAGACAGCGATACTCGGCCGCGCCCGAGCGATCGCCCGCGCGTCCGGCGCCGTCGACACGCTCGTCGACCTGCTCGAAACCGTCGTCGCCTCGGCGTTCATCGCCGGGCGGTACTACTCGGTCGCGGCAGAAGCGACCGAGGGACTGCGGCTTGCGCGCGAGGTCGGGCTCAAGAACCCGTTGATGTTCCACCTCGCCGCGCTCGGCGTGATGGCCGGGCTGAACGGTGATGACGACGTGTGCCGGGCGAATGCCGCCGAGGTCAGCCGCACGATCAGCGCGAGTGGCATGGCCAACGCCAACTCGCTCGCCCAGTGGGGTGTGGCGTTGCTCGACCTCGCACGTGGTTCCCCCGACAAGACGGTCACGCGCCTCGAGGCGATGCGTGCGGCCCCGCTGGGCGAGTCGCATCCGTTCGGCGTCCTGATCGAAACGCCTGATCTGGTCGAGGCCTATGTGCAGACCGGCCGGCGAGACGAGGCCGACGCGGCGTTCGCACCGCTCAAGGCTTTTGCCGCCGGCGACGCGCCGGCGTGGGGGCGGGCGATGGCGGCGCGGTGCCGGGCATTGCTCGCGGACGGCGACGAAGCCGAGCGCGCCTTCGAGGACGCGCTGGCGCTGCTCGCCAGCCTGAACCGCCGCTTCGACCGGGCCAGGACGCATCTGCTCATCGGCGCGTTCCTCCGGCGGCAGCGGCGGCGCGGCGACGCCCGGACCCACTTGCGCACGGCGGTCGAGACGTTCGAGCGGCTCGGCGCCGAGCCGTGGGCGGAACGGGCCCGCGTCGAGTTGCGGGCAACGGGGGAGACGGCGCGCAAACGCGATCCGAGCACGGTCACCCAGCTCACCCCGCAGGAGATGCAGATCGCGCGGCTGGTCGGCGCCGGGAGTTCCAACAAGGACGTCGCCACGCAGCTGTTCCTCAGCCCGCGCACCGTCGAGTACCACCTCGCGAAGGTGTTCACGAAGCTCGGCATCGCGTCGCGAGCCGATCTGATCCGGCAGGCAGCCGTCCTCGAACCCGTCGGCTGACGAGCGCCGGATCGCGGTCACCGGGGGCCGACTGGGGTCCACACCAGTAGTCGCACGGATTCGTGCGCAGCTCCGTTGTCGTGTGCTGATCAAGCCCGCTTTGAGCGATCGACACGGCCGACCGGCCGAGCGCTCCCGCTGGGCGGAAGGAGCACGACATGGAGTCACTCGGGACGACCGGCTCGTGGGGCCGGCTCGAACTGACCGTGACGAGACCGGCGGTCGACATCGCCGACCTCGTCGTCGAACGCGGCGGCAAACGCATCCTGGACGGCATCAGCTGTTCGATCGCGTCCGGCCGCCTGACCGCGCTGCTCGGCCCGAGCGGTAGCGGCAAGACGACGCTGCTGCGCAGCATCGTCGGTGTCCAGCGCATCCACTCCGGCTCGGTGACCGTCCTGGGTCGTCCCGCGGGCGCCGCGGAGCTGCGCAGCGTCGTCGGCTACGTGACGCAGGCGCCGAGTGTGTACGCGGACCTCACCGTGCGTGAGAACGTGCGCTACTTCGCCGCGCTGCACGGAGTGCCTGCCCGCGACGGTGACCAAGCACTCGCGAGCGTCGGACTCGTCCTCGACGAGCCGACGGTCGGTCTGGACCCGGTGCTGCGTCTCGACCTGTGGCAGCGCTTCGCCGCGATGGCCGAGTCCGGGACGACGATCCTGGTGTCCAGTCACGTGATGGACGAGGCCGCGCGCTGCGAGCGCTTGCTGCTCATCCGTGAGGGACGCCTGCTCGCCAACGACACGCCCGCGGCGATCCGTGCGGCGGCCGGCACCGACGACCTGGAAGACGCGTTCCTGCGGCTCATCCAGGACGACCGGGCGGAGGTGGCGTGATGTCCGCCCGTGCGACCGCGAGCACTGCCGGACGCATCCTGCGGCAACTGCACCACGACAAGCGCACCGTCGCGTTGCTGATCGTGCTGCCCGCGTTCCTGCTCACCAACGTGTGGGCGATGTACGACGGCGAGCACGACTCGTTCAACCACATCGGACTCGCGCTGCTCGGCCTGTTCCCGTTCATCACGATGTTCCTCGTCACGAGCGTGTCGATGTTGCGGGAACGCACGACCGGAACTCTCGAACGGTACCTGACACTGCCGGTCGGCAAGGCCGATCTGCTGTTCGGCTACGGGATCGGGTTCAGCGTCGCCGCCGTCGCGCAGGCGACGGTGGCAACCGCGCTCGCCTGCGGACCGCTGGGCCTGGACGCCGGCACGCCCTGGCTCGCGGCACTCGTCGCGGTGGCCAGTGCCGTCCTCGGTGTCGCGCTCGGGCTGTTGTGCAGCGCGTTCGCGCGAACCGAGTTCCAGGCCATGCAGTTCCTGCCGGTGGCCGTGTTGCCACAACTGCTGCTCTGCGGCCTGTTCGTGCCGCGTGACCAGATGTCCGGCTGGCTACACGCCGTCAGCGACGTCATGCCGCTGACCTACGCGGTCGACGCGCTGCGAGTGCTGTCCGCGCAGGGCGGAGCGACCGGAACCATGTGGCGCGATCTCGCTGTCGTCGTGGGCTGCGCGACGACCGCGCTGGTGGCCGCATCGACAACCTTGCGGCGCCGCTCCCGCTGAGCCGCACTTCCCATCTCTCAAAGGAAATTCACATGCTCAAGACAACTCATACGCCGGTACACACCGGTGCGCTCGCCCGGCTGGTCCGCGCGTGCGCCGAGCACCCACGACGCACGATCGGGGCCTGGTTCGTCATCATCGCCGTCGTCATCGGGGCGAATCTCGCCTTCGGCGGCGAGCTGGTCAACAACACGACGATCCCGGGCTCCGAGGCGCAGCAGGCCACTGACCTGCTCGAGCTGAAGTTCCCGGCGATGTCCGGCGATTCCGCACGCATCGTCTTCTCCTCCGACACCCCGCTCACCGACCAGGTCGGTCGCGACGTCGTAGGTGAGGCAACCGAGGCGGCGCGTGGCGTCCCCGGCGTGATCGACGTCGGCGACCCGTACACGGGTCGCAACGGCACGCTCAGCGAAGACGGTCACATCGGCTTCCTGAACGTTCAGTTCGACGAGAAAGCCAGTGAGCTCGACACCACTCAGATCGACGCGATCCAGGACGACGTGAAGTCCGCGACCAAGGACTCGCCCGTCGAGGTCGAGCTTGGCGGCCCGGTCATCGACGCCAAGCAGGTCGAGTCCGGGACCTCCGAGAAGCTCGGCTTCGCGGCCGCCATCGTGGTGCTGCTGCTGGTGCTGGGAACCGTCGTCGCCATGGCCGTGCCGATCGTCGTCGCCCTTGTGTCCATCGGCACCGGCATGTCGCTGTTGATGATCGCGGCCGCGTTCTTCGACTTCCACACGATCACGCCGATCCTCGCCATGATGATCGGTCTGGGCGTAGCGATCGACTACGCGCTGTTCATCGTGACGCGATTCCGCCAGGAACTCGCGAATGGCCACTCACCGCTCGAGGCGGCGGTCACCGCGGGATCGACGGCCGGACGCGCGGTCGTCTTCGCCGGCACCACGGTCGCCATCTCGATCTCCGGTCTGGCACTCGTCGGCATCCCGTTCGTCGCGCTCATGGGCTACGGCAGCGCGATCGCCGTGGTCGTCGCCGTGGGCACGGCCGTGACCCTGCTCCCGGCCGTCCTGGCGATGGTCGGGCACCGGGTCGACCGGTGGCGGCTGCCGTTCGTCCGGACTCGGTCGACGGCATCGCACCGGGGCCTCGTCGCTCGCATCGCAAGCATCACCGAGCGGCGGCCCAAGACCGTTCTCGTGGCCGTCCTGGCCGCACTGGCGACCATGGCGATCCCGGTGCTGTCCATCAGCCTCGGCACGGCCGACTCCGGCACCGCACCGTCGTCGACCACGCAGCGCAAGGCCTACGACCTCGTGTCGGACGCATTCGGCCCGGGGATGAACGGCCCGCTGCTCGTCGTGGTCGACCAGAGCAACGGCCCGGACGTGACGGCGCAGTTGGCGACGGCGCTGTCAGCGGCACCGAACGTGGCCGCGGTCATGCCGCCGATGGTCAACGAGGCCGGCGACACCGCCGAGCTCGTGGTGGTACCGCGTACCTCGCCGCAGTCCGACGAGACGGCGCAGCTCGTGCACGACCTGCGAGACGACGTCGTACCGGCGGCGCTGGCAGGCACCGACGCCAACGCCTACGTCGGCGGATCAACCGCCGCGAACGAGGACATCGCGACCAAGATGTCCGACCGGCTGCCCTACTTCCTGCTGTTCGTCGTGGGCATCCTGTTCCTCGTCATCGCGATGGCGTTCCGGTCGGTGGTCGTCGCGCTCAAGGCGGCACTCACCACGTGCGTGTCCGCGCTGGCCGCGTTCGGTGCGCTGGTCGCGGTGTTCGAGTGGGGCTGGCTCCAGGGCATCGTGGGGCTCGACCAGACCGGTCCCACGGCGTCGTTCCTTCCGATCATCGTGTTGTCGATCCTGTTCGGCCTCTCGATGGACTACGAGGTGTTCCTCGCCAGCCGTATCCGCGAGGAGTACGTGCGTGACGGGGATGCGAGGCGGGCGATCACTGCCGGCGTGAAGAGCGTCGGGCGGGTCGTCATGGCCGCCGCCGTGATCATGGGCGTCGTCTTCTGGGCCTTCGTCCTCACCGACGATCGCACGGTCAAGTCGTTCGGACTCGGGCTCGGTGTGGCCATCCTCGTGGACGCTCTGGTCGTCCGGATGCTGGTCGTGCCCGCGCTCATGCACCGCCTCGGTCGGCACGCGTGGTACATGCCGCGCTGGCTCGACCGGGTGTTGCCGCGGCTGACCATCGAGCCCGAGGAGGACAGCGCTCCGACGACGGCACCGGAAACGGACCGTCGTGAGCTCGAACCCGTCGGATGACCCCGCATCCACACCGGGCACCCCACCCGCGCGACCGACGTCGCGCGGGTGGGCCCGGACCCTCCTCAACCACCCTCCAACCGAAGGAGCCCGTCATGGCCCAAGTAAAGCCCGCATCACGCACACCCATACCCACCCGGAAGGCCCGCAACGGCACGCTCATCATCGGGGGCGGCTTCGGCGGGGCGCATGTCGCCCGGTTGCTCGGCAAGGCCGGCGCGACCATCGTCAACCCCGATGCGTCGATGCTCTACACGCCGCTGCTGCCCGAGGTCGCCGCCGGTGCTATCGAGCCGAGGCACGCGGTGGTGCCGCTGCGGAAGATGTGCCCGCATGCACAACTGATCCGCGGACGGGCCGTGGCCCTCGACGAAGCCGCGCACCGGGTGCGCGTCGAGACCGACCTCGGACCCGTCGACGTCGAGTACGACCGGCTGGTCATCGCACTCGGCTCGACCGCCCGCATGCTGCCGATCCCGGGGCTCGCCGAGCACGCGATCACCTTCAAGAGCCTGGGCGACGCGATCCGGCTGCGCAATCATGTGCAGCGCAGACTCGACCTTGCCGAGGCCGACCCGGCGAACGTCGCGCGCTATCTGACCTTCGTGTTCGTCGGTGCGGGGTACGCCGGTGTCGAGGCACTGGCCGAGGTACGTCAGCTGGTACGCGACACCTGGCGCCACAACCCGGACCTGCTCGACACCACGCCCCATTGGGTGATGGTGGACGGCGGACCGAAGATCCTTGCCGCGGTGCCGGGCCGGCTGGGCGACGACGCCACCCGCCGGCTGACTCGTGACGGCGTTGACATCCGGCTGTCGACCCGGGTGCAGTCCGTGGAAGCCGGTGCCGTCACGCTGTCCGACGGCACCAGCCTGGAGACCGAAACTGTCGTGTGGACGGCCGGCGTCACCGCGCATCCGTTGGTCGCCCGGCTCGGACTGCCCCTCGACGGGCAGGGGCGCATCGTCGTCGGGCCACAGCTGCAGGTTGACGGACGCACCGACATCTGGGCGATCGGTGACTGCGCCGCGGTGCCGAACCAGGCGACCCCGGATCGGTCCGATCCGCCGACCTGCCAGCACGCGTTGCGGCAGGCGCGGCGGCTCGCGAAGGTGCTGGCCGGAAAGGAGAAGCCGTACCGGTACCGCAGTCTCGGTCAGGGCGCGACCCTCGGCCGGATGAAGGGCATCGCCTACGTGTCCGGGGTGCCGCTGCGCGGACCACTGGCGTCGATGGTGGTCCGCTGGTACCACGTCAGCCAGGTGCCGCAGCTGTCCCGGGCGGTGCGCATCTTCGCCGACGGCCTGTTCTCGCTCGTCTTCGGGCGCGACTGCGTGGAGCTCACGATCAGCGACTATGTGCCCGAAGCCCGGTGGAGACCGGTAGAGCAGCAGGCTGCGTGACGACTGCGGGGGCGCCGTTCAGACGGCGCCCCCGCAGGGCCGCCGTCACAGCGGCGGCCGGCGGCCTATGCGGCGTCGACCAGCCGGGTAGCGCGACTGTCGGAGGCGTGGTTCGCCGGTAGCGTCGCGACCGGCAGGCCGGCGTCGCGTACGGCCGCGTCGACCTCCGCCGTGACGTTGACGAGCAGCAGGCACCGCCCGGGTCGTGCCAGTCGCAATGCCGGATCGCGCAGGGCGGCGCAGAGGGCAGCCGGCTCGATGACCCGCGCCGCGTCGAGATCGACGACCAGCATGTCGGCGACAGCGGCCAGGTCGTCGAGCGAGCAGCTCAGGGTCCCGAGCGCGCTGCTGTTCAGTACGCCGGCCGGCCGCAGGGTGATGGTCAGCCATCCGCTCTCGGCTGGCCGGCCGGCCAGGTCCAGGTGGGTTGTGTGCGGTTCCTCAGTCACGTCGTGCTCCTTCCGATCTACGCATCCTCGCGGGCGAAGGTAAGCCGCACAGGAGAGGAGCCTGTGAGTTCTCTGTGAACAGCTGTACGACTGTGGGGTGTCCGCGACCCTTGGCTGACGCCGGGACCGACCTACGATCGATGGTAGGAGAGGCACCGTCACAACAGAGCCGACCGGAGATGGTTCGCCGATGAGCATGGGCAGACAGCCCGCTTCCCGGGTCCGCGGATGAGGACCCGCTTCAAGCCCGACCGCGGCCTCACCGGCCGGATGGTGGCGACCGGGTTCCTGCTCGGACTGCTGTACGTCGTCTTCGTCGCCGTGCTGATCGTCCTGACGAAGAGTGCGTTCCTCGCCATCGTGATCGCCGGGGCGCTGCTCTTCAGCCAATACTGGTTCTCCGACCGCATCGCGTTGTACGCGATGCACGGCCAGGTGGTCACCCCCGAGCAGGCGCCCCAGCTGCACGGCGTCATCGACCGGCTGTGCGCGCTGGCCGACATGCCGAAGCCGGCGGTGGCCGTCGCGGACTCCGACCTGCCCAACGCGTTCGCCACCGGCCGCAGCCCCAGCAAGGCGGTGGTGTGCGTGACCACCGGGCTGCTGCGGCGTCTGGATACCGACGAGCTCGAGGGTGTGCTGGCCCACGAGCTGTCCCACGTGGCGCACCGAGACGTGGCGGTGATGACGATCGCCTCGTTCCTCGGCGTGCTCGCCGGTCTGATGACCCGATTCACTCTGTTCGCCGGGGTTGGCCGCAACCGTGACCAGAACACGGCCGTGGTGGCGCTGGTGGTCGTGCTGGTGTCCGCGGCCGTCTACGTCCTGTCCTTCCTGCTCACCCGGGCGCTGTCCCGGTACCGGGAACTGGCCGCGGACCGCTCCTCGGCCATCCTGACCGGGCGGCCGTCGGCGCTGGCCTCCGCGTTGACCAAGGTGAGCGGCGACATGGCGCGCATCCCAACCCGCGACCTGCGCCAGGCGGAGGCGTTCAACGCCTTCTTCCTCGTCCCGGCACTGGCGCCGGGGTTCAGCCTGTCCTCGCTGTTCGCCACCCACCCGCCGCTGGAGCGCCGCATCGACCAGTTGGGCCGCATCGCCCGCGAGCTCGGCCAGCCCGGGTGAGGCGGATGCGATTCCTGGACGTCCTGCTCGGCCGGTCCCGACCCGCCCCGCCGGACCTCGACCAGCTCTTCGCGTTGCCCGCCGCCGCACTCACCCTGCAGGCGGCCACCGGGTACCGGCCCACCGGAACGGGCTCGGTGTGCTTCAAGGCTGCCGAAGGCGGCGGGTTCGCCGCGCTGCGCGAGGAGGTCGACCAGCTGCTGGCGCTCGACGACGGGAAGTACACCAGCCAGACCGACAGCTACCGGTTCACCTGGCTGGTCCGTCAGACGAGTGCCGACGATCTCGCGGGTCTGGTCACCGATCTGCACGCGGTCAACAGCGCACTCGTCGACGCCGGCTTCGGCGCCGCGCTGCTGTGTACCGTGGTCGCCTTCACCGACGGCAGCCATCGGCTCGGGTTGGTCTACCTCTACAAGCAGGGCAGTTGGTACCCGTTCGCCCCCACCGGACCGGACCGCCGCGACAACCCCGTCGAGATGCAGGTCAGGTCGGTCCTCGCCGACGACCTGCGGATCGAGACCGACCTCGGCCGCTGGTTCCCGGTCTACGGCGCCCCCGGCTTGTGAACCGCCGCGAGGCCGGGCGAGGCCCTGAAAGCCATAGTGGAGCGCCGAGCACCCTGCATCCGGCGTCGAACTGCTCCGTGAGGACGGGCTGATCGCCGGTCTCGTCCACCACCATCGATCAGGGTCTACGCGGCCACCGCAAGGTCTTCTGTAGTACCCACAACTCCGGATCATCGAGCGGTGGCTGCGCCACGTCCGGGACCGCCACGCCGCCAGATCACTACGGCTGGAGCACTGGGCCACCGGTGGCAGGGCTAGTGGAGACACGGATTCGGTGAACGCCTGGGGTGACGACGGTGGAGTCAGCCGATTCCAGGAGGTCACCATGTCCGCTTACATCTTCGAGGTCCGTTGCCCGGACTGCGGGATCATCCAGCTCGACCGCGACCAGCTCTGGCTGGTGCTCGCACCGGCGCCGCTGCCCAGCCACATCGCCTTCCACTGCCCCGTCAGCGGTCGAGATGCTGGGCGGCCTGGTCGCGGTCGAGGAGCTGGATGTCCCGGTCGAGGCGCTGGAGCCGCATGACCGCGACCCCCTGACCGACGACGACCTGATCGAGCTCATGCTCGACGTGGAGCGGTGGGCCGCCCTGCCGCCAGCGGCATGATGGCCGGCAGACGGTGGCCGGCGCCCAGGGCAGCTTCCCGCTGGGCTCGCGAACTTGCCCTGATCGCCGGACTGTACCTCGTCTACATGGCCGCGCGGGCGCTCATCGGCGTACACATCGACGACGCCGCGGCGCGTGGGGCGGACATCATCGGCCTGGAGGCAGCGTTCGCGCTCGACATCGAGCGTCCGCTGAACGCGCTGCTCACCGCGATTCCGCCGCTGGGGCTGCTGGCCGCCTACCTCTACGCCACCCTGCACTATGTCGCCACCCCGGCGACGCTGGTGTGGATCGCCGTGCGCCGGCGCGGCGCGTACGCCGTGGCGCGCAACGCCCTGCTGATCGCGACCGCGATCGGCCTGCTGGGCTACTGGCTGCTGCCGACCGCGCCGCCTCGCCTGGTGGGAGCCGGGCTGACCGACACGATGGCTGTGTTCAGCGACCTCGGCTGGTGGGGCGGCGCGGCGAGCGCCCCTCGCGGCATGGAGTCGCTGTCGAACCAGTACGCCGCCATGCCGTCCCTGCACGTCGGATGGGCGGTCTGGTGGCCGCCTGCCTCGGCGCGCACGCTCGTCGCCGGCTCGTACGCCGATGGGCCTGGACCTATCCGGCCTTGATGGCACTGGTCGTGATGGCCACTGCCAACCACTACCTGCTCGACGTGGTCGCCGGGACGGGATGCGCCGTGCTCGGTGTCCTGCTCACCCGCTCACGTGCCGGCCGGCGAACCACCACCAGCAACGAAGGACGCACATGTCCCAGCTGGACGCGCTGACCGGTTATCTCCTGGTCGGCGCCCTCACCCCCGGGCAGGAAGCAGACCGTTCCGCGCCCACCGACATCCTGACCACGACACGAGAGCAGCCCGAGGCCCCGGGCGACGCGGTCGTCGTCTCGCGCCTCCACCTACGCCGGGAGCAGAACGGTCCTCGACGACATCTCGTTCCGGATCCGCCGCGGCTCGGTCACCGGGCTGCTCGGCCCCAGCGGCCGCGGGGAGCGCGGGTGTCACGGGGCGAGCAGCTGCCGCGCGCCGGAAGTGGGAGCATTCGAACTGTCGACTGGAAAGGGTGACGTGATGCGTTGATGTCTGACCACACACCGGCCGGCCCGTGCTCGACGGCAGGTCCTCCCGATCGCCCGGCAGGGCAGCCGACGGCGCGGATTCTGGCCGATGTCCACGCGCTTGTCGACGCCTCCGACGTACCGGCCGGTGCTCGGTGGACGCTGGCCGAGCCGGGCCGCCAACTCGACGCCAACGTCATCCACCTGCCACCGGGGCAGCGCATCGACACGCACACCGAGTCGGACCTCGATGTCCTGCTCGTCGTCGTCGCGGGCGGTGGCACCGTCGGCACACCGGACGGACCGCGCCAAGTTGGTGATAGCGACCTCGTCTGGTTGCCCCGCGGCTCAACCCGTGACATCACCGCCGGCAGAGATGGCCTGTCCTACCTGACCGTGCATCGACGGCGCCCTGGCCTGCAGATCAGCACGCGCACGGGATCGCAGTCCGACTGACGGCGCTACCTTGGCGTCATCGTGGCCCTCGAGGAAGCCGGCCGGCACTGGACCCTCGCGGCCGGTCAGGGCGACTCGTGAAGCAGTTCGGCCAGTACGGCGGCCTGGCTGTGCTCCACATCCTTCGTGGCCGTGAGCAACGTCAGGGTGTTGCCGTCCAGCAACGTCCGCAAGTGGTCGACCGCCGCACGTCCGCTGGGTGTGTCGAGCTCGTCGCGGTAGCGGGACCTGAACTCGGCGAACCTCTCCGGGGCATGGCCGTACCACTGGCGCAGTTCGGTGGATGGCGCGACGTCTTTGGCCCACTCGTCGAGGCCTGCGGCGTCCTTGCGCAGCCCGCGAGGCCACATCCGGTCCACCAGGATGCGGAGGCCATCGCCGGATCGCGTCTCCTCGTACACCCGACGAACCTGCACCTTTCGCCTTGTCATGCGTCACCTCCCCGAACCCCAGAACCCAAACTGTCAGCGAGGACGGGCGACACTACTTCTCGCTGGAGCAGATCCTTCTTGAGCCACGCCATCTCGCCACGGCACCCGACCAGGACGCACGCCATGAAAGAGCCACACCCAATAACCGGGAGGCAGCCGCAATGAGAGCGTCCGGCCGAGCACCTTATCCGAGTCTGGCCCGACCCGAGCAGCCTCGAAAGACAACAAGAAGCCGCACGTCGTGCGCCCGTCGATCAGGTTTGCTGGTGGGCGTCGCTGCAAGGCTGGACGTCCTCGGCGGTCGCGCCTTGCTCGCCTCCGGTTCCGACGACGGCGCGGTGCTCTCACGGCAGAGCTCATGGCGTGTCTTCTACGACACATGTCTCGGGAGGACGCGGAACGCGTGCCCCACTGGTACTGCCGAAGGTGCGCGGTCACGTCCGGTCGTCCATCCGATGTCTGCGGCGACGGTGGAGCGCACCGTTAGCAGTGTCATCCATGGTCGCGCGCAAGCACCGCGCTCAGCCTCGTTGCCGATGCGCATGGGAGCGACTCGGACTGAATCCAGGCCGAGAAGCGTCATGGTCAGGTGTTGTCTGCGGCGGAGAGTAACCAAGGACGACGGTCGACGGGGCCTCTCAGACCGGCAGTCTCCCGAGGCTGAGTGCGCGTAGGGTCGTAGGTGCTGCGGCCACGGGTGCCGGTGGTGCCTACGGCACTATTGGTGGTGCTTGGAGGTGGCTCATGCCCGCGACCTCACCGGTGTCGGCTGCCGAGCCCGCCGGCTCCGGTGTCAAGGAGCGCGGGGCCGCGCTGCCTGCGGAGCTGACCAGCTTCGTGGGGCGCCGCCGGGAGACGACCGAGGTCAAACGGCTGTTGGGCGAGTCCCGGTTGGTTACGCTGACTGGGGTCGGCGGGGTCGGCAAGACGAGGCTGGCGCAGCGGATGGCCGCTGAGGTGCGGAGGTCGTTCGCCGACGTGGTCTGGTTCGTCGATCTCAGCGCGGTGCAAGACCCAGCGTGGGCTCTTCAGGGCGGCGTGGATGCGGAGCTGTTGGCCCAGCTGGTTGCATTCGAGCTGGGGGTATGGAGGCAGTCGCTGCGAGCGCCGCTGGAGCTCTTGACGGATCACCTGGGCGACCGGCGGGCGCTGCTGGTGCTGGACAACTGCGAGCACCTGCTGCCAGCGTGCGCGTTGCTGACTCAGGCGTTGCTGCAAGCGTGTCCGCAGCTGCGGATCCTGGCCACCAGCCGGGAGCCGCTGGACATCCCCGGGGAAACCCGGTTCCCGGTACCCGCGCTGTCCACCCCGGATCTCGACCGACTGCCGGAGGGGGAGCTGACGGCGTACGAAGCGGTGGCGCTGTTCCTGGCGAGGGCCCAGGCGACCCAGCCGGATTTCCGGCTCACCCAGGGCAACCGGGCGGCGGTGGCTGAGCTGTGCCATCGCACGGAGGGGCTTCCCCTGGCCATTGAACTGGCGGCGGCCTGGATGCCGGCGCTTTCGCCCGCGCAGGTCCTCGACCGGCTGGATGACCGGTTCCGGCTGCTCCGACGCGGTAGTCGCGCGCGGCCCGAGCGGCAGCAGACGCTCTCTGCCTGTGTGAACTGGTCCTACGAGCTGTGCAGCAAGCCGGAGCGGTTGCTGTGGGCGCGGTTGTCGGTGTTCGTCGGCGGATGCGAACTCGACGCGATTGAGGGGATCTGCACCGATGAGCAGTTGCCGGCCGCAGACCTGTTGGACGCGCTCGCCGCGCTGGTGGACAAGTCGATCCTGGCCCGGGACGACCATGGCGAGGCCAGCCGCTACCGGATGCTGGAAACGCTGCGCGACTTCGGCCGCGACAGGCTCGTCGCGTCCGGCGAGCAGGAACTGCTGCGCCGGCGCCACCGTGACTGGTACCAGCAGCTGGTGCACAGCGCTCACACGGACTGGGTGAGCGATCGGCAGGAGTACTGGTATGCCAGGCTACGTCGGGCGCACGCCAACCTGCGCACCGCCGTGGAGTACTGCCTCGCTCAGCCCGGGGAGGCGGAGAACGGCCTCCACATCGCGGTCAGCCTGCCCTGGCTGTACTGGTGGGGTCGGCGGCTGTTCACCGAGGGGCGGCGGTGGCTCGATCTTGCGTTGGCGCAGTCGGTCGCCCCCAGCACTACGCGCGCCCATGCGCTGCTGCTCGACAGCCGGCTCGCGTTCGCCCAAGGCGATGTCCAGGCCGGTAGGCAACTGCTGGAGCAGGGCGAACAGCTCGCCGACGAGCTCGGGGAGCCATTCGCACGAGCCCACGCCGCCTACGCCCGAGGGCTGGGAGCCCTGTACGCCGGCGAGCTGGCGGCCGCGGTGGACTTGCTGGGCCAGGCGCGGACTCTGCTGGCCCAGGTGCCCGAGCCGGACCTGGACCTCAAGCTGCACATACTGCTCCACTTCGCGGTGGCGGCCGGGCTGTCCGGCGACCACCGTCTGGCGGACTCCTGCCGTGAGGAAATCATGGAGGTCACGCATGGCGGCTATGCCTTCCGGCAGCTGTTGTGGGCCTTCGCCTTGGTGGACTGGAGCCAAGGCCGGCTCGAGGAAGCGATCGAGCACGAGCGGGAGTACCTGCGAATCCGCCTCCAACAGGGGCTCGATGACCGCTCAGGCAGCGCCGTGAGCCTGGAGCTCCTGGCGTGGGTCGCGGCACGCCAGCACCAGCACCGGCGTGCCGCTACGCTCCTCGGTGCCGCAGATGCACTGTTCGAGGACTCCGGCACGTCGATCAACGCCTATCAGCACCTCGTTGGCTTCCACGGCGAGTGCTGGGAGCAGACCCGCGACGCTCTCGGCGAGGCCGTGTTCACCCAGGCCTTCGACTACGGGCGTGGGCTGACCTACGAGCACGCTCTGGCCGAGGCCCTCGACGAGCGGCAGCAGGAGACGCCCATCTCATTTGCCGAGAGGCACGCGCCGTCGCCCTTGACGCGCCGCGAGCAGCAGATCGCCCGGCTCGTTGCCCAAGGCCTCAGGAACAAGGAGATCGCCGCAGCGCTTGTCATCTCCCAGCGCACTGCGGAAACCCACATCGAGAACATCCTCACCAAGCTTGGCTTCACCTCGCGCGCCCAGATCGCAGCCTGGCTCACCCAGCAACCGCCGGATCCTTCGCGCTGACGCTGGGCCTGTCAGTGCTCGAGGCCGAGGAAGCCGAGGACGAGCCACCCACCAGGTCCGGCCCGCCACTGCCCGGATAGCTCGCAGCTTCCCACGGCCGAGACCCATGCGGGCTGGCGTGAATGAACCTCGCTGGGCCTCAACCACGGTCAGCAGTTCTGGCAGACGGCTCCCTTTGGGCTCGATCACGTTGTGCCTGGCTCGGCCGGCCTGACGGAGCCTCCGGGTATCGTCAATCTCAACGAGCCGGCCGCGGTGTTCGAAACGATGCTCACCGGTTGGACGTTCAGCACCGGTTCTGCATGGTCTGGCAGGGCCAGGATCCGCAGCCGCTTCGAGTCGGTCCGCCCCGGTCGCAGAGTTCACCAACTCCTTCTCGGGTCTTGCTCCCTGCGGTCCCAGCCGTTACCCGTGGTCGGTGGGTGTCGTCCAGGTGACGCGTACGCCGTCGGCTTCGGGCCGGGAGCTGGTGATGGTTCCGCCGGTGCTCCGGATCGTTGCCAGGAACTTGGCGAGGCGGTCGGTGGCGACCGTGGCGGTGTTCCAGGTCATGCCACTCTCCCGATCAGCTGGACCAGCGGTCCGTTCATGACCTTGCCGCCGAGCGGGTGGTCGCCCCGCGTGCGGGTCACGCTGAACCAGCCGTCCCAGTACGCCGAGTCGGGGCCACGGCGGGTGCCGAACTCGAGTCGGACGTAGCCCACCTCCCGGTCGGCGTCGAGGACGCAGGCGCCGTCGCGCAGCGGCGCGCCGAAGACGTCGCGGAGGTACTTCTCATTCTGGGCAAGGACCGAGTACATGGCTGTCCTCCTCAAGCCGCGGCGATGAGGTGGTCGGCTTCGGCGCGCAGGGCGGCGGCCGCGGTGCGGTGGCCGAGCACGGAGGAGGCGCAAGGGGCCCAGTATGGCGTGGCCGCTGCCTCGTCGCTCGCCAGGTCATCCTGGTGCCGGGCCAGTTCGAGCAGGACCAGGCGGAGCTTGCTGGTCATCGTGCCGGTCAGGTGGCTGTTCATTGCTGCCTTGCTTCCTGGGTTGGGGGCTACGGCCGGGTGGGCCTGTGGTATCGAGTGAACGCCTCGGGGGTTGCGTTCACGACCGCACGATTGCGTATTCGGGTACGTAGATCGCTGGCGTGCGCGTGCCGGCGCGGGGTGCCGCCCGAGGGTGGCGAATCAGTGGCGTCCGGCGGGGTCGCGACACATGGCTGCCGGCTTCGTCACGACGTTCTCGACGTGCTTCTCAAGCGGGCGCTGTAACTCGGCTAGCTCGGCATCGAGCGGCCTGTAGGTGCCTCCGCATTCCGCCGCAAACCGTCCCCGCGGCAGGAGCTCGCCCGCCAGATGCTCGAACGTCATGGCGCAAAAGGCTGCGGCACGCGGCGCACGGAAGCATCGTTCGTCGTTCCGCCGGTACGTTTCGCAGCTGTGGGACGACGGCTGGGACGACGCCCGCGACCGTCACGTCCGGCGCGTCGACAAGCGCCGGTCCAGGCGCGCAGCCAGGGAAGCCCAGAGGCGGCAGCAAGGCGCCCGGCAAGGTGCCCTGCGCCGGTACATCCGCGGACTCCAGGACGACGCCTGGGCAGCCTGCGACCGTCGCTGGGGCGGGGCCCAGCACCGACGCCGCGAGCGCCGCTACATCGCCAATGTCGACGCCATCGCCGCCCTGCCAAGCTCGGGCTTGTTGTGTGTGTGGGCGCGCGGCGAGGGTGAGACCGGGTGCCTCTCGAGCCAGCCGAGGCGAGACAGGCCGACTACCTGGTCGACAGCGTGGTCTTCCTGATTCCCGCTGATCATGTGGGCGTGACGAACCCAGACGAGCAACGGTCGGGGTGACGGAGAGTGACGCTACACCGTGTTCGCTGAACTCGCGCGGCCCAGCGCTCGGTCAAAGAGTGAGCCGTTCGTCCCACGAATCGTCCCACGGACGGCCGGTGAACGCTCCAACTTTGCCCTGGTCAGAAAAGGCCCCCCGGCAGGATTCGAACCTGCTCACCCGCCCCCGGAGGGTGCCAAGCAGTCCGATCCTCGGCATCTGCAAGCGTCGGGGCTCACACCGAAAGGCGCCCTGACCATCAGTATCCCCAGGTTTGATCCGCATTTCATGTCACGAGCCATGTCATGAGCCGACCAAAACCACGATCACAAGCAGTGACGGTCCTGGAGAACGGATGGATCTCCGGCGACTGTGAACTCGATCCACGAGAGCTCCAGCGACCGCACCTGGAGCTCGTAGTTCTTCAGCCAGACGTTGTCCGGTCCCAGCCGAGGCCAGTCGCGCGCGATGTTCTCCAGGTGGCCCATGAGTTCCGGGATGCTGTCCGGGTCGGAGCATATCCGTGTCCAGTCACTGGTGGTGCCCAAGCCCCGCCAGTGGGCCCGCACCTCGACGTTCTCCTTACGAGTTCCGGCACATCGGCTGACCCACGTCGCGTGACCTACACGGTGTTCTATAACTGACGGAGTGTTCATTGGCGGCCAGACTTCGCCCATCGCCTCCGGGGGGTGCCGAGCGGGTCCATCTCGGGCCTCTGCAAGCGTTGGGGCTTACACCTGACGGCGCCCTGAGGATCAGAATCCCCAGGTTTGAACCGCATTTCGGGCCACGAACCGTGCCACCAGACCGCCAACACCGCGATCACTGGTGGTGACGGTCTACCGCACGGACAGGTCGCCGTCCAACCAGCACACGGGCCCAGGAGCGTGGCCGACCGCCGATCATCCGTGCGCCTGGGCGTGGAGTCCGGTGCACGAAGGCCTCAGCGTCGTACCGTTCTGGAGGTTCGACGCTGAGGCCGCGCGTGCTGTTTGCCGGGTGGTGCGCAGCTCGCACGGTCCGGCGCGGTTGCGCGTCACGAGGTGGACGGTGTTACCTGCCGGACCGTCCTCAGTTCACTGGTACCAGGCCTGGCACCTTGACGATGATGAACTCGTTGTCGTCCGCGAGCGACGGGTTGCGGCCGGTGTTCGGGAGGTTGTTGTCGCACCCGAGGAGGAGCCGCTCCCCGTCGATGACGTGGATCGCCTCGATGGACTCGCAGGCGACGCCGAAGGGGTCGCCGAGGCGAACGTCGCCGGTGTGGATGGGTGGTAGCGAGATCAGGTCCGGATCGGGGATCGCCGTCAGGTCAACGGCCCGGTGCTTCACGAGGAACCCGTCGGGTCCGACGTTGCGAAGGTCGACCACGTAGACGTTGCGGAACACCGCCGCGAGGCCCCGCCCGCCATCGCGCTCGATGACCACCATCCGATGCTCGTCGAGCGCCCACATGTCCGCAACGAGATAGTCCTGCCGCTCGGTGTGGTACTGCCAGACGCGGCCCGTGAACTCGCCGTCATCGATGCTGAACTCGAGCATGAAGCGCCGGCGAGTGTCGGGGTCGACCGCGGTCGCGCCCTCGAGGATCGGGTAGAGGTGTTTCCCGTCGGGCGTCGACGACATGGCCTCGAAGCCTCGGCTGTTCGGCTGAGTCGCGGTGGCCGGCGCAACCAGGAAGGGGTTGTTCGGCGACATGAGACTTCCCGGCACTGTCGGGAGGACAAGGCCCCCAGGCACTGGGAATGGCGGCTCGAGCAGCACGCCGGTCGCGTCGAAGTGCAGCACCCACGGGCCGAACTCGTCACCCATCCACAGGTCGCCGTTCTGCGACCTCTGCAACGACTCGGGATCGATGTCCCCGCCGGTCAGCAGCCGATCCGTCGTGGCCGCGTTGACGATGGGGAAGCCGATGACGCCGTTCGGATCCCGGAACTGGATGAAGTCCTTGACGACCACCGTGCCGGTACCGCCCATTGCCGTCTTGAAGTCCGGCTCGATGTAGTACGCGCGGATGAGGAAGTCGCGCGAGTTGGCCTTTGCGCCGAAGCCGTTGTCGGGCATCGCCAGGAACTCACCGGGCGTGCGTCCGCTCAACACCGAAGAGAAACCCTCGACCGGCTGCGACGGCGTCGGGAACGAGATTCCGTTGATCGTCTGCCCCGCGAAGAACGAACCGGCGGGAGGTCCGGGCGCGTACGTCGCCGCGGGCAGCACGGCGCGACCCTCGAGACTCGGCCCAGGCGTTGAGGCCGACGCGGGGTAGGCCACAAGACACAGCGGAACGACAGACAACGCGAATGCGCGCAACACCTTCATGGTCCACCCCTCGATCTCGCCGTTTCGGCAATACCCGATTCAGCACGTACATGGTGCCTTCCAGTCACCATCGCCCAAACAGCAGCGGCGGTCGATCAGGCTGACACCTCGCTCTATGGTGCGGTTAGCACTAGCCGATGGGTGGGGTCACCTGGTCCGGGCCGGGCAGTGTCTACGCATGCATCAACGACCATCGAGCGACGGTGTCCGACACCCGCGCTGCGAGGACGAGCAAAGGAACGGTCATGGAGAAAGGACGGTCACGGAGTTGGCCAGACGTGGCTTGCAGGTCGCGGGTCGTTCTGGTCGGCTGTGGGTACGTGGCCGTGAATGTGCACGCCGGCGCCTGGGACGGCGTGGACGCTGAGGGTGCCGCCTACGGCGATGAGCCGGTCCTGCATGTTGGTGAGCCCGTGTCCGGCGCCGAGCGTGGCAGGGTCGCAGCCCGGGCCGGTGTCGCGAACGTCGAAGGTCAAGCCGTCGTCATCGGTGAGGCCGATCGTGACGCGCGCCGTGCTGCCTGCGTGCTTGGTGGCGTTCTGGAGCGCCTCGAGGCAGCAGAAGTACACGCTCTGCTCGGTCTGCGGCGCGTATCGGCGCAATTCGCTCGCCTGCACGGTGGCCGGTGTGGGAGAACGTCTCGCCGCGTCCTCGAGCGCCTCCACGAGCCCGCCGCGGACGAGCATGGACGGGTAGATGCCGTGGGCAAGTTCGCGTAGTTGGGCCAGAGCTTCGGCCAGGTGCTCGGACAGCGCGCGCAACGCCTCGTCGGCCAGGTCTGGTTGTTCCGCGAGCAGGCGTTGGGCTACCCGTGTCTCCACGGCAGCCGCGACGAGACGCTGCTGTGCGCCGTCGTGGAGGTCGCGCTCGATGCGTCGGCGTTCCCGCTCGCTCGCCGCGACGATCCGCCGCCGCGACTCGTTCAGCCGTTGCGTCTGCCCGGACATGCCTATCCGGTTCTGCCACGCGAAGAACAGGGCCAGGGTGCTGTTCAGTGCTGCGAGCTCGATGATGGCGAGGTCGGCGAACCACTCCGGCGCCTGTTCCTGCAGACCGATGCCAGGCAGCCTTCCGGCGACGACCGCGACCGTCACTGCGGCGATCGTCGCCGCCATGGCGACCAGGAAGCGCCGATGCGGCAGGTACGGCACGGCCAGGATGACTGGGATGACCATCATCGTCGGCGCACAACTTGCCGTGATCGGGATCAGCAGCGTGACGACGAGGACGTAGCTACAGAAGACCGCGGCCGCAACGGTGACGGCGGTCTGCGCGGGCATACGGTGGACCGCACGGAGGACGCGGCGCAGCAGTAGCCACACCAGTGCGGCCGAGGCTCCCAGGACGAGCAGCCAGGCATCGGGTACGACGGCGGACACTGCGGCGATGAGTGGAAGGGATCCGGCGGCGGCGGCCATCAAGGCCCTGATCCCGGTGGAGACGCTCGGTTCAACGCTGTCGTTCTTGCCCGCTCGGCCCCACTGCCTGGCAAAGAAGAACCACAGTCTTGCCAGCGTGGTCAGGCCCCACCGGCCGTCCGTGTTGAGCGTCCTGTCCGGGTACAGAGCCGTCCGAGGGATGAGGCCGTGCAGTCGTAGGCTGCCGTCGGCATCGAGACGGAGTCGGAGGATCCCGCCTACCGCACCGACCCGATCGGCGAGATCCCGGTAGAGGCTTCCGTCTGCGTTCGCGGCGAGCTCAGCGGCAGGAGGTGCCGGCGCCTCAAAGACCAACTGCCCGTCATCGGTCAGCTGGATGACCGCGCTGGTCGCCTCACGGGCCTCGGCATGCTGGAGTGCCCGAAGGCAGCAGAAGTAGACGGTCGCCTCCACCTCAGATGGGTAGCGGGTGAGGCCGGTCGCCGTCACAGTCGTGGACACCGAGCAGAGCCGTGCCGCCGCGCGCAGCGCCTGCTCGATGCCATGCTCGGCCAGCTCGGCGGGGTAGATCCCGTGGGTCAACTGGCGTAGCTCGGCGTTCGCAGCTTGCAGGTGTGCGGTCAGCTCATCGAGTAGCTGGGTCGCATTCGCCGGACGAACGGTCCGCAGCCGCCGGAGCTGGTTGAACGCCCTGGTCAGCTGTCGTTCCGGGCCTTCCCGCAGGCTGCGCGCGATACGGTCGCGCTCTCCGTCGGTGGCCGCGACCAGCCGGCGCCTGGACCGCTCGAGGTCGCGCGCCTTGGCGGTCATGGCGTGGTGGTCCTTCCAGGCCAGGTAGCACGCGAGCCCGGCACCCATCGGCACGACCACCATGGTCAGCGTGTCGAATACCCAGGCAGGTGTCATCGCCTCCAGGCCGACGCCCCGGCTCAGCCGGCCTAGCGTGGCCACGATGCCGGTGACCACGACGGTGGCTCCGTTGAGCGCTGCGAGCCAATCCCGGTTCAGATACGGCACTGCGAGCAGCGAAGGTAGCAGGAGCATGAGCGGCAAGACGTTGAACGCCGACGGCGCGATCGTGGTCGCCGCTATCGCGATCGTCCAGGTCGAAGCTGCAACGAGGACTACGGCGGCTACCGGCCGGTCAGCGTCCACCAGTGCGTGAGCACGAACCACGCACACCGCGACGGCCAGCAAACCCAGCAGCAGTACGTCGATCCAGTGGCTGGGGACCAGCGATACCCGGACCGCCCCCAGCGCAGCGGCGGCGACAATCAGTGCCACCAGGTGGACGCGGACGAAGGTACGCACCCCGGTGGGTTCGGTCCACGCGGCGCCGGGCGGCGAGCTGGCGGCCACTACTGGCAGCGGTTCCGCCACAGCTCGTCCAGTACGTCTGGGCCGAAGTGCTCCTTGTCGCAAAACTCTGCGCCGCAGGTCATGAGTTCTGTTGGCAACGCATGCGCAGGATGCACCGACAGCAGCACGACCAGCACGTCGGGATGACGCCGCATCAGGTGGTCTGCCGCCGCGATACCGCCGATTCCTGGCATCTTGACGTCCATCAGCACGAGGTCGACCGGCCGACGCTCGACCACCGCGATCGCCTCCTCGCCACTGGACGCCTCCCCGACCAGGTCGAAGCGCTCGCAGGCGACGACCACGTCGTGCAGTGTCCGCCGAAACGCGGGCAGGTCGTCCACGACCAGTACCGAGGCGCGACCTGAGCTCATGTGCTCAGGATGGCACCCGGGCTGCCATCTGTCGGTCGTGCTGGCAACACCCACTCTCCTCTGCGGCTAGCTGAGGAACATGAGCACTGCGCACACCCGGCGGTTGGACTGCGGGTCCGCCAGCAGATCGAGCTTGGCGAAGATCGAGTTGATGTGCTTCTCGACGGCACGCTCCGTGACGCCGAAGCCTGCCGCGATGGCACTGTTCGACCGTCCCGCAGCCACCTCGGCCAGCGTCTCCGTCTCACGCGGCGTCAACCGATCGAGCGGGGTCCCTCGGCCGTGCGCCTTGGCCGTGACGAGCGAGTCCACCACCACCGGATCAATGAACGATCCGCCCTCAGCCACCGTCCGGATCGCCGAGGTGAGCTGACCCGTGCTGGCCAGCCGTTCCTTGAGCAGATAACCCCGCCGGCTGCTGCCTTCCTCGATCAGGGTAAGCAGATAGCCGGGGTCGAGGAACTGGGACAGCACCACCACGCCGACGTCCGGATGGCTGCGGCGCAGCGTAGCGGCCGCCCGGATCCCCTCGTCGGTCGAGGTGGGAGGCATACGGATGTCGGTGACCACCACGTCCGGCTCGTCGCTGCCGACCTGCGCAAGCAGATCCTCGTACCGGCTGACGACGCCCGTCACCACCATGTCGTTCTCGGTCGCGAGCAACGCCTCGACCCCGGCGCGCACCAGCAAGTTGTCCTCGGCGATCACGACCCGAACCGGGCTCACCCAGTCACCGTAGCCCCGGCGGCCAGCAGCACTCAACGTGATACTCCCGCCCCCGGGATCGATTGACCGTGTCCGTCAGATTCGGTTAACCGCACCGCCGGCACAGGTGTCAGCCTCATCGACCCGCCACTTGAGCGGCGCGATGGTGAGCAGAGCCCACCACCGTCGGAGGTCACGCCATGATTGTGCACATCACGGAGCCAAGCATCCGATCCACGCTCGCTGCGTTGGCGGTGATCGCACTCGCGGCAGCCAGTGGCTGCGGCGGCGAGTCTTCGCCAGCGTCGTCTGCCTCGTCCTCTGGCTCATCGTCGACGACCGCCGTCGTGTCGCCTGATCTGGTCAGAGTCCGCTTCGAAGGCACCCAGCCGGGCGAGTCCGGTGAGGTGGAGTCGTACGAGTTCATCGCCGACGGCAACCGTCGGCTGCGGTACTGGATCCGCAGCGGCCCGGACGCCGGGTTCCTCGTGGTGTGGGACGGGGTCGCGCTGCTGACGTTCGACCCACGTGAAGAAGCCGGGTACACGCGAACAGACAATCTGGACGATCTCCCCCCGATGACGGTGTTCTTCCGGCCCGGAACCGAGGCGTTCAACGAGATGTGCCCGAATGCGCGGCCGTTGAGCACCAGGTCGCTCCTCGGCAGGACAGCGGTTCGGTATGCCTGTGACAAGGCTCCGCACGCCGACGACGTGTCGGCAGACACGTTGGAGCCGCGGGAGATCGCGTTGGACCAGCAGACCGGCTTGGTTCTCGCGAACGGCCCATCCGTAGCCACCGAGGTGACGTTCGGCCCGCCGATCGACGCCGAGACGTTCTCGACCGCGCTGCCGGCCGGTGCCGAAAGCCTCGAGCCGCCGGACGACGAAGGCAGCCAGCCCCCGCCCGATGGCCCGAGTTCCCGAAATCTGCCGCTCGATGACTTCCGGCTTCCTGCGGTCGGTGGCAGCGGTTACGTCGACCGCGCGTCGTACCGAGGCAAGCCGTTCGTCGTCGTGACAGGGTCTGCCGACGGGATCAGGTCCGCGCTTCGTCGCCTGCTTCCGATGACCCGTGGCGGAAGCAAGCCCGCAGTCATCGGCTTCCTGTTCGCACTGCCGTCGAGCGACTGGAAAGGCTCGTTGCTGAACCCTGCAGACGAGAAGTCATTCCTGGACTCGGTGTCGAAGACGGCCGGCCGTTTCCCGGTGCCGGTCGGAATCGATGTCAAGGGCGGCGCAGGTCTGGCCATCACACAGGAGATCTCAGGAGTGCAGCCCTGGGACCCAGGATTTGACAAGGTGGTGTCCATCGCCATGTTCGCGTCGGACGGCACTCTTCAGCGTGCTGTTGTCGCGGACAAGGCAACCGATGCCGACCTCCGAGCCTGGCTCGCCCGATTGTCATGACAGGCGTCGTGGCTGAATTGACAGTCCGCCGGCGACATCCTCGTCCCACGCGTTA